>ERZ773264.1-NODE-1-length-580870-cov-40.909343_pt1 | contig 580870 bp, 596 predicted proteins | sample MGYA00511910_ERZ773264 | MGnify/ENA primary metagenome ERZ773264 (study PRJEB29015, sample SAMEA2737739) | human gut metagenome | biome: human gut; feature: human-associated habitat; material: faeces | place: China | collected 2012 ...
CTTAGGCATGCCGCCAGCGTTCATCCTGAGCCAGGATCAAACTCTCAATAAAAAATTTATTTTAATAGTTTGTTTTATTAATTATCCTAGCTACTCAAAATTGACGTTTTGCTTAGTTTTCAAAGATCATTCGCATCTCTTTTCGAGTTGCAAAATTAATATATCAAATATTGTCTTCTGTGTCAACATCTTTTTTTAATTTTTTTAACACTTTTTTACAACATTTTTAGCAGTTTTCCTCGACTGCTCCATTAATATAACAGAGTACAATTTCAAAGTCAACACATTTTTTCACTTTTTTTATAAAAAACAAAAAAACTGTCATTAATTACTATGACAACATACTATTTTCTTATATATTTCATAATAATTTTCAACAGTATTTTCTTTAAAGGCTAATTCCTTAGCACGAACCATATTGATTAAATTAGTCAATTCTGCTTTTAAGATATAGTCAATTTCATCTGAATAGTTCATTAATTGCTTATGGTACTTATATTCACCACGATCTAACACCTTAAATGATCCATCTGGAAACACTCTTAAGTCCAAATCATAATCAATATACTTAATTACTCCGTCTTCAATTATATAAGGCGATGCAATATTACAATAATAATATATACCATCTTTTTTATACTGACCTATAATATTAAACCAACTATTCTTAAAAAAATATAAAATAGCAGGTTCTTTGGTACGCCACATACGACCATCAGATTCTGTAACTTTTGTTCTTTCATTACCGAAAATTAAATAATCATCATGGATTTCTAAGAGAACAGCCTCATCCCATGCCCTATGAATACATCCATTATGTTTATAACTATGTATTTCATAGCGCTTTCCTATCTCTAATTTTTCCATAAATACCTCATCCGGATATAATTATATATCAAAAAGCATATTTTTTCAAATTAAATTTAAATTAACTAAAAAGTTATACACATATATATAAGAGCAAATAATAGTAATAGAAATAAAAATAGAACATAAAAATATTGCCTATTACTCTTTGCACTACTTTTTCTATTTGAGATTTTTACATTTTCAACACTATCTTCCAATATTTCTATCTCATCATTTTTAATCATATTCATAAATCCTCCACCTAAAATATACAACAATGAAAAAAATAGAATACTCGAAAACGAATAATTCTATTTTTTAGAAAACTTACCAACTATTACAGCTGCAATTATAACAAATAATAAAACTATAATTGATGCACCAATACCATTACCAATATATTTATCAACTAATGAATTAAACTTATCATTTAAGGAATCAATTTTTCTAGAAATTTCATATTTTGATAAAAAATCAGCCAATAATATTAATTTCATTATTTATTATCCTTATTATTTTTTTTCTTTCCTTTTTTTGACTTTGCAGTTGTTTTCTTATCTATTTCTTCTATTTCAGCATCAACAATAGTAGTATCCTCTTCATCAGAAATCATAGAACTATTTCCCACTTTTTCGCTAAATTCATCTACATTTTTCTTTAACTGAATTGTAGATATTATATCTAGAATAGCATACACAATTATAGCAGCACCAATAATTTTAAATACAACAACACTAGTTTTAAATGGATTAAATATCATTATGACACCAACCAATGCACTAATTATAGAAGTTACTAATACATTTTTCCAAATCACATTTTCCACATTTTTTAATTCAATAGCATAAGCTATTTTAAATGAACTTTTTATTAAAACCCATCCACCTATTATAAATGGAATAATAGTAGCAACCATTTTAGGATTAGACAAAATGAATATTCCAAATACAACAGTAATCATTCCATATATTATATCAAAACTACTAACAAAATCACTATTTTTCTTTTTAAAGAAATTAATAAAAGCAAGTATTCCCAATATAATTATAGCTCCACCTACTAAATAAGAAATCGCAACAATCGTATCATCTGATTTTATAAATAACAACAATCCTAACAAAATCAAAATTCCAGATGTAAATATAGAGGACTTAACTATTGATTTAATTATTTTTTCCATAATCAAACTTCCTTTCCAATTATCATAAATATATACTAACACAATAATGCAAATTTTTCCAATAAATTATCTAATCTTTTTCTATTAAGAAAGTTAATATCTTTTTAGCCTCACATTTTTTCATTACAATTCTGTGAATTAAATTAATCATAGGGATTTTTATTTCTTTTTCTTTTAATAATTTATATATACAATTTGAAGTATTATATCCTTCTACGGTATTTTTAGCTAAAAAATCATCAATTTCTTCACTTGATACTCCCTGTCCAAGTAATTTACCAAATCTATAATTCCTACTCTTTTCACTGCTACAAGTTAATAACAAATCTCCAAATCCAGCATAACTCAAAATAGTTCTTTCCTTACCACCAAATTCAACTATTATCTTTTCCATATCATGTAGTGCCTCTGTAAGTAGCATCGCCCTAGTCGACTCTTTAGCTTTTAATCCATCTAACATCCCAGAAGCTATTGCTATAACATTTTTTATAGCTCCACATATTTCTGTACCTATTATATCATCAGTAACTCTCAATCTAACATAATTATTTTCAAGAGCCATCTTAATAATTTGAGCTGTTTTTTCATTCTTTGTAGCAAGTGTTAATCCACATGTACTATAATCAACTAAATCAACCGCAAAACTAGGACCAGAGATAACACCTATTCTATCAGTTTTAATATGTTTTTCTAAAACCTCATTTATAAAAAGCCCCGTATTTTCTTCTATTCCCTTACATGCTATACAAATATGAGTATTTTCATCTATAACCAATTTTAAATCGTTAAAGACTTTGTCAACATAAGGGGCTGGTATAGCAATAATTAACAAATCCCTACCCTTAACGGCATCTTGAAGTGATGTCGTTATTTTTATATCATCTGGCACAACAAAACCAGGTAAAGCTGCAACTTTTTTTGTTGTAACAATACTTTCCATTTCCTTTTCAAAAGCTGTCCACATAATAATATCGTGCTTATTTTCTCTAATAGCAGTAGCTAAACCAAAACCATAAGCACCTGTTCCTAAAATACCTATTTTCATTTTTTTCTCCTAACTTAATGTAACCTCTGCATATACTGGGATAATCTGTATAAATGTATTACCATCATTTACTACTACTTCAGTACCATCAGAATATTTATATTTTGTTTTTGATTTTCGAGAAGACTTTTCCCATTTAATAGTTCTAGCATAACCATTGGTTATATAAAAGCCATCACCAGTTCCAACTGTATCTAGATCTTGCCTACCATAACTATCAAGTGTTTTATTAGTAACTCGTTCTATAATTATATTCTTATAACTATATTGTTCCCCACTTATTTTATCTACATGCTTTAAATTGTTCATAGAACGTAAATATGTTGCCTTATCACTATCATAAACATATTGTCTTGACTGCGAATTAGAATAAACAATATTTATAGAATTAGCTACTTCAACACCATTACTGCATCCAGTATCACCGCAATTACCATTAAAATTAATTGCAGAAGGACTATACGTTAAAAGTTGCCAATTATTAGATTCCACAGAATAACCAAACTTATTAGCAGCTGCATATAACTTACTACTACTAGTAAATACATTATGTGGTGCTCTTATTGCTTTATCTCGCCAATATGCACTTTCATTTGTTAATCCATTAATATTATTAACCCCAAGACTCTTAATATCATTTTCAGCATAAGGACTCCATCCAAAGTGAGAATAAATAGCGTCACTTTCCAAGGCATAATCTAAAAAATAATGTCTTGAACTACGAATAGGACCTACTTGTGACATATCCTTATCTTTATATAACGCCATTATTCTTGTTAGACCGCCTTCTACTATTATTTCATAAGAAATATAAGCATCCTGAAGCCCGACGTGTGAGTTATTACCAACGTTATTATCAATCATAACAGCTATAGGTCTTTTATTACTCTTCATATCAACAATATTAATCTTTTTTTCAGGTGTAACAGATGGTAATTTATTACTTTTTTTACTATCAGAAGATGTATTATCCTTATTGAAAAACAAGAAATAAAATAATAAGACTAATATAATAATAAAAAATAAACAAGCTATAATAACTATTCTTTTTTTTGTATCTACATTTTTTATTTGCTTTTTCATTATCAACCCTCCAATATATCATTATCATAACATAAATAAATAAAAAAAAGAATTAGCTAATAAATACTTGACGAAATTCTTTACATATATAATAAATAAAATATATTGAAACTTTTTGACTATTATGATACAATAAAAAAGTCTTAAGGACATACAGGGGATTAGTTAAATGGTATAATAATGGTCTCCAAAACCACTGTTGGGAGTTCGATTCTCTCATCCCCTGCCATTTGAATTTAAGTAGCAATATGCTACTTTTTTTATTGTTTAATGTTTACTTCTAATTTAAATGACTGTTTTTATATCCTTAATCTAATAATTACTAATAGTATAACAATTTTGTTGGTTTAAATAATTTAAACAAGATTTTAAGAATGGCATTATATTTACAAACAAAAACCTACTATAATTACAGTAGGTTTTTATTTTTAGTGCATTGAAGCACTGACTACCTTAAAAGTAGCTGATTTCATTGCATCTAACTTATCATCGCTAATATATGTAAATATATCAAAATCTTGACTCTGTCCAGCTGATAAATCATCTGCATAAATATAATCAGTATCAATTCTAGTACCATCAGCAGACACAGCTTCGATAGTTATATCAAATGACTGCTTTTTAGTTGATTTATTAGTTAATTTTACAACTAACTTAGTATCACTATAACCATATTCATCAGTAACCACATTTAATGTTCCTATATTTACATCTACTTTTTTCAGAACTTCTTCAGTGTTTTCGCCTGTCATAGTATCAATGTCCTTAGACGTTTTATCAAATGCCTTAGACCAACTATCCTGTAATGATAAAGTAAATACCACTGATAATATACCTAATATTAATGCAGCAATAGCCTTTCCCTTGCTTGCCTTCTTTACTAGAGAAATTATTCCAAAGACTATTGCTAATACTCCCAAAAAGAAAGATGCATTATTAAGTATCGGAATAAAACTTAAACTAATTCCTACAATACCTAAAATTAAACCACATGTCCCAAAACCACTTTTTTTAGGTCCTATTTTATCTTTATTCATTCTTTCACTCCTTTCTATTTTCATTATAAACTAAAAAAATCTTGCAGTAAATAGTTCGTGTGAATATTTTTGAGTAAATAATACCATACCTATAAATGGAGAGAGTATTATGGAGATAAAATTTAATAACTTAAAAGATTTGCTTACTTTTAATATTAAGTATTATAGATACGTAAATAATTATTCACAAGAAAAACTTGCAGAATTAAGCAAATTAAGTCCTAGATATATTACAGACGTAGAAAGAGGACTACACTGTCCGACCATTCCTAAAATAGAAAGCATTGCCAATTCTTTAAATATTGAGCCATATCAATTATTCATAAATACCGATAGAGATGCTGAAATTATTGACAAAATGAATAAAGGTAGACAATATAATCAAAAGTAAACATTTCTAAGTTTAAAATGGTCTTACATTATGATATAATAATTTAAATTATATTTATACGAGGTGTTAATATGAGAAAACATCCTACTAATCAATTTGACTTATTATGTTCTAAATGCGGAAATACAAATTATATACAACGTTCTACAAATAAAACCCCAAAATTATTAGACACAGAAAATTCTTGGTGTCCTTACTGTGAACAAACAACTTTACAATATATTATCGGAGACAAGGAAACAATTAACTATCTTTTAGAAAATAAAAATGAACTAACTTATAAAGAACAAAAAGTATATAACTTGCTACATAATAGTCACGAAAAAGAAAAGCAGAGGTAAAATATGAATAACATTTTTAAGTATAGTGACAACAATAAAAGATATCACACACTTGATTATTTTTACAAACATAAATTTAATTCAAAAGTGTTCAAGGTAAGTCTAAATGCAGGATTGAGCTGTCCAAACATCGATGGTACAGTAGGAAAAGGTGGCTGCATTTATTGCTCTAATAGTGGTAGTGGTGAATTTGCAGGCAATAAAAATGATGATATAATAACACAATTTAATGAAATTAAAAAAATGATGTTAAAAAAATGGCCAAATGCCAAATACATTGGTTATTTTCAAGCCCATACTAATACATATGCTCCTGTAGAAACACTAAAAAAATTATACGAACCGATTCTCCAACAAGAAAATGTAGTAGGACTAAATATTGCTACTAGACCAGATGCCATATCAGATGAATGTTTGAAATATCTAGAAGAGCTAAATAAAAAAACTTATTTAACAATAGAATTAGGATTACAAACAATCCACAAAAAAACTACAAAAATAATCAATAGATGTCATACTTTAGAGTGCTTCGAAAACATGGTAAAAAAGCTAAGGGAAAAAAATATAAATGTAGTAGTACATATTATCAATGGGCTTCCATATGAAACAAAAGAAGACATGATAAAAACAGCAAAGTATTTAAATACACTAGATATACAAGGCATAAAAATACATATGTTAAGTGTCATCAAAAATACCAAATTAGAGAAATTATATCAACTAAAACCATTTCATATTTTAACAGAAGAAGAATACATTGATATAGTAATAAATCAATTAGAAAATCTAAGTCCAGAAATCGTTATAAATAGAATAACAGGAGATCCTAAATTGGATGACCTAATACAACCAACATGGTTAATAAAAAAATTTTGTGTCCTAAATAATATTGATAAAGAAATGGTAAAAAGGAATACCTATCAAGGAAAAAATATCTAATGTTTAATATATATTTAGTTGGAATCAACATAATAGGATTAATGACAATAATTCTTGACAAAATTAAATCCATCAAGAAGAAATGGCGAATACCTGAAAAGAATTTCATAATTATATCTATGGCCGGAGGAGGAATTGGTATAATCATTGGAATGTATTTATCCCATCATAAAACAAAGCACAAGAAATTTACCATTCTAATTCCCATTATCACTGTCATTACAATAATTGCTTCATATTACATAAAAAAACACTATCATATTTAATAGTGCTTTTTATTATTTATTTGAATTTTTATCTTTCATAATTTCTTTTAAAGCTACGCCAGCTGATGCCAAACCTTGAAGCTCACTTGGAATAATAATCTTAGTCGATTCACTTTGACCAATATTCATTAAAGCTTCATAACTCTTAAGTTTTAATGTTGCCTCATCTAACTTGACATTTTTTATTAAAGAAAGTCCTTGTGCTTCTGCCTCTTTTATTTTTAAAATTGCCTCGGCCTCTCCTTCTGCTTCTTTTATTTTGGCAGTTTTCTTAGCTTCTGCTCTTAAAATAGTACTCTCTTTTTCACCTTCAGCAAGTAAAATTGCAGACTTCTTTTCTCCTTCTGCTTTTAAGATTGCCTCACGTCTTTCACGTTCTGCACGCATCTGTTTTTCCATTGCTTCTTGGATATCACGTGGTGGTAAAATATTTTTTACTTCTACACGATTAACCTTTATACCCCAAGCATCAGTAGCTTCATCTAAAATAGCTCTCATCTTAGAATTAATAATATCACGTGATGTTAAAGTTTCATCTAACTCTAGCTCACCAATAATATTACGAAGTGTTGTTGCTGTTAAAGTTTCAATTGCACTAACTGGATTTTCAATACCATAGGTATATAATTTTGGATCAGTTATTTGATAATAAACAACTGTATCTATTTGCATAGTAACATTATCTTTTGTAATAACAGGCTGTGGAGCAAAATCCCTTGCCACTTCCTTTAAAGATACAACATTAGCAATCCTATCTACTATAGGTATTTTATAATTAATTCCTGTACTCATAGTTCTATAATAAGAACCTAATCTTTCTATAACAATAGCCTTTGATTGTGATACAATCTTAATACCACTAGCAATTAAAAATATAATAATTGCAATAATAATTAAATAAACCATAATTTTATCTCTCCTTCTCTACAATAAGTTTTACACCATCAATTTTTTTGATGACTACAATATCATCTTTATGAAACTCTTCTTTGGAAACTGCACTCCAGCGTTTGCCATCAACTTTTACTTCACCAACGTTATTTTTTGAAATATCCATTGTTACAACACCTTCCATACCAATTACCCTATCCGAATTAGTCGCTACTTTTTTACCTTTTCTTATTTTTTGTGATAATGGTTTAGTACAAACTAAAACTATAATACTTGTTAACAAAAAGACACCAATTTGAATAAAAATATTATCGCAAAAGTATGCAACAACACAACTTACTAATGCCCCAATCGCAAACCATATAGTAACCAGATTAACAGTAATTATCTCAAAAAAAAGCAAGATTATAAAAGCAACAAACCACATACCAATCATATCGACACTCCTCCTAATCAAATTATAATAAAATTTTAATTATAATTCAACATAAAGCACTATAATTATATATATTATTTACTTTACAAAAAAATACTATCATTAGTATAAAATGTTAAATGTCCGATAAAAATATTGTCATATATTATAAAATATAATATAATTAATGTTATAAAGATAAAAGTTGAGGATGGAAAACATGAATAAAAATAAAGGTTTAAATATTCTAACATTGTCATTAGCGTTATCTGGTATTATTTCAACTACCAGTGGCCTAATTTTAAATAAAATGAATGCACAACCAAAAAACACAAAAGTAGAAGTAAAGGTAATCGAAAAGCAAGTTGCAAAAATTAAAAGTAATATACCAATATTGAAGGATGTTACAGTTGAAGTAAATGAACCAATTAGTGTGGATGTAAAAGAATATATTGCAAACATGGATGATATAAGTGAAAAAGCACTAAAACAATTTAAATTAGATACTTCACTAGTTAACGTTACGCAAGCTGGTAAATATACATACACAATTAGTTATAAAAGTAAAAAGTATAGAGGAAATGTTATCGTTAATGAAAAAGTTTTGCCAAACATCAATATAAAACTAAAAAACTTATCCATAAAATTAAACAGTCCACTACCTACTGACGTAAAGGACTACATAGACTCTACAATACCAGATGAAGTCTTACAGACTATAAAACCAGATTTATCAAAAGTAAATACTAAAATTGTAGGAGATTATCAATATACAATAAATTATAATAAACAACTATATACTGGTACAATATCCATCTATGAAGAACAACCTACTCAAAAACTAAACACTATTTCTTATACTTTAAAATATTATTGTGGAGAAAAGTTAAAAGAAGAAAAAATATCAAAAACAGAAAACAAAAAAACTATTGAATTAAAACAAACTGACATCATAAAACCAGCAGAATTCACTGAATGTAGTAACGAAATTGATACAGTAAAATCAAAATTACCATCTTTTCCAATTAATATAACAGATGGAAATACATTTACAATTTATTTCAAAACCATTGTACCTACAAATAATACTACACAAAAAAATTAATCACTTCATAAGAAGTGATTTTTTTTATGATAATCCTATTATTTCATTTTCTAAAACATCTATATTTAAATAATTGGGTTCCTTCGGTAAACCAGGCATATCAATAATATTACCAAGATACACAACAATAAAACCAGCACCAGAATATACCTTTATGTCTTTGACATTAATAATATGGTCTCCAGTAATTCCTATTTTATTTTTATCATCAGATAACGAATATTGTGTTTTTGCTACACAAATTGGAAGATTACCCATATTGTTTTCTGTCAAATATGCTATTTTTTCTAAGGCTATATCCGTGTATAATACATCATTTGCTCTATATATCTCTGTCGAAATCTTTTCTATTTTTTCTTTTATAGATAAATTATCGTCATATAACAATTTAAAATTATTTTCATTATCCAAAAGTCCAAGAGTAACTTCAGCTAGATCAAGTGCCCCGGCTGAACCTCTACTATATGCATCACATATAGAAAAAGCTACTCCTAAATTTTTACAAAAGTTCTTAACAACTTCAATTTCTTCTACTGTATCAGAAGAAAATCTGTTTAAAGCGACAATAATATTAGAATTAAACTTTTTCATATTTTCAATATGGACTTGAAGATTACTAAGTCCACCCTTAACAGAAGAAACATCACATAAATTTATATTGTTTTTAGGAACATGAGCATTATATTTTAGTGAACGTAAAGTTGTAACAATGACAACACAATCAGGAGCAATATTTCCTTTTCTACATTTTATATCAAAAAATTTCTCAGCACCTAAATCTGATCCAAAACCAGCTTCCGTTACAACATAATCGCCAAGTGAAAGAGCAAGTTTAGTAGCATTTAGACTATTACAACCATGGGCAATATTAGCAAAGGGACCACCATGAACTATTGCCGGAGTATTTTCAAGTGTTTGAACCAAATTTGGTTTAAAGGCATCTTTTAATAAAGCCAACATAGCTCCCTCTATATGAAGACTTCTTGCATAGATCATCTCATTATTAGCATTAAAACCAATAACAATATTACCTATTTTTTCTCTTAAATCATCAAGATCCTTTGCTAAACAAAGTAGGGCCATAATTTCACTGGCAGCGGTAATAGTAAAAGAATAACTTCTATTATTAGCAGTAATATTTCTCAGTGTCCTATCGTTGACATCTAAACACCTTTGAAAAGCAATTTTTTCTATTCCTAACCTATTACCAAAATATATATGGTTATCAATAGCAGCGCATAGCAAATTATTAGCAGCTTCTATTGCCGACATATCACCCGTAAAAAATAGATTAATATCTTCCATAGGTACTATTTGGCTGTAACCACCTCCAGTTGCACCACCCTTCATTCCAAAAACAGGACCTAAAGATGGTTCTCTAAGAGCTAATAAAACATTTTTATTAAGACTGTTTAAAGCATCAGCCAAGCCAATTGAAACAGTTGTTTTACCTTCACCATATGGCGTAGGATTAGTTGCCGTAACTAGTATTAGTTTTCCTTTTTTTTCTCCAGGAATTTTGTTTATTTTTGCTTTATCATCACCATATAAAATTAATTCATCGCTACTTAACCCTATCTTCTTTGCAACTTTACCAATAGGTAATTTTGCCGCCTTATGAGCTATTTCAATATCTGTCATCTAATCACCTCAATCACGTAATAAATATTCCCATTTATCCTAACAATTATCAAATTAAGCTAGAGAATATTACTAAATTCACCACTATTTTAACACAAATTTGAAATATTAGCCATTTGAACAATTAATTTTTTTATGTAGTATATTAGCCGTCAACAAGAAAAAGGAGGAAAAAAATGAAAAAAAATATAATATTCTTAATGACACTAATAACAATACTAATCGTTCATTCAAATGTAAAAGCAGCTTCTACAAACTTTTACGAAGCAGAAAAAATTGATAACATATATACCAAAAGCGTAAAAAACGGCACCACTCATTTTCAAAAATCCCGTTTTTTTAGAAGAAAAAGTGACAACAAAGCAGCTTATTGTATAGAACCGTTCAATTTTTTTGATGAAAGTGCAAGTTATGAAACAAGTATAAACCCTAATAATATAGATCAAAACACATGGGAAAGAATGTCACTAATAGCTTATTATGGTTATAATTATCAAGGCCATACTGACAACAAATGGTATGCCATCACTCAATTAATGTTATGGCAAACAGTCGATAAAGATGCAGATTTTTATTTTACTGATTACCTCAATGGTAATAAAATAGAAAAATTTACAAATGAAATAGCAGAAATCAACGACTTAGTAAACAATCACTATATTAAGCCAAGTTTTGCTAACAAAACAATTAATATCAACATCAAAAATAATAAAATAATAGACGCAAATAATGTTCTTCAAAACTTTTATCCAACTACTTCAAACATTTCAATTGTGGATAACTATATTAATCTAGATAAATTAACAGAAGGTAATTACAGTTTCACTTTTAAAAGAAAATATCACAATAATGAACCAGTACTATTTTACTACAATCAAACAAGTCAAAATCTAATGACAGGTGGATATTTACCTAATGATGAATTTAGTTTAAATATAAATATATATAAAACAAAACTTAAAATCACCAAAATAGATAGTGATACTAAAACAACTATTTCTTTCGGAGATGGTAAATTAAATGAAACAATTTTGGAGTTATATGATGAAAAGAAGAACTTCCTTCAAGAAATTAAATTAAATAAAGACTGTACCGCAACAATAGATAACCTTGATTTAGGAATATATTATCTGAAAGAAAAACAAGCTGGAACTGGATATATTCAAGATGATAGTTTTCACAAAATAGAACTAACTCTTGATAATACAAAAATAAATTATGAATTTGAAAATAAAATAATAGAAAAAGAAATATTTATTCACAAAGAGTATGGTGAAGAAAATAACACATTGCCTGAGGGAAACATTACTTTTGAAATTTACAAAGCCAATAAACTAGTCTATACCATTACCACCGACAATCTAGGAAACGCTAAAATCAAGCTTCCCTACGGAAAATATCTAATAAAACAAAAAAATAGTAAAACTGGATATAAATATGTAGAAGATTTTGAAGTAATAGTAAATAATGAAACTACAGATTTATTCTATAACTTGTATGATTATAAAATACCTATTCCAAATACTAGAGATGATATAAACAAAACATGGTATATAATAGTTACAAGTTGCTTACTTATAATGGGTATATATGAAAGTAAAAAATATAATTCTAAATAGCATATTAATAATTGTATATTGCATGTGTTGTTTTTCTATATATACAAATAAAACGGTAGATAATGAAAAAATAAAAATCAAATCATCTACCATCATTTCAACAGGCAAAAAGACAAATAATGAAATACTTGCCACTTTATATATTCCAAAAATAAACGTTAATAGAAATATTTATCCAATCAAAAGTCCTAAAAATAATGTAGATGAAAATATAATGATTTTGAAAGAATCTACTCTACCAGACACAGAAGGTAGCACTATTTTTCTAGCCGCACATTCCGGAAATGGGTTAGTAGCATATTTTAATGATCTTAAAGAACTAGAGCCCAATGATAAGGTATATTTTATATATAAACAAAAAACATATATTTATAAGGTGACGAAAATACATGAAATAAAGAAAAATGGCTTTCTTACCGGAAATTATAACAAAGGCAAGGAACTAATTTTAACAACATGTAGTAATAACAAAAACAAACAGTTAATAGTAAATACTATATTAGAAAAAAAAGAAGACTAATTAGTTTTCTTTTCTTCTGTTAAAAACTTGATTGCTTCTTGTAATTGATTATCATTTTCATCGGTTGGATTATTAGTATATTCATCAGAAAGTGCTACCTCTATAGTAGGACTAATACCCTTACCATTAATAGATTTACCTTTAGGAGTAAGCCAATTTTCTACTGTATACTTAATACTAGCACCACTACTAAGCATATATTCTTTTTGAACAGTGCCCTTTCCATACGTTTTTTCCCCAATTAATGTAGCTCCATAAGACTCATTCATTGCAGCAGCCAATATTTCTGATGCTGAAGCACTACTATTATCAATTAAAACTACTACATTATAATTTTTACTTTTTTTACCTGTTGAATAGTACTTTTCAACTCCTTTTTTTGTTTTAATCTGATAAATTACTTTATCCTGTTTCATAAATAAAGAAAGAATTTTAGAAACTTGATCTAAGTGGCCGCCAGAATTCTGTCTAACATCGATAATCAAAGAATCAATCTTTTTATTTTCCAAATCATCTAATTTATTTTTAAATTGTTTATATGTATTAGCGGCAAAAATGCTAACATTTAAAACTCCCACTTTTTTATTATTACTTTCAACTATTCTACTAGAAACTGAAGGTATAACAACCGTATTCTGTTTTAAAGTGATTTCTTTTTCTTTATTATCACGTTTAACAATAATATTTACCTTTTTCTTATTCTTTATTAATTTTACTACATCATCTAATTCCATTCCACTTGCATCTTTATTATTAACTTTAATAATTTTGTCTCCTGGCTTCAAACCTGCTTTATCAGCTGGAGAATCCTTGAAAATAGCAACTATTTCTATACTGTTATCAATCTTACTAACACTTACTCCAACACCCTCATATTGTCCATTAACAGTTTGAGTAAAGTTTTCTGTATCATCCTCATCCATATATATACTATAAGGATCATCAAGATAATTAACCATTCCCTTAATAGCGGCATTAATTAATTTCTTATTATCAACATTTTTATAATAATTAGTAGTAATACTATTATAAGTTGTAATAAATTCATCAAGTTCATTATTACTTTGACTACTCTTTTCTCTATTTAAAGTAATAATACTTCCAAGTATACCCCCAAACACAACTGAAATAACAATTATTATAATTACTTCATAATTAGAAAAATATTCTCTGTTCATATTAGTAGTAATATCATCTACAGAAGATTCTTTTTCCTTTATAATTTTTTCTTTTTTTCTACCTCTGCCAGCCATATTTTCACCTCGTTACACTATATTAGTATCATATCACAAATAGAATTAAATTTAAAATAAAAAGATAGATAAAATCTATCTTTGTATAACATAATGGCGCCTCAACTAGGACTTGAACCTAGGACCCCTTGATTAACAGTCAAGTGCTCTAACCAACTGAGCTATTGAGGCATGAAGAGCATAAGCTCTATTTATTTAAATATTCCGAAATATTATCTGTGATAAATTCAACAATTTTTCCATCCTTAAAATGAACTAATGTAGTACCAGAAATCTTCAACTCTGATGCGTTAGTTACATTAGAATTACTAACATCACTTCGATAATCTCTATTTAAACCTTCACTTAAATCAACAGTATACATAAACACTTTTTTATTTTTTTCATTATAATTTGTAACTAGTGCATATTCCTCATCTGCAGTAGCAGAAGTACTATCATAATAGAAAACATAATACTCATTATCACTTAAATCAAAACTTTCACCAGCAAGTATCTCCCTATATTGAATAGATGCATTATTAGGAACGATAGTTTTAGATTTCTTATTTAAAATACCTACTGTCAAAAAGTAAAATATAAGTAATACTAATAATATAACCAAAACTACTTTAATTATACTCGATAGTGAAAAACTTCCACTATTATATTGTCTTTCTATTTTTTTATGTTGACCACGAAGATCTTTGGTGTTTGTTTTTTTTGTTTTATTTTTCCCCATGTTAATCACCAACCACTATGAGTATAACATAATATAAATATAATTGTAAAGAATTATTTCATTGTTGGAAGACTACTAATTGAAGAAGCTATTTCTACTAATTCATTTTGATTCAAAACATCGCTTACCATATAATACTCTATTCCTCCACTACTCCAAGTCAATGAATTATCAGCCAAAACACCTATTGTATCTTGTAAAATATATGGTTCTCCACTTGTAGGAATAATAGTGAAATCATCAGCTGCATTTGCAGTTTCCTCTACCAATAAAAATGGTTTTTCTCCATCAAAGGTTAGTATAACACGTTCACCTTTATCTTTTTTTACCTTTTCCTCATTAGTTAATTTTGTTCCTGTAGGTAAAACCAAAGGATAAATACTATCTTCTAAACTATCAACTTCCTTTGTAGTATTATCTACCTTTGCACTCTCCATCACAGTATTTAACTCAAAATAATTTTTCTTAAATGTCGGTGTAAAATCAATTTTCTTAAAATCCATTGTCATTAATGCAATACCATTTTCATCCAAAACTTTAATCTTATCAAATTTATGATTTTTTGATATAACAATTTCTTGACTTACCAATTTACGATTATTAGGATAATTAACCTCGGTATTGAAAATGAAATTACCATTCTTAGATTTAAATTGTCTCTTATCATCATTTTTAATATCATTTAAAACAGATTGAAGTAAATAAACCTGTGAATTATTATAAGGCCAATCGCTTTGGAATTTGAAACTTTTATTTAAAGCTGGCGTCACAACAAATACACCTTCAGAATTTTTTAATATTATCTGTTCATGATTATTTGATTTATTAAGTAAACTTACTCTATAATTGTTATCCTTTTTATAAGAAACCTTTACCTCATAATTATAAACATTATCATTATTGACTATTTCTAGATTTCCTTCTAAATAATAACTACTTTTGCTAATTTTTTTATCTAAATCACTTATTAAATCATTTTCATTATATTTTCCACATCCAGTTAATAGTATTACTATTAAAAGCAAAAAAAATATAGTTTTTTTCAAAATATCACCTCATTAATATTTTCAATTTAACTATATGTTAAATATATACATTTATTCCGTATAAAAATAAAAGAAATGGAAAAAATATTTGTATAAAGAAAGGATGAGAATATGGAAATAATAAAAAAGATTGCCCTAATACTAGTTATTATTGGTGCGATAAATTGGCTAATGGTTGGATTATTTGAACTCGACCTAGTAGCAACAATATTTGGTGGAAGTACAAATATTTTAGCAAAAATAGTATATGTATTAGTAGGAATAAGTGGTTTAATATCAATATCATTTTTATTTGATGACAAAAAATAAAGGATCATATGACCCTTTATTTTTCAGTTATACGTACTTTAACTTTTTTAGTTTTAGAAGTATAAGAAAGTTTCAAATCGTCACCCTTAACTTTTACCTCTACTTCATGTTCCCCAACTCCATAATTTTCTAGATCAATATAAGCCTTTATATTAGCTGAAGAAACATTATCAACAATTCCTTTACTACCCTTAACTACAACAGTAACACTACTATCTTCTCTATTCATAGCTTGAACTATGTACTTTTCATTTAAGTTTTCTGTCTCAATATGAATATCACTAAATTCCTTACTAACAGAAACATCCAAAGCAACTTTTATAGAGATAGTTTTATCACTAATTTCTGTAATACCATTAGGTTTTGTTAAAGTTATATTATAAGTTTTATCATTTTCAAGACCTTTTACATCTATTGGAACATCTATTGACTGAATATTACTAATAGCCTTTTCATCCCCATACACAGTAACAGAAGTAATGTTAGGAGTAATAGACTTTATAGCTTTACCAAAGGCAAGTTCACCCTTAGGAACAACATTAATATTAACTTTTTTACTTGGTGATGTAACAGTAAGAGTAGCATCAACAGTAGAAGGAACAATTTCAACATCAACAACTTCACCATTATTATCATAAGCAACAAGTGGTACATCCTTAAGTTCTATCTTACCTGCTTTAGGATTACTTAAATTATTAACATCAACCAAAGCTTTAACAGTCGCTACCTTCTTTAACTTATATTCTGCCCCTTTAATAATAACATTACTACGATTAAGCTCCACAGATTTTATATATAATTTAGAATCCAAGCTATCCTTATGAAGAATATCATAAGTAAGCGTTCTAGTTTGTGATACTTTCTCATAAATAGTAACAGTTACAGTAGATGGATCCAATCTATAGTCAACTGATTTTAATTTTTGTGAATATTTCAAAGTTACTTTATGATTACCAGGTTTAAGTCCAGTTAAATCAACTGTTACACCATTAGAAGGTGTTTGTTTTGCCAAAAATATGTGTCTTTTTTGACCTATTAAAGTAATATCAACCGTTTTAGGTAATCCCTCAACCACATATAACTCTTCATTGTAAGTAGGAATTACTTTCTGTTTATATAAAACTTCGGCATATTGATCAATAGTAACATTTGATTTACTATCAATAATTAAAAAGGTACAAAAAGCAAGAAGTAGTGATATTACAAGAAGAGTAGACTTTTTATTAAGTAATCTTTCAACTGTTTTACTATTTTTCTTAAAGAAATCAGTTATTCTTAAAATAAGTTTAGTAATAGGAGTAATTAACCATCTATCAAAAAATGAAAGAATATTATAAATAATTTTAGCAAATCCTCTAGTTATCTTCTTCATATATCTCTTCCTCATCTTCATAATCATCTTCATCTTGTAATGAATCTTGTTTAGGTCTCAACTCATCTATCAACATCATTCTTACATCATCAATAGTTAAGTTATAAAATAACTCCCCCTTTATAGCAATAGACATACGCCCTGTTTCCTCAGAAACTACTAAGGCAATACAATCTGTCTCCTCTGTAATACCGACTGCTGCTCTATGACGAGTACCTAATCTCTTATTTAATTTGGAACTACTACTTGTTGGAAAAACAGCTCCAGCACATGTAATTCTATCCCCTTGAATAATCACACCACCATCATGAAGAGGATTATTAGGGAAAAATATAGAAATAAGTAAATCACTAGATAAATCAGCATATATTTTTTTAGCCTTATCTATATAATTTCCCAAGCTTATATCTCTTTCTAAAACAATAAGAGCTCCTATTTTTGCTTTTCTTAATGATTCCATTGCCCCAACTATTTGATAAACTAAATTTTCACGCTCATCAACAGTCAAAACCTTATGTCTTCCTAGTAATTGACTTCTACCAATTTGTTCCAAAATATTTCTGATTTCTGGTTGAAAAATAATAATTAACGCTAACGGTCCATACATAATAACATACTCTAGCAGCATACCTAAAGTAGTAAAACCAAAATATGAACTGATAACCTTCAAAATAATTACTAAAAATACACCCTTAAAAATCAAAGATAATTTAACATTATTCTTAATATGTTTTAACATATAATAAAAAATCATCCATACCAAAGAAATATCTATAATTTTCTTCAATATTGATACTACATCAGTAATAGTAATATTCATATAATCACTCCTTTAAACAACCTATATTATATCATTAGAATCAGTATTATCTTCATCACTATAAACTGATTTTACTTCACTATTAGTATTTAAGACAACAGCATCCTGATTAGAATTGATTTCTTGTTCTTTATATATATGTTGTCTTTTTTGTCGAACATCAATTAAATATCCAATACAAACGCACAATAAAAGAATAGAAATTATAACTACAATAACATATAAAGGGCCATCTAATATATCCCTAAAAAAATGTATAATATTTTCCATGGGCATCTCCTCATACTATGTATATATAATACCATTTTTGAATACTTATTACAAGAACAAAACAAATAAAGAAGAAAAAAAGAGGATATCTTACTACTTTTTGAAAGCTTAATATAACTATTTGTGTTAAAATAACACATTTTATAAAATTTAAACAAAAAGAAGTTAAAAATAAGTATACCATAAAAAAAGATGGCAATATTTTTGCCACCTAACAATAAATATAATCGCAAACAAACCAAATTACCTAATCAAACTAAAACTGAAATAATAATTAATGGTGTGAACGCCGAAATGATTTACAACTCACCAAAGAATAGAAAAGTTGTAATAATTTCATGCTACTTTGTTTTTGTATTTCTTTTTAATATTTTTTCCTTATCATTTTCTGGTAATTTAATTGAAATATGACCTTGCTTAAGCCAAAGAATATCTCTTAAAGAATAAAACTTAAATTCTAATAAATCACATTTTGTAACCATATCAATATGTTGATTTTTTTCTTTCTTTGACATTGAATTAAAAGTTGTAGCAATTTTTTCTCGCTCTTTTTCAATGTTTTTTGCTAATTTAATAATCTCATCTTCACTTAGATCTTTTACTTCGTTGTAGTCAATCATCCAATCTAATCCTTTAAAGAATTCTATTTCCGATTCTTCATCAAATTTAACAAAATCATATCTATTACTATCATTAATTATAGTAACACCATTACCAAAAACTTTCATAAATATAGAAAAAGGTATTGGTAAATCAAATGAATTTAAATATGCAATATCATTTTTTTGAACATATGCAGAATCACTGTTAATTATTTTCACTAAAAAACCTCCCTTGTCTAATTGTAGATTATAGCATATTTTTTAAAAAGCGAAACAAATAATTGATTTTTATTTTTCAAAGTCATCACAATATTTTCTATTCTTTCTCCAATCATCACTACTAGAATCATATAACTTGTTTTTAATTTTTTTACCATATATTTTTAAATTGTTAGAAAACTCAATATTACTATTCATATAATATTGTAGTTCATAATCTCTAATAAATCTTTCTTCAAAATTTCAATTATCTAAATTATTAAAATATTCTTCAAAAACTAATTTCATATTATCGTTACTCTTTTTAGTACTAATTTTTAACTAAATTATAATATTTACCTTTTATATCCATTAATTCTTGATGGCTTCCATTTTCTAATATTTTACCATTTTCCATATAAAGAATTTTATTACAACTTTTAATAGTTGTTAATCTATGAGCAATAATAAAACATATCTTATCTTTAGTTATTTCTTTGATAGCATTTTTTACAAGTTCTTCATTTTCATAACTTAATGAAGATGTTATTTCATCTAATATTACAACACTTGGATTTTCTACCATTATTCTAGCAAAATTAATCATCTGCTTTTCTCCTAATGAAAATAAATCTTGATTTTTATTTAAATTTAATTCATATCCTTCACTAAATGATATTATTTTATCATGTAATCTTAATTTTTTACATATTGTCTCGATTTGTTCTTTTTGAACATCTTTATTTGCATAATTTATATTATCATAAATATTACCGTCAAATATTACAACATCTTGCATTACATAACCAATATTTTCACGTAAACTTTCTAAAGTATAATTATTAATATTTTCACCATTTATAAAAATTGAACCTTTAGATACATCGTAAAATCTACATAATAAATTTACTAATGTAGTTTTACCACAACCTGTCCTTCCAACAATTGCAATTTTATCATTATTATTTACATTAATTGAAATATTAGATAATATTTGTCTATCATTATTGTAAGAAAAATACACATTGTCAAATTTAATATCATTTATTCTTTCTAACTTTAATTTACCTGTTTGTATTTCAGGTTCATACTTATTTAAATAGTTATATATTTTTTTCATAGAAATAAATGATTCATTTAATATAGGCAAACGTGTAACTAAATCATCACAAGAACCTTTTATAGATGTTGTACCATTTATAAATAACATTAATGTACCATAAGATAAAACAGAAGTTGCCAAATCATATCCACCTATACAAGTAGTTGCTATACTAGCAAAAAATGAAAATAATGTGTATGAAAAATTATATTTTCTAATTAATTTATCGAGATTTTCACTTTCATTAGTATATTTTTCTAATAATTCATTCATTTTACTTAATCTAATTTCTTCAATATTTATAGACTTTATAAGTTCAAAATTATTTACCTGTTCTGTAATCCATTTAGTAATAGATATATTAAGATTCCTTATTTCTGAAATCATTTTAAAAGTTTTTTTGTTAGATATAATTAATGCTAAATAACCAACCATATAGATTAACACTAAAATTGTAGTTAATTTAAAATTGATAAAAAATAATATAATTAATAACAATGGTAATTTGGCACATAAATTACCAAATGAAATTAAACCATTTTGAGTAAAAAATGTTGAAGCATTTCCTGTATCATTCATTACAAGTTCTAACATTTCCCCAGTATTGGCATTATCAAAATAAGAAATTTTTGTATTAATAAATTTAGAAAATAAATCTTTTCTTGCATGATTTGCATATTCTCTTTGTAAATGATGTCTAACCATACAATGAAATATTGCTTCACTAGTTTTTAATGTTTGTTTTACAATAACTAAAATTGTTACAAATATTAAAGTTCTTGCACTATTTTTGGCAATTGCATTATCAAATACTGAATATGTTAAATATTGGTCAATTAGTAACCATATTGTACATGATAAAAAATATTCGATAAATGCAAATATAATTCTTTTTTTAAAGTTACCATATTTTGACATATATTTAATACTATTCATATAATCCCCCTACAACGTTTTCACAAATATCAATTAATTTTTTATAATTATTATTATCTTTTTCTAATTTTGTGTTTGTTGAATCAATAATAGTTTTATTATCAATAAATAATACTCTGCTATTTTTTGGAATTCTAAGTAAATCATGCGTAATAAATATATTTATATTATTAGGAAAATTTTTATTTAAATTTTCTACTATTTTATTTTTAGTATTATTATCCAGTTTGCTTAACACATCATCAAAAATTAAAATCTTCTTATTTTGCATTAATAATCTAGCAATATTAATTCTTTGTTTTTGACCACCTGATAAATTTATACCTCTTTCTCCTAATAATTCATCATAATTATTAGCAAAGCTTTGTATTTCTTTATCTAATTCACATATTTTGCATATATCTTTTATTTTATCAATATTTTTATTTTCATAACAATCAATATTATTTTTTATTGTATCTGAAAAAATATATGGAGTTTGAAAACATAAACCTATATTTTCACGAAGTTTAGTCTTATGTAAATCTCTTAATTCAACATCATCGATTAAAATGCTTCCTTCATATGAAATAAATCCTAAAAGTAATTTAGTTAAAACACTTTTTCCACTTCCATTAGATCCAACTAAATAAATATTTTCACCCTCATTTATAGCGAAATTAATATTCTCCAATACTATTTGATTGTCAAATTTTATATTAACATTTTTGAATTCAATTTTTTTATAATCAGGTGTTACAATATTTTTGCATATTAAATCTTCCTCATTTAAATTTAAAAATTCTTTTATTCTTCTAGCGGGCACTAAAAAGTCATTAATACCTTCGACAGCATAAATTACATTTTGAAAATAACTTAACATGGTAGTCGAATATGTTAAAATTGCCATTAATCCACCAATTTGCATATTATCATTTATTATCATAATCCCACAAACTAAATAGATAATTGGAGTACTTAAAGATTTTATACCACTTGCGATCAATTCATAATATATCAAATAATCTATCTCTTTTATATCATATTTTAAATATTCTTCACTATTAATATTAAATCTATGTATTTCATTATTTTGATTATTTGTCATTTTTATCATTTTAGGATTATAAATTGAATTCATTGTCTTTTTTATTAATCCTTCAGATAACGTTACTTTTTTATCTACAATGTTTTTTGTATTGATACAATACCATACTGACATTAAAATTATAATTAGGATAATTATTGATAAAATTAAACAAACTTTAAAATTAAGTTCAATAATTACATTTAATGAAAAAAAGGTATAAAAAATAGTGTTAAGTATTAAATTTAATTTATCATTTATATAAGATATATAATTACTTGAATCACTAGCTATTCTCTGTAATATTTGACTATTTTCATAACCAATGTAGCTATTATAATCTAAATACGTTGTATGTCTTAATAGTAAATTTTTAATATTATTGTTCATACCTAATCTTAATTTTGTATTATATTTACTTCTAATATAATTAAATATCGAAATAATAAAGGCCATAATAACCATAAAAATAGCAGCAACTATTATTTTTGATAACTTACTATCATTATAAAAAAAAGTAGTTAAATAATTTGGTAAGTTAACATTACTCATAACAATTCCATCTACCACATAAATAATAAACTTAGCCATCACAACATTAAAGAAACAAATTATTGCTGACGAAATTATTATCATCAAAATTACTTTATATAAATTTTCAATTGTTGCTTTAAATAATTTCATAATACCACCAACCCATATTAATTATACACTAAAAAACTAACATTTCTGTTAGCAATTTATTACTCTCGAATAAAAAGTTCGAGTTTCCTATCAATCTGGTGCCGACTATAGGACTTGAACCTACAACCTACGCGTTACGAATGCGTTGCTCTACCGATTAAGCTAAGTCGGCATTAAAGAGAACTTATTTTTTCTCTTTCCTATATACTTTATTATAACATGATTTATCACTTTTGCTTTTAAAACTTTTTCTTGCCAATGTATTTTTTTCTATAATAGAAGAAACCTTAAATGAAATTGTCTTATCTTTTTTTGAAGCATCAACAACATATACATCTATTAAATCACCATAACAAAAACATTCATCACTGGCTAAAGATTGTAGAGACATGCTATCTTGATCAAATCTATAAGGAACATCCAAATCATTTATTTTTATTCTACCATCTATCAAATTTTGAAGCTGAATAGAAAGTCCTTTATTATCAACAGATAAAACTCTAGCTATAAAATGTTCACCGATATGTCGTTCCATATACTCTGCAGCCTTCATCGCATTTATTATCAATTCACATTTATCAGACTTTTTTTCATTTATCGAACATAAATGAGCCTTTTCTTCTAAAATTTCATAATCTTTTGCGACTTCTTCTAAATCAAAATTTTTATCTTTATTCAATAAATATTTTCTTATACTGCGATGAACTGTATCATCAGGATATCTTCTTATAGGAGAAGTAAAATGAACATAATCTTTATAGGCCAAACCAAAATGTCCTATATTATCCGTAGAATAATAAGCTTTTCTTAAAACTCTTAAAAAAGCATACTGAAATGGACCAGACTTACTACCATAACTATTAACAAACGAACTAAGATATTGCATTTCATGTTGCAAATCCAATTGTTCTCTTCGTTGATATTTAATACCAAGCTTATTAATTAATTCAATAAAATAATTAACGACTTCTGGAGCAGGAACATCATGTACACGATACATTGTAGGATAATCATATTCGCCTAATGCCTGTGCAACAGTTTGATTAGCCACCAACATAAACTCCTCTATCAGATTTTCCCCTGTACCCTGTGATAGTATTTCAAAATCTAAAGGAAAACCTTTTTCATCCAATTTTATCTTTTGTTGAGGCATTCCAAATTCTAGTGCTCCATGTAAAATTCTTTTTTTATTAAGAATTAAGGAAAGTTTATACATATCTTTTAAGGTCGAAACAAAATTTTCATAACCTGCAGCAACAATATTATTATCTAAAATATCATTTACTTTTTTATATGTCATCTGTATTTTTGATTTAATAACTGATTCAAAGATATTATAATTAACGACAGTTCCTTGTCTATTAATTTCCATCACACATGATAGAGCTAAGCGTTCTACATTTGGATTAAGTGAACCTATACCATTAGAAAATAACTTTGGATACATTGGAATAACTGTATCTGCCAAATAATAACTAGTACCCTTTTTCAAGGCCAAACGATCAAGTTCACTCCCCTCTTTTATATAGTAAGTTACATCTGTAATATGAACACCTAACTGATAATTACCATTTGGAAGAATTTCCAAGCTAATAGCATCATCAATATCTTTAGTATCATCTCCATCAATTGTAAATATTTGTTTATCCGTCAAATCACATCTACCTATTTTATCGATATCACGTACCATGACAGGTAAATTATTTACCTCTTCCATAGCTTTATCTGTAAAACTATTATCTACACCAAGTTTCCATGCCTCAGTTAAAATATCAATATTAGGATCACTACTAAGTCCAATATAAGAAACAACATCTCCAACATAACTATCTGATATAACGTCTCCATCAATTTTTACAACAACCATTGAACCAACCACAAGATTATTATCATTATTATCCAAGCTTATAGTCAATTTCTTATATTTTGAACTTTCTGGATCTAAGAAATAATTACTTTTGATCATAACTACTTCTCCATAAATATATAAATCTTCTCTTTTTAAGATTTTAATTACTTCTCCCGTTTTACTCTTTTTATTTGTTATATTTATTAATACCAAATCATTATCAATACATACATCACTATTACTAATATTGTATGAATCATTATTCACAAGAACAAAACTACTATATTTCTTTTCTACATATTTTCCCACTACATATGGTGTATTTTCTATATGAATATATTTATCATCCGCTATTTCTATAACTTTATAACTATCAATAAGTTCATTAAGTAAAGTCATATCATAATTATTATCTAAAAGCTCTTGTTGTAAATCAACAATACTTGTTCCTTCATTATATTTTTTAATTAACTTTTCTACCTTAAATAAATTATCCATAACCGAACTCCTTAATTAATCATTAGTTTAACATAAACTATTCAATTTTTCATTATTTTTTTAAATTTACTCAAATTTCGTGTATACTAAAAATAGGAGGCAAACATGAAAAAAATTAAAAATAAAAATATTAGGACTTTCATTGATTATATCATAATCACTCTAGGTATATTAATAGCTAGCTATGCCTTGGAAACAATTTTAATACCAAACACCATTTTAGACGGAGGAATAACAGGTATTTCAATTATAATAAGTAAAATTACACCATTAGCAATCAGTAATCTAATTTTTGTTTTAAACATTCCCTTTATTATAATTGGTTATAAAAATATGGGTAAAAATTTTTTCATAAAGGCTATTTACAGTATGGTAATATATAGTATATTTTTATCTCTTTTTTCATCACTGCCACCACTTACAAATCAAATCTTACTTGCAACAGTATATGGCGGACTAATGCTTGGTTTAGGAACCGGTTTAGTAATTAGATTCGGCGGATGTTTAGATGGAACAGAATCAGTAGCTATAGTTATTAGTAAAAAACATACTATATCAGTAGGACAAATAATTTTAATATTTAATTTATTAATTTTCACTATTGCAGGACTAATCTTTGGAATTGATAGAGCCTTATATTCACTTTTAACATACTTTATAACATACAAAGTAATAGACTTGGTTTCAGAAGGATTAGAACAGGGAAAAGCCGCCATGATAATAACAGATAACGCCGATAATATTTCCAAAGAAATTTATAAAAGACTAGGTCGAACAGCAACTTTTATAAAGGGAGATGGACTATTAACTGGTAAAAAAGAAGTTCTTTATTGTGTACTAACAAGAATAGAAATACCTGAACTAAGAAGAATAGCTCAGGATATCGATGAATCTGTTTTTATAACAATTACAGATGTATCAGAAATAATAGGTAATCATATAAAGTCAACTAAAAAAATAAAAAAAGTCACAAAAAAATAAATCATGTATTACACGTCATACATGATTTTTTTACATTATATCACTAACTCCATCCTCTGCTTTTATCTCTGGATAATAACTAGCAAGATCTATAAGTCTTGACTTAAAATAATCTTTATTATCTAAGTCATTAATAATGCTACTAATATTAATAAATAGAACTAAATCAATTGCGTATGCTTTAGCAAAATCAGATTCAGATAAATATTCATTACTTTCATTAAATGATAAAATTCTATTTTCGCTATAGTTCTTTAAAAAATCATTTTCAGCAATTTCAGCTAATTCAAGCCCTATTTTAAGATCTATAATATTGTTTTCAATTATTTTTGCTTTATCCATATTAGCCTCCATCACACCACATAATACTAATTACAGAATAACACATATTTTTTAGGCTTTCAAGCAATAGTTAATTAGCAAAAAATTCCGCTGTCAAATTATGTCCTATTTGTTTAAATAATATATGAAAATGTTATAATAATAACGTAGAAGGAGATGATAAAATGCAAGAAGCTTGGAAAGGCTTTAAAGAAGGGACATGGTGTAATGAAATTAATGTAAGTGATTTCATTAAATCAAACTATACTCCATATGATGGTGATGAAAGTTTCCTAAATGGACCAACCGAAAAAACTAAACGAGTTTTAAAAGTATATGAAGACATGTGCAAAGAAGAAGTAAAAAAACATGTTATTGATATAGACGTAGACACTCCTGCTGGAATAAATGCTTTTAAACCAGGATATATAAGTGAAGATGATAACGTAATCGTAGGTCTTCAAACTGATAAACTAGGAAAAAGAAGTATTGTTCCAAAAGGCGGAATAAAAATGGTTTATCAAGAATTAGAAGCATATGGATATAAAATGAATCCAGAACTTGAAAAATTCATTAGTAAAACCAATTTAGTAAAAACCCATAACGATGGTGTATTTGATGCCTATACTAAAGAAATAAGAACTGCTCGTCATGTAAAATTATTAACAGGATTACCTGATGCATATGGACGCGGAAGAATTATAGGTGATTACCGTCGAATAGCTCTATACGGAATAGACTATTTAATGGAACAAAAGAAAAACGATTGGGACAATATGAAAATAACTACTATGGATGATGAAACAATTCGTTTAAGGGAAGAAATCTCAATGCAATATAGAGCATTAAAAGAAATAAAAGATATGGCTGCAACATACGGCTATAACATCTCAAAACCAGCAACAAATGGTAAAGAAGCTGTTCAATGGACTTATTTTGGATATCTAGCAGCAATCAAAGAAAATAATGGCGCTGCTATGTCATTAGGAAGAGTTGATGCTTTCTTTGATATTTATTTTGAAAGAGATTTAAAAAATAAAACATTAACTGAAGAAGAAATTCAGGAAATAATAGACCAATTTGTAATAAAATTAAGAGCAGCTAGACATTTAAGAACACCAGAATATGATGAACTATTTTCAGGAGATCCAACATGGGTAACTTGTTCACTTGGTGGTGTAACTACTGAAGGAAAATCAATGGTTAATAAAACATCATATCGTATAGTTCATACACTAGAAAATCTAGAAAGTGCTCCTGAACCTAATATGACTATTCTATGGGCAGAAAAACTACCTCTATCTTGGAAAAAATACTGTTCTAAAATAAGTATAGCTACTGATTCAATTCAATATGAAAATGATGACTTAATGCGTCCTAGTATGGGAGATGACTACGCTATCGCTTGTTGTGTATCCGCAATGAGAGTAGGAAAAGATATGCAGTTTTTCGGTGCACGCTGTAACTTAGCAAAAACATTGTTATATTCCATAAATGGTGGTATTGATGAAGTTAAACGTCAACTAGTAATTCCTGGATTTGAGAAAATGACCGATGAAGTATTAGATTATGAAAAAGTTAAAAAAAGCTATTTCAAAATGATGCATGAAGTTGCAAGAATCTACTCAGATGCTATGAATATAATTCATTACATGCATGATAAATATGCCTATGAAGCCGGACAAATGGCTCTACATGATACATATGTCAATAGACTAATGGCTTACGGTGTAGCAGGATTCTCAGTAGCTGTGGATTCCCTATCAGCAATTAAATATGCCAAAGTAAAACCTATTCGTGATGAAGAAGGTATAGCAATAGACTTCGAAATAGAAGGCGATTATCCAAAATACGGAAATGATGATGATAGAGTAGATGAAATAGGAAAAGAAATTCTTGATCAATTCTATAAAGAGTTATCATCACACCAATGTTATAGAAATGCTAAACCTACCCTTTCTGTACTTACAATTACATCAAATGTAGTTTATGGTGCAAATACTGGTGCAACTCCAGACGGTAGAAAAACTGGTATTCCTTTCGCTCCAGGGGCAAATCCAATGCACGGAAGAGATCAAAATGGCGCAATCGCATCACTTAACTCAGTAGCAAAACTTGATTGGGCAAACTGCTGTAGAGATGGTATCTCAAATACATTCTCAATTATTCCTAATGCTTTAGGACAAACAGAAGATGAACGTATTGAAAATTTAGTTAACTTAATGGACGGTTACTTCTCTCAAGGAGCTCATCACTTAAATGTAAATGTACTAAATAGAGATACTTTAATCGATGCTATGAATAACCCTGACAAATATCCACTATTAACAATAAGAGTTTCTGGATATGCTGTTAGATTTAACAAATTAACAAAGAAACAACAACAAGAAGTAATTTCAAGAACATTCCATGAAAAATTCTAATATAATTAAAGGTAGCATTGATTCAATTGAAAGCATGGGACTAGTAGATGGTCCTGGCATTAGAACTGTTATTTTCATGAATGGATGTAGATTAAGATGTAAATATTGTCACAATCCTGAAATGTGGACTAAAAAAGAGAACAACATTACTCCAGAAGAAATAGTAAAAAAAGTATTACGAAACAAACCCTATTTTAAAAATAATGGTGGTGTTACTTTTTCCGGAGGAGAACCATTATTTCAACCAGAGTTTCTACTTGAAACATGCAAACTATTAAAAAAAGAAAACATTCATATAGCACTAGATACCGCCGGTCATGGTTTTGGTAATTATGATGAAATCTTAAAATATGTTGACTTGGTACTTTTAGATATCAAACATACAAATAAAAAAGATTATAAAGAATTAACAGGCGGAAATATTGATGAAGCAGATGAATTTATAAGATCTCTTAACAAAAGTAATAAGAAAGTATGGATTAGACAAGTTGTAGTACCTGGAATTATGGATAATGATGAATATTTAATAAGTCTTTCTAATAAATTAAAAACTATTAAAAATATAGAAAGAATTGACTTTCTTCCCTATCATAAATTAGGAAGGGAAAAATATATAGCTATGAATATACCATATCCATTAGAAAATACTCCTGAAATGAATAAGGATGAATGTCAAAAACTATACGAAAAATTCATGAATATATACAAAAACAAGAGCTAAATCAACTCTTGTTTTTTTTATATCAATATGCAAACTTTTCTATATAAAAGCCATCATTAGCCATCACTATAACCTGTATCTTTGACTTCATAAAGAAATCTTTATATTTTAAATAAGCATCATGTCCAATAACTATTTTTTGCAAATCTAATTCATCTAAATTTATCAAATCGCCAAAATCTTCTCTACTAATATCTAAAACATTAATATGAGAACCCCTTAATGGTAACAATGTTTTTATATAACTTCCAGCAATCGTCAAATAATTAATATTAATATTATTGATATAATCTAATCTAAAATTTTTACAAGACTCAACCCTTATTAAATTAACCGATTGGAGAACATTTAAGGTAACAATACTTTTTCTAAAAGTACAGTTCATAAACACAATATTTTGTAAATAAGTAATTTCCTTTAAAATATCAATCATATAATTACTAATAACCATATTTCTTAATTCTAAGTATTTTAAATTTTTAAATAGTTTTAACTCATCAAAAGATATAAATTGTCTCTTCCCATCGCTAGATTTACCATCTATCGTAAGACTTTCTACCAACAATAAATCACTATAACCAACTTTTTCAATATTTTTAGAAAAAGCATCAACCAAAAATTGTTGAATAGAACTCGTTAAAATCTCCATTATACCACATTCTCCCCACTAATTATATTATACACATAAATTTATATAATCTACATTAAAACGCCTATATAACTGTAAAATTATGTTAACAAAAGAAAAGAACTTCCTAAAAAGTTCTATTCATTTTTTAAATCCACTACTTCTTGATTCAAAGTATTATATTTATTTATTATCTTCTGATTTTCTACTTTTTCTAAAGTAAACCAACCTTTTCTAAACCAAAGCTCATATATTTCACGTTGTAAATTTGCTATTTCATTAAACATTTCATAAATAGTTTCATATAAAGATTCATGACTAGCTTCACTCATAGCTATTACTAAATTTTTTTCTAAATCTTTACAAACAGTTAAAATGCTCTCAACATAGTCTTTATCATTTAACTCTAATCCCTTAGGAACTTCTGTTTTAGGATTACAAATTTTATTATCATTCATTTGTCATACCTCCATTTAAAGTATCCAAAATTATTTGCATATGATCATAAAAAATATCTGCACATTTTTGCATCATATTTGAAACCTCTTCATCTGAAACATTATCCACTCTGTTAATCGTCTTTTTATAAGCCCCATAATGCCAGTGAAACATATCACATAAATAATCTAAATCTTTTCCTGTAAATATATCAGGAACTTGTTCATAATTCATAAAATATCTCCTCCATAAATATTGTTAACTAATTCAAAAAAAATATAACAATCAAATTAATAATTATCTAAAAATAGAACAAATTAAATTATTTAACATAATATTATTTAGAGGAGAAATGTATATGAATAATAAAACCTACACAGTAAAAAAAGGAGATACACTATATGGAATATCAAAACAGTTTAATACCAGTGCTCAAAAAATAAGAGAATTAAATAATTTAAAAAATGACAATATAGTACCATCACAAGTACTAATTATATCAGAAAATAATGGTACTAACCCTAATGAATGTGTAATATACACAATAAAAAAGGGAGATAGCCTATATGAAATTGCTAAAAAGTATAATACTAGCATTGACGCTATAAAAAGATATAATAATTTAACCACAAACAACCTATCAATAGGCCAAAAGATAAGAATACCGTGTAACATTGAAGATAATGATGATAAGGTAATGCCAAAATATATAAGTTATACCGTAAAAGCAGGAGACAATTTATACAATATAGCTAAAAAATATAATACTACTGTTGATAAGATTAAAAGGGACAACAATCTTCAGAGTAACAACTTAACTATAGGAAAGATTCTTTTAATTGAAGATACTGGCGATCAATCGACTATAGAAGCGTGTTTTGGAGAAGAATACGAAGCTCCATCAAGTAACATCACCTACACCGTTCAAAAAGGAGATAGTTTATATAGTATAGCTAATAAATATAATACTACTATAAATGAAATAAAAAGTTTAAACAATTTAACTTCTAATAACCTGTCCATCGGTCAACAATTAAGAATTCCAACAAATGCCTCAGGAAATATCACCTACACTGTTCAAAAAGGAGACAATCTATATAGCATAGCAAGAAAATATAATACTACTGTAAATGAAATAAAAAGAAAAAATAATTTAACTTCTAACAACTTATCTATAGGTCAACAATTAATTATATAGAGAAAAAAAAATGAAAGGATGATATGAATTTCTCTTAAATATGTTATCTCTAGCATATGAAATATCATATCAAAAAATTGTAAAATGAAAAAAGTTATGTTTGATAGTGAACAATATCCAGATTTTACATATGAAAATAACGGAGTTGGTACAGTAAAAGTACAAGTTTCTGCTGCCAACCAAGCATTTCCACTAGAAGGAATAGAAATTGAAATATCTAAAGAAATAAATGGTGATGAGGTTATATTTTTTACAGGGAAAACCAATAGTAGCGGAATCATTGATGATGTATATTTACCAGCTAAAAAAGGAAAAAAAGACATTGAATCAGCAAGTGATATAATATACACAACCTATATCATAACCGCAACTAATCCCAAAACAAATGCCATCAAAAAATACGATATTGCTGTTTTTGATGGAATGAAAATAATTCAACCAATTACTTTTTCCACAATAAGTTAATAAGGAGTGATAAAATGAATCAAAACATAATTAATTATCCTACCATTCCTACTGAAATAGTAGTACACTTAGGTTCACCAACTGAGGCGGCTAAAGATATTAGTATCCCATTTATTGATTATATAAAAAATGTAGCCTCCAGTGAAATATATCCCACTTGGCCAGATAGCGCCATTGAAGCAAATATTTTGGCTCAAATATCTTTTGCTTTAAACAGAATTTATAATGAATGGTATCCAAGTAGAGGATATTCATATGATATAACATCTTTACCTGCATATGACCAAACATTTATTGAAGATAGACAAATATTTGATTCTATTTCAAAAAAAGTAGACCAATTGTTTAACAATTATATTTATCGTGAAGGCCAAATTCAACCACTTAATGCTATATATTGTGATGGTAGAAATACAAAATGTAATGGTCTATCACAATGGGGAAGCGTAGATCTTGCAAAACAAAATAAAACACCATTAGACATATTAAAATACTATTATGGAAATGATGTCAGAATATTTGAAAATGCACCTACTGGAGAACTCATTGGTACCTACCCTGGCTATCCTATAGAACTTGGAAATGCTGGTGACAAAGTCAGAGTAATTCAAAGAGAGTTAAATAGAATCTCTAATAACTATCCTGCTATTCCAAAAATTCCAAGAATAAATGGTGCTTTTGGGAAATATACTGAAGACGCTGTAAAAGAATTTCAAAAAATATTCAACTTAAATCCTACAGGAATTGTAGATTATTCAACTTGGTACAAAATTAAATATATTTATAATGCTGTTAAAAGGGTAAATGATATTTATTCAGAAGGAATAGTAGAAGAAGAAGAAATCTTTGATTATGGTAACAAATTAAGTTATTCAGATGTCGGAATAGGAGTTCAAGTTCTACATTACGTTCTATCATCAATTGCTTTCTTTGATCCAGACTTACCTAGTTTAAAATTAAATAGTGTTTACAACGACAATACCAAAACAATGGTAATTAATTTTCAAAACAAATATAATTTGCCTGCAACAGGTGAAGTAGACGCTACTACGTGGAATAAAATAGTAGAAGTATATGAAGATATTATTAAAAGTATTCCTGAAGAATATGCTCAATATTCAGACGAATTCTTTCAAGGTCGTATCCTTGCCTTAGGTATGACCGGAGATGATGTAAGAATAATACAAAATTTCTTATTAAAGATATGCAAAAAATTTGGTAATATACCCGGAGTAAGAGTAAGCGGTATTTTCGATGACATTATGGAAAGATCAGTAATGAAAATACAATCTCTTAATAATATAGAACCAACTGGTGTCATTGATCCAGTCACATGGTTTAATATTGTAGAGTATTCCAAAAAATAAAAGATGTTAAATTTCATATTTAGCATCTTTTTAGCGTACTATCTTTTTTATTTTATTTAAAGATTCTTCTTTTAAATGTGATCTATTCAAATAATTAGGATGATACGTCCATATTATCTTTTTATCACAATCGTATAATATAGGATTCTTCCCTGTTGGCCACATATTACACAAATCTGAATTAATATTCTTTAATACTTCTTGCATTATATTATAGTATGGATTTGATGGACCATTAACAAATATTGTGTATGCTGGTTTAAAATATTCGTATAAGTAAATTAAATACTGAGTACTTATTTTCTCTAGCTTTTCATTCATTTTCGGATGGCCTATTCCCATTCTTTTACCACAAATAACAGTATTATTCCAAATAACATTAGTTAATAGTTTCTCTTTTGATATTTCCAAACAGTTTCTAATAAAAGTCCAAAATTCTTTATTATTAGCACCCTCACTTAAAAAATTTAAATATGCCTGTTCAACATCATCTACACAGAATGATTTATTCTCCCCATCATAATTTAACCAACTATTAGTTTCCTGACCAATATATAAAATCTTTCGTTCAAAAGAGTTGAAGTAGTCATTTTTAGAAGAAACTAACAATGGCATAGCCAAATCATTATAATTATCTAATTTATAATAGGTATTTAATATCTCTTCATTATACTCTCTCAGATTTCTCATAAATTTCCCCCTAATTAATAATTTATAAGCTTTATCTTTCTGTTAACCACACATAATACTTCTTGAGTACCAACTATTTTAACATATTTATCTAAAAAATCAATCACTATAATATATTTACTTAATAACTAAAAATCAATTCCATTTCTAGAATTGATATCTATTTAAATTGAACACACATCCAATCTAATTTCTATATGGTGCGATAGTTAAGATAGTCCGAAACCATCACAACAAATAAATAAACAATTTAATTCTATGACAATTATACCATGACTTTTACTAATTTGGTAAATTATTTTTATAAAAATGAAAAAGACCTAAGGCTTCTAAAGTTTCCTAAGCACATCTCGATAGATAATATTTTGAATTAGAACAATATACATTGTTATCTTCTATTTGTTCCTCTAATATCTCATCAACATTATCTAATATATATTTATGTAATGGTATCTGCACTAGAGGATGAGCAATAGAAAATATTCTTGGACCACCACTTGGTTTTTCAAAAATAAAATTTATTGGTTCTACACCCTTAGTTACTCTAGCAGAAACATCTTGATAACCATAAAATTTCTTAATTTTATCACATTGCCATTCAAAATTCTCTTTTAATATATCTTCGTCATTACTATATGAATTATATATATTTTCTAAATTTTCACTGATATTACCATTATAGAAACATGGTGGTAAATTTTTGCTTGGAAATATTAAACTTTCAAAAGATACATTTACTAGATTATCCACATTTACACTATTTTCATTATTATTATCAACTTCTAAATTTAAATCTATATCATTATACATTTTTACTACCTCCTACTACTAAAAAAGAGCATAGTATTCCTTATGTATTATAATAAGTCTGTACTAGCCCTTAATATTCTCTTAATTTATTTTAAATGATGTGGATTGTTTTCTGCACCATTTAATCCATTATTTTTTTGATTTATTATTCCTAAAATATTTTGATAATTATTTATCATTTCTGCATTACCTTTTTCAGTTGCTTGATTTAATCTAGCCAAAACATATTGAGTTATGTGATTAATATCAACTACTTCTGTTTCAGGAATAAAACCTAAATAAGATAATATTTGTTTTTGTTCTTCTGAAAATTTATCTTTGTATTTATAAACTCTAACATATAAAGCATGTTCCTCTTTAACACTTGCAGATGGATAATGTCCTAAATTGATTAAACTACAAAACGCCTGTTCAATATAATCACTTTGTTCAAGTCTAACAGGTACGGCTATACCCAATTGTGATAACCTTTCTCTTTGTTCTGGAGTTAATAATGTACTACCTCTACGTTGTAATTTTCTGTATAAACTTGTTTCTTCTGGATTAGATTTTTTAGGCTGATGACCTAATAACATTAATTCGTTAAAGAATTCTTCGGATTCTCTACTTTCACCCTTTGTTTCTGGTAATTTTATTCCTAATTTAGATAATTCTTGCAATTGTTCTTCTGTTAGCCATTCTCTACCATGTCTTTGTAATCTTCCATATAGATTTACTTCAACTTTATCCTTACTTGCTCTAGCAGGTTGATGTCCAAATTGAACTAATTCATTAAACAATTGATTACCTCTTTCATCTTGAGTCTTTGCTTTTGGAATATAAATACCATAGTTTGATAATTCTTGCAATTGTTCTTCTGTTAAGTATTTAGCACCTCTTTGCACTAATCTACTATATAAATTACTTTCTTCAGGGATTGCCTGACTAGGTTGATGTCCTAGTTCCATTAATTCTTCGAACAAAATTGCTGATAAATCTTCCTGGCTCAATTTTTCAGGAATATAAATTCCCATTTGTCTTAAAATATCAAGTCGCTCTTCTGTAAGCCATTCTTTACCATGATTTATTAAAGCAGTGTATAAAGCAGATTCTTCTTTAGAATTATTTCTATTTGGTTGATGTCCTAATTCTATTAAATCATTATATAATTTTTTTGCTTTAGAATTTTCATATGTTTCTTTTGTTAATGATTTATCTATAATATCAAATAAATCAATCATTGAAGACATTTCATCAATTACTTTAAAACTTCCAATATCAATATCGTTATAGCCAGAAATTGCTGGATTGCTTGTACCTGTTTGTATTTGTCGTTTAACTTGTTCGTAAAATTTATCTATATCTTTTATTCCTAAACTATTATTTACTATATCAAAAATTAAAGGATGTTCATTATGTCCAACAGAGAGTGCTCTACCTAACTGTTGTAAATAAATAATTGGAGAAATAGTTGGTCTAAGCATTATAACTCCATCTATATCATTTACGTGTAATCCTTCATTCAACATATTTACACAAAATAATAATTTTAAATGATCATTATTTGAAGTTTCAAAACTTTCTATAGAATTACGATTATCAAAATCTTTATTTGTTGAAATAACACTATACATATCAATATTACTATTTACTGATCCAAACCAATTTTTTGATTCTTCAATCATTCTATTCATATGTTCTACATCTCTGCAAAAAACAATAAATCTTCCATTTGATTTAGTTATATTTTTCGAAAATACTTTTTCTAAACCTTCACTTTTTTCTAATAATTTTTTTGCAGAATCAAATTTTTCTTGAAATAATTTTCTATCACTTTCGGATGCTAATTTATTTATTTTTGTTTGAATTCTTTGTATATCTTCATCAAATGAATATAGTGCATTTATATATGTGGGTAATGGTAATATACCTTTGGTAACAGCTTCTACTAAAGTTATTTGTGATGCAATATTATTATCAAACAATTCCTCAGCCATATTTCTACAGTCATCTAAATATCTTATTGGTGTTGCAGAAAATCCTAAAACTTTTGCATTAGAATTATTATTTAATAAAACATCTAATCCTTTACCCCATTTTGGTGCACCACATCTATGAAATTCATCTAAAACAATGCAATCGGTAGAATATGTTGTTGCAATTTGTTCTGTTATATTTTGGTATAAGTCAAATTTTAGATATGGAAAATCATTTAGTGTTAAGCCACAACTTTCAATATGTCTTATAATTTGATCTATGATAGGTTTTTGAGATGTTAGAAATAAACATTTCTTATTTCTATTTTCATATAACCATTTAATTGCAATAAATGATTTACCACTACCAGTTGGATGAATAACACATGTTCTATTACTTGTCTTTAATTTTTCCTCTATTTGCTCATAAGCGTATGCGTTATGTTTATATAATCCAACAGCCATTAAATCAACTCCATTTATTTATTTTTATTTTCCCAAATTTTTCTAACTAATTTTAAAGATAAAGTAGATAAAGTGAAACCAATTACGGGTACTAACGAACTCAAAAATATATTATCAAATTCCCTTATAACATAAAAATATATAATAACAACAATATAAGTTAAAATCATGATACATATTCTTCTAGTCCAACTTGTTTCCCATGCTTTATCTAATTCAACTCTTTTATTTCGTTCTTGTATCTTTTTTATCTCTTTTTCTAAATCCATAAATACACTCTCCTAATAAATAAATTATACCATATTTTAGCTACTTTTAACATGCTTATTCCTTATCTTTCAAAATTATCTTTTGATTTTTTTTAATCTAAATCTTCAATATCGTCATCATCTAATACATTATCTTCATACATTTCATTAACTACATCAATATATTTATCATCTTTATCATACCAACTATGAAGTTTATCATGTAAGAAAGATATTAGTTATGTTTTAAATAGTCTTCTAATTCAGATAATTTAATCTTATTATTTAAGTTTTCAATAAATATCTCATTAGAATAATTAAAAGCTAGAAAGGTTATATCATTAATTATTATTCTATGTGGTTCCAGATATGTAAGATTAGTTTTATCTATTGTTCTTAAATTACCATTAATAATAATTGGTTTAACTCTACAAAACTCACAAATAAATTCTAATCTCTTTCTTAATGATTCTTCCATTCTAACTTCTTGCTTGATAACATTTACCATTTTAATCAATTCTTTCTTTGAAAGACTTTTTTCTAAACAAGAAAAAAATCAATCCTAATTTAGAATTGATTGTCTATTTATTCTCGAAACTATAAAAAGGTTCGAGCGGATTTCCCTATGGTGGAGATGAGGAGAATCGAACTCCTGTCCGAAAAAGCCTCTACATAAACCTCTACAAGTTTAGTTAACTAAATAATCTTATACACCTATCAAGTAGTTAACGACAAAATAAATGTACCAGTCTAAAATTTCTTGTTATTTCCTAGACAAAAAATAACCATAACCTATAAAATGAATCTCTTTCTATTACCTAGGTACAAATAGAAGAGACGCTTACCTTTTTATCTATTAGGCGAATGCATACTCTTGGTCTTCACCAAATAAGTTTGCAAAAGCATTTTTAATTTTATTTGCATTTATTTTTTTGTGTTCGTAACGTGAACAATCGACTTGCCATCCATGCGAAAACAATTCCGTCGAAACCATTACATCCCCATGCACTAATTATACAAAAAAAGAATTAAAAAGTAAATACTTGGAATATTTTACTAATTTAATCCTAATTTTTTCAATAAACCATCAATCTCATTACGATAATTAACAGTTGAACTAATAAAAACACAACTATTATTTGAAATATATACAACACTGTAAATATTATCATTAAAAACCCTATAATATTTATACCCATTTTTAGATTTTTCTGTATCATTTAAATTACCTTTATTGTTAGTATAAGACTTTTTTAATAACTTATATTGTTTTTCAGCTGCATTTTTATTAGTAAATTCATAATAATATATTTGATAATGATTTCCCACAGCTAATAAAGTTAACTCAGACTTATCACCAGAAGCAGAAATATCTGTTACTACAAAATCATTTTTTTCCACAATATCTGTGAATGTTTTATTATTTAGCCCTTGCTTAGAACAAGCAATACAAAAACATAACAGGAACACAATACATATTCTAATACTTATATTTAATAGCTTTTTCAATTTGACGTTGTTCATCTTTTCTCTTTAGGCTTTCCCTTTTATCGTAATTCTTTTTACCTCTACAAACACCCAACAAAAGTTTAATTTTATCCCCTTTAAAATATAGTTTTAGAGGAATTAATGTAAGACCTTTTTGTTCTACATCCTGAGCAATTTTTTTGATTTCTTTTTTATGTAATAACAATTTTCTTGTACGGGTTTCACTTTCATTATAAATACTGGCCTCTTTATATGGAGAAATAAACATATTTAATACAAATATCTCATTTGCTTTTATAATTCCATAACTATCACGTAAATTACACTTGCCAGCTCGTATTGATTTAATTTCAGTACCCTTTAACACAATACCACACTCATAAGTGTCATCTATAAAATAATTATGTTTTGCTTGTCTATTTTCTATTTCCATTTCTATCACCCGCTAACTTCATCAAATTGTAAATTAGGATATCTTGAAGTCACAACAGCCTTATATTTCTCATAATAACTTTTATAATTAGGTAAAATTGTCGAATTAAGTTGACTATATGGATAAACCCTAAAGTTTCTAGGCGTATAACTATTAGATTTAGTATACAACAAAGAACCCTTTACATTCTCCACAGTAACTGTGGAAATTTGTTTTTCTACTACTTTTTTAACATTAAGAGTCACCATTAATCCAGTAAGTCTTTCTATACCAACTTGATCTGATATAAAATTACCTAAAGAATAAATAACCAAAGTTTTACCATTATTAATATATTCAATTGGTTCAACAACGTGAGGATGAGCACCAATTATGATATTTACTCCTAAGGAAGACAAATAATTAGCAACTTCTTCTTGTTTATCGCTAACTCCCATAGAATACTCTGTTCCCCAGTGCATAGCAACTATTATTAAATCACACTTTCCTTTTACTCGCTCTATGTCAGCTTTTGCTAACTCAGGAGTATATTCATTATTTAAATATTCTTTTCCCCTAGGCGTAGCTAACCCATTATTCCACATAGTATAAGAGAAAAAAGCATACTCAATTCCATTTTTTTCTAAAATTCTAACAGTATCTCTATCTTCAAATGAGGTATAAGAACCTGCCGTTAACACATTAGTCTTTGTACTCCAATACTTCTTAGAATTTATTACTCCTTGCTCATTTTTATCCATAGTGTGATTAGTAGCAAGAGATACTAAATTAAAGCCAGCATCTATAAAAGCATCTCCCACCTCATATGGAGAATTAAATCTTGGATAATTAGAAAGTCCAAGTTCACTTCCACCTAAAATAGTTTCTTGATTGTAATACTTTAAATCATAGTTTTGTACAATAGGTTTAATATATTGTAGCATTGGTTTAAAATCATAACCACCCGTTTTTAGTTTTGCATCATAATATATGGCACTGTGAATTAAGGCATCTCCTACCATAACCATAGATAGATTATATTCCTTATGAGCATTTTTCTTTTCTTCTTCCTTTTGTCTCTTCTGCTCCTGGAATTGTTTTTCTCTTTCATCCTTAACCTTATCTTGATGCACCTGATAGAAATTAAAAGCCTGTAAACCAACACCGGAAACTATCAACAACATGGATAAAATCAATATAACTTTTATGGTCCGCTTTAATTTTACTTTCTTTTTTACTTCTTTACTAGCCATTACTTATACCTTCTTTACTATTTCAAAATCAATAGTTTTAGCCTCCTTAGAAGCTCTAATTACTCTTACCTTTATTCTTTCACCGATTGTATATTTTACATGACTCTTTTCATTAGTTAAAGTCATTCTATCTTCATCATAATTAAAGAAACCTTTCATATCTTTTATAGATACTAGTCCCTCTATTAAATTATCTAGTTCAACAAATATTCCAAAACTCATAACAGAAGAAATCATACCTTCAAATTCTTCGCCTATATGCCCTTCCATATATTGAGCCATCTTCATATCTTCTACTTCTCTTTCACAATCAATACTTGATCTTTCTTTAGCAGATGAATGATCAGCAACATATACTAATTTATCTTCCCAATGAGAAATAGTATTATCATCTAATTTATGTTGAAATAAATAAGTTCTAAGTAGTCTATGAACAGTAGTATCAGGATATCTTCTAATAGGAGAAGTAAAGTGTGTATAACATTTACTAGCCAAACCAAAGTGACCTAAATTAACTGGTTTATAAACTGCTTTCTGCATACTACGAAGTAATAATTTAGATAAAATCTTGAATTCTTTTTTATCTTCCAAAAATTTTATTAATCTTTGAATAGATTTAGGATTATTATCCTTCAAATTACCATTAATTTGATATCCAAGTCCTCCTATAAATCCTAAGAAACTACGTATTTTTTCTTCTTTTGGTACTTCATGAACACGATAAATAAATGGTAAATTCATAAAATAAATATGAGTAGCTACACATTCATTAGCGGCAATCATAAAATCTTCTATTAAATTTTCCCCAACTCCTCTATCTCTTAATACAATTTCAGTTGGTTCACATTTTTCATTAACAAGAATTTTAGCTTCATCTACTTCAAAATCGATATATCCTCTATTTTCTTTAGCTTTTCGTAAAATTTCCGCTAAATCAGCCATCATACGTAAAGAATCAGCATATTCCTCATATCCTTCAGGAACTATATTTTTTTCAAGAATACTATTAACTTTCTTATAAGTCATTTGGATTCTAGATTTTATTACACTTTCAAATATTTCATAATCTATTTGTTTACCATGACTATCAAACTCCATTACACATGAAATGGCAAGTCGTGAAACATTAGGATTAAGTGAACAAATACCATTAGATAACTCATGAGGTAGCATTGGTATTACTCTATCAACTAAGTATACAGATGTTCCCCTCTCCATTGCATCATTATCCAGTGGACTTCCTTCTTTAACATAATAACTAACATCTGCAATATGAACACCTAATACATAATTACCATTAGGTTTTCTATGGATAGATACAGCATCATCAATATCTTTAGTATCATCTCCATCGATTGTAAATATCATTTCATTACGTAAGTCTCTCCTGTTTTTACATTCCTCTTCACTTACTTCAGAAGGAATATTTTTTAATTGTTCCTTTACGTCATCTGGAAAATCTGTTTCAATATTATATTTTTTTACTATAGATAAAATATCAATACCTGGATCATTTTTATGTCCTATTATTTCAACAACTTCTCCCATAAATCTACTATTATCTATACGTTTACCTAAACGAACAACTACTTTATGTCCATCAACTGCATTCATTGATTTATCTCGTGGAATTTGTACTTTTATTTTTAGTTTGTTATCATCTAAACTAACAATACCAGTATCCCCTTCAAAATTAATCTCACCAACATAAGTATCTTTTTCTCTATTTATAATTTTTACTACACGACCTTCTAATCTATCGATACCCCTCTTGCTAGTTATTTCTACTAATACTATATCATCATGTAAAGCGCCATTCATATGTTCTTCGCTAATATAAACATCAACATCAGAATCATCAATATCCACAAATCCAAATCCCTTTTTATTAGCTCGCATAATACCACGTTTTAAATGACTATCTTCAAGCATCATATACTTATCTTTATTAGAATGATATATAACCGCATCTTTTTCTAATTCTGATAAACATGTTTGTAATTCTTGCAACTCATCAACATCTAATAAATGTAATTTATCTTCCAAATCATAAATTGTAAGTGCTTTATCAGAGTCTTTTAAAATACCAACTATTTTATCCTTCATATTCTCACCTTCTATAATTATTATAACAAAATACTATAGAAACACCAAGAAAAATATTATCAACAAAAAAAGACCAAACGGTCTTAGAAAGAAGCTACTAAACAAATTATAAAAAATGTAATACCTAATACAAAAGTAATACGTGTCAAAGCCTTTTCAGTACCTCTTTCTTTTCTTTTAGTAAATAAATCAGAATTTCCTCCAGAAAGTATTTTAGCTGCACCTTCTGCTTTTCCACTTTGTAAAAGTACTATTATAATTAATAAGATTGATATAATTAATAAAGCAATTTTCATAAAGCACCTCCATCAATAATACCTATATAATAACATAAAATTAGATTGAGTGCAACTACTTATAAATTAAGACCATCTTCTATTCTAAACAACTGATTATATTTACAAATTCTATCGGTACGTGATAATGAACCCGTTTTAATTTGGCCAACATTAAGTCCTACCGCTAAATCAGCAATAGTGGTATCTTCTGTTTCACCACTTCTATGAGAAATAATAATATTACAGTTATTTTCTTTAGCTAATTCAATTGTTTCTAACGTTTCAGTAATAGTACCTATCTGATTAACCTTTATCAATATAGCATTACAACATCCTAGTCTAATTCCCTTTTCTAAATATTTTTTATTTGTGACAAATAAATCATCACCAACAATTTGAACCCTATCTTTCAATCTTTTAGTTATATCAGCAAAGCCATCCCAATCATTTTGATCAAGTGGATCTTCAATAGATATAATAGGATATTTATTAATCAGTTCATCATAATATTCTATTAACTCTTCTGTTGTAAAACCTTTTCCATCAATATTATATTTTCCATTTTCATATAACTCACTTGCCGCAACATCTATAGCTAAATTAACATCTTTACCAGGAGTATATCCCGCCATTTTTATAGCTTCTATAATTAATTGAAAGGCTTCTTCATTAGAGGATAAATTAGGGGCAAAACCACCTTCATCACCAACGCCAGTAAAATAGCCCTTTTCTTTTAAAAGTTTTTTTAAAGTATGAAATACCTCTGCTCCAACACGTACTCTTTCATGAATAGAGTCCCTATTCGGAACAATCATAAACTCTTGAAAATCTAAATTATTATCAGCATGACAACCACCATTTAATATGTTCATCATCGCAACGGGTAAACTAGTACCATTACCAACATATTTATATAACTGCATATTATCACAATTGGCGGCCGCTTTTAGTACTGCCATACTAACTCCAAGTATTGCATTTGCTCCTAAATTAGACTTATTAGGTGTTCCATCCACATCAATCATTTTATGGTCTATTTTTTGTTGCTCAAATACATCCATACCAACAATACTATCTTTTAAAATCGTATTAACATTATTAACTGCTTTTAATACACCAAGCCCATTATATCTAGAACCACCATCTCGCATTTCTAAAGCTTCTCTTTCACCAGTAGATGCTCCAGATGGAACAATAGCTCTTCCTACAATGTTATTTTCTAATATTACATCAACTTCTACAGTTGGGTTTCCCCTTGAATCTAATACTTCTCTTCCAATAACATTTTTAATTTTCATTTATTTTTCTTCCTCTTTCAATTCATTAACTAACTTTTTAAATTCAGCACCACGAACCTCACACTCTTTATACTGATCCCAAGAAGCAGTCGCAGGACTCAACAAAATAACATCTCCTGGACTAGAATAATTATATAATTCCTTAAAACCATCCTTCATATATTCATAGCAAAATGTTTTAATACCAAGACTTTCTCCATATTCTCTAACTCTTTCTCTACATTGTCCAATAGATAAGATAGCCTTAACATTTTTCATATAAGGGGTTAAGTCTTCTAACACCTGTCCTCTTTCTAATCCACCTAAAATAATTAAGGTTGGTTCCGAAAAAGAAGATAAAGCAATTTGAGTACATTTTATATTAGTTGCTTCTGTATCATTATAAAAAGTTCTACCATCTACTGTATCAACATATTCCAATCGATGTTCAACACCTTTAAAATCAGAAATAACTTCTCTAATTATCTCATTATCTACTCCAAACTCCTTAACGATTGCGATAGCACTCATACAGTTTTCTAAATTATGCATTCCTTTTATTTTAATTATATTAGTATCAATAACTTTATCACCATAATAGTATATAGCATTATCTTTTAAATATACGCCGTTAATCTCATTTTTACTAGAAAAATATTTTGTTTGACTTTTAATTCCTTTCAAAAGATCCATAACATCTTTATTTTCCATATTCATAATTGCAACATCATCAGTAGTTTGATTATAAAACATCTTAGCCTTAACGCTTTTGTAATAATCATAATCCCCAAAGAATTCTAAATGTGCTGGCGAAAGATTAGTCATTAATCCAACATTAGGTTTAAACGTTACTAGATTTTCTCCTTGTTGAGCAGAAACTTCCATTACAATAATATCATCATCAACTACTTTATCTAAAATACTACATAACGGATATCCAATATTACCGGCCAAATGAACCCTATCATTAAATGCTTTTTTTAGGATTTCATATGTTAATGTTGTTGTTGTTGTTTTTCCATTAGTACCTGTTATTCCTATTAACTTAACTGTTTTAGGTAACAATCTATATGCAAGCTCTACTTCATTAATAACCTCGATATTCAAATTCCTAGCTTTAACAACATATTTATGTCTAATAGGAACACCTGGATTCTTAATTAAATAATCAAAGGTATCATCTAATAAATCATCAGGATGTGTACCCAAAACAACAGTAACACCTAACTCTCTAAGTTCTTCTACTTGTTCCTTATCAAGCTTTTCTTCTTCCTTACCATCATTTAAAATAACAGTATTTCCTCTTTTAATTAAAACTTTAGCTGCCTCATATCCACTACGAGCCATTCCTAAAATCAATATTTTTTTATTTTCAAACATATATATCACCAATATAATTATACTACAAAATACTCCCTTTAAAAACAAATATATTTATGATATACTTATTTCATGTAATAATGTAGGAGGTATATAATGAAAATCATAACTTTAAGTCCACAAGAATTTGATAAGTTTGCTAGCACACACAGATATAGAAATTATTATCAAACATCCGCCTACGGAAACACAATGGCCAGTAACGGTTTTAAAATACATTATTTAGGAATTACAGACAATCTTAATCACTTAATTGGCGCTACTTTAATTATCTATAAAGAAATTTTTATGAATCAAAAAATAGCTTATGCTCCAAGAGGAATATTGTTTGATTACAGTAACTCAGTAAGTGTACAAGAGCTTGTAAATAAATTAAAACAAGTTCTAGGAAAGCAAGGATTTCTTCTCTTGAGAATGGATCCATATATACCGGCAACTATTAGAAACAAACGTGGCTTAGTAAAGAACATGAATAATGGTATTAATATAATAATGTCAAATTTAAAGCACGCTGGATTTAAATATAAAGGACAAAACCAATTTTTTGAAAATGAAAAAGGAAGATATGAAGCCGTAACTCTATTAGCTGATAGAGATATTAAAGGTATTTATCGAAGTTTTTCTAAAAATACACGTCACAAAATTAATAAAGCATCAGCATCAGGAATTATGATAGTAAATGATAAAAATAAAAATATAGATTTTTTATATAATTTTATCAAAGAAAAAACGAATAAAAGTAAAAAATATTATGAAGATCTAGTAAAAAACTTTAATATTAAGGCCAATGTATATTATGCCGTACTAGATACAAATACTTTTGTTATTTCTTCGAAAAAGGTATACGAACATGAACTTGAAAAAAATGAATACTTATCCAAGAAAATTCAAGAACATGGCATTGCTACTAAGAAACCAGTTAAAAAGAATATATTAAACTCCAAAATGGAATCAGATAGACTTCTAAACGTATATAAAAATCAACTTGTGTTGGCTACAAAATTATTACAAGATTATCCAAATAATTTAATACTAGGTGGAGCCCTTACTATTGAATATGATAACGCCATATATCTAATTGTTGATGGATATGATAAAAAATATAAAAACTTGTGCTGTAACTATTTGATAAGATGGTATATTATCAACGAAGGAGTAAAAAAGCAATATAAATATTTTAATATGAATTGTATTTCTGGTGAATTTAGAAAGAAAAATCCCTACAGTGGACTTAATGAAAATAAAATTGGATTTGATGGAATACCAACAGAATATATTGGGGAATTTGACTTAATCTTAAATAACTTTAATTACAAGTTATATCAAAGTTTTAGTAAAGAAAAAAATTATAAACTTAAAAACATGAATAGTTAAAGAAACATTGGAACTTTTATCCAATGTTTTTTATTGCATCATTTTTCTATATAAACAAAAAAACTATTAAGTATTTCTACCTAATAGTTTAATAATCACTAAATACTATTATTTAATAATTTCACTAACGTTACCAGCACCAACAGTACGTCCACCTTCACGGATAGAGAACTTAGTACCTTGTTCAATAGCGATTGGGTGAATTAATTCAACAGTAATGTTAACATTATCACCAGGCATAACCATTTCAGTACCTTCTGGTAATTCGATTTCACCAGTTACGTCTGTAGTTCTGAAATAGAATTGAGGACGATATTTTGTAAAGAATGGAGTATGACGTCCACCTTCTTCCTTAGTTAAAACATAAATAGCAGCTTTAAACTTAGTATGTGGAGTAACTGTTCCTGGTTTAGCTAAAACTTGACCACGTTCAACTTGTTCACGAGAAATACCACGTAATAATACACCAGCATTATCTCCTGCTTCAGCATAATCAAGTTGTTTACGGAACATTTCGATACCTGTAGCAACTGTTTTTTGAGTATCTTTAATACCAACGATTTCAACTTCGTCATTTAATTTTAATTTACCACGTTCAACACGACCAGTAACAACTGTACCACGTCCTGTAATAGTGAATACATCTTCAATACTCATTAAGAATGGTTTATCTACATCACGTTCAGGAGTAGGAATCCATTCATCAACAGCATCCATTAATTCATTGATTTTTTCAACATATGCAGGATCTCCTTCTAGAGCCTTTAATGCTGAACCACGAATAATTGGAGTATTGTCACCATCATAATCATATTGGTTTAATAAGTCACGGATTTCCATTTCTACTAAGTCTAATAATTCAGGATCATCTACCATATCACATTTATTCATGAATACTACCATTCTAGGTACACCTACTTGACGAGCAAGTAAGATATGTTCACGAGTTTGAGCCATAGGTCCATCAGTAGCAGCTATAACTAAGATAGCTCCATCCATTTGAGCAGCACCTGTAATCATGTTTTTAACATAATCAGCATGTCCTGGACAGTCTACGTGAGCATAGTGTCTCTTTTCAGTACTATATTCAATATGTGCAGTATTAATAGTAATACCACGTTCTCTTTCTTCTGGTGCTTTATCAATATTATCAAAAGCAACTTGTTGGTTACCATTCTTACCAGCTAAAACTTTAGAAATAGCAGCAGTAAGAGTAGTTTTACCATGATCTACGTGTCCAATTGTACCAATGTTAACATGTGGTTTTGAACGATCAAATTTTTCTTTTGCCATAATTTAATTCCTCCTATAAATTTTCTAATTACAACTTATATTTTATCTAACAATTGATAAATTTTCAACTGTTTTGATACAACTTTTATTATTTTACATTTTTTTCAAGAATTAAGATAAAACATATATGATAACCAAAGCTAAATAATTAGCTTTGATTTATCATTAATTTCCACTTTTCTTAATTATTTCTTCTGAAATACTTTTTGGTACTTCTTCATAATGATCAAAGAACATTACGAAGTTAGCTCTTCCTTGAGTATTACTACGAAGTGAAGTTGCATAACCAAACATTTCTGATAGTGGTACCATAGCACTAAGTTTTACAGCTCCTAATTGAGTTTCTTGTCCAAGTGGTTTACCACGTCTTCCAGTTAAATCACCCATTACATTACCAAAATATTCTTCTGGAGTAGTAACATCTACTTTCATAATAGGCTCTAATAATACTGGTTGACAATTCTTTTTAGCTTCTTTTAATGCTAGGCTAGCAGCAATTTTGAATGCCATTTCATTTGAATCAACATCATGGTAAGAACCATCAAACAATGTAGCCTTAACATCAATCATAGGATATCCAGCAAGAATACCTGTTTGCATTGCTTCTTGTAATCCTTTGTCAACAACAGGAATATATTCACGAGGAACAACACCACCAACGATTTGATCAACAAATTCATATCCCTTATCAGGATTTGGCTCAAATTTAACCCATACGTGACCATATTGTCCACGACCACCAGATTGTTTAATATATTTACCTTCACAATCTCCAGCAGCTTTAATAGTTTCACGATAAGCAACTTGAGGACGACCAACATTAGCTTCTACATTAAATTCACGTCTCATTCTATCAACAAGAACATCTAAGTGTAACTCACCCATACCAGCAATAACTGTTTGACCAGTTTCATGATCAGTATGAACTTTAAATGTTGGATCTTCTTCAGCAAGCTTTTGTAAAGCTAAAGCCATTTTATCTTGATCAGCTTTTGATTTTGGTTCTACCGCAAGTTCAATAACTGGATCTGGAACAACTAAGCTTTCAAGAATAACTGGTTTCTTTTCATCACATAGTGTATCACCAGTAGTAGTAGCCTTTAATCCTACTGCTGCTGCTATATCACCAGTATAAACATCAGTAATTTCTTTACGAGTATTAGCATGCATTAATAGAATACGTCCAATACGTTCTTTTTCATCTTTTGTTGAGTTTAATACATAACTACCACTACTTAAGTGACCAGAATAAACTCTAAAGAATGTTAAACGTCCAACGAATGGATCAGTCATAACTTTAAATGCTAAAGCACTGAAAGGTTCACTATCACTTGGATGTCTAACTGCATCATTACCATCTAAATCAGTACCCTTAATTGATTCAATATCAAGTGGGCTTGGTAAATAATCAATAACTGCATCAAGTAATAACTTAATACCTTTGTTACCAAGTGCTGTTCCACACATAACAGGGAAGAATTCAGCCTTTAATACACCAATACGAATTGCTTTCTTAAGCATTTCGGCACTAACTTCTCCACCTTCAAGATAAACTTCCATTAAGTTATCATCAAATTCAGCAACTGCTTCAATTAAAGCGTTTCTCTTTTCTAAAGCAATATCTTTTAATTCTTCAGGAATTTCTATTTCTTGTGCATTCTCTTCTGGCTTACCATCATAGTGATATGCCTTCATAGAAACTAAGTCAACAACTCCATCAAAACTATCTTCAGCACCAATTGGCCATTCAATAGGAGCAGCATTTACACCTAATCTTTGACTAATTGTATTTAAACTAAATTGAAAATCTGCACCCATCTTATCCATCTTATTAGCGAAGATAATACGAGGTACTTTAAATTCTGATGCTTGACGCCAAACAGTTTCAGTTTGAGGTTCAACACCAGCCTGTGCATCAATTAATGCAACAGCACCATCTAATACACGTAAACTACGACTAACTTCAATTGTAAAATCTACGTGTCCTGGAGTATCAATAATATTAAAACGGTATCCTTTCCAATAAGCTGTTGTTGCAGCAGAAGTGATTGTTATACCACGTTCTTGTTCTTGCACCATCCAGTCCATTTGACTTTCACCATCATGAGTTTCACCAATTTTATGAATTTTACCAGTATGATATAATACACGCTCAGTAGTTGTAGTTTTACCTGCATCTATGTGAGCCATAATACCAATATTTCTAGTTCGTTCTAGTGAAGTATCTCTAGCCATATTACTTTCCTCCTACCATTTATAATGTGCAAAAGCTTTATTAGCTTCAGCCATTCTGTGAGTATCCTCACGTTTCTTTACTGCACTACCAGTTCCATTAGCAGCATCCATAATTTCGTTAGCTAAATTTTCAGCCATACCTTTACCGCCACGTTCGCGAGAATATTTTGTTAACCAACGAAGTGCTAATGCTTGACCTCTAGCAGCCGAAACTTCTATTGGAACTTGATAATTAGATCCACCAACACGACGAGACTTAACTTCAACTTCTGGAGTGATATTTTCCATAGCTTTTATGAAAACTTCTAAAGCATCACTACCAGTTTTTGTTTTAATTTGATCAAATGCTTCATAAACAATACTTTGAGCTATTCCTTTTTTACCATCTAACATAATTGTATTAATTAACTTAGTAACTAATTTTGAATTATATATAGGATCAGCAAGAACATCTCTTTTTACTGCACGTCTCTTACGCATTATTCATTCCTCCCTTCAAAATTTATTTAATTTTATTTTCCTTCTTTTGGCTTTTTAGCACCGTATTTACTACGACCTTGTTTACGATCTTTAACTCCTGCAGTATCTAGTGTTCCACGAACGACATGATAACGTACACCGATTAAATCCTTAACACGACCACCACGTATTAATACTACACTATGTTCTTGTAAGTTATGTCCAATACCTGGAATATAAGTATCTACTTCTTTTCCATTACTTAAACGTACACGAGCATATTTTCTTAAAGCTGAGTTTGGTTTTTTAGGTGTTTTTGTACCAACACGAGTACAAACTCCACGCTTTTGAGGGGCACTAATTTTAGTACTCTTCTTCTTAATAGTATTTAGTCCTACTCCTAAAACTGGAGATTTACTTTTACGAACTTTATCTTTACGTTTTGTTTTAATCAATTGATTAATTGTAGGCATATAATATATATCTCCTTTCTTGACACATATCCTGGTGTATCATACTACCCTTTAAATAAAATTTTGCACAAAAATGCAAAATTCATCTATAAGCAACAATAATATAACACTATCTAACTAATTAGTCAATAAAAAAATCAACTTTCAGTAATCAAAAACTTATCTACTGTATTATTAATAATTTTTGCATCAAATCTATCATCAATATTACTAAAAACTTTAACTTCATATTGACCATTACTATATAATTTAAACATTATAAAATTCCAATCACTATCTTTAGAACTGTCGTTATATAAATTATATAACAAACCCATAATATCAAGAATAATATCTTGTACTGAAAAATTATTTTCACTTGCCTCAACAATATTAATTATATTCTTCGAATTTTGCTTTATACATTTACATTGAAATTCTTTACTAATAGCCTGATTATTATTTACAATACATTTTCTAACTAATAGAGAAAAAACGACTTGCTCCCATTTTGTAGGCATAATACTAACTAATAAAGAAGCTATTTTTGCATAACTTTCTTCCTTATTCATTAATCATTTTCCTCTGTACTTTCATAAATAGAATTAGGAGAATCTTTCTCTAAACCATTATTATACGCTATGATTGAAAAAATAATTATAAATAATATTAGTATAGCTATAATAGCAATCATAGTTGACATTCCAAATCCCTTTTGATTTATTTTTTTCATAAATTTAGTCACCCAATATCATTTTATTAAATAATATTCCCTTTGTAAAGCAAAAGAAAAGGAATAGTTTCCTATTCCATAAATTGATCTTCTAATCTTTCTAAAGGTTCTTCATCAATAAATTCTTTTGCTAATGTATAATCAACATCTTGATAATCCTTAATACCAGTACCAGCAGGAATTGCTTTACCAATAATAACGTTTTCTTTTAAACCTTCTAAGGCATCAACTTTTCCTTTTATAGCGGCATCAGTTAAGATTCTTGTTGTTTCCTGGAATGATGCTGCAGATAAAAATGAATCTGTTTCAAGAGAGGCCTTAGTAATACCAAGTAAAACTGGTTTACCACTAGCAGGTCTCTTACCATGAATAACTGCATCTTTATTTCCATTTGTAAAATCATAGAAGTTAACTAATGATCCAGGTAAGAATTTAGTATCTCCACCTTCAATTATTCTCATACGAGAAATCATTCTACGTGCTATTATTTCGATATGTTTATCGGAAATATCAACACCTTGAGAACGATAAGTATTTTGAACTTCTTTCAAGATATATTCTTGAGTAGTAATAGGATCAGTAACATCAAGCAACTCTTTAGGACTAATAGCACCTTCAGTTAACTTGTCACCACATTTAACTTCATCGCCTTTTTCAACAGACAATTTAGATCCATAATTAGTAACATGTTCTTTTGTTTCTAATTTATTAGTAATACTTATCTTATATTTTCCGTGATCTTCTTTAATCTTAGTAACTTTACCATCGATTTCAGCGATAGTAGCTTTACCTTTTGGATTACGAGCTTCAAATAACTCTTGAACACGAGGAAGACCTTGAGTAATATCTTCTCCACCAGCAACACCACCGGTATGGAAAGTACGCATTGTAAGCTGAGTACCAGGTTCACCAATTGATTGAGCAGCCATTACACCTACGGCCTCACCAATCTCTACTAAATTACCTGTAGCAAGGTTACGTCCATAACATTTTTGACATACACCATTTTGAACACCACAAGTTAAAATTGTACGTATCTCTACTTCTTTAATACCAGCTGCAACTATTTTTTCAGCCTTATTTTCAGTAATCATTTCTAACTTATCAACGATAACTTCTTTTGTCTCTGGATTAATAATCTTTTTATTGGCAAAGCGACCAACAATACGATCATATAATCCCTCAATAACAGAACCAGTTTTTTCATTAATAAAGTCATGAACAACAACACCTTGATCAGTACCACAATCAGCACATCTAACAATCATATCTTGAGAAACATCAACTAAACGTCTTGTTAAATATCCAGAGTCAGCAGTTTTTAATGCTGTATCGGCAGATCCTTTACGAGCACTATGTGTAGACAAGAAGAATTCTGCAACGGAAAGACCTTCTTTAAAGTTTGAAAGTACTGGAATTTCAATTGGGTCTCCATTTGGCTTCTGCATTAATCCACGCATACCTGCAACCTGAGTAAAGTTTGAAATGTTACCACGAGCTTTAGAATGCATCATCATAAATATAGGATTATCAACTTCTAATTTAGAAATTTCTTCAAGTTCGGCTTGAACTTTATCCTTAACAGAATACCATGTTTCAATTACTTTGTTATGACGTTCTTCTTCAGTAATTAAACCACGTTTATATTGTTTGTTAATTTTATCAACAATAGCTTGACCTTCATCGATAAATTGTTGTTTTTTACTACTAGTAGCAACATCACTCATACTAACTGTGATACCAGCTAAAGTTGAATATTTAAATCCTAAATCTTTTAACTTATCAAGCATGATAGATGTTTCTGTTGTTTTATAACGTTTAAAGACTTGAGCAATTATTTTTTCTAAAGCACCCTTTGCAAATGGTTTTACAAGTGGCATTTTAGCAATTTCTTCAGGAATATTTTTTCCACGATCAATAAAATATTTACTAGGAGTAATTTGTTGAATATTTTCATCAGTTGGTTCATTAACAAATGGGAAAGAGTCTGGTAGAATTTCATTAAATTTAATCTTACCAACTGTAGTAACTAAGTACTTATCTTTCTTATCATCAGTAAACAACTTATGTTTAAATGAACTAACAGGTAATGCAATTCTTGTATGAAGAGTAATTTCTCTTCTCTCATAAGCCATCAAAGCTTCATTAGAATTTTTGAACAATCTTCCTTCACCATGTTCTCCAGCCTTTTCCATAGTTATATAGTAATTACCTAAAACCATATCCTGAGAAGGAGTAACGATTGGATCTCCAGATTTTGGATGTAAAATATTATTAGATCCTAACATTAACAATCTAGCTTCAGCTTGAGCTTCTTCAGAAAGTGGAACGTGAACAGCCATCTGGTCTCCATCAAAGTCCGCATTGAAAGCTGGACAAACAAGTGGATGTAGACGAATTGCTTTTCCACCAACTAAAATTGGTTCAAACGCTTGAATTCCTAATCTATGTAAAGTAGGAGCACGGTTCAATAATACTGGATGTTCTTTAATAACATCTTCAACAACATCCCAAACCAATGGATCTCTATTATCAATAAGTCTTTTAGCAGCTTTAATATTATGAGCAATATCACGTTTTACTAATCCATTAATAACATGTGGTTTAAATAATTCTAGTGCCATTTCTTTTGGAATACCACATTGATACATCTTTAATGATGGACCAACTACGATAACACTACGTCCAGAATAATCAACACGTTTACCTAATAAGTTTTGGCGGAAACGTCCTTGTTTACCTTTTAACATACTAGATAATGATTTCAAAGGTCTATTACCAGCACCAGTTACACTTCTACCACGACGACCATTATCAAATAATGCATCAACAGCTTCTTGTAACATACGTTTTTCATTTTGAATAATTATTCCAGGAGCCCCTAAATCAATTAACTTCTTTAAACGATTATTACGGTTAATAACACGTCTATATAAATCATTTAAATCACTAGTAGCAAATCTACCACCATCTAATTGAATCATAGGTCTTAAATCAGGTGGAATAACTGGAATACAATCAAGAATCATCCATTCAGGTCTTTGTCCTGATTTATAGAAAGCATCAAGTACATCTAAACGCTTTACTAAACGAATTCTCTTTTGACCCTGAGCAGTTTCTAATTCTTTTTCAATTTCATTAATTTCTTTTTCAAGATCAACTTCCTTTAACAATTCCTTAATTGCTTCAGCACCCATACCAACTTTAAATCCGTTACCATATTTTTCATAATATGCACGATATTCTTTTTCAGATAATGTTTGCTTATTCTCTAAAGGAGCATTTCCTTTATCAATTACTACATAACTTACAAAGTATAAAACCTCTTCCAAATCTCTTGGACTCATATCAAGGATTAATCCCATACGAGAAGGAACACCCTTAAAGAACCAAATATGAGAAACAGGAGAAGCAAGTTCTATATGTCCCATACGTTCACGACGAACTTTAGAACGAGTAACTTCAACTCCACATCTATCACATACTATATTTTTATAACGAACTCTCTTATATTTACCACAAGCACATTCAAAGTCTTTTGTAGGTCCGAAAATCTTTTCACAGAAAAGTCCATCACGTTCAGGTCTTAAAGTTCTATAATTAATAGTTTCAGGTTTCTTTACTTCTCCATAAGACCATTCCCTAATTTTACTAGGAGAAGCTATACCAATTTTTAAAGCCTTTATTTTATTTACTTCTATCATTAGAAATCTTCTCCTTCCTCTATTTCATCATCTATATCATCTAAGCTATCAAACTCAGCTTCAAACTCTTCACTATCAATGCCTTCGTCGTCCTCTTCTATTTCGTCATCATCCTCAATAACACTATCAGCAACTACTTTAGCAGGCGATGATTCTACTTCATCAATAGATAATTTTAATTCTTCTTTGTCTTCTTGTTCTTCAATATCTTTTAATTCAAGAGCTTTACCTTCATCATCAATTATAGAAATATCTAATCCTAATGCTTGGAACTCTTTCATAAGAACTCTGAATGATTCTGGAACACCAGCTTCATCTATTTGATTACCTTTTACAATAGACTCATAAACTTTAACACGTCCAACAACATCATCAGATTTAACTGTCATCATTTCTTGTAATGTGTGTGCAGCACCATATGCATATAATGCCCAAACTTCCATTTCCCCAAAACGCTGACCACCAAATTGAGCTTTACCTCCAAGTGGCTGTTGAGTAACTAATGAATAAGGTCCAGTACTACGAGCATGTAATTTATCATCAACCATGTGATGTAATTTAATCATGTACATAACACCAACAGAAATTCTATTATCAAAAGGCTCACCAGTACGACCATCATATAATACTGTCTTTCCATCTGGATCCATTCCAGCTTCAGCCATCATCTCTTCGATATCTTCAATATGAGCACCATCGAATACTGGAGTTGCAACATGAACACCTAGTTTCTTAGCAGCCATACCCATATGTAACTCTAGAACCTGTCCTAAGTTCATACGAGAAGGAACACCTTGTGGATTAAGCATAATGTCAACTGGAGTACCATCTGGCATATATGGCATATCTTCTTGTGGAAGAATTAAAGAAATAACACCCTTATTACCATGACGTCCAGACATCTTGTCTCCTACTTGAATCTTTCTCTTTTGAATAATATATACACGAATTACTTTACTTACTCCGGCAGGTAATTCATCATTATCCTTACGAGAATAAATTTTAATATCATGTACAATACCATCTCCACCATGAGGAACTCTTAAAGAAGTATCTCTTACTTCACGAGTCTTCTCACCAAAGATCGCATGTAATAGTTTTTCTTCAGAAGTAAGTTCAGCCATTCCCTTTGGAGTTACCTTACCAACTAGAATATCTCCTTCTTTTACTTCTGTACCAATAGCTATAATTCCGTTTTCATCAAGATTACGACGTGCTTCTTCACTAACATTAGGAATATCTCTAGTAATCTCTTCAGGACCTAATTTAGTTTCACGACATTGCATTTCATAATCCTCTAAGTGAAGAGAAGTATAAGCATCATCTTTTACTAGATTTTCATTTAAAATTACAGCATCCTCATAGTTATAACCATTGAATGTCATAAATGCAACAGTCATGTTTTTACCTAAGGCAAGTTCACCCTTATCAGTACTATTACCATCTGCAAGAATAGTAACTCCAGCTTCAACCTTATCTCCTACTTTAACAATAGGTCTTTGATGACTACAAATACTAGAGTTTGCTAATTCATAATTAGATAAATAATAAGTATCTTTACCCTTAGCATTCTTAACAATTATTTTTTTAGCATCTGCATATTCTACAATACCATCAGCTTTTGCTACTATACATACTCCAGAATCCTTAGCTGCAATATGTTCAACACCAGTTCCTATAAAAGGAGCTTCTGTTTTTAATAAAGGCATAGCCTGACGTTGCATGTTAGCACCCATAAGGGCACGTGTAGCATCATCGTGTTCCAAGAATGGAATACAACTTGTTGTAACAGACACAACTTGTTGAGGACTAACATCAATATAATCAACTTGTTCAGGTTTTGCTAAAATATTTTCTCCACGGAATCTAGCGTTTACTAAATCATCTGTAATTATATTTTCATCACTAGTTCCTACAGTAGATTGACTAATAATATAATCTTCTTCTTCATCAGCAGTTAAATATACTACTTCATCAGTTATCTTAGAATTTTCAACCTTACGATATGGAGTCATAATAAATCCATATTCATCAATTTTTGCATAACTAGCTAAACTTGTAATAAGTCCGATATTTGGTCCTTCTGGAGACTCAATTGGACAAATTCTACCATAGTGAGAACTATTAACATCACGTACTTCTACACCAGCTCTATCTCTAGATAAACCACCTGGTCCCAAAGCACTTAAACGACGTTTATTAGTAAGTTCTGCAATTGGATTAGTTTGATCCATGAATTGTGATAATTGACTGCTACCAAAGAACTCTTTCATTGAAGCAGTAACAGGTCTAATATTAATTAAAGTTTTAGGGGTAACTTCTTCCATTTCTTGAGTTGTCATTCTTTCACGAATAACTCTTTCCATACGAGAAACACCAATACGGAATTGATTTTGTAAAAGTTCTCCAACTTGACGAACACGTCTATTTCCTAAATGATCGATTTCATCATAGTTACCTACTCCATGTAATAGGTTTAAGTAATAAGAAATAGAGGCATAAACATCAGAAATAGTAAGACGTTTAACATCTATAGTTTGATCATTACCAATAACGGTTATAGTTTTACCTTTATCAGAAGGATCAACAATTTTAATCATTTGAACTTTATCATAAGAATCCAAATCTTCATTAATCTTAACTTGTTTAACACCATATCCACTACTTAAAGCAACCCTAACATCTTCTAAATTTGCTTTAGTAACTTCAGTCCCACTAGCAAATGCAACATTACCATCTACTATGATATCTTCTGCCAAAGTTTGTCCAAGTAATCTATCAACAACATTTAGCTTTCTATTAAACTTATAACGTCCAACACGAGCTAAGTCATATCTAAATTCGTCAAAGAAACGTGTAATAATATTATTTTTTGATGAATCTAATGTTGCAGGTTCACCCGGTCTTAATTTTTCATAGATTTCTATTAATGCTTCATCAGTATTCTTAGTAGAATCTTTACTAATAGTATTTTCTAAATAAAGATCTCTTCCAAACATATTATAAATATCATCATCACTAGAAAGTCCAAAAGCACGTAATAAAGTTGTTAAAGTTACTTTTCTAGTACGATCTATTCTAACATATAATATATCTCTAGCGTCAGTTTCAAACTCTAACCAAGTACCACGTGTAGGTATGATTTGAGAAGTGATAAGTTCACGTCCATTTTTATCAATTTCATGATTAAAATAAACACTTGGACTACGAACCAACTGTGATACAATAACACGCTCTGCTCCATTAATAACAAAAGTACCAGAATCAGTCATTATAGGCATATCACCCATAAATATTTCTTGTTCTTTAACTTCACCAGTTTCGCGATTAAATAAGCGAACTTCAACTTTTAAAGGTGCAGAATAAGTAGTTTCTCTATCTTTACTTTCTTTTATAGAAAATCTTGGTTCTTCAAAATGATAATCTCCAAATTCTATCTTAAAAGTACCAGAAAAATCTTCTACTGGAAATAAATCTTGAAATACTTCTTGAATTCCTTTCTCAATAAACCATTGATATGATTTTTTTTGAATTTCTAATAAGTCTTTTAATTCGTATGCATTACGAATTTTAGAGAAATTTCTTCTCTCTCGGTGGCCACCACAATTTACTATTTTATATGACACATATTTCACCCCTATACATAATAAATTCAAAGAACATATTTATAAAAAATAATACGTTGCCAATTTATATTATTAGCACAAACTTGCCAATAAGTCAATTAAAAAGTACACTTAATTATAAAAAATCCTTTTTTTCGTTCTAATACTTCTACATTATATATTTTCTGCATGTCGGATATAATCGATTTAGCACCTTGTTCCTTCCGAACAACAAAAAACAGCCTTCCACCAGGAAGCAAATAATCTTTTGCTCCCTCCAAAATTTCATACACTACTTTTTTACCAGCCCTAATTGGTGGATTAGTAATAATAGTGGAATATTTAGAATTAATATTTTGATAACAGCTACTTTTGATAACTGAACAATCACTACATTTATTTTCCTTAATATTTTTTTCTGCTAAATGTAACGCTCGCCTATTAACATCACACATCGTAACTTTAACGCCCAAAATTTTATTTAAAATTATTCCAAAAACACCATAACCGCATCCAACATCAAGTAAACTTTCACCAATTTCGGTTAATGGAATATTTTCAAGTAACAAACGACTTCCAAAATCTAAGCCATCCTTAGAAAACACACCATTATCAGTATAAAATATAAAACTGTTATTTAATACAACTGCTCTAGTCTTCACAAGTTTACTCGGAATGCTATTATCATTAGTAAAATATTGTCCCATAATTACCTCTAACAAAGAAAAAGACAACTACTTATACACATAAATAGTTGTCTCCTTTCGTAAAAACCATAATACACCAATTTATCAATTTTGTCAATAAATTAACAAAATTTTATTACTTACCATAATTAAAAATTACATCGTTATTTTTTATATCAATATCTTCACTATATTCATGTCCATCAAGAAGCATCTCACTCAATTCCATATTATATTTATTACTAGCATTTGGAATTACCAATCTTGACCAAGCGTCAACCCTCTTAGCAGAATTAACATTTGAAAACAAAGCCTTAGTAATATAATAAGGATTAGCATATTTAATAGAACTATCATTAAATTTACTCATATCTTCTATAAGACTTGATGCATTAATATGTCCTGTATTTACTAATTGCCCATTAATACAATTCATAATTTTGTTGTATGCTTTTTCAGCATTTTTGTCAAAGGAAAGAGAAAGCTGTTCTGAACTCAACATATTATAAGAACCACCACTGAATTGGCGCTGCATAGAATTAACCCACGCTGCCGCAAAGCCTGCTTTATCAATGACACCGGCATCATAATTTTTTTGTCCAGTTCTTCTATCAACTGCATATCTATTACCCAATTCATCTTCTTCTATCTTATATTTATAAAAGGTATTTTTAACTCCATTAAAACTATAATCATTTTCTGGTACAGCAGCACTCACATACTCAAAAGTTCTAGTGGCACTATCATCAATGTTAAATAGCCCTCTAGCAATTGAAACTGCATATTTATACTTAGAATTAGAAGCATTTTTAATAATTGAACTAGCATCAAGCTGTCCATAGTTAGACAACTGATATTTCATTAAATCCATTAAAGAATAATAAGTCTGTTCAGCATTTTTTCCAAAAGCATATTCTCTATCCATATCACTATGTAATTTATAACCATCAAACGGATAATCAAAACTTCTTTCATTCATCGTAGCCTTTACCCATGCATGAGCAAATTTAACAAAACTAATAAATCTTTGATTTAAAATTGTTTCACCACTCTTTAAATCTTTCAAAATATAATCATTTCCATTTTTAATAAATTTGTAACTAAATACAAGTTCCTGTAACTCCTTAAAGGAAAAATTAAAATTTGAAAGAATTTCATCATCAACATTTACCATTTCAACACTCTCCTATCACATTTTTAACACCTAATTATTTAAATTAACCATAAATAATTAAATATCCTAAACTAAGGATAAATTACCCATAAAATAATGTCAACAAATTTTTCTTTTTAGTTTACAAAAAAACAAGTTACTATAAGTAACTTGCATATTTGAAAGTCAATTAAATTATTTAACTTCAACTGTAGCTCCAGCTTCTTCAAGCTTAGCCTTAATTTCATTAGCTTCTTCAATAGAAATATTTTCTTTAACTGGAGTTCCAGCGTTATCAACGATATCTTTAGATTCTTTTAATCCAAGACCAGTAATTTCACGAACAACTTTGATTACTCCAACCTTACCAGCTCCTGCATCAGTAATTGAAACAGTAACTGTAGAAGGTGCTGCATCAGCAGCAGCTCCTTGAGCTGGTGCTGCAACTGCTACTGCAGATGGATCTACACCAAATTCCTCCTTCATTGCGTCAAGTAATTCTTTTATTTCTAAAAGATTCATTTCTTTTAAAGAACTAATAAATTCATCTTTTGTTAATTTTGCCATTTCTTTTTCCTCCTTATTTAAATTAATTTTCTTCTTTTTGTTGAGAATATAAATCTAAGCATATAGATAAATCTCTTACCAATCCAATCATTCCACCAGCTAACATAGTCAATAGACCATCTCTTGATGGTAATGAAGCATATTCAGCTAGTTTTGCTTTATCAGCAATCTCTCCATCAATAACACCAATCTTTAGTTCTAAAGCTGGATGATCTTTAGCAAATTCTGTTAAAGTTTTAACAGGTGCTACTTGATCAGTACCATAAACTAAAGCACTTGGTCCATTTAAAGCATCACCTAAATCAATGTTTAAGTCTTTGAAAGCTCTTGCCATTAAAGTGTTCTTGAATACTTTATAAAAAGTTCCAGATTCTTTTAACTTAGTACGAAGCTCTTTAGTTTCATTATCAGTAAGTCCACGATAATCAAATAAAACTATACTGGTAGCAGACTCAACATGAGACTTAATTTCTTCAACTACTGCTTGTTTTTGTTTTAAGATTTTCTCACTTGCCATACATACACCTCCCTCAAATATTTGAGTTGCCACAAAAAAGGCTCTTGCCAATACAAGAACCCTTCTATAAAGTAGTCCTCGGTAGGATTTACTAACAACCTACTGTCTATGGCACCAACAAATTAAATTTATAATACACTATTTTTTATTATTTGTCAAAACTATTTAAAGAAATTTTTATACCAGGACCCATTGTAGAAGTGATAGCAATATTTTTTACATAATCACCCTTAACAGATGCAGGTCTAATTTTCATAATAGTTGAAACAAAAGCATTTAAGTTTTCTTTTAAATCTTCTTCTGAGAAAGAAACTTTACCAATAACTGCATGAACATTACCAAAACTATCAGTTCTATATTCTACACGACCAGCTTTAGCATCTGCTACAGCCTTAGCAGGATCCATAGTAACTGTTCCAGTTTTTGGGTTTGGCATTAAACCTTTTGGTCCTAAAACTCTACCTAATTTACCTAATAAAGGCATCATATCAGGAGTAGCAATCATAGTATCAAAATCAAACCAATTTTCTTTTTCAATTTTTTGTAGTAAATCTACATCACCAACGTAGTCAGCTCCAGCTTCCTTAGCTTTAGTAGCTGCTTCTCCTTTAGCAATAACAATTACTCTAGTAGTTTTACCTGTACCTTTTGGAAGAACAATAGCTCCTCTTAATTGTTGATCAGCTTTTTTTGTATCTACATTAAGTCTAATAGCTACTTCTACACTACCATCAAATTTTGTAGTAGAAGTTTCTTTTACTAATTTTACAGCCTCATCTACAGTATATGCTTTTCCTTTTTCTACTTTTGCTAAGGCTTCAACATATTTCTTACTTCTCTTTTTCATGAATTTCCTCCTTATTTTATAAGCGGAATGAATTAATTAAAACTTATATAAGTAAGCGGATCTTATATTTATTATCTTCTATTTCCTATTATTTTTCTGATGAAGCATCATATCCGTCAATTGCAATACCCATATTACGAGCAGTTCCTGCAACTGTCTTCATAGCAGCTTCAATAGTATCACAGTTTAAATCAGGTAATTTAATTTCTGCGATTTCACGAAGTTGATCAACTGTTAATGTAGCAACAACTTCATTAGCACCTTTAACAGATCCTTTATTAATATGAGCAAATTTCTTTAATAAGAAACCTGTAGGTGGAGTTTTAATAATAAAATCAAAACTTCTATCATCATATATTGAGATTTCTACTGGTAAAATGTCACCCATTTTATCGCGAGTAGCATCATTATATTTTGTACAAAATTCTTGTAGGTTTATTCCTGCTGGTCCTAATACAGTTCCAACGGGTGGAGCTGGTGTAGCTTTACCTGCAGGTATTTGTAACTTTATTTTTCTAATTGCTTCCTTTGCCACGAAAAACACCTCCTATATTTCCATTTCGTTTCCGCGAGTGGTTCAAATAGCTTTTGTCCGCTTTATTAAATTTTAGCTTTAACTGCCTCCCACTAAATCTATATCAAAATAAATATAGCGAATAAATGATATCACACTTTTTCTATAAGTGCAAGCTTTTTATATTTTTTGTATTTGACTCATTTCAACTTCAACACTTGTCTCTTGACCAAATAAGTCAACAATTAAATTAACTTTATTATTTTCTAAGTCAATAGAATCAATCTTACCAAGCATACCCTTGAAAGGTCCATCTGTAATGTTAACCTTAGTACCAGGCGCTAAATCTTTATCTACATCCATTCTAGAAATACCCATACTATTAAGGATTTTATCAACTTCATAAGGTTGTAAAGGAGTAGGTTTAGCTCCCTTACCACTAGATCCAATAAATCCTGTAACACCAGGAGTATTACGAACTATATACCAAGCTTCATCGCTCATAACCATTTCAACTAAAATGTATCCTGGAAACATTTTCTTTTCATGTTCCTTTTCAACACCGTTCTTAGTTTCTTTTACTTTTTCCATAGGCACAACTACACGATATATATAATCTTGCATTCCCATAGATTCAGCTCTCATCTCTAATTTCTCTTTTACTTTATTCTCATGACCAGAATAAGTATTAACAACATACCACTGCTTATCCATATTAATTCCTCCTAACCAACTAATGAATGTATTAAAGCATTAAGTGCATTAACACCATAAAAGAATAGTGAAAACACAATTACAAAAACTAATGTTGCAATAGAATATCTAGTTAAATCACTTTTTGTTGTCCAGTGTACTCTTTTAAACTCAGTTTTTACACCACGACAATAAGTCATAAACCTAGTACCTAAACCTTTTTTTTCTTTTTTTTCATCTTTCTTTTTCGCCATATTTCCACCTTCATAATTTATTTTTTCTAAAATAAAAACACTCTTTCGTGTTCTCTCATAAAATAGCACAACACAAAAAGAATGTCAATACCTTTAATCATTTAAGCAAAGATACCAATAATAATCGGAATAACTATACTAAGAATAGCCATCACAAAAGGAAATAATGATAAGCTAATGAATGCAGATTCAGAAGTTCCCCACTTATCATTTTTTCTTGATGATTTTGGTGGATTCATGTTCTTATGCATCTCTTCCTCTTGTTCCTTCATTTTACGTTCTTCTTCTTGCATAGTTCGTATATTTCTATTTTTTCTTGCCGTTTCATAGGAGTCTAAGTATACAAAACTACCACGCTCAATAACACCACGATAATAAGGTACAACTTCCGTCGGCATATTTTCCGCAAATAAAGAAAAATTATTTTTTAAGAATTCTGGATGATCAGGATCAATATAACTTAAACAATTATTATAAGTGCCAACAGCTAAACAAGCCGCATAAAAAACATTCTGAGTCTCTAACTCTTCTTTATTGTTACCCTCCGGTATCCATTTCTTAAAATCAACATCATATAATATTTCACCATCATTATTAATCATTTGATAAACTACTATATCTTGTATTCTAAAACTAGAAATAGCATATCCATTAGAATGATATAAATGCATTTTCTTGTCTAAACTCAAAAACAACTTCTGAAATTCTACCTCATCCGTCTTTCTACTAGAATTATGCGAATTTAGAAATTGTTCAAAAGTAGTCTGTGTAAATTGTTTATCATTATTTTGATTCATATTACATCACCCTATTATAATTAATATTGTATTACAAATACAAAAAAATTACAATTCAAAACCACTAATAATTAACTTACTTTTAATAGAACATACACAGTAATAAACATATTTAACTGAAAGATCTAATAAGATACTTATATCTTTATTAGAAAAACCATTATATTTAAGTTCGAATACTTGTGATTTTTTATTATCCAAGTTATTTTTAAAGTTAATCAATCTTTCATAAAAATAAATAAAGTTATCACAAAAACGAATAGAAGAGACACTATCCAAATTATTATCAGAATCATCATCTAAAGATATACTGTCATTCAAGAATTTATTCTTACTATTAAGATAAGAATTAACATAAGTTTTAAGTCTACTACTAATGCATAATACTGCATATGAATAAAAGATATTGTTTTTTTGTTCCTTAAAATGATCTATAGCATAATTAAGTCCAATCATTGCCTCCTGATATAAATCCTCATATTCTATTTTTTTATCCCTTAATCTCATATAATATTTTTGACTAATACTAATCAAAATAGGCTTATATTTCTTAAAAATAATATCTTTTTCTTCTAATTGATTTTCTCCTATAAGATATAAAACTTCATAATCGTTTATATCTTTATATTGCATATTTCCTACTTTCTATTACGGACTACTTCATATATCATTATTCCTGTTGCAACTGATGCATTTAAACTATTTATTTCTCCACGCATAGGAATACTTGCTACAAAATCACAGGACTCTCTAACTAACCTACTCATCCCGTTTCCTTCATTGCCAACAACAAGTGCTATTTTCCCACTATAATCAATCTGTCTATAGTCTGTTCCATCCATAGCAGTACCAACTATCCAGAATCCATCATCTTTTAGTTTATTAATTGTTTGAACTAAATTAGTAACTCTACAAATATTCATCTTTGCTAATGCACCAGCACTTGTTTTCATAACTGTAGAATTAACTTGAACTTCTCTATCTTGTGGGATAATAATTGCATCTACTAAAGCAGCTTCACTTGTCCTAATAATAGCTCCAAAATTATGTGGATCTTCCAAATGATCTAAAATAACTACAAATTTAGCATCACTCTTTAATAAATAATTTAAAGGCGTATATTGGTAATCCATAACGTCTAATATTATACCTTGATGAACACCTTTTGACAAATCATCCATATATCTTTTATCTTTGTAAATTACATCAAATTTTGTATTTTCTAAAGCAGAAAGAAGTTTTTTGTCATTAAATCCATCTTGAATTATAATTTTTCTAATATCTTTCTTATAATTTTTTAAATATTCAAAAGCAACATTTCTACCATAAACTATCATTATTTACCTCCTAAAATATGTAGCATTATTTCATTTATTCTACTTTTATTCTCTTTTAATTCTAAATATCCTATCACAGCTTCTAAAGCAGTAGCATATCTATAAGTAATAATATTACAATTTTTAGGATGTGATTTGCTCTTATAATTTCTAGCTCTCTTAATTATAGACATTTCCTCTTCCGTAAAAAATTCTTCTTCAATTAATTTGTGAAGAAATTCTGCTTGACTTTTAGCAGATACATACTTTACAGCTTCTTTTTGTAATTCATCTACATGATTTATTTTTCTAGATATCAATGCTTTTCTAATATAATCCTCGTAAATTGTATCACCTAAATATGCAAGCACTAATACATTAATTGTATTTAAATCCATATACTTACCAATTACCAACTACATTATTTCGTACTTAGTACCTTCCCTACTATCGATTAATTTGATGTTTTTTTTCATTAACTCATCACGTATTTGATCTGCAAGTGAAAAATTCTTCTCTCGTTTAGCCTTATTTCTAATTTCTATTTGTTCTTTTATATAAGCATCTAACTCACTATCAATGACTAATTCATCATCATCAAATAACGATAATGACAATACTTTATCAAAATCATGTATCAATCTATACTTTGTATAAGAATTAGTTGAATCTTTCAAAACATCATATACAATAGTTAACATATTAGAGGTATTTAAATCATTTTCTATTTCTGCTTTAAATAACGAATTATATTTTTCAAATACTGTATTATCCAATGTTCCACTCTTTTCCAAGGCTCTAACTTTATTTTTTAATTTAAAATAAGCTTGTTGTGCCCCATCCAAAATTTCATAACTAAAAGTAAGTTGGTTATGATAATATGAATTTAAACATAAAAATCGATAACTTAAAGGATCATACCCTTTTTCTTCTAGCAAAGACACGGTTAAAAAATCTCCCTTTGATTTACTCATTTTACCAGTCTTATCATTCAAAAAGCCAAAGTGAACCCAAGTATCACACCATCTATGATCTAAGTAAGCCTCACTCTGCGCTATTTCATTAGTATGATGTGGAAAAACTGCATCTTCAGCTCCACAATGAATATCCAAATATTCTCCTAAATATTTAATAGCAATACCACTACATTCAATATGCCATCCCGGATATCCTCTACCCCAAGGACTATCCCATTGCAATTCTTGATTATTAAACTTAGAGTTTGTAAACCACAACCCAAAATCAAATGGATTTTTCTTAAATTCATCTTTTGAAACATCATTACGAACAGCTACTAATAAATCTTCCTTATTTCTTCCCGATAAATCATAATATTTTTCAAACTTAGAAGTATCATAGTAAACGTTTCCACCAGCAATATAGGCATAACCATTATCCAATAATTTAGAAATAATTTTAATATATTCAGCAATGTTATCAGTAGCATTGGAAACGACATCAGGTTTTTTTATATTAAGTTTACGACAATCATCAAAGAAACATTCAGTGTAATATTTAGCAATATCACGTGACGATTTATGTTCTCTTTTAGCCGCTACTAACATTTTATCTTCACCAGTATCACCATCACCTACCAAATGACCAACGTCAGTAATATTCATAACTCTTTGAACATCATAACCCAAATATCTAAATCCTTTTTCTAAAATATCTTCAGAAATATAAGTACGTAAATTACCAATATGAGCAAAATGATAAACTGTAGGCCCGCATGTATACATTTTAATTTTTCCTTCTTCTCTTGGAACAAATTCTTCTACCGATTTATGTAGAGTATTAAATAATTTCATATAATCACCTTTTCATGCCAACAATTATAGCATAAATATAAATCTATGTAAATTATCACTCCCCAGAAAATTCTCTAACTGAAATACTGCTATTTCCACAAATAATTTCTTCCATTATATAATTTTCCACTTCTTCTTCAATAATTTTATCTATTTTTCTTGCCCCATATTCTAAATAATTAGACTTTGCTAAAATGTTATCCACAATTTTTTTAGAAAAGACCACATTAATATCTTTGTCATAATATTGTTTTTTTAACATATTTAGTTTCTTATTAATTATTTTCTTAACAACTACTTCATCTAATTTCTTAAAGGTAAATACTTTATCTATTCTATTTAAAAACTCAACAGATAAAAAATCTTTTAATGATTGATTTAAACTATTATCATCCATAAAACCAATAGATAAATTATTACAACCCAAATTAGAAGTCATAAAAATAATGGCATTCTTAAAACTAATACTCCTTCCAACTGCATCATGTACAACCCCTTCATCTAAAGCCTGAAGAAAAACTTTGATAACTGCAGGAGAGGCCTTTTCAATTTCATCAAGCAAAATAACACAATTAGGATGATTACGTATTTTTTCCATTACTGTATTATCCTCTCTATACCCTACATATCCAGGAGCTGAACCCAATAACTTACTTATTGAATACTCCTCTTTATATTCACTCATATCAATACGAATGAAATTATCACTTCCATATAAAGAAGTAGCATACTCTTTAACAAATAAAGTTTTTCCAACACCAGTAGGTCCTACAAACAAAAAGGAATATGGTTTATCTTTCTTAAATCCAAAATAAATCTTTCTAGTATATGCACAAATACTATTAATGATTTCATCTTGACCCAAAATCTTTTCTTTCAAATTTTTATTAAGTTTTTTTAGCAAAGCTTTTGTATCATTATTAACCTCATATATAGGTATTTTTGTTTTAAGTTCTATTATTTTTGCAACCTGCTTTTTAGTAATTACAGGTAAAGGTTTTTTAACACTCTTTTTAACTATCATATTGCTTAACTCATTTTCTAACTTATATTGTTCATCTTTGAGTCTAGATGCTTCTTCAAAATCTTGTTCCTGCACTGCCTTATTTTTTTCCTGAATAATCTTTTTCACCTTGTTATTTAGTTCTAAAGTTTTATCATCTTTATTTTTACTTTCTAAAGAAGCTTTAACACATACTTCATCCATAATATCAATTGATTTATCGGGATTTCGCATATTTTGAATATATCTATTAGATAACTCTATAATATAATCAATCACCTCTTCTGGTATAACAACATTGTGGAAACTTTCATATAGTGGTTTCAAATTCATTAACATCTTTTTTGTTTTTTCCACATCAGGTTCCAAAACATTAATCTTTTGGAATCTTCTATCCAATGCCTTATCTCTTTCTATATACTCATGATATTCTTCATTAGTAGTCGCCCCTATTATCTTAATTTTTCCTCGTGCTAAACTAGGCTTTAATATATTAGAAGCATCAATAGCCCCTTCAGCACCACCGGCCCCAACTATAGTATGAACTTCATCAATAAACAAAATAATATTTCCATCTTCCTCTACTTCTTTTATTATTTTATTTATTCTTTCCTCAAACTCTCCTCTATACTTAGTTCCTGAAACAAGTGACGCTATTGAAACAGAAAGTATTTTTTTATTTTGTAAAAATTTTGGTACATCTCCATTTACTATTCTTCGACTCAACTCTTCCACAATAGCAGTTTTTCCAACACCTGCCTCACCAATTAGTAAAGGATTATTTTTTGTTCTTCTCGAAAGAATTTCTATTACTCTATTAACTTCCTCATCACGGCCACTAACCGGATCAATCTCACCCACAACAACCCTCTTATTAAAGTTAACTGCAAAATCATTTATAATTAATTTTTTTTCTTTCTTACTTTTCTTAACAATATACTTATTGGAAAAATCATCATATAAAGCATCTATATTTATATTCATTCCAACAAGTAATCTAATGGCTACTCCTTCACCCTCCTCTAGTAAAGATAAAAATAATTGTTCTATTGTTACCTCTTTTTCCTTTCTCTCTTTACTATCAAATGTTGCATTTTCTATAATTCTTTTTAATAGCGGAGTATATAAAAACCAAGAACTTACCTTTGTTCCTTTCCCCATTATTTTTATTATTTCATTATAAAAATTCTCATAATTAATATTATATTTTGAAAGCATCTTAGTAATAGGTAAATTTTTATTTGAAAGTATGGCCAGCAAAAGATGTTCACTACCAATATATGGATGCCTTAACTTAATCATTTCTTCACGCGCTAATAACAAACTTTTCTGTGCTTCTTCACTAAATTTTGAAAACATTTTTTCCCATCCCTTCAATAATATTTTATGTATATTTTGATACCAATGACAAGAAATTATGTTCTAAAAAAAACGACAAAAAAAAGAAAGGACTAAGCCTTTCTAAATAGATTAAACAATTGCAAGTGCTATTGTACAAACAATAAGTAATACAACTAAAATTTCTAAAGTTAATTTCCAAACAGTTTTTAACCATTTTTTATAAGGAATATCTAAATAGAATAAAGTTAGAAGTAAAACAATACTTGTAGGTGCAACTAACATTGTTAATCCTGATACAGATTGATATAATACCCAAATAACAGGATATACCTTTGTATTAGTAACTAAACTAACTAAATAAGGAACAACACTATTGAATACATACATTGGATCACTATTGAATACTGTAGCAATTATAGCAACAATAGTAGATGTAAATACATTAAATCCTTTTGTTAATCCAAATATTGCCTTATAGATAGGTAATTGGAATGGATGATATGTTACAATAACCAAACCAAAGTATACCAATACAACTAAGATAGCAGGTACTATTGACTTCTTAATACCATTAATCATTCCATCAAATACATCATCACATTTAACTTTGTATATCATAGCTAAAATAATAGCTCCAAGAATAACAAGTAATGAAATATCAGTAAGAGACCAGTTTCCAAATGACTTAACAGTACCTAAGAATTTACCAAAAATAGCAAAGTCAACAGATAAAGCTGAAACCAAAGTTTTAAATAATTTAGCTTTAACTAAATATCTACCAATTAATATAACAATAGTTACAATAGCAACTGCAGCATCAATAATATATGCATGTTTGTTCTTTTTCTTTACAAATAATACTATATTGATTATTAATAATAAAACTAATAAAGCAACAAATGCAGGTACTGTAAATCCAGTAACAGCACTAGTAACATCATCAAATAAAGTAACACCAAATACTGCAGACCAAGGAATAAATCCTAAAATCATAACTACTAATATTAAATCGCATACTAACACTAATGGCCATATCTTAGTAGTTTTGCTTTCTTTTGCATTTACTACTTCAGGAATATAAGCTTCTAGTTCTTTAGTATCTTCTTTAGATCTTTTAGCCATTTTATTAATATACATAATTGTATTTACAATAAGAATAGCTAAACCTAAAACAAGAATAATTATCTTATAAACCATACCAGAAGTAACTTTTAAAGATAAAGCACTTGCTAAAATACTAGTATTATTATAAGCGAATGTTGTACCCATTACACCAACAACAACACTACCAACAGTAGTTAAAGCTGCAACTATTTTATCATAGCCCATTACTAAAACTAATGAAATAATAAATGGGAATACTAACAATAGTGCCAAGTTCAATCCTGTAAATGAAGTAATAATTGCAAGAATTATCATTATAACAGCTAAAGCAATTTTTTCTTTACCCTTAAATGATTTTGCTAATTTATCAATCATTACTCGATAAGCACTAATATGATTTAAAACACCATAGAACATACCAATAGCAAAAACATATAAAGCTATATAACCAAAATAAGAAATAGCTGTCACAGGATATGAAAATACATCAAATAATCCCATTTGAATGCGTCCTTGTTCAACATAACCATTTGAATAATATGCTGAAGTAAATATCCAACTTAATACTAAAAAAGTTAATAAAGTAATAAGAACGACTTTTAGTGTATTATGTTTCTTCATAATTTTCTCCTCCCATTATCATTATACTATAATAGCTAGATTTTACAATACTTTTAACACTTTTTACCCCAAATTTTAAACAAAAAAAATACTACTAATCATTAGTAATATCTTCTTTATTTTTCATAAGTGGGAATAAAACAACATCCTTTATATTAGCCGAATTAGTAAGTAATTGTACTAAACGATCAATTCCCATTCCCCATCCACTAATAGGAGGCATACCATATTCCATAGCATCGATATAATCATAATCCATAGGCATACTCTCTTCATCACCATTAGCCTTTAATCTAGCTTGTTCTAATAGTCTCTTTTCTTGCTCTATAGGATCAACTAATTCAGAATAAGCATTAATAATTTCAGCACCATTAATAACTAACTGAAAACGATCAGTAATTGTTGGATCAGAATCATTTGCTCTAGCTAAAGGAGAAAGACTAATAGGATGTTTAGTCAAAAATACAGGATTAATTATATAAGGTCTTGCGATTTTCTTATATAATTGATCAACTAAATTACCATAACCTAAATTCTCAAGTGGAGTTTCACTATCAATTTCAATTTTATCTTCTCTTATCTTTTGTAATAATAATTCTTTAGTATTATAAACATTAATATCAATATCTGAATACTTCAATATCAAATCTCTAAAACTAATATCTTCCCATTCTCCAGATAAATCCACAACTTTATCTCCAACATTTATCTCTAAAGTACCAAAAATATTCATAATAATTGATTGTAACATTTCTCTAAGGAATTTCATATTATCCCTATAATTTAAATATGCTCCATATCCTTCAATCATAGTAAAATCTTGTAAATGAGTAGCATCTATTCCTTCGTTTCTAAAACATCTAGCAATTTCAAAAACCTTAGTATAGCCACCAACAATAGCTCTTTTTAAATAAGTTTCTGGGGCAATTCTTAGAAATAAATCAATATCTAAAGCATTATGATGAGTAACAAAAGGTTTAGCAGTTGCACCACTTGCTTTATTATTCAAAATTGGTGTTTCTATTTCTAAATAGCCCTTAGAGTCTAAATAATTTCTCAACTCTTTTATAAATCTACTACGAAATAAAAATTTCTTCTTACTATCATCATTAGTAATTAGATCAAGATATCTCTTACGATAAATAGTTTCAATATCCTCTACACCATGAAATTTTTCTGGTAATGGTTTTAAAGCTTTTCCTAAAAATTCTATATGACTAGCTCTAATTGTTTTTTCACCAGTATGAGTAGTAAATAATTCACCTTCTACGCCAATAAAATCACCTAAATCATAATTTGCCTTAAAATCTTGATAAGCTTCTTCACCTATCATATCTACTTTAACAGAAATTTGTATTTTTCCTAATATATCACCTATGGTTAAGAAACTCATCTTACCCATTTTACGCATTAAAATTATTCTACCAGCTACTCTTATACCAGTAGTACCATCTTCCATTTGTGAGGCATCAGCTATTTCACAATTAACCTCAAATCTATCAGGATATGGATTCTTAATATTTTTTAGTTTTTCTCTTCTTACTTGTTCTTGTTCACTAAACTCTCTCATTTTTTACTCCTCCTTCAAGCTAACTACTTTTGTACCACAAATTAAGTCAGCAACACTTCTTCCATCTTTTCTAATAATAATCATAAAAATACTTGCAATTAAAATTGCATACTGAATAATTTGAACAATTGAAGAACCATATACATATGTATTTCTATTAATAAGTACGAAAATTGCAATTAAAATATTAGCTAAAATATAATTATTAATCAAACCTCTAATTAACATATCATTCATACTTAAAGTTCCATCTTTATTTTTAACTACTCTAATTTTCATTATTCTCTTTCCAATTGTTTGACCATTCATATACATTTGATAAACAATAAAATATAATACATAAACTACTATTGTAACTATATTAGTAAGTCCTGTTTCTTTGGAAAGTTGATAACTATTATCCATACTTTGATTAAAGTAGGTCTTAGCACTTATTTCTTGATTTTGATATTTTTCTAATATTTCTGAAGATTGTTTATTCAACTTATCAACAGTTTTTGTGGAAATAAATGGATAACTAATTAAAGTAGAAACCAATACTACAATAGTCATATCAAGAACATAAGCTAATAATCTTTGTAAAAAGTAGGCCTTATTATTTTCATCACTATTTTTTTTACTCATTGCTTTTTCCTCCTAAAAATTCATTCAATACTTGCATTATATCACGAATACTATTGCATTGATAGATTTTATTTTTAATTAATGATGCATTTTCTATTCCTTTAAGATACCATGCAGCATGACTTCTTATTTCTAAAACTGCTATTTTCTCATCTTTAGTTTCAGAAAGATATTTCAAATGCTTAATGCACATTTTTATTTTTTCCTCTGTAGATGGTAACTCATAATCACGACCAGCTAAATAATTGAGAGTATTTCTGATTAACCATGGATTACCAAGTAGTCCACGTCCTATCATAATAGCATCACAACCTGTTTCGTTAAGCATTCTCTTGGCATCTTCAGGTGTTTTAATATCACCATTACCTATTACAGGAATTGAAACATTATCTTTTACATTTTTTATAATTAGCCAATCAGCCTTACCACTATATCCTTGCTTACGAGTTCTTGGATGAACTGTTATAGCACTAGCTCCTGCATCCTCACATATTTTAGCAACCTCTACAGCATTAATATGGTCACTATCCCAACCACTACGTATTTTTACAGTAACAGGAACGTTAACTGCTGCAACAACAGCACTTACTATTTCTCTAATTTTCTGGGGATTTTTTAAAAGTGCAGAACCTGCCTGAGCCCGCAAAGCTACCTTAGGAACTGGACATCCCATATTTATATCTATGATATCAGGTTTCATAGTTTTTTCAATATACTTAGCAGCCACTACAAAGCTTTCCACATCAGTACCAAATATTTGTTGAGCAATAGGCCTTTCACTATCTGTCATATATAACATATCAAGAGTTTTCTTATTACCAAAGCTAATAGCCTTATCACTAACCATTTCGGCATAAATAAGACCACAACCCATTTCTTTACAAATTCTTCTATAAGCAGAATTAGATATACCGGCCATAGGCGCTAAAACTACTTGATTATCAATTTCTACATTTCCTATTTTCCACATACTATTTCTCCATACCGGCTTATTATAACAAAAAAACATGTGTAAAACAAGTACACACATTTCTTTATTTTTCTTTATTGACTTTATCTAATTCATCAATAATTTCTGCTTTATTCATCTTAGAATAATTTTTAATTCCTTTTTCTTTAGCCATTTCTTTTAAACTAGTTAATGACATAGATTCTAAGTTATCCTTATTTTCATCTGGCATACAACCATTTTCAACTAAATAATCTATTTGTTCTTTTGTTAATGTTTCATATTCTAATAATGTTTCAGCAATTAAGTTTAATAATTCTCTATTTTCTTTTATTATTTTCTTAGCATCAACATAGCAGCCATTAATAATTTTTCTCATTTCTTCATCAATTTCATGAGCAACAGTTTCAGAGAAGTTTCTCGTCTTATTATAATCTCTTCCAAGGAACGCTGCACCCTCTTGTTGTTCTAATTGCATTGGTCCCAAATCACTCATACCATATTCAGTAACCATAGCTCTTACTATTTTAGTAGCTTTTGAGAAATCATTTTCAGCACCAGTAGTTATCTCTTTAAAAACAACTTCTTCTGCAACACGACCACCAAGTAAACCAGTAACTTGTTCTAATAAATCAGTTTTAGTAGAACATAATTTTTCTTCACTTGGAACCATCATATTATATCCGCCAGCAGAACCTCTTGGAATAATTGTAACTTTTTGTACATCAGAAGCATTAGCTAATTTTAAACCTATAACAGCATGACCAGCCTCATGATATGCGACCAATCTACGATCTTTTTCACTATATTTATGACTAACTTTAGCAGGTCCCATTAATACCCTGTCAGTAGCTTCATCTACTTCATGCATTGTAATAGCATCTTTATCTCTTCTTACTGCTAGTAAAGCAGCTTCATTAAGTAAGTTTTCAAGGTCAGCACCACTAAATCCTGGTGTTCTCTTAGCCAAATTAGTTAAAGTAACATCTTTTGCCAATTTTTTATTCTTTGCATGAACTGCTAAAATTTCTTCACGTCCTTTAATATCTGGTAAACTAACAGTAACCTGTCTATCAAATCTACCTGGTCTAAGTAAAGCAGGATCCAAAACATCAGGTCTATTAGTTGCAGCTATTATTATAATACCTTCATTTTCACCAAAACCATCCATCTCAGTAAGTAATTGGTTTAGTGTTTGCTCACGTTCATCGTGTCCACCACCTAAACCAGTTCCTCTTTGGCGTCCTACAGCATCTATTTCATCAATAAATATTAAACATGGAGCATTTCTTTTTGCTTGTTGGAACATATCTCTTACACGACTAGCACCAACACCAACAAATAACTCAACGAAATCAGATCCACTTATGAAATAAAATGGAACATTGGCCTCACCTGCAACAGCTCGCGCTAATAAAGTTTTACCTGTTCCTGGAGGTCCCATTAATAATACACCTTTTGGAATACGGGCTCCAAGTTTTTGGAACTTTTTAGGATTCTTAAGGAAATCGATTAACTCTCTTACTTCTTCTTTTTCTTCTTTTAATCCTGCGACGTCTTTAAAAGTTACTTTATTCTTATTATCTGAAAGTCTCGCTTTACTCTTTCCAAAATCCATTGAACTTCTATTACCAGCCATCTGTTTATTTAGAAAGAAAAATGCTAAAAATACTAACAAAGCAAGTGGTAAAACATCAGCTAAAATCACAAGCCATGTACTTGATTCTGGATCAGCCTTAGTTACAAGCTCTATTTTTTGTTTTTCTGTTATATCAGTAATTTTCTTTACAACATTTTCACTCTTTGGTAAAACCGCATAAAAGCTTTCATTCTCAGCATAATCACTAAGTTTACCAGTTACCTCATAAGTTTGCGCTCTATCACGAGGTACAAGCATTACTTCTTTAACTTTACCATTTGCTAAATTTTCCATAAATTCATTATAAGTTAATATATTAGTTTTATGGTTTAAGAAATTAAACAAATAAAATATTCCTAATATTATTAGTAAAATAAATAAGTAAGGAAGTAACCCTTTTTTTATTGTTTTTTTATCTACTTTTTTATTCATATTTCCTCCTTAACAATATTTCAATATTATATCATAACTTTCTTCATTTTTTTTGTCAAATTTTGACTTTTTTATTCCAGGTATCCAAACAATTCTATCTAAACTATCGACAACAACAGGCCATAAATCTCTTTCTTCTTTTCCTATTTTCATATCGATAAAGATATCTTTTAATTTCTTCGTACCATTCATTCCCTTAATAGCTATTCTATCTCCCATTTTTCTAGTCCTAACAGTTAAAGGTAATCTAACTTCATCACTAGAAAGCCTACAGATATTATTACTATTATCATTAGTTTCTTCAATACGTTTTATTGTATGATGATTAGGTAAATCAACACTGTTACCAAGTTCTATTTCATAATTTGTTAACTCTTCCATCTCACGTCTCAAATAGAAATAGTCATATTCCCTAACAGCAATTACATCATTAGGTAAATTAATTGTTGCATTTTGTTTCTTGCCTTTAATCAATTCTTGTAATAACTCTACATGTCGATCATTTAATAAAATTAAATCATCTTGATAATATATTTCCATCAAAAAATATAAAATCTCTCTTTGTAAAAAATCATCTATTTGTAAAAATTTAGAAATAACTACCTTTCCATTAATTAATACCTTACTAACAGCCTTATTACGTTCCTTTTCAATAAATTCACTTGCACATATCAAATTTTCACTAAATTTATAAAATTTTTTATGAACATTTTTATCTTCTTCTTTTAGAAAAGGTAAAACAACTTTTCTATATCTATTTCTTGTATATTTCATTTTAGAATTAGAACTATCAATAAAATATGGAACATTATTTAAATTATCATACTCTAACAACTCATCTTTAGTAAAAGATATCAATGGTCTTACTAAATGATATGTTCCCATATCTACAATTTTCTTAAATCCAGAATAACCATTTAAATTAGAACCTCTAACAATTCTCATTAAAATAGTTTCTATTAAATCATCTCCATGATGCGCTGTCATTAAATAATTAGCATTATACTTTGCTACAATTTTTTCAAAAAAACTATAGCGAATATTTCTTGCTTCATTATGGAAATTATCATCACCATAATGTTCAATAAGCATAGTTTCAAAACAAATATCGTTTTTCTTACAATACTCTTGCATAAAAATAGCTTCATCATAACTTTCTTTTCTTATGTTATGATTTACATGAGCACAAATTAATGATAAATCATACTTTAATCTTATTTTTAACAACATATCCATAAGTGCCATTGAATCAGGACCTGTTGAACAACCAACTACAATAATATCACCTTTATGAAATTTAAACTCATGATCAATTAGAATTTCATTCATATAAGTCACCATATTTATTTTACCCAAATTTGGTAAGTTTTTCAACAAAAATAGTATAACAATTTCAAGTTTAAAAAAAGAACACCTAAGGTATTCTTAAAATAAACTCGCCATCCCTACTATACAAATATTTTTCCCTAGCATATCTTGCAATATACTCTTTATCCTGCATCTTATTAGCGTCAGCTCTCAAAGTATTTTCTTTTTTCTTTAATTTCTTCAATTCTTGAGATAATTTATCTCTTTCCTGTTTTTTATCGTATATTTGAACCCAATACTTTCCCATTGTATATGTAGTAAAAACTATAGTAGTCAAAGAAAAAGTACCTAAAATAAGCAGTCTACGTCTTTTTTTTATAGAATTTCTATCCTTACCCTTTCTTGCCATGACTATCATAACCTTTCTTATAATAAAGTATACATCGCAAAAGTTAAATATTCAAGAAAGGCAACAAATTTGTTTATTTTTTGACATCGTTTTTACGCATTAGTTTCTTAAAAAATGAAAAAGAAGACAAAAAGCCAACAGAAAGAGCAAGAAAAAAATAAACATGTAAATAACCAAAATTAATAAATTGTAAAATAAAGAAATATAACATTCCTAAATCTAATATAAAAATAGAATCAAAAATAATCTTAAAAATCATATTTTTATTAAATAAACATTTATAATTAACATTTACCATAAATGATATGAAAACACCATAAACAAGAGAAAATATTATAGCCTTAATTTGCATAGATAATGCTATCATTATTTAAATAAACGATTGAATATACTACTTTCCTTATCCTTTTTTCCATTTTCATCTAAATAAGTTAAACTATTAATCATTCCCTTTATGGTAACAGTACCTTGAATAGTATCTAATTTTATTAATTCTAATCCCTCACCCTTGACTAGTAAAAAGCCCATGACGGTGTCTAAAAGGAATTGTGTTTCATCAAAATTTTCTATCTTCTTTACTCCACTTGTAACAAACGATTTTCTTTCTATCATTGTAACTGTATGATTATAACTATTGATACCACTATCCATTTTTTCCATATATTCATCACCACTAAATATTATGCAAACAACACAAAAAAAAGACCAAATAAATGGTCCATTATATTATTCTTCTTCCTCTGCTACATCCTCAGTGTTATTATATTCTTCAATAATAGCATCTTCAAACATTTTTCTTGTCTCACTATTAATTGGATGTGCTACATCACTATATTCTCCATTAGCTAACTTACGACTAGGCATTGCAATAAATAACTTATCGTCACCTTGAATAATACGAATATCTTTAATTGCAAAACAATCATCTAATACAACAGATGCTTTACCTTTCATACGTGAATCTTCTTTTTCGATTTTACGAACTTTTACAGATGTAATCTTCATGTGTTTTCCTCCCTCTAAAGCCTTACACTTTACAATTACATTTTATAATATAAAAATATAAATTGCAACATTTTATTTTACTTTTCCCTAATCTCTAAACTAGATGTAATAACATCATTATAAGAAAAAGATTTTATCCTAGGATTTTCTTCTCTAGTTTCCACTAAAAAAACAGAGGGATATGTTTCAATAATAGTACCAGAAAACTTTTCCACTTGATTTCTGCTTCCATTGAAGACAAAAAAGTAATCATTGCCCTCTTTTTGTTGAATTTTTTCTCTCAAAGCATCTTTATTCATCTAGGAAACCCCACATACATTGTTCCATTAGTTATTATTCCTCCCATTCCATCAGTTTTATATTTAGTTTTCTCAAGCATTGGAATTAAGTCTATAGATTTATTTTTTTCTGCAAGAGATATACTAGATGCAATAATAGCTGGATCTAAAGCATGAATATTAACTCTTTTCGGACTTGAAGCAAAATTGGCCCCAGCCTTGATTAATTCTTCATAGTTGGATTGACAAGCACCAGCTATAATTATTAATTTTTCTTGACTACTTTCATATTCTCTAGCTTTCTTTACCGCCTTTACAAAATTCTTACTATTCTGATAATTATCTAAGTCTTTGATTGAACCCTTAGATTTAAAATAAGCATCATGTCCTGTAATCACAAGTATATCTGGTTTATATTCTTCAAGTTTCTTTATTATATCCCTTTCCATTTCATCTTCTTCCATATTAACACCATAAGCTTCTACTTTTAAATCACTATAAAACTTTATACAGCGCTCCAAATAGTTACTATCGGCATCTGCTGGCTTCTGTTAAGTAACAAAAAAAATATTAATTAAAAGTAACATTTATATTTACCCTTTTTTCTTATACTCAAATTAGTTTTTTATTTCATAATATTTTTATAGCATTAATTTCTATTGGATTGTTTCTATCTTTAAATCTGTATTAAAGTTTACAATATGTTCTAATATATTAGAATCTAAGATTTCATTATCACAAATTGATATTAACTCAACATTTTGTTTAGAAACTCTTTTCTCAATTTCATATATATCTTCCATGTTTCTACTTAGTCTTGATAAATCTTTAACAATTACAGCTTTAGTTATCTTTCTATTTTCAACATCTTTTAATAATTGTTTGAATTGTGGTCTATCAAAATTAATGCCCGAATATCCATCATCAATATAATAATGATCTATTTTTATATTTTTCTTTTTCACATAATTATCAATCCAATTCTTTTGTAAATTCACTGCATAATCACTTTTATTATTCACTCGAATATATGCTACATATTTATGATTCATTTTTAATATCCTCCTTTTAAAATAATATTATCTGATGTTACACATCATTATAATCAATATAATTTTATTGTTTTTGTTTTAGCTATACCAAATTTGAATACTATCTCCACAGTATCATCTTTATGAATTACAATTTTTTCTATAACTTCTTTTATATAATGCTTTAACATAATATCTTTATCAATAAATTTATTATATAAATCCTGAACCATTTTTCTTTTAGAATCATAATTGTTTGCTTGAATTAATTTTGCCATTTCTTTTTCAAGATCATCTCTAGCCTGAGACTCATCCTTCTTTAATTTAATAAATTCATCCAAACTAATTTCGCCTTTTGATTTTTTTATATATAAATCTCTAATATTATTATCATGAATTGTCATTGTTTTTTTAATATTAGATATTTTTAAATTGTATTTATCCGATTTTATTAAATCTTTTGTTGCTGTATCTATTATAGAATCATCATCAACAAATGTTTTTATCAATTCTGTCAACGTATCTTTAACAATAGCATTTAACTTACTATCAAAAATAGTTCTGTTAGGACATTTCTTTCTGTTTTCAGTTCTAGTACACTCAAAATAGTATTTAATATTTCCTTGATTATTCTTTTTTCTACAAGTTGTCATTACTCTTCCACATTCTCCACAAATAATCAATCCACTAAAAGCTCCACTATAATTATTTTTTTCTCTTCTTTTTAATGTTTTTAATTTTGAATTTGCTTCAGCAAATAATGTCTCACTTATAATAGCAGGATGTGTATTGTCTTTTGTCCGTCTATCTCGAATAGGAATATAATCTCTCTTTTTCTGATTGTAATTTTTCTTTTCGGTTTTTCTAATAATTAATTTACCCATATATGTTTGATTCTTTATGATTCTATAAATAATTTTATCAGACCAATCACAATAATATTTTTTCTTTTTACTAAATGTCATATTCATATATATAATAGGTGGAACTATTTTTTCTTTATTAAGTTCTGCTGCTACCTCTGCTCTACTCTTTCCACTTGCTATATCAACAAATATTCTCTTAACAATATTAGCAGCATAATCATCAACTGCCAAACTCCTAATCCCATTTTCTTTAACTATCTTATACCCATAAGGAGCAATAACTCCAATGAATTCTCCTCTTTCGGTTTTGGAAAATGAAATCTGTTTTCTCTTAATTGAAGTATCTTTAACATATCTATCATTAATAATTGATTTTACACCAACAATAATATCTTTTTGAATGGAGTTTGGATCATCACTATCATACTTATCATCTATAGCAATATATCTAACATCATTTTTAGGAAAGAATTCACTTATATAATAGGCTGTCTCAATAAAATTTCTACCCAATCTAGAAATATCTTTAGTGATTATTGTAGATATTTTCCCTTGTTCTATGTCATCCTTTAATGTATTAAAACTCGGTCTATCGAAATTAATTCCAGAGTACCCATCATCTATATATTCCTTATCAAGTGTATATCCCATTGTTCTAGCATAATCCCTAATAATATTTAGTTGATTATATATACTAGTTGAATATATGTCTGTCTTTTCTTTATCATCCTCTGATAATCTTGCATAAGCAATAACTTTTCTTTCTTCCTTCATACTATCTAGCTCCATTTATATTAAATTTAAAGTATATTTCTACATTCTTTTTTTCATCTATTGTTATTTTATTAATCATATCAGAAAGCATTTGTTTAGAGAATTTCTTAGTTTTAAGAAAATTATTAATTAATTTTCTCTTAGATTCCTCATTTAATAAATTATTTTTAGTATTACTTATCATTATATTTAAGTCGCTTATCTTCCTATTAATTTCTTCTCTTTCAACTTCTAAATTCTTTTTAATAGTAACTAAATCATCTTCTGTAATTATACCTTTTACCTTGTCTATATAAAGTTCACTAATTGCTTTCTCAATATCTTTTAATTTCAATTGATTGGTATCTAATTGTTTTTTATAAGTATCCAGGAAATTATACGTAGATAAATCTGAATCATATTGCTTTGATAGTTCATCATCATTAGAATACTTTATAAGAATATTCCTAATTTTTTTTAAAACTAAATCATTCAATTCCTCTTCTTTATAATAATGCATACTACAAATATTATTTCTATAAGTTGCATAAGTTCTACAGCAATATACCGCATAAACTTTGCCATTATTTTTCTTGGATTTAGATTTGCATCTCCTAACAAGCATCGTTTTACCACAATCAGCACATACTACTAATCCTTTTAATAAATAATCATATTTTCTATAACGAGTATCATCTTTATTTACATTTGATGCTTTATAATTAACCTTTTCAAATACATCTTTATCAATAATAGATTCATGATTATTTTTCTTTATAATCCATTTACTTTTTGGAAGTAATTTTTTCTTTTTTTTCTCTCCATTAATTGTTGTATATTTTCCCTGTATTAGAGTACCTATATATACCTCATTCTTTAAAATATGATTTATACTAGATGCCTTCCAAAGATTTGTAGTAACTGTTTTATACATTTTTTTACCATTGTAGACATTAGGTGGAAGTATCCCCTCATCAGTCAAAGTTCTTGCAATCATATTTGGTTTAATTCCTTCAAGTCGCATATTAAATATTCTCTTAACAATATTAGCAGCATAATTGTCTACAACAAGTCTTCTATTATCTTCATCTGATCTCTTATATCCATAAGGAACAGAACTACCTACAAATAAACCCTTCTTCATTAAGTCATGTCTTACTGACGTTATTTTTCTTGAAGTATCTCTCAGAAACATATGATTAACAACAGTTTTAAATGGAATAATATCATCTGCACCATTTGGATTTTCTGTATCAAAATTATCCAATATAGCAATATATCTAATATCATGTTCAGGAAAATATTTATAAATATAACTTCCTGTTTCAATAAAATCTCTACCCAATCTAGACGTGTCTTTTGTTATAACACAATTTATCAATCCACATTCTAAATCATTTATCATTTTTTTAAAGGCCGGTCTATCGAAATTACCACCCGAAAACCCATCATCCACATAAAAATCATATAATTCAATATTATTTTCTTCACAATACTTTTTTATATAATCCTTTTGATTTGTAATACTAAGACTTTCCCCACCATCTTTACTTTCAGCTATTGATAATCTTGTGTATGCTGCTGCTATGTACTTTTTTTCAGTCAATGCTTCCATAATTACTCCTCCTCAATCCTTTAGACATACAAATCATAGAACATATTTAAAAATTAAACGAATGTGCAAATTTATTAAAAATTATGATTTTGCAAACTTGACTTTATATACTTACTAAAAATTTCTAATATTTTTTCATTAATTGATACACCCTCATCATCATAAATACATAATACTAATTCATCCCTATCCTTATCTTTATTCATCTTATTTATCCTCCTATTAAATCTATGAAAGTAACATTTTTTTAATACATGAAAAAAATGTTATATTTTATTATTATCTACTAAAATTGCTTTATATCTAAAATGTGAACCTTTATCAAAAATCTTATCTAAACTTACCTTAGTATCATCACAATTACTTATCAACTCACTAACTTTGGATATTGCTTCTTTTAGATTTTTACCATTTACCATCATACTTGTTACTTGTTCTCTTCTAACTGTAACTAAATACTTTTTCATCCAATTCCTCCTATTTTTATAAAAATGTTTACATTCTTTATCAAACGACTATTTGCTAAATAGTTCCTTAGGAATTTCACCTTCTTGTGGTTCTCACAAAACTGCTCCCATTGCTTTAGACTGTGGCTAAGCAGAAGTATCATTATACTTATTACCTGTCATTGCATTATTGAAAGCAATTCAATATTTATAGTCAGACATTATTCGCATGCGTATCTACTAACGTGCTCAAAGTAATAAAAATGTATTTGATAAAGAAATATTAATTTTTCAAAGATCATTTTGTTTCAAAAAAAGAAACAAGTATTGAAAGGGAAAATACTCCCTTCACTTGTTTCCTAAGTTATTCTCAAAATAGCAACCCTTATTTATAAATTTTTTCTAAAAAATCCTTTAACTTTATTTTTGCTAGTCTTAATGATTTATGTATTGCTTGATGACTAGTGTTCTCTTCTTTAGCTATTTCATACTCGTTTTTTTCATCAAAATAATATTTTTTTATTCTTCTTTGTTGTACCTCGGGTAAAATTTTAATAGCTCTCATTAATTCTTCATAGGTTGATTTTTTGATTACATAATCATCTATACTTTCCATTTTCACTTCCATTCTTTTATATAATGTTTCTTCATAAAGCTTAGAATGTTCAATATGATTATCATATTCGTTTAACTCTGATAAATCTCTCAACTCAAAATCATTAAATGCATTATATACTTCTTCAGTCACTTCTACCTCATGAAATACATTTTTACTATCCTTGAATACTACAACATATCTTTCATTAAGTGTATATATTAAAGTATATGGATTATCTTTATGCTTTCTTCTTTTTGGTCTGTTCATAAGTTTACCTCCAATCTTTTAAAAAAGATTGGAGATAGGAGGTGATCTACATTTTTCAACTACGTTTTCAAACAAAAAAAAGACAAGCAAACTCAAAAATTGAGAATGCTTGTCTTTATAAACTATATTTAATAAACTGTTATTAGATATTATATACCTCATTTACACCGCACCATTCCATGCAATGCTAAATTGTTAGAATGGTACTGCTTAATATCTAACTATATGTACTGGGTATAATCAATTGTAAAACAAAAAAACTAAAACAAATACTTAGACCCCCAGTAAGCATTGCTTTATTGGTGCTTATTATAACATTTTCTCCTATAATTTCAAAACAATAAACCAAAATATTTGCATTAAATAATCTATACTAATACTAAAAAAGAGAGCAAACTCTCTAAATAGTTTCAAGATTTTTTTACGTTTATAATCTAAATCATCATTTTTTATTAATTTGTAATCTTAGTCCATAATAATACATAAATATAAAATTTTCTCTCTTTGTTTGGAACCTTATTATATTCATTTGGAAATTCATTAAAAATTAGCACAAAGCATTGGTATACATCAATCAATACAGAAAATTTATAAAAATGAAGAAACATTTATAACCACTTCAAGCTTAATGACAATATTGAAAATATTTAATTATTCTACAAATTGAATTGAAGTTCATTTTTCCATAACAAAAAGTAGGAATAAAATAAACCCCTACTTTTTTATTATATTGCTATTCTTATTTAATAAGAAATCACTTATATCCTTATATTTTTCATTAGTCAGTACAGAAGTATATGATAAAATTCTATACTGTTCATCATTTAATAACGTTATAACTAAATACTCATCTAGACGACTATAACGTTTTAATTTTACATCATTCTCTTTAGATATGCTGGCTATATCCGAATAACTAAATACTCTTACCTTCTTATCAACAAAAATTATTACATAATTTTCAGTTAGAAAATAATTTTTTTCATTCCAGTATTCAATTTTCCCAATTTTATTAACCAAATCATTATCTTTCAAATATTCATCAATTTTATTCAGATTATATTTAACTTCCACTCTAGAAATCAATGAATTTAAAATAAAAATATCTATCAATAAAATGTAGTAGCAATGTGTCTTATAACAAATAAATAGCAATACCATAGTAACAACAATTACTAGAAAAACATAAATTAATATATCAATACTACTTGCTTTAATATAGGTATTTAGACTATTATTATCTTTCACAATACATTCTCCATTCTTTAACTATAACATTTTTATAGTATATATATTATAACACATTATTATATAATTTTTAGCATAAGTTTGATAACACATAATTATTTAGTTAAATTCAAGTTCAAAACCTATTTTAAATCCACCACCAACACATAAAAATGCACCTAAATCTATCCCTATAAATACACTTTTAGAATTAGAAAGATATTCCTTACTAGCTTCTCCAACTGCTTTCTGCTTATTTTGAAATCCAAAAGTTGTTTCAATAGTAGTGTTTTCAGAGTCAATAACTTCCCAAGGCATCGCCATTGGATTGGTATATTTATCATAGTTTCTTAATTCAATACCAGCTCCAAAAGTAGTGTTTTTAGGAAGATCGAAATCTATTCCTATGTTATTAGTTGTAAATTCATAACTTCCAGTATCACTTCTATATCCCCATCCGAAACTTTTATCACCACCTACTGTTCCTTTTATAGGCCCTGCGCCTACACTTCCTTCTAATCCCAAACCAACTTTTCCTTCAGCAACAAACGTTTTTTTTGAATTAACAACAGCAGTTACTACAGATTTTATGGTTTTTACTGCTGTCGTGACAGCTTTTTTCACTGTCTTAACAACTTTTTTTACTGTTTTAACAACTTTTTTTACTGTCTTTTTTACTTTTTTTATAATACTTTTTAATGATTGCCCAGAAGGATCAGCATTATTTATAGGATTATTACTAACATATGCATATAAATTATACCCATTATGATCACCGGTTGATCCTATATAGCTATCTGGATTTAAAAATCTACCCCATTCAGGATTGTAGTATCTACTGTTTAAATAATATAATTTAGTTTCATCATCGTAGTAATAAGAACGATATCTATATGGATTTATTAAACTAATTTCATTATCACTATTATCAATAATGTCAATAATCTTACCCCATGAATCATACTTATATTGAACAAGTTGATTATAATTACTATCTAGAATACCAGTAATATCTCCCTGAATATTTTTAACATAGTAATAAATATTATTAAGATATTTAAATCCAATTAAACCATCATTGTCTCTCATATAGTATATAACGTTTTCATTTTTTTCCTCATATACTATCTTATTACCCTCAATATAGTATTTCGTTTCAACACCATTTACTATTTTATTAGTACGTATACCATTATGATCATACTTATAACTAATGACCTGATGTTCATCACTATTTGTATAAGATTTAAGCTCTCGACCATTTATCCATTCTAATGAAATATTATCACCAATAGTTATTGGATTACCTGCACCATCATATGTAATGACTTTTTGATTATAGCTTGTTAGTTGATCCTTCCAATCACCATTAGAATATTGATATGTATCTGTTGATAATACATCACTAGTATCTAAGTTTTTTCTAGTTTTAGTTAATAGATTTCCTAATAAATCATATGTATAAATAACTTTTTCATTTAAGTCATAATTATTTTCTTCAATAAGTTCATTATATTGGTTATAAGAGTATTGCTTTATTAAATTATCATTATTATATATATGAGTAATATTATCCAGTTTATCATATTTATACTTATATTCATCATTTCCATTTTTTACACTTTTAATTAAAAATGTTGTTCTATTTCCTAATGAAATATAATCATATCTTGTATTAAAAGACTCATTGATATTTTTTTCAGTTATTCTATTTAGACCATCATATTGATAATTTATAGATTGGTTATCAAGTATAGATTTAATTTCAATTCCATCATTATTATATATATTTTCAATCTCATTAGTACAATCTTTTAATTTATATATTTTATTTGTAATATTATTATCTGAATTATATGTGTAATTAATTTTTAGACCATTATTTCTATATTCAAATAACCTACCGCTTTTATCATAAAAACTCTTTATTGTATAATTATTAGATAAGATTTTTGCTATATTACCATTATTATCATATTTACAACTATACTCAGCATCCATCTTTTTTGTCTTATTAATTCTATTAAAACTATCATATTCATATGATATAAGTTGATTATTACCATATTTTGTAGATATAAGATTGCCATTTTCTTCTCCATATGTATTATCTAGCAATGTAATACTGTCACCTATTTTTAACTGTTTAAAATTTAAAAAGTTATCATATATAAAATTATATTGTTGATTACCATTGCTAATTTTACTTAACAAATTATTATTATAGTCATAATTTACTGTTTTTTCTCCTAATTTTATAGAAGTAATCTGTTTCTTATTATTATATGTATACTCTGTTTCATTACCTTTAGGATCAACAATAGATGTTACTAATCCAGTAGTACTATCCGTATTATAAATAGTTTTATTAAAACTACTATCTGTAACACTCGTAACAAATCTACCATCTTCACTGTAAGTAGCAGAGTTTTCAATAAATAAATCCTCAACTGCTTCTATATAAAATTCAAACGCAGGATCATTATCAATAAGAGACTCTATTTCCAACTTATTATCATTAAATTTTAAATACCTTACTAAACCACCATATTCTCCTTTGACTGTTACGCCAAGATGATAACTACCATTTTCATTTTCCTCTAATGAAATAGTATTACTCTCATCAATTCCAGATAAACTTACCACTCCATTAGCATATGAAATAGAGTATTTTTCAAAGACAGAATGTACTAATTTAAATTTATCATCAACCGGAACTAATTTCCATATAGTATTACTACAAGGATCACTTTCTACAACAATACTTCTATATCTAGCCTTTATATATTTATCTGTACCTTTACTTCGGATTCTAAAAATGTTATTACTGAATTCCTTGGTACTTTTTTTCGAAATTATAGTCGAGATAGGATTACCATGTGAATCATATTGTATTTCATTTGAAATTCCTGTAGATGAAATTGCACTCAATAAACGATCTGATTTTTCATTATCATATTCATATTTGAAATTCTTTCCCACAGGACTTGTGGCATTAATTAGTTGATTATTGGAATCATACTTAAATTTACTTTGTTCTTTTGATTGATTCTCAATTGAAACAATATTACCTTTACTATCATACTGATAGTCACCACTTGTAACTTCTTTATAAAAAGAAAGGTTTGTAATATACAAGTCATTAGCTTCTCTTCCTTGTAAAAATTGTAAAGAAATTGATTCATAATCTTCAATTGCAACGTCTCTATATGAAAAATATTGCCATATATCTTCATTAGGGTTAAACTGACCACTAGTAGGAATACAATATTCTGCATCATGACCGACAGGTTTAAAATATATTGCTACAGAATTTCCACTAGTTCCTCCATCGGCAGCTACTCCTTCATTTTTATACCAAAAAGATATTGTATATAGGTCTCCTTTTTTACCCTTTATGGGAAGTGTCCTTTTGATCGAAGTTCCATATAATGGATTCATTTTAATTTTTAGTGCTTTGTTCTTGTTATTATTAAAATCTACTACTTCCAACACGTTATTGACTGTCGGTGCTTGACTAGCTTCGTTGTAAATCCATGAGTTAAAATCCCAATCAGAATATCCATCACTAAAATCTGAATTTTCTATCACATTATAGTTATTAGCAACTTCTCCTTCTTCAAGTTGAATATCATCAATATATGCAACATTTGATAAAGGAAAACCAATATTAATTTTTAAATCGCTATTTGCGTCATCCGCATAATAAATTGTTACATCCTCTCTTGTAAAATCATTAGAACTTTCAATTTCTTGTACTGCAGTGACCTTATTACCATCTTCATCTGCATAATATAATGAAATTGTCATCGGTTCAGCACTCTTAAAATATCCACTAAATGTATAATATTTACCTTTAGGTACTAAAATAACTTGTTCTATAGACTGTCCAGCATTATTACTGACAACTTTCAAAGACCTATTTCCAGAATTAGCATATTCAGTCGAAAAACTTTTAATTATACTACTGCCGTCATCAGATAAAAAATATTCTTGCTCAGTTTCAAAACTTGTATTTTTTAAATAGTTCTTAATATATCTAACTGGTACACTATCAGTTAAAATTTTATTCTTATCCTGAGATTCATTACCATATAACTGTGTAATAGAATAAGCATTAGATATATCTTCATTATCCTTTAAACTATTTTTTGATACAAGATTACCATAAGAATTAAAAATTAATGTAGTGTTTTCTCCCTTATTATTTATAATACTCGTTGTATCAAAACCATATTCAATTGAAAAAGACTGACCTAATGTATTATCTAAACCATATTGTGTTAACTTTTTAATTCGATATGGAGAATGGGAATAATAGTCATAATTAATCTTTATACCAGTTACATCTATAATATTAGAAATTAAACCATTATTATTATAATCAAATGTAGTTGTACCATTAACTGATTGTATAGAAATAAGTTTACTATCCAAATAGTTTAAAGTAGTATTAGAGTCAATACTTGAAACTCTAATTTGATTATCTAAATATAAAATATTTATATTATTACCATTATTATCACTTATTTTTGATATTCTATTATCACTATCAAATTCAATAGTTATAGAATTTTCATTTATATCGATAATACTAGTAAGATAATATGAGTCATTAACCTTTGAAAATGTCATTTTACTATTATTTTTATCTTCCATTACATATGTAATACCTTTTTTTTCAATAGATAGTTCTAATCCATCTTCATCCCTATATACTACTTTATCTGGATCAACACCATCTTTATAAAAATAATGAATAGTACCATCTTCATCTTCATATTCTAAATACTCATTATCCGAAACAGTTACTTCCTTTATACTCTGATTAAGACTTAACTTAAAGCCCTTTCCATATATTGTATTTTTATTTAAAACTACATCATTAGTATTATAAATCAATTGTAAATTAACAGGGAATTGTCCTCCTATAGTATATCCTATATTAAAAGTACCAACTAAATTTCCATTGTATGTATTAACATAAGTACTTCCATCACTAAATGATTGTTCTTTATAATTAAGGTAACTTTCTAAACCATTATGATTACGATATATTAATTCAAAGATTGGTTTAGGATTTGTATCATCTGAAAAGTTATTATTTTTAGAATAAAATGCTGGATAGTTGTCATCAATATATTCCTCTTTAGCCGATTTCAACAAAATACCATAATTAGGGGTGTCCCTATACCATTTTTTTACTAAACTAGTAATATCTCCACTATGATAAGAAGGTAAAATAGTACTTCCATCTATCATACTTCTAGAACCATAAATAATACTTTCTACTCTAGGGTCAAATTTATTACTCATATCATCCCAAGTAGCACCAGTTTCTGTCCAATCAGCAGTTATCCTATGCATAGTAACAGTTCTATAATCAGGATATGACGTAGTTGTTGGATAACCAATTAAATCTAAGTATGCCCCAACAATTTCACTACCTGTACCTATATTTGGTAAATCAAACTTTATTAATGTTCTATTAATTCTATTTTGATTATTTATTTTTTCTACACCTGCTATTAAATAGGGTTTAATATTCTTATCAATCCCATTATCACCAGGATAAATGTAAGTATCATATAAATTTGTACTTTGTCCATTATTAGTAATAGTTGGATCAATATATACTGGAAACACTCTTTCTTCAGAATTAAGCCATTCATCGTCTAATACTAACGTCAATAAATAACTATCATCAAAACTATCAATTTTATAGTAAATATTATCATTTCGAACTTTATTTGAATCTATCATATATGGTTTTTCAATACTAAATATAGTTTTTTCATTTTCATCTTTGGCTATAATTTCTCCATTTTCATTTGATAAACTCAAGTTAGTATCTAACTCAAAGCTCAATTCAGAATAATTAGCATTTTGCAATACAATTGTTTCTTTTACTTTATTTGATAAAGTCTGGTATTCAATAGTGATATCATCAGTAATATCATTATATGTAACATTTTTCATTTTTTTTGAAAGTTTTCTTCTGTCAGATTTTAATTTTGTATTTTTAGTGTCTTTAAGTTTAAAATCAATATAATGCCTATCTTTAGACATTTTCATTAGCGAGTCTTTAAAGTCTTCTTTAAATTCAACTTTGTAGTCGTTACTTTTATTTACTAATGAACCATTCTCTTTAATTAGAGTATTATCAATTTCTTCATATTTTCCATTTCTTAGATAGTGAATATCAGTATCATAAACTTCAGCGCGTATAGTACCATCCTTTTGTAAGAAGTGTTTTTCACGAGTTTTTCTTTTCTCAACTAATTCAATTTGATCCATTTTGTCACCTCCTAGCTAATTCTCTTCCACATGTAAACTGCCATATATGGTGGCATATTATTATGCGCTTGCCCACCACCTGTATTATTTACTGTTACTGTATGAGAATGTTCTCCAGCAGTTGCAAAAGAACCATATTCAGGGGCATCATTTTGTGTGGCTCTAGCAACACAGGCATAAGCAGTAGAACCATCGCCCTTAGTAGTCCACCAACCAGTAAATGTATGTCTGTGCCCACCAGTTGTATTTGTGCTAGCAACATGATTATGAACTGGTATTTCATTTGTATTTAGAATGTGGGTAGCCTCTCCACCTGTAGTACCATTTTGATAAGTATCTCCACAGGCTAATAAAAATTTATCTTTAACTTGTTCCCATTGTCCACCAAAAATTGTGCTTGGATCTGTTTCGTTAACTGACATATAAATTGACCCAATAGGATACATAGCATTTAATAGTGCACTTGTAGAAATTGATTCAACATTAAGAGTCTTAACAGTCAAATTTCCTTCACTATCTAATTCAAACTTATTATTTTTTGAAGTAATACATGAAACATTTAAATTGTTTATCTCCAAATTTGTATTTTCTCCTTTTTTTGTAAAAGCATTTGTTATATAATCATATTCATTCATATTTTATTTTCTCTCTTTCTTATTTATAATTATTTTTCTTATCCTTTCTATGGAAAAATGTTTAATAATTAAATTTTTTATTTATATTGCACTTTCCTATTTTTCAAACAATCATATTAATCAGCTCCCCTTTCTGAAACTACTTTCTCATAGGAAGACAAAATTAAACAGTATACCCAAAGTACCATTGTAATATATTGTTTTTTAAAGAAATTATTTAAAATTAAGAAAAATTATTTTTTATTTTTCCAGAAAAAGAGTACATAAGATGTACCATTTTCACTAATTTTTTTTAAATTTCTAAACTTCATATAAGAATGTACTAAAAATCCAAACGCAGTGATCATTTAACTTTAATTTTGCAGAGTTGCTTTTAACATCTATAGCAACAACTTCATAAATATTTTTATTTAATATATAAGATTGCCCACCAATTATTATTTGGTCTTGACTACCTGAATTTCCATATTTATCTACTTCAGTCCAATCATCAAGTGGTATCCAATGATATTCTTTTACTTTACCAGATAAATATGTAGAATAATTAACTCCCGTTAATAATTCACTACCAAACATATTAGATTTCAATGGTTTTCTTAAAATATCAACTTTAAATATCCCATCAAATTTTACCTTACTTCCAACGTGTAATATTTGATCTATTCTTTCTTTATCGCCTTGTTTATCAATAATAATTTGAGTAGTGTTTTTCCATTTACCACCTTTCCCATTTAAAATATTAGTATTATCAACAAAATAACAATCATCAAGATCATACTCTTTATTAAAATGATAATTGCCATATTTGTTTTTGATCCAAGTCATATCATTACTTTGGCTAACTTGAATATGACAGTGAATGCCTGTCATGTTAGAATATCCCTTTTTACCCATATTACCAAGTTGTTCACCTTGTGGTACAACTTGTCCTATTTTTGCATCCATTGAATCGTCATGTGCAGTCATAAATGTTGCATAGTCTATTCTTCCATTTGCAAATCTTACTTTGCTAATTGATTGCCACATTACTTGTCCTGTTTCAGGATATTTTTTTAAACATTTACATGTACACGGTGCATAATATGGATATTTAATTCCTGCAATCTTTCCTCGAACATCATTAGCCATTATACCCTTGTGTGAATAGGCACCATTTGATCCCTGGGAAATATACATATCAGTAAAGGGACATAAAAAATTTTCTATACCACCAATAACTGATTTTTGTCCTTTAATCATATATCCTCCTATTTTTTTATATTTAATAATACAGAAATAGCACTACCAATCGCACCAGCTATTAATCCATAGATTGCTGTCTTACTATTGATATCAACAACCATAATGTTAACAGCAATATATGAAGCAAATGTTTCAATAAAAGTTTTTATTGCTCTTTCTGTTTTTGAATTTCTTAAAAATTCTTTCATCTTATCACCTCAAATCTTGACTTTGATTCCAATTTATCAATCCTATCTTGTGCATTCTTCGTTTTTTCCTCACATCTAGCTACTCTCTCACTTATTTCATCAAACTTATCATTGATGCTTTTTATTTCATTTTTTAGTTCACTATTTCCTACAATAACCATATCTAATTTCGTTGATATAGCAGTATCCCTTTTAACTCTATCAGTTATCTCTTCATTACTTCTTCCTTTAAGATTATTTTTATATGATAGAAAAGCAAGTAGTGATGTTATAACAGTACATAATATAGAAATGAGTGCCGTAAAATTAATGTTCATAATAATTTTCTCCTTTCTGTACCAAAATAGTAAATTTTATTTTTATTTCACCTCTCTTTCTACAATCACTTTCTCATATAAAATTAAAAATATACAGTACGCAAGATGTACTATTAAATTATTCCAAAAAAAAAAGCACTTAACGTGCAATACTTACTATATCTTTTGTTTGCATCAATGGAGAAATATTATTTATTTTTAATATTTCGTTTACATAATCTATACCACAATCATATAAATTTCTTAATATATAGCAATATAAGCAATTCTTTTGATTGTCGTAAACTTCTATATTGAATCCAGCACTTCTTAATAAATCAAAACTAAACTCTGGTGGGAGCTTCATACCAATACATAATGACATAATTGTTTCTAATAAATAACCTCTTTTATTATTATTTTCTATCTCTTTTATTGTTTGAGCACTAATATATGATTGTTCTTCTAATTTTTCACGTGTCATTCCAACACTTTCTCTCAAATATCTCAATTTTTCTCTAAAATTATAAGGGGAACTGTCACATACATTTAGTACTTTGTTATAATATTCTCCAAACTTTTCTGGATGTAATTTTATGTCATCTATAGTTTCAAAGCTTCTAATTTTTATTTTCTTTTTCTGGGTTTGTGTTTTACAAAGTATATAGTCATAATTATTAACGTATTCATATTTATTATCAATATCATACAAGAATAATATACAACATTCATCTATATGTTCTAAGGCATAATTGGTTAATTCAAATTTATGATCTTTTAAAAATGTATATTTTGAATTCTTAAAACATAAGTGATTATCAACAAAAACATAGTGATTCGTTGATAATAGTTCTCTTAAATTACTATCAGTCATTGCTAAAATCAATAAATTTCTAAATGTTATAGAATATGATTCACCATATTTTAAATGTTTGTTAGATCTATATGGTTTTAAATACTTTCCATCCATATACTCTGATAAACCACTCACATTATATCCTAATTTTAGTAACCTTACCTTTACTGCTTCCTTTGAAACATTAGCTTTTATTGATATTTTTCTAATGCATTGTTCTTCCATTAACAATAATTCACACTCATTATTGATGCTTTTTGTTAAACCCAAGAATTCTTTTTTCAATAAACATTCTGGTAATAAAACTCGTGAAGCTATTTCATTTGCCTGATACTCCATCCAACTCAGATTAATTTTTTTCTTTTTATTTGTAACTTTACTACTAACCAAATCTCTAAAAGCAAAATATTTTCTATGCAAATACCAATGAATACACTCATGAACAATTGCAAAATTAGATGTTAATTTCCCAGCATAATTGTTTGTAGCATCATTATCTATATAAATAGTTCCAGGTTTTGCTTTTTGAACCCTTTTAGTATTATTAGTATAATAACTCACATCAACTGTTTTAAAACTAATTAATCCAAAAATTGAACCATCTAAAGAAAGCTTTTTATTTTTAACTGATAACCCCATATTTTTAATCAATAGATCTACGTCTATATATTTTTCTAAACATGCTTCAGGATAGTATTTTTTCAAAAACATATTAGAAACAAAATCCAATTGTTTTTTATTAAGAATAGGAACAAAGTTACTATCCAAAATATAGTCAAAAGTAGGTTCTTCATATTTCTTTAAACCAACTATTTTAAATAAATTATCTAATTTTTCTAAATCACCATCACATTCAACAGTATACTTATAACTATCATTTATAGTTAAAATAACATAACATTTAAATTCTAGTCCCTCTCTGTCTTCTATAAAAATAGAATCAACATTAACTTTGTTAACACTTTCTTCAACATGACTATTAACAAAATCAAGTACTCCTTGTTTTAGATACAACTCAAAATAAGAATTAAAATTCATCACTAACTCACCACTATTCTTAAATATAAAAAAAGGTAGTACAGCAAAAAATATGTACTACCTTAAATATTCTATTCCTTCTATATAATTTATCATACAAAGAAAATTTTAACAATCTGTATTATAAAGTTTTAAGACTTAATTTACTTATTTAGTGTAAACATTTTAATTTGCCTTAAAGTAATTAAATTTAGATATTTTACTCCATTCGTAAGCATTAAATAAATCAGTTTGATTTGATCCAGGATCCATCATGATTATATTATCATTATTAATATTAGATACAGCAACCCAGTGTTGATTTCCTTCAGTAGCACCCTTGACTTCCACAGTTAGGTAATAACCTTCTTCAAAATATTTTTTCATAGTTTCTATCTTTTCTTGTTTGGTTTTATCTTTTAAATTAATTTTATTAACAAATCTAAAGTTTGGAACAACTTTATTTATAGCACCATATTGTAAATTACCATTACCATCAAATCCACCATTATTATTAAGTGCCTCTACAAAAGTTCCTGGATTAAATGGTTTCACATTTCCTGTATCTACACCTGATTTTTCTATCAGTATTGCTACTGATGTAACTAAGCACCCAATATCAGCTATTGTACTATTTGTATTACCAATTTTAATATTAGCCCATTTAGGATCTCTTTGTTTCCAATTAACATCTCCAGAATTATTTCTCAAAATAATGCCACTCCATAAACTTGAATATTCAGCTTTAGACAATTCATTATATTGTTGTAATTGAAGTTGGTTAAAATTATATTGCATTTTCATTTGATCTGCGGTTTTAGAATTAATATTTATATGCAATACCCTCTTTTTTACCTCTTTTGGAACTTCTAAAGCATTGGTACCTTGTTCTATAATATTTTCTTCTCTTACATCAAATGTTATTTCATTCATATCCCAAAAAATATTTTTCAACAATTGTTTTTTTTGTGGATTAATTGTAATTACTTCCTGTTCATTTTTTCCATTTGATACTTTAATTGCATATATAATCAAAACATCTTTCCATTCTGATTGTTTTCCATCAAGAATATAATCATCATGTGGATTTGTATCTTTAATATATTGTAATTTACTCGTAAGTTCTAAATCACATTCAGCAACAACATCTTTAACAGAAATAGAATTACTACTAATTTTTTCACCTGACAAGAATATTCCAAAAACAGAACTACACAATACTCCGACTAAACATATAACAACAATAACAACAATAGCAAGCCAGCCTCCTGCAACTATTGCTGATATTAATGCTTTAGTACCTTCTATGATACCTTTTACTGTATTTATTGTTCCTTTAATAATTATCTTAGTAGTTTTAATTGTTGTTTTTAATGTTTTTTGTGCTGTTTTAATCATATTCTGTGATGTTTTTGCAATGTTTTTACTAGTCTTAGCGGTATTTTTTACTATTTCTCCTTTTTGTTTTATGTTCTTACCTTTTCTTTTTCCCTTCACTTTTGATAGTCTTTTTCTATTGACAGTCTTTATAACCTTGTTTTTCTGATTCTTTAATACCTGTCTAGAATGATCTATCACTTTATTACTTACATATTCAGATGACTTTGAAATTCTATTACTAGCATACTCATTTTCACTTTGTTCTTTATTTTCTAATGAACTATATTTATTTTTTATATTGACAAGTGATTCCTTCGTTTTTTCAGAAACAATTATCGTCTTATCTAACACCTTAATTTTTTTCTTATTAAATCCATCACGTGTCTTAATATCAGGCATAAGTCTATTCCTTGATATCTGTTGGTTTAGTAGTCATTAATTTATACAATTTTGTATTTTTAGGAAACTCATTGATAAATGGAACTAATGAACTACCATATCGTATAAGACCGCAACCAGCATCAGAATTTGTAATATATGATAACTGTTCATCGGATATATTAAGTAATTCTGCTAATCTCTTTCTATCTTGTGCTGCTTGATTTAACATAAGAATAAATTCACTATTAGATAACATCGTACTTCCTGCAACAGAAGAAAGTAAATATTCCACATTTTGTGTAATGGCTGTTGGATAACCATTTCTTTTTCTAAATCTCTTAAATGCACTATCAAAAAAAGCACATGAATATTCATTTTCAAATAATACATGTGCCTCATCTATAAATATGTGTGTTCTTTTTCCTTTTTTATGATTTTCTGTAACACGGTTAAGCATTGCATCAGTTATAATTAATAATCCCATCGTCTTAAGCTGCCTTCCTAATTTATAAATATCAAAAGATACTATCCTATTATTAATATCTACATTTGTTTCATGTGCAAATATATTTAAAGATCCACTTGTAAATAATTCCAAGGACAAAGCTAAACTCTTTGCCTCTGGTTCTGATTGTTCTTCTAACTTTTCTCTCAATTTAGAAAGTGTTGGAATATTATTTCTATCTTTTTCATAATCAAGATATACCATAGTAGTACATCTATCAATAATAGATTTTTCTTTTGGACCTAATCCCTTATTATCTAATTGTTCAAATAATGAAAGAATAAATTCTGATTTATCAACTATTGGATTACCACCATCACTATAACCTTCAGTCATATCCATAGCATTAATATAATCATTACTACTAGCCGAAATATGAATTACCTCACCACCCAATGCCTCAATCAAAGCTGTATTTTCATTTTCTGGATCACAAATAATGATATCATCATCTGTTGCTAAAGCAAGAAACGTAATTAATTCTTTTGCACTAAATGATTTTCCAGATCCAGGTATGCCTAAAATAAATGACGACTGATTTAATAGATTTTCCTTATTAACCATTATTAAGTTGTGACTAATTGCATTTTCTCCATAATAAATACCTCCTTTATCCATAATTTCTTGCACCCTGAACGGATTTAATACCGCAAGACTTTCTGTTGTTAAAGTTCTAAATGCTTTAATATTGCAAACACCAATTGGTAAAACTGTATTAAGACCATCCATTTGTTGATAATTAAGTGTTGCTACCTGACAAAGATGTTTTCTAGCAATCGATAAAATTGTTTCTGTATCATTTTCTAACTGCTCCTTTGTATCTGCTGTAATAACTAATGTTAAAACTGCAAACATCATACGTTGATCTCTTGTTGTTAAATCTTCAAGAAATTCCTTACTTTCTTTTCTTTGTTGCTCTAAATCAAAAGGTATAACTGCGCTAAAATTATTATTTGCATTTTGACGTCGTTGCCAATTTGTAATGTTAGTTTCAACACCCAAAAGCCTATTTTCTACTTCTTTAACTGCTTCATCAGTTTGCACTGGTATAATATCAATTGAAAGCATATTGTTTTGATTAATATCAGTAAATTCAGCAACCATACTATCTTTTATATAACTAGCATAATTTTTCAAAAATAAAACTCGTCCAAATCTATTTCCCATGGTAAAGTGATCTTTTTTGAAACTGAGACTATCTGGACAAATCAAGTCTTTAAAACTATGACCTTTTTTTATTAAATCATCTAAATCTAAATTATAGTTTTCCTCTTCACCAACTCGATAAAAATCATGTATAATTCTCAATTTTTCATAAGAATCAAGAACTACACATTTAGATCCAAGTTTTGATAAATGTGATACAATCTCTGACTGCATCCTTCTAAAATATGTTCTTACTTCGTCATAACTTGACTTAAAAGTTGAAATGGTTATATATATTTCTCTCAACATATTATTTGTAGCACTAGCTTTAGATAGTAACATATCATTATATTCTTGCCTATAAACATCTAAATCATCATCTTTTAATGGTAATAATATTTCACTCTCAAATTTTTTTCTGTTCATTTTCCTCAATGCTATTGTTATTTTTGTTATTGCTTCTACATCAAATGAATTTAGTAAATCAGAATATTTTAAAAACATAGATTCTTTATCTTCTCGTGAAGCAACAGCATAATTAATGTCAGTAAATTTTAATGTCATAGAATATTTATTCTTTCCTACTTTAAAAATCCCGTCCTTCCAAATCGTATCAATAGGTATAGCTTCCTGAACATTATGTGGAACTTTGAATCCATCATTATCTTGTTTAAAAATATTTTTAATTGTCTTTATCATTTAAATCCTCCTTTTTTATTTGTAGATCTTAAAATATCATAGTAAAGATTACTGCTTTCATACTTTAATTTCCTAGGTGTTAATATTTCTGATTTAACCCAAGTAATGAATAATTTTTCTGCTGTCATTCCGTTGTAATTTACAAAACCAAGTGCAGCAAAGGGACTAGCCCCTATAATACAAATCCATGATAAAATCTCTGTATTTAACTTATCTCTAAATTGGAAAAACAAAAATACTGCCATTAAGCAAGATAATACTGAAAAAATAAACTGTCTTAATGTCAATCCAAAATAAATTGTTTCTGAATAATTTCTAATTTCTCTATTTACTTTAACCTCCAAACTCACATACTCCTTTCATTTCTACTTTTTTCTATTTTTTCATACTTTTTTTCCGATTCTTTCTTATTTCTAATAATTTTCAATTGTTCCTTAAGTGAAACCTTGCCATGAGGTTTATATCCTTCTTCTAAAAGGCAAGTATCAATGTATTTTTGATATTCATTTGGGTAATTTAATAAATCATTATATCTACCATCTTTATCAATGAAATACACAATGTTTTTTAACGTTGCATCCTCTTTAAATCTATCCCTACTAATAGAAAAGAACTTATGATTTTCAGTTGCTGTCCAATTATAACCAACACCTGAAGTAGAAAATAAACACAAAGATGGATTAGAACTAATTTCTCCCCTTATTGCCAAATAAACAGCCTTATAATCACCATGTGGATAGTTCCAATCAAGTCGATAATATTTAGTATCTTTTGTTTCGATAATTGATATATCATCTATTGTGCTACTTTCATTTCCTTTAAATTTGGAATATTCAGCTTTAATAAAGTCAATATTTTCATTTACCCACTTTTCTAGCAATTCATAAGAAGAATTCTTTTCATTTGTATACTCCTTACTGTTTAAAAATTCTTTTGCAATCATCCTGCAAAAATCATAACTAATATCATTTTCTGGTGCAGACGATTTTATAAGTATATCATTTAATAAATCATATCCTAATACAAATGTGAAATACGATTTTTCCTCATCTGTAACAGATTTATCAACATAGAATTCATCAATATAATTTCTAATATTTTGTCTTAACCCAATAGTACCTAATGAAATTTTACTAATTTCATTACCATTGCTAAAATCTTTCTCTCCTCCATATATATGAACAAAATTTTCTTCTGAATTATCAGGATTTAATTCACCAGCCTTAATGATATATCCTTTATATTTCATAGTGTTATTTATTGCTAGTCCTTCAAAATGGTGCATAATATCAGGTGTATTAAAACCTATTTTATTATCTAAATATTCCTTTGTAATTCCATTATCTGCACAATATTGCAAATATTCTTGTACTCCATCTTTGTAATCAATATCTTTCGGATATAAGTCGTTAATAGAATTCCAAATAGAATAATGAACCTCATCAGTCATATAGCCTATTTTTTTACCCTCTTCTAAATAATTGTAGATATAATAATCAAAGTTATAATCCCAACCTGGGACATTTATATAACCTTCCTCATATTCTTTAGTAAAAGGTGTAAACTCTATTGCTTCATCATAACCATCACTTGCCAATGCATAAGTATTATCATTATTGGGATCATACAAAACATAATCAATATGCTTATTTTGATGTTCTATTGAATCTTTTAAAAATTTTTCTATATCATTTTTTACTTTTTCTATTTTATCCACTATTTTCTTATCCTTTCTTTTTTATGAAATTTTAAACATCTCAATTATCTTGTATCTCTTTCATATTTAAATGAAGTGTAACTATTAAACTCTAATTTATTTGATTCACGTACCGCATGAGTTTGAAGTGTTGGATTATCTCGAGTATTAATAAAGGTATCTATTATATCTTGATTCAAAAAATGGAAATTCTTTTTTTCTTTGCTTTTTTTACCATCCATAAAATCCATAGTATAGTTAATTGCAATTTGTTCATTAAGCCTTAAGTCTTTAGGATTAATTCCTAAATCCAAGCACAATAAAGCCTGATTAAAATAATTTTCATCTTCCTTCTTAAGATTATTTAATTGGGTATACATAATATTTAAAAATTGTCTACTTGTAACATCTGCCATATATTTTTCTGTAACTTGATTTAATATTTTTTCATAATGTGTAGATGGAACTTTTGTAGGTGTCTGTGTTTCTGGGTTAATATATTTATAGGTCATGTCACTTATACTTTTACTCATATCTTTTAATTTCAACTGTGTAAAATCGTCATATTGTTTTCTCATTTTTATCACTCTCCTTTTTTACAAATAAAAAAATTAGTTATATTTCAAACTAATTAACTATTAAATATTTATTGAAAAACAATTTTATCACTTTCATTAGATTGTAATATTTTAGATAAAACCCATTTATCACCTTTCCTTGTAAACTGCCAAAATTCAACAAAAGGTTTTGAAAAGGAACTATTTCCATCTATATTTTCATTTGTCATTGTATCTATCATATAATCAATCATAGTACCATTTATATAAAACCAGACTAGATCTTTATCATCATTTTCATCATCATGTATTGATATTGGTTTCAAATTTATCAATCTAATTTTTCTTAATACATTTCGTTTATTTCCAATTTCCATCCATTCTAATTTTCCCTTGTATGATTCATATAAGTCTTTAGACATATATTTCTTAGCTGGCTTCATATCCATATTAGACCAAGATTCCTGTACAATATAAAAAGTTTGAATTACTTGTCTCTCAATATCTTTATACTTCCAAGCAATATCTTTTTTACTTAACATCCTCATATACCTTTTACTGTTAAAAGAGGATCTGAGAACTTTAAAATATAGGACTATGATGCCAAAAAATGATATACAAATAAAAATTACCCAACTAAAAATATCATGAATTGCACAAAAAAATGGATTATTATAGTCACAATAATATCTACTACCTCCATGACCATGAGTTCCTGATGAACCGGTTCCACTTGAACCTCCGCTTGATCCTCCGCCACCACCTCCAGCACGAAGTTGAATCATATTATTATCATCATTAACACTAGATGCATAAACATCAATAGTATTTATACAAAAAGCTAAAAGAGTAAATAAAGCAAGTAATACAGTCATTTTTCTCATATTTTCACCAACTTTTCTTGAATACAATTCATATATTAATAAATATTTGTTTTATATTATTATACAATAGTATTTATCAAATTAAAATTATAATCCCATCATTTCTCTAACTACTCTATCTGACATTTTTACTGTTCCTACTAAAACCAACATATTAAATATTAATTCTCCTATATATTTCCAAACTTGAGTAACAGCTGAGACTTTCGTATCTACGACAGGTGGTGAAGAAGCAAACAACGAAAATATAACACAAGATAAAACTATTATAGTTCCTTCTAAACAAACCGCTGAGTATGATTTCAAAAAACTTTTACCAACAGATTGAGTTGGTTCTCCTGCAAATGTTGAAAGTGGTATAGGAGCAAGTGCTGTATATAAATATAACTTAAAAAATCTACCATATACTGTCATAATCATAATAAAAGATAAAACAGTTATTATTAAACCTCCTATCAAAGTAACAGCCCATAAAGGAATGGATTCAAAAAATCCACATTTTTCAACAGAGGTAATAATACTTTTTGGAAGTGTAGTTTTTGTTATAGAACCCAATCCTGATGTAGTCATTATTTTAGTAATTGTTCCTTGTACTATATCAAAAATAGCAAGCATTAATTGTAAACCATAAGTTACTACTCCTTTAGCTAAAGCAAATCTTATAAATAATTTTAATGCATGTTCTGGTTTTTTTACTTCTGTTAATGAACTACAAGTTTTCATTACCCCAACAACAAAAAACAAGACTAATAATGCTAATCCTATTGCAAGCATTGCCCCATGAATATTTTGAATTACTTTCCAAATCGAACCGCCTTTAAATTGTTGTGGTGTTTGTGTAACTAATTTCCATATTTCAGTTAATTTACTATTCCATGTATCGAGTGCATTTTCCAAATTCTGTACTACCCAATTGTCTGACATAGTATCACCTCCTCACTTATCAAGCTATTTTATTTAGAATTTCTTTTGAAAATGTTATTATTAAACCTCCTCCAAACGACATGATTCCATTAGCTCTTTGGCTAGGATCATGAGATTTAAATGACATTCCTATTTGTATTACACTGAATGTTAATATTATCGATCCAATACCACGAGTCAGTGTAAAAATAAAATCAGATAAATTGTTAACTACTGAAATTGGATCACTTGCTGCATAAACCTGATTAGTACACACTGACAATACTATTGCTAACAATAACAAGCATCTTTTTATTTTTCTTAATTTTTTATTTATTCTATTTATTTTATTCATTATTTTCTACCTCCCTTTTCAAATAATCATCAATATCATCAGAAAATATAATTTCATAATCATCAATATCTTCATCAAAACTAGAATAATTGCAAATTTCATTATAATTATCATCTATTATTAAAGAAGCAACTTCGTTATTCGTATTACCATGAAAATATGGTTTAGTCCTACCATCAGTCGTTAAATTAACATTTGGATGTTTTAAAATGTTGTACTTAAAATCTTTAACAGGTCTTTCACCACGTATAAACAAAATTGCATATTTATTATCTAACATTCTCACTTCATCCGCTGTCATTAACTCTCTACCACCTAATTGATAATTTGTAGAATAAGACTTACTATTACCATAACTTTTTCCATAGGTATCTATATTTATTGAAGCGCGTCCCATGAGTTCACTAACAAATTTATGAGTTGATTGTTCATTACCACCCAAATATAAAAATTCATCACAATTACCAACTATTGATTCCCATTGTTTCTCAAAAAGTGCTTTAAGTTGAGATAGGTTCTGCAAAATAATCGAAACAGATACTTCTCTCGATCTCATTACAGATAATATATTAGCAAAATCATCTGGTAACGAAACGTTTGCAAATTCATCCATTAATAAATGGACGTGTACTGGTAATCTTCCATTATATTTTTTATCTGCTAAAAAAAACAATTGTTGAAACAATTGCATATATAGAATACTTATTAAAAAATTAAATGATGTATCATTATCTGGGATGATTGCAAATAAAGCTACTTTCTTTTCTCCTAATGATGGTAAATTCAAATCATCAGTAATTGTAAGTGAAGATACACTACTAAGATTAAATTTTTCTAATCTTGAAGCAAGTGTTATTTGAATAGACTTTAGAGTTTTTGCAGAACCAGAACGATAACTTTTATAATATTTAAGTGCAATATGATTTGGATTAACCAATTCTAATCTAGAAAATAATATATCAAGAGGACTCAGATAAGATTCATCATCTTCCTTTACATCTCCAGCACGTAACATTTCCATAACCATACTAAAGTTCTGTTCCTCTTCAGGAGCTTCATACTTTAAATAAAATATAAGTGCTAATAGCAACATACTTGCAGCAGTGTCCCAAAATGGATCACTAGTAGTTGAACCTTTTGGTGTTGTTGCTTTAAACAAATTAGTAACAAGCCTTTGAACATCATTATCGTTTTTTAGATATACAAAAGGATTATAGCAATGACTTTTTTCCATATCTATCAAGTCCAGTATTTTTATTTCATATCCCTTACTTTCTAACAAGTGACCTGTATCTCTTATTATTTCACCTTTAGGATCTAAAATAAAATATGAACAATTTGCCTGCATGATATTTGGTTTACAATAAAATCTAGTTTTACCTGCACCACTACCACCACAAACTAGTACATTTAAGTTTCTTCTATGTTTCCTACCATCTAATCCTATGCTAACATTTTTAGTTAGTATTTTGTTCATATCTATTGGTTCTTGATAATATTTTTTATTTACTTCCTTAGCATTGACAAATTTTGCTGATCCATGTTCTTCACCCCTTCTATAATTTTTCTTATTAGAAAGTAAAAACATTAAAACTAGAAAATAAATAAATAAAAAAAGCAAAATAACTTTAATACTATTTTTACAAAATTCAATATGAAATGGATTATTAAGTACATTACTTAATTCACTTATAATATCTATCAAACTTTTATCTGATATCGGAGCAATTAGGAGGGCAATCCAAATAACAAGAACTAACCCAATAATTATAAAAATCTTATTATATTTATCCATTGTTTTTTTTCCTTTTATCTTGTTTTTGTTTTCCCGAATTTATCTTTTCTAACCTTTAATTTTCCGTTCTTATTCATAGAATAATTATTTACAGTTTTCTTTTCTGCATTAATAACTGTAACATCTTTTCCACTTCTAATAGATTCCTTTGTTTCTTCACGTTCTCCTAACATTTTTAACTCATTCTTAATGTCATTCAAAGCCTTTCGAACTGAATACTTCTTTTTTTTGTTAGAAGTCACCCTTGAATCTGATTTGCTCTCGTAAGAAGGCTCTGACAGAGGGTCTTTTTCTGTCATAGCCTTTTGGGGGTTTGATAATGTTTCATTTTTTTGTTCTCCGCTATTTTCTATGACCTTATTTGGTTCACGATCACTTTGAACCGTAGCCTTATCATAAGTAGATAATTTAAACTTATTGACAATTCTGTTAATTCTAGGTGCATCTTCCTCTCTTACCATGATATCAATCATTCTGTTAGAATCCTTTTTTGAAAATTTATCTTTCAGTAAACAATACAATACACCATATCGTTTTGCCTCCTTTGTAAATTTTTTTAAATCTTTCTCTCTAATAGAAAATACTTTCAATTTACTATCTGATTTAAGCATATTCTTTAATTTTGTTTTACCCTGTGTTTGTTTATTATCCTTCATAACAGCATAAAGAAAAGCCGCTATATGCTTAGCAGCTGTTCCTGATATTCTTGCTGTCACTTCAACACCTTGTAAATACATTTTTACTACCTCATCTGCTGCATCCGCTGAATTATTCATTTACTTCTCTCCTTTCCTCTTTCAAATTCTTTAATGTTATTTTCAATTTTATTCACTCTATTTTCTATATCAAAACATAACCGTTCCTCTTTAGTTAACAAAATAATATCTTTAGCTATTTCATCAATCTCACTTTTCATTTTTGACTTTTGAGAACGATTATTTGTTGATCTAATTTTATTCCACAATCTACTTCTTATTTCTTTCTTTTTTTCTAAGTCATTTGTAATATTCGTTTTATATTTTAAAAACTCCTCATAAGTGTTTATATTATTTTCAGATAAGAGTTCTGATTCTCTAGAAATTTCATCCAATTTATATACATCTGCTCTAATACTTGCTGGTATCTTTTTTGCTATCTTTTTATTAGGAAAAATCTTAAGCAAATAACAATAATATAAATATAATGCTTTCATTCCTTTTACTTTTCTATGTGGTTTATTACTTTTTTTATATTGAAGATTATCTATCAAAACTGTTTCTTTAATACGTTTTTCTATTTTCTCTCTAATATAATCATTTCCAAACACACGTGATATCCTTATATTTCTTTTGTATGGCTTCTTACAAACACTTAAATTACCTGCCCTATAAGTTAATTTATAATCCATTGCTTTCAATAAATTTTCAAAATCATTATATGAATAAGCTTGCTCTATTGCCCTATCTACATCCTGCTTTACCTTATTACAATATGTAGATCTTTTTTCTGAACTTTTACAATAATTACCATAGTTAATTTTAGATCTTGTACAAGCCTTTTCCTCTAAAACACTAATTCCATATTCTCTACACAAGTTATCAGATGTACTTCTAAGTTCAGCATAAGTATATCTATTATCATAATATTTTTTACCATCAACAAAGGAAACAGAATTTATTACAAAATGATTATGTATATTATTACTATTTAGATGTGTAGTTACAACCACCTCAAACCTATCTCCCCACATCTCCTCTGCTAACTTTAAACCAATTTCATGAGCTATTTCTGGACTAACTTCCTGTCCTTTAAAAGACTGATATGCATGAAAACCAAGAATACCATTAGTTTTATTAAATTGTTTCTTAGTAATCATCATTTCTTCATATGCCGATTCAGTAGAACAATTAATTCCTGTTGTGTAGTATTGTTTTTCAGTTTTATACTCATTCATTGCATAATCTATTACTTGTTGAAGTTGATTACCTTTCATATCTTTATAATCAGTATTTTCTGTTTTTTTCTTATCTTCAGCATAATCAATTGTTCTATCTAATCTTGTTTCTATCTTCCAGATTTTAACTACTGCCATACTATTTATGTGGTAAAAGAAATTTCTTCTTTATATCTATAATAAAGGCATTCCATTTTTCAGCTTCCGCTTGATAATATTTTGATTCAACGTACCCCAAAGTATTAGTCCGATGTGCTATTTGATTTAAGTTAATTCCTATTCCACGCAATTGTTTCATTACTTCATAAAACTCTTTATCAGGTTTTTCTTTAGGAACACATCCTCGAATTAATGATCTAATATAAGGTGCTTCTTTCATTCCAGCTTTTTTACTATTTTCTTGTAAAATTCGGCATTCATCTTCATCTAACCAAATTTGCTTTTTTATATTTCTACTTCTCACGTAATCTTACCTTTTCAGCACTAGATTCTATTTTACTAAATCGATTTATCTGTAAAAAGCACATAATAGTTATTCCAGATAAACCACCTACTAATAGTCCTAAAACAAAAAATAATAATTCTTTCATTTTTATACCTCCTTTTTTATTTTTTTAATTTCAGGGGATTGGGGATTTCCCCATATAGAATTTTTGGGGAGTAAAAATTCAGTGCTTGCTAATACTAAAAACATAATTAATACACCCTTATTCTAAATCGAAAATATCTTCTATATTTAATCTAATCAGATTATTTTCTAATGATTTTTTTAAGTATTCAAACTTATTTTCAATTTCATTACCATTTTCATCAACTCCACGATTTTGAAACCATTTCTTAATTATATAGTTAGTAGCAATAACTACTTGAATATAATCATACCTTTTCAATAAACTGATAAATAATTCATTATATTTATATAATTCAAGATCTGTTTCCTCAATAAAATTTTTTTTAATAAGTTCGATAACAATTTGATTAATTGTTTTATCTATTTTATCTTTTTCTTTAGTTTTTATTATATTAGTATTTATTTGGTGTTCCTTTTCGGTGTGCACTTCTTCCGTGCACCCTTTTTGGTTATATGGTATTTCATAAATAAAATATTTATAACAAAACCTTCCTTGAATATCATTAATTTTTTTTCTAACTAAATATCCATGTTCCTCTAACTCTTTTAAAGCAGATTGAATTGCCTTAAGATTCTCTTTACTAACAGACACCAATCCTTTTACCGAGTAATTCCAAGACTCTGGTAAACTAAACATGAATGATAATAGACCTTTTGCTTTAAAAGATAATGTTCTATCTCGTAAATGAAAATTACTCATAGCAGTATAACCACTATTCTTTTTCACAATTATTTCATTGTTATCATTCATTTTTTCTCCTTTCATTATCAATAAAAAAAGGGAGAAAACTCTCCCTCTTACAATATTTCTAATTTTTTAAACAGAAAAATAGCTTCTTTTATTCCAAGGAAAAAAACTATTTCCATTTCATAATATTTTTGTTTTTCAATTAGTTCTAATGCCTTTATTAAATATAAGACCTCTTTTTTTGATAGACTTACTTCTTGTCTTTCATCAATTACTTCACGCACATTTGAATATACTTCTAATGTATCTTCTATTTCATCAAGTAAAGCCTTGTAACTCGAATCCCTTTCTTTTAAATCAAATAAATAAGATTCTACATATTCAAGAAAATTATCCTTATTATTTTCAAAAAATGTATAAAATTCATTCATAAAAATTTCCTCCATATACATTTTATAAAAGATAGCTAGACTTTTAAAATGTGCAAATATAATTTAATTATTCCATTGTAATTTTTCCAATTTATTACAATAATTTTCTGTTACTGAAACTTTACTAGTCATAATAATTACTTCTAATATATCAGTTATCTCTTTTATATAAAATAATCCATTAATCTCTATCTTATTTTCATTTACTTTTGATGGTGTAGAATATTTTAATAATTTATCTTTTATCATTATTGATTTATCTTTAATTATTTTATTTTCATCATTAATTCCATTAGAAATTAATTCTAAAAGAATATTAAATTCCTTTTGATCTAAACATATTTTAACTTGTGGTAAATTTTTTGTATATATCATATTATCTCTCCTCCCTATTATTACTTTCTTTATTTCTAGAAGATAAAAAAGTTACCTTCTCTGCAATTACATTCAATCTAAATTCCTTAGTTCCATCTTCCTTTTCAAAAGAATTAGTTTGAAGTCGTCCTTTTACCCCAACAATATCTCCTTTTTTACAATATTCTGAAGTATTTTCTGCAATTCCCTTAAATAACTTACAATCTATAAAGTCAGTATCATATTCTCCATTCATATTTTTAAAATTACGTGGTATTGCTAAAGTCATATTAGTATGCTTTTCTCCATTTTCTCCTTCTTTCAATTCTAAATCCTTTACAAGTCTACCAACTAGTACAATTTGATTTAACATTTTATCACTATCCTTTCATATTTTTTTACATATAATTACAATTTGTTTTGTTTTATATTTTTCACTACATGTTATTAAAGTCAAAACTGAACTAGAATGATCTTCTAATTCAATTTTTCCTGTTTTATCTACTTCATAAATTTTTTCTACTTTATATGAATATAGACTATTATTGTAATAAATATTTACGTCATCACCTTTTTTCAACTTAACTAAGTTTTTAAAATATGCAATTTTACCACTCCCAGAGTGAGCTGCTAAAATAACATTACCATTATTTTCATCTGGAAAAGATGACTCCATTAATATTTGTACATTTTTATCAACATTATTTAAAGTTGAACTTTTTTCATATATACCATTCCTTAAATTAATTTTTGGAATTTCAATAACTGCTATAAAATTTTCTCCTTTTTCTTTTTCTGTTTTTTTATTATTGTCATTTTCATTAATACTTTCTTGTATTTTTTTAGTAGCATCGGATTGTTCTTCAATAAAATTATTGATTTTATCTTTTACTTCTTTTTTTTCAATCTTGTTGTATAAAGATTTACAAAAAATAATAGTTAAACCAATTATAGCTAAAAAACATCCAATTATAATTTTATTATTTATCTTTATTTTTTCTTTTAATGCCATATATAACTACTCCCAAACCAATTAAAACTATTAACCCAGAAGTTATTTCAATTAAATGATAGTCATGTGTCAATGTATCTGGTACTTTTATTATTTTATGATCTTTCATATTACATTTAATAATTTTTCCACTTGTAGTCACTTCAAAATACATTTTTTCATTATTTAATTCGTATCCATCTGGAGCTTCCTTTTCTAAAATATAATATTTTCCAAAACTTATATTTTTAATACTAATGCTACCATTTTCATCTGTTCTTCCACTAAATATTAATTCATCAGTATCAGCATTATAAATTTCAATTAATGTGTTTGGTAATAATTCACCTGTTGAAAAGTCTGTTTTTGTAAATTCTAAATCAGAAGTAATTAATTCATTTTTAAATATGGCTACTTCTTTAGTTTTGGTATTATTAATAGTAAATTTATAATCTGAAATAAAGTCATATCCTTCTTTACCTTTAATTTGATGAAGTCTGTACTTTCCAAAACCAAAATCATAAGTAATAATGCCATCGTCATTTGATTTTAAAGTAGTTATTAATTTATTAGTATTATCATCATATAATTCAAACTCAGCATCTTTTTCATATTTATAAATACCATCCTTATTACTACCATAGTATTTTGTTCCAGTAAATCGTACTTTTGCAAAAATATCTAAATATACTAATCCTGCAACAGGATCTCCTGCGGACATACAATATTGATTAGCACCTTCATAAAGTGTTGGAGGATTGGGATTTTTCTTTGTAAGCAATTTTATCTCTCCCTCATAACCAGTTTTTGCAGTAATAATTAAATTGTTACCATCTATTTTTGCTGATATATTTGAATTTGAAATACCTTCATAATACTTTGATAATACTTGATTAGTATCTTGTAATGTAACTGTTTCTCCAGCAATCATTTCAACCTTCTTACCATAAAAACTAGGCTGCGTTGTATGATTAGCCACAAGAGAATTTAATTCATTATAATAAGCATCATAACGACTAGAAGGTGTTAATGATGCATCATTATCGGCAATAGCATAAGCATAGCCTGGATTTGTAATACTCCAAATCAAGAGTTGTGTAGCATAGTACCATTCTGCTGATGTATGATTTCCATATCCATAACCATAGTATGCTATTAATTTTATCCTTTCTATTTGCTCAGCTGACATATTTGTCATACTTAACATAGCATTGCTATCAATAACACCAGTTACACCACTACCAGAATTGAATTGAATATGTGGTTGAATACAATAAACAGGTGCATTGTCTGATTGCCTACGGATCATTGACTCTTGTGTTTTTACCATCTTAGTACCAGCTCTATTGTATATTGCAACCCAAAATTTATAATTATCATCCTGATATAATGTATCTTGTATTGTTTGAGCACTTACATTTATAAGTGGAATAAAATTAACTACTGTTACAGCAATTAATAAAGTTTTGCATATTATTTTATTTAATTTTTTCATTTTTCTATCATTCCTCTCTTAAATCATTGCAAACTAAAAGCACACTATTTTGTGTGCTTACTTTTTTATTTTTAATTATATCCCATAGCTTTAACTTGACTATATTTATATTTAACATTATTTATATAAATATTTATTCCACAGCCAATATAGGAATATGTGTATTTTCCATTTATTGTATAACTATTTCCACCACTTAATCCTTCACGATAATATTTATCCACTAATCTATTAATCTCAGCAGTACATAGACTCTCATTCCCTTCAAAGACTACTTCTTCACCAGCGTTCATTGGAGTATGATAATATTCATATTGTGATATTCCAAGTTTTTCCCACTCTGTTTGAACTGGTTGTGTATTTTGTGATGGAGTTGGATCAGGTTGTGGAGTTGAACTCTGTGGCACAGATGAATTAGTACTGCTACTAACAGTAGATTTATTATTAGCAGTATTATTATCACTAATTGTACTTTCATTATTTACTTTAGATGAATTGGTACTCTTTGAGCTAGAATTATCTGTTTTTGATTCATCACTTATTTTTTGTTCTTCTTCATTTGAACTATCGTTTTTAGTATCAGATTTACTTTTATCAATAATTTCTGTAAAGTTACTTTTTTTTATCTTTTCTCCTTTTTCTTTTTCTGTGGAAGAAAGTTTAATTATAAATAAAGTTACTACAGTAACTAATACTATAATAGATACTATAATAATCCATTTTTTAGTTTTTAATTTCATATTAACAAGACCTCTCTTTGGTCTTAAGGTAGCAGATTTTGTTTTAATTTGCAATACTACAAATAAAATTTATTAGTATATAGGGAGGACTTTTATTTAATACTACAATATTCATCTTGCATTATCCCTACTTTTCTGCCTTCTGTTATAATCAGCTACAGCTTTAATAATATAGTTTTCTATTTCCTCACCAGTTTTCAAATTACGTGGGAGTACTTTTTGTAACTTCTCTCTAGAAATATGAATCTTTGGAACTTGATTTGATTTTTCCATTGACATAATTTTATAGATAATATTTTGATTTAATTTTCCATCCCTACTTAGTTGTTTTAATTCTATTGCTTGAGAATGAGAGGGACTAGCATCATAACAATCCATAGCATCTAGAAGTATAAACTGTTCTTCTTCTTTTAAGAAAGATAATTCAAAACCAATAGTTAAACCCATTCTAGGATCTTTTCCTAAAAAGTCATTATCTATCATATCTAAAAAATCAGGTAACAAATTTGTTAACCTGATATATCTATATACCTTTGTTCTACTATCATTGTTGTTTTCACCAATTTTTTTTATATTATCTAACCTTGTTTCATTTTGAAACAAAGTTAAATCATTTCTTTTTCCTTGGCTTCTTAAGGCATCCAATTTCATCTTATAAGCATATGCTTTTTCAGATGGTAATACTTTTTCACGTTGGATATTACTATCAACCATTAATATAGTAGCTTCTTCATCTGATAAATCTTTTACAATACATGGAATTTTATCCAACATGGCTAATTCACACGCCTTTTTTCTTCTGTGCCCAGAAATCATTTCATATCTCCCATCAACTTTTTTTCTAATTATTGCTGGAGACAATATTCCATTCTCTTTAATACTATCTGACATTTGCAACAAATCATCATCTTCCACTACCTTAAAAGGATGATTCTGGAAATCATCTATCAAACTTATAGGAATATCTTCAACTTGTCCGAATGAACTGTTCTCATCTTCTTTTTGATTCATTAATAAATCATCTAACATAAACTATTTTATCATCCCCTCTCTATGAAAAAATGCCTAATAAATTCTATTGATGACTTACTTAACGATAATCAGCCTACACTTTATTATCTAAAACTTTAAAAAAAACATCAATTTTTATTAAAAATTTGATGTTTATATATATACAATATTCATTATTAATTTTTCATCTTTTCCTTATTTCTTAAGGGTTTAATGAGACTTTTCTTTTGACTTACTTAATGAACAAACTCCATCAATATGTAATATTCTACCAGGAAGATAAAAATACTCACTACGGTCCAAATTAAGGGCACTAAGAGCCTTCTCAGTTAATTCCCTGTCACAACGATAAGGATCAATATCATCAACCACTTTAACCAAATCATCAATACCACTATCTGCCACTAGTCTAACTTCTATACCCTTCAAAACAACAGTATCATAGTTAATATTTAGTATTTCAAATATAATATCATTACCATGAGATTTTCTAGTAACTAAGTCACCTATTTTAAATTTCATAATATACTCCTCCATTTAATACTATGAAAAAATAAAATATTTAGAACACCAACACAAAAAAGTAGAACAATCACTTGTTCTACCAAAACCATTTATTGTAAATAAAATCACCGATAATTTAATCAGCAAGACTATTAGAAATTTCTGCAAAAACACTAACAGGAATCTCCTCAGCCCTAGAATTTAAACTATAACCATATTTTACTAAAACTTCTTCTATTTTTTTCAAATCATATTTTTTTAAATTATTTCTCAAATTTTTTCTTTTATATTGAAAACTAGACCTAACAAACTCAAAGAATAAATCTTTATTTTTTAAAGCAATCTTATCCTCTCGTGATGTCAACATTATTACTTCACTATCTACATTGGGAACAGGAATAAATTCAGATCTATTAACTTTAAATAATCGTTTAATTTCATAATAATAATTTAAAAAGACAGTAATAGAAGAATAAGCTTTTTTCCCAGGCGTTGCTGAGAACCTTTCACCAACTTCTTCTTGAACCATCATAACTATTTTCAAAAAATTAAGTCCAGAATTGATTAACTTCATAAGAATAGGTGTTGTAATATAATATGGAACATTACTAATAAAGTATAAATGTTTGTACTTATAATTACTAACCTTTTTTGCAAGATCTACATCTAAAAAATCACTAAATACAACCTCTACATTCGAAAGTTCCTTACTCAAATTAATTAAATATCCCTCTAACTGCATATCTATTTCATAACAAATAACATTTTTAGCAGCTTTACTTAATTGTCTAGTTAGTATTCCCTTACCTGGACCAACTTCAATAACTAAAGAATCATCTTCAATATCACTTAAAGTAACAATTTTTTCTACTATTCTATCGTCTTTTAAAAAATTTTGACCATATTTTTTTTTAAATTTGAAATCACCCATTTCAATCACCACGTAATCAATATATCATATTATTAAAAAAATAAACAACTCTAAATGCTTTATAAAACAACCTAACTTTCTATTTTCACAGAAATAACTCTTAATTTACTAGAAATTAAAAATAAAATATTTGCCCAAAACAAACCATAAAGCATTATTATAAAGAATGGATAGTAAACATTAAAATAATTATAGTTAGTACTATTTAACATCATATTGCCATATAATGATTTAAAAATTATAAATATATTTAAACCAAAAACTAAACACGCTGTTAAATTATAAAAACAATTATTAAGTATTTTTCTTCTCTTAAAACATAAATCCGCTACAAACGCAACCAATAAAAGTATATAGGGAATTATAATAACAAAAATTTCATAACTAAAACAACTATATAAGAAAATCATTCCATAAATAGTTACTGAAAAAGATAAAATAAACAAAATATATCGCATAACTAAGAGAATATTATTAATAAATTTAGTCATTAATAACACCTCCATTATAATAACTATTTACTAAATCATAAAATATGTTAACGGTATTACTATACAAATTAAATAAGGTAGTATAACTATTATTAACTTTTTCATAACTATTTTGATTCAATGTACCAAAATAGGATCTGCTATCACTTGAAATATTATTTTTTATATAAGATAAGCTAATATTTATTTCTTCTATATTAAACTTAAGCATTCTCTTAGAATCACCATCTAAATTTTTATAAATTTGATCATTAAAACACTCTTTTATTATTAATTTATCATATAATTGTAAGAATTTATAACTGTCATTTATAGATATTTTATCTTTATATATAACACTACTTAATTGCTTATCATTAAATTTTTGATAACATACCTTAAAGCTATTAACTAAAGTTAAATAATCATCGTTACCACTTTGTCCTGTAGTTAATAAATGCTTTACTTCACTTAATTTACTTGTTGCTTCATGTGTAATTTTATTTTCATACTGAACTTTGCTTTGGACTTCGTTAAAAATATTATTAAACATAATAGAAACACAAACAAAGAACACAACACCTGTCACAAGGTATCCAACTATGTTTATATACTCACTAAAAATATTTTTCATACATGCACCACTAAATTATTTCTATATCATCACCGGCACTTATAATTTCAACTTTTTTATTTTTATCTTTTTTTAGTCTATAAAGTTTAAATAAATTGTAGCACACAAGTAAAATTAGTGGTAAAAATATAACCAATATAAACCCAACTGATGTGAAAACAAACTGTTGAACAACTCCTAACTTAGGAAACTTTAATATAACTTTACCATAAATATTTTCTTCTAATACTGGACTACTATCAGTACTAACATTATTATCGCCCTTCGTTATAAAAATTCTTTTACCATCACTAGTAGTATTAATTTCATTTATTCTATGCGTAATAGTATATCCTTTGTATCTAGAATCAGTTGATTTAAAAGTAATAATATCTCCAACATTTAAATTTTTAGGATTAGTACGTGCCACTAATATAGCATCATGTACTTTGATAGTTGGAACCATACTAGGACTAACTATAACATAAGCACCTATAAGAGGAGCTGCCTGCCTACCACTATATTCATTTATTTTTGTATCAGCAAAACTAATAACGAACAAAGAGGTGATTATAATTAATACAGTAAGTAAAAAATTTAAAAATACTTTTAAGCTATAATGAACTATACTTTTTATTTTATTAAAAATACTACTTTTAGATTCTAATTTAACACTAGAACTAGCAACAAAAGTATCCTGCATAATAATCACCTCTATTCTCTAAGATAATATTAATACATTATAAAAAATAATAAAATATCCTATCAAAAAAAATAAAGTAACTTTACACCAAACATAAAATTACTTTACACTTTTTAACTTGCCTTACCATAAACATTAATTTTCAATTTATAGTAATTTATACTATCCACAACAGGGTATGTCGAATCTACCCAAACTCTTAATCTATAATAGATTGACGATGATTTATCAAATGTTCCCTTATCTAAAATCATCCCATTTGCACCACCAATAGGTGTCTCATCACTCGCCTTATAGCCAGTTGGTAATAGTACTTCATTTACATTTGTATAACTACTAGAATCAGACTTCTGTAAATATATTCTGATACTACTATCAGGAATAGTAGATGATGATACATCTTTTGTCGCAACTATTTCGTATTTAATATTTGACCCTTTAGTCATCTTAGAACTAATAGTAAAATCAAAAACATTCTTGGTATCACTCAATAATTTTCCCACATCAACAGTTACGGGACTACTACTATCAATAACAATTGAATTAGAACTAGAAGTATAATTCATCATTATAGTTGCTTGCGCAACATCTTCTTTTTTATTTTTCTTCGTATAATCTAGTGAACACACAATAACACAAATAATAACGCTTATTAAAATTAATATACCAATAATTGCTAATAAAAGCTGTTTATTAGAGGATTTCTTACTTTTATTCTCCATCAGTACCTCCATTATTCTATAAAAAACATTATACCTACTTAAATATAAAAAGTAAATATTTAATTATATTATATACCGTATATTTTTTTTACATTTTCCGTGGTTTTTTCTGCTACTTCCTGGACCGATACATCATATAAATTTGCTATGTATTCTGCTATAACAGGAATATTTTTAGAAGAATTAAGACTACCTCTATAAGGTACAGGTGCTAAATAAGGACTATCTGTTTCTAAAACAATATTGTCAAGCGATAAACTTTGCAAAGTCGTACCTAGTTTACTGTTCTTAAAAGTTACCACTCCACCAATGCCTAAATAATAGCCCATTTTTATATATGTTTTAGCAGTTTCTAAACTTCCAGAAAAACAGTGAATAACACCTTTTACTTTAAATTTTTTTAACATATTAATAGTATCTTCAGTTGCATCCCTTGAATGTATAACAACAGGTAAATTCAATTTTTCAGCAATTTTCAATTGTTTTGCAAACAAATCCAATTGTAGTATTTTATCCTCTTTACCATAATGATAATCAAGCCCAATTTCTCCTACACCAATTACTTTTTCATTTTCAACAAGTATTTTTCTTAACCAATTTATATCTTTTTCCGATACCTTAGTAGCACAATCAGGATGAAAACCTAACGTTAAATATACATCCTCATACTCTAAAGCATAGTTAACTACTTCCAAAATCTCATCTTTATTACAACCAGATACTATAATTTTTAATACATCGGCATTTCTATTATCCAATATTACATTATCTATATTATTATAAAAAGCTTTTTCTAAATGACAATGTGTATCAATATACATTTCTTACCTCCATTTATAACAAAAAAATATCACCTAGATGATATTTAATTTTTTTCTTCTAAATCTGTGAACCTTAATACGTATGTAATAAAAAGTCATTAAACCTAAATACAACATATCTAAAATATTATGCTCATCGTATATTAGTAAAAGCAATATAAAAACAACTAATAAATATGCTGTGTCTAGATTAAACAATTTATCAATTGATTTCCAAGACATAGTTTTCTCCTTTTATCGTTAATTTTTACCGCAAATACTACTCTCCTAATATAACATAAATACTTATTGTGTAAAATATATATTAATGACTTTTTTTCTAGTTTACACTATTTTAACACTATTCTTTGAAATAATGGTTCTGGATTATTTAAATGGTAATTATTATCACCTACAAAGTTTAAAGAATTATTATCATTATTTAATTGATATTTTATCTTTTCGCTAGTTTCTGGCATAAATGGTGCAAGTAGATTACCACAAACTCTTATAGATTCTAATAAATTATATATAACTGTTTCTAATCTATCATTTTTTGAATCATGTTTTGCTAGTACCCAAGGCATAGTCTCATCAATATATTTATTACTTTGACGCAACACTTTCATAATTTCACCAAGAGCATCACCTAAATGCATGCTATTAATATTTTCATCGACTATTTTTTCCAAATTATTAACATTATTAATAAAATCATTATCGATTTCTTCGTTTACTAACTTATTTGAAACATCTCCAGAAAAATATTTTTGTCCCATTGAAATAGTCCTTTGTACAAGATTACCCAAAACATTAGCTAAATCACTATTAATTTTTTCAATAAATAAATCTCTTGTAATATTACCATCATTATTATAAGGAATTTCTTTTAACAAATAATACCTAACAGTATCAACACCAAACTCATTAACTAAGTCATCAGCATAAATAACATTTCCCCTACTCTTACTCATCTTATCGTTATTTTGTAAAACCCAAGGATGAGCAAAAATAAGTTTTGGTAATTCCAAGTCCAAAGACCATAAAAATGCTGGCCAATATATGGAATGAAATCTAATTATATCTTTTCCTATAATTTGTAAATCAGCTGGCCACAATTTTTTGAATTCATCAGTAGAACCATCAGGATCATATCCTATATTGGTAATATAATTAGTTAAAGCATCTAACCATACATAAACAACATGGTTAGTATCAAAATCAACAGGGATTCCCCATTTAACAGATGTTCTAGAAACACATAAATCTTGCAGACCTGGTTTTAAGAAATTATTAATCATTTCATTACGTCTAGATTCAGGTAATATAAATTCTGGATGTTCTTCAAACAACTTTTCTAAACGTTCTTGATAATTGCTTAACTTAAAGAAATAGGCTTCTTCACTATACTCCTTAACTTCTCTATGACAATCAGGACAGCATCCATTTTCATCTAATTGTGATAAAGTCCAAAATGATTCACATGGAGTACAATATAGTCCTTTATATTCACCCTTATAAATATCACCTTTATCATACATTTTCTTAAATATCTTTTGTACCACCTTTACATGTTGTTCATCAGTAGTACGCACAAACTTATCATAGCTTACATTAAGTAAATCCCACATGTTTCTTATTTGTCCAGATATATCATCTACAAATTCTTTAGGACTAATATTGGCTGCTGCTGCCTTTTCTTCTATTTTTATTCCATGTTCATCAGTTCCTGTTTGTAGGACAACATCATATCCTTTTAATCTTTTATATCTTGCAATACAATCGGCAAATAAAGGATCATAAACATTTCCAATATGTGGTTTCCCAGATGTATAAGCAATTGCTGTTGTTATATAGTATTTCTCTTTCATAATTTTCCTCCTAACAAAAAAACTATTAATAATATAAGGACGAATCATCGCGGTACCACCTTATTTTATAATAGTATTATACACTCAAATAGTTAACGCCTATATACGATTATACTTACATATCAGCATAATAAGCTCCAAAGCCATACTTTAAAAAGGCAAACATTTTCTTTCACCAACCGAAAACTCTCTACCGATTAACCAATCTAAAGCTCTTCTTCATAGCTAAAAGATAAAATCAGTATATCATAATAAATATCATTCTTCAACATGTTTCCCTAAAAATTCTGCCACTATTTTAATTAATTTTTCTTCTGATTCACTAATATTATTTTCTAAAGATACAATAATGGCCGATCCAACTGCATCACCATTTGCTATTATAGGGTATATTATATAATTACAATCTTCTTCCACATCATCTACTATTTTAACCTTCTCATTAAAAATACGTACACTTTTTCGATCATTAATTACATTCTCTAAATAAGAAGAAATGTTCTTACCCATATATTTTTTCTTATTAACACCACTAGCCGCTATTACATTATCTCTATCAGTTATAATTATATCTTTATTGATTTCTTTATTAATTGATTCTACTAAAATTTTAGAAACATTAGCAAGTTCATTCAAAGATGAATACTTTTTTAACGTAATTATTTCATTATCAACAAAAATCTCTAAGGATTCACCATCATGTATACGCAAAGTTCTTCGAATTTCTTTAGGAATAACAATTCTTCCCAAATCATCTATTCTTCTTACTACTCCTGTTGTTTTCATATATGTACTCTCCTTTGTAATTATTTTTTACTAATATCTAAGACTTTATACTTATAAAAGCTTACAATTATATTATAATGTCTATTTCCAATAATTTCCTTGGTAAATATTTCCATATAGTTAACTTATTAAGTCACAAAAAAAGATGAACTTTATTCATCTCTATGTTTTATATTAACTATTAAAAAGTCTTGAGTTGTTCTTAGTAAAGACATATCTTTCAGCCTGCTCTTTAAGACCATTAATCAAAGTTGTATCTTTTACCAATATTTTAAAATCAATATTTTCTAGAAGTTGTTTTTGGTATATACCTCTTTTATCCAAAAACTTAAATATTTCTTTACTTATCTTTTGTTCTTTATCATTACCAACATCACTCGTAAAAATATTGCAAATATTGTCTAATATGTTTTTTTGAACTGATTCATCTATTATTTGTTTAACATTCTTTTTTATTATTTTATTTATAGAACCCAACTCTTTTTTAGTGATCTTTATAACTTGATTTTCTTCATTTATATTAATAGAGTTAATAATCACCGTTATTTCATCTATTCTTATTTTCTTTATTGTTTCTAACTTATGAATAACGTCTTTTCGAAAATTACATATCATCTTATCTAAATTATTAGTATCCAAAATTATTTTTTCTTTTTTGGCAAGAACTAAAAATTTCGTTTTTATTTGATCCATTGAATCTAATGGAGGCTTTTTTATCAAAAATATTATATCATTATCAATTAAAGAATTAGTATTATTATTAACTATTTCCAACACTGCCTTTTTATAATTTTCAACATGTTGTTGCATCAATTTTTCCAATTCATTCATTGCTACTACCTCCTACAATAAATAACATATAAAGAATAACCAATCAATTATCTAAAGTCAAGAATTATTTCCTATAATTACTAATAAAAGCTCTACTAAATAATAAACAGGATGTTTGTCCAATTTAACAGTATCCAAAGTAATAACTACATTATCACCTCTAGATTGAAATCTAAACATTGGTGTAATTTCGAAAGCTTTAATAAACAAATCATCTATTTTAATTAAATTAATAATTTTTTTATCAAATAATAATTCTATACTATTTTTAGTTTGCCAAACATTAACTAATGGCACCTTTTTTGCCAATTTTTCAAACCATTCCTCATACATATATACCAACATATCATTATCAAGAGCGCCAAATCTATCCTCTAACTCAGCTTTAACACTTTCAAAACTTTCTCTTGAAACAATAGTATTGATTTTTCTATGTATCTCTATTTTTAAATCTTCATTTGCAACATAACTATCTTTAATATGTGTAGCTACATTAATTAATGGCTTAATATCATCATCCTCTTCTTCAATGATTTCTCCTCGGCGTCTTGCTACTTCTACATTAAGCATTTTTAAATATAAATCTATTCCAACAGTATCTATAAAACCAGCTTGCTCACTACCTAAAATATCTCCTGCCCCACGAATAGATAAATCCCTTGTAGCAATAGAAAACCCACTACCTAATTCTGTAAAATCTTTTATTACGTTAAGCCTTTTAACAGCAGTTTCGGTCAAAGATTTAAAAGGAGCATACATCAAATACGCATATGCAAATTTATTACTTCTACCAACACGACCACGAATTTGATACAACTGACTAAGACCAAAATGATCAGCATTTAAAATAATAAGTGTGTTAACATTTGGTATATCTATTCCTGTTTCAATTATAGTAGTACAAATTAAGATATCATATTCTCTATTTATAAAACTAATCATTCTATCCTCTAATTCACTCTTATTCATTTGACCATGAGCGAAATTAATCTTTGCCTCAGGAACAAGTCTCTTAATTTTTTCAACTAGACTATCTATCTTATCAATTCGATTACACAAAATAAACACTTGACCATCACGAGATAACTCCTTGTATATGGCATCACGCATAATTTGATTATTTTCTTCAATGACATAAGTCTGAATAGGATATCTATCAACTGGTGGAGTTTCAATTAAAGAAAGACTGCGTATTCCAACCATAGACATCTGTAATGTTCTAGGAATGGGTGTCGCTGTCAAAGTAAGTACATCTATATTTGTCTTATATTGCTTTATTTTTTCTTTATGTTTTACACCAAAACGTTGTTCCTCATCAATTATTAAAAGTCCCAAATTACAAGGAACAACATCGTCACTTAAAAGTCTATGCGTACCAATAACAAAGTCAATAGTACCATCCTTAAGTCCTGATATAATACGATGTGTTTCTTTGGTAGAAGTAAATCTATTTAACAAAGCAATCGATACAGGAAAATTCTTAAAGCGTTCTTTAGCATTTTCAAAATGTTGAGATGATAAAATCGTGGTAGGACATAACAATAAAACTTGTTTTGAATCCATAATTGCTTTGAATGCAGCTTCAAAAGCAACTTCTGTTTTTCCAAATCCAACATCACCACACAATAGTCTATCCATTGGCTTAGATGATTCCATATCCATCTTAATTTGTTTAATTGCTAGACTCTGATCTTTAGTAAGTTCATATGGAAAGTCCTTTTCAAAACTACGTTGTAAATCAGTATCTTTAGAGAAACTAAATCCCTTTCTACTTTCACGTTCAGAGTACAATTTTATTAACTCTTCTGCCATGTCAGCTACTCTTTTATTAACTCTAGATTTAGTCCTTTGCCATTCCGTACCACCTAATTTATTAATTTTTGGTACTGTACCTTCTTTACCAGAAAACTTACTTAAATTATCTATTTTTTCAACTGGAATATATAGTTTATCTTTACCTTGATAAAAAACCTCTATATAATCTTTATCAAGACCATTAACAGTGAGTTTTTTTATTCCATTATATATTCCTATACCATGAACATTATGAACAACATAATCTCCCACATTCAATTTGTTTATATCATTAATCTTCGAAGCATATTTAAACTTTGTTTTATATTTTTTTCGTGATACTTTCTCCTTAAATATCTCTCTTTGGGATAAAAAAACATAATCACTATATATAAATCCCTCAGTCATATCAAAATTTACAATATTAACTTTATTTAAGAAGATATTATCAATAGTAGTTTCAACAAACTTCATATTTAAAATTTTTATAATATTTTTAATTTGATATTCTTTTAAACAAATAATTACAGTCTTATTCTCATTTAAACATTTCCTTATATAATCATTTATTAAACTAGCATTTTCATCAAACGAATCCAATTTCTCAACATCATAATTAAAAACTTTAATTTTATTATCTGAAGAAATATTATTTATACTCATATAATATAAGTTGTTTTCAAAGTAAATATCTGAAAAATCAAACATATATTTTTCTGAAAAAAATTGATCAGTATCATTTCGATATGTTTCTATTTCTTCCTGTAAATGTGAAAATGAAGTTTTAAGTTGTGAAAAATCTTTATAAACTACAATAGGATCTTCTAAATATTTTCCTATAGAGCAAACTTTATTATATTTAGGCAAATATTTTTGTTTTCGGTAATCATCATCAATATTTTCATTTTCATCCATCAAAAATTCTGTAAAAGGATACACTACTAAATCTTTAACGTTTTTTAATGACTTTTGCGTATCTGTATCAAATAATCTTATAGACTCTATTTCATCACCAAAAAATTCAATACGATATGGATTATCTTCTCCCAAAGGAAAAACATCAATCACAAAACCTCTTAACCCAACATCTCCAGTCTTTGTAACTAAAGTTTCACTGTTATAACCTATATTAATTAATTTTTCATATAATTTTTTAGGCTCAATGGACATTCCAACACTAATATTTATAATACTATCACGATAAAATTCTGGCGTTGGTAAAAAACGCAAATAACCCATCAAATTGGTAATTATAATTTTAGGTACAGAACTATTAATATTCTTTATAGTTTCCATTCTGCTTATTAATAAATCAGGACTAATAGCTATTGCTTCACTAGTTAAAAAATCATCCATAGGAAATAAAAATACATCATCAGTATAATTATTAAGAGAACTGTATATTTTATTTGCCTCATACAAAGAATTCACTACAACCAAAATATTTTTATTTTGTTTTTTTAATAATTCATATAAATATACACAAAAAAACTCATCTGTAATACCTGTTATTCCAGAATTATTTTGATAATTACTATTAATTAGGTTTTCAAAAATGTTCAAGTTATCACCTACTTATTTTTATGATTATATTTATTCATTAAAACCGAAAATTCTAAAGTAAAATAATCGTTAATAATATTAACAACTATAGAACTTAAACTCTGATATATATCTAACTCTTCTTTAGAAAATTTACCAAGTACATAATCCTTAGTATCAATCAATTTGTTATTTGATATACCAATTTTCAATCTTTTATAATTTTTTGTTCCTAGATTTAGCTCAATATCTTTTAAACCATTATGGCCACCACTACTACCACTTGGTTTTAATCGATAGGTACCAACTGGTAAGTCCAAATCATCACTTATAATTAATATATTGTCTATTGGTATCTTGAAAAAATCAACATATTTTCTAACAACACCACCAGATAAATTCATATATGACTGTGGCTTCAAAAAAATAACCTTTTCACCATTTATAACTCTTTCTTTATATAAGCCATTAAATTTATCTTTCCAAGCATCATTACTACCTAAATACTTATCTAGCATATAAAAGCCTATATTATGTCTTGTTTTTTCATACTCCTTACCAGGGTTACCTAAACCAACAACTAATTTCATACTCATCACTCCAAATTATTTTTATTTGCAATATATTCCTTATAAACAATTGATTTTGCAAGGCCTCTATCCTTAGCTACTCGCTTAATAGAATCCATTTCGCTAAGTCCATCATTAATATATAATTGTACATGACTAATTAAATCAATACTTTCAAAATCAACACTATTTGAATTACCACTAACAATAATTACTATTTCACCTTTAACATTTACAATATCTGATAAACATTCTGAAATATTTCCCCTAATAATTTCTTCAAACCTTTTAGATAACTCACGGCATATAGCTATTTTTCTATCACCAAATATTTCTAACATATCTTGTAAAGTATTAAGAAGTCTATGTGGTGATTCATAAAAAATTAATGTTTCTGACTTTAATTTAAGATTTTCAAGTTCATTCTTTCGTTTTCCATCCTTAGCATTTAAAAAACCTATAAAGGTAAAAGGTGATGGAGACACGCCAGAAACAGATAATGCAGGCACAAAAGCGGTAGCACCTGGTAACGCTACTACTTTATAACCATTTTCAATAACATACTTAGAAACAATGTAACCTGGATCACTAATAATAGGACTACCAGCATCACTTACAAGTCCAACTGTTTTTTTATCAGCTAAAGCATTTAAAACAACATTTTTAACCTTTTCTTGGCTATATTCATCACAACGAACAAGTTTTTTACTAATTTCATATTTTTTTAGCAATAAACCAGTAACCCTTGTATCCTCACATAAAATAAAATCTGATTGTTTTAATATTTTTAGTGCCCTAACAGTTATATCATCCAAATTACCAATTGGTGTTGGAATCAAATATAATATCCCATCATTACCTTCATAACTTTTTTGTATCATAAATACACCTCTTTACATAATTGTTCATAATCAAAAGTCTTAGTTCCATCTACTTCATATAAAACAAATGGTTTAGCAATTTTCAACCCTTTACTTCCATTTTTAATTCCCTCTATATAAAACATTTCAGAACAAGAATTCATATTCTTATACACAAATTTTATTAATTTAGGTTCTATATTATATTCTTGCATACAATTAATTATTTCTACTAATCTATCGGTTCTATGAATTAAAGCAAATGTGCCTCCCTCTTTTAACAACTTACTAGCAACATTAATTATATCATTTAATTTTATCATAACCTCATGCCTAGCTATAGTTTTATGAATATCATCATTTTTTGTACTCAACTCTAAATTACTAAAGTACGGAGGATTTGACAAAATTAAATCATAAGTATTATATTCATTCTTTCTTAACAGCAAGGATTTCATATCACAAGCTTCCAATTTTACTTGACTTTGTAAATTGTTATATTCAATTGACTTATTGGCCATTTCTATTATATCAGGTTGAATATCTACACCGTAAATCGAAGCCTTTGTTCTTAAAGATAACACAAGTGGAATTACAGCATTACCGGTACCCAGATCTAATATTTTTTTTGTTTTACTTTTTATTTTAGGAAAATTAGCTAACAATACACTATCTAAAGAAAAACAAAACCATTCATCATTCTGATATATTTTTAAATCATATCCTAAAACATCATTTAGCTTTTCCATTATTATCCTCGACATTAATTACAATAACTGATTTATTTGGTAATTCTACCTTACAAGTTTTCTTAAAAACATCTATATCGATAACTTTTCCAGTACCAGCATCAGTTTCTATCAAATTTCCAATTTTTGGCATATTTTTTCTAGCCTCTTTATATATATCATTTTCATAATTTAAACAGCACATCAATCTTCCACAAACACCATTTATTTTAGTAGGATTTAACGCTAATAACTGATTTTTTGCCATATTAATAGAGACACTACTAAAATCATTTAAAAATCTATTACAACATAAAAGTAAGCCACAAGGTCCTATTCCACCTACTTTTTTAGCCTTATCCCTTACACCAATTTGTCTCAATTCAATACGTGTATGATATTTCTGTGCTAATCTCTTCGCAAGTTCCCTAAAATCAACTCTATTATCCGAAACAAATGATATATATAATCTCTTTTTATCTAAAGAAAAAGATGCATCTACAAAAGACATGTCTAGTTCCAATTTACAGGCTATTTTTCTTATTTCAACCAAGGCCTCAGCTGCCTTAAGTTCATTTGAACGTGATTTATTTATATCATTATCGGTAGCTAAGTTTAAGATTTTACAATCAGAATTCAAATTTTTTTCACTATCTACACGAATAACTTGTCCCACAAAATTACCTTTATCAGACTCTATAACTACATATTGACCAACATTAACATCATCATTACTAGACTCAATTATTACACTGTCAAAAAATGAATTAACATAAATTTCCAACTTTTTCATTTTTTACCTCCATCATATCAGTCAACAAATTATCTATAGCCAATTTATAATTAACATTATACTCTAACTTATTTAATGTTTTTTCTAGTATATCTATTATATTAATTAGCTGATTAAGAGAAAGACCATAAGAGTTTTTTTTAGCATTAACCCAATCAAATACTGCGTTTTCAATACTTTTTAAACAATCTTTAGCAATAACTCTATCAGGAATTAAGGACAAAAGGTTATCATAATTACAAAATAAATTGTTAAATGAAAAAAGAATATCACAGATACTTTGCTCATTATCCGACAATTTATTATCAGCTGTAGCATTCAAACTTAATACTTGACATCTAGAGACTATCGTTTCAATAACTTTATATCTGTTAGTAGCAACAAGAATAGCCACGATTCCATCCTCAGGTTCCTCCAAAAACTTTAACATAGTATTGGCTGAACTACTATTAAGTCTTTCAGCGTCCCATATAATATATATTTGTTTATTATCGTAATTAGATTTATTTCTAAAGTTATCCTGAACTTTAATTAACTGTTCCTTTTTTATATAATTACCATCTGCATATATATTTTCAATATCTGGATAACTATTATTGTCTATTAAATTACATATCTTACAATTACAAGACCGATTTGTTCGTTTATCCTTACAAAGCAAATACTTTAAAAACTCTTTAATCAACATATCAGTACCAGCATAATTATTTGTTTCTATTAAATATGCATGTGAAATTCTATTATTATCTATTTCTTTTTCAATAAAATTAAAAAAGTTTAATTGTTGATTAAAAATATCTTCCATAAATACCTCACATAATTATTAATTTAAATAAAACTAAAGCTAATAAACCTGGTGCTCCTAAAAAAGTTACAAGAGAAATTGTTATTGCATTAATAGGTACAACTAATTGAAAATTAACCGCAATCATATTATAACCGTAAATCAAAAAAGTACTAAATATTATACGCTTTACTAATATAATAATTTTATTCACATTATTTCACCTAAAACATAATATGAAAGACACTATATAATTATTCAATAACTTTTCTATCCATCATAGCTCTCTCTAAAGTCAACTTATCTATGTATTCCATATTTGCTCCCATTGGAACGCCACTAGCTAGTCGTGTTATTTTAATGTCAGTGCCCTCCAAGATTCGCTTTATATACATGGCAGTAGTTTCAGACTCAATACTTGGATTAAAAGCAAATATTATTTCCTTAAAATTATTATTTTTTAATCTGTTAAGTAATTTTTCAAGTCCAATATCCTCGGGATTTATTCCTTCAAGAGGAGATATTAATCCATCTAAAACATGATAATAGCCATTAAACATTCCCATTTTTTCAAATAGAAAAACATTTTTAACATCATCAACAACACATAAAACACTGTCATTTCTACTATCATCATTACAAACAAAGCAAACATCATTTTCCGTTAAAGTATTACAGATACTACACTTATGTATATTCTTATTTACTAAAGAAATACTATCAGAAAATAATTTAATTTGATCTTCATCAAAATCAAGAACAGAAAAAGCCAAACGTTCAGCAGTTTTCTCACCTATTCCAGGAAGCATTTTAAAGGATTCTATTAATTTCTTAATACTGTCTGGCATATTTATATCACCTAAAATAAACCGGGAATATTTCCAAACTTAGACATCTTCTTCTCAGTAACCTCATCAACTTGCTTCATAGCATTATTTGTTGCTACCATAAATAATTCAGATAGCATTTCCATATCATCAGAATCCAATTGATTTTCACCTATAACAACATTCACTACTTCTTTTTTACCATTAACTGTTACCTTAACAAATGAACTTTCTCCAACAAATTCACTACTATCTATTTCAGACTTAATTTTCATCATTTCTTTTTGCATATTTTGAGCCTGTTTTAACATTGCTTGCATATTCATAATATTATCTCCTCCACTATTCAACTTCTACTATATCACCAAAATCAGCAAAAGCATTATCATTATTTACATTTTTTTTATTTTTTTCTTTTTTCACAATATTTGAGACAAAAATAGGTTCTTCAATATATTCATATTTATGTCCACTTTTTAAGTTTTTAATATATTCTAGCTTTACTTCATCCCACTTTTTATTAGTAATTATTGCTATTTTCTTGTCAATATTAGCAATATCCTTTAATGTTTTTTCAAATTCAGTTAGTCTACCTATATTTTCATTTACTACTGAATCATATTCATAACTAATTACCACAGAATTTTTGCTAGAAACTCTAATAACACCATCCAATAAAGCACATACTAAGTAACCAATATTTTGATCAAAAGTATATTCATTCAATCTTTCAAAATTTGTCTTATCACTAATTAATTCTGCCTTATCAGCCTGAGCAAAAGTATTATTTATCCTAATATCAAGTATCTCTTGAATATTGCTATTATCTATATCATATTCATTCTCTTTTTGTAGTACATTTGTATTATTATTTGTAGATAATATATCTTTAGAAACAGCAGAATCAATATTATCTGAGGTATTTTTTACGGCCATATTATTAGGCTCATCAACTAATACTTTCTTCTCTAAATTTATTTCCCGGGAAATATTTTGGCTACAATTATTGCTCATAAATTCAATAATTACAATTTCAAAATAGATTTTAGGATTACCGCTTTTCTTTATATCGAACATCTTTTCGTTAATTTTACTAATTAAAGAAATTAAAACATCTATATTTTCAAAAGAAATTTTTTTATCACTATAATAATCTACTATTAAAGCTTTTAAATGACTAATAATTTGATTAGTAACATTAATTATATTTATACCATTATTATTCCATGTATCAATACTACTTATAACACTGTCAACATCATTTTTAATGACATTGGTAATAAAAGACTTAATTTCATCATCAGAAACAAGGCCATTCAAATCAAAAAAGTCATTAATTGTTATTTTGCCGTCACCATAAACAACCAATTTATCAAGCATTCCCAATGAATCTCTCATACCACCATCAGAATACAAGGCAATTTGATTAAGCACATCATCGTCACAGGAAATATTTTCCTTTTTACATATATACAATAATCTATTAACTATATTATTGATTGAAATTCTATTAAAATTAAAACATTGACATCTAGAAACAATTGTTTCTGGAACCTTTTGAGGATCCGTTGTAGCTAAAATAAATATAATGTGAGAAGGTGGCTCTTCTAAAGTCTTTAATAAAGCATTAAAAGCTTGAATTGTTAACATATGAACTTCATCTATGATATAAATTTTATATTTTAACTCACTAGGTACTAAATTCACCTTATCACGTAATTCTCTGATTTCATCTACACCATTATTAGAAGCAGCATCTATTTCTATAATATCAAGACATTCCTTTTCTCCCGATACATTACAACTTGAGCAAGTACCGCAAACATCACCCTCATCTTTTTTTTCACAATTAATAGCCCGAGCAAAAATTTTTGCAATAGAAGTTTTTCCAACTCCTCTCGGTCCAACAAACATATAAGCATGACTAACTTTATCATTTTTTATAGAGTTTCTTAAAGTTCTAACAACTATATCCTGACCAACCACATCAGCAAATCGTTTTGGTCTGTATTTTCTATATAAAGACTGATACACATATATCACCTCATTCCTATAACACATTATAACATAAAAGCTAATTATTTTTGATTTAAACGCCTATTTTCAAAAAATTTTTTCATCAAACACTCTATTTCAGAAGAAAAATATCCACAATACACATTGCAGCTAGAATTGATTTTGTCTTTGTCAAATATAGCATTTATTAGCTTACGATTGTTTTTATCAGAATTACTCAACCCATAATAAATATTATTAATGCGGCTCTGTTTTATGGCACTAGCACACATAGGGCAAGGTTCCAAAGTAATGTAAATATCACACCCATTTAATCGCCAATTATTTAATTTCTTTGAAGCTTTTTCCACCGCTAATATTTCTGCATGACCTGTTACACAACCATATTTTTCCTTTTTATTATAAGCTTTTGCTATCACTACATCATCTTTAACTATAACAGCACCAACAGGAACTTCACCCATTTTATATGCTTTTCTAGCCTCGTTAATGGCCATTTTCATATATCTGCTTTCCATTAATTTTCCTCCAAAAAAAAGATGCACATAAATGAAATCTGTTAAGGCTGCTATCTTCCGATTCTGACCTGGTTCCAAATACACTTATTGCATCACAATCATTGTAATATAGAAAAAAATTTTTTTCAACAGTTTTATGACTAAATAATCATTTTTCTCCGATTTTTATTTTCTTATTTTTTATTTTTCATTTCTTTTTATGTTCCACGTGAAATATTGTATAAAATCATAATTATTGTTTACATAATTTAATTAAATATAATTATTAATAAAGCTATATTAATTAGACTAAACACTTCTTTTTTTTTCAAAAAAATTAACAAAATTCAGAGTATTGAGTTGTTAAAGCAGAAATATTATTTACTAATTATTATATGTTTCACGTGGAACATCATTATAATATTAGTATAAAATAAAAATATTCTTTAATTACATATTATAATTTTCTAAATAGATATTTTCCTATCTAATAAATTAACTTAAAAAGATTAAAAGCAATAAAAATTCACATTATATATTAGAATATATAACATTAAAATAATATAGTAAGTGAATTGTTGATAAACTTCACATATTGTTTCAAATATATCTTTAAATGAGTATAATACATCATTAATCTAATTCCTTAATTTTAGAATAAGATTATTTTCACAAAACGTAATACAGATTCATATTTTATTACATGAATTGGCTAAAACAAATAAAATATAAACCTCTATAAGCATAATGTTCCACGTGGAACATAAATTATTTCCCGGGAAATAATTAAAGGAATATTTCCCGGGAAATAAAATAATATTTACCTATATAAAAAAAACAAATTAATGTAAAAAAAAGAATAGTGATTAACTATTCTCTTCTGTAATTTCACTAGAATTTAAATTGTCATCATCACTATCAACTACAGCTATTGTAGCAACTTTATTTTCATCCTTTAGATTAATTAAACGAACGCCTTGTGTGGCTCTCTTTAACGTAGAAATTTGATTTAATGGCATTTTTATAACCATACCACTATCTGTAATAATCATTACATCTTGTTTTTTAGAATCATCAACAGTACAAAGAGCAACCATCATACCATTCTTATCAGTAACATTAAGAGCCTTTACACCTTTGCTACCACGATGAGTTAACCTATATTCATCAATACTAGTCTTTTTACCATATCCACTTTCAGTAACAATTAATATTAATTGTCCAGGTGTCACAACTTCAGCACCAACAACTAAGCTACCATCAAGATCCATTCCTTTAACTCCAGATGCTGTTCTACCCATTGATCTAATTTCATCTTCAACAAATCTAACCATTTTGCCATTACTAGCACCAATAGCGACCTCATTATTACCTGTCGTTTTCCTAACACTAATTAATTCATCATTATCTTTAAGTACAATTGCAATCTTTCCACTCTTTCGAATATTATCAAATTCAGTTAATTCAGTTCTTTTAACAAGACCATTTCTTGTAACAAATAACAAGTATTTATACTCGTCACTATCAGAATTAACACTCACAATCGAACTAATGTTCTCATCTTTATCTAATTCTAATAAATTAATAATAGGTAATCCCTTTGATTGTCTACTATATTCAGGAACTTCATAGCCCTTCATTCTATAGACTCTACCTTTGTTAGAGAAAAATAATATATAATCATGAGTTTTCATAGAAACTAGTTGTTCCACAAAATCCTCTTCATTAGTTGTCATTCCCTTTATACCTACTCCACCACGATTTTGAGTTTTATAAGTATCAGATTTTAAACGCTTTATATAACCATTATGTGTTAAAGTAATAATTATATCATCAACTGGAATAAGTGATTCATCTTCTATATAATCAATAGCAGTCATATCGATAGAAGTTCTTCTTTCATCACCATATTTATTCTTAATTTCCAACATTTCTTCCTTAATAATATCTAGTACCATTTGAGGAGTATCCAAAATTTCTTTAAACTTAGTTATCTTCTCAATTAAATCCTTTAGTTCAGACTCTATCGCGTCCTTAGACATATGTGTTAATCTTCTAAGTCTCATGTCTAATATAGCCTGTGTTTGAATCTCATCCAACTTAAATCTATCCATTAAAGTTTGTTTAGCTATATCATCATCATCACTACCACGAATAATCCTTACGACCTCATCAATATTATCAATAGCAACACTTAAACCTTCTAAAATATGAGCTCTTTCTTCAGCTTTTTTTAAATCATATCTCGTTCTTCTAATAATAATTTCTTTTTGATGATCTATATATTTAGCAATAATATCTTTTAATCCTAATGTCTTAGGAGTTCCCATATCAATGACTAAAAATATTATTCCATAATTAATTTGAAAATTAGTATGCTTATATAAATTATTTAATACAACCTGTGGATTTGCATCTCTTTTTAATGAAATAGTAATTTTAACACCATTTTTTAAATCAGTGTGATAATCAGAAATACCTTCAATAGTCTTATTATGAACCAATTCAGCTACTTTATTTTTTAAATCCATAGTATTTACACCATATGGAACTTCTGTAATAACAATTTCATGATGATTTCCTGATTCAACTATCTCAGCCCTACTTCGAATTGTAATAGAACCACGACCCGTCTCATAAGCCTTCTTTATTCCGGAATTTCCAAGTATTACACCACCTGTTGGGAAGTCTGGACCCTTAATGTAATTCATAAGTTCTGTTGTATCAATGTCAGGATTATCTATATAAGCGATACATCCATCTATTACCTCACTTAAGTTATGAGGTGGAATATTAGTTGCCATACCAACAGCAATTCCCATAGAACCGTTAACTAATATATTAGGATAACGTGAAGGAAGAACAGTAGGTTCAGGGCTTGTTTCATCAAAGTTTGGCATCATATCAACAGTTTCTTTTCTTATATCCCTTAACATTTCAAGTGAAATTTTAGATAATCTTGCTTCTGTATAACGATAAGCTGCTGCTCCATCACCCTCTATATTACCAAAGTTACCATGACCATCTACTAACATATATCTTTGATTAAAATCTTGAGCCAATCTAACCATTGCTTCATAAATCGAACTATCACCATGAGGATGATAATGTCCCATAACGTATCCAACCGTTGTAGCACTCTTTTTATGAGGTTTATCAGGAGTATTACCTTCTTCAAACATTGACCATAAAATACGCCTGTGAACAGGCTTTAAACCGTCTCTCAAGTCAGGAATAGCACGTGAAGTAATAACACTCATTGAATAATCAAGAAATGAATCACTAATTTCCTTTACGATATCATTTACATCGTGAGAATCCTTTTCATGAAAAGTACCATTAAACTCTTCATTGTTTTTAGCATCATTTGTTGCTTTTTCTTCTACATTTTTTATTTCATCATTATTCATTAATAGTACCTCCTAAATATCCAAGTTTTTAACATAAATAGCATTATCTTCAATAAATTTTCTTCTAGGTTCAACTTCTTCACCCATTAATTTACTAAACATAGCATCTGCTTCCATACAGTCATCAACTGTAATCTTTCTTAAAGTTCTTTTTTCTATATCCATTGTTGTTTCATTTAATTCTTCAGCATCCATTTCACCTAAACCTTTCATACGTGCAATTTCAGCTTTAGCTCGAACATTTTCAGGTAAAGACATTAAATAATTTTCCTTTTCTTCTTCATTTAAAACATACTTTCTTGTTTTTCCATGCATAATTCTAAACAAAGGAGGTTGAGCAGCATACACATGTCCTGCTTGAACAATTGGCTTAAAAAATCTATAAAATAAAGTTAAAAGTAAAACCCTGATATGTGAACCATCAACATCGGCATCGGTCATTATTATAATTTTGTCATATCTAAGTTTATCCAAATTGAATTCATCACCAATACCTGTTCCAAAAGCTGTAATAATAGTTCTTATTTCCTCATTTCCTAAAGCTCTATCTAATCTATTCTTTTCAACATTTAATATTTTTCCACGTAAAGGCAAAATAGCCTGAGTTAAAGAATCTCTTCCTTTTTTTGCTGAACCACCAGCTGAATCTCCCTCGACTATAAATATTTCAGACACTTTTGGATCTTTGCTTTTACAATCTGATAATTTTCCAAAGAAATTAGTAATTGTTAAGTCACTTTTTCTTGTTATTTCACGAGCTTTTTTAGCAGCATTTCTTGCCCTAGAAGCTAACATTGCCTTTTCTACTATTATTTTAGCTTCTTCTGGATTTTCTAGTAAAAATTTTTCAAAACCTTCAGAAAAAACATTATCAGCAAGTTTTCTTACTTCAGAGTTTCCAAGTCTTCCCTTCGTTTGTCCTTCAAATTGAGGATTTGGATGTTTACAAGAAATAATCATTGTAAGACCTTCCTTAACATCATCACCAGTTAAAGAATCATCCTTTTCCTTTAATATTCCTGACTTACGAGCATAACTATTAATAACTCTCGTTAAAGCTCTTTTTACACCTTCCTCATGCGTACCACCATCATGGGTATTTATATTATTAACAAAAGAATAAATGTTTTCAGTATAACCAGTATTATATTGCATAGCCACTTCAAAAAACACATCATTTTCCATTCCTTCTAAATGAATAATATCATCATGAATAGGAGTTTTTCCTTGATTAATAAATCTAACATATTCAGAAATACCACCTTCATACATAAATGTTTCCCCAGTAGTATCCTCTTCATCTCTATCATCCCTTAGAGTTAATCTAAGTCCTCTATTTAAAAATGCTAATTCCCTAACACGAGTCATTAATATATTGTAATCATAAATATCAGTATCAAATATTTCTGGATCAGGTTTAAAAGTAACATAAGTACCAGTTCTATTTTCTTCACAAGTACCGATTACCTTTAGTGGCTCTACCGTATGACCACCATTTTCAAAACGGATATAATATATTTTGCTATTTTTATATACCTTTACCTCTACCCATTTTGATAAAGCGTTAACAACACTAGCACCAACACCGTGAAGTCCTCCTGATACCTTATATCCGCCTCCACCGAACTTTCCTCCAGCATGTAATACTGTATAAACTGTTTCTACAGTTGAAATACCAGTCTTTGGATGAACATCAACAGGAATTCCACGACCATCATCTTTAACAGTTATAGAATTATCTTTATTTATAACAATTTCAATATTCTTACAATAACCTGCTAAAGCTTCATCTATAGAGTTATCAACGATTTCCCAAACAAGATGATGAAGACCTTTTACATCAGTTGTTCCAATATACATACCAGGTCTTTTTCTAACGGCTTCTAGCCCTTCCAAGACTTGAATTGCAGAAGAATCATATTTATTTTCAACTTTTTCTTCTATATCCATTTTATCCCTACTTTCTAATTATTTTTCCTTCTTTTACTTCAAAAATAAAAGCCTCTTTTAAATACTTTTTTTGAATATTTTTTAAATCTGTTGTTGTTATAATAGTCTGAATGTTTCTTTGTACATATTTTAGAACACCATTTCTCTTTTTTATATCTAATTCACTAAAAATATCATCGAATAGTAACACAGGTGTAGAATTGCACTTGTCAATAAAGATAGGCACTTCTGATAATTTATAGGCCAAAACAGCCAACTTCTGTTGCCCTTGTGAACCATATATCTTAAGGTTTTTTTCATCTAAATAAAATGAAAAATCATCTCTATGTGGACCAAATAACGTAACTCCATTATTTAATTCTTTTCTATAGTTCGTTTTAAATATGTTTTTAAGGGTATCAGATAGCTTATTAGTATCGTAATCCAATATTTCAACATTGGGTTCATATTTCATAGAAATTTTTGCCTTAGAATTATCAATATCATCATAAATATCCGTAATAGATAAATTAATCATATCAATATACTCTTTTCTAATTTGATAGATAATAACAGCTTTCTCTATTAATTTTTCCGTAATTACATCAAAATAGTTCTTATCAGCGATACTATTGGTAAATAAAACCTTTAAATATTCATTTCTCACCTTAAGTAATTTATTATATTCATTATAAGTATTTAAATAAACCTTAGACAGTTGACTTATCTGAACATTTAATACATTTCTTCTAATACTTGGCGAACTCTTAATAATATTTAAATCATCCGGAGTAAAAGATATTATTATTAAATTAGAAATATAACTAGATAGTTTTTTTATTGGAGTTTTATTAATACTCAAACTTTTTTTACCTTTTTCTAATGATATTTCCATTTCTTTTATACTATTATTATCTTTAACTTTCCCCTTTACTATAGCTTTTGAAAGTCCATATTTAATCAAATCACTTTCATTAAAAACTCTAGGAGATTTTGTTAGAGCTAAAAACATAATAGATTCCAAGATATTTGTTTTACCCTGTGCATTATTTCCTATAAAAATATTCATATTTTGACCCAAATTGATGCTTAATTTAGAATAATTTCTAAAATTAACTAAATTTATTTTACTGATATTCATTTAAACCCTAAAAAATGACCCATATAATCACCTATCCCCTATTACAGTATTCCTATACATACAACACTATTATAACACATATGCGACTAAAACTCTATTTTTTACTGTATTTTTAACAAAAAAATGATAATTTTATTTATCATTTTTCCTCGTCTTTAATAAATAACTTAATCGTGTTGCTCTAAAGATCTGATTTTGTACAGAACGGTAAGATAATGGAACTGTAAGTGATACATTATTAAAGAAAATAATCTTAGTAGTATTGTATTCTGCAGGATGATAACTCTTTATTTTATTAACTGCAATCCACATACATTCGTTATCTTCAGCGGCTAAAGTTGGAAAGAAAACTATATTTCTTCCATCTTCTATTATTATAGGTAACTTATAATTAGCTCCTATTATCTCTTTAGCACCTTGTCTTCTACCTTCATATGAACTCCCAAAATATCTACAACTATGATCCATTACATCAAATGAACTTTGTTTTACAACATAATCTTGTTCATCCTCCATTATCTTACTTGTTTTATTATCAACAGATAAAACAGCAAGAGTCCCCTCATTAATTTCATATTCTTTTTTCATAATTTCCCCCTTAGAAAGCTTTTGCTTTCATTAACAAGATAACACAATGGAAACTCGAATTTTGGTGAATTTTGTCAAGAAACTAATTTTTTATCACATTTTGTCAAAATATAAATAATAAAATAAAAAAATCCACAAAATTGTGGATAAATTTTTTTCTAATAAGTTCTAATTGGCAATACTAATTGTGTTAGTGTATCATCTTCACTAGTTTTAACTATAATAGGTTTTACCTCACCAACGTAGTGAATTTCTACTGTTTGTGAATCAAATGATTTTAAAGCATCCATCATATATCTTGCACTAAAAGAAACTCTGATATCATCATTTACACTCTTTTTAACTTGCATTTTTTCTTCTACTTTACCTATTTCAAGAGAAGAAGATTTTAAAAGTAATGTATTTCCATCTGTTTCTAAAGTAACTATATTTTTTTCCTTATCACTAGTTAAAATACTAGCCCTATCAATTACACTATAAAATTCATTTAAATCAGCAGTAATAATTAAATTAGCTTCGTTTGGTAGTAAATTACTTGTATTAGGATAAGTTCCATTTATTAACCTGCTTTGGAATAAAAGCGTTTTATATTTAAATAACACTTTATTACTAAATATATGAACTTCAACAACTTCATCTTCATCATCACCGATTAATCTAGAAAATTCTACAATATTGTGACTAGGAATAACAATATTATAATTATCTTCACTAGGTTTATCAAGTTTAATTACTTTACGAGCAAGTCTATAACTATCAGTAGAATTACACTCTAAAATGTCACCTATAATATTGAAATTAAGACCAGTAAGAACAGGTTTAGTCTCTTCATTAGATGCAGCAAAAGCAGTTTGATTAACTAAATCTTTAAATACATTTGCATTGACATCAATTTTTTTCTTACTTTCCTCTAAAGTAATAGTAGGATATTCACTTTCAGAAATTCCATTTAAATTAAATTCACTGTTTTCTGTGTAAATTAATATTTTTAATTCATCTATTACCTCTATATTTATATACTTATCAGGTAATTTTCTAACAATATCTAAAATATATTTTCCCTGAATGATGATACTACCTTCTTCTTCAACCTTTACTTCATCTTCATTATTACAATCAATTGTGGTTTGAATAGTTATATCATTATCAGAAGCAGTTAATACTAATTTCTTTTTATTTAGTTCAAATTTAATACCAGCAAGTACAGGTATCAAGTTTTTAGTTGAAATAGCTTTTGATACTTTATTAATGGCATCTAATAATATTTCCTTTTTAATTGTTAATTTCATATTTATTCCTTCTTTCTTATTATTTATTATTGTTATTATTACTGTGGAAAAAGTTAAAAATCCACTTTTCTCATTATTTTACAACAAAATTTAAAATTTTACTATGTGGAAAACTAAAAAGTTATACATATTTATTCACAGCTATCATTGTATATCCTCCTTAATTTTTTCAATAATATTTGCTAAATCCGGGTTTACTTTAATTTCATTTTCAATCTTTTCTACCGAGTGCATAACAGTGGAATGATCTTTTCCACCAAACTCCGTTCCTATTTTAGGAAAAGATTCAGATGTCAATTTTCTACACAAATACATGGCTATTTGCCTAGGAAAGGCAATATTCGAGCTCCTCTTTTTACTTCTTATATCTTCAACACTTATCTGGAAGTATTCCGCTACAACTTTTTGTATTCTATGAACATCATTTTTTTCACTAATTCCCTTACTGATAAAGTCCTTTAAGGCCTCTATTGCCAGTTCTAAGTTAATTTCTGAACCACCCATTATAGCTGAATATGCCACAAGTCTTGTAATTGACCCCTCCAACTGTCTTACATCACTTCCCATATTTGAAGCAATGTATTCAATTACATCTTCTGATATTTCTTTTTCAAAGTTGCCTGCAATTATCTTTCTTTTGATAATTTCTACCCTTAAATTAAAGTCTGGTGGAAATATATTAACTGTTAATCCCCAACAAAAGCGAGTTCGTAATCTGTCTTCTAACAGCTTTAAATCATCTGGTGATCTATCAGAGGAAATAATAATTTGCTTAGAATCACTATATAATGTGTTAAATGTATGAAAGAATTCTTGCTGTGTTTGAGTTGCTCCACCTAAAAATTGAATATCATCTATAATTAAAACATCAATATTTCTATATTTATTTTTAAAAAAGTCTACATGATTGAAATTAGTTCCATTATGATCTCTTTTGTTAATTCCTATAAAATCATTAATAAATTCATCACTTGTTACATAAAGAACTCTTCTGTTGCTATTTTCTACAATATAATTACCAATAGCATGCATTAAATGTGTTTTTCCAAGGCCACTATTACCGTATAAGAATAAAGGATTATACATTTTCCCAGGATTTTCAGCCACAGAAAGTGCCGCTGCTTGAGCAAACTTATTACTATTTCCAACTATGAAATTATCAAAAGTATATTTACTATTTAAATTGCTTTGTTCTCTACTTAGATGAGGAACTCCCGTCGGTAAACTTTCCACTTTTTCTGTGGATTTTTCTTTTTCTATTTCTTTTACTTCTTCTTCTAATAAAAATTCGATTTCAAAATTTGTTCCCGTTATTCTATTCAATATATCTTTAATCTGGTCTAAATAGTTGTCCTCCATATGTTTTTTATGGATTTGCATAGGAACAATAATAGTTGCTTTTCCATTTTCTAATTTATATAACTTAGTGTCAACAAACCAGGTAGTATATGCTAAAGATGATAGTTCATCTTTTATTTGATTTAAAAAATTCTGCCATAAAACATCAACATTCATACTACCATCTCCCCGCAAGATAAAATTTACAACATTATAATAAAGCAAAATGTACAAAAAAGAAACAAAAATTTGAGAAAAATTTAATTAATATAATTATTTATATTGAAAACTGCAATTTTTTTAGAAAAATTTAACAATTTAATAAAAAAACAATATCTAAATATTTTTCTAAAGTCAAAAAAAGGTAAAAATACACAATTTAATGTGCATAAAATATTCAAAAAAATAAGATAAAAAATTATTCACATACAATCCACAGATTAATCCACAATTAAAACATATATATTATAAGGATATATTCTACTTTTCCACATTTTCCACAAAAATGGTATTAACATGTAAAAAAAACCAATCCACAGAGTTGTGGATTTTGTTAATTAAATAAAAAAAAGCAAAAAAACATCACGAAATTTAAATTATATCCACACATTTTGTTGACAAAAGTATAAATTTCTTATTATAATAATGGAGATTTATGTCTGGAGGTGGAAAGATGAAAAGAACATATCAACCAAATAATCGTAAAAAACAAAAAAAATTAGGTTTTTTTGCACGTAAGAAAACAAATATTCTAAATCGTCGTCGTCGCAAAGGTCGTAAAGCTCTTTGTAAATAATCCACTGTTTTAAATAGTGGTTTTTTTAACATTAAGAGGAGTATATATGAAAAAAAAATATATAGTAAAAATGAGGGAAGAGTTTAATTGCCTAATTAAAACAGGAATATGCAGTAAAAATAAGTATTTTGTTCTTTACCATCTTCCTAATAATAAGAGTTACGATCGTTTTGGAATTTCGGTCGGTAAAAAGATTGGTAATGCAGTTACAAGAAATAAATATAAAAGAAAAATAAGAAGCATAATCGATAAATATAGAAAAGACTATATAAATTACCAAGACTATATTATAATATTAAGAGGTAGTGCATTATCAGCAAGCTTTCAAGATTTGGAAGAAAGTCTGATTTTTCTACTAAAAAAGGAGAAACCACATGAACAATAAAACCCAATCAAGGAAAAAGAACACGAAAAAACTATTAATATTAATTTTACTTATATTAACTTTAACAACAGGATGTACTAAAACCTTAGTTGATAAAAATAAAAAGGCCATTAAAAATGAAGAAACAGGCCAAAACTTAACAGAAAATATTCTTTGCCAACCAACAAATAAAAAATCCATAGCAAAGTATAAAGAAAATAAAGTTAATATAGATAAGTTACCAACTTGCGATAAATTTAAAATAAATTCAGGAAAATATGAAGGAATCTGGACAACAGTATTTGTTAAACCATTAGCGTTTGTTATTCTTCAGTTAGGTAAAACAACTGGTAATTATGCTATCGCATTGATAATAGTAACTCTTATAATAAGATTAATAACATATCCATTAACAAGAAAAACAGTTAAACAGTCACAAGTAATGCAAGAAGTTAATCCAGAATTACAAAGAATTCAAAAGAAGTATGCCGGTAAACAAGATGAAGAATCATTATCAAAACAATCTCAAGAAATGATGATGTTATATAAGAAATATAACATTAATCCTTTATCAGGATGTTTATTTTCTTTCATTCAATTACCTTTATTCATTGCTTTTTATGAAGCTGTTCAACGTTTCCCAGCTATATTTGAAGATACATTCCTAGGTCTTCAACTTGGGACAACACCATGGGTAGGATTTACAAGAAGTTCTTTCTATATATATATAATACTAATGCTTTTAATCGCAGCTACTACATATTATTCATTTAAAATGAACATGTCATCAAATCAATTAGATAATAGTATGAAATCAATGCCTATATTTATGAGCATAATGATTATCGTAACAGCTCTATTCATGCCATCAGCTTTATGTGTTTACTGGTTCTTTAATAATCTATGTACAATCTTACAAAATAAATTAGTAAAGGTTACAATGACAAAAGATAATTTAAAGAAAGGAAGTAAAAAAAAGTATGGAAAAGCATAAGTTCATAGGAAAATCAAAAGACGAGGCAATTCAACAAGCAAAAATATCATTAGAAGAGTCAAATATAGATAATTTATTTATTAATGAATTAAGTTCAAAAAAGAGTCTATTTTCTACAAAAGTAGAAATTGAAGTTATAGAAAAGGAAGAAATAATAAAATTTATTAAAGAATATATTCAAACCCTATTAAAAAATATGGGATTTAATATAAAAATAGAAGTATTTAATAAAAATAATACTCCCCTATATAAAATTTATTCAGATAATGACTCACTATTAATTGGTAAAAATGGTAAAAATTTGAAATCTCTACAAATACTAGTAGGACAAGCTATAAATAAAGAAATAAATCAAAATTTTAAATTTACCATTGATATAAATGATTATCAAGAAAAGAAAGAACGTAATTTGATACGTTTGGCAAAAAATATTGCAAGAGAAGTATCAGAAACAAAAGTTGAAGCTAAACTTGATTCTATGAATTCTTATGAAAGAAGAATAATCCATAATGCCTTAGCAAATAGCTCAAAAGTTTATACTGAAAGCTGTGGCGAAGAGCCAGAAAGGTACGTTGTAATTAAACCAAAAGGAGAATAATTCTTCTTTTTTTTACATTAAAATGAAAAATAAATACCATCTAAATTGAATACTATCTTAAAAATATAAAGAGCATTATATATTTCCAAAATAAAATGTGCTATAATAAAGACGATTTTATCCATTGTTAATATTTTTAAGAAAGGAGAAAAAAATATGAATGATACAATTGCGGCTATTTCTACTGCTATGGGAGTAGGAGCTATTTCTATAATTAGAGTAAGTGGCAAAGATTCTATTAAAATAGTAAACGAAATATTTACGGGCAAGGATTTAAATGAAGTGCCAACTCATACAGTTCACTACGGCCATATAGTTGATGAAAAAATACCAATAGATGAAGTATTAATTACAGTTATGAAAAGTCCCAAGACCTACACCAAAGAAGATATAGTTGAAATAAACTGTCATGGTGGAATTAATACTACAAATAAAATATTAGAAACTGTTCTAAATCATGGAGCACGTCTAGCTGAACCAGGTGAATTTACAAAAAGAGCCTTCCTAAATGGTAGATTAGACTTATCACAAAGTGAGGCCGTAATGGATGTTATAAATAGTAAAAGTAATGATGACAGGATTTTAGCCCTAAAGTCACTTGAAGGACAAACTACAAAAAAAATAAAGAAATTTCGTGCTGAACTAAATGATCTTATCTCTCACATAGAAGTTAATATAGATTTTCCAGAGTATAATGATATTGAAGTAATGACAAAAAATAAAATAGAGAAAAAGTTAAAAAATCAAATAACTGAATTAAAAAAGATAATTGAACAATCAGAAGATAGACAAATTATTAAAGCCGGTATTAAGACATTAATAGTAGGAAGACCAAATGTTGGAAAAAGTAGCATTTTAAATAATCTATTGGAGTATGATAAGGCAATTGTTACAAACATTGAAGGCACTACTAGAGATATAGTGGAGGGAAATATTTTATTAAAAGGAATACCACTAAACATTATAGACACTGCTGGAATAAGAAAAACATCTGATGTTATAGAACAAATAGGCGTAAAAAAGAGTCTTTCTTTAATCAATGAGGCAGACTTAGTTTTAGTTGTCCTAAATGGAAATGAAGAGTTAACTAGTGAAGATCTTGAAATATTAGATAAGACAAAAGATAAAACTAGTATAGTTGTTATTAACAAAAGTGATTTACCCCAAAAGATAAATAAAGATTTACTAACTAATAGAATTGTAGTAGAATCTACAACAACAAATGAATTTGGTCTAGAAAACTTAAAATCAAAAATAGTTGAAATGTTTAATCTTGATCAAATCTCAACACTAGATCAGACTTATTTAAATAATGCTCGACAACTATCTCTTGCTAAGGAAGCACTTTCTTCATTAGAAGAAGCAGAAAAATCAAGTATTAACAATGTTCCAGTAGATTTAATACAAATAGATTTAATGGATGCATTTACAAAATTAGGTGAAATTATTGGTATAACATATAGTGAAGAAGTTATAAATAATTTGTTTAAAAATTTTTGTGTCGGTAAATAAAAACAAGGAGTTGATATAATGGAATATGAAGCAATAGTAGTAGGTGGTGGACATGCCGGTTGTGAGGCTTCCCTAGCTTGTGCTAGAAAGGGTCACTCTACTCTACTTATAACAGGAAATATAAAAAATATAGCAGATATGCCATGTAACCCATCTATAGGAGGCCCTGCAAAAGGAATTGTTGTAAGAGAAATAGATGCTTTAGGTGGAGAGATGGGTAGAAATGCTGATAAAGCAACACTACAAATGAAAATGCTAAATACAAAGAAGGGACCAGCAGTACAAGCCCTACGAGCACAGGGAGATAAAATAATTTACCCAAGAGAAATGCTAAAAACCTTACAAAATACTACCAATCTTTCAATAAAAGAAGCAATCGTAGAACATCTTATAACAGATAATAATAAAATTAAAGGTGTTGAATTAGAAGATGGGACAAAAATATATTCAAAGGTAGTTATTTTAACAACTGGAACATATCTAAAGGGTGAAATTTTAGTTGGAAGTTCCAAACATAGTGGTGGTCCACATGGAGAAAAGCCAAGTAAGTTTCTAAGTGATGATCTCAAAAAATTAGGTTTCAAAATTCTAAGACTAAAAACTGGAACACCACCTCGTATTGAAAAAAATAGTATAGATTATAGTAAAACAAGTTTGGAACCGGGAGATCAAATGCCTCATACCTTCTCTTTTGATAATAAACAATATTATGATGTCGAAAAACAAGAACCTTGCTATTTAATATACACTACACAAGAAACTCATGATATTATCAAGGCCAATTTGGAAAAATCCAGTATGTACGGTGGATATGTAGAAGGCGTTGGTCCACGTTATTGTCCTTCAATAGAAGACAAAGTAGTACGTTTCAGTGATAAAGAACGTCATCAATTATTTCTAGAACCAGAAAGTAGATATTATGATGATATTTATCTACAAGGTTTTTCTACCAGTATGCCACATGATATACAGGAGCAAATGGTACATTCCCTACCAGGTCTTGAACATGCCAAAATATTAAAATATGCTTATGCCATTGAATATGATGCTATTGATGCTAGACAATTAAAACAAAGTCTTGAAACAAAAGTAATAGAAAATTTATTTACTGCTGGACAAATAAATGGTACAAGTGGATATGAAGAAGCTGCAGGTCAAGGCTTAATAGCGGGAATAAATGCTGCCCTAAAACTAGAAAATAAGCCACCACTAATCTTAAAGAGAAACGAAGCATACATTGGTGTTTTGATTGATGACCTAACAACTAAGGGTATTAAAGACCCCTATCGTTTATTAACTTCTAGAGCTGAGTATCGTTTATTATTGCGCCATGATAATGCAGACCTAAGACTAAGAGATTATGGATATAACATAGGATTAATTAGTGAAACAAAATATCAAGAGTTCTTAAACAAGAAAGAACAAATTTCTAATTTAACCGAGTATTTAAAAAATACGAAAATAACTCCAAAAGAAGAAATAAACAAATATTTAGTATCTATTCCTACTTCACCACTAAAAGATGGTATAAGTTTGTTAGAATTATTAAAAAGACCAGAAATATCAATTGAAAATATTAAACATTTCGTTGATTTTGATTATTCAGATGAAGTAGTATATCAAGTTATGATAAATGCGAAATATGGTGGCTATATTGAAAAAGCCAACCGTGAAGCTAAAAAAATGCTTGATTTAGAGGAAAAGAAAATCCCAGATGATATAGACTACTCAAAAATTCCAAACATTGCAAGTGAAGCCCGTGAAAAATTAGAAAAGATAAGACCAACATCAATCAGACAAGCCACAATGATAAGTGGTGTAAACCCAGCAGATATTTCTGTATTGATGGTTTATTTGAGGAAAGAAGAATATAATGGACATTAATACATTTATAAAAGAGTTAGAAAGACTAAATATTTATCCTACACAAAAACAATTAGATCAATTAGAGACTTATTACAAATTAATAATTGATTGGAATAAAAAAATAAATCTCACCCGGATTACAGAAAAAGAAGACGTTTATTTAAAACATTTTTATGATAGTATTACAATATCAAAAGTAATTGATTTAAATAATAAAGCAACGCTCTTAGACTTTGGTACGGGTGCTGGATTTCCAGGAATAGTTTTAAAAATTATGTATCCAAACTTAAATATAACATTAGTTGATTCACTACAGAAGAGAGTAAATTTCTTAAATACAGTTATTGTTTCTTTACAATTAAAAGATATTAAGGCTCTCCACGAACGTGTTGAAAATTTAGAAGTTAAACACTATGATGTCATCACAACCCGTGCTGTAGCAAATTTAAGTAAATTACTACAATATACAAATAAACTTATAGATACTAAAACATTGTTTATTCCTCTAAAGGCAAATATAGAAGATGAATTAAAACAGGCCAAAAATGAATTTGTAAAATATCACTTAGAATTAGTTAAACAGGAAACATTTTTCTTACCTATTGAACATAGTATTAGAAATATACTAGTGATAAAAAAGAAATCTTAAATATTATAAAAAGTTGTATTCGGTGTTGATTCACCGTTTTTTCTTGTAATATTTATAAAAAATGATATAATAACATTAGTAAAAGATAAGAATAGAAAGAGGGTTATAGTATGCAGTCAGGTCAAGAAGTTGTATATCTTCATTTAGATGATATCATTCCCAATCGCTTTCAACCACGTGAAGTGTTTGATGAAAGAGCTTTAAAAGAATTAGCCGCATCAATCAAAGAACATGGTGTAATCCAACCCATTATTGTTAGACAAGTTAATAATAAATATGAAATTATAGCTGGAGAAAGAAGATATAAAGCATCAGCACTAGCTGGAATGACTAAAATTCCTGCTATTATTAATAATTTAGATGATAAAGAAGCCGCTAAAGTAGCTTTACTAGAAAATTTACAAAGAAAGAACTTAAATCCAATTGAAGAAGCAAGAACATATCAAAAAATTCTTGAACTAGATCAAATGACTCAGGAAACACTAGCTAAAACTATGGGAAAAAGTCAATCAGCAGTAGCAAATAAATTACGTTTACTTGCTCTACCAGATGAAATTCAAAGAGCTTTATTAAAAGAAAATATATCTGAAAGACACGCTAGAACTCTTTTGAATTTAAAGAACCCAGAACAACAAAAGGAAATGTTAAAAAGAATAATAGCTGAAAAAATGAGTGTTAGAACATTAGAAGAAGAAATTAGAAAAATTAATGATCCTCAAGAATCATTAGCGGAAGGTGGTCAAATGCAAAATAATAATATTAACACAAATAATCAAACTCCATCTTATCAAGTACCATCACCAGCAGCAATGTTTTCCCCAAATATTAATCAAAAGCCAAATTTAATGGATTCTTTTGAAGAACAAAATAGAGAAAACGATAATATTGTAAATTATGGAGAAATAGATGAGGACGAAATAGCACATGCCAATGAACCTAGTTATGATTCATTTACAAGTAGCGCAAATAAGGAAATTAATGTAAATCAGTTAAAATCTAATGCCACTGATATTGACAATATTTTATCTCCTAAGAAGGAAGATACAAAAGTACCACAAGATGAACAGAAACAAAAAATATCAGGTGACCTTGATAGCTTATTAAATATAGCCCCACCAACTAATAACAGTTTCAACTTGGCAAGGGATGCAATTAACGATAATGATAATAATGAAAACAATAGCAAAGACTATTTCCAAGCTCCTGACTTAATGTCGGTTCAATTACCTAATTCAAGTAACAATGCTAATGCGATTATAAAAGATTACAGTACACCACAATCAAGTGAAAGTATAATAGATTTTACCAATAATAGTGTTGTAGATAATAAAAAAGAACATTTAACAAACTTTAGTGATGCAAATAATACGTTATTTGAAAATAAAAAGACAGAGCCTCAAAAACCAAAACCAGCAGAAAAAACACTAGGCATGGCTTTAATAGAAGAAACTTATAAGTTGAATCCAAAGGAACAGGCAAAACAATATAATATTCATCAAATGGTTCAACAAATTAGAAATACAATTCAAACCCTCCAAAGAATGGGTGCTAAAATTGATACAGATGAGATGGATTTTGAAAATCAATATCAAATGGTCATTCGCATAGATAAAAATAGCATTAACTAAAAAGTTGATTTTTCTCAACTTTTTTTGATATTTAGTTTTCAAAGTGTTGTTTTTTTGATAAAATAATAAATGTGAGAAAATAGGGAAAGGTGATTAAGATGGGAAAGATTATTTCATTAGTCAATCAAAAAGGTGGCGTTGGAAAGACAACTACCAGTATAAATCTTTCTGCATCATTAGCGGTATTAAATAAAAAGGTATTATTAATAGATTTAGACCCACAAGGAAATACAACTACTGGTGTTGGAATTAATAAAGCTGATATAGAAAGAAGTATTTATGATGTTTTAACAGATAAATGTCAAATTAGTGATGCTATCATCAGAACAAAATATAAGGGCCTATATGTTTTACCAGCAACAATTAATCTTGCTGGATTAGACATTGAGTTGATAGAAAAAGGACAAACTGATCCAGGTTTTACAAAAGGTTCTCAATTAAAAAAGCATTTAGATGAAATTAAGGATAAATTTGATTATATTATAATTGATTGTCCACCTTCACTAGGCTTAATTACAACTAATGCCTTAACAGCATCTAATTCTGTAATAATACCAGTGCAATGTGAATTCTTTGCTCTAGAAGGTATTATGCAACTATTAAATACAATTATGTTAGCTCAAAAATCTTTAAATCCTAACTTAGAAATAGAAGGTGTTTTACTAACAATGCTAGATTCAAGAACAAATTTAGGTATAGAAGTTGTTGATGATATTAGAAAATTCTTTAAAGAAAAAGTCTATAATACAATTATACCTAGATTAATAAGATTAACTGAGGCTCCATCACATGGAGAACCAATAATTGCATATGATCCAAAAAGTAGAGGTTCAGCTGCCTATCTAAATTTAGCGAAGGAAGTGATTGAAAGAAATGGAAAATAATAGCATTCAAAGAAAAGCCTTAGGAAAAGGTTTAGAAGAATTATTTCATAGTGAACCTATAGATTTTAATAAGGTAGAAGAAAAAATTGTAAGTAGTACACCAAAAGATGAAATCATCATGGTTAAATTATCTGATTTAAGAAGCAATCCATATCAGCCAAGAAAAATTTTTGATGAGAATGCCCTAGAAGAATTAGCCTCATCCATCAAAGAACATGGTGTTTTTCAACCAATTATAGTAAAGCCAAGTATTAAAGGATATGAGATTATAGCTGGTGAAAGACGAGTTAAAGCTTCTCTTTTAGCTGGCTTAAAAGAAATACCAGCCATAGTAAGAGAATTCAGTGATGCTGAAATGATGGAAATTGCTCTATTAGAAAATTTACAAAGAGAAAATCTTACATCAATAGAAGAAGCAAATGCCTATAAAAAATTAGCAGAAACCCTAAATTTAACTCAAGATGAATTAGCTAAAAGAGTTGGTAAAAGTAGATCATATATAACAAATACTTTAGGATTATTATCCCTACCAAGTGAAACGCAAAATCTAATTAATGAACACAAAATATCAATGGGTCATGCCAAAATATTAAGTAAATTAGAAGATAAATACCAAATTCAGGAGTTAACTGATAAAATTATCACAGAAGGAATAAGCGTTCGACAACTAGAAGAAATTACATCTTCCCCTGCCCAATTTACCAGAAAAAACAAAATTAATACTTCAAAACATCAAAAAAATGAACAATACGCTTACTTAGAAGATATTTTAAATGAAAAGTTAGGTACAAAAGTAAAAATAAAAAATAATAAATTAGAAATATCATTTACCAATTCAAATGATTTAAACCGTCTCCTTGAAATAATGAATTTAGATAAATAAGGATAAGGAGATAATATAGTGAATAATTTACCTAAATTATATAATATTGATTTAAAAAATTTTATCTATCCTATTCTTTATATTTTAATAGGCTATTTAACATATAAACTTATAGATAGAGTTATTGAAAAATCATTTACCAAACACACCTTTAAAACATTAAAGGATAGACATAATCAAAAAAGATTAGAAACAATAAAAACACTTATTTCTAATTTATTAAAGTATTTGATAATAATTTTTGTTGCCCTAGCTATCTTATCCTTATATGGAATCAATGTTAAGTCTATTTTAGCCGGAGTTGGAATAACAGCTGCTATTGTAGGATTAGCTTGCCAAGATATAGCTAAAGATTTATTAGCTGGTATTTTTATAGTAGCAGAAGATCAATATGAGATAGGAGATACAATAGAAATAGATGGATTTATGGGAGAAGTTGTTTTTATTGGATTAAAGACAACTAGAATTAAGGACTATAAAGGAAGAGTAAAAATTATTTCTAATCATACCATCACGGAAGTAATAAATTATAATTTAAATAATTCCTTAGCTATAGTAGATGTTTCAGTTGGATATGAGGAAGACAATGATAAAGTAGAAACTGTTTTAACAGAATTAGTATCTACCCTATCTTCTACCATTCCACATTCTAAAGGAGAAGCTAAATTATTAGGAATAGATAATCTAGGAGATTCTGCTGTTGTATATAGAATAACCTGTCCAGTAGCATCTAATAAACAATTTGAAGCTGAAAGAATTATGCGAAAAGAGATAAAAAAAGTTTTAGATCAAGAACAAATAAAAATACCATATCCACAGATAGAGGTGCATAGTAATGGAAAATAAAGAATATAGTATTGGAACAATATTAAGACTTAAGAAGAAACATCCATGTGGCGGATATGATTGGGTTGTTACTAGACTTGGAGCAGATATTAAGATAAAATGTTTAACATGTGATAGAAGTGTTCTAATTCCTAGAATAACCCTAAATAAAAGAATAAAGAAAATAGTAACGGATGGTGAGTAAAATGCCAGAAAAGAAAAAATTAAAACTAAAGAAGTTTTTCTTTCATCCAATTACCATGTTTTTAGTTGGAACAATACTAGTAATGCTAATAAGTCTAATCCTATCATCATTTGAAATGCAATCTACTTACAACAGTATTACAACAAATGGTAAAGATCTAACATCAAAATTAGTAGTAGTTGAAAACTTATTTAATTATGAAAATCTAAAATATCTAATAAGTAATACGGTGAAAAATTTCATGGGATTTTCACCATTATGTATGCTTTTAATATCTTTAATTGGTATAAGTATCGCAAAAGCTACAGGTTTAATAGATATTATATCAACTAAACACATTAGAAAACTATCAAAGTATCAATTAACCTATTTAGTATTACTATTAGGTGTTATATCATCAATAGTTAATGAGGTAGGATATGTAATCTTAATACCATTAGCCGCATTAGTCTATGAAAAAAATGGCCGTAATCCCCTACTTGGAGTAGTAACAGCATTCTGTGGAGTTGCCTTTGGTTATGGAGTATCAATATTTGTAGGATCACAAGAAGTTGCACTAATTCCTTATACGAAAAGTGCTGCCCACCTAATTGATAGCGGTGCTCATATTAGTTTGACATCAAATCTAATATTTATCATAGTAGCATCTCTTATCCTACCATTAATAGGAACACCAATAATTGAAAAATTAATAAGTCCTAAATTACCAAAATTTCATCGACATGATAAGGTAACAGGAAAAACACTTCAAACTAGTGAGTTACTATTAAGTGACATTACTGATGAAGAAGAAAAAAGAATAGCTTTTGAAAAGAATAGTAAGAGAGGGTTAAAATATGCCTTAATTGTTTCAATTATAGTAATTTTACTCTTTACTTATATGATCATTCCAAATTTACCTGGATCAGGACTACTACTTGATATGACAGCCAAAACCTATTTAGATCAATTGTTTGGTTCTACATCTTATTTTCAAGATGGTTTTACATATATGGTAGCAATTCTGTTTATTACAGCAGGTCTTGCCTATGGTATAGGAGCAAAAACAATTAAAAATGATCGTGATTTAATAGAAAAAACATCAGATACCTTTAAAGATCTTGGTATGGTTTTATTAATGATATTTGTTTTTTCTCAATTTATAACTGTATGGAAACAATCTAATATAGGTATTGTATTCACCAGTTGGTGTGCAAATTTATTGAGTCATTTAGAATTTGATGGAATACCTTTAATAGTAATTACAATTATTATCATTTCTATATCAAACTTCTTTTGTACAAGTCTAAATACAAAATGGATGATTTTTTCTCCTGTAGTTGTCCCATTATTTATGCAAAATAATATATCTCCTCAATTTGCGCAGATTATTATGAGAGCAGGTCAATCAATTACTGCAGGAATCAGTCCATTTATGGTATTCTTTGTAATCTATTTAGCTTATCTAAATATATATAACCAAAACAAAGAACGTCCTATAACAATTAAACAATCAATAAGTTTTGTCATTCCATACTTTGCTATTACAGCACTAGCCTGGATACTAATTATTGTTCTTTGGTATGTAGCGGGAATTCCAATAGGACCTAATATAAAACCAACAATTTAAGCACTTAGGTGCTTTTTTTGTATAATATTATTTTTTGATATGTTATAATATAATGAGAAAAGAGGTATTAGTATGAGTTTAACAGCAGGAATAGTAGGTTTACCTAATGTAGGAAAATCAACTCTATTTAATGCAATTACAAAAAAACATATTTTAGCGGAAAATTATCCTTTTGCGACAATTGAACCAAATGTAGGAATTGTAACAGTTCCAGACGAAAGAATAAACAAATTAAATGAAATGTATCAACCAGAAAGACTAATTCCAACAGCCTATGAATTTACAGATATAGCTGGTTTGGTTAAAGGTGCTTCACAAGGAGAAGGATTAGGTAACAAGTTTTTATCACATATAAGAGAAACAGATGCTATCTGTGAAGTAGTAAGATGTTTTAAAGATAATAGTATTATTCATGTTGATGGAAATGTTGACCCTATAAGAGATATTGAAACTATTAATTTAGAATTGGCTATAGCTGATTTAGATATAATCAATAATAGATTAGAAAAAGTGGCTAAAAAAGCCAGAACAACAAAAAATAAAGAAGACCTTCTAGAAGTTGAGACACTTGAAAAGTCCAAAGACTACTTAGAAAAAAATGTTCCTCTAAGATTAGTTGAATATAGTGATGAAGAACGATTAATTTTGAAAAATTATAGTTTTCTAACCTTAAAACCAATTATATATTTAGCAAACGTTTCTGAAGAAGATCTTGCTAAAGAAGATAATGAATATGTAAAACTTGTTAAAGAATATGCAAAAAAGGAAAAAGCTCCAGTAGTAGTATTATGTGCCAAAGTAGAAGAAGAATTAAGTGAGTTAAGTGATTCTGATAAAGAAGAGCTATTAAGTGCTTTAGGAATCGGAATTAGTGGTTTAGACAAACTAATTAAAGCAACTTATGATTTATTAGGACTAGCTACATATTTTACGGTAGGAAAAGATGAGGTAAGAGCATGGACATTTAAAAAAGGAATGAATGCTAAAAAATGTGCAGGAATAATCCACACCGATTTTGAAAAAGGCTTCATTAAGGCAGAAGTCATGAGCTATGATGATTTAATTAAATACGGTAGTGAATTAAAAGTAAAAGAAGCCGGAAGAGCAAGACTTGAAGGTAAAGACTACATTATGCAAGATGGCGACATTTGTTACTTTAGATTTAACAAATAATAAAAAGTAAAGCTTTACAATGAAACAAAACTTTGCTATAATACACTCGAGTATTTTAAATACTCCTTACCTTAGTGTATAAGGTCATATGTCCAAGAGGAGGTGTAACAATGAATAAATATGAAATCACATTTATCGTAAAATCAGACATGGAAGAAGCAGAAATTAAAAAAACTGCAGAAGCAATGAAAAAGGTTTTAACAGATAAAAACGCTAAAATTTTAGAAGAAAAAGTAATGGGACAAAGAGAACTAGCATATGAAATCAACAAAATGAAAACAGGTTACTATTTTCTATATGTAGTTGAAGCTGATAGCGATACAGTAAAAGAATTTAATCGTGTATCAGGAATCAATGAAAATTTACTTCGTCATTTAATCGTTAAAGTAGAAGACTAAGAAGTGAGGAAAAATTATGAATAAAGTATTTTTAATAGGTCGACTAACAAGAGATCCAGAATTAAGATATACAGGTAATAATACAGCTGTTGCATCTTTTTCCATTGCTGTAAATAGAAATTTTACTAATCAATCAGGAGAAAGAGAAGCAGACTTTATTAATATAGTTGTATGGCGTAAACAAGCTGAAAATGTTAAAAACTATTTAACGCAAGGTAGTCAAGTTGCAATAGATGGTCGTATTCAAACAAGAAGTTATGATGATCAAGACGGAAAAAAGAGATACGTTACAGAAGTTATTGCTGATAATGTTGAATTCTTAGGAAGTAAAGGACAAAGTTCTTCTGCTCCAACATCAACTGAGTCAAGAACTTCTTCTACAGAACCAACTCCCTATGATTTTGCAACCCCAGAACAAAAGACCACTAATGTTGATAGTAATCCTTTCGCAGATTTTGGATCAAGTATTGAAATTAGCGATGATGAATTACCATTTTAAAAAGGAGGGTGTATAATATGGCAGAATTTTACCGTAAAAGAAAAAAGATTTGTATGCTATGCGCTGGAAAGAAAATTAAATACAATGAACCAGAAACATTAAAAAAATATATTAATGAAAAAGGTAAGATTGTTTCTAGAAGAATAACAGGAACATGTGCAAAGCATCAAAGAGAAGTTGCAAGAGAAATAAAGAGAGCTCGTGCAATCGCAATATTACCATATACAAAATAGGAAAATTCCTATTTTTTTCTTTTTATATAAGACTACTCCCCTATTTTTCCTTTAAAAAAAAGTCAAAATATTATATAATTATATTGGGGAATTAACAGGAGGCAAATATGGATGATAATATTGAAATAAAACATCTCAAAAAAAGTATAAAAAAAGCCAAAACAGTTTTTCTAATGGCACATAAAAACCTTGATTTAGATGCTATTGGCAGTTGTTTAGGAATGTATTATATATTATCAAATCTCAAAAAAGACTGTTATATAATAATTGATGATAAAGATAAAGAAATGGGTGTAGATAAAGTTCTACATGAAGTAGAAGGTTGTTATAATATAATTAAGTCATCAGACTTACCCATATATCTAAATAAAAAACAAAAAAATAATTTATTAATTATCTTAGATACTAATAAGAAGGATTTATTACAAAATAAAGAATGCTTAGATTATTTTAAACAAATTTTAATAATAGATCATCATGAACAAGGCAAAACAACTATAAAAGATGTCATGAAGTTAATAGATTCTAATTTCTCTAGTGCTTGTGAATTAGTAGTAAAAATTAGTGAACTTTTTAACATAGAGTTTACTCCCTACATTGCAACACTCCTATTATCTGGAATAGTATTAGATACTAATAATTTTACATTAAATACAGATGACAACACATTCTATACAGCTTATTACTTAACAGCCATAGGTGCTAGTCCCAAAAAAGTTCAATATCTTCTAAAGCAAGAACTAAGTGACTATATTGAACAACAAAAATTACTTACTAATATTGAAATGCTAGATAAAAAAATTGCCATAGCTAAAGGAACACCATATGTAACATATCGTCGAGAAGACTTAGCCAAAACGGCTGATACCCTACTCTTTTTTAATAATGTAGAGGCCTCATTTGTAATTGGAAAAATAGGCAAAACAACAATCGGCATATCTGCAAGATCATTAGGAAACTACGATATCGAAAAAATACTTATAAAATTTGGTGGTGGCAGTAACAAATATAATGGTGCCGCAATCATAGAAAACAAAAATATCAGCGAAGTATTAGAAAAATTAAGAAGACTCTTAAAGGAGGAGGAATAGTATGCAAGTTATATTTATTAAAGATTTAAAAAAGCAAGGAAAAAAGGGCGAAGTGAAAAACGTTAAAGATGGTTATGCCCAAAACTTTCTTATAAAAAATGGTTATGCTGTTCAAGTAAATGAAAAGAACTTAAAAGAGTTAGAAAGAAATAATAAAAAAGAAGAAGAAGAAAATAAACGCTTAAGTGAGGAAGCCAAACTAATAAAAGAAAAGCTCGAAAAAGAAACATTAACATTTACTGTAAGAACAGGAAATGGAGATAGAGTTTTTGGTAGTATCAGTGTAAAACAAATTAAAGATGAATTAGCAAAAAAAGGATATAAAATCGATAAAAATCAAATTATTATTGATGTACCTATCTCTTGTTTAGGCTTTCATTATGTAAAAGTTGAACTATATCAAAAAATAAATGCAAAAGTAAAAGTACACGTTATAAAATAGAGGTGATTTTATGGCTCTTAGAACAATGCCAAATAACATAGAAGCAGAAAAATCCGTTTTAGGAGCCTGCTTTTTATCAAAGTATGCCTTAGAAAAGGCTTGTGATAACTTAAGTCAAGAAAAGTTTTTTGATGAGAAAAATGGAAAAATTTTCGCAGCTATATCAAAAATGCATGAAGAAAAAACTCCACTTGATTTAACAACCCTAACAACAGAATTACAAAATAGGAATACATTACATGAAATAGGTGGTGTAGAATATTTAACAGAAATTTTAAATTTCGTTCCTACTGCCACTAATATTGATTACTATATAAAGGATGTAGAAGAGTCTGCTCTACTTCGTAATTTAATTGAAACAGCAACCTCAATTGCTACTGATGGTTATAATACAGAAGATGATGTAAATGAAACTTTAGATTCTGCAGAAAGAAAAATCTTAAATATAGTTAAAAATCGTAAAACTACAGAATTTAAATCGATTCAAGAGGTTATGGCTAGAACAGAGGCAAATCTTGAACAATTAGCGGAGTCTAAAGGTGAAGTAACAGGTCTTGCTACAGGATGGTATGATTTAGATAAGTTAACGGCCGGACTTCATGAAAATCAGTTAATAATAATTGCGGCTCGTCCAGCAATGGGAAAAACTGCCTTTGCACTTAATTTAGCTACTAATGTTGCCATAAATAGTGGTAAAACAGTGGCTCTATTCAACCTAGAAATGGGTGCTGAACAATTAGCTAATCGTATTATTTCATCACTAGGTCAAATAGAAGGATATAAATTACAAACAGGTAGATTAATGAATGAGGACTGGAAAAGAGTAAATGAAGCTGTTAGTCAATTAGAAGATGCTAATATGTTTATAGACGATACACCAGGTATAACTGTTGGAGAAATACGTGCCAAGTGTCGTCGACTTGCAAGCAGTGAAAAAGGCCTAGGACTAATTATAATCGATTATTTACAGTTAATTTCAGGTGGAAAAAATTATGGTTCCAACCGTCAACAAGAAGTATCTGACGTATCAAGAGCCTTAAAAACTATGGCTATGGAACTCCATGTTCCAGTTATTGCCCTAGCACAGTTATCCCGTGCTGTTGAAGGACGTGAAGATAAAAGACCATTAATGAGCGATTTACGTGAATCAGGATCAATCGAACAAGATGCTGATATTGTATCATTCTTATATCGCGATGATTATTACAATAAAGAAGCACGTAATGATGATAATACAAGTATCAGTGAACTAATAATAGCCAAGCATCGTAACGGTCCAACTGCTACAATAGAATTATTATTTAAAAAGAACACAAGTACATTTCTAAACTTAAGAAAAGAAGATAAAGAGGTATAAAGTATGCATATATCAAAAAAAATAATATTAATAATTTTACTTCTATTTAATTTTAACTTATTTTTAGGTGCCAAGACATTTAATGCAACACCTCAAAAAGTATATAGAGTATATTTAGGAGGTCAATCATTAGGCGTTATAAAATCAAAAAAATCTTTAGAACAACATATCGATAAAGAACAGGAAGCTCTAAAGAAAATGTATAATGTTGATAAAATCTATGCACCAGATAATTTACATATTCAAAAAGAAATAACCTATAATGAAAAAATATACACTACAGAACAAATATATGAAAAAATAAAAGACAAAAGTTATTTTACCGTTCGTGGATATGCCATAACAATAAAAGCTACGAAAGATACAACGTCAACTGTTGAAAAAAAAGCTAACAAAACTCAAACAATTTATGTTTTAGATAAGTCAGTATTCACAAAAGCTGTGGATAAAACAGTTAGATCATTTGTAAGTAGTGAAGATTATAAAAAATATGAATCAAATAAAAAACAAACTATTAATGGAACAGGAAAAATAGTGGAAAAAATTTATATAGAAAATGAAATAAAAATAAAAAAACAAAATATTTCTGTTAATCAAACAATTTACTTAGACACAGATGATTTAGCCAAATATTTATTATTTGGTACAACTGAATCACAAGCTGAATATACAGTAAAAGCAGGAGATACAATATCATCAGTCGCTTACAATAATAAAATGTCTAGTGATGAATTTTTATTAATGAATCCAGAATTTAAGAATGAAAATGCTCTTTTATATGCTGGTCAAAACGTTAAGATAGGTATACTTAATCCACAGTTTAATATTGTTCAAGAAGATGAACAAGTATCTCTTGAAGAACAAAAATATTCTACTGAAACAAGATATGATAATAGTAAAAATGTTGGATATCAACAAGTTGAACAAGCCGGAATTAATGGAGTTAATAAAGTTACCCAAAAAATTAGAAAAATTAATGGTGAAACAACTAATATCGTTACAACAAATACAGAACAAATAAAACCTGTTACGAATGAAATTGTCATTAAAGGTGGAAAACAGTCGAATTATACTTATTCTGGTGGAAGATATGGAACTGTTATAGCTACCAAGGGACAATGGGGATGGCCTGCATCTTGTTCTTCTGTTTCCAGTGGCTTTGGATATCGTTGGGGAACATTACACGATGGTACTGATATTGCCGGTTGTGGATATGGTTCTAATATATTTGCTGCCGAAGGAGGAACAGTTGTAGAATCTAAAAAGAAACCAGGACGTTATCCAGGTGGATATGGAGATAACGGGGAATATATAATTATTGACCATCATAATGGTTTCTATACAATCTATGCCCATCTTTGCCCAGGATGTCGTTACGTTAGTGCTAGAGATAATGTATCGAAGGGTCAAGTAATAGGTGGAATGGGTCATACCGGAGCCGCAACTGGAACTCACTTACATTTTGGTTTGTGGAGTGGTTATCCATACCGTGGCGGTAGAGCCCTAAATGCGATGAGTGTGTATTAATATGAAGTTTCAGACATTAGCGAGTGGTTCCAAGGGCAACAGCGCCATAGTTATATGTGATAATATAAAACTTTTAATAGATGATGGGATATCTTATCTATCACTAAAAAGAAAATTAGAAAATTTATCATTAACATTTGATGATTTGACAGGTATACTAATTACCCATAGTCATAGCGATCACATAAAAGGCCTACAATCACTTATTAAACACACTCACCTAAAAGTCATGATTCCAGAAAAAATGTATGAAGACCTATCCCAAATAGTACCAAAAAACCGCGCTATTTATTTGAAAGATACTAATATCTTAGATCAAGTTACAATAAATTTAATTCACACATCTCACGATGTTGCATGCTCCGTTGGCTTCTTAATAACTTATCAAGATAAAAGTTTAGTTTATATTACTGATACTGGCTATATAAACAAAAAAATTCTTCCTGAAATTACTAATAAAAGCATTTATTTAATAGAAAGTAATCACGATGAAGAAATGTTAATGAATGGTCCTTATCCTCCATTTTTAAAACAAAGAGTTATAGGGGACTATGGCCATCTATCAAATAATACAACTGCTTCATATTTAAAAAAAATAGTAGGCGCAGAAACTAAATATGTTCTTCTAGCCCATTTAAGTGAAAAAAATAATACAGAATCCCTTGCCATGAGCGCAACATCTAAAGCTCTAGACAACCAAAATATTAAAATATCTATTGCTCGACAAGATGAGGAAAGCGAATTAATAGAGGTTTAAAATGATCAAAATAATATGCATAGGAAAAATAAAAGAAAAATACTTTATTGATGCCATCAATGAGTATTGTAAAAGGCTACAAAAATATACCAAATTAAAGATAATTGAGCTACCAGATGAAGGCCTAGTAGAAAAAACAAAGGCTATTAATATTGAAGGAGAAAATATTTTAAAACATCTTGACTCTAAAGACTATATCATTAGTATGGATATAGCAGGAAAACAAATGAATTCTATAGAATTTGCAAAAAAGATAGATGGTATATCCCAATTTAATAGTAATATTACATTTATTATTGGCGGTAGTTATGGACTAAGCGATAAAATAAAAGATTTGTCAAATTTTAAAATGTCATTTTCAGAAATGACTTTTCCTCATCAATTATTTAGAGTAATTCTCTTAGAACAAATATATCGTTCTTATAAAATAAATAACAATGAACAATATCATAAATAATAATAGGAAGTGAGAAAATGATAGGAAATAGTTGGGATATATATTTAAAAGATGAATTTCAAAAACCTTACTTTAAAGAACTATTAAATTATGTTAAGGAAGAGTACAAAAAAAAGACTTGCTTTCCTCCACAGAACGAAATATTTAATGCTTTTAGATATACAAAGTATGAAGATTTAAAGGTCGTTATTTTAGGACAAGATCCATATCATGGAGATAATCAAGCAGAAGGTTTATCGTTTTCTGTAAAAAATTCTGTTTCAAGACCACCTTCTCTACAAAATATATTTAAGGAATTAGAAAGTGACTTAAACATAAAAGTCTCAGATAATAACTCTTTAGTACCCTGGGCAGAAGAAGGAGTTTTATTACTTAATGCTGTATTAACAGTAGAAAGAAAGAAACCAGCCTCTCATCAGAGTATTGGCTGGGAAACATTTACCGATGAAGTAATTAAAATAATAAATGAAAAACAAACACCAGTAGTATTTATATTATGGGGAAATTATGCTAGAAGTAAGAAAAAATTAATTACTAACAGTATTCATTATATTATTGAATCTCCTCATCCCTCCCCTTTTTCCGCTTATAATGGTTTTTTTGGAAGCAAACCGTTTTCAAGAACCAATAACTTCTTAATATCTAAAAATATCAAGCCAATCAATTGGCAAATATAAAAAAATAGACATATTACCTAAAAGTGATATGTCTATTTTAATATTTGAAACATTTCTTCTTTTTCATTTTTATAAAACTGTTCTTCTGTATAACCTAAAACTTTAGCTATAATCTTATGAGGAAAAACAACAATTAATTTATTATAATCCACTACAGTATCGTTAAAGAACTTAATTGCGCCTATCAAATCTTCTTCATTATCTTTTAACTCATTTAACAAATTTACTAGTTTTTCATCTTGAACTATTGTATCATCTTCAAAAATAATTTTAGATAATTTATTATAATAATCATTTAAAACGGAATGTAACTTGAAGTTATCACTTTGATTATTAACATCGCCGTTAAACTCATCAAAACTATCTTTATACTTCTCATTCTGGATAACTACTTTTACTATCCTATCCATGATGTCTTTCTTTTTTTGTAAAAACAGACTAATATTATTTTCTCCCTCTTTTAATTTTATATCTAAAAACAAAAATTTACTTTTAGTATTTTTTATTATTATAAATAACGTCGACACAAGTATTAGAATAACTCCGATAATAATCAAATATTTCATTCTACCACCTCTACTATAAACAATTATACCAAAATAAAAAGAAGTATTCAACTTCTTCTTAAAAATCAGTTATTAAATGTAATGAAGTCTACACTATAAATCCAAATCAACACATTTTTATTACTTTTATCATCATTTAATAAAATATAATCACTACCAACCTCAGATATAGTTCCCGTAAAAATTTTATTTTTCCACTCTATTGAATTACTATATGAGGTATAAAGAGATACATTTTTGCCAATATTTAATGTTAGAAAGTTTTGTAAGTTTTCTAAATTATTAGTTGTACCTCGCATATTTTGATTAGAAATACTTCCACCCATTGGATCTGGAATGATTTGTCTATAATTAGTATAAGTATAATTATTGTTCATTAATAACACCCTTTCACTTAAGGATATTCATACTTTAAATAATTATTCTTAATTTTTTTTAGTGGAATTCATCTTTTCATCAAATACATCTTGTGTATCAGTCGGTTCACTGCCCTTTATAAAATACATTAGTTTTTTGACCTTTGCGTTTTGATCAACAGCCTTTCCTGAAATAGGATCTACCCATACACTTGATACATTTGTAGGTACTTGATACCAATTATCTTCTTTCCCCTCTTCATATTCTTCTATAGTCTTATACCAAATATTTTGTCCATATTTATATTCACTGGTACTTAAACTTTTATTATTGTCATACCCTATCCAAACTGAAGTTACTATATCATTATTAAACCCAATATGCCAATTATCAGTTTCAGTAGTACCACTTTTTAAGGCATAGGTATGTTTTAACTTTGAAGCAAGTGAAATTGCTGTAGGGTAATTATAATCAATATAGGCAGAATCATAAGTAGCTGTTAACATATTATTAAGAATAAATGTAAGACTACTATTTAATACTAACTCATTTTTTTCTGTTGCTTCGTATAAAACATTACCATCGTGATCTTCGACCTTTTGAATTAGATGTGGCGTTATTTTATATCCCAAATTGGCAAATGCCGCATATCCAGCTGTCATATCTATAATTCCTATTTCCTTAGTACCAAGTGGAAGTGAAGGAACATCTGGTAATTCTTCATTTATACCTACCCTCTTGGCAACATTTTTTAAGGCATCACTTCCTAAAAATAAATTTGTTTTTACTGCATATATATTATCAGAATAAGCAATAGCAGTTGCCATAGAAATTGGTTTATTAGCGTATTTATCATTATAATTTCTAGGACTATAGTCATCTCTTTGTGAAAACGTAAACGTCGTTTTTTCACTAGTAAAAGCACTACTTGAAGTAAACCCATTTTCAAGAGCAGCGTAATACAAATAAGGTTTCATAGTCGAACCAACCTGTCTTTTGGCACTAATAGCTCGATTAAATTGTGATTTATTATAATTTTTTCCTCCAGTTAAAGCAACTATTCTACCATTTTTAGGATTAATCATAACACTAGAAACTTGAATTTCAGAATTTTCAGGTATTTGTTCATTAATATTTTTTTCTAGACTTGATTGCGCCTTCATATCCAAATTAGTATATATTTTTAAACCTTTAGTTTGAGTATATGATGATGGAATATTCTTAATTGTTTTAAGTTCATTTAACACTGCATCCTGATAATACATTACTGTCGTTAAATTGTTAGTTTCCTTTTTTCCATAATAAGTTAATTTCTCATTAATAGCCTCTTCCATTTCACTATCAGTAATAACCTTATTTTGTACCATTAAAGATAATATTAATTTTTGTCTCTTTTTTGCTAATTTTATATTAACTAGTGGAGAATAATTACTAGGAGACTTTGGAATACCAACAAGCATTGTAGCTTCTGCTAGGTCCAAATCTTTGGCACTTTTATTAAAATAAAATTTACTAGCGTTTTCTATCCCATAAACACCGTGTCCATAATTAATAGTATTTAAATATCCCTCTAAAATCTCATCTTTACTATAATTAGCCTCTAATCTTATTGTATATAGTGCCTCTTCCCACTTTCTCTTCCATGTCTTATCAAAATCTAAAAATAAATTCTTGGCATATTGTTGTGTAATAGTAGAAGCCCCCTGCTCTGTTTTCATATTTCTAATATTAACATATGAGGCCTTCATAATTCGAAAAATATCAAATCCTTTATGCTTATAAAAATTCTTATCCTCTGCAGATATAGTTGCGTTTATAACATTTTTTGATATGTCATTAAGACCAACCCACTCCGTCTTCTCATTACCCTGAAAAAAAACCTCATTGTTCTGGTCATAAAATACTAAACTATTCGCGACATTTATCTCAAGCTTCGGCATAACTTTAGCGTAAATATATGCTCCACCTATTACCAAAATAAATAAAATTAAAAACGTAATACATACTTTAATTAATCTTTTTCTAAACTTTTTCATACGTATCACCAACCTAAAATTAGTATCATACCAAAACATTTAAAATATGTATAAAAAATAAATAAGTTATGATATAATCACTGATAGAAATAAAAAAGAGGTGTAATAATGGAAAAAGTAAATTGCTTAATCACACTATCTAATAATGAAAATACAACGAATGACTATCTTACAGTTCATCATGATCCTGATAAAAAAACGATCTTTTATGAAGAAAAAGATAAAACAACAGTTACTTATAATTATGAAACAAATACATTAAAAAGAGATAATAACGATATGTTAATAGAATACCAATTTATCTTAAATGAAAATACTACTAATCCCATTTACATAAAAGAATTAAAAAACACTATTAACATTGAACTTCAAACAGTAAAACTAGAAAAAACACAAGATAAATTAATAATTAGCTATAAAATAGATGATAATTATTTTACATTTAAAATAGAAAAAGTATAATTGATAATCTAATATTATTTCAAAATGTATAAAAATAGTTGCACATATAAAGAATATATGATATAAAGATAACTGATAATTTATTATCATCAAAGAAACAATAATTAGTATTAAACATATAATGACTTAAATGGAGGAAAAAATGACAGTAGACAAAATGAAAAAAGAAGATTTAGAACTTTTATCAAATAAAGATATAACTAATCTTATTTTGGAGGAAAGTAAGAAACCTCTAAATACAGCAGATTTATTTAAAAAAATAATTAAACTATTAGATTTACCAGATGAAACATTTGAAAAAAAAATAGGAGACTTTTATACATCATTATCAACAGACAAAAGATTTGTGTTATTAGAAAATGGCTGCTGGGATTTAAGAAATAGATATACATCAGACAAGGTAATAAAAACAGCAATCGAGGAAGATGATGATGAGATTGATGAAAATGAAGAGGATTCAATAACTGAAGACGATAATATGGAAGATGATTATTCTGATAATGATGATGACAGTTATAATAGTGATTCAGAAGATGATTTAAAAGATTTAGTTATATTAGATGAAGATGAGATGGAACTAGAGGAATAGTTCCTTTTCATTATTATTTGAAATTTATTAAGAATATGATATAATAACAACAGTTATAGGCGAGGAGAGATAATATGATAGAACATTTAGACGCTATTGAAAAAAGATATAATGACATTTCCGAAGAGTTAACAAAACCTGAAGTATTAAGTGATATAAAGAAAACAACTCAATTATCAAAAGAGTTACGTGACATAGAAGAAACTGTTTCTACATATAAAAAGTATAAAAAGGTATTAAATGATATAGAAGAAACAAAAGAAATGATTAAAGACCCTGAGTTAGGTGAAATGGCCAAAGACGAATTAACTAATTTGGAAAATCAAAAAACAGCTACAGAAAAAGAACTTGAGATTTTATTAATTCCAAAGGATCCTAATGATTCTAAAAATGTCATAGTTGAAATAAGAGGCGCTGCTGGTGGAGATGAAGCAAACATTTTTGCTGGAGATTTATTTCGTATGTACACTAGATATGCTGAAAAACAAGGCTTCAAGTATGAAGTATATAATTCAGTAGATGGAGAAGCTGGAGGATTTAGTCAAATAGAATTTATGATTAAGGGTGAAAAAGCCTATAGTAAATTTAAATATGAAAGTGGTTCACACAGAGTTCAAAGAGTACCTGTAACAGAATCAAATGGAAGACTTCAAACCTCAACAGCAACAGTATTAGTAATGCCAGAAGCAGAAGAAGTAGATATAGAAATTAAACCATCAGATTTAAGAATAGATATTTATCGTTCAAGTGGTTGTGGAGGTCAAGGTGTAAATACCACTGATTCTGCTGTAAGAATTACCCATCTTCCAACCAATACAGTTGTTACATGTCAAAATGAAAGAAGTCAAATTCAAAATAAAGAACAAGCAATGAAAGTCTTAAAAGCAAGATTATATGAAATGGAAGTTCGTCGTAAAGAAGAAGAAAGCGGAGCTGAGAGAAAAAGTAAAATTGGTACAGGAGATAGAGCAGAAAAAATAAGAACATATAACTATCCACAAAATAGAGTTACAGACCATAGAATAGGATATACTACTAAAAATCTTGATCGTGTTATGAATGGTGAATTAGATGATATAATTGAGGCATTAATTACTGAAGATCAAAAGAGAAAACTAGCTGGAGAAGAATAATGACAGTTGACGAATTACTTGTTTATGGAAAACAGCATGTTCATAAAGATCATGCAAAACTCCTACTAGCAAGTATTTTAAATAAAAATCCCTTAGAATTATTACTATATCTAGAAGAAGAAGTACCCAAAGAAAAAGTAGTACTTTACAAAAAAGAAATACTAGCGCTAGAAAATAATCAACCATTACAATATGTTATAGGAAATGTTAACTTTTATGGAAACGAATATAGTGTAAATAACAACGTATTAATTCCTCGCTTTGAAACAGAAGAGTTAGTAGAAAATACCATTAATTATATCACAGGCCACTTTGACCCTAATAATCTAAAAATACTAGATATTGGCTGTGGGAGTGGCGTAATAGGTATAACCTTGAAAAAACATTTTCCAAATAGTAATGTTACATTGCTTGACATATCAAAAGAGGCCTTAGAAGTAGCTAGAAAAAATGCTTCTAATTTAAATGTCGAAGTGAACTTTGTTCAAAGTGATGTATTTTCCAATATAAAGGATAAATATAACGTAATAATTAGTAATCCGCCATACATTTGTGATGATGAAGAAATAGAAGACATTGTGAAAAACAATGAACCCCATATTGCTCTCTATGGTGGAAAAGATGGTCTTGACTGTTATAGAAAGATATTTAAAGACATAAAAAATCACTTAGCTAATCCTTTTTTAATAGCCTTGGAAATAGGACAGTACCAGGCTCCTGGAATCATTAATATGGCCAACTACTTTCTAGAAAATATAAAAATAGAAGTATTAAAAGATATGCAAGGAAGAGATAGAATGATATTAATCTATCAAAAGCAAATAAAAAGTGAATAAAAAATATGCATCCGCCCTTTATATATGTGAAGGGTGGATTTTTAATGAAAAAATTTATATTATTATTGATGACCATTACAATAGTTTCTTTGGTAAGTGATATTAATTGTGAAAAGACCATAATTCCAAAAGAAGCAATAAGATTTCGTGTTATAGCTAATAGTAACAGCCAAGAAGATCAGAACTTAAAAGTAAAAGTAAAAGATAATTTGGAAAAAGATATAAGTAAAGTTCTAAAAAATGAAACAACCTTAATCTCTTCAAGAACAGCTCTAGAAAATAATCTCTTGTTATTTGAAAAAAATATTAATAATACCTTAAAAAAAGAAAATTCGCAAACAACTTTCAGAATAAATTATGGAATGAATTATTTTCCTGAAAAAGAATATAAAAATGTCATTTACAAAGAAGGAAACTATGAATCATTAGTAGTAACATTAGGAGATGGACTAGGAGAAAACTTTTGGTGTGTATTATTTCCACCCCTTTGTCTATTAGAAGGAGAGGAAGAAAATACTAAAGATGTTGAGTACCATATATTAGTTAAAGATATCCTAAAAAAATATGAAAAAAATACTAATAAAACCAAATAATTTACTATCTTTACATTGATAATTTGCTTGTTTTATTGACAAATAAAGTGGATTATACTACGATACTGTTAGGTGATAAAAATGTTAGTCAATTTTAATGAAATATTAAAAGAGGCAAAAGAAAAACATTATGCTGTCCCACATTTTAATATTAATAATTTAGAATGGACAAAGTATATTCTAGAAGAATGTAATAAACTACAAGTCCCTGTAATTCTTGGTGTAAGTAGTAGTGCCGCACAATATATGGGAGGATGGAGTGTCCCAGTAGCGTTTACAAAATCACTAATAGAAGAACTAAATATTAATATTCCTGTATGTTTACACGTTGACCATGGTAGTTTTGATGACTGTAAAGAAGCGATTGATGCTGGATTTAAATCAGTCATGATTGATGCTTCTAAATATAGTTTTACTGAAAACATTGATATAACAAAATCCGTTGTTTCATACGCACACAAATATAATGTAAGCGTAGAAGCAGAACTTGGATATATAGGTTCCAATATATCAGATGAATCTAATTGTCCGAGCAAGGAAACATGTTTAGAATTCTATAAAGAAACAGGAATAGATGCCTTAGCTCCAGCCATAGGTAATGCACATGGAATTTATAAACAAAAACCTCATCTACAATTAAAACACCTGGGGGAAATATCAAAGATAGTTCCCATTCCATTAGTTTTACATGGTGGAAGTGGTATTAGCGATGAAGATATCAAAGAATGTATAAAAAATGGGATATCTAAAGTAAATATCAATACCGACTTGCAAATAGCTTGGGCAAAAGGCATTAGAAAATTCCTACAGGATAATAAAGACGTATATGATCCACGAAAAATAATCTTAAGTGGTCGAGAAAATATGATTAATCAAATAAAACATCTAGTTAAAACATTTAATACAAAAAGAGTGTCTGATTTTTCAAGAAATAATACAATATAGTAAAGATGGTGAAGTTATGAAAATATTAGAAATAACAGGAGGAAATACTCTTTCTGGAACTATTAGAATAAGTGGTGCCAAAAATAGTTCTGTTGCGTTAATTCCAGCAGCAATTCTTTCGGATGAAGAAGTAACAATTTGTAATGTGCCAGAAATTTCTGATACAGATACGCTTTGTGAAATACTAGATTATTTAAATGTTGAAAATAAAAGAGCAAGTGAAAGTATAGTCATTAATCCTAATAATCTAGAAAACAAAGAAATAGGAGAAAACTATTCGAAAAAATTAAGAGCCTCTTATTATTTTATGGGTGCACTCCTAGGAAAATATAAAAAAGCAGTTATGTATTTTCCTGGTGGCTGCTCAATAGGAGCACGCCCAATAGATCTTCATCTAAAGGGATTTGAAGCATTAGGCGCCAAAGTAACAAACGAAAAAAACAAATATATAGTTGAAGCTGAAGAGTTAAAGGGGGCTAATATTTACTTAGATATAGCATCAGTTGGTGCTACTATAAATATAATGCTTGCAGCAGTCAGAGCCAAGGGAACAACTGTAATAGATAATGCTGCCAAAGAACCAGAAATAGTAAATGTTGCGACATTTTTAAATAACATGGGAGCCAAGATAACAGGTGCTGGAACATCAACTATTAAAATAACAGGAGTTGATACACTTCATAAATGTTTTCATGAAGTAATTCCAGATAGAATTGAAGCAGGAACTTATATTCTGATCGGTGCTCTTTGTGGTAATCAATTAAAAATAGATAACATAATTCCTGAACATATAGACTCACTATTATCAAAATTAGAAGAAATAGGAACAGAGCTTGAAATAGGTGCTGATTACATAATTGTTTCTAAAAGTGATCGCTATAAATCTACAAATATAAAAACGGCAGTTTATCCAGGCTTTCCAACAGACTTACAACAACCATTTACAGTTTTATTAACTCAATGCAATGGTAAATCTAAAGTAATGGAAACAATCTGGGAAAATCGTTTCATGCATGTTCCCTACTTAATCCAAATGGGAGCAGATATAACGGTTAAAAACCAAACGGCTACAATAATTGGTCCAACTGCTTTAACAGGAAGTGAAGTAGTTGCAACAGACTTAAGAGCAGGGGCAGCCTTAGTAGCGGCAGCCTTAATTGCCGATGGAAAAACAAGAATAACAAACATAGAACATATCCTAAGAGGATATGAAAATATTGTCGAAAAATTAACAAGCGTGGGTGCTAAAATAGAGAGTCATGAAATATAATATATAAAGACTCTTTTATTTTGGAGGAATTATGAAAAAATATAAAAAAATAATAATTCTTACAGTTATCTCACTAAGTGTATATTTTATTTATCTTGTTACAAATAAAAACAACATTACATATATTTCCTTAGGAGACTCTCTTAGCATAGGACAAAATGCCTATGGAGGAAATTCCTACGGTTATACAGGTTATTTCAGTGATTATCTACGTAAAGGTCATAATCTAAATATTACAACCACCTATTTTAATAGTAAAAATAAAGATATTCCAACATTATATAATGATATATTAAAAAATGAAAGTATCCTTATAGACAATAATAACTACAACTTAAAACGCTTCCTACAAGAAGCTGATGTTATAACAATATCTATTGGATTAAATGACATAATCTATGAATATAGCCTAAAAAATAAAAATGAACTATCAAAATATGAAGAAGATAGAATTATATCCTATATAGAAGATAATTTTAATAGTTTAATTCAAGAAATAAAAAAATACACAACAAAGAAAATAATTGTTGTAGGTTATCCCACTAACAACGTTAAATATAAAAATCTAATTCAAAAACTCAATACAAAATATAAAAAAATATGTCAAGGTACCGATGATATATTTATTGACAGTGATAAATTATTAAATAATGAGAAATACTTTGAATTAAAAAATAATCTTTTTCCTAACGATCAAGGATATAAAAAGATTGCTGAAAACATCATAAAATCATATGAAAATACAAAAAAATAAAGAAATCCACAATAAATGTGGATAAAAACTCTTGTCATGTGCATAAAAAGTTGTTATAATAAATTCGCTATTAATTACTATGGCTTTTAAGAGCTATGGCGGAAGGAGAGATTTTATGAAAAAGGGAATACATCCAGATTATAAAGAAGCAACAGTAACATGTGCTTGTGGAGAAACATTTACTACTAAATCAACTAAAAGTGAAATATCTGTAGAAGTATGTTCTAAATGTCATCCTTTTTATACAGGAAAACAAAATAGAGCATCACGTGCTGGTCGTGTAGATAAATTTAATAAGAAATATGGATTTAATCAAGAATCTGAAAAAGCTGCATAATATGTAGTTTTTTTTTCACAAAAATTGTGGAAAAAAGCAATTAAAAGTAAGTTAAAAATAAAAAATCCACAATTCCTGTGGATTTTTGCTATAATTATACTAGAAAGAAGGAATAATATGAAAATAGGAATAGCATCTGATCATAGAGGATATAAATTAAAAGAATTTTTAAAAAATCATTTAGACTATGAAATGATTGATTATGGTACAACAAGTGAAGAAAGTGTTGATTACCCTGACTTTGGGATATCATTAGGTGAAGCTGTAGCAAAAGGAAACACTGATTTAGGGATAGCTATTTGTGGTTCAGGAATAGGTATATCCATTGCCTGCAACAAAGTAAAAGGAATAAGATGTGCCAAAGTATCAAATAAACAAGAAGCAAAATATACAAGAAATGACAACGACGCCAATATCATAGCTTTATCTGCCGAAGTTCCTGAAGAAGAAGCACTAGAAATCATAACAACATTCATTAACACACCTTTTTCCAATGAAGAACGCCATATAAGAAGAATAAATAAAATAAAGGAATATGAGGAAAAACATGAGTGGTAAAATAATAATCTATATAATTATAACAGTTCTTGTAATATGGTCATTGGATTCTATAAATATAAATTCAATTTTTAAAAAAAATAAAGTCATACAAGCTAAAGTATTTTATTTTTTCTTAGCATTATCACTAATATATTTAGTAACAAACTTTTTTTGGGATTTTTTCCTTACAACAAAAATTTAAATAATAATGTATAAAAACCTCACTATATGAGAAAACTCTTAATGAGGTGGAAAAATGAAAAATAAAAAGCTAAAATCATATGTTTTACCAAGTTTATATGCTTGTTTCTTTGTAGGCGTATTATTTGTAACAATAGGTATTGCTAATGTTTTGACAAAAAAGGCTCCAACAAATAATACAAATGAAGAAATAAACTATGTTTCTGAATCAATAGTAGATGATGATGAACCAGTAGTAAAAGAAGAAAATAAAATTTTAAAACCATACACAAATGATCAAGTAAAAATAGGAAAATATTACTATGATTATAAGGCCGATGAAACTAAACAACAAAACTCAATCACTTATCATGATAATACATATATGCAAAACTCAGGAATAGATTATATTCTTGAAGAGACATTCGAAGTAAATAGTATTCTAGATGGAACAGTAACAAATGTTACAACAGATGAATTACTAGGTAATTGTGTAGAAATAAAACATGATAATAACTATACAAGTATTTATCAAAGCCTATCTGAAGCAAGTGTCAAAAAAGGCGATAAAGTAACAGCCGGTCAAGTAATTGGCAAAAGTGGCCAAAATACATTAGATAAAGACATGGGCAATCATCTACATTTTGAACTATACATAAAAGGTGAAGTAGTAGATCCTCTAAACTATTTAGATAAACAAGTAGAAAAACAAGATAAAACAAATGAAACAGCCAAAACAGAAGAAAATACAAAAACAACAGATAATAATGCCAATCAAGAAGAAGAGTAATCTTCTTTTTTTTCATAAAATTCAAATTATTATATATATTTTAATGAGGAGAGATTTTATGAATGAATCAATAAAAAAAAGAGTATTATTAGAAGCTAAAACTATTATAGAAACCCAAAAAACATTAAGAGATATGGAACAATTAGTTCAAGTAAGTAAAAGTACTATTCATAAAGATATGCAGCAAAGACTAATTGAATTAGATGAAGATTTATATGAACAAGTTCAAAATATTTTTGAAAATCATATAAAGATAAGACACATTCATGGAGGAGAGTCAACAAAGAAAAAATATATGAGTAAATTAAAGAAATTATAAACATAATAATAATAAAGGAGGAATAATAGTGTTAGCAAAAGATGTAGGAATTGATTTAGGAACAGCAAATATATTAATTTATGTTAAAGGCGAAGGAATTGTTTTAAATGAACCAAGTATTGTTGTAGTCGATACAAATGAAAATAAAGTAATAGCTATGGGTAATGAAGCAAAAGAAATGATAGGAAAAACTCCAGAAAATATTAAAGTAATTAAACCATTAAAAGATGGTGTTATAGCAGATTTTGAAATTACAGAATTAATGTTAAATAATTATATTAAAAGGGTTAAAGCAAAAAGTCTATTAACTCGACCTAGAGTTTTAATTTGCTGTCCTTCAAATATTACTGAAGTAGAAAAAAGCGCTATTATAGAAGCGGCAGAAAGAACTGGAGCAAGAAAGGTATTTATAGAAGAAGAACCAAAAGTTGCTGCCATAGGAGCAGGAATCAAGATAAAAAATCCAACTGGAAATATGGTAATAGATATAGGAGGGGGAACTACAGATATAGCAGTTTTATCAATGAATAATATTGTTATATCATCATCCTTAAGAATAGCAGGAAATACATTTGATCAAGATATAATTAATTATATAAGAGAAAAATATCAAGTTTTAATAGGTGAAAGAACAGCAGAAGACATTAAAATAAACTTTGCTAATGTTTATAAGCCAGATAAAAAGAAAGAGTTAATAGTAAAAGGTAGAAATTTAATAACAGGTCTTCCAATTACTATTACTATAAATCAAGAAGATACAGCTAAAGCTCTAGAGGATAGTATTAAAAAAATAGTAAGTGTTTCTATTAATGTCTTAGAAAATACTCCACCAGAATTAGCCGCCGATATTGTTGACAAAGGGGTAATATTAACGGGTGGCGGATCACTTTTAAAGGGCTTGCAAAAAGTATTGAAACAGAACTTAAAAATACCTGTCTTAATAGCTCAGTCCCCATTAACATGCGTAGTAGAAGGGACAAAGGTTCTCTTAGATGACATTAAGAGTATTAGTAAATGTGTTTAATGATTTTCATTTACTTGCTAAATAATAATAATTTGTTATAATTTATATAGAAGCGAGGATTAATATGAAAATAGAAGTATTAAATGCATTGAAAATAGTAATTACAACATTTATTTGTTCTGCTATTATCATGCCATTTATGATTAAAATAGCAAAACATGTTGGAGCCTTAGATGTTCCAAGAAGTGATGAAGGAAACAGGCATATTCATACAAAAACAACACCGTACTTTGGAGGATTAGGAGTATTTTTGAGTTTTTTACTTGGATATATGATTTTTGGAACACCAAGTATTAGAATGAATTCAATACTAATTGGAAGTTTTATCGTTATCTTAACAGGTATAACAGACGATATAGCACCAATAAAGTCTTGGCAGAAATTAATTGGTCATTTAATAGCGGCATCCGTTATAGTCTTTTACGGAAATATTACTTTAAACAATATCACAGCATTTGGATTTAATTTAGATTTTGGTATATTTGCCTATCCACTTACAATATTCTTTATAGTAGCATGTGCTAATATAATTAATCTAATAGATGGTTTGGACGGTTTAAGTGGTGGCATCTGTTCTATTTTCTTTCTAACTATTGGAATAATAGGTTTATATCAGGGAAGAAGTGGCAGTTTAGTCATGATACTAACATTTATTATGTTGGGAGCAACCCTTGGTTTTCTACTTTATAATTTCCATAATGCTAAAATATTTGCTGGCGATTGTTCTACATTCCTAGGCTTTATAATTGCTATTATTTCACTATTAGAATTCAAAGGCCCAGCACTTACCTCATTCTTTGTTCCTATTACAATTTTAGCTATCCCAATCTTAGATACACTATTTGCTATTATAAGACGAACATTAAAGGGAAAACCAATCTTTTCAGCGGACAAGCAACATCTACACCACCAACTATTAGGGATGAATTTTTCTCCAACTGTAACAGTTATTATAATTTATGTGATAGATATTCTTTTCTCATTAGCGACAATCTTATTTATGATTCAAGACCATACTATTGGTATTATCATATATTTAGTGCTTTTTGTAGCAATGTTATGGTTTGTTTTTCACACAAGTATAATTTCTGATAAAAGTCCAAAATTAGTAAAATCAATAGAAGAAAAGATTAAATCCCCTAAAAAGAAAAGCAATGTTTCAACAAAACTTACAAAAGAAAATAAAAAAGATAATTCTCAGAATAAGCCTAAAAAAAGTAAGAATACTAAAGTAACTACTAAAAACAAAAGAAAGTAGTTACTTTTTTTATGAACTTTGATACCAATTTTTGGTAAATTATGGTAAAATCTTATATTATAAGGTGGGACGCTTAATATGTTGAACTTTGTTATTTGCGATGATAATAGAAATTTTTCCAAAATGATGAAAACCGAAATAGAAAATTTTATGATGAACTATGATTAAAAATATAAAATTTTTCATTTTGAAGGTTATGACGAAAGTTTTGAAGATTTTGTAAAAAAGGAAATTGGATTCAAAATATATTTTTTAGATATTAAGACAAAATGTAAGTCTGGGTTAGATGCTGCAAGAATTATAAGAGAAAAATACGATGATTGGGTTTCAATAATTGTAGTAGTCACATCTCATGAAGAGTATAGATATGAAGCCTTAGGAAATAGATTATACTTAATGGATTTTATTAATAAATTAAATGGTTGTCAGAAAACACTAAAAGAAGATTTAAAAAGAATATTAAATATTTATAATAAAAGACATAAGGCATTAAGTTTTGAATATAATCATATTTTTCATAAAATTGAGTTTAGAGATATTGTGAATATAGAAAAAGAACAAGATAGTAAAAGATGTATAATCAGAACAACATATGGAACAATCTATATGCCAGGTACTTTAAATGACATTATCAGTAAACTTGATGACAGATTTCTCAAAGTACATAGAAGTTTAATTGTTAATAAGGATAAAATAGTTAAATATAGTCCTAAATTAAACAAATTAGAATTTAATGATGGAAGTTTTACACATCTAATTTCAAGAAGAAAAAAGAAGGAGTTGATGAAGTGTGATTGATACAATAGTAAAAATCATATGTGCGATTATGTGTGGTTTTACAATAACCTATACAGTTAGAAGCATATTGTATAAAGAATGCGAAATAGTTGATATGAAAACAATACTGTTAAGTAGCAGTATCTCACTTATAACATACTTGCTATATAATATTAACTATAGCGTAGAAAGTATGATAATAAGAATAGTATTTTGTACAATTTTAATCAAGTTTATATTAAATGAATCAGTATATAAAACTTTAATAGCAATGATTATAACTTTTGTAATTATGTCACTAGGAGAAATAATCAGTTCATCAATATTCCTAAATAAATATACAATGGTTGAAATAAGGCAAATTTGGTATTGTATATTGATGTGTAACTTAATTGTTTGCATTTTTACCATTGCTTTTATCACTATACCTATAATAAGAAAAAAACTGCATAAGTTTGTATATAATATAAAAGAGAAGGGAAAGGCCTCAACGTTTTTTATATTTATAATATCTAGCATAGTATTGGCATATGCATTTTATAATATAAGTAAGAACTACAATATAAGTGATAAATATTATATTAATATTATTATAATTATAACTTATTTTTTAATAATTATCATTTTCTTAAAAGATAAAATAGAATATAACAATTTATGTATGAAATACGATTGCCTCTTTGACTATTTTAAAGATGTGGAAGATAATCTTGATGATGTATCATTAACAAATCATGAGTATAAAAATCAATTAGCGGTAATAAAGGGATATATTGAAAATAATAAACAAGGGGAGGCAATCAAATATATAAATGATATAGTAAATGACAATTCAGAAGTAGATAGCAACATTATCTCTGAATTAAAAAATATTCCAAAAGGTGGTATTAAAGGCCTTTTATATTATAAAATAATAACTGCTCATAGCAGAAATGTTACACCAGTGCTTAATATAAGCAATGATTCAAAAAAGTATTTAAAAAAATTAACTTCTGAAGAAAATAGAGTTATTTCTAAAGTTTTAGGGGTGTATATAGATAATGCCATAGAGTCTGCAAGTCTATTAGATAAAAAAATTATTACGATAGAAATATATTCATTAGGCAACATAATAAATTTTGTAATATCTAATCAGTTTAAACCAGAAATTTCTGATATTACAAGAGTCTCTGAAAAGGGCTATTCTACGAAAGGCAAAGGTCACGGTAAGGGAACATATTTAATAAATAAAATAATTAAAAAAACAAATTGGGTTCATACAGAAAGAAAGATTATTAAAAATTTTTATATTCAAAAAATTTCAGTAATAAAATAATTTCTTTATATAGAAATTAATAAAAAAACAGCTATTAACATTTTACGTTAATAGCTAAAACTGTTTAAAATCGATAAATTAATCCATCAATGATTTAAATGCAAGAGGCTCATCAAAAAGTATAAACATACATCCCATACTTGCAGCTCCTGTTAACATCATAGCTACAGCAGCAACAACACCTGCCAATTTCTTTTTCATATTTTTTCCTCCTTTTTATTTTTTATTACTAAAATATTAATTAAATTAATATTTAAGCCTGATTATAATTTCTATATGGTTGTTTAAATATTTTGTATGTTAATGGTAACACCATAATACTTTCAAGTATTAGTGAACAAATTAACATACTATTTATAGAATAATTATTAATATGAACTATTAATATAATATAAATTAAAGTTATTAAGATTGTAGAAAATTTACGGATCTTTCTTTTCTTTTTATTAGGCAAGGGCCTTTTAACCGTATCTGCTGGTGCGTATATTGCTAGTGGAACTAAACATATCATCCCAACACTTATAAGTAAAGTCTTACTAAATTCACCATACAGCATTATTACTGGAACACCAATAAATAATAATGTAGAAAATATTAGGCATTGATAACTCTTCCCAGCATGAAATCCAAACCCTGTAAACCGAATAATATTAAAAAATATTAATAACAGAATAAACTCTTTAATGATACCAAGTATTATTGCAATAAAAGTTATAATAATCAACTTAGTAACACTTAAATATATACCCTCTAAACCGTATCTCAATTTATCCAGTTCTTCATCATCATATGCATGATACTTTGTAATAAAGGATGTTGTTAATTTTAAATACCTATCCTTCATATAAACTCCTCTTTAATCTAACTAAATGGTATCACTTGTATTAAAAATTTTTTCTATATTCAGTAAAATGTCGAATTTTATCAAAATTTAGACTAAAAAATAAGAAAAAAAGATCTCTCTTACCGAAAAAGTATTAGAAATGACATTTAACGGAAATTCTAAAAAAATAATGCCATTTTTGATACACTAAATATGCGCACAAGCAAAGAGTTAGTTAACTGATTTAAAGAGAAGGTGAGGTGGCAGTATGGTAGGACGCGTTAAGTGGTTCAATAATGAAAAAGGTTATGGATTTATTGAGTACAAAGAAAATGAAGATGTATTCATCCATTATAGTACAATTCAAACTGATGGATATAAAACATTAACCGAAGGTCAATATGTTGAATTTGAATTAATTAGTACTCCTAAAGGATTTCAAGCACTAAATGTATGCCCAATTAAAGAACCAGCGACAACAAAGTAATCTATTTCCTTTATTATAGATATAGAATCGTCCCAGAACTAAAAATCTTTTATATCAAACCCAAATATTTATAATAAAGGGATGCCTAAATTGTCCTGTAAAACTACTACTAAAATAGTAGTTTTTTTTAACTTTGTATGTTAAAATATATATAAGGAGGATGATATTATGGAATTCATAATCAGAGGAGATAAAATAAAAGTAACTGATTCAATGAAAAACTACATAGAAGAGAAGTTAGGAAAACTAGAGAAGTATCTAAAAGATGGCGATTCAGTACGCGCAAATGTAGTAGTAAAGGTTAGAAATAAAAACCAAATTGTTGAAATTACAATACCATTAAAAACCATAATTTTACGTTCTGAAGAATCACAAGATGATTTTTACAAGGCTGTTGATAAAACAATCGATAAGCTAGAAAGACAATTAAGAAAAAATAAAACTAGACTTTCAAAACATAATAAGTCAAATAAAGAATTTATGATTATAGATGAAGAAGAAAGTATAGAAGAAGAAAGTATAGTTAAAAGAAAAACAATTGAAGTAAAGCCTATGAATGAAGAAGAAGCAATACTTCAAATGGAGCTATTAGGACATCAATTTTATATGTACTTAGATAGTGATAAAGAAAAATATTGTGTTGTTTATAAGAGAAAAGAAGGAGGATATGGAGTTCTTGAGTCTTAATAACATTAATATTTATATGTAAATCAAAAAAAGCCTAGAAAAATGGGCTTTTTTTTGGTAGAATAAATAGTTAAGGGAGATGTTTAGATGAGTATATTAAATAGATTATTCGATCATGAATATAAACAACTTAAAAAATTTCAAAAATTAGCAGATCAAATAGAGGCATTAGATGAAGAAACAAAAAAATTAACTGATACTGAACTTAGAGCCAAAACAGAAGAGTTCAAGAATCGTTTAAACAATGGGGAAACTGTTGATGATTTATTAGTAGAAGCTTTTGCAGTAGCTCGCGAAGCTTGTTTTAGAGTAATAGGAGAAAAGCCCTTTTATGTTCAATTACTAGGAGCATGTGCCATTCATTTTGGTAACATTGCTGAAATGAAAACAGGTGAAGGAAAAACCTTAACAGCAGTTCTACCAGCTTACTTAAATGCCCTAACAGGAAAAGGTGTTCACATCATAACAGTAAATGAATATCTAGCACAACGTGATACAAACTGGATGGGTGAAATTCATCGTTTCTTAGGATTAACTGTAGGAGTTAACTTAAGAGATATGTCAGCAAAAGAAAAACAAGAACAATATAAATGTGATATTATGTATTCTACCAATAGTGAAATTGGATTTGACTATTTAAGAGATAACATGGTTGTTAATAAAGAAGAAAGAGTTCAAAGACCGTTAAATTTTGCTATTATTGATGAGGTTGACTCTGTATTAATAGATGAAGCGCGTACACCATTAATAATATCAGGTGGAAAAATGACTAGTGCTAACCTATATATTGATGCTGATAGATTTGCCAAAACATTAAAAAAAGAAGAAGATTTCATTTATGATGAAAAAACCAAAAGTGTTAATTTAAATGAACAAGGTTCAGAAAAAGCAGAAAAAATGTTCCATGTTAAAAATTTATATGAAGTAGAAAATGCGACTTTAGTTCATTATATAAATCAAGCATTACGTGCTAATTATGCTATGAGTAAAGATGTAGATTATGTTGTACAAGATGATGAAATTGTTATAGTAGATCAATTCACTGGGCGTTTGATGAAAGGACGTGCTTATAGTGAGGGCCTACATCAAGCAATTGAGGCTAAAGAAGGAGTTACAATTAATCAAGAAACAAAAACACTAGCAACAATTACAATTCAAAATTTATTTAGAATGTATCAAAAGTTAGCAGGTATGACTGGTACAGCAAAAACAGAAGAAGAAGAATTTAGAAATATCTATAATATGTATGTTATCTGTATTCCAACAAATAAGGAAGTAATTCGTATAGACGCTCCAGACTTAGTATTTGCAACAAAGGCTGCTAAATATAAAGCCATAATTAACTTTGTAAAAGAAAGATATGAAGCAGGACAGCCAGTTCTAATAGGTACAATTGCCATAGAAACAAGTGAACTAATTAGTGATTTACTAACAAAGGCAAAAATACCACATGAAACATTAAATGCAAAGAATCATGCTCGCGAAGCAGAAATAATTTCTAAAATCGGACAACACAAATCTGTTACAATCGCAACAAACATGGCTGGACGTGGTACAGACATTAAGTTATCAGACGAAATAAAAGCTCTAGGTGGACTTTGCGTAGTTGGTACAGAAAGACATGAATCACGCCGTATTGATAATCAGTTAAGAGGGCGTTCTGGACGTCAAGGAGATCCAGGATATACACAATTCTTTGTATCTATGGAAGATGACCTAATGGTTCGTTTTGGTTCTGATAGAATTAAAACTATGATGCAAAACATGGGATTTGGTGATAATGCTATCCAAAGTAAAATTATTACTAACTCTTTAGGTACTGCCCAAGCAAGAGTTGAAGGTAACAACTTTGATATTCGTAAAAATATTCTACAATACGATGATGTTATGAATAATCAAAGAGAGATAATATATGAAAAAAGAAATAAAATATTAGACAGTGAATCTATTCATGAAGATATTTTAGATACATTCCGTCATCATATTGAGGACTTGGTTAATTCACATTTAGTAATTGATGGAGAAATTAATGACGACGACATTGATGAAATAACAGAATTTGCCAATGAAAACTTATTAGTTAAAGACATAAAAAAATCATCATTAAAGAATAAGAGCGCAGAAGATATTATAAATAAATTATACCAACAAGTTGTTGATGAATATCAAGAAAAAATATCAATTTTACCAGAAGAGGTAACTAACGAATTTGAAAAAGCTATTTCTCTACAGGTAATTGATAATTATTGGATGGAACATATCAATACAATGTCACATTTAAGAGAAGGAATATACTTACGTGGATATGCACAAGTTGATCCTTTACATGCATATACTATGGAAGGATTCGATATGTTTGATAAGATGTTACAAAATATTGATAAAGACACAACTGTATTCCTACTAAAAGCAGAAATAAGACAAAATATTGAAAGAAAACCAGCTGCAGAAACAAAAAAGATGAGCACCAACAAAGATGATTCATCAGATAAATCAAAAAAGAAACCAGCAAAATCTAAAAAAGTTGGTAGAAACGACCTTTGCCCATGTGGCTCTGGTAAAAAGTACAAACAATGTTGTGGTAAATAACTTATTTTATAAGGGTTTACGAGGTTTTGAAATGACAAAAAATATGTAAAAATTAATGAATTTTGCTAAAATGTTTGCAAATTGTTTGCAAAAATTTAAAAATTATGCAAACAAATAAAAAATAGTAATAAGTCGGTCAATTTGACAGGCTTATTTTTCGTTAAAAATATATTAATTTATCTGTTTAAAAGGATATTAGAGATGTTTATGGTATAATATATGTAGGAGTTGATGAGAGTGTCTAATAAAGATAAATATATTAACAATGCCATTAACAGATTTAGCGGTAATGCAAGAGATATATTATTAAAACAAATTGAGCTGTTTTACGATGTTGATAATCAAGTTACAAAAAACAGGTACAATATAGGTGATGATGTTAAGTTAAAAAAGGGAACATTTATTCATGGTATTTTTGGAGAATTAGAAAATTTTGATTTTACAATAGAAAATGGATTTATATCAACTGATTTTACTTCTGAGGCTAGACCTAATAAAATAAATAATAGTGTGGGTATGTGGAATATACAAGATGATATGATGTTAAAAGAATATATTAATCAGTATAGTGGATTTACAATTTCATACTCCATTGGTAGAGGTCCGGGTTCTAAAACAATTAGTAAGTTGATTCCATATCATAAGTTTGATGAGATTACTGAAGAAATAAATAATAATGATGAAATATGGTCTTATTGGGGTGAACAAACAAAAGAAGTAAGGTTTATTCCTAGTTTAGTTTCCAATAAAAGGCAAATAGCTTTTATATTAAATATGGATTCAGATTATGCTAAAAAACTTGCATACAATGATGTATGGAACTTAGATTTTGACAAAGAAACTGTAAAATCATTTTTAGATTATAGATATATTGAGAAGTTTATTAATGAAGATAGAATAAAAAGGGATGTAGTTACTACTGATAGAGAATCTGCAATTATGTTTGGTTTGCCTATAAACTTGGTAGAAGGTGTTTTTGTAGGTAGAAAGATAGAAAAAGATAATAAAGCTTTAAATTATATAAAATCCAAATTGCCTGATTGTTATGTCTGTAATTTAGATGGTAAAGTAATTGTTAGTAATAAATAGTTTATTAATAATTTAATTGTATGAAGGAGGTTTTAATGATAGAAGAATATAATGAAAAAGCATTTGAAAATATAAAACATTTTGATGAATTTGGGAATGAATATTGGGAAGCTAGAGAATTAATGCCATTATTAGAATATAGTAAATGGGAAAATTTTCATAAGGTTATTAAAAGAGCAATAATTGCTTGTGAAACTAGTAATAACAATATTAATGACCATTTTCCTGAATTCAGGAAAATGGTTGATATAGGTTCGAAAACAAAAAGAGAAACTATTGATTATCACTTATCAAGATATGCATGTTATTTAATTGTACAAAATGCAAATCCTAGAAAAAAATCAGTTGCTTTAGGACAAACTTACTTTGCTATTCAAACTAGAAAGCAAGAAATAACAGAATTGGAGTATTCAAAATTATCTGAAGATGAGAAAAGATTATATACTAGAATTCTTGTAAATAATAAAAACAAATATCTATTTAAGACTGCTAAAGAATCTGGTGTAGAAAATTTTGGCAAGTTTAATAACTTTGGATATAAAGGCTTATATAATGGAGAAACAGCTAAGCAAATTGCAAAAAGAAAAAATATAAAAGAAAATGAAGATATTCTTGATTATATGGGTAGTGAAGAATTGGGTGCTAATCTTTTCCGAATAACTCAGACAGAAGCAAAGTTAAAAAAAGATAATGTTGATAATGAGGAGGATGCTTGTATAACTCATTACAATGTAGGAAAAACAGTTAGAAAAGCAATTGAGGAATTAGGTGGAAATATGCCTGAAACATTACCAACACCAGAAAAATCTATAAAAGAGTTAGAAAGTGAAGAATTATTAAAAATTGGAAATAAATAATAATTGTAGAGTAAAATATGATATAATTTTTATGGAGAACGAATGCAAACAATGATAACATTGTTTGCAATTTGTTTGCAATAGAGAAATATTTATAATAACAAAAATACTATAAATATTATAAATATAGTAGATTACCAAGATGGTAAAGCCTTGAAATATCAATAATATTATAAATATTATAAGTATTATAAATATGGGAGTTCCTACAACATGCGGAAGCGGTAAGAAATATAAACAATGTTGTGGAAAGTAGTTAAAAGCCTTGAAATAAAGGCTTTTTTATACATAAAATTAGGCAATATTATTTAGATACGTTACTAAATACGTTGCGAGAAAGTATCTAAAACGTATCTAGAAACAAAAATGGATAAGAAAAACATAGTATTTTCAATGCTTTTTAGGGGTTTGGAACATTGCCATAGTGATAATGGTAAAAATGATATAATTATAATTAAAGGTGATAGTGATGAATGAATATTGTATGTTAGAAACAGCAAATGATAATTATGAGGAAATAAAATAAATGGATGAAGATAGATTAAGACATTCAATTGCAGTAGCTAGAAAAATGGTAGAGATTGCAAAAAGTAAAAATTTGAGTGATGAAGATATTAAAAATTGCTTTATTATAGGATACAATCATGATATAGGGTATGAATTTACTAAAAATGGAAATAATCATAATACAATTGGCGGAGAAATTTTGAGGAATAACTTTAAACATTGGAGAGAGATTTATTATCATGGCGAAATAAATGTAGAATATAAATCTCTATATTTAGATATTTTAAATCAGGCAGACATGCAAATAGATAAATATGGTAATGATGTTGGTTATGACAAAAGGTTAGAAGATATTAAAAGTAGATATGGAGAAGATTCCGAAGTTTATAATAAATGTTGTAAAATAGTTGATAAAATTAGGAGATAGTAATGGTAAGTATAATAATAGGGAATATAATTGCACTCATTGCTTCAATATTAATGGTATACTCTGGTATGCTAAAACAAAAGAAAAAAATATTATACTTTCAGACAGTACAAATAGGAATGTCAGTAATTAGTAATATCATTTTAGGCGGTATAACCGGAGCTATAATAAATGCACTAAGTATGATTAGAAATATACTATGTTATAAAAACAAATTAGGATTAAAAGAAAAAATAATCATAACAATTTTAGCAATAATTTTAACTTTTAAATTTAATAATTTGGGATATATTGGATTATTACCGCTAATTAGTACAGTTTCATATATATGGTTAATGAATATAAAAGATGTAAGAAAATTTAAATTGTTAATTATTTTTACAATGCTTATGTGGCTTATATATGATGTAGTGATAAAATCATATACATCAGCAATATTTGATTTTATGAATATCATTGCAAATATGTTAACATTATTGCAAATTAAATTAGTTAAAAAGGTTAAAAACTATCGATAAAAATGGCTTTGAAATAGTGGATGAATATATAATAACGGACACATTAGGTAATAAAGAAAAAATGATAGTTCTATTAAATATACCCAATAGATGGACTTTTGGAATTGATGTAGACAGATTAGTTAATCTTGTATTAGATGGTAAAAAGACAGCTACTACATGTTTATATGAACTGGATAATGTTTCAAAAGTTGGGGATATATCTATATTGACAGATTCAAAAGATAGCAATATATGTTTTATAAAGACAATTAGTGTTGTTATTACTGAATTTAAAAATATTACATGGGATTTAGCAAAATTAGAGGGCGAGAATAAATCATTAAATGAATGGAAAGAAACCCATATGAATTATTTTAATAAAATAGATCCTAATTTTAATTAAAATACTAAAGTAATATTTGAAGTATTTGAGGTGATTAAAAATTGCAAGTAATAGAATATGAAGCTAAATATCTAGAAGATGTTAAAGACTTATTAGTTGAACTTGAAGAATATATCGTATCAATAGATAAAGATCATTTGGATCAAGTTCATCCTGAGTATCGAGAGAAAATGGCAATTATAGATTTAGCTGAAGTTAACAAGAATAATGGTAAATGTTATTTGGCAGTAGAAAATAATAAAGCAATTGGCTTAATCATGGGTTGCATATTTCCTTATGATGAATATGATTATCTAGACTATAAATGTCCAAAAAGAGGAGAAATTACAGAGTTGATCGTTACAAATAAAATTAGAAGTAAAGGCATAGGAAAAGAACTAATAAATAAAATGGAAGAATACTTTAAATCCGTTGAATGTGAATATGTAATAGTTGATGTATTTGCCTATAATGAAATAGGTAAAAAGTTTTATAATAAAAAAGATTATCATACAAGAATGGAAACAATGATAAAGAAAATATATTGAAAGGAAATAAACAATATGAAACATGAAATGAAATTAAATAATGGCCCGTTTGAGCGAATAAAAAATGGCACAAAAACTATAGAGTTAAGATTAAATGATGAGAAAAGACAATTGCTAAAAATTAAGGATTTAATAGAATTTACTAATAGAACTAATAACGAAAAAATGTTAGTTGAAATCGAGAACTTATATCATTATCCATCTTTTGAAGAATTATATAAAAATTTTGATAAGGTGGCAATGGGTTATGATGAAGATGATATAGCTGATCCAAAAGATATGGAAGAATATTATTCTCCAAAAGAACAATCTAAATATGGTGTATTAGGTATTAAAATTAAAAAAATGTAATTTTATTAAAAATAGTAAAATATGCCAAGTTGGGTGTGGACCAAAACATAATAAGAAATTAAAAAAGGCTTAGTAAAATAAGGAAAAACTAAGTCTTTTCATTTTGTTAAAAACAATGATTTTATATTCTGGATCCACTTGTAGAGCCACTCTGCTAGAGATTAGCTGGAATAAACTAAAACATAAAGGTAATAATATTCCATATCTATTTTTTTAATAGTTATAAATAATTTATCCACATTTTTGTGGAAATTTTGAAAAATAAGTTATCCGCAATATTATGAAAAAATCCACTATGTATTAATTAGCGGATTTTTTTAAAGCATTTACAAAGAAAAAGTATTTATGAATTTAGATCATAATATAGTAGATGATAAATAAAATATAAGTTTAGATTTAATATAAAAAAACAAGAATTGATTTTCTTGTTTTAAACTATTTTACTATTATCTTATTATTATTTTTAAATTTGATATTATCAACATCGGATTTAATTAATTGTTTACCAATATTTGGTTCATAATACATATAGTAATTATCTTTAGTATCATCTAACGAGTTATGATAAAAGGTAACTTCATTAATGGCATAGTATGGATTTAAACGACGATTTAATTCAGCAATTTTAATTTCTTCTGCTAAAACTAAATTACCTATTTTTTCACTACTTATTAAGCCTTTCTTAATCTGTTCTAAAATAGCAATATTCTCATTTTTATTTAAGTATTCATAATATCTATCATAAACTAGTTCTTCTAAGTATTTAATATAATCTGATGGAGCTTTAAAGTATTTTCTTTTTAAGATATTTTGTTTATATGAAAATAAATCAGCATATACGGTTTGCATCACGATGTTTCCACGAACTTGTGCTGGAAGGGCTTTTATAAACTTATAATAGTAGGCAAAGATTTCATATCCGTCCATATTATTTGGTATTTCTAGTTTATATAAATATTTTCTTGCTGCCTCTAGAAATTTTAATAGTTCTTTTTGGTCATTAAATCTGCGATATCTTTGATGAAAAAGTTCATTAGAATCAAGTAATTTATTTACTAAATATCCACCAGCAGAGTCTATATAACCTAAACTAATATCCAAATCTTCATTGTCTCTTCTATATTCATATATTTCTTTGGCAATTTTAATAGTGTCTTTAGTTTGATAACAACTAAAAACTTGACTTAGCTTTAAACCACTATATTTTTGGGGTAATATGTAGAATCCAGTTGTTTCACTTATTGATTTAGCATTACTAAGATCAATGGAATTTCCAATGTAATCAGTTGCATCAGCAATAATTATTTCACCATTATGTAAATCAGTTTCACACCATCTATGATCCTGATTATCAAATTGCATTATTTTAGTTTCAATTCCAAAATAGTTTAGAATATATGCATATAGCTCTGACCACTGGCTACATACAACATATGAAAATAATTTAGCGTTTTTTACATCAATGGGAGTATTAACGATAATTTTTTTCTGTTCAGGAGGAACTAAAGTATATGAAATATCATAATATAGGTTACGGGCTAACTCAATATATACATATCTGGCAATTAATTTTGGGTCAGTTAATCTTTTAGATTTAACTTTATTAATTACATAATCAGTCAAGCTGTCAGTAACTAGATCCATAGGGATTTTGCTATCTTTAGGATTCTTTTCAGTATTTCTACTTATAATTAATTTTAACTTGTTTTCAATATCCCTAATTATTTTATCAAAGCCATCTTTATCGATAGTTTTTAACCTTTTTAAGTAATTTTCAGCCATTAATGTTTGATTTGATAAATCATTTCCATGATTTGAATCTACATTACATGCATAAATAAAATCTAGCATTTTTTTTAACTCTAATTCAATTTTCATAATTTATCTCCCCCTTTAATTACGCGTATTATAACACTTTTGTTCGCTTTTGTCAAATAAAAAAGAGCACAACTTGTGCTCATCTATATACAGAGGATCTTCACACTTATTAGTGAACCTTCCTCATTTATATATTATGCAGTAAAATACAAATTATACATAAATTATATGTTGTTTATATTTTTAAAATATGTATATAATAATACTAGAAAGTTGGGATAAAATGGAAAAAAGTGAATTGAAAAGAGAATTAACCAAGATAAATGATGAAGTAAAAGATTTATGGAGGTCACTTTGACATTGATCAGAAAAAGGAAGAAATAAAAGAAAGAGATACTAAAATAAATGAATCGACCTTTTGGCAAGATCAAAAGAAGGCAGAACAATTCATCAAAGAAACATCAGAGCTAAAAAACACTGTTAATTCTTTAGAAAGTTTAAAAAAAGATATAGACGATACCATTGAATTATTAAATCTTCTTGAATTGGAAAGTGATGAAGAGTTAGAAAAACAAATTAATACTGACTTCGAAACATTAAGAAGAAGAACTGAAGAGTTAAAATTACTTCTTCTTTTGAATGGTCCATATGATAAAAATGATTGTATTCTAGAAATTCATAGTGGCGCTGGTGGAACAGAAGCTTGCGATTGGGCAGATATGTTATATAGAATGTATACTAGATACTGTGAAAAAAAAGGCTTTAAATTAGTTGTATTAGATGTTCAAGCAGGAGAAGAGGCAGGAATAAAAAGTTGTTCGATTGAGGTAAAAGGTCACAATGCCTATGGTTATTTAAAAAATGAAAAAGGCGTTCATAGGCTAGTAAGACTCTCTCCATTTGATTCAAATAATAGACGCCATACATCCTTTGCATCTGTTGAAGTAACTCCTAAAATAGATAATAATATTTCCATTGACATAAATGAAAAAGACCTAAAAATAGATGTTTATCGCTCTAGCGGATGTGGTGGACAGGGTGTAAACACCACAGACTCCGCAGTTAGAATTACTCATTTACCAACAAAAATAGTTGTTACATGTCAAAATGAAAGAAGTCAAATTCAAAATAAAGAAACCGCAATGAACGTTTTAAAAAGCAAGTTGTTATTATTAGAAGAAGAAAAAAAGAAAAAAGAATTAGATAATCTAAGAGGGCAAAGTTCAAATATAGAATTTGGTTCCCAGATTAGAAGTTATGTTATGCATCCATATTCAATGGTAAAAGATCATAGAACAAATGCAGAAACAAGTAATGTATCAAAAGTACTAGATGGCGACATAGATATTTTTATAGAAAGTAATTTAAAAAGGGGAAAATAAAATGAAAAATACTACTACCAGCGAAGTAATTAAAAAGATATATTCAAAGAAAAAGATAAAAAGATTTATTGAATTATGTCTTGGTGCTCTTTTAGTAGCGCTATCATTTAACATCTTTTGTCTTCCTAATAATTTAGTATCTGGTGGTATAAGCGGTTTATCAATTATTACTGAAAGTTTATTTAATTTAACTCCTTCCGTTGTAATATTAGTAATTGATATTCTCTTAGTAGTATTAAGTTATTTTTTACTAGGCAAAGAAAAAACCTTTTATTCTCTAATCGGGAGTCTTTTATTTCCCCTTTTTGTTCAACTAACCACACCTGTGACTCAATATATATCACTTGGTGAAATTCCAACTCTTCTTGCTACTATATTCGCAGGTATAATTCAAGGAGCTGGAGCAGGACTAATTTATAAAGCAGGTTACACATTGGGAGGTACCGATATTATTAATCAAATGCTATCAAAATACTTTAAAATGAGTTTAGGAAACGCCATGTACTTTAGTGATGGGATAATTATTCTTTTAAGTGGTATAATTTTTGGTTTAAACAAAATTATGTATGGAATAATACTGTTATATATAATTAGTTACATTACCGATAAGGTAATAATAGGTGTATCTGAAAGTAAGGCTTTCTATATCATTACCAAAAACCCAAAAGAAATAAAAAACTATATTATTAACGATTTACATCACAGTGTTACAGAGTTCAAGGCAGAAGGCGGTTATTCTGAAAAACAAGAATATGTATTGATGACAGTCCTACCAACCAAAGAATACTTTAAATTTAAAGATGGTATTATGCAAATAGATAATGAAACATTTTTTGTAGTAACAGATGCTTATGAAGTTGTAGGAGGACAATAATGAAAAACAAAAAAATAAAAAAAGAAGTTCTCAAGAGTTCAAATCAAAGTATCCAAAAAAGATACCTTCAAATGATTATTTCCCTTTTCTTTTCAGCAATAATATATAACTTTTTAATAGAGCCCTCCAGAATTACAACCGGCGGTGTCAACGGGATAGCGCTTATTCTAAAATACATTAGTCATATAACTCCCGCTATAACAATATTTATTGTTTCAGCTATACTACTAGTTTTTAGTTATATATTTCTAGGCAAAGAAAGAACCAAAGGAACGCTCGTCGCAACAATTGTTTATCCTTTATTTGTTTACCTAACTAAATTTCTTTCCCCACTAATGCAAATTGATATGAATGATCTTTTAGTAATTTCAATATTTATTGGATTCGCTGGAGGAGTTTGTAATGGCCTACTTTATAAAACTGGCTTTAGTAATGGCGGACTTCCTATAATTAGTCAAATAATATATGATAAGTTTAAAATCCCAATTGGTAAAACTAATTTTGTCATTAATACAATTATTGTTTTAATAGGAGGATACTACTTCGGAATTACAATGATTATGTATGCCGTTATAATTAATTATATAAATAGTCTTGTTGTCGATAAAATACTATTGGGTGTTTCTAAAAATAAATCAATATATATTGTGACAGATGAAGCTGAAAAAATAAAGCAATTTATTATGGAAGAAATGAATCATACTGTTACAGTATTTGATGTTGAAGGAGCCTATACTAATACCAACAGGGAAATACTACTAACAGTAATTCCAAGTAAGGAATACTTTGAGATAACAGAAAGCATTAAATTACTTGATCCTAACATATTTTATGTTGTAAGTGATGCTTATGAAGTTAAAGGTGCTAAATAAGGAATAACTAAGTTATTCTTTTCTTTTGCCAATATTTTCAAAAAACTTATCATATCTTTTCTTGTCGAAAAAAGTATGTTATAATCTAAATACTAAGGTGGTAGATAAAGTGGATATTATACGTTTAAAAAATGTTAAAAAACAATATAAAAATGGTGTTACCGCTATTCATGACCTAAATCTTTCTATTGAAAAGGGCTCATTTGTCTTTGTAATAGGGGATAGTGGAAGTGGTAAAAGTACATTGATGAAGTTGCTATATAGAGAAGAAAAACCTACAAGTGGTCAAATTGTTGTAGGAGGCATTAATGTTGCTAAATTACGAAATAATAAAGTTTATAAACTTCGAAGAAAATTAGGGATTGTCTTCCAAGATTATAGATTGCTTCCTAAATTAACGGTTTATGAAAATGTCGCTTTTGCAATGGAGGTTATAGGTGCCACAAAACAAACTATTAGGATAAAAGTTTTAAAAGCCTTGGAAGTTGTAGGATTAAAAAACAAAGTACATAATTATCCTAGTCAGTTATCTGGTGGTGAACAACAAAGAGTTGCGATAGCTAGAGCCATTGTTAATAATCCTAAAATGCTATTATGCGATGAGCCTACAGGTAACCTAGATCCAACAATGAGTATGGAAATAATGAATGTTCTTGATGATATTAATAAGACTTGGGGAACAACAATAATAGTTGTAACTCATGATAAAGCCATTGTTAATAAGATGAAGAAACAAGTTATTACTCTAAAAGAGGGAAGATTAGTAAATAATAAAGAGAAAGGAACATATGATAATGAAGTTGCTTAGAATGTTAGGAAGAAGCATCAGAGATGCTTTTAAAAGTGTTTTCCGTAATTTTAGTCTTTCACTAGCTTCAATATCATGTATTGCAATTACACTGATTATAGTAGCTGTTTCAATAGTAGTTTCCTTTAATGTTGAAAATTTTACACAAGAGATTGAAAGAGATTTAACCATAGTTGTATTTGTAGATAATGATGCTACACAAGAAGAAGTAAATAATGTAAAACAAGAATTAGAAAAAATTAATGAAATTAACAAAAAAGAAATAGTTTATAAAGATAAAAATAGTATTAAAAATGATATGGCCAAAGAATCAGAGGTTTTTAACACAGTCATGGCTGAATGGGATGAAAAAGATAATCCATTAAAAGATACCTTCCAAGTAAAAGTCAAAAATGCCGAAAAGATAGGTGTTACTGCTGATAAAATTAAAAAGATAAAAAAAGTATCCGTAGTTAGATATGGTGAAGGAATGGTTGAAAAGATGATTTCATCTTTCGAGACTATCAAAAAAATCACTTATATTGCAGTAATCGCTTTAATTTTAGTTACTATATTCCTAATAATTAATACAATAAAGCTAACAATCTTTTCTAGAAAAAGAGAAATTAGCATCATGCGTCTAGTTGGTGCCAGTAACTTTACTATAAAAACTCCATTTATTATTGAAGGAATGATTTTAGGAATGATTGGCTCACTATTACCAATAGGTCTTATTATATTTGGTTATCCAGCCCTTTATGATAAATTAGGAGGATATGTCTTCTCACCACTAGTAAAATTAATAGGCAGTGCTTCATTTGTTTATAACACATCATTAATAGTTCTAGTAATAGGTATTATTGTTGGAATGATAGGTAGTGCAAGTGCTGTTAGAAAATATTTAAAAGTTTAATAACTAGAAAAGGAGTTTATATGAAAAAAATTAGAATGATAGTATGTTTTCTTATAATAATTTGCCTAGTTATAACAACCAAAAATGTTCATGCTGTAACATTAAAAGAATATGAAGACAAAGTAGCTCAATACACAGCAGAATTAAAGGAAAAAGAAGCAAAAAAAGCCAAGAGTGAAGCAGAAGTTGCAGAGGTTAAGAAAAATATTCAAAACATCGAAAATCAAATTAGTCAAACCGAAAAGGAAATAAGTAACCTACAAGCAGAAATTGAAAAAAGTAACCAAGAAATCATTAAGAAAAGTACAGAAAGTAAAAAGGTTATGGAATACTATCAAATAGCCAATGGTAACAATGCGTATTTAGAATATGCTTTTGGAGCAGAAACTATAACTGATATGATTTATCGTATGTCAATTGTTGAACAATTAACTGAATACAATGATAAAATCATGAAAGAATTAAAACAGTTAATTGCCGAAAATAATAAAAAGAAAACTCAACTTTCCAGTAAAAAAGAGGAATTAAAAACATTAAAAACTCAACTTGAAAGTGAAAAAGAAAGAATAGAACAAGAAATAAAATCAATAGAAGGAATTATACCATCAGTACAGGGACAAATTAACCTATATCAATCTAGAGTTAACTATTATAAGAAAAAAGGTTGTAAGTCAAGTGATGTCATAGGGGTTACTTGTGATGTTCCTAAAAAAGTAACTACAGGAGGAAACAGAAATAATAACGGATCAAATGTTGGAACAGGACCACTTATTAATGGTTCATTCCGTTTCCCAGTAGATGGTGGCTCTATTAGCTGGGGCTATGGTGGAGCTCATAAGGGAATTGATATTACTAAAAACAGAACATGTGGAGCACAAATTCACCCTATAGCGGCAGGAAGAGTTTACTATGTTGGAAATACACTAGATGTATATGGTGCATATATGGTTATTATTGTTCATAATATTAACGGACGCCTAGCCTTCTCACAATACGCTCATGTTCAGCCAAACATTCCTGTTGGTGTTGGACAGGATGTTGATATTAATTCAACAATCGCTTACATGGGAACAACAGGTTACTCCACAGGATGTCACTTACATTTGGAAACATCATGGGATAAAGGTTGGGGATATAACGCAAGTTATAGTCAATATATAAAACATATAGTAAGTCCATATAGTATTGGTGTACCAAAACCATAAAGAATCATTATTGATTCTTTTTTAAATTTACATTTATTTGCTAGCATGTTATACTTGTACTATAAAAATATGAGGTGTAAATATGAAAAAAAATATCACATTAGTAATAATTATAATTGCTGCAGTTGCTGCTATCTTGGTTTCTGCAATAAATATTAAAGGTTTTTCTGTAACAGAATCATCTAAAAAATTTAAACAAGAATATGAGTCAATCAATGATAAAGTAAGTGAAAAAAGTAGTAAAAAGAATAGAAGTGTAAATATACCAGAAAATAACCCAATGGAATATATAACAGCTGAAAAACTTGCTAAAAAAATAGATAATAAAGAATCCTTTGTTGCGTATTTTGGTTTTTCAGAATGCCCATGGTGTAGAAGTGTTATAGAAGAATTAATTACAACAGCACAAGAAGAAAATGTAAGAAAAATATATTATGTAGACGTAAAAGAAATAAGGGATACTTATATACTAAATGAAAATAATGAACCTCAAAAAGAAAAGGATGGTTCAAAGGGTTATAATTCTTTAATTAAAAAATTATCAAATGTGTTAAATGAATATACTCTTACAACAGATGATAATAAAACAGTTAATGTCGGAGAAAAAAGAATATATGCTCCCAATGTTGTTGCGGTAGTAAATGGTGAAGCTAAAATACTTGAAACCGGTATCAGTACTAAGGAAACTAATCCGTATATGAAATTAACAAAAGAAATGAAATCTGATAGTAAAAAAGCCTTCAAAAAGGTATTTAAATATATAAATAAGTAGAGCAGTAAGCAGTTATATTACTAAAATAATACACATAATATTAACTATCATATAGGAGAAAACTAATGGAACTGTGGCTAATTGAATTTATTAATAAATATGGTTATTTTGCAATTTGCTTTTTAATAGCTTTTGAAAATATATTTCCTCCAATACCATCGGAAATAATCTTAACATTTGGCGGATTTATGACTCATAGTTCTAATTTAGAGATTCCCCTAGTAATTATTTTTAGTACAATTGGAAGTCTAATTGGTGCCTTAGTTTTATATTTTGTTGGCAGTATCTTTAATAAGGACAAAATAATTAAACTATTGTCTACAAAAGTAGGTAGATCATTACATATCAAGGAAAAGGATATAAAAAAGGCTGATAATTGGTTTACCGAAAAAGGCTATATCACAGTATTTGTCTGCAGATTTATACCAATTGTTCGTAGCTTAATATCAATTCCCGCAGGAATGAATAAAATGTCCCTAACTAAATTTATTATATATACAATATCCGGTACCATAATCTGGAACAGTGTATTAATATGCTTAGGCAGATTAATGGGAAAAAACTGGATACTAATAGTCGAATATATGAATAAATTTTCCTATTTAATTTTATTTATTATTATATTAATAATATTTTATATAATTTATCGTCTTTACTTTAAAAAAAGGAAAAAGAAAAAAGTTTGATTTTATTATCGAATTTTTTTCTTTTTTTATAAGCCATTCATATTATTAACTGAAAGGATTAATATTATGAAAATATGTGTATATGCGATTAGTAAAAATGAAAGTAAATTTGTGGATAGATGGGTTGACTCTATGAGTGAAGCCGATGATATCTATGTTTTAGATACTGGATCAACAGATGATACTGTGGAAAAACTAAAAAAGAGAGACGTAAAAGTGAGTGAGGAGATAATCACCCCTTGGCGTTTTGATGTTGCAAGAAATAAGTCCCTAAATTTATTACCTGATGATGTTGATATTTGTGTTTGTACAGATTTGGATGAAGTTTTTAATAAGGGTTGGCGAAAAGAATTAGAAAAAAATTGGACTCAAGAAACTACACGTTTATCATACATATACAATTGGAGCCTAGATAGTGATAATAAACCTATTGTAACTTTTTACCTTAACAAAATTCACACTCGTAATGATTATAAGTGGACTCATCCTGTGCATGAAGTCTTAACATATATAGGAAAAAATATAGAAAGAGAAACAACAGTTGACGAAGTGACACTAAACCACTATCCTGACAAGAACAAATCCCGCTCAAGTTATTTACCTCTTTTAGAACTTTCTGTTAAGGAAGACCCTGAAGATGATAGAAACGTGCATTATTTAGGAAGAGAATATATGTATTATGGTAGATGGAACGATTGTATTGATACATTAATAAAGCACTTACACCTAAAAAGTGCAGTATGGAAAGATGAAAGATCAGCCTCAATGAGATTTATAGCTAGATCATATACTCATCTCAAAAGATATGATGAAGCAAAAATGTGGTTAGATAAGGCTATAGAGGAGGCCCCATATTTAAGAGATCCCTATGTTGAAAGAGCTATGTTGGAGTATGAGTTAAAAAATTATGATGAAGTTATAGTTTTTTGTAAAAAGGCCCTAACCATAAAATCTCATCTAAAAACATATATTAATGAAACATTTAGCTGGGATTCTACAATCTATGACCTACTTTCCATAGCTTATTATTATAAAAATGACATACAATCGTCCCTAAAAAATGTTTTAATAGCACTCAAAATGGAACCAAATAACGAAAGACTTCAAAATAATAAAAAGATAATTGAAGAAAAAATTCAGTTATAATAATGGATTGATAATATCGGACGGGGTAATACTTCGTTCTTTTTTATTCAAATAGGCAACATATAATAAAACAAGGGCACTAATTATAGTCAAAATATTTGTTCCTAATATCAAAAAACTTTTATATTGAGCCCTGCTGCCAACCTCTTCCTCTTTATAGGACATATATGATATATATAAAGTAAGTATTACTACTATTAATACTGCAATACGATTATAAAATGATAAGTTTAGTGCCTGTTGCTCCGAAAATAAATTATCTCTCTTCGTAACAGTAAGCTTTTCATTATAAATTATAATTAAAGAAATAATCGATGTAATAATGAAAGTAGTTGTCGCTATTAATTGTAAATCTAAAATTAAAGTATCATTGTTATCATTTGTCATAGTATAATAATCAGCAAACTATAATTAATGCCTATCCTTTCATAAAATTATATTCATAACTCTTAATTATATTTAAATAAAAATGTCCACATAATTGTGGATAAATTACTTTACATGTGTATAAAAATAAATTTCAAAAAATACATTAAAAAATTAAATGCGTGGTACAATAATTATAGAATAGAATGGAGATGGGAATATGGAATTTAATTTTAAAGGAAAAAAGGCAATAGTGACTGGAGGAGGTAGTGGATTAGGAAGAGAATGTGCCTTACTTTTTGCTAAAGGAGGAGCAGATGTTTTAATTGCAGATCTTTTACCAGAAAGATGTGACACAGTAGCAGAAGAGATTAGAAACTTAGGTGTTAATGCCATTGCTTATCCAATTGATGTGTGTGATTATAGTCAAATGGAAGCAATGTATAAAAAAGCCCTAGAAGAGTGGGGACGAGTTGATTTCGTTGTAAATAGTGCCGGTGTATGTCTTACTGAAGAATTAACAAAACAAAGTCTAAAAGATATTAACTTGTCTATTGATGTTAATATTAAAGGAACTGTTTATTCTTGCCGCGAAGCTCTAAAAATAATGAGACCCCAAAAATATGGGAAAATAGTTAATATGTCATCAATTGCAGCTAAATCTTGTGCTGGAGGATTTAGTGTTTATAGCGCAACAAAGGCCGCCGTTCTAGCCTTAACTGCCTCTTTAGGAAGAGAAGCAGCCCTAGATAATGTTAATGTAAACTGTATTTGTCCAGGAATTATTAAAACTAGTATGTGGGAAGATATTTTAGATCAAATCGCTGGTCAAGATCAAGAAACACGTGATAAAGTTTGGGCTGAATGGAATAAAGGCACTCCAAATGGAAAACCACAAGACCCAATTGACATTGCCTATATGACAGCATTCCTTTGCACAGATGAGGCAAGATATATAACATGCCAAAATATTGGTGTTGATGGAGGATATACATTCTAATATCAGTTAATAGCCACTAACCCAAATTTAGATATATTAATTAATATTTAATTAGTATCATCATAAAATTATATGGGAGGTGACTATGAACGAATTAAAAAATACTGCTACTGCAGTTGGAAATTATAATAATATTTCAACAACACTCGTATCAAACATAGCAACAGTAAACATTGTAGATGGTCTTTCTTTAGTTAAATCGGCGGATAAAACCAATTGGAATAGTGGCGACTTAATGTATACTATAACAATTAATAATGAAACTGAAAACAACTATGAAAAACCTGTAATTACCGATATAATTGATACCAGTTTAGTTACTTTTATTGATGGTAGTGTAACAATAGATGGAACTAAAGCAACATCTTCTGAATATAAGTATGATGAACAAACCCATACATTAACCGTTAATTTGGATACTATAACACCCTCATCAAGCTCTACACTTACATTTCTTGTTAAGAAAAAATCATAATAAATTTTTCATTTTAAAAAGTAACAGTACATTGGAATGTAATGATGTAGAGTTGATTGAGAGTAATTATGTAACAGTTGTTAGTCCGGAACCTAGAAGACGAGCAGACGAATATTGGTGTGGAGCACCACACTGGAGAGATTAAGAATCACTAACATGCAGTGATTTTTTTCTTTTTATATTAATATTAGTAAAAAAGACCAGTTTATAACCAGTCCTCAGTTGATGATAATTTAACTTTAATTTACTGAATATTGTATTTCTTTATTAGTATACTCATATCTGAAAAATCAATATCAGCACTAGCATCATTTTCTATTTCAGTTTTAAGTTGTAATTCAATAGGGGTTGTTGTTTCTAATAAACCGATCTTTGAAAAAAACATTTCAGCAATATTACCTTTTTTTAGTTCACAGATAAAATTATCTACCTTTTTATCATTTGTTACATCATATAAATAAAATGACGCTCCTACTGTAGATGTAACACCAGATATTTTACCACATATAGTTATTTCATAAATTCCAGCACTTTGAATACTAATGTTTTTTGTATCCTTAATTATAAAATATTCATTATTATTAGGCACAACTTTTTTCGTTCCTATCATAGCGCTCCCTGAAACAGTAGTTTCAGGAAAACTTCCAAAACATAAAGCATTATATAGAGCTAGTTCGCTTGAGCCAGGTTCACCTTTATCACCTTTTGGTCCAACATCTCCCCTTTTCTCCTCTTGGCCCAGTATGTCCTATTTCTCCTTGTAACCCTTGAATTCCTGCATCACCTTGGGGCACTAGAATGTAGTTTATACCCAAAATAACCTTAAGGTATAAATTCTAAGCAGAATACAAATTCCAATCAATATTAATAGGTCTTTCAGAAGTTAATGGATCAATTTTTCCTATTTCAATTTTGTTAATAAAGGCATCTAAAACTATTTTATTTAAATCAGATAAATTACGATATTTTTCAAATAATTTAACTTTATCAATTTGTTGTTTCTCTTTTTCTAATTTTTCAATATCACTATCTATATTTGAATAAACGTTTTGTAAATAATATTCTTTACTTACTTTTGATAAATCAAAATATTCATTTATTTTTAATGTTGTCAAGTATATATTGTTTAAACTCATTTAAATCAATTGACTCTGTATTATCACAAATATGTCCATTTTGAGATGAATTTCCTCTACACTGTAAATATTCTTTATTACCAGCTTTAACTTTAGCATTATCCGATATAGTAACCATATTTTCTAATAAAGTATCTTCTTTAGAATTAATAATACCAATTGCATTTAATAATCCACAACAAGCAAATAAAACTGCCGATATAATTGTAATAATTAAAAAGATTGCAAATGCAACAGCACAATATTTTATTATTTTTTGAGCAGTTGTCATTTAATTTCTACACCACCAAACATACAAGAAGCATTAATATAAATAGTATATGAATTATCATCTACATTACATTTTTTATTATTTGATACGCCACCAAATATTGAATTTGACTTTATTTTTACCTTACAATTATCAGGAATATAAATATCGATTCCACCAAAAATACTACTTGTATTTATAACAATATCTTCACTTATAATAGCCTTTCTTAGATCTAATTTTATTCCACCAAATATTGCGTTCAAATTAGATCCTTTAAATTCTTCACCATCAAAATTCAAATTTTGACCAGAAAATGTAGCAGTATAACCATCGTTAGAACTTAGATTTTCATTTAATTTTTTTATTTTCTCATTTACTTCTTTATTGATGTTATTCTTAAAAATAAGAGATAATCCAATAATTACAAAAATTAATGGTAAAATAAGTTTCCATATTAATTTAAAGTCAAATAACCCTCTACATGCAAATAACATAATCAATCCTATTATTAAACCAATAAGATTTCCTATTTTATCGTTATCAGTCACTAACCCAATAAATGTTGGTACAATAATAAATAATGTCCACCAACCATCAAAAAATAAATTAATATTAAATATATCAAGGGCATTTCCTCCTAATATTACACCAATTATAATAAAAATTAATCCCCACATAATATCACTTATTCTTTTCATATTAATCATCTTCCTTTCTTTTAAATATTTAATATACTATATATAATTCTTTTAATGTACTATTTAATTAACTTTTTATATGTTTCGCTAAAAAATATCATACCTACTAAAATCAATACTATCAAAAATATTAATACATAAACAAGTGAATATCTTAATAATATTAATGATACAAAGCAACCAAATATCACTTTAAATACCTTATATGATAGTGATAAATAAGTAAGTGCTGCTTGTTGTTCACTACTTGATGTTTTATCTAAAACAGTATCTTGAATAACAGATGTAAAGAAATCTATCAATGCCACAACAATTGAATAAGACAAACACATAATTAAAAATTTAATCAATAAATTATCAATTAAATAATGACTAAATACAATAAATCCAAAAGAAATCATCAATAAACTTGGCAATAAAATTAACAATTTTTCTCTAAGTTTTAGGTAAATTTTATTTAAACATAAATTAGATAATATTCTAACAATTCTAGAAACAAATACTATTAAACTAAAATAATATGTAGTTTTAGCAATATTAAAAAAATATTTTAATTCTTGTTGAATAAATAATTCAGAATTATTGAATCCTAACGCAATACAAGTTCTTATTAATCCAAAAAACAAAATTATATTAATAATCATCTTATTCTTTATTATTATTTTGCTATAACTGTTATTACTTTTTTCTTCAACATTTTCTGTTTTTATATCATCAATAAATAATGACATAATAATAATAATTGTGCAACAAATCATACAACAAATCATTGGAATATAATAATTCAAATTAAATAAATATCCCACTACTAAGGCAATTATAGCGGTTGCTATTGAATATATCAAAAAGGATTTATTTTTATACTTTATATATTCATCACTTTTAAAAGCATATATTAAATTATTTCTAAGTATAATATTTATCATATCTTTAAAAGTAAATGCTATTGTTTCTAATATAATTCCTATCATTATCATATAAAAATTGCCAAATGTAATCAATAATACAGAAAGCAATAACAATATAGAACCAATTCTTACAGATAATACATTGTTTATTTTTTTTATAATTTTTAATAGTAATGGTTGAAGTAATATACACAATAAGGTAGATATTGTTCCTAAAAGCGTTATTTGTGATGGACTTAAATTTTTAGCAATTGTAAAAAACAATGTACTTATTGGTGTATAAAACAATAATCCATATGATAATCCCATATACCATGGTAAAATTTTTAGTATTCTTTTTGATTTTTTATTTTCATTCATTTTATGCCTATTTATTATTATTTTCGCAATCTAAAAAATATCTTTCAACATCATCTACTGTCAAATTTGCATAAGTTTCCAATATACCTTTTTTTATAACATTACGATATTCTTTACTTGGAGATTCTAAATCATCTCTTTTATGCGATGCAGTAAATGTAAAGATTGGTAATCCATCATATTCTCCAACATATATTATGGCATCATATGATTTACCACCTTGTTCTTGCTTTAATACATCCCTAAATTGATTCATTTTTAATTTGTATATCTTACCATAACTTTTTCCTGTATGTTCATAATCTAAAAATGCAACTCCACCATTCCATCTCTTACTATGTTTGGCAAAATATACAGGGCAAGGAAAAATATATGGTTTAGCATCTAGCGGTTTAGTTTTATCACTACACCCTTCTTTATGACCAAATTTACCATTTTGATCACCATTTATATAAATCATTAACCTATCCATACTAAGATTAGACCCATAGCAGGCATACCAAACATAACTATCTAAATTGTATTTTTCAATATATTCATTATCTACTTTCTTCATTAAAACAACTCCTATCAATTATCTTTTAAACATTAATGCATAAAAACATTTATCTATAAATCTTTAAAAGCCTTTTCAAGACTTTCTAAAGCACATTTTAATTTTGCCCTAGACAATGCAACATTCATTCTCTGAAATCCACTTCCGGTTTTTCCAAATTTTTTTCCACTATCCAACCATAACTTTGCTTTATTTAATAATAAATCTTCTAACATATCATCGGATAAATTAAACTCATTAAAATCAAGCCACAAAAGATATGTTCCTTCCGGATATATTAATTTTATTTTTGGTATTTTTTTCTTTAGAAAATCATCTGTATATTTTATATTTTCAATTATATATTTTTTTAATTCATTTAACCAATTTTCTCCATTTTTATATGCAGATTCACCAGCAACTAACCCCATTATATTTACCAAACTATAACCAGAATTCCATAATTCTCTTTGAAATTTTTTTCTCACATCTATATCAGGAATAAATATGTTAGAAATTTGGAGTCCAGCTAAATTAAAAGTCTTTGTTGGGGATGTGCAAAGAATTATATGATCCTTATAATTTTCATATTTTAATAAACAAATATGATTGTTATTCCAAGCAAAATCACAATGAATTTCATCACTTACAATAAAGACCTTATATTTACTACAAATTTTTACTATTTTATCCAACTCATCTTTAGTCCAAACCCTACCAATGGGATTATGAGGCGAACACAATAAAAACATTTTCACATTATACTGTTTAATTTTATTTTCAAAATCTGAAAAATCAATTTCATAATGACCATCCCTCAACACTAAGTCACTACTAATAATTTGTCTTTTATTATCTAAAACTATTTTTGAAAATGTATAATATACTGGGTTATTTATTAATACATAATCATTTTCATTAGTTAGAGCCTTAACAGATTGAGCAAGAGCAACACCTACTACAGGTGTTATAACCAACCACTCTTGTTTTAATTCAATATCAAATTTGTTTAAATACCATTTTTTTATTGCGTTAAAATATTCCTCATCGTTTTTTGAATAACCAAAGATTCCATGATTTACTTTTTTGTGTAAATCATTCAATATTTTATCACTGCATTTAAAGTCCATATCTGCAACCCACATAGGTAATACATCATCCGGTTTATTTTTCATTTTCATAAAATCATATTTCAAACTATTTGAACCATATCTATTAACATCTTCATCAAAATTCATATAATACCCCGCTTTACTACAATTATATAATAAATTAAAAATGTGTCTTTATATAAACCAGAAATTATATAATCAGATTTTCTCTAAATACATAATTTCTTTTTTTAATTTTTTAGCATAATCTATTTCTATTTTAGTACTATCACCAATATAATTATTTTTATTTATTACATATATTGCGTCAGATAGTTCTATTCTTTTAAAATGTGCTTCTTTTAATTTTTCTAATTGAGTATCTGTTTTAGAAAAATTTTTAACAGGATAAACTGGTGTAAGAATACAGTTACCTTCTAAAGCTAGTTTTTCTGCAATTATCATCATTTCTTCTTTAAAGCTTAAACTACCACATATTGTTATTACTTTCACTATATATCTCCACATTTAAATATATCTAATATAATTCTAACATATAATTAAATTATTAAAAAGTTATTTTTTAAAAGTGGCTAGTTTCCAAGGATGAGACATTGGAGGAAGATGTTTTTTATGTTCTTTAACCTCAACAATCTCATCAAATTCTTTAGAGAATCTTTCATTTCTAGATAGTTCTTTTAATTCTAAAATTTATTCATCAACAGAAACTAGTAAATCCCCATTAAAAGCTTTAATAACTAAACATTCAGTTTTAGGGGTAAAGCATTTTAAAGCATCGTTTAAATATGGTTGGTAATATTTATTTTGATATTTAATATAATTGCCATTATCAATTTTTCTTGGAGTTAAAATAGCTAGAGTATAATTTATTTTTTCTTTACTAGGTGATGTTTCAAAGACAGATTTAAATTTTTTATAATCTAAAGCAAATCTTTGATTAAAGTAAGGAACAAAAAAATCTATTAAATATTTATTGGCTTCTTCAATAGTTGTAATGCCGTGTAGTTTTAATTCATTAATTAATCTTCCTTGAAAAGTACCATTTGTTCTTTCAATTAAACCTTTAGCTTGAGAAACAGAAGAAGTTACTAGGCCAATACCTAATTGTTTACAAGCATAACCATATTGAGTTAAAACATCTTTATCACTAGTTCTTTTATCAGGATTTAGAGACATATAGTTAAATACAGTACGATTATCAGTAAAAAATTTGTATGGTATACCATAATTAGTTAATATTTGATATAAAACATGATAATAGCCATTTAAAGTTTCTTGGTAATCAAACCAAGCTCCAACAATAGTAGAAGTAGCTTTATCTATAGCTAGATGTAAGCAAGTTTTAACACCACCAAACCACATATGAATAGAACCATCTTGTTCAATTACTTCTCCAAAGTATTTAGTTTTTTCACCCCTAGGATGAGAATCTTCTAAAGCGATTTCATGATTAACTATATGATTAATTTGTTCATCAGACATTGTATTATTAATTTTATTTTCGTTTAATAATTGTTTCTTTTTAAATTCTTTTTTAGTTTCCTTTCTAGCTTTAGGAGAGAGTATACCAGCTTTAGTTAATGTTTTATATATAAAGTTATATGATACATCAATAATTTCTTCAATTTTTAGAAATTCATTAAAGTGATTGAAATTCCAGCCTTGATATTTATTGTTATATAATAGTATAATATCTTCGGAGATGGATTTATCTAATGTCTTACTAGGGACATGTCCACGGTTACCGTGAACAAAAGCAGATTTTCCACCTTCCTTATATTTAATAATAAGACGATCAATTTGTCTTCTAGATATATCGAGTTCTTTACTAGCTCGATTTTTGTTACCCTTATGGTCAACTAGTTCTTTGATAACTTCGTATTTTTCTTGTTCATTCATTCTTAATTTTACCTCTTTCATTTTTTCCACCTCAGTGGAGTATTATATATTAACTTGAGACATTTTCAAAAGTTAACACTTAAGACATTATCATAAATTAATCATACTTTCATTTTCCCAGCACAACTAATATCTTGACACGGAAAACCACCAACCTATAAATCACAATATGGTAAATATTGGCCCCTAATATCTGTTATACTTCCTAAATTCAAACGTTCTTCTACATTATGAATAACACAATAACTCTTAATTGCATTTTTATCTATTTCTGAAAAAAATTCTAATTTATAATCTTTTATATGTCCTTCTCTTTTTAATCTTTCTAATGCTTTTTCTGGTGAACCAATTCCACTAAAAAAGTACCAACTTTTATAATTTCATTTGTCATATTTATCAATCCCCCTTTATCTTTTATAACAAATAAAAAGCTCTCATTAGAGAACTTTTGAGTAAATATATAAGTTTTATATTATTTTTTTGAAAATTTCTATAATAATTAAAATAAATCAATTGAACGATAACATCAGAAATTCCTTGTATTATAAGGCTTTTTTAATACTTTTTTATATTTTGGGTTTATCCTTCAATCTCCCCCCCGGTCGGACCAGCTAAACCCTGAACGAAAATATACTTAACATCACGATTACATCCACTTAATTTTTTTCGGATTTGTTCATAATCATCATTACAGTTACTCATACGTATTCTCCTTTCTTTTATATAGTATGTAAAAAAATATAATTGAGTTATTAAAAGTAATACCCCTCTTCTTAAATTGAAATAAAATACCAAATATAAATAATTTAAGATATATAAAGCATAATAATATTAGCATTTAAATAACCTACTAATTTTATATAAATAATAACAAGTAAACGAAAACTAATTGTTTGATTATAAAATAAGTGTTAAAATAAAATACCAGAAAGCATCATCTTAAAGAGTTGCCTAAAATTGAAGTAGATTGCCCAAAAGATATAAATTTTCAGTAATATTTAATTAGTAAATTAGAAAAATTAAGCAACAAACATTGGTTGTTTGAAAAATATCAATATAAATTAAAATAGCAATATATTATTAGTAAAAGGGTGTTTGTGAAAAGCAAAATTATCTAATAATGATGTTATGGATAGGAGGTTATTATGTTTAAATTAGAGTCAAAATATAAGCCAAGTGGAGATCAACCTGAAGCTATAAAAGAGCTAGTAGAAGGACTTGAAGAAGGCAAAAAAGAACAGGTTCTATTGGGCGCAACGGGAACAGGTAAAACATTTACTATTGCAAATGTTATAGAAAAGGTTAACAAACCAACACTAGTTTTAGCTCACAATAAGACACTTGCGGGACAACTTTATTCAGAGCTTAAAGAATTTTTTCCTAACAATCACGTTGAATATTTTGTATCATACTACGACTATTATCAACCTGAAGCCTATGTTCCATCAACCGATACTTATATTGAAAAGGATTCATCAATAAATGATGAAATAGATGAACTACGTCATAGAGCAACATCTTCCTTATTATCATCACGTGATGTCATTGTTGTTGCTAGTGTTTCATGTATTTATGGTATTGGAGAAGTTGAGGAATATAAAAATAAAATGCTTACTCTAAGTGTAGGAAAAGAAATAGAAAGAAATGAAGTCCTAACCAAGTTAGTAGATATGCTTTATGAAAGAAATGACCTTGATTTTAAACGTGGTACATTCAGAGTAAGAGGAGATATAATTGAAATAATACCAGCTTATGAAAATAAGAAGGGATATAGAATAGAGTTTTTTGGTGATGAAATAGATAAAATATCAGAAATTGATGCTTTAACAGGTGTTTCTTTAACCTCTAAAAAAACAATTAGTCTTTTCCCAGCAAGTCACTTCGTAGTAAGTGATGAAAAGCTAAAAGAAGCTATAAAACGTATTAAGAAAGAACTAGCGGAACGATTAACCGAATTAAAAAATAATAATAAACTCTTAGCGGCCGAAAGACTTGAACAAAGAACTAACTATGATCTTGAAATGCTTGAAGAAACTGGATTTTGCTCCGGAATAGAAAATTATTCTGCACCAATGGCCGGAAGAAATCCTGGAGAAACTCCTACTACTTTAATGGATTTTTTTCCAGATGATTATTTATTAGTAGTTGATGAATCACATGTTACACTACCCCAAGTAAGAGGAATGTATAATGGTGATAGAGCTAGAAAAATGAACTTGGTAGATTATGGTTTTCGATTACCAAGTGCTCTAGATAATAGGCCACTAAAATATGATGAGTTTGAAAAAAAGATAAATCAAGTTATATATATATCAGCTACACCTGGAGATTTAGAGTTAGCGCATTGTCACAATAAATATGTAGAACAAATAATAAGACCTACTGGCCTACTAGATCCGACAATTGAAGTAAGAGGATCAGAAGGACAAATAGATGACTTGGTTGGTGAAATTAATGAACGAATCAAGAAAAATGAAAGAGTATTAATCACTACTTTAACCATCAGAATGAGTGAAGAGTTAACCAACTACTTAAAAGAGCTTGATATAAAAGTTGCCTATCTTCATTCTGAAATAAAATCATTACAACGACTTCAAATAATCCATGATTTAAGAGTAGGAAAGTATGATGTCTTAGTTGGAATAAATCTTCTAAGAGAAGGGCTAGATATTCCGGAAGTATCACTAATTGCGATATTAGATGCCGATAAAGAAGGATTCCTACGAAGCAGTAGAAGCTTAATCCAGATAATAGGTAGATGCGCAAGAAATGCTAACGGAAATGTTATCATGTATGCCGATAAAATTACTGATTCAATGAAAGAAGCTATCGAAGAGACAGAAAGAAGAAGAAAAATTCAACAACAATATAATATTAGTCATAATATTATTCCACAAACTATAAAGAAAGAAATTCGAGAAGTAATCAGTAATATTGATACAGCTGAGGTAAAAACTACTAAAGTAAGTAAGAAGGAAATAGCTAAAACTATAGATACAGTGGAAGCAGAAATGAAAGAAGCTGCTAAAAACTTAGACTTCGAACGAGCTATGGAATTAAGAGATATCTTATTCGAATTAAAAGCTAGTAAATAAAAGTATCCACAGAAATTGTGGATATTTTTATTTATGGGGAAATATCTAAAAATAAATTAATAGTAATTGTTCAAAAAATATAGTATAATAAATAAAGTATTTGAGGTGGTATTGTGGATAAAATTATTATTAAAGGTGCAAGAGAAAATAATTTAAAGAATATTTCTTTGAAATTACCAAAAAATAAATTAATTGTAATGACGGGAGTATCTGGTTCTGGAAAGAGTAGTTTAGCTTTTGATACAATTTATGCTGAGGGCCAAAGACGTTACATGGAAAGCCTAAGCGCTTATGCACGTCAATTTTTAGGAAATAGTGAGAAACCAGATGTTGATTCAATCGAGGGACTATCTCCAGCTATCAGTATTGATCAAAAAACTACGAGCAAAAACCCACGTTCAACGGTCGGTACAGTAACTGAAATATATGATTACCTTCGTCTTTTATATGCACGTGTAGGTATACCTTATTGTCCAAATCACAATATTCCAATATCTAGTCAAAGTGTAGAAGAGATGGCAACAAAATTAGAGGACTATGAAATAGGAACTAAGATGATTATTTCATCTCCGATTGTAGAAGGTGAGAAGGGTACCCATAAAGATACATTGGATAAATTAAGAAAAGATGGTTACACAAGAGTTCGCATAAATGGTGAAAACTATGACTTATCTGAAGAAATAAATCTTGAAAAAAATAAGAAGTCAAAAATAGATGTAATTGTGGATAGAATTGTGTTAAAAGAAGACAGCCATGGTAGATTAATGGAATCATTAGAAAATGCAACTAAATTATCTAAAGGAAAAGCAATTGTTGAAATATTAGGAGAAGATCATAAAGAAATAGTTTTTTCTGAATCATTTGCGTGTCCTCTATGCGAATTTTCTCTACCAGAATTAGAACCTCGTACCTTTAGTTTTAATGCACCATATGGAGCTTGCCCCGAATGTAAAGGTTTAGGAGTAAAACTTCAAATTGATCCAGATCTAATTATAGAAAATAAAGAGTTAAGTATTAATGATGGTTGTATAAAAACTCTAAATGATGATAAGGAAAGTTTAGACTACAAGAAACTAAAATGTGTTTGTGATTATTACAATATAGACATGAACAAGCCATGGAATAAGTTGACCAAAAAAGATCAAAATATTATTTTATATGGCTCTACTGAAATAATTAATTTCAAGTATTCTTCTAAGAGTGGTAATAAGTATAATAGTCAGGATTTTTATGAAGGTATAATTAATAATCTTGAAAGACGTTATATGGAAACAAGTAGTACTTGGATACGTGACTGGTTAGAAAATTACATGATTGAACATGTATGTGAAACATGTCATGGAGCTAGACTAAAAGATTCTGTTTTATCAGTTAAAATAAATGGTAAAAATATCTATGAAGTAACATGCATGAGTATAAAAGAAGAAATAGACTTTTTTACAAATTTAAAGTTAGATAAGGAGCGTGCTAAAATTGCTGAAATGATTTTGAACGAAATTCTATCACGCCTTAGTTTCTTAAAAAATGTCGGACTAGAGTATTTGACACTATCTAGAAGTGCCGCTACTCTTTCCGGAGGAGAGTCTCAAAGAATTCGTTTAGCGACTCAAATTGGTTCAAAATTAACAGGCGTTTTATATGTTTTAGACGAACCAAGTATTGGACTTCATCAAAGAGATAATGATCGTCTAATAAACTCAATGAAAGAAATGCGAGATTTAGGAAATACATTAATTGTAGTCGAGCATGATACTGATACTATGCTTGCCTCAGACTACTTAGTAGACATTGGACCTGGAGCTGGAGATAATGGTGGAAGAGTCATGGCTGCTGGGACACCCCAAGAAGTTATTGCTAACGAAAATAGCTTAACAGGACAATACTTGAGTGGCAAAAAATGTATTGAAATACCTCAAAAAAGAAGAAAAGGTAATAAAAAATATTTACAAATAAAAAAAGCCGCAAGCCACAATTTAAAAAATATTGATGTAAAAATACCTTTAGGAACCTTTACTTGTGTTACAGGAGTATCTGGTTCTGGAAAAAGTAGTTTAGTTAATGACATACTATGTAAAGCCGTTGCTCAAAAACTATATAAATCCAAAGAAAAACCAGGAGCCTATGGAAAACTATTAGGTATAGAAAATATAGATAAGTTAGTAGCTATTTCACAAAATCCTATAGGAAGAACACCTAGAAGTAATCCTGCTACATATACAGGCGTTTTTGATGATATTAGAGAATTATTTACCACAACCAAAGAAGCAAAAATGAGAGGCTTTGAAAAGAATAGATTTAGTTTTAATGTTAAAGGTGGAAGATGTGAAGCTTGTCGTGGAGATGGTGTCAAAAAAATTGAGATGCATTTCTTACCTGATGTATATGTCCCATGTGAAATATGTCATGGAACCAGATATAATAGTGAGACTTTAAGCATAAAATATAAAGATAAGAGCATAGCTGATGTTTTAAATATGCGAGTAAGCGAAGCATTGAAATTCTTTGAAAATATTCCTAAAATAAAGAATAAATTACAAGTTTTAGAGGATGTAGGACTTGGCTATATTACACTCGGTCAAAGTGCTCCTACCCTTTCTGGTGGTGAAGCAGAGAGAGTAAAACTTGCCAAAGAATTACAAAAGAAGGCCACTGGTAAAACATTATTTGTATTAGATGAACCTACCACAGGATTACATATGGAAGATATCAAGCGTTTACTTGCAATTTTACAAAAAATAGTAGATAATAAAGATACTGTATTAGTAATAGAACATAACTTAGATGTAATAAAAGTTGCAGATTACATAATTGATCTTGGACCAGAAGGAGGAGATCAAGGAGGAGAAGTAGTTGCGACTGGCACCCCAGAAGAAGTAATGCAAAATGATAGATCATATACGGGAAAATTTTTGAAAAAAATAATGCAAGGCGAGTGATAAAATGAAGAATAAAAAGAATAAAAGAAGCTATGTGGTATCTTTTATTGAATGGCTAATATATATGTTGGGCTACACCTTAGTTTTAATCGCAGTTTCTTATTTATTTAAAAGCATGTATATTGATATTTCCAATCATTATCTGTACGCCTTTTTCATTGTTATCATAATTTATTTTTTAAACAAGACAATAAAACCGCTCCTAGTTAAACTAACCATTCCGATAACAGGAGTAACACTTGGTTTATTTTATCCATTTATAAATCTCTTTATTTTGAAATTAACTGATTGGATATTAGGTCCCCATTTTCAACTTAAAAACTTTTGGATAGCCCTACTTATTTCAATTCTATTATCCGTCATTAACCTATTACTAGATAACTTTGTCTATAAACCTTTATCTAAATATATTAAAAAGAAGGTGAAGGTAAATGAGTAAAATTGCATTAAGTATTGGTCCCATTCAAATATATTGGTACTCAGTAATTATTTTAATAGCTATTTTCGTTGCAGCAAGCATTGTCTATTATGAAATGAAAAAACAAGGTGTAACTGGAGATGACTTTACAGACCTATTCTTCAACACTGTATTGTTTGGAATTATTGGGGCTAGAATTTATTATGTTTTATTTAATCTTTCCTATTATCTAGAAAATCCTATAGAAATGTTTGAAATATGGAACGGTGGCCTTGCCATTCATGGTGCCTTAATAGCTGGAATAATCTATGTATATCTTTTTTGTAGAAAGAAAAAACTTAACACCTTAAAAATATTAGATATGATAGTAGTAGGAGTAATAATCGGACAGTCAATAGGAAGATGGGGGAATTTCTTTAACCAAGAAGCCTATGGGCCAGTAACTACATTAGCGTACCTCGAACAAGAAATGATTCCTCAATTTATTATAAATGGCATGAAAATACTGGGAGAATATCATATTCCAACATTCTATTACGAGTCACTATGGAATATAAATGGCTTTATTATTCTCCTATTAGTAAGAAATTGTAAAAAAATAAAGAATGGACAGCTAACCGGAATATATTTAATATGGTATTCACTTGGAAGATTTTATGTAGAGTCCTTAAGAATGGATAGCCTTATGCTAAAAAACTTTAAAATGGCTCAACTAGTTTCAGTAGTATTATTAATTATTGGTTTATTTTTACTACTAAAGGATAAAATATTAAAAAAGGATACCCCCAATTTATATCATGATATTAATACAACAAAAATAGGTGGAGATGATGAATATAACACATTATGATGTAGCCATTATAGGCGGAGGAGTTGCAGGAATGACTGCAGCTTTATATTTAAAAAGAGCTAATATATCTTGTTGTATATTTGAAAAGAATATACCAGGAGGAATAATTAATTATACTGATCAAATTGAAAATTATCCAAGTTATCCAAATATTTCAGGAGGAGATCTTGCCTATAACATTTATTCGCAGTTGCAACAAAATAATATAGAATTTATTTTTGAAGATGTTATCAGTATTACAAGCGATAAAGATAATAAAAATATTATAACAAAAAACAATACGTATACATCTAAATATGTAATAATTGCTACAGGCAGAAAATATAAAAATTTAAATGTTGAAAATGAAAAAGAATTAGAACATCGAGGAATCAGTCATTGCGCTATTTGTGATGGTAGTTTATATAAGAATCAGGATGTTACTGTTATAGGTGGAGGTTCCAGTGCCATTGAATCAGCTCTATATTTATCAAATATCTGTAAAAATGTTACTCTAATTCACCACAGCGACATTTTTAAAGCTGAAAAATCCAAATTAGCTTTAGCAAAAGAAAAAAAGAATATCGTTATAAAAACAAATGAAAGCGTAAAATCATTTCTAAAAGATGATGAAAATTTGTTAAAAGGAATTACATTGAAATCGGGTGAAAAAGTTATGTGTAAGGCATGTTTCATCTGTATTGGCTTTACACCAGCTACGAATATTTTAAAAAAGTTAAATATTACAAACGAAGATGGTTATATTATAGTTGACAATAATATGAAAACTAGTATAAATAATATTTATGCAGTAGGTGACGTACGAGCAAATAGTCCATGTCAAATAATTACCTCAATGGCCGATGGTGTAGTTGCGTCGTTAAGCATAATAAACAGTATATAAAGAATGGATGTGTTAAAATGAAAAAGAAAGTTGTAGTATTTGGTGGAGGAACAGGTCTTTCATCATTGCTAAGTGGATTAAAAGATTTTCCAATAGATATAACTGCTATCATTACCGTATCTGATAATGGTAGATCAACAGGAAAATTAAGAAAAGAGTTTAATACTCCGGCAGTAGGAGATATAAGAAAAGTAATTAGTAATTTATCTGATACAGATGATGACATAAAAAAAATGATGGAATACCGTTTCAAAACATCAAGTGATCTAAATGGTCACGCAGTTGGTAATTTAATATTAACATCAATGTTAGATATAACGGGTAGCTTAAAAGATTCCATTAAGCATCTTTCCAAATTGTTGGATGTTAGACATACAGTTTTACCCCTTTCCGAGGATAATAATATAACTTTAATGGCTACCACAAAAGATGGTAAGATTATAGAAGGGGAATCTGAAATAACCGAATGTCCAAGCGTAATTGATCACATATTTTATAAAGAAGAACCAAAAGTTATAGATGAAGTCTTAGAGGCAATAAAAAATGCTGATTTGCTAATATTAAGTATGGGTAGTCTTTATACTAGTTTATTACCAAATATAATTTGTGAAAGTGTATTAAGGGAAATTGATAATTGTAAAGCCCCAATAATGTATATTTGCAATGCCATGACTCAACCGGGAGAAACAGATAAATTTACCGTAGCTGACCATGTGGAATTAATAAATAGTTACCTTGATAAAAGAAAGATCGATGTAGTAATCGCCAGCAACACCAAAATAGACAAAAATATAGCAGAAACATATGAAACAACAGAACAAAAAGATCCTGTCATAATTGATAAAGAAAGAATCTCTGAACTTGGTGTAGAATTAATAGAGTCTGATTTAATAAAAGTAATAAATAATGTTTTAAGACATGACAGTATAAAAGTTGCATCTATTATTATGTTATATTTGATGAGGGATTAAATGTCATACACCACCCAAATAAAAAATGAAATATCAAAATTATATAATACAAAATCAGAAATGATTGCTGAATTATCAGCCTTTGTAAGAAATAATGGTAATATAGTAGATAATTCTATTTATTTAACTACAGAAAATGAAATAATATTAAATAGATTAGTAGAATTTATTACAGCTCTTTATGATATTCACCCCAAAACAGATTCAAAAGCTAATCTTAACTTTTCTAAAAATAGATTAAATGTTTTAGTTATTAATGAAAAAGTTGATTTTATTTTACAAGACCTTGGTTACTATGATTCTAATAATAAATACCTTTTAACACCTCCAACGTATATAGTTGGCGCAAATGAAGAAATTAGAGCCTATTTAAGAGGTGTATTTTTATGTCAAGGAAGTATAAATGACCCTAAAACATCTCAATATCATATGGAGTTATTAATAGATAAGCCCCAAGAAGCGGTGTTTATTCAAAAACTATTAAATATTTTTGACCTAAACGCTAAAATTCTAAATCGTTATAATGGTTATATGATATATATAAAGGAAGCTGAAAAAATAAGTGATTATTTAAAAATACTGAAAGCAAATCAAGCAGTACTATACTTTGAAAACGTTAGAATTTATCATCAAGAAAAAAACAAGGCCAATAGATTAAATAACTGTGAACAAGCTAATATAGATAAAGTTATTCAAACAGCCAATGAACAATTAAAACACATAGAAATAATTGAAGCAAATATGGGAACTGATTTGTTAGATGACAAAACAAAAGAAGCTCTATATTATCGTAAAAAGTATCCTGAGGCTTCACTAAAGGAACTTAGTGAAATAATTTCTCTAGAAACAAACAAGCCTATAACAAAGTCAGGCCTAAACCATCGCTTTAGAAAAATAAAAGAACTAGCTACGAGATTTAATAGTTAGTTCTTTTTCTTTATAATTTTATCGATTAAACCATACTCTAGAGCCTCTTCAGCATCCAAATAGTGATCTCTTTCAGTATCATTTTCAATTGTTTTTAAGCTTTTCTTTGTATTTTTAGCCAATATGGTATTTAACTTTTTCTTTAATTTTGTAATATGTTCAGCAACAATTTTAATTTCTGTCGCCTGTCCTTCTGCTCCACCGAGTGGCTGATGAATCATTATTTCGCTACTAGGAAGGGCACTTCTTTTTCCCTTTTGACCACTACTAAGTAAGAAAGCCCCCATACTTGCGGCCATTCCAACACATATAGTGGCAACATCACTCTTTATAAAATTCATTGTGTCATATATTGCCATACCAGCCGAAACACTACCACCAGGAGAATTAATATAAAGACTTATATCTTCATTACTTATCGAATCCAAATACAATAGTTGCGCAATAATACTACTAGAACAAGCATCATTAATTTCTCCACTTAATAGTATTATTCTATTTTTTAGAAGCCTCGAAAAAATATCATAACTACGTTCACCATCTAATTCTTTATCCACAATCATTGGAACTAAATTCATAATCATCACCTATAATTATTTTAGTGTAAACAACAAAAAATATACATTTTAAAATCCGTCAAAATATGCTACAATAAACATAGAATAATTAGAGGGTGATAAAATGGATAATATAAAGATAACTATAAATGATAAAGAATTTTATGTAAAAAGAAAAACTACTTTAGCAGAAATAGCAAATGAATTTCAAAGTAATTATCATCATCCCATATTAATAGCCAAGGTAAATAATACCCTAAAAGAGTTAAATTATGAAATTACGAAACCTAAAAATATAGAATTTCTTGATTTAACTAGTAGAGAGGGAAACAAAATACATGTAAATGCCTTAATTTTTATTTTAGTGGTATCTATCAAAGAATTATATGGTGCTAAATATGATATTAGGGTTCAACATTCAATTGATAAGGGATTATATATAGAAACAAATTTTGAAATAACCGAAAAAAGACTAAATGATATTAAAGAGAAAATGAACAAAATTATTGCCGAAGAAAGACCAATTACTAAATTAAATGTTGACCGTCTTGAAGCAAGAGATTATTTTAGTAAGATAGGCGATAAGGCTAAGGTAAATATTTTAAAATATACAACTAACACATATATAACCTTATATAAATTAGGTGAATATTATGATTACTTTTATACCAAGATGCCAATTAACACTAAACAAGTACCAGAGTTTGATTTGACTTACTTACAAAACAATGGTTTAGTTTTACGTTTTCCAACTGTCTATATCAATAATCAAATAAAAGATTACGAAAATCATCCCAATATGTTTAGAGTATTTAATGAATGTCATGCCTGGGGCGAACTAATGCATATTAAAAATGCAGCTGATCTAAATGCTTTAGTATCAACAGGAAAAGTAGAAGAATTAATTAGAATATCTGAAACAAAACAGAGTAATGAACTACTTCAATTAGCTGAAAAAATATACAACAATAAAGATTTAAAAATAGTTTTACTTGCTGGTCCATCATCATCAGGAAAAACTACAACTTCTAAAAAGCTATGTATGTTTTTACGTAGTTTTGGTGTAAATCCGGCCGTTATCTCAATGGATGACTATTTTGTTGAAAGAGAAGAGACACCACTAAATGAAGAGGGAAAACCAGACTATGAATGTTTAGAGGCGGTAGACCTTAAACTATTTGACAATCAGATAGAAAAAATCCTAAAAGGGGAAGAAGTAGTTACTCCTACATATAATTTCTTGACAGGTAATAAAGAATATAATAATAAAATAAAACTCGGAAATAGTGATGTTTTAGTAATAGAAGGAATCCATGCCTTAGATAAAAGAGTATTAACTAATATTAGTAAAAATAAAATATTTAGAATTTATATTTCCGCCTTAACAGAATTAAATATTGATAACCATAATTATATTTCAACTACAGATAATAGACTTTTAAGAAGAATTATAAGAGATAATAAAACAAGAGGACATGGAGTACAGAAAACTATTTCTACATGGCCAGATGTAAGAAGTGGCGAAGAAAAGTATATTTTCCCATATCAGGATAATGCCGACTACACCTTTAACTCTGCCCTAATATATGAAATAGGAGTTTTAAAAACATACGCAGAACCTCTTCTTTATGCAGTAGATCCATCTGACAGTTGCTACGAAGAAGCTAAAAGACTAATTAATTTTTTAGGTTTCTTCTTACCTATACCAGCAGATGCAATACCCAAAGATTCTATCTTGCGCGAATTTGTAGGAGGAAGTTTCTTTAAATAGAAATATCATAAATTAAGATTAGTACATCAGGAAAGTTTAGTCTTTCCTTTTTTGTTTTATAATAAACTATCAAATTTTATAAATTTCTAAATGTTATTAGAATATATTATAAATATAGAAAAATGTTGACAAAAAAATTGTTTTGTGCTATAATTTAATAACTTTACGGGGGGATTAATATGGAAAATAAATTTAACTTAGATGAAAAGTTAGATGAATTCGTTAAAGAAGAAAAAAGAGGAACTACTCAAAAAGTAGAACAAAAAGTAAATTATAAAAATGCTAATAGAGGTAAGAAAAAAAATTGGCCTGTTAGACTTACAGTTTTTGGAGCAGCAGCAGTATTAGTATTTGTAGGTTATAAGATTCATGATAGAGAACCAGAAATTGATTTAGAAAATTCTAAAGTCATTGATTCAGTTTCTGATGAAAAGTCTATTGATGAGGTAATGGGCTTATACGATGCAGAATTAACCTCAAAATATGGTGATGGTGAGAGAGAAAGTTCTTTAGGGAATATTTTATCCAAAGAAACAGATCTATCTGCAGCAATCGATACCATTGAAACACTTACTAAGCTTTCTAATGAATTAGATGAATTTGAATTAGAAAAAATTGTAGAAGATGGTGACGGTTTAAGAAAATTAACAAAAGAAGAAGAATTAACTGTAGAAAGTTTAACTATCAGTGATTTAGAAGAAAAAATGGCTCACTTTGGTGAAAAATCAAACGTTGATTACAAAGAATTTAGTCAAGAAGCTATTGAATACAATAGAGAAGCAATGGACTTAAAATATGCTAAAGACTTAATCAACAGTCAGTTATTAAGAGAAGGAAAATCTTTCTTAGCAGACTATGGTGATTTAATTATTCAAAGTATTATAATTGATAAAACAAACTTACCAGTTGAAGAATATGATGATATTGAAATTAAAGTGAATGATAATAGATATTCTCTAAAATATACAGCTGAAACAACAGGACAACATTTCACAGTAAATATAGATGATAATGATGTTAGAGAAATTTTAACTAGTAGTGATTATTTTGATAGTACTATAGACAAAAAAGTTAATTTCAAAGACTACAAGAAAAAAACTTTAAAAGCTATTAATGTTTACAAAAAGGCATTATTAAGTACTTATGAATTAGATAAAGAATATAGTGATGCTTGGAGTCTATCAAATGAAAGTACTAATAGTGAAATTAGAGAAAAGGTAAAATCATTGTCATAATAATACTAAAATAATAATTATTAAAAACTCATCTCTTAGGACAGAATGAGTTTTTTTGTGAAAAAATTAAAAAAATTGTCAACTTATTTTATCTATATAGACTAATTTTTGTTTTTGTTATATTATAAAAATAGGAGGAAATATATGATAAAAGTAGCTATTAACGGATTTGGAAGAATTGGAAGATTAGTTTTCAGACTTATGGAGGAAAGCCCAGATTATGAGGTAGTAGCCATTAATGATTTAACAGATGCTTCTCAGTTAGCGTACCTATTAAAGTATGATACTAATCACCGTAGTTATAGAACAGAAGAAATCAGTTCTGAAGATGATAATTTAATTGTAGGAAAAAGAAGTATTAAAATATATGCTGAAAAAGATCCTAATTTATTACCATGGAAAAAACTAGGAATAGACGTTGTTATGGAGTGCACCGGTCACTTTACTGACAAGGAAAAGGCCATGGCCCATATAAATGCTGGTGCCAAAAAGGTTATTATATCAGCACCTGCGAAGGGTGATTTAAAAACAATAGTATATAATGTTAACCACTTCACTTTAACAGGCACAGAAAAGGTTATTTCAGCAGCTAGTTGTACTACAAACTGTCTAGCCCCTGTTTTAAATGTTTTAGAAGAAAACTTTGGTATTGAAAATGGCTATATGACAACTATACATGCCTATACCAATGATCAAGTTATTTTAGATGTTACACACCCTAAAGGAATTAAATCAAGAAGAGGAAGAGCTGCCGCAGCAAATATAATACCAACATCAACCGGTGCTGCTAGTGCCATAGGGAAGGTTATACCAAGTCTTGATGGTAAATTACAAGGTGGGGCAATGAGAGTGCCAGTACCAACAGGTTCTGTTATAGACCTTGTATTAGAGCTAAAGAAAAAAACAACGGTAGAAGAAATTAACGAAACATTTAAAAATAATGCTAATGAAACATTGGGATATACAGATGATCCAATTGTTTCAAGTGACATAATTGGAGATGAACATGGTGGCGTAGTTGATGGACTACTTACCAGCATCAATGAAGTCGATGGAAAACAACTAGTAAAAGTAGTTGCTTGGTATGACAATGAAATGAGTTACTCATCTCAAATGGTTAGAACGGCTAAATATTTAATGAACATGGGTGAAGTTTTATAACTTCATCTTTTTATATATCAAAAATAATGTTATACTATAAGTACAATGAGGGTGAGATAATGATAAAGACAGTAAGAGATATTAATTTAAATAACAAGAAAGTTTTGATTCGTTGCGATTTCAATGTTCCAATTAAAGATGGAGTTATAACAGATGATACAAGAATTGTAGAAAGCCTTAAAACTATCAAGTATGTTCTAAGTAAGAACTGCAAAATAATATTATTTTCTCATTTAGGCAGGATAAAGGAAGCATCAGATCTTGCTAAAAACAGTTTGGATAAGGTTGCAATACGTCTACAAGAACTATTAAATAAAAAAGTAACATTTATACCCGAAACAAGAGGCAAAACATTAGAAAAAGCCATTAAGGAGATGGATAATGGAGATATAATATTAGTACAAAATACAAGATATGAAGATCTTAATGGTAAAAAAGAAAGTTCAAATGATCAAGATTTAGCCAAATACTGGGCAAGCCTTGGAGATGTATTTATTAATGATGCATTTGGAACTATTCACAGATCTCATGCCTCAAATGTCGGAATTGCTAGTTATTTAGAAAGCGCAATTGGTTTTTTAGTAGAAAAAGAACTTAAGGCATTGCAAGAATTAAATAATCCAAAAAGACCATATGTTGTAATATTAGGTGGTGCGAAAGTATCAGATAAAATAGGCGTTATTAATAATCTAATCAACAAGGCTGACTATATCTTAATTGGTGGTGGAATGTCTTTTACTTTTCTGAAAGCAGAAGGCCATGAAATAGGAAAATCTCTATTAGATAGTAGTCATTTAGAATATTGCTCAAATATTTTAAAAGAATATCAGGACAAGTTAATCCTACCAATAGATATAACTACATCTAAAGAATTTTCAAATGATACTCCATTTACAACTAAGAGTATTAATGAAATAGAAAAAGAAGATATAGGATTAGATATAGGAATAGAAACTATAAAATCATTTGAACAAATTTTATCCACAGCTAAAACTGTAGTATGGAATGGTCCCCTTGGTGTATGTGAGATGTCAAATTTTAAAAAAGGTACCTTAGATATCCTAAATTATCTTGCTGAAAATAATATAAAAACAATTATAGGTGGAGGAGACACTGCTGCTGTTATTTCAAATAATAAGAGTTTGAAAGACAAGATTTATCATATCTCTACAGGCGGCGGAGCTACTTTAGAATATCTAGAAGGAAAAACTCTCCCTGGCCTTAATGTATTAGATAAAGAGGCGTAATATGACTCAAAACATAATAATTACAGGAAACAGACATAGTCAAAAACATATTAATATTATGGAAATGGATCCATACAATTCTAAAACGGCTAATCTATTGCATGAATATGACACAAAAAATAATACCTCATATTTTAAATTTAATGAAAAAACATGTGAAAAATATTCTAAGAGGGAATATGAAATAGCCAGGATGACAGAACCAGTATTTAGTATATTATTATATACTTTGAACAAAGAGGAAAATATTAAAAGTATTTGTCTGGTTGAGTATGAAAATGATCTAAAACAATTAAGAGTATCCATTGATAGTAGTAATAAGAATATTATAGGTGATGTAGCCGACTATGCTTTTAAGAACATGAAAATGGAATCAATTATAGTTTTTGCAAATAAAAATGATAAAAATATATTAAAAGAGCTAATATCAAATGGATATACACCATTATTTGATGATTATGATTCTAAGGCACAACTACCATTCCTTATAGAAAAAGATGGTAATACTTATAAAGATGAAAGGAGTATTATATGCGTATAGGCTTATTTACAGATACTTATGAACCACATATAAACGGCGTTTCTACAAGTGTAGCAATGTTAAAAAGAGCCCTTGAAAAAAAGAATCATATTGTTTATGTAGTAACAGTAAATGATAGCGCCATTAAATACAATTATGATGAAGAAAATAGGATTCTGCGCATTCCCGGTATTCCGACAGGTATATATAATTATAGACTTAGCCAAATATATCCAATTAAAGTGGTAAATAAAATAAAAGGGTGGAAATTAGATGTTATTCATTCTCATACAGAATTTAGTGTTGGTACGTTTGCCAGATTGTTTGCCAAGCAGTTTGATATTCCCTTAGTCCACACTTATCATACTTGGTATGAAGACTATGTATATTATTTAACAAAGGGTCATGCTGAAAAGGCAAGCAAAAAAGCCGTTGAATATCTGGCTAAGTTTTACTGTGATACAACAGCAACAGAATTAATTGTACCAACCAAAAAAATTTATGACTTATTTAAAGAAAAATATAAATTTAGCAAAAATATTAACATTATTCCAACAGGCATTGAGGTAGAAAGATTCTTTCCAGAAAATATAGATAAAAAAGATGTTAATGCCCTAAAGAAAAGATATTCCATAAATAAAAAAGATTTCATAATTATTTTTGTTGGTAGATTAGCAGCTGAAAAAAATATTGATTTCATCCTGGAAATAGAGCAAGAACTTATAAAAAAGCATGGTAATATAAAGCTGTTAATAGTTGGAGATGGTCCCGAAAGAATAAAGTATGAACAATACTCTGAAGAACTTGGTATTGCTTCAAATGTCATTTTTACAGGTAAAGTTCCTTGGAAAGAAATCCCAAATTATTATAATTTAGCCGACTTATTTATCACTGCATCGACCAGTGAAACTCAAGGATTAACGGTTTTAGAAGCTATGGCATCAGAAGTTGTTCCTCTTTGTATAGATGACGAGGCGTTCACTACGACTGTTATCAATGACTTTAATGGTAAAGTATTCAAAAATAAAGAAGATGCAATCAATGATATAATAGAATTATATGATGATTCCAAAGAAATGACTAATTTAAAACGCCAAGCCAAAACATCCGCCGAAAGATGTGGAACAAAATATTTTGCAGAGTCTGCTCTCGATGTGTATCAAAGAGCAATTCAAGAAAAGAAAAATAATAAACCTATTTTTACTAAAATAATTGATAAAATAAGAGGAGATAAATAATGATCATTGTTTTAAATAACAAAACAAACTTTACGAAAGATGAATTTTTAGATTATAAAAATCACTTATCGCAAATTAATTACTACCATCCCTTAATTTTGTGTCCGAGTTCCTGCTATTTACCTTTTTGCCAAGAAACTACTCTTGGATTAGGTGCTCAAAACGTTAGTAAAACAAATTCCAAATCAGCAACAGGAGAAATAACTGCTCCACAATTAAAATCTCTAAATGTAAATTATTGTTTAGTAGGACATTCTGAAAGAAGAATACATTTAAACGAAGATAGTAATGACATCAGTGCAAAAATTAAAAATTTATTAGCAGAAGATATTATTCCAATATTATGTATTGGAGAAAATGAAGAAGAGTACCAAAACAACAAAATAAAAGAGGTACTCCTAAATGATCTAAAGGCATCTTTTTCTGCCATTTCCTATTTAGACCAACAAAAAATAATAATTGCATATGAACCAATATGGGCAATTGATAGTGATACCATCCCAACAAACAAGGAAATAGAAGAAACAACGGAATTTATAAAAGGAATATTTCCAAATAATATAGTTCTATATGGAGGCGGAGTAACATACAATAATATTTACGAACTATCCCAAATAAAAACAGTTGATGGCTTTCTACTAGGAAGGTTAGGAAATAATATCAATGAATTAGAAGAGTTTTTAAAAAACATTTAAAAATTCTTCTTTTTTTGACATAAATTTACTTATTCGACAAAAGTTGTCATTTTTAGTACCTACAAAAAGTAAGAATTTTGTTATATAATGAAATAGCGTAGTAGTGTATGAAAGGAGAAAACATGGCAAAAACTCGCGTACTAATGATAGATGATAATATAGAGTTAGTAAAAATGGTAAAGGAGTATTTTAGTAAAGAGAAGGATATCAGTATAGTCTTAGAGGCACATAATGGTGAAGATGGCTTCAATATTATTGATAAAAAGAGAGATGAATACGATCTTATCCTATTAGATTTGGTGATGCCTAAAAAGGATGGCAAATCAGTTCTGGAAGATATGAAAACTAAAGGTATTGATAAAAAAGTTATTGTACTTACATCATATAATACCCCAGACATAATAAGAAAAACATCAGAGCTTGGAATAAGTTATTTTATCTTAAAACCCTTTGAATTAAAGGCTCTCGAAAAATGCATTAATGAAGTTATGGATCAAGATAAATATAGTTCGAAATCAATCGATTTATACCATAACAATTTGGAAAAATCTATTACCAAAATATTGCACGAACTTGGTGTACCTTCACATATAAAAGGGTATCAATATATAAGAGATGGCATTATCATGATTTATGATTGCCCAGGGATAGTTGGAGGAATTACTAAGGAGTTATATCCTGATATAGCAAAAAAGTATGATACCACAGTATCACGCGTAGAGCGAGCAATCAGGCACGCTATCGAGGTTAGCTGGAATAGAGGAAATTGGGATTTGATGGAGGAAATATTTGGCCATAGTGTCGACATTGATAAGGCTAAACCAACGAATTCTGAATTTATCGTTACAGTAGCGGATAAACTACGTTTAGAATTTCATGAAAATACGGTAACTTTTTAAAGTATAAGACAAGCAGTAGTAGTCTTTTTTTTATGAACTTTTATCTTTCACATATGTTGACTAAAATTAAAAAGAAATATATACTTATTTTATAAAATATGTGCGGAGGTGACAATTAATGGAACGAAAAATAACAACCTACTTACAGAAATGGAAAAATGACTTAGTTAGAAAGCCACTATTAGTCTATGGCCCAAAACAAGTCGGAAAAACATTTGCTATTTTAGAGTTCGGGGAAAAAGAATATAAAAACGTAGTCTATTTTAATACCGATAATAATAAAGAGCTAGCTGATTTATTTACCAAAGAAAAATCTCCTGAAAGAATTATTTTATCACTATCGTTATTATCAGGAGAAACTATCTTAAAAGATGATACATTAATAGTTTTAGACAATGTTGATAATTTAGAACTTGTCAAAACTATTAAACTTTTTGGCAGTTATCTCAGTAAATATCATATTATTATGATTACTTCACATAGGGATAACCTAAATAAATATAAAGGCGAAGAATTACAATTTAAATTCATGACAAACATGGATTATGAAGAATACTTATGGTCTAGAGGAGAAAATGAACTAGCTAATTTAATTAGAGAGTCATTTAATAAGCGAAAAACATGTCCCTTCCACCGATTAGCACTAGATTTATTTTCTGAGTACTTAATGACTGGAGGAATGCCAGAAGTAGTAGCGGCAAATATCAGTGGACTTAGTGCCTATAAAATTGATGCAATCAAACAAAAAATAAAAGATATATATATAAAAGAATTAACCGAGTCAACAAACTTAATAGATATCGAAAGATCTATTGCTGTGTTTAATTCTCTACCATATCAATTAAAGAAAGACAATAGAAAGTTCCAATATGGACTATTAGGATTTGGACGCAGAAAAAAAGAGTATGATAATGCTATTAGTTATCTTGTTAATAATCAAATAGCCTATAGAAGCTACAAAATTACAGATGTGAAATCACCACTTAGTAGTTGTCGTCAACCAGATAGCTTTAAATTATATATGAATGATGAAGGAATTCTATATTCAATGCTACATCTTTCACAAAAAGAATTTATGGCTAACGAAAAAGTACGTCAAATATTATATGAAAACCATATAGCAAAAACACTTGCCGAGGCTAACTATGCCCTATATTACTATCAATCAGAAGGAAAAGCCGAAGTCGATTTTGTTATACAAAACAGAATGGGCAAGATTATTCCAATAGAACTTGCAACCATTTCTAATTCTAAAGCTAAATCTCTATCAGTATTTATGAAAAAGTATACTGTTTTAGAAGCTTATAGAATTACGGAAAATAACTTTTCTACTAAGAAAGAAGTAAGATATTTACCAGTATATGCAGTTTTTTGTTTAAATGATTTAAAAATATAGGAGGATTTATGACAAAAATAATATTTACAATTTTAGATGGTTTTGGATATCGTGAAGAAAAACACGGAAATGCAATTTTAAACGCTAATATTCCCAATTTAAAAAATATATGGGCAAACTATCCACATAGTCTATTAACCGCTAGTGGAAAAAAGGTTGGATTACCAGAAGGACAAATGGGTAATAGTGAAGTAGGGCATTTAAATATTGGTGCCGGTAGAATAGTTTATCAACCACTAGAAAAAATAAATAAGAGTATTGAAGATAAAGAAATATTTAATAACAAGGAATTATTAGCTACCATGAATCACGTTAAAAATAATGATTCCTCATTACATATTTTTGGCCTATTAAGTGATGGAGGAGTACATTCTCATATAAATCACCTTTTTGCACTTGTTGATATGTGTAAAAAAGAGGGATTACAAAAAGTTTATTATCATGTCTTTTTAGATGGACGCGATACCTTACCAAATATAAAAGATAAATTCTTGACTGAATTGGACAATAAAATAAAAGAAACATCAACAGGAAAGATTGCTACAATCTCAGGAAGATATTATGCTATGGATAGAGATAATCGCTGGGATAGAATTGAAAAAGCTTACAATGCCATTGTAAATGGTGAAGGAATGCAATTTAATAACTATCATGAACTAGTTGATTATACTAATGAGAATAATATTACAGATGAGTTTGTAGTACCAGCAGTAATAGATAAAAATGCGACATTAAAAGATAATGATGGATTAATTGTTTTCAACTTTAGACCAGACAGAATGCGTGAATTATTTATGGCTATTACTAATCCAAATTTTAAGGAATTTCCTGTAAAACATTTTAACAATATAAAATTAACTACCATGATGCATGTTTCAGATGATTTAGTATCTACTCAAGCATTCCCAAATGAAAACATGCTTAATACTTTTGGTGAATATATTAGTAATAAAAACCTTACTCAATTAAGAATAGCCGAAACGGAAAAATATGCTCATGTTACATACTTCTTTGATGGTGGTGTCGAAAAAGACTTACCAGGATGTAAAAGGATTCTAATTCCATCTCCTAAAGTTGCAACATATGATTTAAAACCGGAAATGAGTGCTAATGAAATAACAGATAAGTTACTAGAAGTAGTTGATAATTATGATGTTGTTATTTTAAATTTTGCCAACTGTGATATGGTTGGACATACAGGAAATATGGAAGCTACAATAAAGGCCATCGAAACAGTTGACAAAAATATTGGTCGTATATTTGCTAAAGCTAACGAATTAAATGCCACTATGTTAATTACAGCAGATCACGGTAACTGTGATATCATGCTAGATGATAATAATAACGTTATCACATCCCATACCACATCACCAGTTCCATTTATAGTAACAGATAAAAATATCAAGCTAAAAAATGGAAAACTAGGTGATATAGCTCCAACGATGCTAGAGATATTAGGCTTAGAACAACCTGTTGAAATGACTGGAGAAAGCCTAATAGAAAAATAGATATATAAGACAAATAGCCTAAAAGAGTTGCTATTTGTTTTTTTTATAAAAATAAAAATATTTGGTATATTGCATAAATAGAACAAATGTATTAAAATTAAGCTGGTGATATTAATGAAAGAGGGAGAAAAAAGAATAATATTTCATATAGATGTTAATAATGCTTTTCTATCGTGGACAGCAGTAAAGATGCTTAAAGACGGTGAAAAATTAGACATAAGAAAAATCCCTTCAGTAATTGGCGGCGAGGAAAAGGAAAGACATGGAATAGTTTTAGCAAAAAGTATGCCGGCAAAAAAGCGAGGAGTTCAAACAGCTGAAACACTATATAGTGCCAGACAAAAATGTCCTAATTTAAAAGTATTTAAACCAGATTATAGTTGGTACTATGAACAGTCTAATTTAATGTATCAGTATTTGACAAGATATACTCCCCTTATAGAAAGATATTCTATAGATGAATGCTTTTTAGATTTATCTGGAACATCATTACTATATAAGAATTATGAAACGTTAGCCGAGAAAATAAAAAATGATATAAAAATAAATTTTGGATTTACCGTTAATGTTGGCATAGGAAACAATAAACTTTGTGCTAAAATGGCCTCAGACTTTGAGAAACCAGATAAAGTTCATACTCTATATAATGAGGAGATAATGAAGAAGATGTGGCCACTCCCTGTCGGAGACTTATTCATGGTTGGAAAAAGTACAGCTGCGAAGTTAAGAGAACTTGGTATTGAAACTATAAAAGATTTAGCAATATGTAAACCAGAAAAAATACAAAGGTATTTCAAAAATCAAACTTCATTCCTCATAAATTCTGCTAACGGAATAGATGAAACAAAAGTTACTCCTAGAACAAATAAATCCGATAGCATAAGCATATCAGAAACACTTCCTTATGATTGCTCGGATATAGAAGTGATAAAAGATATATTATTTAGACAAACAGAAGAAGTAAGTAGAAATTTAAGAAATCAAAAACAATATGCTAAAACAATAGCGATAACATATAAAAATAATATCTTTAATAGTTATCAAAAACAAAATAAACTCCCTCATCCAGAAAATTTAACGGTAGAAATATATAAGGCCATTATAGATCTTTTAGAAAAAAGCTGGCGTAATGAGCCAATCAGAAATATTGGAATGAGACTTGGAGACTTAACAGATAACAAAAATGAACAAATTTCATTGTTTAGTGAACCGGTAATTGAAGATGAATCAGATAAAATGCAAGAAATTGTTGATGATATAAATAATAAATATGGTGGAAACGTTATAATACCAGCATCAATTAAATTAATAGGTAAAAAAAATTCGAGAAAAAAGCTTTATTAAAGTATTATAAAAAATAAATTGCAAAAAAACGAAAAAATTGTTGCAAAATAACAACTTTCATGCTAAAATTATAGCTGTGTGACTGCTTAGATGTGTGAGGTTGCTGATACTCCAGGTAAAGTTGTTATTTGGATATCAGGTTATTTGCACGGAGCAAGTCTATACTAAGATATAGGCGAAGGGAGGATTTTTAATGTCAACAGAAAAAATACGTATTAGAATGAAAGCATACGATCACAAAGTGCTTGATAATGCAGTAACTAAAATAGTTGAAACAATTAAAAGATCAGGTGGAGAAATCTCTGGACCAGTTCCACTTCCAACTGAAATCGAAAAGTTTACAATTTTAAGAGCTGTTCATAAGTACAAAGATTCTCGTGAACAATTTGAAATGCGTACACACAAGAGATTGATTGATATCAAAAACCCAAGTAAGGAAACAATTGAAGCACTAGCTCATTTAGACTTACCAAGTGGTGTAGAAATTGAAATCAAAACAAAATAATAGGAGGAAATAATAATGAAAGGAATCTTAGGTAAAAAAATCGGGATGACTCAAGTATTTACTAAAGATGGTAAATTAATTCCGGTTACTGTTATTGAAGTAGAACCAAATGTTGTTACACAAATCAAAACAGTAGAAAATGATGGTTATGAAGCTATTCAATTAGGAACTGATACAATTCGTGAAAAATTGAGTAACAAACCAGAAATGGGTCATACAAAGAAAGCTAATACTGAACCTAAGCGCTTCTTAAAAGAAATTAGAGGAGTAAATGTTAACGAATATACATTAGGTCAAGTAATTGGTGCAGATATCTTCGAAGAAGGAGAAATCGTTGATGTTACAGGAACTAGTAAAGGAAAAGGTTTCCAAGGTGTCATCAAACGTTATAACCAATCTCGTGGTCCAATGGGACATGGTTCTCAATATCACAGAGGTGTTGGTTCATTAGGTACTATGAGACCTATGCATGTATTAAAGGGTAAAAAACTTCCTGGTCAAATGGGTAATGTTACAAGAACTGTTCAAAATCTTGAAATTATTCAAGTTGATAAGGAAAATAATTGTATTTTAGTTAAAGGTAATGTTCCAGGAGCTAAAAAGTCTTTTGTAACTATTAAAACTGCTGTTAAGAATCCTGAAAAAAAGAATGAAAAAGCAGATCTAATTAGTTATGAAGAAAAAGCAGTTGAAACAAGTGAAGCTACAACTGAAAATGCAGAATAATCATCACTCTATAAAATATTTTAAAAATTAATATTGTGATGAAAGGAGGAAACAAGAATGAAAAAAGTAGAACTTTTAAATCTAAATGGTGAAAAAGTAAAAGACTTTAAACTAAATGAAAATATATTTGATATTACCCCAAACGATAAAGTTTTATATGATGCAATCATTTTAGCAAGAGCATCTTTAAGACAAGGAACTCATAAAACAAAGAACCGTTCTGAAGTTAGTGGCGGAGGAAGAAAGCCATGGAGACAAAAAGGAACAGGTCGTGCAAGACAAGGTTCAATAAGAGCTGTACAATGGGTTGGTGGAGGAAATTATGGAACTCCAGTACCAAGAGATTACAGTAAAAAACAAAACCGTAAGGAAAGACAATTAGCATTAAGAACTGCATTAACTGAAAAAGTTAACGATAAAGAATTAATTGCAGTTGAAAATCTTACATTAGAAACTCCAAAAACAAAAGATATGATTAATTTACTTACTAATTTAAAAATTGCTGATAAGAAAGTATTAATCGTTGTTAAAGAATTGGAAGAAAACTTAATTTTAGCTTCAAGAAATCTTCAAAATGTTGCTTTAATAACAGCAGATGAAATCAATGTTTTAGACTTAGTAGCAACAAACGTTGTATTAATCACAGAAGATGCACTTAAAGCTATAGAGGAGGTGCTAGCATAATGGATACTAAGTATTTAGAAATAATTAAAGCACCAGTGATTACAGAAAAATCACAAAATGCAATGCAAAATGGACAATATACATTCAAGGTTGATCCAAAAGCTAACAAAACAGAAATTAAAACTGCTATTGAAAAATTATTCAATGTTAAGGTAGTTAAGATTTCAACAATTAATGAAAAACCTAAAAAGAAAAGAGTTGGCCGTTATACAGGTTTAACAAACCGTTCAAAGAAAGCTATCATAACATTAGCTGAAGGTCAAACTATTGAACTTGGTTAGAAAGGAGAATGAATTATGGCAATAAGAAATTATAAACCTACTACACCAGGTCGTAGAAAAATGAGTACATTAATCAATGACGAAATTACAAAAGCTACTCCTGAAAAAAGTCTAACTGTAACATTAAAGAAAAACAGCGGACGTAATAATCAAGGTAAAATTACAACTCGTCACCAAGGTGGAAGAGTTAAAAGAAAATATCGTATCATTGATTTCAAGAGAAATAAATTAAATGTACCTGGAGTTGTAGCAAGTATAGAATATGATCCAAACAGAACAGCAAACATTGCTTTAATTAATTATGTAGATGGAGAAAAAAGATATATAATTGCACCAAAAAATTTAACAGTTGGTACAAGAATCGAAGCTGGTGAAAATGTTGATATTATAATCGGTAATGCTTTACCACTTATGAACATTCCAGTTGGTACAGTAGTACATAATATTGAACTTCGTCCTGGTAAAGGTGGAGAATTAGCAAGATCTGCTGGTTCATCTGCACAAATATTAGGTCGTGAAGGTAAATATGTAATGCTACGTTTATCTAGTGGTGAACAAAGAAAGGTTTTAGGAACATGTATGGCAACAGTTGGAGAAGTTGGAAATGAAGACTCTTCACTTGTTAAAGTTGGAAAAGCTGGACGTAATCGTTACAAAGGTATTAGACCAACAGTACGTGGTTCTGTTATGAACCCTAATGACCATCCACATGGTGGTGGTGAAGGACGTGCTCCAGTAGGACGTAAAGCACCAATGACTCCATGGGGTAAACCAGCACTTGGATATAAGACACGTAAGAAAAAACAATCTGATAGTTTAATTGTACGTCGTCGTAATAGTAAATAGGAAAGGATGATTAAAAATGGCTAGAAGTTTAAAAAAGGGACCTTATGTATTTGATAGATTACTAAAAAAGGTTCGTGAACTAAATAAATCTGGAAAAAAAGAAGTCATTAAAACTTGGTCACGCCGTTCCACAATTTATCCTGATTTTATAGGACATACATTTGCGGTTCACAATGGTAAAGAATTTATTCCAGTTTATGTAACCGAAGATATGGTAGGACATAAATTAGGCGAATTTGCTTTAACACGTAAATTTGGTGGACATGGACAAGACAAATAAATTAAATAATGACTAGGAGGGAAAATATGGAAGCAAAAGCAATAGCTAAATCACTTCGTGTTTCTCCAATTAAGACAAGAATAACAATTGACTTAATAAGAGGAAAAAAAGTGAGTGAAGCACAAACCATATTAAGTAATATTAATAAAAAATCAGCAAGACTAATAAAAAAAGTATTAGACTCTGCTGTTGCTAATGCTGTCAATAACAATGGAGCAGATGCTGCAACATTATATGTTAAAGAAGCAAGAGTAGATGCTGGTCCAGTTATGAAACGTCATTTATTTGATTCACGTTCTCATATTGGACATAAAGATAGAAGAACTAGTCACATTGTTATTACAGTGGCTACAAAATAACAAGGAGGAAAAAGCTATGGGACAAAAAGTTAATCCTAATGGACTTAGACTTGGTATCAATAAAGACTGGGAAGCAAAATGGTATGCAGGCAAAAAAGATTTTGCTAAGACTTTAAAACAAGATGTCTTAATTCGTGAATATTTTGAAAAAAACATGAAAAATGCCGGTATTGCTAAAGTTGAAATTGAAAGAAATGCTAAAAGATGTGAAGTTACAGTTCATACTTCAAAACCTGGTGTAATGATCGGTAAAGGTGGAGAAGAAATAGAAAAATTAAAAACTACATTGTCTAATATCACAGGTGAAAAAATTCAAATTTCAATCGTTGATATTAAAAAGGCTGAATTAAATGCTCAATTAGTAGCAGATGATATAGCTAGACAAATTTCAAATAGAATTTCATTCCGTATGGCTCAAAAAAGAGCTATAAGAAATGCAATGAAAGCAGGAGCAAAAGGAATTAAAACTTCTGTATCTGGAAGATTAGGTGGAGCTGATATGGCTCGTAAAGAAGGATATACAGAAGGAACTATTCCACTACATACATTAAGAGCAGATGTTGATTATGCAACATCAGAAGCTGATACAACATTTGGTAAGATTGGTGTTAAAGTATGGATTTATAAAGGAGAAATACTTTCAAAATCAAATAATGATGCACCAAAGAAAGCTCCAAAAAAAGACAAAACTGAGGGAGGTAAGTAATTATGTTAATACCATCAAGAACAAAATATCGTCGTGTTCATAGATTACCTCATGAAGGAAAATCTCGTGGAAACACAGAACTACATTTTGGTGAATATGGATTACAAGCAAAAGAAGGTGCTTGGATCACAGCTAACCAAATAGAAGCAGCTCGTGTTGCCATGACTCGTTATATGAAGCGTGGTGGTAGAGTATATATTAATATTTTCCCACATATGCCATTAACAAAAAAACCTATCGGAACTCGTCAAGGTAAAGGTAAAGGTAACGTAGAAGGATGGGTAGCAGTAGTTAAAGAAGGAAAAATCATGTTTGAAATTTCTGGAGTTACAGAAGAAGTAGCACGTGAAGCTCTAAGACTTGCTAGTCATAAATTACCTATCACTACAAAATTTGTAAAGAAAGAACAGGGTGGTGAATAAAATGAAGGTTAAAGAAATTAGAGAATTATCAACAGAAGATATTAATGCTAAGTTAAAAGAAACAAAAGAAGAATTATTCAATTTACGCTTTCAACAAGCAACAGGTAATCTTGAAAAGCCTTCAAGAATTCGTGATTTAAGACACACTGTTGCAAGATTAAAAACAGTTCTAAAAGAACGTGAAACAGTTGAGAAGGAGGGTTAATGATGAAAGAAACTATTAAGAAAGAATTAGTAGGAAAAGTAGTAAGTGCAACAAACAACAAAACTATTACAGTTTTAGTTGAAACTTATAAAACTCATCCTTTATATCATAAAAGAGTTAAGCAATCAAAGAAATACGCAGTACATGATGAAACAAATAAAGCAAAAGTTGGTGATGTTGTACGTATCGTATCTACAAAACCAATTTCAAAAACAAAGCGTTTCTATTTAAAAGAAATAGTAAAAGAAGCAGTAATTATATAATGCTTGGTGAAGGAGGAAAATTATGTTACAACAAGAAAGTAGATTAAAAGTAGCTGACAACTCTGGAGCTCGTGAATTATTAGTAATTCGTGTACTTGGAGGAAGTAAAGTCAAGACTGCTAACATCGGTGACGTTGTAGTTGGAACTGTAAAAGATGCAATTCCAAATTCTAATGTACCTAAAGGAAAAGTTGTAAAAGCAGTTATCGTTCGTAGCCGTCAAGGTGTTCGTCGTGAAGACGGAAGCTACATAAAATTCGATGACAATGCTTGCGTTATCATCCGTGATGATAAGAGTCCAATAGGAACTCGTGTTTTTGGACCAGTAGCAAGAGAACTTCGTGATAAAGATTATATGAAAATCGTATCTTTAGCAAAAGAAGTACTATAATAAGGAGGACAATATGAACTTTAAAGTTGGAGATCAAGTTGTAGTTATTGCTGGTTCTAATAAAGGAAAAACAGGAAAAATAATTAAGACATTAAAAGCAGAAAACAAAGTAGTTGTTGAAGGCGTTAACATGGTTAAGAAACATGTTCGTGAAACAGCTAATAGTACAGGTGGTATTCTTGAAGTAGAAGCACCAATTCATGCATCAAATGTTATGATTGTAGATCCTAAAACAAAGAAAAGAACTAGAATAGGACATACAACAAATAAAAATAATAAAAAAATAAGAATCACTAAAAAATCAAACGTTGAGCTTGATTAATTGGAAGGAGGGTAAAATATGAACCGCCTAAAAGAAAAATACTTAAATGAAGTTGTTCCAAGTTTAAAAGAAAAACACAATTATAATTCAATAATGGAAGTACCAAAATTAGAAAAGATAGTAATCAACATGGGTGTTGGTGATGCAACTACTAATTCAAAATTATTAGATGCAGCTGTTGCTGATTTAAAGAAAATTTCAGGACAACAACCTGTTATTACTAGAGCTAAGAAATCAATCGCTGGTTTCAAGGTAAGAGAGGGTCAAGCCATTGGATGTAAAGTAACTCTACGTGGAGAAAATATGTATACATTCATGGATAAATTAATTTCTATCTCATTACCTTTAGTAAGAGATTTCCGTGGTGTTAGCCCAAGAGCATTTGATGGTCGTGGAAATTACACAATGGGAATTAAAGAACAATTAATCTTTCCAGAAATTGAATTTGATGATGTTGTAAAAGTTCGTGGTATGGATATCGTATTCGTAACAACAGCAAAAAGTAATGCAGAAGCATTTGATTTATTAAATGAACTAGGAATTCCTTTTAGAAAGTAATTGGAGGGTAAAATGGCAAAAAAAAGTATGATTGTAAAAGCTAACAGAAAGCCAAAATACAAAGTACGTGAATATACTCGTTGCTCACGTTGTGGTAGACCACACGCTGTTATGAGTAAATTCGGTATATGTCGTATTTGCTTTAGAGAATTAGCTTATAAAGGACAAATACCAGGTGTTAAAAAATCAAGCTGGTAATTGGAAAGGAGGATATTTATGGCAGTAGTAACAGATACAATTGCAGATATGTTAACACGTATACGTAATGCAAACCAAATGCGTTATGAAAGCGTAGAAATCCCTGCTTCTAAAGTAAAAAATGATATTGCTAGAATTTTAAAAGAAGAAGGATTTATTAATGATTATAAAGTAGAAGGTAGAACTCTTACTGTAAATTTAAAATATGCAGATAAAAAAGAGAGAGTTATCACTGGACTAAAGAGAATTTCCAAACCAGGACTTCGTGTCTATGCTAAGAGTGAAGAACTTCCAAGAGTTTTGAATGGCTTAGGTATTGCAATTATTTCTACTTCAAAAGGAATAATGACAGATAAAGAGGCACGTAAGGAAAACATAGGTGGAGAAGTTCTTGCTTATATTTGGTAATTTATATAGGAGGAAATAAAAATGAGCCGTATTGGAAATCGTATAATAACGGTACCTAATGGTGTAACAGTAGCTAATGAAGATGGTATAGTAAAAGTTACTGGACCAAAGGGAACATTACAACAAAAAATGTTGAATAAAATCACGATGAAACAGGACGCTGATAAGTTAGTTCTTGAACGTAGCGATGAATCAGCTAAAGCTAATCATGGTACTATGAATTCTTTAATCACAAACATGATTACAGGAGTTACAGAAGGATATCAAAAAGGATTAGAAATAATTGGTGTTGGTTACAATTTTAAAGTTCAAGGTTCAACACTAACTATTAAAGCTGGTTATTCACATCCTGTTGACATGAAAGTACCTGAAGGTTTAACTGTAGAAGCAGTAAGTAATACTGAAATTATAGTTAAAGGTATTGATAAAGCACAAGTTGGTAAATTTGCTGCTGAAATTAGAAAAGTAAGATCACCAGAGCCATATAAAGGTAAAGGTATTCGTTACAAAGGTGAACATGTTAATCGTAAAGAAGGAAAGAAAGCTGCTAAATAGTAGGAAGGGAGAATAAAGGTTATGATAAAAAAAGAATCTCGTAATAGTATGCGTTTAATTCGTCATAAACGTATCCGTAATAAAATTATGGGAACAAGTGAAGTACCAAGATTAAGCGTATATCGTTCAAATACTGGTATTTATGCACAAATTATAGACGATGAAACAAGAACTACTCTAGTATCTGCTTCCTCATTAGATAAAGATTTAAACTTAAAAAATGGAAGTAATGTAGAAGCAGCTAAAGTTGTTGGTAAGAGTATTGCTGAAAAAGCAAAAAAAGCTAACATCACAAAAGTAGTATTTGATAGAGGTGGTTACCTTTATCATGGACGTGTAGAAGCATTAGCAAATGCTGCACGTGAAAATGGATTAGAATTCTAATAGGAGGGTATTATGCAAAAGAAAAACATGGAACCTAAAGCAAAATTACTTGAAGAATTAGTAATTGACGTTAAAAGTGTTGTTAAAGTAAACAAAGGTGGACGTCAAAGACGTTTTTCAGCTACAGTTGTTGTAGGTGACAGAAACGGAAAAGTTGGATTAGGTACAGGTAAAGCTGCCGAAGTACCTGATGCAATTAAAAAAGCAATTCAAGATGCCAACAAGAACATAATTCAAATACCTCTAATTGACGGAAGAACAATTTCTCACGAAACAATTGGAACTAGTGGAGCTGCACGTGTAATTTTAAAACCTGCTAAAGCTGGTACTGGTATCATTGCTGGTGGATCTGTTCGTGCAGTTCTTGAATTAGCCGGAGTACGTGATATTGTATCTAAAGCATTAGGTGCAAGAACTAAGTTAAATATGGCACAAGCTGCTATAAATGGACTTAAATCAATTAAAACACCAGAAGAAGTTGCCAAACTTCGCGGTAAAACAGTAGAGGAGATATTAGGATAATGAAGTTACATGAATTAGAAAAAAATATCGGAGCTACTCATAGTAAAAAGCGTGTTGGACGTGGTTCTGGTAGTGGATTAGGAAAAACTAGTGGAAAAGGACAAAAAGGTCAAAAGGCTCGTAGTGGTGGTAGCATCAACCCAGTATTCGAAGGTGGACAATTACCACTATATCGTCGTATTCCAAAAAGAGGTTTCTCAAATGCCTTATTCAAAACAGAATATTCTATTATCAATGTAGAAGATTTAAATGTATTTGAAGATGGAACAGTAGTAACACCTGCATTATTAAAAGAAGCAGGACTTGTAAAAAAAGAATTAGATGGTATTAAAGTACTAGGTGAAGGAAAGTTAGAAAAGAAATTAACTGTACAAGCTAACAAATTTTCTAAATCTGCCATTGAAAAAATCAATGAATCAGGTAGCAAAATTGAGGTGATCTAGTATGTTCAAAACCATGAAGCAACTATTTACTCCAACAAATAAGGATTTAAGACACAGGATATATTTTACCTTCCTTGTTCTAGCAATATTCATCATTGGGTGCTCAATAAGGGTTCCTGGTACTGAAAATGTTAGTAACAATTTAGGCTTCCTTGAGTTATTAAATTCTATGGGTGGAGGAGCATTCAAGAAATTTTCAATATTTGCTTTAGGGGTTATGCCTTACATCACAGCATCTATTATAATGCAATTACTAGAAATGGATATTTTTCCATATTTTGCAGATTTGGCTAAACAAGGTCATACTGGTAGACAAAAACTAAATAAAATAACAAGATATATGGGAATTGCTTTTGCATTTATCGAAGGATATGCCTTTGCCTTTGCTTTCTATGGCAAGTCAGGAAATCCTCTAGATTACTTATATATATCTACAGTTTTAACTGCTGGAACAGCCTTCCTATTATGGTTAGGTGATCAAATAACTGAAAAAGGTGTAGGAAATGGTATCAGTTTAATAATTATGGCCGGTATCATTGCTACTTTACCAGAAATGTTTGTTACAGCTTTTGAAAGTTTAGTTGCTTTTGATACAGCTCAAACAACAGTACTTGGTATTGTAAAATTTATAATATTTACACTTATTTATATTGGAATATTAGTAGGAGTAATCTTCATTCAAGAATCAGAAAGAAGAGTACCTATACAATATGCAAATAAATCAACAAGTTCTTATTCTCAAAGCCAGTCATATGTTCCAATCAAAATAAATTCAGCAAATGTAATGCCAGTAATCTTTGCATCAAGTTTACTTAGTATTCCAAGTATTATTGCAGCAGCAATAAACAAAGAAGGATTCTCATTATTTGTTCAAAAGTATATTAGTTATACAACCCCAACAGGTTTTATAATGTATACTGTACTTATATTTTTGTTTTCATATTTCTATACTTTCATTCAAATGAGACCTGATGAATTTTCTAAAAATTTACAGGAGAATGGAGGATATATTCCAGGAGTAAGACCAGGAAAAGAAACAGAAACTTATTTAAGTAAAATATTATCTAGAATTACAGTTTTAGGTGCAGTATTTTTAACTGTAATCGCAGGAATACCTATTATATTCTCTGCAGTTTCAAACTTACCAACAAGTGTTTCAATTGGTGGTACAGGAATATTAATCGTTGTTGGAGTTGCTCTTGAAACTTACAAACAGTTAGAGGGAAGTCTCTTAACAAGAAATTATAAAAAAGGATATAGTAGAAGATAAAATGAAAAATATAATGTTTATTGCTCCACCCGCCGCAGGAAAGGGGACACAAGCCGAACTAATAGAAGAACGGTATAAAATCCCCCACATCTCAACGGGTGACATATTAAGAGAAATAGCAAAAGAAAACAGTGAAATTGGTAACTATGTACATGAAACATTAATAAGTGGAAATTTAGTTAAAGATGAAATAACTTATCAATTAATAGAAAAAAGACTATCAGAAGATGATTGTAAAAATGGATTTATTATTGATGGCTTTCCACGAAATTATGAACAAGCTATTGCTTACGATAATATACTAGAAAAACTAGGATATGAAATCGGAATAGTAATAGCGATTGACATAGATAAAAAAGAGTTAGAAAAAAGAATAACTGGAAGAAGAATATGTGATAGTTGCCATGCTGTTTACAATATTAATGAAGAAGCAAAAAAACCTATAATTGAATCTGTTTGTGATAAATGTGGGGGCAAGTTAAGACAACGTAATGATGACAATATAGAAGCCTTTCAAAACAGATACGTTACATATCAAGCTAAAACAGAACCAATTATTAAACACTATGAAGAAAAAAAGGTTTTATATCATGTAAACGGTAATCAATCAATTAATCAGATATTTAACGATATAGAAAAAATTATTAATAATAATAATTAATTTGAAAGTTGGTGATTAAAAATGATAACAATTCGAAGTGAAAGAGAGATTGCACTTTTAAAAAAAGCTGGTAACATAGTTTATCAGACACATCAATATTTAAAGCCATATATAAAAGAAGGTATTAAAACTTCTGAATTAAATAAAATGGCTGAAGAATTTATTCTAAGTAAAGATGCAACCCCTTCATTTAAGGGATATGAAGGATTTCCATATACTTTATGTATTAGTATAAATGATGAAGTAGTACATGGATTTCCAAGTAATAGGAAATTAAAAAAAGGTGATATTATCACTATCGATATTGGGGCATGTTATAAAGGATATCATGGTGACTCTGCTTGGACATATAAAGTTGGAGAGATTACTCCAGAAGAAGAGGCCTTGCTAAAAAACACAGAAGAATCACTATTTATAGGTTTAGCACAAATAAAACCAGGAAATCGAATTGGTGATATTGGTAATGCTATAGAGCAATTTGCCAAAAAGAATCATCTAGGTGTTGTCAAAGAATTATGTGGTCATGGCGTTGGTACCACAGTGCATGAATCCCCAGACGTTCCAAATTATGGAAAAGCTGGTACAGGACCATTACTAAGAGAAGGAATGGTAATAGCAGTAGAACCAATGCTAACACTAGGCAGTCCATCCATTTATATTGAAGATAATGATTGGACTGTTGTAACACAAGATCATAGTCCATCAGCTCACTATGAACATACAGTAGTTGTAACCAAAGATGGATACGAAATATTAACAGGAGAGTGAAGAGATGGCAAAAGAAGATACAATTGAAATGGAAGGCAAAGTTCTAGAAATTATTCCTGGTGGAAAATTTAAAGTAGAGCTTGAAAATGGCCATATGATTGAAGCCTACGTTTCTGGTAAAATACGAATGAACTACATTCGCATTCTACCGGGTGATAAAGTAACGATGGAAATTTCTCCTTATGACTTAACACGTGGGCGTATTATCTATCGTAAATAATAGGAGGGAAAATTATGAAAGTAAAACCATCAGTAAAACCAATCTGTCCAGATTGTAAAGTTGTAAAACGAAAAGGTATAGTTAGGATTGTTTGTAAGAAAAATCCTAAACATAAACAAAAACAAGGTTAATTGGGAGGTGAATAAAAATGGCACGTATTAAAGGTGTAGATATACCAAATGATAAACATATCGTAATTTCATTAACTTATATATATGGTATAGGAAGAAATTTAGCAAAAACAATTTGTGAAAATGCAGGTGTTGAACCTACAAAAAAAGCAGGAGACTTATCTCAAGAGGAATTAATTAAACTTCGTGATGAAATCAATAATCATTTAACAGAAGGTGATTTACGTCGTGAAGTTAATATGAATATAAAAACTAAGATGGAAATTAATTCTTACGAAGGTACTCGTCATAAAAAAGGATTACCTGTAAGAGGACAAAGAACTAATCGTAATGCCAGAACTCGTAAGGGTAAAGGTAAGACAGTAGCTAACAAGAAGAAAGTTTAATAGATAGGAGGTTAAATCATGGCTTATAAGACTAGAAAGAAAAAAGTAAAGAAGAATGTTCCTGAAGGTGTTGCACATATCCAATCAACATTCAATAATACTATCGTAACTATTACTGATAAAAACGGTAGCGTAATTAGTTGGGCATCAAGTGGAGCATTAGGATTTAAAGGAAGTAAAAAATCTACTCCATATGCAGCAGGATTATCTGCTGAATCAGCTGGTAAAGCAGCTTATGATATGGGAATGCGTAAAGTAGAGGTTTTTGTTAAAGGATTAGGTCCAGGACGTGAAACTGCAATCCGCTCTTTAGCAACAGCAGGACTTGAAGTAACAGCAATTAACGATGTAACACCAATTCCACACAATGGATGCCGTCCACCAAAACGTCCACGTGGATAAGAGTTATAATAGAGATTAAAGGAGGTTAGTTTCATGTTACAATTTGAAAAACCAGTTTATAAAATTACAGATTCTGTAGAAAGTAATTTCTATGGAAAGTTTGAACTAGAACCATTAGAAAGAGGTTTTGGTAATACTATAGGTAATGCCTTAAGAAGAGTAATGTTATCTTCATTACCAGGTAGTGCTATCAGTAGTATCAAAATTGATGGTGTTCTTCATGAATTCCAAACAATTGATGGTGTATATGAAGATGTTGCAACTATTATCTTAAATTTAAAGGGTGTAGTTATTAAAAACCATACTAATGGACCAAAAACACTTCATCTAAATGCAACAGAAGAAGGTGAAGTAACAGCTGGTGACATTGAAAGCGATCCAGATGTTGAAATAATCAATAAAGATAAAGTAATTGCCACTTTAAGTAAAGGTGGAAAATTAAATATGGAAATCGTAGTTACTAATGGTCGTGGATATGTTGATAGTGAAATTAATAAAAAACTATTAGATATCAAAAAACCAGGTGTAATTGCAATTGATTCTTCATATTCTCCAATTGAAAGAGTATCATATGAAGTTGAACCAGCACGTGTTGGTCAAGATGAAACATATGATAAATTAGTTCTTGAAGTTTGGACTAATGGTTCAATGAAGCCAGAAGAGGCAATCGCTTTAGCCTCTAGAATATTAATAGAGCACTTTGAACTATTAACAGATTTATCTTCTATAGCAGATGTTAGCGGTATGATGATTGAAAAAACAGAAGATCCTAAGACTAAAGCCTTAGAAACTTCTATCGAAGACTTAGATTTCTCTGTACGTGCATATAACTGCTTAAAAAGAGCAGGTATTCATACTCTACAAGACCTTGTTAATAAGAGTGAATCAGATATGATGAAAATTCGTAATTTAGGTAAAAAATCATTAAAAGAAGTTCTAGATAGAATTAAAGATATGGGCCTAACATTACGTGATGAAGACTAAAAGAAGGAGGATGTATTATGGCATATAGAAAACTAGGACGCGATAATAAACATAGAAGAAGTATGCTTTCAACACTTACTAAACAAGTAATCGTAAATGAAAGTATTACTACTACTGAAACTCGCGCTAAAGAAGTTCGTAAATTCGTTGATAAAATGATAACTTACGGAAAAAAAGGAGATTTAGTATCTAGAAGAAAAGCATTAGCTTTCCTTAACAATGATAAAGAAATCGTAAGCAAAGTATTTGATGACTTAGCAAAACGTTATGAAAATCGCAATGGCGGATACACTCAAATTCTTAAACTTGGTGAACGTCGTGGAGATGATTCACTTATGGTAATTTTAAAATTAGTTGAAGAACCAGTAAAAGTTGAAGAAAAAGCAAAAAAAGCTCCTAAAAAAGCTGAAAAAGAAGAAGCTAGTAAATAATACTACTTCTTTTCTTTTTGCTTAAATATTGATATAATTAAAACATAAGAGGTGATATTATGAAAGCCTTAATAACTGGAGCATCTAGTGGGATTGGCATGGAAATAGCTAAAATTTTAGCCAAACATAAATGTGAACTAATTTTAGTAGCCCGTTCAAAAGAAAAACTAGAGGAGTTACAAAAAAAATTACCCACTAAGTCAACAATAATTGTGATGGACTTGTCAAACGAACAGAAGGTTAAAGAGTTATATATAGTAACGAGAAATCAAAATATCGATATAGTTATTAATAATGCTGGCTTTGGATTATGTGGTGATTATGAAAAAATACCAATATCAAAAGAATTAGAATTAATTGACACTAATATCAGGGCACTACACATATTAACAAAATCCTTTTTACGTGACATGATAGAAAGAGATAGCGGTTATATTTTAAATGTTTCTTCATCAGCATCTTTTTTACCTGGTGGTCCACTCATGACAACATATTATGCATCTAAATCATATGTGAGTAGCCTAACCAACGGAATTTATTACGAGTTAAAAAAACGAAAAAGTAATGTGTCTATATCACTTTTGTGTCCAGGACCTGTTAATACTAATTTCAATAACGTTGCTAATGTAGAATTTGGTGTCAAAGCATTAGATCCAGAGTTTGTAGCAAAGTATGCCATTGACGAGATGTTCAAAAAGAAGCGCCTAATTATTCCAGGATTTAAAATGAAATTTGTAAAATTTATATCAAGATTTGTATCAGATGAATTTTTATTAAAAGCAACTTATAAAATTCAAAAGAAAAAAGTTAGAAAATAGCTTTCTTTTTTTTCAAAAATAATTATAATAAAGTTTAAATATTAGAGGTGGTAGCAATGGATAAAAAAAATATAATAAGCGTCAAAAACTTAAAATATAAAAATATCTTTGATGGATTAGATTTATCAATAAAACAAAATACCATTACTGCTATCTCAGGTTCTAATAATTGTGGTAAAACTACACTAATTAAAATATTAAGTGGTTTAATTACAGTAAAAGATACTGTAAAATTTAATGACCTATATCTTGAATCAATTAACAAAAATAAATTGTTCTATGATGAGGGGATAGTTATATTAAATGAGAAAATTGATTTTCTTTTTGATACAGTAAAAGAAGAGATACTATTCGTTTTAGACAATATTAATATTAGTGACGAAAAGAAAAAAGAAAGATATAACTTTATTATAAAATTACTTAATCTAACCAAGTATGAAAAATTAAATCCCAACGAGTTAAATAGAAATATAAAAATAAAAGTTTTACTAGCCATTGCAGTAATTCATAAACCACATGTTTTGTTTATAGATGATCTTTGTACAATGATGAGTAAAGCTGAAAGACATGAAATGGAAAATATTTTAAACTATTTAAACTCTGTAGAAAAAATGACAATTGTTATGACTACTAATAATTTAGAGGAAACAATAAATTGTGATTATTTATACATACTAGATAAAGGCAAAATAGCATTAGAGGGAAAACCTCTTGATATTTTAAAAGAAGATAACATCATCAATAAAATAGGTCTAAAAATACCATTTATGATAGATTTAAGTGTAAAACTGCAAGATTATGATTTAATTAGTGAAATGACTCTTGATATGAATGGAATGGTGAATAAATTATGGAAATAAAAGTACAAAAATTATCATATAAAGATTTAAAAGATCTAACCTTCACCATCGAAAATAAACAAATAACGGGTATAACAGGTTCAGGTAAATCAAGTCTACTAAAACTTTTAAATGGTATAGTTCAGGGAAAAGGAATTATTAAGTATAATAATGAAAGAAAAACATTAAAGAATAAAAGAGGACTAATAAAGAAAGTAAGTCTTATAAAAACAACATTTGAAAATACTTTCTTTTGTAATACGGTAGAAGAACATTTAATATATTTTATGCAATATTATAAATTAAATATTAAGGATCCCCAAAAGAAATTAGAGGATTCTCTAAAAATCGTAGGCTTAAGTCCTAAATATTTAAGTAGAAATATTTCTACTTTATCTACAAGTGAAAAAAAATTATTACAAATAGCAACAGCCCTACTTAGTAATCCTGAACTCATTCTTTTAGATGATCCATTCATCAATTTAGATAATAAGAATGAAAAAAAACTAGCTCGTCTCCTTGATCAACTTAATGATAGATTTAATATAAGTATAGTCATTGCGACTAATGACTCAGAAATATTATACCAATATACAAAAAAGCTAATACTTCTTGAAAACAATACAATTCTTTTAGAAGGAAATACTAAAGAAGTATATGAAAATGTCAAATTTATGAGAGAACACAACTTCGAAATACCAGATATAGTCATGTTTACCTCAATAGCTAAACAAGAAAAAAATGTAAAAATAGATTTCCACCGTGATATACGTGACCTTATAAAGGACATATATAAACATGTTTAAAAGCAAAAATCCGTATTTCACAATCACTCAATTTATTTTACTATTTTTATCATTATTTTTTCTAAAAAATAGTATTATTGAACTTATATTATCGCTAGTGCTTTTTTCCACAACTTTTTCCCAAAAATATAAAAAACTTGCCAAAATAACACTTTTTACAGCACTTTTCAACACTTTTTGTGGAAAACTCACCTTTTTTTGTAATATTTTACTACTTATTGACACAATTCTGTGGATAACTCTTAACATAAAAAAAAGAAAAATACTTAGTTTTATTAATTCTATTTCTGGTAGTATTAAGTTAAAAACAGCTTTTATAAAACTCATTTATTTTCCAAAATATTACCGAAAAAATTTAAAAACTAAAAATACCTTAACTAATAATAAATCAATAATACTAACATGGAAACAAAACTATAAGTTAACTGTAACTCAATTAAAAAATTTAACCAATACCTTCGAAAGAAGATTATATTTTAATTCTTGCAATAAAAGTTATAAATATAGTAAAAAAGATCTTGTGTCTTTAATATTTTCTATATTAATATTCATTTTTTTTGTAACTATAGGAGGAGTTAAATATGCGCTATTTAATTAAATTTTCATATGATGGAAGTAACTATTGTGGTTATCAACGTCAAAAGGGTTTGAATACTATCCAGGAGCAATTGGAAAATGCATTATTTAAGATTAATAATTCAAAGTATACTACCTTAACAGCTACAGGAAGAACAGATAAACACGTTCATGCTCTAAGCCAATATGCACATACAGATATTGATGTAACAATAACACCCTATAAACTTAAAAGGGCCTTAAATAGTAATCTTCCAAATGATATACACGTAATAAAAGTATATTCTGTAAAAGATGATTTTCATGCAAGATATAATGTCACATCTAAAACATATAAATATCTTATTAATACAGGAGAATATAGTCCGATTGAAAGAAATTATGTCTATCAATATAATTATGTTCTAAATATTTCTAAGATGCAACAGGCCATAAAATATTTAATTGGGACTCATGATTATCGAGCCTTTGTCACTGAAAATGAAAATAAAAATAATTGTGTTAGAACAATTACCAGGGCGGATATTACAACCGATTTACTAAATCCTGAAAAATACATAATAACTTTTACAGGAAATGGTTTCATGCGCTACCAAGTAAGGAACATGGTCGGCTTACTTTTAAAAGTTGGTCAAGAAAAAATAGATCCTATCATGGTAAAACAAATATTGGATAGTAAATCCCGAAAGAAAAATGGTGTAACAGCTCCTGCTGAAGGTCTATATTTAGTAAATGTAGAATACAACAATCTAGAAGAATCCATAATAGAAGAATAAAATGCCAAAAAAACTAAAAAAAGCCCAGAAAATAAAAGAAAAAACTTGATTTTCTAATAAAGTTTTAGTATAATCATAATCGGTACATTGAAATATCCCCACATAAATTAAGTCGTGGGAAAACTTAATTTAGAATGGATAAAGGAGAAAAATTTTATGACAAGTTATGTTCAAAAGAAAGAAACAGTAGAACGCAAATGGTATGTTATAGATGCCGAAGGTAAACCACTAGGACGTGTAGCTAGCAAAGCAGCTCATATCTTAAGAGGAAAACATAAAGCAACTTATACACCAAATATTGACTGTGGTGATTTTATTATCATCATTAATGCTGAAAAAGCAATTCTAACTGGAAATAAGTTAGATAATAAAAAATATTATAATCATTCTGGATATCCAGGAGGATTAAGAGAAAGAACAGCTAGAGAAATGCAAGAAAAATATCCAATTGAAATGGTAGAAAGAGCAGTAAAAGGAATGCTTCCTAAAAATAGATTAGGACGTCAAATGTATAAGAAATTATTCGTTTATACAGGTAGTGAACATCCACATTTAGCTCAAAAACCAGAAATAATGGAGGTTAAATAATGGCAAAAGAAAAGAAAGCTTATATTGGAACTGGTAGAAGAAAGACATCTGTTGCACGTGTAACATTAACACCAGGTACAGGAAAAATCACAGTAAATGGTCAAGACGTACATGATTACCTACCATATGAAGTATTAGTAATGGATTTACAACAACCATTAGAAGCAACTAATACAAAAGAAATTTTTGATGTAGATGCAAAAGTAAATGGTGGAGGTTTCTCTGGTCAAACAGGTGCTATCCGTTTAGGTATAACTAGAGCATTATTACAATATGATGCAACAACTCCTGCTGACTCTGAAAATAGTTACAGAAAAGTATTAAAGAAAGCTGGATTCGTTACTCGTGATTCTCGTAAGAAAGAACGTAAGAAACCAGGATTAAAGAAAGCACGTCGTGCTCCACAATTCTCAAAGAGATAATATCAAAAAGTGTTGGTTTACAACACTTTTTTTGTAACATAAATTTCATCCTTTCATATAATATAAAGAGGAGGAACTATGTTAAAAATAAATCTTTTAGAGCAAATGCTCATAATATCAATCGCCCTAAGTACCATAAGCTGCTCATTTGTTCAAAAAACAAAAAGATACTTTCCTTGTTCCAGTTGCCTTTGTTTTTATAGTTTATTTGTTAATATTGTCATGGGCTTATTATTTTGCATTTCTTTTACCAGCATTACTTTTCCTATGAGTCTATGGATAGGAGTATTTAGCTTCTTAGGAGCAGATACAATCTATAAATCATTAGAAGGAAAATTAACACCTTACCGAGAAATATTAAATAAAAATGTTGTAGAGGTTCCAAAAGAAAATATAATTTCGACGGGAAGTGATAAATGATGGAAAAGCCTATTTATCCTAGTCCATATATGCGTATTACTCAACGACACAACGTGGGAACACATATTGATAGCTTTGCTATTGACGAAGCTGGAATGGATGGAGGAATTGACTATATTTTAGCGCCCTTCACAGGTATCATAAAAAAAATATATACTAAAGATGCCAATGAAGTATGGTTAGAAAGTTTAGACAAGGTTGAATATCCTGATGGAACAATAGATTATATGACAGTTATGTTTGCTCACGCCAACGATGTAAGTAATCTATTTATAGGTAAGAAAGTTAATCAAAAAGAAAAGTTTTATTTTGAAGGTACAAAAGGAAATGCTACAGGAAACCATTGTCATATTGAATGTGGCCAAGGAAAATTTACTGGAACAGGTTGGCATGCTAATTCAAAAGGTTATTGGGTAATAAACAATGGTAAAAACCCCAGTGATTGTTTCTGGATAGATGATTCTATAAAAATACTAGACTCAAAAGGATATACTTTTAAAAGTGTACCAAAAGAGAACCAAAAATCTAATAATAATGGTAATAATGATCAAAAAGAAAATAATAATCAACAAAATAATGACAATAATACTAATGACAAAGAAAACATTCCTACAAATGAATCAAAAAAATTAATATTTACTTGTGAAAAAGATGATATTTACGCTATTAACCTAGAGGTTGGGGATAAAATTTTTTTAGAACGTAACAATATGTAAGCATTCTGATTATAAAAAAAGAAAGATTAGTCTATAACAAATAATTATAGGCTTTTCTTTTTTTCTTTATACCTTGCTAAAAACAAATAAAAAAGATATAATTAATATGATATAGTAACAATAAGAGAATATGGGGTAATAAATATGATTATTAGATTGATAAAAAGGACAAAAATTTATAATTTTCATCTCCCTACTACAGTTCAAGGAAACTACTGGATTACCGATTTAGATAATCTAGGCAATGTTAGAAACTTGGTTAATGTAGAAGAAGATGATGGGGCATGGCGCCTAAAAAGTAATTTTGAAACAAAAATTGTTGTAAATAATCAAGAGTTAGATTCGGTTATCCTTAAGGAATATTCCCTATATTTTCTACGTATTAATTCTGACAATAGTTATATTTTATTATATTGTTCACCATCAGTAGATGCCTCCATCAGCAAATTAAAGGTTAAAGGTGATTGCCAAGTTATAATTGGTAATAGTCCTGATTGTCAAATAAGTTATAATTATCCGTTAGTTTCAAAAGCCCAAGCGGCCCTAACTTATAGTAATTCAAACTGGTACATTGAAGATTTGGGAAGCAAGTATGGAACTTACGTAAATAATGAATTGACTCAAAAAAAACATCTTGACCACGGAGATATCATATTCATTATGGGACTTAAAATAATAGTTCTTGATAATACTATTATTATTAACAATATAGGAAAGTTAGTAAAAGTAGCTCCCTCATTTTTCTTACCTGTAACCCCACTTGTTCAGCCAATAATTAATGATGATAACGTTTTAGAGGAAAATGTAGAATTTTTCAAGGAAGAGGATTATTTTTTTAGGTCTCCTCGTTTCAAGGCTGGAATAGAACAGGTAGACATTAACATAGATGCCCCACCAGCTAAGCAACAACAAGATGATACCCCTATAATGTATGTAATCGCACCAATGATTTGTATGGGAATGACATCGCTCATGACAGGATACACTTCTGTGTCAAACCTAGTAGCGGGAAACTCTACCATAAAGTCATCACTTCCCACCCTTATTACTTGTTTCGCAATGCTGCTTGCAATGATACTCTTACCACTATTGAATAGAAGATATCAGAAAAAACAACAAAAGAAAAAAGAAGAGTTACGTCAACAAAAATATACAGAATATATTGAAGAAAAAAGACAAACTATAAAAAACGAAATGGAAAAACAAAAACAGGCTTTACTTGAAAATAATATTACTTTAGATGAATGTGCCAAAATAGTATTAAATAGAAAAAGAAATTTGTGGGAAAGAGAAATTGATCAAAGTGACTTCCTAAATCTACGCATAGGCATAGGAAATATTAACTTTAATGGAAAAGTAAATTATCCGGAAGAAAGATTTACCTTAGAGGACGATAATCTTCAAGAACTAGTTTTCTCATTAGGTAGAGAGTCAAAAGAGTTAGAAAATGTACCAATAAACTTTTCTTTGATCAACCATAATATCACAGCCATTATAGGAGAAGGAGCTCAAAAAAATAGTTTTATAGATGGGCTACTACTTCAAATAATGACATTTCATAGTTATGAAGATTTAAAAATAATATTATTTACCAACGAAAAAAACGCTAATCGCTGGGATTATTTAAAAGTTTTACCTCATTGTTGGAATAACTCTAAAACAATACGTTATTTTGCAACTAATCAAGATGAAGCAAAAGAACTATCTCTTCACTTAGAGCAAGAGTTCCAAGCCCGTAAATTTAAAGATGGAACAAGAGAATTAGATAATTCCAATTACTTATACCATAAACCATATTACTTAATAATAAGTGATAACTTTAAAGCAATTCGTGAATTAGAAATTATTAAAGATGTTTGTAATCAAGAGATTAATATTGGGTACAGCTTGATGATCATTAATAATCGTATTACAAATCTACCTAATGAATGTCACAGCTTTATAAGTATTGGAGACAAAATGTCAGGCTTATTTGAAAATGAGTTAGTTTCTAATAAACAAAAAGAATTTGTAGCGGATTATAACACAGAAATTGATATGTATAAATGCAGTGAAACACTATTTAATATTCCAATAGAAATAGCTAAAGAAAATAGTAATTTACCAACTATGATTAGTTTCTTAGAAATGTATGATGTTGGTAAAGTTGAACAATTAAATATCACTAACCGTTGGAAAAACAATGATCCTACAAAATCTCTACAAGCTCCAATAGGAGTTGATAAAAACCGTGAATTATTTAAACTAGACTTACATGAAAAGTTCTATGGTCCACATGGTTTAATAGCCGGAATGACAGGATCAGGAAAATCTGAATTTATTATTACTTATATTTTGTCAATGGCTATTAATTATAGCCCAGATGAAGTCAGTTTTATTTTAATCGATTATAAAGGTGGAGGATTAGCGGGAGCATTCCAAAATAAAGAAACTGGAATGAAGTTGCCACACTTAGCCGGTAGTATCACAAACCTTGATACAGTTGAAATGAACAGAGCTTTATCATCTATTCAAAGCGAATTACGTAGAAGACAAAGAATATTTAATGATGCAAGAGATGCATTAAATGAAAGTACCATAGATATCTATAAGTATCAACGTCTCTTCAGAGAAGGACTAGTCAAAGAACCAGTTACTCATTTATTTATAATTTCGGATGAGTTTGCCGAACTAAAGAGCCAGCAACCAGAATTTATGGATCAATTAATTTCTACAGCCCGTATCGGACGTAGTTTAGGAGTGCATTTGATTCTTGCCACCCAAAAACCAGCCGGTGTAGTTGATGATCAAATATGGTCCAACTCAAAATTTAGAGTATGTTTAAAAGTTCAAGATAAATCAGACAGTATGGATATGATAAAATGTCCAGATGCTGCATCTTTAAAAGAAACAGGTAGGTTCTATTTACAAGTTGGTTATAATGAGTTATTTGCTTTAGGTCAATCAGCATGGACAGGAGCAAAGTACTATCCTACAGAAAAGAGAAAGAAAAAGATAGATGAAACAATCAATATAGTTGATAATGTTGGTACTGTAGTAAAGAGCCTAGATACAATTAAAAAGGATTTGGATGTAAAACCACAAGGTGAAGAGATTACCAATATTATTAAATACCTTATAAAAGTTTCAGATGAACAACATATATCTGTAAAACAACTATGGTTAGATAAAATTCCAGAATTTATTTATGTAGAAAAACTACGACAAAAATATAATTATTTACCTGAAAAAGGTGTAATTAATCCTATTATTGGTGAACTAGATGATCCAAATAATCAAAGACAAGATATTTTAACATTACCACTTAGTGCTGACGGAAACACCATTATTTATGGTTCAGCTGGTAATGGAAAAGAACTACTCTTAACAACCTTAATTTACTCAACTATTGTTGATCATACACCATCAGAAGTAAATTTCTATATCCTAGATTTTGGAGGAGAAACATTAAGAGCATATAACAATGCACCTCAAGTAGGTGATGTAATTTTATCTTCCCAAGAAGAAAAAGTTAATAACTTATATAAAAAATTGTTATATGAGTTAGATAACCGAAAAAAATTATTTGTTGATTATAATGGTGACTTTGAATTCTATTGTAAACACAGTGGAAAAACTTTACCAATGTTAATAGTAATTATAAATAATTATGACTCCTATGTTGAAAGTTATGAGGATCATGAAGAAGATTTTAATATTTTAACAAGAGAAGGTGCTAAATACGGTATTGTCTTCATAGTAACGGCTAACAATACTAATACACTTCGTTATAAATTAAGACAAAACTTTAAACAAAATATAGTACTACAATTTAATGATACAGGTGACTATTCATCTATTTTAGGAAATGTTCAGAAGAAATATCCATCTAAAATTTATGGTCGTGGTTTAGTATCACGAGATGACATATATGAATTCCAAACAGCTTATCCATATCAACATGAAAAGATGAATGAATATATCAGAGTTATAAGTAAAAAATTAAATGACATATTTACAGAGAAAGCCCCAAGTATACCGGTTTTACCAAGTGTTGTTACACATGAAACGGTATCCAATGCTTTAGGAAACTTAGAAAGTGTACCAGTAGGTATATTTAAAGAAAGTCTAAATATTGCAATTCTAAATACTTTAAAAAATTATACATCAATTGTTAGTAGTAATGATATATCAGAATATAGTAGCTTTATTAAAAACTTATATAAAACATTTACCTATATTAAAAATGAAGAAATATTTGTTTTTGATACCTATGATATAATAGGTAATGCTTTAGAAAATACTACACTTGTAACAAAAAATTATGAAGATACATTAAACTCTATATTACAAGAGATGTCAGATGAATATCAAATATATACTAATAATAATTATGACCGCAGTAGTTTAAGTGATAAGAGTCATAAAACAATTATTATAATAGGTATTAATGAATTATTATCTCGTATTTCTCAAGACAAAAAAATGGAATTTACAAAGGCGCTATCAATGATAAAGGATTTAGGTACATATCATATAGTATTAATTGACAATTCTGATAAATTAAAACAACAGGCCTTCGAAACGTGGTATAAAGCCGCAGTAGATCCTAGTAATGGTGTTTGGTTAGGAAGTGGCATTCTAGATCAATATGCTCTAAAATTATCTGTTTCTCCACGTGAATTAAGGGAAGAATTAAAACCAGGTTTTGGAGTATACGTAGATAAAGGTAAGCCATATATCATTAAATTACTAGAAGGTGATAAAGATGAACAATAAAATATTAATAAGATTATATATACCATTAATTGAAGAAGAATATGACATATTTATTCCAATTAATAAACGTGTTGGTACTATAAAACAACTCTTAGAAAAATGTATTAGTGAACAAAATGATAATGGTTATGTGCTTGCGGAAGATACCAATCTTTACAGTAAAGAAACTGGTAAAGTATATGATGTTCAACTATTAGTTAAGGATACTGATCTAAAAAATGGTTCCAGAGTAGTTTTATTATAGGAGAAAGTGATATGAATAATCTAGAAATATATACGACAGCGGTTAATAATATATTTGCTTGTCTAGAAAAATTAGATACAGGGCTTAATAACCAGGAAAACTCAAACAATATTAGTAATTTAAACGAATATAAAGAATCAGCTATCAGTTTTGCAAGACTAATACAAGAGGACATGCAACAAAATACTGTAGAAGGAGCGAGTGATAAATGATAGGAAATTTAAGTTATGAAGAAATAGAAAATTTAATAACTATCATGGCAAGCTCTTCAGAAAATATTCGTAGTGTCTTAAATAGCTATCAAGATAATAATAATATTTCATCAAGAACAGAAAAAATGCTTCATTTCTGTTCAGATATTGATAAATATATTGCTAATCTAAAAGATAACATTCTTTTAAATAAAGATGCTGATATTGTTATTGAACGTATCAAACAAAATAATGCATAAAAACTTCAGTTTATACTCTGAAGTTTTTTTATATATATTTTTTAATTTTACAAGTAGGAAAATAATAATTAAGTATTTGTAAATAATTACATCCTGCCTTAGCAAGTTCAGCAGAGCCATTCAGTGAAAGTCCCAAATTATCACCATGACCTCTATTGACAAAAGTTATATATTTATCGTCAATTAAAATTGTCATGTCTTTTGATGGAAGATTTAAATTTTGTCTAAACTCTTCACCATCAAATATGGTATAACCTACCTTAACTTTATTGATACATCCACCCTCAGTTAATTCCAATATTTTTATGCCAAATAAATCATCTTTGTCCAAATTTAATAATTGAGCTACTTTCTCCACAGTATATCTTGTAATATTTAAATACATTGAAGATGTTAAGTCCCACAAACTTGGTACCTTAACAAGATATTCAACATTAGGAAGAACATCAGTATTACCGTTATTAGTATTATGTATATAAGGTTTTATAAAAATATTATTATATGTTATAAACATACATTCAGTTTCATTTATAGCTCTAAGCATATTCTTACTAATTTTATCATAATCTTTAAACCATAATAATTTGTAATATGAAATATTTCTAAATTTAGCGAAGTGATCATCTATTTCTATATATCCAATTTTTCCCATTTGTTTATATGCATAAGTTCGGTATAGAATAGCAACACTTTTTAAAACTTCGACATCGAAATCATAGTTTACATTTGTAAGCATTAATCCTAATAAATAATCGCTTAATTTCATACTAATAGTTTCATATTCATTTTTAACTCTTACAATAAATTTATTATTTGTATAAGGTATTTCTTCATCTAATGTTTCAACATTTACTTTTCTATTACTTATGTCCATACTCTTTACTACTATTCCATTCATTACTAAATAAACTGGACCATTGGAATAATTAATATTGTTTTGATTTATAAATCGCTTAATTCGCTCTTCTATACTAACATTATCTCTATTAACAAATTCGTTTGATTCCTCTTCACCCATGCTCATATATAAATAAAGTACATCTCTACCACCATGTTTTTTAATTTCATATCTATAAAACATAATATTCACCTAACAGTATTATGTACAAATATATACTTACTATACTAAAAATAAAAGAATTTTAAAGTATTTTTATTATCACAATCTAATCCTGTTAAGTAGCTTTTATTTAAAAAAATGTCACATAAATTCACTTTTTTAGATTTAAAATACATGTCAAGTTTAATAATAATATCTCTTGCTTCAAGTATAGATTTTTTATATAAATCATCAAACGATTCATAACTAAAAATATTTTTATCACATGGATTAAACCAAATTTCATGCCTGGTATTTAAAAAATATTCTTCCCTTTTTGACTTGTAATGATATGATAAAGCTTCAAATCTAAACACACTCTTTGGAGTAATTTTATCAATACATTTATATCCAAAACTTTTAATTCCTGTTTTATCAAATCTATATCTTCTAATAAATCCCTTCATTTGTTTAAGAGAATCAAAGTATATTTTGTGCATATTATCTACATAAAAAACTTCTTTGAAAACATAATCAATACATTTATTAAGTTCATTATTAAATTTAGTATTATCAAAACAAAACTTATCAATTCTAAACTTAAAAGGATCCATGAATAGTTTTTCTTTTATCATATAATTATCAAGATAAGTTTCCATAAAAGCATGCAAGTTGTTATATTTATAACTATTTTTATCTTTTTTATCAAATAATCCTGTCTTATAAAAAACAAAAGGATGAACATTACTATCAAGTACGTAATGACAAATAAAACCATATAAAAACACCATTACATAAGAATTATCATATAATTTATTTCTTTCAATATACTCTACTAAAGTAATAAAAAATGATCTCGATTTAGACGTATGAAAAGTATGTTGCAATTCTCTTACCTTTTTACCTGGCTTTAAACCCTCTATATTATAAAACATTAAAGAATCAGTAGATTGTGAAAACATTTTATACTGAAATGTATTTTTATCTATTAACTGTTTTATTGTATTAGGTAATTCATTATAAACATCCATTGCAAAAATAGCGTGTGTAGCAGTTGCTGGCATAAAATTCACCTCACTAAAAATATATTACTAATAAATAAGACATTTTCATATTTATCTTATAAAAAATATGTTATAATTACAATAGGTGAGATTATGATACAGAAACAATTTAAAAACCTTGACGAACAAATAGAAATCTTAAAATATAAGGGATTAATAATTAAAAATGAAGCTTATGCCAAAAATGTTTTGTTACGTGAAAATTATTTTTTCCTTAGTGGTTATAGACATTTATTTTTAAAATCAATTACAGAAAAGGTATATAAACCAGGAACTCATTTTGAAGAATTATATAGTCTTTTCTTATTTGATAGAAGATTAAGAAACATTTTGTTCAAAAACTTATTAATTATTGAAAATAATCTAAAATCAATATCATCATATCAGTTATCCAAAAGGTATGGTTATAAGGAAAAAGACTATTTGAAGGAATCAAATTTCAATACTAGTCCAGAAAAAAAGCGACAAGTAAATGATTTAATTAAAAAAATGAAGCGTCAAATAAGAAGCAATAGTAGAGAAAACACAGCAACAATCCATTATGTGAATAATTATGGTTATATACCACTTTGGATTTTAGTTAAGGTTTTATCGTTTGGTATAGTAAGTGAGATGTATTCAGTTCTAAAGGACGAAGACCAGCAGGCCATAGCAGATGTATATGGTATAGGTAAAGATGACCTAGTAACATATTTGCCAATTCTTTCTAATTATCGTAATCTATGTGCACATGAAGATATTTTATATGAAAATAGAACTCATAAACAAATAGATGATACAATTTATCATAAGATGTTAAACATAGAAAAAGTAGATGGTGAATATAAGTATGGTAAAGATGACTTATTCGCTTTAATTATCATAATGAAAGAATTACTTCAACCAGAAGAATTCAAAAGTATGATGCTTGAACTAGATAATGCCATTACCACTTTAGATTATAATTTAAATGCTATAAAAATTGGTGAAGTATTAAATAGAATGGGCTTTCCTAAAAACTGGAAAGAATTAATGACCATTGAAAGGGGAAATAAAATAAATGGATAAAAGCAAAAAAAATTCTAATATAAAGACAGTTTTATTCGTGATATTAGGAGCAGTTTTAGGTGTCATAATATCATTTGTCTTAATCAAATATACAAAATTAAGTGAAATGTTAGAGTTAACTAAAACAATAACAAAAAATGGAAAAACAATTGTTGAAAAAACAAGTATAAGTGATTCTATTGAAAAAGCAAAAGACGCAGTAGTAATGATTAGTAGTTACAAAGGAGACACCGAAGCATCAACAGGAACAGGTTTTGTTTATAAAACTGATAATAAATATGGTTATGTTATGACAAATCAACATGTAGTTGAAAATAGTGATAAAGTCATTTTAGTCATGAGTGATGACAAAGAAGTAGAAGGTAAAATTTTAGGTGGGGATGAGTATTTAGACTTAGCAATTATCAGAATAAATAAATCGGATGTAAAAGGTGTCGCTATAATTGGTGATTCCTCAACATCTAATGTAGGAGATACCGTATTTACTATTGGGTCACCAATGGGTTATGAATATAGAGGTACTGTAACAAGTGGAATTCTATCTGGTAAAAATAGAATGGTTTCAGTAAGCGTCAGCAACTCTAATACGGAAGATTATGTAATGAAAGTATTACAAACAGATGCCGCTATAAACCCAGGTAACAGTGGAGGACCACTTCTTAATATTAATGGTGAAGTTATTGGAATAAACTCTATGAAATTAGTACAAGAGGAAATAGAGGGTATGGGCTTTGCTATTCCTATAGAATATGCAATGAGTCACGTTGATTCACTTGAAAAAGGAGATAGTATTAAATGGCCAGTACTAGGAATAAGTATGATTAATGCCAAAGATACAGGAACCCTATATAGAAATAACCTATCTGTTCCAAGCACTATTACAAGTGGTGTTGTAGTAGCCAATATTGCAGCTAATTCAGGTGCTAGCAAGTCAGAATTAAAAAAAGGCGACATCATCATCGCAATAAATGGTGAAAAAGTTCAAAATACAGCCTATTTAAGATATGAATTATATAAATATAAACCAGGAGAAAGTATAGAGGTTACATATTATAGAAATGGTAAAGATTATAAAACAAAGGTAACATTGTCATCATCATCAGACCAATAATATACACATAATCATTTCAAAAGCATATAATTTTAATAAACAATATCTATGAAGTATTAAATTCATAGATATTTTTATATGGTGATAAATTTGAAAAAAATTATATCTAATAAAAACAATATATATCAAGTAACAATAGTAAGTATCGCTGTTAATATATTTTTAGCGGTATTAAAGGTTGTTAGTGGTCTAATAACTAAGTCCAATGTTATGATATCAGATGGAGTTCATTCTCTATCTGATGTCTTTGCTACCCTAGTGGTAATGATAGGTATAAAGATATCTCATAAAAAACCCGATAAGAAACATCAATATGGTCACGAAAGATATGAATGCATTACGTCTATATTATTATCTGTAATAATATTTTTAACAGGTTTATTTATAGGCTATAATGGAATTATAAATATCATTAAGAAAAAATATATTACCATGACTATACCAGGCTTTGAACTTATTTTTATATCTCTCATCTGTATCATAACAAAGGAATTAACATTCAAATATATAAAAAATATCGCTCAAAAAAACAATTCGTCAGCTCTAATGGCCGATGCCTGGCATCATAGGGCAGATGAGTTATCCAGCATTGGAGTATTTATAGGAATATTTGGATCAATTATAGGGATAAAAATATTAGAACCCATCTCTTGTATTGCGATAGCCCTTTTGATTATGAAGTCAGCCGTTGATATTTGGCGTGATTCTGTTGATAAAATGGTTGATTGTTCAGTATCAGAGGAGGTTGAAAAAAATATTAGAAATATAATAAATAATCAAAAAGATGTACATAAAATTGACGATTTAAAAACAAGACTTTTCGGTTCTAAAATATATATTGATCTAGAAATTTCGGTTGATAGCAATATAAGCCTAAAAAAAGCCCACCAAATAGCGCATAATGTTCATGATGAAGTAGAAGCCAAAATTAAGGAATGTAAACACTGTATGATACACGTTAATCCAGATATAGAAAAAAGTAGTAATTGAAAATATTATATGCTATACTAAAATGGAAAAAGAAATTAAATGAAGGAGAAAAAATGAAGAAATTAAAAGAATACATAATGCGATTTATACAAGGCTTTTGTATGGCTATGGCAGATAGTGTTCCAGGAGTATCTGGAGGAACAATAGCCTTTCTATTGGAATTTTATGATGATTTTATAAATTCATTAGATGAGTTATTTAAAGGTAATTTACAACAAAAAAAGAAGGCTTTGTCTTTCTTAGTAAAATTAGGTATAGGTTGGGTAGTAGGATTTTTACTATGTGCAACAATACTAGTAAGTTTATTTGATAAAAAGATTTACAGTATGAGTTCATTATTCTTAGGATTTATTATATTTGCAATCCCAATTGTTGTAGCAGAAGAAAAGAAAGTCTTAAAGGGAAAATATAAAAATATATTATTTTTAATACTAGGAATGGCTTTAGTAGTTGTCATTTCATCACTTAATTCTAGCACTAATCTTATAAAAGTTGGCAACATTACTCATCTTACCATTCCACTTGCTATATACATTTTTGTAGCAGGCATGATTGCTATATCAGCAATGATTTTACCTGGTATATCAGGTTCAACTCTACTATTAATATTTGGTCTTTATATTCCAATTATGACAGGTATTAAAGAAACAATCCATCTTAATTTTTCTTATCTTCCAGCTCTAATCATCTTCGGGTTAGGTGTAATCTGTGGAATAATTTTCTTTGTAGGACTAATTAAGAAATGTCTAAACAAACATCGTAGTGAGACCGTATATGCTATATTAGGAATGATGCTAGGATCACTATACGCAATTGTCATGGGACCAACAACACTAGATAAACCATTGCCATGTTTAAGTATTCATACATTTAGTATAATATCATTCATTATAGGTGCAATTGTTATATTTGGACTTCAAGGACTAAAAAAATTAATGGAAAGTAAGTAGGTAAAAATATGGATTTAAATAATGAAACAATTTTAACAAAATATAAACCATTATCACCTTGGGCATACTTTGGATATAATATATTATTTAGTATACCAGTTATTGGTTTTATACTCCTTATAGTATTTTCATTTAGTAATGATAATATTAACAGAAGAAACTATGCTAGATCCTTTTTTGTAATATATGCACTTGTTATAATAGTAATTCTTATTTTAGTATCATTAGGAGTACAAGTAGGACTATATAATTTGTTAAAATAGTGCAAAAGGCTTAGAATAAGTCTTTTTTTGTTTCATACTTTCATTTTTTTCTATGAAAACATGCGGAATATAAATTGTATTTACTTGTTAAAGTACTAAATTAATAATTTTATTTAACATCTCTTTGAGATTCTGTAGTATAATACTCGTATAAAAAGTTATACACAATCTACTAGTATTGTCAGTTTGACAAAAACAACCTTTTGTGGTAAAATATGCCACAAAAAAGGAAACATGGAATTATAGAACAATACTAAGAGGATACTAGGGGGATTTGTTATGATTAAAGAAGAATTATTAGAAGCAAAACAAAATTTATTAAAACTTGAAACATTAAAATTAAGCGGTTATCCAACAATAGATAAACCGTGGACTGTTAACTATAATCAAAAAGAGTTAGGAAAAAAGATACCTAAAAGGACAGTTTTTCAGGAAGTTTATAATAACAATTTTTCTTTTCCCAAAGATTTAGCATTGGAATTTTTTGGAACAAAAATAAATTATTCAACATTTTTTAAAAATATTGAAGCTACAGCCAAAGCATTTCAAGAGTATGGAATTAAAAAAGGAGACTTTGCCACAATCTGTGCAGCAGGTATTCCAGAAACCGTTTATTCATTCTATGCCTTATCAAAATTAGGAGCAGTTGCTAATATGATTGCTCCACATTTTGAAAAAAAAGATTTAATAGCAAGAATTAGTGATTGCGAAAGTGATATATTGATAATAATGGATAAATTTTATCCAGAATTAAAGGACGCGATAAAAAATTCAAGAATCAAAAATATAATTATTCTTCCAACATTAAATTCTTCAATATTAAGATTTGCCTCTAAAAAATATAAAATAGATAGCTACAGCAATGAATTATATTGGAATCAATTTATCAAAGATGGAAAGAATAGAGCTGAAATTCAAACTATTCCATATGAAAAAGATTTACCACTAACTATGGTATATTCAAGCGGAACAACCGGTGCATCTAAGGGTATATTATTATCAAATGATAGTTTTCAAAATTCGATTCAATCATATCCAGCATCTGGTGTTGACATTTCAAGAGGACAAAAGTTTTATCAAATTATACCTCCTTGGTATTCAACTGGATTAAGTACATCAATTCATTTACCATTATCTTATGGCACATCTGTATTTATGGATCCAAGATTTGAAAGAGATGTATTTGTAAAAAATATTGTTAAGGCAAAACCAAACTATTGTGTTGCCCCAACAAGTATGTATGAAGGATTTTTAGATGAAAAACTGGTTAAAAATAAGGATTTATCATTTTTTAATTATCCATTTGAAGGTGGAGAACCACTAAGTGATGAAGTTGCCACTAAAATAGAAACAGTATTTAAACAACATGGAAATAATTCACCATTAAGGGTTGCTTATGGACAATGTGAATGTGGAGCTGCAATAACAACGCAAACTCAAATGGCTGAAAGTACAAGAGGATCTGTTGGAATTCCCCTACCTGGAATTACAATCGGAGTTTTTGATGACGATTTCAATGAACTACCTTATTATGAAAGAGGACAAATCTTGGCAAATACTCCATGTAGTATGTTAGGATATTATAAAAACGACAAGGCAACAGAAGAGTATTTTCATATAGATAAAAATGGTAGAAAGTGGAATTGTACAGGAGACATTGGATATATTGATGAAAAGGGTAATCTATTTGTTGAAGGTAGAGCATCCGATTATTCAATAATAAATGGAGAAAAAATATATAATTTTGATATAGAAAACATTATAATGGAATTAGATGGAATTAAAATGTGCGATGTATTAGAATTTGATGATGATGACAAAAAAGAATTAGCAGTACATATAATATTTACTGACGAAATTCAAAAAAATATGAAAACAAATAAAAATTATTTGGAAGAAAAATTGCATAGTCTTCAACAATATATTTATGAAAAAACTAATAATGAAAATATGGTACCATGTAGATTTAAAATTAGGGAATCATTCCCATATGCTAAGTCTGGTAAAAGAGATGTTGCAAAAATCAAACAAGAAAAGGATGGATTTATTGTAATTAATAAAACTATTGAAGAAAATAAGCAAAAAAAGTTATCTCGTTAATGAGATAATTTTTTTGTATAAAATAATCGAAAAACTACTAAAATAGTGAATTTATATGATAATATATTAATATAGGAGAGTGAGTTTATGGTTATCTCGAATCTTACATGGTTAATAATTTTTAGTTTTATGTATGTTATTGCTTTGTCATTCCTATATTTTTCAAAAACAAGATTAGACAATGGTGAAAATAAAATATATAAATATATTCTTATTACAAATTTAGTCGGACTGGTATTACAATTTCTATGTGATTATGTATCATACAAATATGATGTAATATCACCTGTTATAAGTGACTTTATATTACGAATCTATTTAGTGTACTTTATCATTTTTATATCGTTATTAATTTTTTATTTAATTGAAATTTCATTTAAACACAAAAAGATTGCTAATATAATAACTTTGATAGTTGATATATTAATATCTATTGTGGTATTTTTACTTCCATATAATTTACACAGAGATGTTGAACAAAAAATTTATTATACATATGGACCAGCTGTTCAAATAATTTTCTATTTATCTGGTATATTAAGTTTAGTCATATTTGTAATTTTAATTTCAAAAAGAAAAAGTGTTGGTTTAAATAAAAAGGTTCTACCAATTTGGATATATTTATTACTTGGATTAGGCGTTATGGTTATTCAAATGAAATATCCTGAGTTGGTAATAACCACAGCTATGGAAAGCCTAATTTGTTGCCTAATGTATTTTACAATAGAAAATCCTGATCTAAAAATGATTGCTAAATTAGAATTAGCAAAAGATCAAGCAGAGAAAGCCAATCGTGCTAAGAGTGATTTCTTATCTAGCATGTCTCATGAAATTAGAACACCATTAAATGCTATTGTTGGTTTATCAGAAGATATTTCAAGTTATGAAGATCAAGTGCCAAAGGAAGTCCTTGAGGATACCAAGGATATTAAAAATGCTTCTGATACATTATTAGAAATAGTAGGCAATATTTTAGATATAAATAAAATAGAAAGTGAACATATGGACATCATAGAAAAAGAATATAATTTTAAAAACGAGATATCTAAAATGGCTAAGATAACTTCTACAAGAATAGAAGATAAGCCGATTGAATTTGAATTAAAGATGGCCGAAGATATTCCAGATATATTAATTGGCGATAAAACACATGTAAAAGAAATAATTAATAATCTTCTTACTAATGCAATTAAATATACAGAAAAAGGAAAAATAACTTTAAATGTAAAATGTATTAATAAGGGAGATATTAGTAAACTAATTATTAGTGTTCAAGATACCGGGCGAGGCATAAAGAAGGAGAATATAGAAAAGCTATTTACTAAGTTTCAAAGATTAGAAGAAGATATGAATACTACAATTGAAGGAACAGGTCTTGGTTTAGCAATAACTAAATCTCTTGTTAATTTAATGAATGGAACGATAAATGTTCAATCGCAGTTTGGAATAGGATCATTATTTATAGTAAATATTCCACAGAAAATAGGAAAATTAGTTGATGAAACAATAGATAAAACAATAGATTATAATTATATAAGAAAACCAGTTGAAATAATTAATAACTTAGATGAATTAGAAGAAAACACTAATAATTTAGAAACTTTAACAAAGAGTAACAGTACTAAAAAAAGAATATTAATAGTAGATGATAATAAATTAAATATTAAAGTTGCTACTAGACTTTTGTCCGACTTACCATATGAGATAGATGAATGTTACAATGGTAAAGAGTGTTTAGAAAAACTAAAATCAAATAGTTATGACTTGATATTAATGGATATAATGATGCCCGAAATGGATGGAGAGGCGACTATTAAAGAATTAAGAAATAGTAGTGATTTCAAAACTCCTGTTATTGCTCTTACAGCCGATGCAGTGGCAGGAGCAAATGAAAAATACATGAGTGAAGGTTTTATTGATTATCTTGCAAAACCATTTAAAAAGGAAGATTTGGAAAATAAAATTGTTAAGGTTTTGAAGAAAGGAAATATTAAGAAATCAAAAATAGATTGGGATAGTATGCCTACGGTTGTGATAGGTGGAGATATAAACAATATCAAAAATAATGAGCAGTAGAGTATATTATTCCCAGAATATACAAAAAACATTTTTTTAGAAAACTTATCTACTCTACGAAAAGAGTTAGAATAAGTTTTTTTGTTTCCTAATCTGTATGTTTTACATATCATATACTAGAGGTGAAAACATGGATTTTAGAAAGAAAATAGGTGTAGTCGTAGATGCTGGTCATGGCGGAGATGATCCGGGAGCAATAAGCGGTTCATTAAAAGAAAAAGATTTAACATTAAGAGCTGCACAATACATGTATAAGAGACTACAAGAGTTAGGCGTGCCAACATCTATAGTTAGAGATACAGATGAAACGCTAACAAGAAATGAAAGAATCAAAAGGATGACAGATCCATTTGGAAATGGTACTGATGTCATAATAATTTCTAATCACATAAATGCAGGAGGAGCTACTTAGCTCTTACATGGATTAAATTTATAAGGGTATTAAGACGACTGTATTTGAATAATTTATTTATATAGTATAATTTATCTAGAAAGATAGTAATACCGTAAAAATAACGTTTATTTAAGAGATAAATGCTATTTTTGGCTTTTTAACTAAAAAAATAGTGAATAGTCTTGAAAATACTGAAAAAATTGTCAAAATATGATAATATATTCTTATAAGGATGAGCAGTATTTAATCTTTTTAAGATGGATACTGCTTATTTTTTTGAAGTAAAGGAAGTGCCAGTAATGAATTATAAAGAAAGAGGATATCTATTTCAAGATATATTTTCAACATATATAATTATTAAATATGTTAAACAAATATTATGTGGACAAAAGGTACAGACTGAAGTGGTTTTAGATAAAAAGAATAGTAAAGATGATAAATTTGATGACTTAAAGATAATTAATAATGATGATATATTAGAAGTTCAATTAAAATATAAAGAAATAAAAGAAGAATTAGAATTATCTGATTTTTCAAATTATAGTGGCGACTTCAATCTCTATCAGTTTATTCGGAGCTATAAAAATGGGAAAAATAAGCGAGTTTGTTTATTAATAAGCTTAAATAAAATAAAATTGTCGAATGAACTAATTAAAGTATTAGTTTTAGAAGATGATAATAAATTTTTTTCAAATTCACACAGATATAAATTTAAAAAAACAAAACAGTTGATAAACCTTCTTTATAAAAAAAGATTATCTGCTAAAGAAAATCCTAAAATAGATTATTCAGATTTGACAAAAAAGGATATTGAAATTTTTTTGAATAATTTTGTAATAGAAATTACTAATAAGTCTATTGTCAATAATAGTATAAAAGTAGAGGTATTAGACGAGATTAGTGATGACATTGAAAAAATATCAAAAATACCAAAGCAAGTTCTATATAATGATATGATTGAGACTATAAGAGAATATAGAGCAGAAGATGAATATAGAAAAATTAGTATATCTGAAATAACTAAAAAATGGATTGAAAGAATAAAATTGATGAATTATACAATTCCAGTTAATAATGAATTAAATGTTGATTATGATTGTTTTATATCTAGAAGAAATGATGTAAAAGCTATTTTAGAAAAATTTAATAATACAAATCTAATCCATGTTATTGGGCAACCAGGAGTAGGAAAAAGTTGGTTTTCTAAAGAATTAACAGATGAGTTATGTAAGAAGAATATAAAAAATAGTACATATTACTTTTATTTTAATTATGAAGATGTTGATAAGGAAAAGAGATTAAATGAGTATAATTTTATTACTACTTTTAATTATAATTTACAAAAATTTCATGGTTATAATATAAATATTTTTAATATGAATTTTGAAAAATTAGTACTTGGTGATGATGGTGAGGAGCATTACATTATTTTTGACGGTCTTGACCATATTATTAGAGAAAAAAGTTCAAACAGTATTAATATAGGTAATTTGATTGAAAAAATTGTAGAATTTTCAAAGAACAATAAAAATGTAAAAGTTTTAATTTTATCACAGCCATTAGAAGGAATTAAAATAGAAAGTATATATGAATTAAAAAATTTAAATGAGCATCAATCAAATAAACTAATAGAGTTATATTCTAAAACATTAGATTTTCCTTTGGAAAAATTAATTGATAAAAGATTTTATTACAATAGTTGTGGGAATCCATTATTATTAAAATATATGGTAACAGATTATATTTTAAACGGTAATTTAGTTGATTACAAAATTACCGATTTAAATGATTATTACAAAAATATCTTTGATGGCAAACAATTTGTTATCTATATGTATTTTGCAATTTTAAGTTTTCCTATATCATCAAAAGAATTAGAAGAGATTTCTTCTATATCTTTAGAAGAAATAATAAAAGAATTGAAATGTATTAGAAATGTATTATTAATAAATGAAAAAAATGAATATACGATTTTCCATGAAAGTTTAAGAAGATACATTTTATCATTAAAACAACTAAATAAAGATAGATTGATAATGGATATAATTAATTGGTTTAATACTAAAGATTTATATTTTGAATCTAAAAAATTTAATTATTATCCATCTTTTGTATTAGAAAATAAAAAATATGAGTTATTTGATGAGAAATTTAATTATCAAAAAATAAAAATGGCAATTATTCAAAATGCATATTCAAATAAAGAAGTCCATCTTTTTATTAGAAATTTATATATGATAAGTCAACATAAGTTAGATTTTAAAATGCTGTATTACTTAGAATATTTTTATGATACTTATTATACTTTTTCATATGACTTTGATGTAAATATATTTGAGAACTACATTTATATGCTCTATTACTCTGGTGAATTTGATTTGATTAGAAAATTGATTTATACAAAGAATATATCAGAATTTTCTAATATTGATGAGCAGTGGGAATATATGAGAAAAATACTTGTTTTTCTATTAAAAAATAAATTTGAATTAAATTATAAAGAAATAATTAATAAATATTTTAATAATGATAAAAGCAATAAAGTAATAAGGATAAATGACTTATTAATATCTGATGATTATGATAACATTAGATTAATATATGAATACTTAAAATATAATAAAATATCTGATTTAAAGTTGACAGAAAATAATTTAGATACTAGTTCAAATTTATATGTATTATTGAATGCATTATTAAAAAATGAGAAAAGTCTTTTTATAGAATGTTTTTATAAAAAGGATATTTTTATATTAAAAAATAAAAATAAAGATTTATCAAATTTATTATTAAAATTATGTGGAAAGAAGTATATTTCTTCTTTAAATAATTTATTTTTGCTAATTAATTATATATTTAATAACAATGAAGAAAAAATAAACAAATTGTTTTCTAATTGGGATCAAACGTTTGAAAATGTTCCTTGTGTTTATAAATTTATTTGTATTTTTATAAAGTTGCTCTTGAATGATAATACTACAGAAACAGAAATTGCTGATTTTTTTGATCAATATAATTTTGAAACACTAAACTTTGAAGGATATTTAAGCAATTATAATAATGATGATATAAATTTTATTGGTAAACTTGTTGTACTAAGCAGTAAGAAGAATTTTGTTATTCAATGCTTTATGAAATTTAAAGAAAGGATTTCAAAAGAAGCTACAAAGCATTACCATGACGGAATTATATCACTGTTAGCATCTATATATAGTCAAATTATAGAGAATGTCAAATATAATAATATTATATTAAATAAAGATACTTTAAATAAAATATTGATTAGGAATAATTATCAAAAAAGTAATATAACAGAATTTGAAAATAATATCATTAATTATACTTTATCAATAATTTCTGAAGAATTTAATGATATATATTATAATAATATAATTAAATATATGTTTAGTTACGGAAGCTATAGAGATATACAAATATGGGAATTAGAAGATATACTTTCAAGATTAATTGATTCAAGTAAAATTGATTTAAACAAATTTATACAATTAGTAACAATTGCCTATAATGCAATAGACAGAATGGATAGAACAAAGGATGTTTGGCATGTACCTAATGAATTAATAAAAATGTATTCTGACAAAATATCTCCTATAGAGGCAATAAATGTTTTCTTTAGTTTTTTAGAGACCTTTGACTATGATATAAGAGATAAAGATGATTTATTTTCACATTTATATGAAAATCTAAGTAATAATGAAAAGAATAATAAGATAAATTTTATATATAATTATTGGCGATTCATGAATAAAAATATTACTTATCAATTTGATTCTAATAATACTGAACTAAAAAAATGTGTTAAAAATTCTACTAAATCACAGTTTAATTTTCTAAAATACAATATTTTAGAGTCATTAAAATTGAATGATATAGAATTGAATTATAATATACTAAAAGAAAAGTTTAAAAAGAAAAAATTGATATTAAATTATACATATCATCCAATTAAAAATTATTTAAAAAATGATAATCCCTATACTAATTCTATTAAATTTAATTCTTTTGCGGAATTCATTGAAAAAATAAATAATAGTTATTTTGATTGTAGAACTATTAATTTTGATAGTTTTATAAAAAATATTAAAGAATTAAATGATTCACAAGATGTATTTAATTTATTTATAAATACAAAAAATTCTTCATACTTAAATTATATTTATGAAATATTTGAAAAAAACAATCTTGATTACAATGCAATAAACGAAGATATAATAGTAGAAATTTTAGTTGGAATTTACTATAGAAGCAATGGATATGTTTCTAACATGTCATATGATGAAATATTTGAAAAAGCTTTGCAAATTTCTCCAACAAAAGCAAAAGAGTCACTTAAAAGATATGTAATAAATGATAATAATATCGATTTAGGTAGAAAATCAGGAAAAATATTTAAATACTTGCTTAATGATAATGACATTGATGAAATCTATAATTATGTTATTGAAATATATTTTTCACGATTACCAAATTATATAGAAATTACTAGGTATTGGAATTTAACTAAATTTGATAATAATGATATTCTTTTAAATTATTTTTTAATAAAAATAATGAATTCAGGATTAAAACATAACCCATCTACAACTGAAGAAATGATTTTTTTAAAACTGTTTGAGGTGAAAAAATTTTCAAATAATAAGATAGTTTATATGAAAAACATGGAAGGAGACTCATTATTTTATATTATTAATTTTTTGAAAATGTACAGTCGGGTATTACGAATTAACTATGACTCTTTTTTGAATTATAAAAATATTAATAAATTTAATTATATTAAATTTCAAATAAATAATTCTAAAACAGAGATTGTTGAATCAGAACGAAGTTTAGTAAATGATGAGTTAGATACAGAACTAGTAAGAAATTATAGAGGGTTAATAGCTATAGAATCTGACTTGGTATATTGGTATGAAGCAAATATGTATCAAGATTTTGGTGACGATTTGTTAGATAGAAATATAAATTATAAAATATTTCATATGCATAAGGTAAACGTTTTAAAATATTTAAAAAACAGATTTTTATGTAATTTAAAATTAAAGATTTATTGGAGGAAGATTAATAAAATTATTAGAAAATCTTATTATGTTTTCCCTTATTCATCTGTCATTTATATATATAATGAAAGAGACAATATATGATATAATTATGTATAGTTAGGAGGTCTAAACTATGAGTGAGAAAGAATTAGATTCAAGTGTTAATGAATATAAAGAACAATATAAATCTAGTAACTATGTAAAACAATTACAATGGGATATGGCTATTGGATTACAAGAAGTCGATAATTTGAAGCCTTCTAAATATTTAGAAAAATTATTAGAGGAAGAAATAGAAGGTAATTTAACAATAGAGGAAGTAGGAAAAGAATTAAAAGAATATTACATTGAAAAAGAAAATAAAAATGAAATAAATCATAATGAATTAGAATGTGATTTTGTATCTACTAGAATAGTTGAGTTATTAAATAAAGATAATTTTAATTTATCAGTTGATTATTTAAAATATGTTCATAAATTTTTATTTCAGGATGTTTATGAATTTGCAGGTGAATTTAGAAAAATAGATTTTTCTAAACATGAAAAAATACTTAATAATGATTCAGTAGCGTATGGAGATTGTACTACTTTAACGGCATCATTAGAATATGATATATCGAAAGAATTAGAAAAAAACTATAAAGAAATGAATATAGTTGAAGTTATTAATAATATAACTAAGTTTTCTTCTAGTATATGGCAAGTACATCCTTTTAGAGAAGGAAATACTAGAACAACTGCTTTATTTATTGAAAAGTATTTAGTTAGTTTGGGCTATAATGTAGATAATACTTTATTTAAAGATAAATCAGTTTATTTTAGAAATGCTTTAGTAAGAAGTAATTATTTCAATAATTATTTGAATATAAAAGAAGATAGTAGTTATTTAGTTAAATTTTATGAAAATTTATTATTAGGTAAAAATAATAACTTACATTCAAAAGATTTGATTATCCAAGAATTATTTTAGAAAAAAATTAATTTGCTCTATTGAAATTTTATTATCAAAAATACAAATATCTCTTTAGTTGTATATTTAGAAATATAGGTATAAAATGGCAAAATAAAATTGAAAAAGTTCTAAGTATAGTAAATTATTGATTAAACATTATAAAAAATAAAAAAATATGCAAAAATTAGTTTATAGAAAAATTACAAAAATGTAATAAAAACTTATAAAAATGACAATTTGAAGTTTTTGTGTGATATAAAAAAATAATAATTGTAGGTGATGTAAATGTTAGTATATCAAGGAATAAAATCTAGTTTTATTGAAGAAGTAAATTTGGGCATTATAGCTGATAAAATAAGAGAAAAATACATTGAATTAATCCATAGAAAGCCACCAATTCAAGAATATAATTCATGGAAAAATTCAATGCAATATATGAGAGGCGTTTTAGATGATAGTGAAATACCAAATAATGTTGGAATTGCTATAGAATATAATATACCACCAACAGGAAGCAGAATTGATTTTATGATGTCCGGGTATAGCAAAAGAGATGAGCATGAGGTCATTATTATTGAATTAAAACAATGGGACGAGTGCGAGGAAGTTGGTAAAGTAGATGGTATTTATAAGGTTAATACTTATACAGGTAGAAAAAAAAGAGATGTTAATCATCCATCCTATCAAGCTATGACATATGCTAATTTAATTAGAGATTATAATTCAAGTGTAGAAAAGAAAAAAATTAATATAATTCCATGTGCTTTCCTCCATAATTATTATTTTTCAGACAATGATCCACTATTAAGAAGTAATTATCAAGAATACATTCAAGAAGCTCCAATTTTTTCAGCCAAAGATGTTTTAAAATTAAGAAAATTTATAAAAAAGTATATTCAAACAGGTGATAATAAGAAAGTATTATACGAAGTAGAAAATGGAAAAATTAGGCCATCAAAAATGTTACAAGATACCCTAGGTAGTATGCTAAAAGGAAATAAAGAATTTTATATGATTGACTCACAAAAAATTGTGTATGAATATGCTTTAATGCGTGCTATTGATACTCTATCTAGTAATTCAAAAAATGTTTTTATTGTAAAAGGTGGACCAGGAACGGGAAAATCTGTTTTAGCAGTTAATTTATTAGTTGAATTAAATAAAAGAAACATGACCTGTTTTTATGTCACAAAAAATGCAACTCCAAGAAGTGTGTATTCTAATAAACTTAGGGGAGATTTCACTAAAAAATATATAGATCATTTATTTCAATCATCTGGTAAATTTGTTGAAGAAAAGAGTAATGCTATAAATTGTCTAATTGTTGATGAAGCACATAGATTAACAGAAAAATCGGATTTTTATGGTCATGGAGAAAATCAAATAAAGGAAATAATTAATTCTTCAAATTTTTCAATGTTTTTCTTAGATGAAAATCAGCGAGTAACATTAAAAGATATTGGAAAGGAAGAAACGATAAAAAAATTTGCTAAACAATTAAACGCAGGTGTATATACGTATGAATTGAATAGCCAATTTAGATGTAATGGATCTGACGGGTATATTGCCTGGTTAGATAATATATTAGAAATAAGAGAAACCGCCAATTTTGATATAGATGGTTTTGATTATGAATTTAAAGTTTTTGATGACCCTAATGAATTAAGAAATGCAATAGAAGATAAAAATAAAATTAATAATAAATCTAGAATAGTGGCAGGTTATTGTTGGGAGTGGCCTAAAATAAATAGAACAAATCCTAATTATAATGATATTATTATTCCTGAATATAATTTTGAAATGAGTTGGAATTTGGATGGTAGTGAAATTTTTGCTTTAGGTAAGAATACTGTAAAACAAGCAGGCTGTATACATACTACACAGGGATTAGAATTTGATTATGTTGGGGTAATAATAGGAAATGACTTAAGATATGAAAATGATCATATTATTACAGATCATACAAAAAGAGCAAAGACTGATTCTTCATTAAAGGGATTAAATTTATATCCAAAAGAAGAACAATATGAGATAGCTGATGAAATAATAAAAAATACATATAGAACTTTAATGACTAGAGGAATGAAAGGATGTTATATTTATTGCACTGATAAAAATCTTCAAAATTACTTTAAAGAAAGGTTAAATAAAGAATAGTGCAATGAAATAATCTTATGAGAGGACTTATGTCTTCTTTTTTTGATTTTAAGAAGTTGACTACTACACCCTATCATTCTATTAAGCTTAATATTTATATAATGAAATTAACATTAACAAAGAAAACTATGCTTCTGACATACCAGAAAGTTTTTCTAAACGATTAGATGTTTTTTTACATTCCAAGGACATTTATTTCAATAATATATAATAAATAATTCTAATAATATTATTAGTAATACTAATATAAAAAGAAAGAAAGTAGATATATGTATCAAAAAAATTCAAAAATAATAAATAAAAACATAAATTTAAATAGGTGGTTTAATTATGGAAGGAGCCTATTTGAATAACATTTCATTTAAAGATCTTATTTTAAAATACTTAATCGAAGAAATATCAAAAGAAGAAGGAGTGCAAACAAAATGATTTGCACTTTCTTAACTTTGATGTTACCATGGACACGTCTTAATACCAAATTAAGTAAGATAAAAGGAGAAATAAATGTATAATACTTACTTAATGGCAAACGATTTTAATGTTGGAATCTATATAAGACTATCCCAAGAAGATAAAGATAAAAAATATGAATCTGATAGTGAAAGTGTAATTAATCAAAAAGAATTATTAAGAGGTTATGTTAAAAATAATAATTTTAATTTAGTTAAAGAATATGTTGATGATGGATATTCAGGAACTGATTTTGAAAGACCTGGATTTCAAAGTATGCTAGAAGATATAAATAATAAACAGATAAATTGTGTAATAGTTAAAGATTTATCAAGATTAGGTAGAGATCATGTTATGACTGGTTACTACATTGAAACATTTTTTCCGGAAAATAATATAAGATTTATATCTATATTAGAATCATATGATAGTTTTAAAAATCAAGCTAGTAATGATTCATCAACATTTATAATTGCTTGTAATGATTATTATAGTAAACAAAATTCAATAAAAATTAGAAATGTATTAAATGAAAAAAGAAAGAATGGAAAATTTGTTGGAAGTTTGCCATGCTTTGGTTATATGAGAGATCCATTAGATAAAGGACATTTAATACCAAATCCAGATACTGCTCCAATAGTCAAAAAAATATTTAAATGGAGAGCTGATGGTATTGGACCTACTGAAATAGCAAATAGACTAAATAAGGAAAATGTAATTACACCTAGTGGATATAAAAAGACTAATTATTCATCAAGATTAATTGATAGAGAGAATTGGAATATTTCTACAGTAAAAAAAATATTAACAAATAGAGTATATACTGGTGATTTAGTACAACATACTCAAACTAAAGTAAGTTATAAATCTAAAAAGAAGATAACATTAGATGAAAAGTTATGGATTATAGTAGAAAATACACATGAACCATTAGTTGATAAAGATACATTTGAATATGTTAATACTTTAAGAAAAAGAAATACTAGAAATTATGAGGTTAAAACGAATAGAGAAAAAAGATTATTAGAAGGTAAGTTATTTTGTAAAGAGTGCAAAAATAGACTTACAGTTCTTTATCGTAAAAAACAAGATTATTGGTCTGTTAATTGTAATAGATATTCTAGAGATCCCGTAGGAGGCAGGTGTTATTCGCATTTTTACCCATACAATTATTTAGAAGAACAAGTATTAGAACAAATTAATAAGAATATATCTAAATTAATAAAAGAACTTAATATAAAAGAATTAAATGATGAAGTAGTAAAAAGTATTCACAAGGAAACTACTAACATTGATAAAATAGTTAAAGAATTTCAAATAGAAAAAGAAAAGATTACAGGTAGATTAAAAACTTTATACAATGATAGGTGTGATGGTGTAATATCAGCAGATACATATAAAGAATTAGCAAGTGAATTTGAACAAAAATTAAAACAAATTAACGAAAAGATAGAAGATCAAAATGTTAAAAAATATAAAATTAAAAATAAAACAAATATTTTAACTGATTATACTAAAAAAATAAAAAAACTATTAGATTTAAATAAACCCAAAAAAGAATTAATTGATACGTTAGTAGATAAAATAGTTATAGATAAAGATAGAAATATTACTATATGTTTTAAATATGATATTGTACAAGAGGTAACTTTTAAATATGAAAATAGAAATTTAGCAAGAAATCCGTATGGTAGAAAAGGCAAAAATAATAATTAATGACTATCTTGCTTTTCTTTATAAAAAAATTTATAATATTAACAAGAAAGGAAGAATTGCAGATTGATTGGTGAGTATATGATTAATAGAAAATTAATTAGTGATTTTGCAGATATTATTGGTAATTTAACAATTGCTGTTCATTTAGAGTCACTAAAAGATGTAAAGGATGATTATGAGGGTGTGCTTGATGAATTAATAAAATGGGTTAAATATTATTATGAAAATAAAAATTTAGATATTGTTTCTTACGAAAATTCATTAAGAATACATGATTTGTTAGATGAAATAAGAAATGAGTTGATACCTAATAAATCAATAGGAATAGAATCAATGTTATCAGATAATATTTTAATTAGATATGAAGTAATTATTAAAGAAATAAATAATGAAAGAGGTAAAAAAAATGGGTAAAGATGAATATGGACATTATGTTAATGATGAAGGAGTCGAAATAAGAACTTCTACTGACAAATATGGTAGAGATCATATTGATATATATGACAGTTGTCCAGCTGAAAATCCAGATCACGGGTCTATTCATATTAATTATGATAGTGATACAGGAAAAGGAACGATTGTTGATACAACAAGTGGAGAAAAAGAAACTACAGATACAAGTTGTTATTTAACAACTGCTTGTATGAGACATAAAATGGAAAAATTTGATGACAATTGTGAAGAATTAATGATATTAAGATGGTTTAGAGATAAATTTGTTTCTAAAGAAGACATTGAACATTATTATAAAACTGCACCAACTATTGTTGACGTCATCAATGAATCTGAAAATAATAATGAGATATTTAATTTTATATATGAAAATGTTGTTAGTGCATGTGTAAATGCTATAAAAAGTGGAAATTATGAGTTTGCTTATAATAGGTATAAAAATAGTGTCTTAGCTTTAGAAGAACAATTTGCAAGACCCGCTTTAGAAAAAAGACTTGTTAAATCTTTAAAGCTAGGTATATAAGTAATGTTAAAGATAAATAATAAAGAATATAAGGTTTTAACATCAGAAATTAAATATGTTAATGCCACTCATAATGCAAGAAAAGGATATTCTATTTTAGTATCATTAGATATAGAATTAAATAATGTTAAAGGATACATTAGTTTTTATGTAGATTTTTTCGAAGACAAACATTTTAAAAATATAAAAAATAGAAAATATATCGAATTACCAACAGAATTAAATTCTAAAATAACAATGATAGAAATATTTGATACTGCTAATTTTATTGATTTTATTGATAGTGAGGTTAATTTGGAATTTGGTAATATATATAATAATCAAATTGAAATGAAACTAAATATAAATGATGAATTAATAAAATTGGAATATAAAGGATTACTGAATATTAAATAACAATAAATTAATCGATGACTTTTATTAACCATCGATTAATTTTATTATAGGTAACTAAACTCACCAGGTGGCGAAGGTGCGGAAGTAGTCTATGCCCTTAGAAACTCAGATACATTAGCCAAAAATATACTAGAGGGAATAGGTAGTGAAGGACAACTAATGAGAAAGTATTATCAACGAAGATTACCTGAAAATCCAATGAAGGACTACTATTACATTCAAAGACTAACAGGTGATGCAGAAACTTTGCTAGTAGAATATGGCTTTATTGATAATCAAGCAGATGCTAGGAAACTTCAAAACAATATTGAAGACTATGTAGAGGGTGCTTTAAAAGCAATTGTTGAATATGCTGGATATGAATATAAGGAGCCATCCTCAGGTGATGACAATGGTGATTATTATACCGTAAAAAGAGGAGACAGTCTTTGGAGTATTGCCAATAAATATAATACAACAGTAGCCGAATTGGTTGAAACTAATAATTTAGGTTCAAACACTTTACAAATCGGTCAAGTACTAAGAATACCTAGAAAAAGCACAACTTCAAATGCAAACACTACTATTTATGTTGTGAAAAGGGGAGATAGTCTCTGGGAAATTGCTAATGATTATGGTGTAACAGTTGATGTCCTAAAAGAGTTAAATAATTTAACAACCAATGGCTTACAAATAGGCCAACAATTAATTGTTCCAGCTCAGGCAAGCGACACTCCAGCTAACGAAATAGTCTATACTGTCAAAAAAGGAGATAGCTTATGGACTATTGCCCAACAATATAACACTACAATCTCTGCGTTGAAAACCAGAAACAATTTAACAAGTAACGTTTTAAGTATTGGCCAACAATTAATTATTCCATCTTCTACTCAAACACCATCAAATGACTCTAACAATACTCAACCAGCAGAAAAAACATATGTGGTACAACGCGGAGATAGTTTATGGTTAATAGCTAGTAAAAACAATACAACTGTAGATGAGTTAAAAAGATTAAATAATCTTACTTCTAATGTTCTTCAAATAGGCCAAATTCTAAGAATACAATAATTGTTCTTAATTTACCAGAGTTATTCACAAAAAAAGTGGATAACTTTTTTATATTGCAATTTATTTAAAAAAAACTCTAAACTACAAAATTATCTGTTATAATATGATTATAAGAATAAGAGGAGGATGTTTATGAATAATCAAGAAATAAATCAACCTGAGAAATTAGAAAATACGAATATAATGCCAACTAATTTACAAGCTAACAGTATTACTCCACCTAACATTATTCAAACACCATCTAATAATGCTTTAGAGCCTATTATTCCAACGCAAAAAGCAGCAGAAATAACGCCACCAAAATCAGAAATAGTTAATACCAAAAATGTTGTATCAACCATTACCACTCCTGCAGAAGAGGAAATCCTAAAAAATGTAACTAAGGGGAAAAAGGGAATTCATATATTCTTTCTATTTCTAGAATTAATAGGTATTGGGCTAGGTATTTATTTTATAATCAACTGCAATGAAAAGTATAATACTTACACAATAATCGGTGCTGACCTAAGGTCCAAAACTAAAGTTTACAAAGCCGGCAAGCCATATTATCATGCACAATATGTATATAAGGTAAATGATAAAAAATATTATTATGATTATCCAAAAGATTTTTCAACGGATCCAGATCCAATAATTCAACTTAGATATAATCCCAAAAAACCATCACAACTATTTTCAAATAATGAATGGATATTTTCTATAGGTTTAACTGCCGGTAGTACAATTCTTTTATTTATTACTATAGGTATACTTATCTCAATCACAGGGAAACGTGAATCTAAAATTGTTACCGTCATAGTTGAGGATATGCTCACATGCGTAGGTGGAAGAAAAATATATATGAGAAATATAGATACCCCTATAGATAATGAAAATCCAGCAAAGACCGAGTATTACTCATATTACACAAACAAAATTAATGAATTTCCAATCGGCTCAAAAATTAAGTTTAATGCCTATAAATATAATGAAGTTTTAACAACCGAGGTTTATAAAAATAAATTTACAGCTATGACTATCAATGAATTTAAAACCAGTGATTTTATTCACTTAACAAAATGAGGAGGTACCTATGCCACAAAAGAAAGTCCTAAAATTAAAACCTAAAACAAAAATTATCTGCAAAATTTTAGCGATAATTATAATTGCTCTTGCTGTCTTTTTAGGATATTATCTACATTCAAGAAATGAATTAAAAAAAGCAGGCTACTCAGATGTTGCCATATCAAACATTTTAAAAAAATTTAAAAAGAGCTATGCCTTAGATAACCCAGACAACAAGACTTTAAATAAAGCTTTTGAAAGTTCTGCATACAAAGAAGAAAATCTAGAATATTACAAGCATATAAAATATCAAAATCAAAAAAATATAATTCATAACATAAATAAATTAATCAAAAAAAAGTATAGTACAAGAGATATTTCTATCATTTTAGCACATGGTAATGACAAAAGTGTTTCTGATTTTGCCAAGAGACCAAAAGTAAAATATCTAGAAGAATTTTATAGTTATGATTTTGCAAAACTTGAGAACTATGATAGATATGTAAAGTATATGGATGAGGTTGGTGATGATGAAGAGACAACAGTTATCAAAGTAAATCTTGATTTAGATAAATCACCTTACCAAGATGCAATTAAGGTTACTGATAAAACAAAATTAGTTTTAGCTAATAAGCATCATTATTTAGGAAAAGAATACATTCCAAATAATTTAACAAGCATACCACAAAAATATACAATAGATGGAGATGACAATACAAAAGGTACCAAGGAAGCCGTAGATGCAGCAATTAAAATGATTGAGGCAGCTAAAAAGGAAGGCTTAAATCTTTTAGTTAATTCCGGTTATAGAAGTTATACTGATCAGGAAGAAACATATAACACTTATTTATCTCTTTATGGTGAATCATATGTTGAAAGATTTGTGGTGAAAGCTGGATATTCAGAACACCAAACAGGATATGCATTTGACTTTGCTAGTGGAAACAGTAATATTTTCCAAAATTCACAAGAATATCAATGGATGATAAAAAACAGTTATAAATATGGCTTCTGTTATAGATTTTTAAGGAGTAAGGAAGAAATAACGGAAATAAGACATGAGGCTTGGCATTTCCGTTATGTTGGAACCAAGGCCGCAAAGATTATGGATAAAGAAGAATTAAGTTTAGAAGAGTACTATGCAAAGTATGCTGAAAAATAAAATAAATGATTAATCTATTACGTAAAAGTAATAGATTTTATTTAAAAATTCTTTTTTAGCAAATAAAAATATGCTATAATCACTATAGAATAGGAGGGAGTATTATGTATCCATTAGGAGAACAATTTTTAGTTGACTATCGAAGAGCAAAATCAGATTCTAAAGCTTGCATAGTTGGTAAAAAATATCGCTTTTCTGTCATAACAGAGCGAGTAATTAGAATAGAATATAGTCCAAATGGAACATTTGTAGACCTTCCCAGTCAATTAGTTCAAAATAGAAATATTGGTCTTCCTGCTTTTACTCTACGCCAGGACCAAACATTTCTAGAAATAACAACAAAATATTTCAGTTTATCATATATAAAGGAGAAGCCATTTGAAGGTACAAATATAAATCCCACCAAGAACTTAAAAATAACTCTTTTAAGTAATGTTGATAAGGATAGACAAAGGGACTGGTATTATAAGCATCCTGAAGTAAGAAATATGAATGGAAATATTTCAGGCTTTGACATTCCCTTAAATGATAGGTTTAAAAGAGGCCTATATTCGCTAGAAGGGTTTGCTTCTTTTGATGACAGTGACACATATCTTTTAGATAAAGATGGAACTCTACTAGAAAGGCCAGCTGGAAACATAGATATTTATGTTTTTATGTATGATAAAGATTTTAAAGAGGCTCTAACAGATTATTTTAAAATAACTGGCTTTCCTGAACTGTTACCAAGATATGCCCTAGGTAATTGGTGGAGTAGAAATATTACATATGATGATAAGAGTATTATGGAATTAATCCATAATTTTGAAAAAAAGAGAATACCACTTTCTGTTATTCTTTTAGATAACGATTGGCATTACAGAAATGTTGGTGATTTGAAAGACTTAAGGTCAGGCTTTACTTTTAATACTAATTTATTTCCAAAACCCAGTGAAAGTATAAAAAAAATCCATGAAAAAAATATTAGAGTTGGTTTAGTAGTTGATCCTACTGAAGGCTTTTACCCACATGATGCTTATTATCAAAAAGCAGCTGAGTATTTAGAAATTTCTAATAACAGCGTCATAAAGTTTGATCCCCTAAATCCTAAAATATTAGATGTGTATTTTAAGGTATATCTTCATACTTTAGAGTCATTAGGCGTTGACTTCTTTTGGAATGATTATAAAGGTGATAAAGACGTTAGTAAAATGTGGAGTATGGTTCATTACATGTATCATGACTCAGATAGAAACGCTAATAAAAGAGGTCTTGTTTTATCAAGAGGTTCTATTATTGCACCACAACGTTATCCAGTAATATATGGAGGTCCAACTGAAATAACGTGGGAAGCTCTAGCTAAAGAGACTTTCACATATATAAATGCTTCAAATATTGGAATATCTTGGTTAAGTTTAGATGTAGGGGGTAATCACGGAGGAATAGAGGAAAGCGAACTCTATATTAGACAGGTACAGTTAGGTTGTTTTTCACCAATTTTAAGATTTCATGCCGCCCGCGGACCTTACTATAAAAAAGAACCATGGGTATGGGAAGCTAAAACAACTAATATTGTTGCTGACTATCTTAGACTTCGTCATCGCCTTATTCCGTATTTGTATACAGAGGCCTACAATTATTCTAGAGTAGGAATTCCAATCATCCAACCATTTTATTACAACTATCCTTGGTGCTATGATGATGAACTTTACAAAAATCAATATTACTTTGGATCACAATTGTTAGTATGTCCAATTTTGAACAGAAAAGATGACTTGATGAGTCGTACAGTACATAGATTTTATATGCCAGATGGAATATGGTATGACTTTTTCACAGGGAAAAAATTTCCAGGTGGAAAAAAATATGTTTCATTCTTTAGAGAAGAAGACTATCCAGTCTTTGCTCATGCGGGATCAATAATTCCGCTATCAAATAGAAGTGACAGAAATAACATTGGTTTAGCAACAGAAATGGAAATTCATATTTTCCCAGGAGTAAGTAACATGTATACATTATATGAAGATGATGGTATGACCTCACTATATAAAGAAGGATATTATCTAAAAACATCAATTGATTATAATTATCTTCGCAGTAACTATACAGTTATAATTCGTTCAATAGAGGGAAAAAGTGGTATAGTTCCAGATAGAAGAGATTATAAGTTAGTATTTAGAAATACAAAACAAGCCGAAAGTGTCAAAGTAATGTTTAATGACCAAGTAATAAATGGTACATACACCGTAGATGGCAATGACTTTATAGTTTATTTGAAACAAATACCAACAATAGGTCAATTAACTATAAACTGTCGAGGAAAAGATATTGAAATAGACGCCGTACGTGTTATAAATGATGATGTTAATAGTATCTTAATGGACTTACAAATAAGTACATATTTGAAAGAAGACATTGCTAATATCATATTTGGAGATAAAAGTATCCAGAAAAAACGTATCGCTATTAGAAAGTTAAAAAGCAAAGGCCTTGCCAAGGAACATATCAAATTATTCCTAAAACTACTTGAATATATTGCTGAAGTTTAGTATACTAACACTAATTAAAGTTTTAAATATTGGTAATAGTATTAGTAAAGAAATATCTTTAAAAGAGAGTTTGTGTGTGGTGAAAACAAATAAGATAACTTTATGAACTTGATTATCTAAAAATATATCGGGTAAGACCGTTAAATCTAGTAAGATGCACATACATTATAGTATGTGAATTAAGGTGGTACCGCGAATAATTCGTCCTTAGATTTATAAGGGCGTTTTTATATGTAAGGAGGAAAAATGTTACAAAATATAATCCTGTTTTTATTGACATTTATAACTATATTCTTAGTTTACGAAATAATGTTCATAAAAGAGTATAGATATAATAAAAAAATTAAAAAAGGTAAAATAAGTAAAGATGACAATCGCAAAGAACCAGTAGAAGTCCGGCTATTAAAGTCATATTACAAGGTTGACATAGATGAGTTAAATTATAGCAGTGTGCTGAATACTATTGCTTTTATATCTAGTTTAGATATGGCCATAATTATAACAGTAGCGTGTCTTGTAAAAATTGGTTTAATCCAAATTTTAATAGCGCTGATACTGGTTATTCCAATCATATATTCAAGCTATTACTTATTAGCTAAATATTATAAATATAAGATAAATAAAAAGAGTATCAAACATAAAAATAAAATCAAGAAAGGAACAAAATAAAATGAGTAATTATACAAGTATCGAAAAAAAATGGCAAAAATATTGGGAAGATGAAAAGGTATTCGTTGCGGATAATAAAAGTAGTAAACCTAAGTATTATTATCTAGTAGAGTTTCCTTATCCATCAGGCGCAGGACTTCATGTAGGACATGTTAGAAGTTATACTGCCCTAGATGCCCTAGCACGTAAGAAAAGAATGAATGGATATAATGTTTTATTCCCAATGGGATGGGATGCTTTTGGAGCACCAGCAGAACAGTACGCTATTAAAAATCATATTCATCCAAGTGTTGCTGTTAAAGAAAATATTAAAAACTTCAAGAGTCAAATTAAATCAATTGGTCTATCAATTGATTGGACAAGAGAGTTCGCAACTACTGATCCAGAATATTACAAATGGACTCAATGGCAATTTCTAAAATTCTTTGAACACGGAATGGCTTATAAAGCAAAGAAAAATATTAACTGGTGTCCAAAGTGTAAGATGGGACTATCTAATGAAGACTCATCAGGTGGAGTTTGTGAACGTTGTGGAACAGAAGTAGAACAAAGAGAAAAAGAACAATGGATGCTTAGAATGAGTGATTATGCAGAAGATTTAATCACTGGACTTGATGATACTAAATTCCAAGATAGAATAAAAACAGCTCAAATCAACTGGATAGGTAAATCAACAGGAGCAGAAGTTAATTTCAAAGTAAAAGAAACTGACGAAGATTTAGTAGTATTCACAACAAGACCAGATACTCTATATGGAGTAACTTTCATGGTTGTCGCACCAGAACATCCAATAATAGATAAGAATAAAAATAAGATTTCTAATTTTGATGAAATTGAAGCATATCGTGAAAAGATTAAAAATAAAACAGAATTTGAAAGAACTCAAGTAAATAAAGATAAGACAGGTGTATGTATAAAAGGTCTTACTGGAATAAATCCAATTACTAATAAAGAAATTCCAATCTACATCTCAGACTATGTTATGATGAGTTATGGAACTGGAGCTATCATGGCAGTACCAGCCCATGATGAAAGAGACTATGAATTTGCTAAAAAATTTGGAATTGATATAGTTGAAGTAATCAAAGGTGGAGATATTTCAGAAAAAGCTTACACTGGCGATGGTGAAATGGTTAACTCTGGAGTATTAAATGGATTAACTAACAAAAAAGATTCCATTAAGAAAATGATTGAATACCTAGAAGAAAATAATTTAGGACATGAAAAAGTAAATTATAAACTACAAGACTGGATATTCTCACGTCAAAGATTCTGGGGCGAACCAATTCCACTAGTTTATTGTGAAGATTGTGGTTGGGTTCCAGTAAAAGAAGAAGATCTACCAGTTAGACTTCCAGATGTTACAAACTATGAACCAACAGATGATGGTGAAAGTCCACTTGCCGCAATCACTGACTGGGTAAATACAACTTGTCCACATTGTGGAAAACCTGCTAAAAGAGAAACTGATACTATGCCAAACTGGGCAGGATCATCTTGGTACTGGTTAAGATATATGGATGCTCATAATGATAAAGAATTCGCAAGTCAAGATGCCTTAAAATATTGGGGTAAATTAGATTTCTATAATGGTGGTATGGAACATGCAACAAGACATTTACTATATGCTAGATTCTGGAATCAATTCTTATATAATATAGGACTAGTACCAAATAAAGAACCATTTGAAACAAGAGTAAGTCATGGTATGATTCTTGGTGAAGGTGGTGTTAAGATGTCAAAGTCACTAGGAAATGTTGTCAATCCTGATGATATGGTAGCTTCATATGGTGCAGATGCTTTAAGAACATATGAAATGTTTATTGGTGACTATGAAAAAGAAGTTGCTTGGAGTGAACAAGGACTTAATGGATGTAAAAGATTTATTGATAGAGTAGTTAGAGTTGGAGAAAAAGTAACTGCTAAAAATGGTTATTCCGAAAAATTAGAAAGTCTAATTCATAAAACTATCAAGAAAGTTACTGAAGATATAGATACAATGAAATTTAATACAGCAGTATCAGCTCTAATGATTTTACTAAACAAATTTGAAGAACAAGAAGAAATAACAAAAGATGATTATAGAACATTCTTAATACTATTAAATCCAATTGCGCCACATATAACTGAAGAGTTAAATGAAAAATATGCTTTAGGTGAGGCAATTTGTAAGAGTAGTTGGCCAAAATATGATATTGCAAAGACAGTAGATCAAGAAAAAGAAATCGCTGTTCAAGTAAATGGAAAAGTTCGTGCTACAATTACAATAAATATTAATGAAGATGAAGAAAGTATTAAGGAAAAAGCCTTAACTGCTGAAAACGTAAAAAATCACACAGCAGGAAAAGAAATAGTTAAAGTAATAATTATCAAAGGAAAGATAGTTAATATTGTAGTTAAATAGAAATGTGTAATAAGTCACATTTCTTTTTTTCAACAATTTTTGTGGATAAAAAAGTTTATTATAGTAATAGGTGATGCTATGAAAGTTAAATTATTTGATTTAGAAGATGAAAAAGATTTAGAAGAAGCCATAAACGATTTTTTGGAAGATATGAAAGGTGAATTATGGGATATTAAATATCAAGTATCTTCATCAATTTATGGTGAAGAACAAGTTTATTGTTTTTCAGCTATGGTTATATATTATTAATATTTACATTTACCAAAAAAATTTTTTATGATATTATTGTAATACATACAAAATATGGGAAGTGATTACATTAATGAAAAAAGGCAATAAAAAAACGAGACAATCAAAAGAAGAAAAGCACAAAAAAGTTCTTACTAAAAATAACTTTATCCAGGGTGCTTTTATTTCAACATTAGGAATTGTAGTTAGTAAAATTCTAGGTATTGTATATGTAATACCATTTCATGCAATAGTTAAAGAACAAGGTGGTGCTCTTTACGGCTATGCTTATACTATTTATTCTCTATTCCTAGCGCTATCATCTGCTGGAATACCATTAGCAATTAGTAAAATAATTAGTGAGTATCAAACATTGGGTTATTATAATGCTAAAGAAAGGGCCTTTAAAATAGGAAAGCAATTGTCAATTGTACTAGGATTAATTGCTTTCATAATATTATTCATTTTCGCACCAGAAGTAGCTCACCTAATTTTAGGCGATTTAAAAGGCGGTAACACCATTGAACAAGTAACCTATGTTATCAGAGTTATTTCAACGGCTATTTTAGTTGTTCCTATACTAAGCATTTATCGTGGCTATTTAGAAGGACATAAATATTTAACTCCAAGTTCTATCTCCAACGTTATTGAACAAGTAGTTAGAGTAACACTAATCATATTGGGAAGTTATCTTTCTATGAAAGTTTTCCACTTATCCCTTGAAACAACAGTTGGTATAGCTGTCTTTGGTGCAACAGCAGGAGCCTTAATTTCGTACTTTTATTTACTTGATATTACCCATAAAAGTAAAAAAGAATTACAAGAAAAACCCTTAAAGGTAAAAGAACCTAAGATAACAAATAAGGCAATAGTTAAGAAAATATTTATATATGCCTTGCCATTCATCATGATTGATATATTTAAGTCCATGTATGACTTCATAGATATGTCAACAGTAGTAAAAACAATCGGTGATATGTCAAATTATTCCACTAAAGATGCTGAAAGTATTATGAGTGTCATTTCGACATGGGGATCTAAATTTAATATGATTATTAGTTCCGTTTCAACAGGAATTATTGTAAGTCTTATCCCAACATTAACGGCAAGTTTTGTTGTTGGTAATCAGAAAGACATTAACAAAAAAGTAAACCAAACTTTCCAAATACTTCTCCTATTTACAATGCCAATGACTGTAGGTCTAAGTATGTTAGCGAAACCTGTCTGGATGATTTTTTATGGTCCAAGTAAATTCGGTGCGCCAGTTTTTTCATATTTTATCTACGTTTCATTATTTATGAGTTTATATACAACTGCAGTAACTATTATCCAAACATTAAAAGACTATAAAACAGTATTTATTAGTTTATTTGTAGGTGCAACCCTAAAATTACTTCTAAATGTTTCTTTGATGAATAGTTTCAATAAAATGGGCCTACCACCATTCTATGGTAATATAAGCGCTACTATTATAGGTTATTTAGTATCTCTAATTATATGTTTATATGTTTTACATAAAAGATATAAAATTAACTATGAAGTTACTGTAAAAGAAATTTTCAATATAACATGTGCTACAGTAATAATGGGTCTAGTATTATTCTTATTAAGATTTGTTATCCCAGAAGTATCAAGCAATAGACTAGTAAATCTACCAATTATAGTTGCCTATACTTTAGTAGGAGCTATAATATACTTTATAGTAATTTATAAGAGTAAAACACTTCATACAATATTTGGTGAAAATAATTTGAAAAAGATAACAAATAAGTTATTTAAGAAAAGATCAAATGTATCCAGTAAATAAACAATATAAAAGTTATATCAAGTAATATTTACGAAAATATAAAAAATAATTAATAAGACAAATAAAAAAATAGGAATTTTAAGTAACTCCTATTTTTTGTGTTTTATATTTTTTATCCCGTGATATAGTGAAAAACTTATTTTATATGTGTTATACCAAAATTTACTTATAATTAAATCAAATTCTCCAACTAACTCTACAACATGTCCACCAAAACTTTTCTTGAACAAGTATAATCCATATAATGGGTTATCTTCTCTAAAGTCTCCAGTAATACCATAAAAATTATATCTTTTATAACCATTCTGAACAGCATACTTAATGCCATCAAAATGAAGAGTATAAGCTGATTGAAATTGCATTAGAGAAGCAAGTGAACCTCCATATAAAGATAGTACTTCATCTCCATATACTAGAAATAATATTCCTCCTAGTAAAGTTTTATTTCCATATTCTTCCTTATATTTTTTAATTTTATCTAATTGTTTATTTAATCTTTCAATACTTTCCTCATCCTGTTTATTTCTTTGCTCATATTTCTTTTGATTCATCTTCAAAATATTATTAGATTTTTTATCTATTCTATCTTTTAATTCTTTTTTTATTAGATCTAATTCATCTTGCGTATTTTTTTCATATAAATCAAAATCAATTTCAGCAACACGTATCTTTAATATTCCACTATCATGTAAACTGTCCCACATTTTTTCATAATATGAAAGTGGTCTATCAACAAATTCACGTCTATCAGATGTATGTTGCATAATATCTTTAAATTTAGGCAACTCACTACGTTCAATTTCTCTAGTGGTGATGCCACATTTTTCATTTTTTCTTAATATTTGACGAGTTTTAGATTCCATATCCTTTAATACTTCATCCATATTTCTATCTGTATTAATGACATGCATCCATCTAGGTTGTAATGTATCTTGCATAATGTTAAATCCAAAATGTTTATATCCAAGTTTCTTAAGGTTATCAACAACAACACTGTTATCAAAGCCACCTTGAACTAGTTTACCATCATTATCATGTTCCTTATAGGCAACATAAGGATCTATCTTTACAAATATACCATTATTCTTTTTCACAAATAATTTTATTTCTTTAGTAAAAGTCTCTAACGTCTTATAGTCCTTATAATCAACTAAAAAACCTCTAGGAGAATAAAACATATATTTATTAAACAAAGGTATTTTCTTTGCTAATAATAAAGCGCACCCACAACTTTTTCCATCATCATCTAAAGATACATAAAAGTGCTTCCACCCATTAACAGACTTTAAATTAGCCCATTCCATTGTTTGGTGAAATGTAATTTGTTCACTTTTATCAGCTAAATTTTTAAATTCCTCTTTACTTACTTCTATTAACTTCATTTTCAATCACCTTCTTTGATTTTTTTCTTACTATCTTCCTATACAAAGGAACCATTTTTGTAAAAACAAAATACATAAGCGGATTGGTAACATAATCGAACTCTCCTAAGAATTCTACATAATCGCCACCAAATTTTTTCTTGAATTCATGCAATCCCATACGGGGATTATCTTTTCTAAGGTCACCAATAGTACCAAATTGGTCATAAACTCTATAACCTTTATTTTTACAATACTCTAAGTGAGTTAAATAAGTGTAGTAATTAGCGTAAGTTTCTGTAAGTATATTTTCATTACCTGCATATAAAACCCATGCTTTATCAGCATACTCAATAATCATATGTGCATTAAGAATTAGCTCATCACCATACTTTTCTTGTACTTCACTGTACTTTTTGATATCGCTTTTAACCTTATCTAACTGATTATTAAATTCTTTTAATTTGTTTTTAGCACTTTTACCCATATTTTCTTTAGGCAATTTATCTATTTCTACTTGCAAACTATCTTTTCTTTCATTTAATTCTTGTAATATTTTACTAGGAAATATTTTTCCTAAAAATAAGGTCATGTTATTATCTTCATTATACATTCTGTAAAGAGTTTTATAATAACTACTATCATATGAAACAAAGTCTTTTCTTTCCTCAGTAATCATCATCAATTGACAAAACTTATCAAGATCTTCATCTGTTCCTATTGAAACCTCACATCCTAGTTTAATAGCTTTGTTTATTCTTTGTTTTGTAGTCTTAGAAAAGTGATCTTTAATAGTATCCATATCTTGTTCTAAATCAATTCTAAAAGTAAAGCGTGGTTGCATTGTTTCAAAATTTTTCGTAAATCCTAAATGTTTATAACCACTATTAGTAATCATTTCAAAAATTTTAGTAGAGTCATATGGTAATTTAACTTCTTCCTCTAAATAATTTTGCTCTTTTCTTATAATATCTGGATCAATTTTTAAAAATATGCCTTTTTTTGCTTTAACAAATTTTACAATTTCTTTAGTAAATAGAGAAAAAGTTTTTTCATCATTGTAATCCAATACAAATCCCCTAGGAGAATAAAAATAGCTATATCCCAATGGTAACTTTTTTTGTAGGAGCAAGGAAGATGCAATTATTTCATTATCTTCATTCTTTAGTCCTAAATAATATGGAAATAAGCCTTTTTTTGCTTTTGCAAACTGTCCCCAAGCATATGATTGCAAAAAGTGAGATTTATACTTATTGTTTTTGACAAACTTTTCGTACTCTTCCTTTTCTAGATTTACTAGTTCATACATGTTAATCTTCTCCTTATCTATTTATTAGTATAACATAATTAGGTAATAAAATATAATAAATAACAAAAAAAGAGTCCAAAGACTCTAAATCATATATAAACTACCATTATTTGTTCCTATATCACTACTTAGTTTAGAAGAGTAATTAGTTTTTTCTTCCAATTTACAAACTTTTTTCTCTAACGAATTAACCTTGCCTTTAAGCTGAAGTATTTCCTGCTCCATTTCTTGTATTTTCATAATTGGGTCAAATCCCATTTGTGGCATATTGACTGGGAAATTAACACCATTATTATACATACCATAAGGATTATAATTCATGTTTTACAGTCACTCCTCTTCATATTGTATGCTAAAATGAAAAAATATGTTAAAATAAGATGAGTGTATATTTAGAAAGAGGTAAGAAATGCGTTTAAGAAATATAAAAAACAAAGAAGAAATCATTAAAAATTCTCCTTATATAGTAGAAAATAGTGAAGAATACAAGGGAAAATGGAGTAAATTATTTAATAATAATAATCCAATATATATTGAAATAGGAATGGGCATGGGAAAGTTTATTAGAGAAAATGCCATAAAACATCCGGATATAAATTTTATAGGAATAGAAAAAGAAGACAAAGTTTTAGCGCGAAGTCTTCCGTTAATAGAAGAAAATATTGATAATTTAAAAATATTAAGACTTAATGCTTTAGAAATAGACAAAGTTTTTGCAAATGAAATAGATAATATATATTTGAATTTTTCTGATCCATGGCCTAAACTTCGACATAATAAGCGTCGTCTTACAAGTAAAATATTTCTTGAAAAGTATGAACATATTTTTAAATCAAACATTACTAAAACTATAGAGCTAAGAACAGATAATGAGGAACTTTTTATTTACTCTTTAGAAACTCTAAGTACAGCAGGGTATCATTTATCTAATATTACATTTGATTTAAATGCAACAACCCCTGAACGTATAACAACAGAATATGAAGATAAATTTAGTGAAAGAGGCAATAAAATTTATTATCTAAAAGCTAGCAAGTAATATAAAAATTTGGTATAATTACTAGATAGAGTAGGTGAAAATATGAAAAAAAGATACATACTTTTATTCGCCATATTTCTAGTCATGGTGAGTGGTTGCAGTATAAAAAAAGCAAATTATGATAGTATAGATGACATTATAAATAATGTTTTATTAGAAGAACCAACTTCCAGTAACACATCATTTAATGGCTATTCATATTATATTCCTAATACATTAAAAATAGAAAATAAGGAAGAATATAATACTGTACTTTCTGATGAGTATAATAATAAGTATTATATCTATGTAGACTCAGTAGGATACTATAATAAAGTAGTGAATACTTATAAAGAAGATAGTAATAGTTATTATTCAAAAAAAATTACTTCTAAAGGTTCAAAAAAAGATGGTTATTTAGAAATAAATGAGGTAAAAGGTAAATATTTTGTTGAAGCTGTCTATAATTATGGTAAAATAGAAGTATATACTAGTAAGAGTCATTTGAACAATACCCTTATAAATCTAAGTCAGGTATTATCATCACTTAAATATAATGATAAGGTACTAGCAACTATCATTGGTGATAATGTTTTAAATTATAAAGAAGAAACTTTTAACATATTTACTACTAAAAAGAGTACAACAAACTATCTAGATTATATTGAACAATATGATAAGAGTAATGATAAAAATAATAATTTAGAAGACAGCGATCAAATAGATATTAATAATGATGACGAGTAGAGAGGTGTTTTATGAAAATATTAGATAAACTTAAAAATGCTCTTTTTGAAGAAGAGTATGTTGAAATAGAAGAAAAGCCAAAAAAGGTTAAACCAGAAAAACAGAAGAAAGAGCAACCTAAGAAAGACAGTTTTCATAAGGAGGAGAAAAAATTTGTTGAGGAAAAACCTATAGCAAAAAGAATTGTTCCAACCGAGAAAAAAGAAAACTCTGTAGAAAAGGAAGAAAAAAATGAATTCATTAGAGATAATGAATTTACTAAACCAAAGGAAGAACCAAAATTTACCATTGTTACTGATGAAGACCTAACAGTTGATGATACTAAATATCAAAAACCACCAGTAGAAAAAGAAATTATATCTCATAAAACTCGTGAAACTATAAAAAGAGAAGAATTATACAATAATAAAGAACAAAAAGAACCAGAGGTAAAATTATATCAGGCAAAAAAAACAGAAAGCTATCTAGATAATTATACTCCACATGAATATGGAAAATATGAGAAAAAGAAGGAAAAAGAGGTGTTTAAACCATCTCCAATAATTTCCCCAATTTATGGTATAGTGTCTGATACTGATCAAGACATTAGAGAACAAAAACAAGAAATCAGACTTACAAGCGCAATAAGTCATGAAAAAATGGATTTAGATGAAATCAGAAAAAAAGCTTTTGGAGATTTAACTGATGATTTAAAAGATAATATTAATTATGGACGTACTACTACAGTTGTTAAAGAAGAAAAAGAAGAACCTTCTAATTTACTTTTAGATTTAACAGACGAAGCTAAAGCTCCAGAAATTAGTAATGTTACAATGGGTGATGCTGAAGAATATTTTGAAGATTTAGGCCTTGAATATAATAAAGACTATATTGATTCGTCAAAAACAACAAGAGTGGAAAAAAACGCTAATCTAGATCAAGAAAGAAAGGCAATTCCAGTTACAGATGGCCAAAATAGTAGTACAATTTTAATAAAAGATGAAAAAAATGAAAATGAAGTAGAAACTAGCAAAGACAAAGAAGAGAAGCAAGATGACTCTAATCTCTTTGATTTAATTGATTCAATGTACGAGGAATAAAAGGAGAAAAAATGGAAACAACAATTTTTGTATTACAAGTATTATTATATATAATTGGAATAATATTATTAGTAGTACTAACGATATTAGGAATAAGATCAATTCAAGTTTTAGATAAAGCTGATAAAACGATTGATAATATTAACAATAAAGTTAATTCCTTAACAACTCTGTTTAACACCATTGATAAAGTTAGTACAGGTGTCTCATATGTTACAAATACATTTGTAGACAAAGCAACCAGTGCAATTTCTAAAATATTTAGATCAAAAAAGAAAAAGGAAAGAGAGGAAGATATATATGAGTAAAAAAGGATTAGGAAAGTTTGTAGCAGGAGCTGCTGTAGGAGCAGGACTTGGAATTTTATTTGCGCCTAAAAAAGGTACAGAAATTAGAAAAGAGTTAAAAGAAAAAATTGATGATTTATTAGATAAAATCAAATCTCTTGACAAGGAAGATATTCAAAAGGAATTTGAACAAAAAATAAATGAAATAAAAAAGGAATTAGAAGATTTGGATAAAGAAAAAGTTCTAAAAATAGCTAAAAAGAAAGGCGAAGATATCAAAGAACAAGCCCAAAAGTTAGTAGATTTAGCTGTTGAAAAGGGAACTCCAGTATTAGAAAAAGCTGCTAATGAAGTAAGAGAAAAGGCAATTGATGTAACAAAATCAGTATTAGATAAACTAGAAAAAGAAGGAAAATAACTTCTTTTTTTATAAAATTGTTTGAAAAAATTTAAATTAATGTTACAATGTAGGTGAGAGAAGTAAATAGATTGGGACGATTGTTTATTTTTTCTCTCACTAATTAGTAAATAAATATTAATATTTTTTAATGATTAATGAAAAGTAGAAAATAACATTTTAATTTAGAGATTCTATGGTTGGTGAAAATAGAAAAAATTTATTTTTGAATTACACATTATGAAAAAAACAGTTTATCGCTTTAAGATACTAAGTGCATAGTTTTTTTACTATGAATTAAGGTGGTACCGCGAGCTGTTCGTCCTTATTTGGGATGAACGGCTTTTTGTATATAAGGAGGAAAAAATGACATTATTTGAAGAATTACAATGGAGAGGATTAGTTAAAGATATTTCTGATCCTAAAATTATTGATATTATTAATGAAGGAAAAGCTACATTTTATTGGGGAACAGATCCTAGTGCTGATAGTCTTCATATTGGACACTTATCAAGTCTTTTAGTAGCTAAGAGGCTTGAACAACATGGCCATCATCCTATTCTTCTAGTTGGTGGGGCAACAGGACAAATTGGAGATCCACGTCCGACAACAGAAAGACCTATGATTACTAAAGAAGCAGTTTCAAAAAACTTTGAAAGTTTAAAAAAGCAAGTAACAGATTTATTTGGGTATGAAGTAGTTAATAACTATGATTGGTCCAAAGAAATAAACTTTATAGATTTTCTAAGAGATTATGGAAAGTTTTTCAATATAAACTATATGCTTGATAAAGATATTATTAGAAGAAGATTAGACACTGGTATTACTTATACAGAATTTTCATATATGATAATGCAAGCTCTTGACTTTCTACATTTATTTGAAACAAAAAAATGTGTTCTTCAAATGGAAGGATCAGACCAATGGGGAAATATTACTGCTGGTATAGATTTAATAAGAAAGAAAACAGGAAAAGAGGCCTATGGTTTTACAGTTCCTCTAATAACTGATAGTACCGGTAAAAAACTAGGTAAGAGTGAAGGAAATGCTATTTGGTTAGATAAAAATAAAACATCAAGTTATGAACTATATCAGTTTTTCTTAAATGTTGAAGATTGTATGGTTATTGATTATTTAAAGAAATATACTTTCCTATCAAAAGAAGAAATTGATAAATTAGCTGAAAGTACCGAAAAAGAGCCAGAAAAAAGATTAGCGCATAAAACATTAGCTAAGGAAATAGTTACATTCTTACATGGTGAAGAAGCATATGAAGAGGCCCTAAATATAACCAACAGTCTATTTAGTGGAAACATTAAAAATCTATCATCTAAAGAAATAATGCAAGCCTTTAAAGGATTGGAAGCATATGAAATAAATGAAGCAAAAAATATTGTTGATCTATTAGTTGAATCAAGCATTTGCAGCAGTAAAAGAGAAGCTAGAGAGTTTGTTCAGAATGGTTCAATATATATTAATGGTGAAAAAACTAATGATTTAGAGACAATAATAGATAAAAATGTAGCCATAGATAATAAATATATTATCATTCGTCGTGGTAAGAAAAAATATTTTATGGTTGCCTTTAACGATTAATTATAAGGAGTACTAAGATGACAACGATATATCTAGTCAGACATGGAGAAACAGATGAAAACAGTAAAAATATTATTCAGGGACGTAAAAATACGCATTTAAATACTAAAGGAGTACAAAAAACAAAGGAATTACGCCAAACAATAATATCTTTAGGTGTTGATATATGTTACACTTCACCACTTTTAAGAACATTAGAAACGGCCTTCGGTTTAGTAGCCGACAAAGCTTTGATAATAAAAGATGATCGCCTTTTAGAACGAAATATGGGGATATTTGATGATAAAAATATTAAGGAATATAATCCTGAAAAATATTGGGACTATAATCTAAACTCATCAGATGATGGAGTAGAATGTTTAACTGATTTATTTGAAAGATGTCAAAACTTTTTAGATGATGTTATTCCTAAGAACAGGGATAAAAAAATATTAATAGTATCACATGCCTCAGTAATAAGGTGTATGCATCATATTCTAAGAAATACCGATTTAAATAAGGACAAACTACATATTTCAATACCAAATAGTTATTTTGAAGTAATAGAGTTAGATTAATATGAATATAGAAAAAAAGTTTCAACAATTAGTTGCTGAAACTACTAATTTTAAAAGTAATAAATATGTGTCAAAGAACATAGACAATCATTCTGCTCTAGACAAATTTTATAAAGATAAGTTAGAATTATCCCCTTTTAGAAGAAGAAATGGTCAAATTTTATTAAAACATTTAGGTACTATGTTAAAACTTAGTAATCAAGAAAATATAGAATGGCTTGGTTATAAAGCAATTTATAGCCAGGAAAAATTTATGGAAACATTAGCTGCTAGTATCGATAAGTATAGTTTTCCCATGGAAATATCTGAATTGTTTCAGCAACTATATACAAAAATTGATAATGAAAATTTACGCCAAAATATTTTTACTGCTGATATGAATGAAAAACTCGTGGAAATGAATTTGAGTAGTAGTGCATATGCAAGACTATATTCTATGATGACGAATACCCAGCGCAACAATCTTTTAGAACAATTATTATCAAATAACATTAATATAAATTATTCAAAATTTTTACCATATAATGATACAATTACATTTATCAAAAATAATATTGATAGAATTTATACCCACGGAGGTAACATTATTGATATCAAAAGATTAATGGAATTACAAAAAGAAGATGAGTTTGTTAGTAAAATAAATGCTTATATAGATAATAATCCATACATAATGGTAAACTCCATTATAGATATACTAAAAACAAAGATATTAAATAATAAAAAAATTAATTTTGACAAATATAGGTCATTTATATTTTTATTATTAGATGAGATTTCAAAAAACGAATCAGCAAGCATATCCTCAACTGAATTTATAGGAACAGGCGGATATTCAGCTGTTTTTGCAATCAAAACAAAGGTAATAAAAATAGGTATTGAAAGAAAAACTCCTCACTTTCCGAATAACCCTTATATTTTAAAACCCCTACTTAGAAAAACCATTACTATAGATAATATGCCCATATTTTTCGAAGTGATTGAAAAAGTAGATACTAATATCAATGATATTACTAAAGAAGAAATATATAAACTTTATAAAAATATAAGAGAGATAGGCTTAATTTGGACTGATGTTAAAATAGATAATGTAGGAAGACTTATTAAAGATAATAAGATATATTGGTATGAAAATATTACTCCAAGCGATGAAACGTTAGAGTTTACTAAAACAATAGGAAATTACCAACTAAAAAAGGGGGAATTAATTGTACTAGATGGGGACTATATTTATAATGAAAATGATCATAATATAAATTCAAAAATGTCAAACTTACAAACAGAATTTGAAAAAACATATCAAAAAGAACTTAAAAAGAGAACATAAAAAAAAGAACCGAAGTTCTCTTTTTTATTTGTTATAGAATTCAACGATTAGTGATTCATCAATATCCATATTTAACTCATTACGTTCTGGATATCTTACATATGTACCACTTAATTTACCAGCATCAAATGTAACGAATTCAACACGCTTAGTAACTTTTTCTAAAGCTTCTTTTACAGCCTTATGATCGTTAGAAGCATCTTTAATAGCGATTACATCTCCTGGTTTACATCTGTATGATGGAATATCTACTTTCTTACCATTAACAGTAACATGACCATGGTTAACTAATTGTCTAGCACCACGACGTGTAGTAGCAAAACCAAGACGATAGCAAAGGTTATCAAGACGTGATTCCAATAACTTTAAGAAGTTATCACCATGGATACCACTCATCTTTCCAGCTTCATTAAATGTCTTACGGAATTGTTTTTCATTAAGACCATACATAAAACGAACCTTTTGTTTTTCTTTTAATTGTGTACCATAATCTGATAATTTTGCTCTACGATTTTTACCATGTTGACCAGGTGCATAAGGACGACGAGCTAATTCTTTACCAGTTTCACTAATAGAAAAACCAACACGACGAGCTTGCTTGTAACTTGGACCAGTATATCTTGCCATATTTTTCTCCTCCTAAATTTTTTTTACACATTACATTAAACAGATTAGCCGTATCTTAGGGAGTCTTTCTTAATTTTTTCGCCCAACAGCAAAGGTTACTAAAAAAATCTACGAAAAACACATTAAAATACTCTAATCAAGCTGTTAAGCCGTCTAAAGAAATATGCACTATAGATTATAATGTTTAAAACAAGTAATGTCAAGGATTTATCACAAATTATAGATATTTTAAAGAAAATAAAGGAAATTAAAATTATCTTAAAATACAAATTTTGTAGAAAAATATCGTATAGTTGTGGTAGAATATAAATATAATAGAGGTGATATAGTGAAAAATAATGTAATATTGTATATCTTAATATTTTTAGCGATATTTATCACATTCTTTATAGTAACACTAATAATCTTAAAAAAATCCAGATTGAAAAAATATAAAAATATATTAGATGAATTAGATTTAGAAAAGAACCTAATTTCATCTATTCCTATTTCTCTAGAACTATCCAAGGTAGAACCTATAATAAAAAATGAAGATTTAGAGAGTAAATATAAAAAATGGGAAGATAAAAGTGATGTTATAAAAAATGAAAGAATTCCTAAAATAGATGACATGTTAATTGATATTGATACATTCATTGAAAAAAGAGACTTTGAAAATTGTAACTATCGTATTGCCAAAACAGAACTTGAAATATACAAGGTAAGAGAGGCAAGCGAATCTCTCTTAGAAGAAATAAAAGAAATTACTCTAAGTGATGAAAAGTATCGTAGTATTGTTACCAAGCTAAAGACTAAATATCGTAAATTAAATAGCGAATATCAAGAACATAGTAATTTATATGATGAGATGCAAGATGCTATAACGCTTCAACTAGAAAATATAGAGAAAAACTTTTTAGGTTTTGAAAGTGCTATGGAAAACAATGAATACACAGAAGTTGTTCATATAGTTAAAGCTCTAGATGCTATGATTGAACATATGGGAATAGTTATTAAAGAAGTACCAGATTTAATTTTAATGGCTAAAGAAATCATTCCTAAAAGAATAAAAGAAGTTGATGACGTTGTTAAAGAGATGGAAGAAAAAGGCTATCCATTAGAATATTTAAATATTGATTATAATGTTGAAGAGTCAAGAAAAAATATCAATACTATTTTAGACAAAATAAGAGTTCTTAACCTAGAAGATTGTATGTTTGAATTAAGAACTATTTTAGATTATTTTGACTCCCTATTTATAGATTTTGAAAAAGAAAGACTAAGTCGAAAAGTATATGAGGAATCAGAACACGACTTTGCAATAAAATTAAAGAAAACAGAAAAAGTAGTGAATGATGTTTTTGAAGAATTGGACACTATAAAAAATAATTATGATTTAAGAGATGAAGATATAGATTCTATAGAGGAAGATAAAAAAATCTTAGTGGTCATTCAGGATGACTACAAAAAATTATTAGCTAAATTAGAAAGTAAATCTACGCCATACTCTTCATTACATAAGGAAATAGAAGAATTAACAGTGCGTCTTAAAAATATGTCAGATAACTTAGATGTTACACTAAATTCATTAGGTAATATGTATGATGATGAACAAAGAGCCCGTGAGCAACTAATTGAAATAGAAGAGTTTTTACAAAACAGTAAGAGAAAAATTCGTAGTTATAAACTACCTGTAATTACAGATAACTATTTTGTAGAATTAAGTGAAGCAAACGACGCAATTAAGGAAGTAATAAAAGAATTAGAAAAAAAACCAATCGTTATAAAAACATTAAATACTCGAGTTGATACAGCAAGAGACTTAGTATTAAAACTATATAATACAACAAACGAAATGATTAAAACAGCAGAATTAGCTGAAAACTGTATGGTTTATGGTAATCGTTTTAGAAGCAGTTATACCGATATTGATCGAGGTTTAGATGAAGCTAGAAAGAGTTTCTTTAAGGGTGATTATAAAAAATCTCTAGATGTTTCCATAAAAGCTATTTCCCTTGTAGATAAAAATTTCTATCAAGAATTAGTGTCTATTTATGATAAATAGTTAAATGTACATTTCGTACATTTTTCTTGTTTTATAATCAAAAAAATAATATAATAAGAGAACTTGGAGGTAAATATGAATCGTTTAATACTAATAAAATATGGAGAATTAACTACTAAGAAGGGAAACAGAAATTTCTTTATAAAAACGCTAACAAAAAATATAGAACACAAACTAAGTAATTTTGATGTAAAAATAAAAAAAGATTTATCACGTATGTGTATATATTTTAATGATTGTGATCTAAAGAAAATAATTGATACTATAAAAGATATATTTGGGATTCATGCGTATCATGTTGCTTATATTACAAATACTAATATAGATGATATAGCAAGCACTGTATTAGAATTATTAAAAGAAAAGGAGTTTAAAACTTTTAAAATTGAAACTAAAAGAGGCGATAAATCTTTTCCACTAAGTAGTCCAGAAGTATCAAAAAAATTAGGAGGACATATTTTAAAAAATATTCCTAATATAAATGTTGATGTTCATAATCCAGAAGTATTAGTAAAGGTAGAAATAACTGCTAAAGAAACATACATTTATCTTGATTCTTATAAAGGTAGCGGAGGATATCCTGTAGGAACGCAACCACGAGCATTACTAATGTTAAGTGGTGGAATTGATTCACCAGTCGCAGGGTATTTAGCCATGAAAAGAGGAATTAAATTAGACTGTGTATATTTTGAAGCAATTCCTCATACAAGTATGCAGGCAAGAGAAAAAGTAATTGAATTAACAAAAAAATTAGTAAAATATACGGATTCTATTAATTTACACATCGTAAATTTTACACCTATACAAGAAGAAATTTATAAAACTTCCGATCCAAATTATATAATAACTATCATGAGAAGAATGATGTATAGAATTATGGAACGTCTTGCCAAAAGAAACAAAGCCTACGCAATTATTAATGGTGAAAGTATTGGGCAAGTAGCCAGTCAAACTCTTGTAAGTATGAAAGCTATTAATTCTGTCACAAATTTCCCTGTTATAAGACCAGTAGCGTGTCTTGATAAATTAGAAATTATAGATATAGCAAAAAAAATAGATACATATGAAACAAGTATTCTTCCATATGAAGACTGTTGTACTGTTTTTGTTCCAAAGCATCCTGTTATAAATCCTAATATGTACACATGTGAAGAATTAGAAAAAAAATTTAATTTTGAAGAAATGATTAGCGATGCAGTTAAGAATACTATGACTATTAAAATCAAAGATATTGATGACGTTAACGATTTGTTATAATTTTCCAAAAAAAAATTAGTATGAAAATTTCATTCCGACACAATCTAATAGTGTAGGAGGTGAAATAATGACAAACAAAAGTAACTCTTCAATGAAAATGCAAGTTCCTGGTGCTAAACAAGCTATTGATAAAATGAAATACGAAATAGCTAATGAGTTTGGTGTTAACTTAGGACCTGATTCTACTAGCCGTGCAAATGGTTCAGTAGGTGGTGAAATTACACGTAGACTTGTACAAAACGGTTTAAATCAAGTTAGTGGAAGTTATTCAAATAAATAAGTAAAATAACTTATTCGATAGGCGACGAGCCTATCTTTTTTTGTTAAAAATTTATTCTATTTCAAGCAACAATATTCTTTACTTTACTCTTAATAAATATTATAATAATTATTAGAATAGAAAAAGGGTGGATATAATGGAAGATATTGTTATTAGTAGTTATAAAGAACAATTAAAAGAATCGGCTTTAAAAGCAGAAGCTGTAAAATCTGCCGGATTTGATATAGTTATTGACGAATTAGAAAAAAGAAATATTAAAACAACCAAACTAAAAGAGTTTTTCGAAAGACTTATGAATAGCAATACCAAAGAAGAACTAAACAGATTAACTCCCCGTGAATTATCAGAAATAACAACCGATATCAATAATCAAATTACCAGAGCCTTAATAGTAAAAGCAGAAATTGCCGATGCTTTAGTTCGAAAATCAAAAATTGTTGCTCTTTCTAAAAGCCCTAATGGAAAGATCAAAGACAACGATAATTATATAAGAGTTGGAACGGCTCTTGCTGAAGAAATTACTAAATTTGGAATAGCTGATGGTATTACCACTTGTATCACCACATATTTTAAGCAAAAAAGTTATCAAGCTGAATATCGCGAAAAAATAATAGAAAAACAAAAAGAACTAGGAATTTATGATGCAGAACAAAAAGAAGAAAACAGAAGAAAAATCAATGCAAGAATGGAGACTGAGATTTTAACAACTAAGGAAAGTCCTAAGGATAAACTTTTAAAAGAAATACTAAAAAAAGAAAATATAAGTGACGAAGATACCGATTTTGATACTGCTAAAGAAAAATATCGTCAATCAGTAAACGAAAGAATGCAAAGATTATTTGGATCTAAGTAGGTGATAACATGAAAAATAAAGAATATGAAATACTATTGTCCAAGTTTTATGATTTAGATATCGAAAAAAAGAAAAAAGAAATTTATGAGGAATTAGAAAGAATAAAATCAATATTAAATATTGTATTGCAGTTTCAGGACGACCCTAATAGTAATGATTTTATTCCGTATGATCCTAATAATACTGACAATGAAGCATCAAACTTGGTAAAAGTTTATAATAATATATTAATGATAGAAGAAAGTTTAATAACTTATCTAAGGGATAAAGGTTATTAAACTCTTTTTTCTATGAAAATTTATAAAAATATAGTATAATATAAAATGTGAAAAAGAAATGAGGTTAATTTATGAAAATAATGTCAATAAATGCGGGAAGTAGTTCCTTAAAATTTAGTTTATTTAACATGGATACAGAAGAAGTAATAGCAAGTGGATTATTTGAAAGAATTGGTATTGAAAATGGACACTATGTTATTAAATTTAATGGTGAAAAAATAGAACAAAATATAGATTTAGAAAATCATGAAGCAGCAGTTAGAATTTTAATGGATAAATTAGTAGATCTAGATATTATCTCATCCCTTGAAGACATAGATGGAATTGGACATCGTATTACAGCTGGGGGAGAAAAATATGTTGAGTCTGTTGTGATTGATGATAAAGTAATTGAAGATTTATTTGAATTAAAAGACTTTGCTCCTCTACATAATCCAGCTCAAGCAACAGCAATTAAAGCCTTTAGAGAAGTTTTACCTAATACTTTAATGACAGCTGTATTTGATACAACTTTCCATCAAAGTATGGATAAAGAACAATATTTATATGCCGCACCATTAAGATGGTATAAAGAATATAAAGTACGTAAATATGGAGCACATGGAACATCTCATCGTTTTGTAAGTGAAGAAATAAGTAAAAAACTTGGTAGACAAGACTTAAGAACGATAGTTTGCCACGTTGGAAATGGTGGTTCAATAACTGCTGTTAAAGATGGTAAGTGCGTTGATACTTCTATGGGATTTACTCCTCTATCAGGTATTATAATGGGAACAAGATCTGGCGATATTGATCCATCTATCTTACCTTACGTAATGGAACGTGATGGTTTAAATGTCGGTGAGGCCATAGATGTTTTAAATAAACAATCAGGACTACTTGGAATGAGTGAGAAAAGTAGTGATATGAGAGATGTTATTGCTGGTATGAATGAAGGCGATGAAAAATGTCTTTTAGCCTTTAATAAGTATTGTAGAGCAATCACTAATTATATTGCCCAATATTATGTTCTATTAGGTGGAGCTGATGTCATTTGTTTTACGGCTGGCGTAGGTGAGAACAGTATCCCAACAAGAGCTAAAGTCTGTGAAAATCTTGCTTGTCTAGGCATTAAGATTGATCCAGAAGCAAACAATGTATTTGGAGAATTTAAAAAGATTAGTACTCCAGATTCAGCAGTTGAAGTATATGTTGTACCAACAAATGAAGAATTAATGATAGCAAGAGATACCTTATTTCTTAGCAAGAATAATTAGAACGGTGTGATTAAAAATATGTACAAACAAATATATAAGTACATCAAAAAATACGATAATATAGTCATTGCTCGTCATATAGGTGTAGACCCTGATGCTATGGCTAGTCAAGTCGCTTTAAGAGATTCTATAAAATTAACATTCCCTGAAAAAAAAGTTTTGGCAGTTGGAAATGGTAGTTCAAAGTTCTCATATATTGGAAAACTAGATAAATTAGAAGAACTAGAACATGCTCTTTTAATAGTTGTAGATTTACCAGACAAAAAAAGAGCTGATTCGGTTGATTTTTCAAAATACGATTTTGTTATTAAAATTGATCATCATCCATTTATAGAAGACTTTGGTGGTTTAGAATGCATTAACGACAAAGCCTCATCAGCTGCTGAAATCATAATGGATTTACTTGAAAATACTAAATTAGAATGTAACAAACAAATAGCTGAGACTCTATATTATGGCCTAATAAGTGATTCTAATCGTTTCCTATTCAATACCTGTGGGCCTAAAACTTTTGAATTAACTTCTATCTATTTGGAAAAATACAAATTTGATATTAAAGAATTATATCAAAATATGTATTTAAGGCCTCTAAATGAAGTAAGATTAGAGGGGTATATAGCCGAAAATATGATAGTTACAGATAACGGAGTAGGATATATAGATATCACTAATGAAATTATTAACAAATATAAAGTTGATAGTGCCGCTGCTGGAAATATGATTAATAACTTCAATTTTATTCAAGAAGTATTAGTATGGGCCACTATTACAGAAGACGTTAAAAGTGGTTTAATTAGAATTTCTATACGTTCACGTGGACCAGTCATTAATAAAGTCGCCGAAAAGCATAATGGTGGTGGACATAAAATGGCTAGTGGTGCCAGAGTAGAAACCTTTGAAGAGGCCCATCAAATTATGCATGAGTTAGACAAAATAGCTAAACAATATATAGAAGAAAATCATTTGGAGGAAAGTTATGACAATTAAAAGTGCAGACCTTGAAGTCTTGGCGACAAGAAGAAGTCAATATCCAGAAGGCGCTAATGCTGAGTTTTTATTAGTTGGTCGTAGTAATGTAGGTAAAAGTAGTTTCATTAATACTTTATTAAATCGTAAAAATTTAGCTCATACTTCATCTAGACCAGGAAAAACACAAACCCTAAATTTCTATTGTGTAAATAATGAGTTTTACTTAATTGATGTTCCTGGGTATGGTTATGCTAATGTTGATAAGAAAACTCAACAAAAATTTGGAATGATGATAGAAGAGTATCTTGAAAAAAGAACACAACTTCGTAGAGTATTTATGCTAGTTGATTTTCGTATCAAGCCAACCGAAGACGATCTTTTAATGTATAATTTCCTTAAATACTATAATCTACCAGTAACTATTATCGCTACTAAGGCAGATAAAATAGGCGGAAGTAAAAAAGAAAAATGCCTTCGTCAAATAATGGATACAATCGACTTAGTTGTAGGTGATGACATTATCGTATTCTCAAGTGTTACAAAATTAGGAAGAGAAGAAGTCCTAAAAAAAATACAAGACTTATTGGAAGAAACCATTTAAGTCTTTTTTCATATCATACAGTAGGTGATAATATGAGGATTGAAATTATAGATGAAGGGATAAAAATATTTATTCAAAACGGGTTTATAAAAAATATAGATTGGGATGATAAAGAACAAGTAGTAGAAAGTATCAAGAATTTATTTAATAAAATAAGAAAGCAATACCATCTTTATATAAAAGGATTATATAAAGTTAAAGTATATCCCAATAAAATAGGAACTTATATAGAAGCCATACAATTAGAAGAAGAAAGTTACACTAATGCTGACTTAGATTTAAGAATCATTCTTGTCCTTCAAAAGGAACTATATTTAAAAATAGATGATTCCTCATTTGTAATAAATAATGATCTTCCTTACTTCTATAAAAATAATAGTTATTATATTGATGTTGACAATATAGATGATATAACTCCTTATATTGAGTTTGGAACAATTGTCTCAGAAGAAATATAAAAAAATGTCCTAAGACATTTTATAACACAATAGCAATCATATTATTTGATCCTTTGTTAACTATCTTTGATAATGTTTGTTGTAATTTAAATCTTATGTTATCTGGCATGAGATTTATTTTTGATTGGATTCCTTCTTGAACAATGTTATCTAGACTTCTACCAAATATCTCACTTTGCCATATACTAGTAGGATCTTTCTTATAGTCACGCATCAAATAATCAATAAGTTCTTTACTTTGAACTTCACTACCTATAATAGGTTCAAAAGTACTTTCAACATCAACCTTGATCATATGGATTGATGGTGCAACAGCTTTAAGTTTTACGCCATATCTAGGACCTTGTTTGATAATTTCAGGATTTTCTAATTTCATATCGTTTAATGAAGGAACTGCGACACCATAACCAGTTTGTTTAACCATTTTTAAGGCGTATTTAATATTATCATATTCTCTTTTTGCTGTTGAAAAATCCTGGAATAATTTAAGTAAATCTGCTTTATTTTGTACATCTATATTTATAATATCAGCTAAAGTTTTATTATAAAGTTCACTAGGGGCAGTTAAATTAATAGTAATAATTCCAGTTCTAGGATCAACCTCAGAAACATATGCCTTTTCTATTTCTTCACAGTCTACAAACTGGGTAGTAATATTTTCAATATCTCTTAATTTATCAACTTCTACAATACTTTCCTTTATCATTTCTATATATTTCTTTTTTAATGGATTATCATAATCTAAAATAGCAATCCACTCCGGCATGTTAACTTTAATTTCTAATACTGGGAACTCATATAAAGCCTCTCTTAAAATTTTATACATGTCAATTTCATTCATATTATCAACATTCATAGGAATAACAGGCACACCATGTTCTTCTTTAATTGATTCAGCAAGTCTTAAAGTCTCTGGTAGAGTAGGATGAGTAGTATTTAACACTATAATAAATGGTTTGTTTATACTCTTAAGCTCTTTTATAACTCTTTCTTCCGCATCAATATAATCTGATCTATTAAATTCACCAATTGATCCATCTGTAGTAACAACTATTCCAATTGTTGAGTGATCCTTTATTACCTTTTCGGTTCCAACTTCCGCCGCCTCAACGAAAGGAATTTCCTCATCATACCAAGGAGTTTTAACCATTCTAGGTCCATTTTCATCCTCTAATCCCTTAGCGTTATTAATAACATATCCAACACAGTCAATTAATCTCACATTACAAGTAAAATCATCTATTTTAATTTTAGCTGCATTATTAGGGACAAATTTTGGTTCTGTTGTCATAACCATTTTACCCTGAGCAGACTGTGGTATTTCATCTAATGCTCTTTTTTTCTCATACTCATCTTCCATATTAGGAACAATTAAAGTTTCCACAACACGTTTAATAAAAGTGCTTTTACCTGTTCTGACCGCTCCAACAACACCAAGATAAATATCTCCGCCAGAACGTTCAGCAATATTCTTAATAATTTCTAATTTATCCATTTGCTCTCTCCTTTATTCAATTTAAGTCTATGCTAGCAAAATAAAAAAATAACATAAAACATTCATATTTAACAATATATTGTAATTAGAATTAAAGATGTTATAATTATAATAGGTGAGATTATGAAAAAAGGCAGGAGTAAAATATCCATAAAGTATGCATTAATACCAATTATATTATTTGCGTTTGTAATAATACTTGGTAAATCATTTGCGATACAAGAGGAAGTAAAAAGCATTACTATAAAAAGTACAGATCCAAGTTATGAAAATAAAGAGAAGGCAAGTTACAAGGTAGACAAAAGTGCCGAATGGATTGATGTAGGAAAAGCAAGAATTACATTTAAATATTCAAGCATCCTAAAAGAAAAATATAAAAATAAAGATATTATTTTTGTCCTAGATACATCAGGTAGTATGGCGGGAACAAAACTAACAACTATGATATCGGATACCAAAAAGGTTGCTAAGGAAATATTATCAAATTCTGATAATAGAATCTCCGTCATATCCTTTGATGATGAAAGTTATAGATTAAATGATTTTAGTAATGATTATAATTTAGTAGAAAAATCAATTGATAATATGTATGGAGGCGGTGGAACAAGTTACTACGCACCTCTTAAAGAAGTAGATCAAATTTTAAACTATTATAAACGAAGAAATGATACTGATACTATTGTTATGTTTTTAAGTGATGGATATCCATGTGTAGACATGCCTAATGAAGTAGGTGAATATAAGTACTTAAAGGAAAAATATCCCTACCTAACTATTAATGCTGTACAATATGAAGTCAGTGGTAGAGTAATTAAAGAACTTCAACAGATAAGTGACTTTCAGTATATAGCCAATAGATCTAATCTTATTGACGTCATAAAGAAAGCATCTACTGTTCCAGAAGCATATGATAAAGTTGAAATAACCGATTATTTAGAAGATAAATATTTTAAAAAAATAGACACAAAAAGTGTTACCATACCATATGGTAATATTCAAATATCAGATGAGGGAAATGGTCAAAAGCTAACTTGGCAAATACCAGCTAATACACTAAAAACAGGGGATACTACTGAGTTTAGTATTGATGTTAATTTAAAAGAAGAATATAAAGGTAATTTATCAAAAACTATTTATGCCAATACTAATAAAAAAGAAATTATTATGAGTATTCTAAAGGAGAAAAAAATCTTTGAGGAAAGTAGTAAATCTCCTGTATTAAAAATAGGATATAAGGTTACTTATGATGCTAATTTACCAAGTGATTGTAAAATTGATAATCTTCCAGGTGAAGAATATTATAATGCCTTTAGTAAGGTAAAACTAAAAGAAAATCTTAGTTGTAAGGGTTATAGTGTTACTGGTTGGAAGATAATGAATCAATCAACATATAATGTTAATAATACATTTATTATGCCAGCAGAAGATGTCCTAATCAGAGCTATTTGGGGAAAAAATAAAATTGTTAAATCCATGGATGGAAAAGTGGAAGAAAAACCCAAGGCTATTATTAAAAAAATGTATGAATATAATAATCTAGGAACCGGTAGCAATATCACTAAAATCGTTTTTCAAAATGAACTAAAAGAACCAGAAAATGTAATTAGTTCAGAGGATATATCAACTGATGGAAATGGTTTAGTAATGAAATATATAGCATCCAATGGGGATGGCACTAATACAGTATATATTCAAGCTAGTGGTAAGATTTATGCTAATGAAGATAGTAGTTATTTATTTTACAGAGCATGGCGTGTAACATCAATAGAAGGACTCGAAAATTTAGATACCAGTGATGTTACTAACATGTCATATATGTTTGGTGGCTGTAGTGCCTTAACAGCTATAGATCTAAGTCATATGAACACAAAGAACGTAACTAATATGAGTTCAATGTTTGCATCTACAAATCTTGAAACCATAGACGTTAGTTCATTTGATACATCAAGTCTTATAAGATTGCATCAAATGTTTTCTAATAATCCTAAGTTAACAAGAATTGATCTTTCAACATTTAAAACAGATAATGTTACTGATATGTCAGCACTATTCTGGAATGATACATCTTTAAATTATGTCAATTTTAATAATATCAATACCTCTAAAGTTACAACACTGTATGCTTTGTTTGATAATTGTACAAGTTTAGTAAATGTAGATTTGTCTAATTTCGATACAACTAATGTAATGAGTCTTCAAAGTATGTTTAATAACTGTAAGTCACTGATGACCGTAGATTTATCGAACTTCTATACACCTAATTTAATGTATATGTCGAGTATATTTAATGGCTGTACAAAACTAGAAAGCGTAAATATTAGTCATTTCAATACATCAAAAGTTCAAAGTATTCAAAATATTTTCTCTAATTGTGAGAACTTAAAAGAGTTAGATCTAACTAATTTTGATACTTCAAGTGTAACTGATATGGGTCAAGCCTTTTATAAATGTAAAGCTATAAGATCAATTAATCTAAGCAGTTTTGATGTTAGTAAAGTCACTAATATGAGTTATATGTTTGAAGGGTGTAATAATCTTGCGGAATTAGACTTAAGTAGTTTCCATACCTCTCCAGTTGATAATCTTCAAGGTATGTTCCAAAATTGTTATGGTTTAAAGAAAGTTGATATTAGTAACTTTAAGACCCCCAAATTAAATAGAATGGATTATATGTTTGAAAATTGTTATAGTATACTTTCTATTGATTTGACTGGTTTTACAAGTACTAATCTAACAACCCTTGAATCAGCCTTTGCTTGTTGTTATTCTGTTAAATCAATCAATCTCTCTCAATTAAACACTTCTAAAATAGTAAGTTTGTATAGATTATTTTATTGTTGTTATAATTTGGAATCATTAGATTTAACAAACTTTACTAAGACTTCTTTAAATGCCTCTAATGGTTTAAAAAATACTTTCACATCGTGTACTTCTCTAAAAAATATTAACTTAAGTGGATTTGATTTTAATAATGCCTCATTAAACAGCGCATTTATGAGTTTACCAAGTTTAGTATCAGTTGATTTAAGTAATATAAAATTTAACTCTACCTCGTTTGCTAATATGTTTAAAAGATGTCATAACTTATCATCAGTAAATTTCAGTGGAGTAGATACATCAAAAGTAACAAGTATGGATTCTATGTTTACTTCATGTTACGGGCTTACTTCCCTTGATTTAAGTTCATTTACGAATATTCCAACTGCTGAAGAAATGTTTTCTGATTGTATTAATCTAGTCGATTTAAATATTAAAAATGCTACACTTCCTACTAAGGAGTATACTAATATGTTTACTGGTAATAATGAAAATATAACTGTTAAGGTAAAAGGTAACACCAGTAAGACTTATATAGATAAGATGTTAGCATCAGCAAATGGTGGAACAGTAATTATTTCCAACTGATAAAAAAATCACTATAAAATATATAGTGGTTTTTTATTTTAAAACATTTTATCTATATCATTAGGAACATTATCATTAATAATAGTATTAATAATTTTATCTTCTTTTTCCTTAGATACCTCTCTACCAGTTAGATTACTTATTTCACTAACTACTTCTCGTAAAGTTTTTTCATCTTTCATGTTTCCATCTTGAATTTTTTTGGCTAAAGACAAAATAGTGTTTTTATCAACATTAGTTTTGTTTTCAACCCGTTTAAAAAAGCTATCTCCAAACATAAAAAACCTCCTACCATATTATATGATAAGAGGTTTGTTTGTTAACTTTTTTTATCTATAATTTTTTGACATTTTTCTATTTTTTTGGTTATATCTGCACATTGAATTCTAAACTGATCTAAAGTAATTGTCTTTTTTTTATAACGATCATTTAAAATCTCATAGGCTTTTTTTAATCCTTCTAATTCTTTTTCTGCTTCTTCTAAACTTTTTCCAAAGAAATTAAATAACATAATTAATCATCCCTTCTATTCTTAAATTGGAGTGTAATTGGCGTACCTGTAAAGTCAAAATTCTCTCTTATTTTATTTTCTAAGTATCTTTCGTAAGAAAAATGAACTAATCCCTTGTCATTAACTCTAAAGGTGAATTTAGGAGGTTTTATACCTGTCTGACTAGTAAAGTAAATTTTTAATCTCTTTCCTTTGTAACTAGGAGGTATATTTAACTGATAACTATCATAAATTACATCATTTAATACATTTGTTTTTACTTCATTTTTAATATTGTTACCAACTCTTACAACCTCAGGCATTAAAGTATTAATTCTCTTTTTTGTAAGAGCAGATAAGAATACAATAGGGGCATATGTTGCAAATTGGAACTCTGCCCTCATAAGTTTAGTAAATTCATTAATACTTGTATCTTTTGCTTTATCCCACTTATTTACAACAAATATGAGACCTTTACCACTATCGATAGCATAACCAGCGATATGTTTGTCATGTTCTTTTATTCCCTCTTCGGCATTAATAACTACTAAACAAATATCACTTCTATCTATTGCTCGCATGGATCTTACCAAACTATATTTTTCAACAGCTTCATAGATTTTTCCTCTTTTTCTCATACCAGCCGTATCTATAACTACAAATTCTTCTTTATTATACTTTACAATAGAATCAATAGAATCCCTAGTCGTACCAGCAACATTACTAACAACAACTCTTTCCTCATTTAAAAGAGCATTCATTAAACTACTTTTACCAACATTAGGTCTTCCGATAATACAAAATTTTAATCTATCATCTACATATTCATTCTCATTTTCTCTAAATTCAAGACAAATCATATCTAATAAATCGTTATACCCTGTATTGTGAATAGCACTGATTAATACATAATTATCAAATCCTAGTTCATAAAAATCATACATATTGTCTTTTGCATCTTTAACATCAACCTTATTTATTGCAACGATAACTCTTTTTTTACTCTTTCTAAGAATATCTCTTACTAATAAATCATTAGAAGTAAGGCCTTCTTTTCCATCTACAACGAATACCACTACATCTGCTTGGTCAATAGCAATTTCAGCCTGCATACGAATTTCCGTATTAAACTTTTCCCCACTACCATCAATACCACCAGTATCAATTAAATTAAAACGATATTTCTCATAAGTTACCTGTTCATAAATACGGTCTCTAGTAACACCAGGAGTATCCTCTATTATTGATATTTTCTTTCCCGTCATTTTATTAAATAGTGTACTTTTACCGACATTTGGTCTTCCCACTAAAGCTACTGTTGGAATCACATTATCCCTCCTTTTGAGCTAATATTATAGCATATATTTCATAAATAGTGTAGCAAAATTATAATGAAAAAACAATAATGATAGATAAATCCATAAAATATCAAAATATATTTTTAACTATTTTACTAAAATGTACATCATGACCTTTGTAAAAGTATACATATTTATTTTTAAGTGTTATAATCTAAATATAGGAGGATAAGATGGAAAAAATTAACACTGAAAAAGAATGGTATGATAATCCCAATATTTTAACTAATATTATTTTAGCCGTAGCCGCAGCAATTATTATTATATCTCAGGCTTTTGCCGTTAATAATAATTTAACATCATCTGTTATGCTAAGAAATCTTCTTAATCATAATTCAACATATATTGCTGCCTTAATTTATTTTATATTTTTAAAGACAAAGGTAGGAAGAACAAACTTTAATTTAATAAATGTAATTTATATAATACTATACTTATTAATTACGGTAGCCTCAGTCTTTACTTTATTTCAATCATTTGGATTATCATCTATAACATCACTTTTACTAAATATTATGATTATTTCATATATGGCTTACACATTTTTACCAGAGACAAGATTTTGGAGTGATCTAGGCTTAGATAAATTTCCATTCGATGAAATAAAAAATGACTGGTATTTTTACATTATTAGTGTAATTAGCCTTGTATTATTAATAGTAAATTTAATCAGTGCGACTAACTTTGATGGAGTTGTTCTAACATTATTTGATACTATCTATATTATATTATTTAGTAGATATATCTATTTGTATAAGAATCACTGTGAAAAAAGAAATTTAGCTGAAGTAAAACAAGAAGAAAAAGAACAAGCAGAAAATAATAAAGAAACTACTAGTAATAAACCAAAGAAGAAAAAAAAGACAAAGAAGGATGATAAAAATGTCTAAAAATTTATTTGAACAAATTGATGAAGAAAAAAAAGATATTCCTAAAATTGATAAAGCATTAAAACAGGCAAAAAAATATAAATATAATTTTTATCAAAAAGTATCAATTTTGACTATGATTATTTGTTTCTTCATGGGAATTATTTTAGGAAATATATTCCCATCATGTGTCTCAAGTGGACTATATAGTGCTACTTGTACGACTACTGAGTATAATATTTCCTTAACTATTTTCTTCTGGTTTGCAAGCTTTCTACTATGTATGTTTATATATGCAATAGGTCATATTATTAATATTTTAGAAACAATTAATAAAAATATTAGTAATTCTAAGTAAAAACGTGTAAAAATAACGCAATTTTGTTGTATTTTCATATAAGTTGTGATAAGTTAGTTATGTAAGCATAGTATGTGCTTAATAGAAATTATAGGAGGAATTAAATACTATGAAAAAAGTTGAATTAGTAGAGGCTGTTGCTGAAAAAACAGGTTTAACAAAAGCTGATACAACTCGTGCTATTGATGCAACATTTGCAACAATAGTAGAAGCATTATCAAAGGGAGATAAAGTACCAGTTGTTGGTTTCGGAACTTTCGCTGTATCTGAAAGAGCTGCACGTGAAGGACATAATCCTAGAACTGGAGCTAAAGTAAGCATTCCAGCTCGTAAGGCTCCAACTTTCAAAGCAGGTTCTGCATTAAAAGAAGCTGTTAATAAATAATAGAAGTAAGGACAATAGTCCTTTTTCTTTTGAAAAAATGTCCAACAAAGTAAAGAAAGCCAATCTTGATTAATCTTGGCTTTTTCATTTTGGTATTTTATAGTATAATGAAAGTGGAAGTGATTGTGATGAAATCATTAAAAAAAGCTATAATATCTTTTCTTAAAGGTTTTAAATATGCATATGATGGAATTATTTACAATATCAAAGGCGAAAGAAATATGCGCGTTCATATTTGTATAATGATTTTAGTCATTGCTTTTGGTTTGGTATTTAACATTAGTAAATTTGAGTGGATAATATGTATCATTTTATTTGGTCTAGTTTTAGCGGCTGAATGTTTTAATACTGCTATTGAAGTGCTAAATAATATGATAAGAATGAATGCCGAAGAAAAATATATTGCTGCCGGTCATTCTAAAGACTCAGCAGCAGGGGCAGTTTTAATACTAGCCATTGCCGCAGCAATTATTGGACTTATGATATTTATTCCACAAATTTTATCTGTTTTAGGTAGGTGAAAAAATTGCTAACAACAGCACTTAAAGTTATAAAAAAAATAGAAGAACACGGTTATGAAGCCTATATAGTTGGTGGATACGTGAGAGATCATTTAATGGGATTAGATTCAAATGATGTTGATATATGTACAAATGCCAAACCTAAAGAACTAATAAAAATATTTGAAGGAGCGATACTTCCTGCCGAAGATTATGGCTCTGTTACTATTTATATTAAAAATAATAGATTTGAAATAACTACTTTTAGAAGAGAAATATCATATAATGATTATAGAAGACCTGTAGAAATAGAATATATTGATGATTTAAAAGAAGATATAATGCGTAGAGACTTTACAATAAATACTATCTGCATGGATAAAAATAAAAAAATAATAGATTATCTAAATGCAAGACAAGATTTAGCTAATCATCTGATAAAACCCGTAGGAGACGCTAATTATAAATTCAGTCAAGATGTTTTGCGTATTCTAAGGGCCATCCGTTTTGCCACTAAATTAGACTTTTCTCTAAGTGATGAAATTATAGATGGCATCAATAAAAATAAACATCTTCTAAAAAAAATATCATATGAAAGAAAAAGAGAAGAACTAGATAAAATATTTACTAGTCCTAATGCTAAAAGAGGGATAGATCTATTAATAGAATTAGGCCTAGATAAAGAGTTAGAACTAAATAATTTGAAAAATGTTACTAATACAGAGTCTTTAATTGGTATTTGGGCCATAATTGATCCAGAAGAAAATACATATCGTTTTACCAATAATGAAAAAGAATTAATAAAATTAGTAAAAGAAGTGCTACCTTTAAATAATCTGGACCCATACAATCTATATAAATATGGTCTTTATGTAAATAGTATAGCTGGTGCAATCAAAAACATCCCCAAGAAAGACATTACAAGATCTTATAACAATCTAGTAATTCATTCTAGAAAAGATCTAGCTATAAGTATTCCAGAAATATTAAATTGTCTATCTATAGAAAAAGGACCATTTATTAAGACCATATTTAATGAATTAGAAAAAGAAGTACTATATAAAAGGTTAAAAAATAATCGTAAAGCATTACTAAATTATTGTGTTGTAAATTTTACTAGTGAAATTTTATAAAAAACGTTATAATATATTCACGAATGGAGGAACATATGGATAAAAAGCTAATTGAATTATACAAAAGTGGTCATATGGTTATTCCACTATATTTATTAAAAAACTATAAAGATTTAAAACTTGACTTAGATGAATTTATTTTTCTAATGTATTTATATAATAAAGGTGACAAGGAATTATTTGATCCAGGCAAAATAAGTAATGATTTAAATATACCATTAAAAGATGTTATGAAATATATTTCAACATTAACTGATAAGAAAATGCTCAAGGTTGATGTTGTAAAAAATGACAAAAATATTCTTGAAGATATAATAGACTTAGATGATTTTTACCGTAAAATATCATTAAAGATGGTTTCAAATGTTAATGATAATTTAGATGAATTAAATAGTAGTGTCTTTACTTTTATAGAGAAAGAATTTGGTAGAACCCTTAGTCCTATGGAAAATGAGATTATTAAATCCTGGTTAGAAAATGGCAGTAGTGAAGAGCTCGTCAGAGAAGCCGTCAAAGAGGCCACATTTAACGGAGTTAATAATTTACGCTATATTGATAAGATTTTATATGAATGGGAGAAAAAAGGTATAAAGAATAAGGAAGATGTTGATAAAAATAGAAATCTTCATCGTAAAAAAGAAAAAGAAGAACCAGTAGAAGAAATATTTGATTATAATTGGTTTGAGGATGATGATTCATATGAAGAATAGGGTATCTTTTGTAGAAAATTATCTTGATAGTCTAATCCCCAATCCTTGGTGTGAATTAAATTTTACTACAGATTATGAACTATTAATTGCTATAGTTTTGAGTGCTCAAACAACTGATAAAAGGGTTAATCAGGTAACTAAAGTATTATTTGAAAAATATAATAGCTTAGATCTTTTAAAACAAGCTCCTATTGCCGATTTAGAAATAATATTAAGACCATTAGGTTCTTATCATAAAAAAGCTCAGTACGTACATGACATATCTGAAACTTTAGTAGATAAATATAATTCTAAGGTTCCAAAAGAAAGATCTAAATTGGAATCAATGCCAGGAGTTGGACGAAAGACGGTTAATGTATTTTTAAGTGAATATTATAATTATCCAGCCTTTGCCGTTGATACACACGTTGAAAGGGTCTCAAAACGTCTAGGATTGGTAAAAGAAACTGATAATGTAATAACAATAGAAAGTAAATTAAAACAGAAATTTAAGCGTGAAAATTGGTCTAAAACACATAAACAATTCGTTTTATTTGGTAGATACCATTGCAAAGCCGTTAAACCAGATTGTACTAGTTGTGGTTTAGCTAATATATGTACAAAAAAAAGGAATGATTCAGTTTAATCATTCCTTTATTGTGTAGCTTTTTCTTTATAAGTAACCGTTATAGTTGAACCATTTGTTATAGAACCAGGAATATTGCTACTAAAAGTTCGATCTGTTTGTGAACATGTATCAGGTATTTTTGTACTATCAACAATATCTGAATCCTTTAAGTAATAACCATTAGATGATGTTTGAACAGTTTTAACTACTTCTTCAATTAAAGAAGTGCCACAATAATATTTAATAGTATATTTAAGTTCTGTTTTTTCCGGTGTAGTAGGTTTGGTATTACTAGCTTCTTTTAATGTATAAGAAGCCGCATCACTATTAATTCCACTATAACTTTGATAGGTTGCCACTACTTTATAAGTACCATATGGATTTGCTAACTGTTTAGTAAATGAAGTTGATTCTGTGAATCCTAATAAAGTATTTCCAAAGTAAACATTATAACCAAATGTACCGTATTCAGTATAAGGATTTTGAACAGCTCCCCATGATATAGTAACTGTACCATCACTATAGGTAACTTTTAAATTAGATGGAGTAGCAAGTTTATTTTCTTTTTCTCCGCTAGAAGTACCATTTGGTTGATGATCTTTCTTAAATAGTTCATAAACAACAGAACCACTATATCCCGTAGGTGCTACTTTAGCAGGATTACTACCACTAATGATAGGTAATTTTACCACACTATCAGGCATTTTAAATTCTTCTCTGTTAGATTCAACAACTTCCTTAACTAAAGTTCTATATAATTTATCCTTTGCAATAGAAGAAGGTAAGTTTCTCATACAATGTTCTTTTGTAGATTCATTATATCCATACCACATAGCTACAACTGTTTTAGTAGAGAACCCAACAGCCCAAGAATCACGAATAGCATCTCCTGGAAGACCTTTACTTTTTACATATGCATCATCAAAGTTAGTAGTACCAGTTTTAACAGCATAATTAGTTATTGTTCCACCACCATTTAATTTAACATCTTGTAGTACACTAGCTATCATATATGCAGTAGAATCACTCATAGCTTTTTTCTTTTCAGATTTATGTTCAATAGTATTGCCAGTTTCACGATAAGTAATTTTACTTACGGAATATGGTTCATTATAATATCCACCATTTGAGAAGGCAGCGTATGCAGCACTCATTTGTACTGGATTAACACCGGTAAACGCTCCGATAGAATGTGCTTCGTGAATAGTTCCATTTTCAACTTCTGGTTGAATACCTAAATTTGTAACAAATTGAATAATTTTAGATTTATCAACTTGTTGGAAAGCCTTAAGAGCCGGAATGTTACGTGATAATGAAAGCGCTTTACGTAAGGTCATTTGACCCATATATCCATTATCCCAATTTGATATTTTTCTACCACCAGTATATGTATAAGGTTCATCAACAAATTGTTGATAAGTAGACCAATTATTATATTCAATTCCGGGACCATAATCAAATAAAGGTTTTGCTGTAGAACCGGGTTGTCTTTTTATATCAGTAGCAAAGTTATAATCACCAACAGATCTATTTCTACCAGCTCCAACAGCTAATAATTTACCAGTTTGTGAATCCAATACAGAAACACCTGATTGTATCTGATCATCCACCCATTTATAACTTTCTTCATTAAATACTCTATTAATACCTTCCTGTTTACTTCTATCCATATTAGTATAAATTAGTAAAGATGTCTTGTAAGGATTAACATTATATTTTTTATCTAATTCTTTTACAACTGTATCAATATAACTTTGATAAGGACTAACTCCGTTTGATGTTGAATTACCACTAGCATCTTTTGTTAATGACGCTACTGGAATACTATTAGCAAGTTTTTGTTCTTCCTCTGTTATATAACCATGTCTTCTCATCAAGTATAACACTGTTTTTCTTCTAGCTGCAGCATTATCTGGATGAAGGGTTGGACTATAACCACCAGGATTTTTAAACATACCAGCTATTATAGTTGCCTCACTTAAATTAAGTTCTCCAACACTTTTATTAAAGTAAGCCTGACTAGCTTCCTCAACACCATATATATTTCCACCTAAGTAGTGGTTATTAACATAAAACTCTATTATTTCTTCTTTTGTATAATTTTTTTCTAACTTGAATACAGCAAGATAAATATCAGTAAACTTACGTATAATACCTTTTATACCAGAGTCTTGTGAAGCATCTGTGAAACTGTTTTTAACAACTTGCATTGAAAGAGTAGAAGCTCCACCGGCACTATTATCACCAAGCAATTGTTTTAATGTTGCTTTGAAGAAACGAGGTGCATCAAATCCGTTATGTTGATAAAATCTTGAATCTTCTGTAGAAACAATTGCGTCTATCAAGACTTGAGGTAGTTCATCATATTTTACTTTTTCACGTTTTTCTGCTCCCAATTTAGCAATTACTTGACCATTACTATCATACATAATAGATAATTCCTGAGTATCTAAGTTATCAGGATTAAACTTAGGTGCAGATACTGTTATATAAATCAAGAAAGCTGAAAAAGCTACTAAACAAATAATTCCAAGGGTTAATATTATAATAAGAATAATATTTATAACTTTCTTTTTCTTCCGCGACAGACTAGAACTTTTAAGTAACGCATAGATTCCTAAAATAATAAGTATACCAAAAGCTAAAACCACTGTACATATAGCACCAAGTTTAATAAAACAAAGTATTAATGTTAAGACAAGAATTACTAGTAATATTATTTTCATTGTTTTACTACTAGTATTATTACTTTCCTTACTAGTTGTTCTTTTTCCTTTCAAATCCTTTGTTTCAAATTTTCTTGTTTTTTCAACATCATTTTTCCTTTTAATTCTTTTTGCCATTTATAATTCCTCCAACCTTATCTAATATTTCTAAATAATCAACTCTTGGATTAAATTTATCTTTCAACAAATATCCACATTCTTTAAAATAACTTAGAGGAATTGATTTTCTCTTTTGTGTATCTAAAAAATGTTGAACATCACTTTGAAATAATAAGTATGTTTCATTTAACATCGTAAATCTAACTATAATGAAGGCTATTCCCCCATGACGAGCTATATTGTTTAGATGTATTATCTGATGCTTATGAATATTATTCAACGGAAAAGAAGTTAATGAATTTGTCTCTTTTGCTTCAAAGTCTACATACTTACCCTTATAAATACCATTATAATCGGTAGTAGAAGGCGTATCGAAGAAAGCTTCTTTAATCATTGCTTTATCTCGCGATGGATAATTTACTTTAGTAATTTTTATAGGCGTAGGTTTCTTGTATATATAAGCAACATCCATATCTCTATAATAATTATTAGTAATATTTAAATCATCTTCAAGCTTCATTCCACGATTAGCGTAGTTAATAAAATTAGAACTTTTAAAATTCTTCTTTATACCATTAGGATAATTCATCTCATCACCTACGATATATTATACTATATTGATATATATTTTTCCATCGTTTTTTATATAATTTTTTTTGAAAAAATAATCTAGTTTTGTCGAATTTATTACAAAGAATAAAAAATATTATACAATGCTCTTGGTGATATAAATATGCAATATTTAGAAGTTATTTTTACTATGAATAAGATGATAGATGACATAAATTATATAAAGCTAAAAGAAAAAAGTATATTTTTAAAAAATAAATAGTATTCAAAACATCCCCAACTAATTGACAAAATTAGCAATATTTGTAATAATAATAGCGTAAGGGATTGGTGATAGAGGATGTATCAAAATAAGATAACACTTACACCACAAGATATTTTAGAAAAGGACTTTAAAATAGATACTAGAGGGTATCGTCTTAAAGAAGTTGATCAATTTCTAGATATCATAATTACTGATTATGAACAATTCTATAAGATTATTAATAACTTGGAACAAGAAAAAAATGATCTTTTAGCTGAAAACATGAATTTAAAACAGGAACTTCGTAATGCCAGAATTAATGCTGAGATAGTTAAGAATAATGATTCTCCTGAAGTTACTAACGTTGATATCATGAGAAGACTAGCTAGGTTGGAAAAATTAGTATATGGAGTAAGTAAGGCTGATAGAACTAGTTACAACAAAGATAATTATAACCAGGATGATAATAGTAATGAATAATATTTGACAAACGCGGTTCTCCCACATATTATTATGTGCCTGGAGAGCTGAGGAAAGTCCATGCTCACACAGGCTGTGACGTCTGTAGTGTTCGTGCTTAGGGAAAAAATAACCTAAGGTAGATGATTCTAACGACTAAGAAGAAGTCTAAGTTCCTAGAATATGACTTCTTTTTATAAAGTGCCGCAGTGACGAATAAGGCGAAAGCCGGAAATGAAACGAGGTAAACTCCACGAGTGAGAAACCCAAATTATGGTAGGGGAGCTTTAACGAGGTAATAAGAACTAAGTTAGGGACCGAGTAATCGGTAGATAGATGTTTGTCACTCTTATTAAGAGGACGGAACATGGCTTATAAATATTATTTGTTAATAAAGAGGTGTTAAAAGTGAAAGAATTAGGCAGTTATTTAAGAAGAACCAGAATAGAAAATGGTGTTAACTTAGAAGAAGCAGCAGATGATATGAATATTTCCGTAACACAACTTGAAAATATAGAAAGTGGTAATACTAGAGCATTTAAAGATGTATATAAGCTCAAACAACAAATAAAAATGTATGCTAAGTATTTAGGGCTTAATCCAGACAAGGTTATTGATGAGTTCAATGAATTTTTATTTGAACATACTTCTAAAATATCTTTAGACGATATTAGAATTGCTAGAGAAAAAGAAGAGTCAAAAGAACAGGAAAATAAAATTAAGTCTCCTTATACAATAGAGCATAAAAGAAAGATAAACATATGGCCAATTGTTGGAATAGTGGGAGGTATTTTAATACTTATAACTATTATAACAATACTTGTTGTACATCATGTTTCCAAAACTTCACCAAGAACTAGTGAATTAAAAAATATTATTAAAGTAAATGAAGTAGGAGGCCTAATATGAATTTACCCACAAAACTAACTGTATCACGTATAATAGCAACATTTATTGTTATAATAATTTTGATTTTCCCATTTTATTCTATTGGATTTCAATGGCCGCAATTTAAAGTAGGTACAATTATTATTAGTCTACAATATATAGTTGCTGGTATAATTTTTGTCCTAGCAAGTATTACTGACTTTGTTGATGGTTACCTTGCTAGAAAAAATAATCAGGTAACAGACTTAGGAAAAATGTTAGATGCTATTGCTGATAAAATTCTTGTTAATTCAGTATTGATTATTTTAGCATATAAAGGAATGCTACCAATTATAGTACCAGTAGTAACTGTACTTAGAGATACATTTGTTGATGCTATTAAAATGCAAGCTGCTAGTAAGGGAAAAGTCGTTGCCGCAATTAAAAGTGGAAAATTAAAAACTGCTACATTAATGATAGGAACAACTCTTGCATTTTTCTATAATTTACCATTTGAATTAATACCAATTAATGTTTCTGATTTCTTATTATTAATTGCAACAGTCTTATCAGTGGTAAGTGGTATACAGTATTACTTATTAAATAAAGAACTATTATTCGCAAATGAATAATAGTTCTTTTTGTAATTTTTAACATAAATATCCTATCAAAATGATAATAAACTATATGAAATGTAATGATTCAGCCACAAATTGCAAAATTGCGAAAATTTGTTCGAAAAATATCTTGCAATTTTTTTTGTTCTCATGTAAAATTAAAATGTAACGAAAAACTAGGAGGTTTTTATGAAAAAAGCAGACACAACAAAAAAGGATAAAGATTTAGATCAAATTTTAAGTGATATTGAAAAGCAATTTGGAAAAGGGTCTATAATGAAACTTGGGGAAAATCAACATATGAAAGTTGATGTAGTATCTAGTGGATGTCTATCTTTAGACATTGCCCTAGGTGTAGGTGGATATCCAAGAGGAAGAATTATTGAAATTTATGGACCAGAGTCAAGTGGTAAAACAACTTTTGCTCTTCAAGCAATTGCATCAGTACAAAAAACAGGGGGAAGAGCTGCTTTTATAGATGCAGAACATGCTCTTGATCCTGTATATGCAGAAAAGTTAGGAGTAAACATTAATGAGCTACTTTTATCACAACCAGATACAGGTGAACAGGCTCTAGAAATATGTGATGCCCTAGTAAAAAGTGAGGCCATAAGCATCATAGTAATAGACTCAGTTGCAGCATTGGTACCACAAGCAGAAATTGACGGTGAAATGGGTGACTCCCATGTTGGCTTACAAGCTAGATTAATGTCTCAAGCTCTAAGAAAACTATCTGGAACTATTAGTAAAACAAATACTATTGCTATATTTATTAATCAATTACGTGAAAAAGTAGGTGTTATGTTTGGCAATCCAGAAACAACAACTGGAGGAAGAGCCCTAAAGTTTTATTCAACAATTAGATTAGATGTAAGAAGAAATGAACAATTAAAGATGGGAGATGGAGTCGTTGGTAATAAAACTACCATTAAAGTAGTTAAAAATAAAGTAGCCCCTCCATTTAAAACAGCTGTTGTTGATATAATGTATGGTGAAGGTGTAAGTAGAGAAGGTGAAGTAATCGATTTAGGTGTAGAAGCCGGAATTATAGAAAAAACTGGCGCTTGGTATAGTTATGAAGGTGAAAAATTAGGTCAAGGAAAAGAAAATGTTAAACTCTTATTAAAAGAAACACCTGAACTTACACAAGAAATAGAGGAAAAAGTAAGAGAATTCTATGGAATATCTCAAAATACTAGTACAGAAAAGAATAAATAAACTATGGTCAACTTAAATGATAAGTTGACCTTTTTCTTTAAAGAACATAATCTATAGTATGAAAAGATTAAATGAGTTAATAAAATGTAAATATAATATTCCGATATATGGAATAAAAACAAATTCTAAAAAAATAAAGAAAGGAGATCTCTTTATAGCGGTTCATGGTTACAACTGTGACCATCATGCCTTCATAAGTGAAGCTGTAGCTAATGGAGCTTCCGCTATTATAAGTGAAAAAAAAGTAGATGTTGATGTTCCCGTAATCATCGTGAAAGATACAAATAAAGCCTTAGAAGAAATATGTCTCAAATTTTATAACCATATAGAAAAAAAATTCAGGTTTATAGGTATAACAGGAACAGATGGAAAGACTACTACCTCAACTATAATATATAATATACTAAAAGATGAATTAAACTGCTGTAATATAGGTACAAATGGCTTAGAATATCAACAAATGTTTTTTAAATTAAATAATACTACTCCAGAAATGGAAGAATTATACAACTTTTTATCAATACTTAGTCAAGCAGGATGTAAAACTGTTTCGATGGAGGTGTCAAGTGAAGCACTCCTGCATCGTCGAGTTGACAAATTTAATTATGATGTTGCCATACTAACAAATATCACAGAAGATCATTTAAATATTCATAAGAATATAGACAATTATGTCAATGCTAAGGCCAAACTATTTAAGAAAGTAAAGAAAAATGGCATATGTATTTTAAATTATGACGATAAACATGCAGAAGAAATACGTAAAGTAAGTCGAGGTAAAATTTACACTTATGGAAAAAGCTCTAACTGTGATTTCGCAATTTGTCATATTAAATGTAAAGATATGTCGACACACTTCGACATTTTACACAAAAATACATCCTATCATATAACAACAAATCTAGTTGGTGAGTACAATGCCTATAATATAACAGCTGCTTTTGCTTGTGCCCTTTTATTGGGACTACCTCCTAGAACTATCATCAAAAGAATCAAAAGTATTAATACAATAAATGGTAGATTTGAACAATTAGACTTTGGACAAAACTTTACAATTATTTTAGACTATGCCCATACAGAAAATGGTGTAAAGAACATTTTATCTACTTTAAAGAAGTTAAAACATAATAAAATTATTACAGTAATTGGAAGTGCCGGAGGCAGAGAAAAGCAAAAAAGATCCGCTATGGGCAAGATAACATCGCAATTATCCGATCATGTAATATTTACCATGGATGATCCAAGAAATGAAAACGTCTCTGATATTATTTCTGACTTAACCAAATTAATAGAAAAAAATAACTATGAGAAAGAAGAAAATAGAGAAAATGCAATCAAAAAATCTCTTACTATGGCAAAAGCCGGTGATGTAGTAGCGATACTTGGTAAAGGTCGCGATGAGTATATGGCTATAAAAGATAAAAAGGTTTACTATTCCGACTATGAAGTAATAAAAAATTTTTTCCAAGATAATGAAAAACATTAAACTTGACACAATTAAAAATGACATCTACAATAGAATTAGATTATGGTTTAAATATTGATAATATTTTAAATATATTCTAGAGTGGAGGAAAAGATGAATAAACAAATTGTTTTTTCCGCTTTACTAATTTTAATTGGATTAATTTTGGGCATTTTCCTAATTATACTTCTAAGTTATATTAGGAGAACAAAAACAACGAACAAAATAAAAGAAATGCTAGAAAAAGCTCGCAAAGAAGCAGAGAAAATAAAAAGAGAAGGAATTCTTGAACAAAAAGAAGAAACTCATCGTCTAAAACTTGAATTTGATAAAGAACTAAAAGAAAAAAAAGTTGATTTAAAGGAAACTGAAGATAGACTTTTACAACGTGAAAAGAACATGGATAAAAGAGATGAACTATATCAGAAAAGAGAGACTTTGTTAGACGAAAAGGAAGAACGATTAAATAATAAATTTGATGAAATTCAAGATGAAAAAAGTAAAGTAGAAGAACTAAAAAATGAACAATTGAAACTATTACAAGAAATTGCAAATTTCAGCAAAGAAGAAGCTAAAGAATTACTTATGGATGAAGTAAAACAAAATATGTCAAAGGAAGTAGCGACATACATAAAAGAGCAAGAACAAGAAGCTAAGATGTTGGCTGATAAAAATGCCAAGAATCTAATAGTAACAGCAATGCAAAGATATGCAGCTGATATTGCTAATGAACAAACAATCACGGTTGTCAATTTACCAAATGATGATATGAAAGGTAGAATTATTGGTAGAGAGGGAAGAAATATTAGGACAATAGAAGCTATTACTGGTGTTGATTTAATAATTGATGATACTCCAGAAGCTGTAGTCATATCAAGTTTTGATCCTCTACGCCGTGAAATTGCTAGATTAACACTAGAAACACTTATAAAGGATGGTAGAATTCATCCTACACGTATCGAAGAAATTTATGACAAAACTAGCAAGGACTTAAAACAAAAAATGATGGAATATGGTAATGATGCCTTATTCGAATTAGGTATAACAAAGATGGATACCGAATTAGTTGAATTAGTAGGTAAACTTCATTTCCGTACAAGTTATGGTCAAAATGCTTTAACTCATTCCATTGAAGTGGCAGAACTTGCAGGTGTCTTAGCTGGAGAATTTGATGAAGATGTTAACTTAGCTAAAAGAGCAGGCCTACTACATGATATTGGAAAAGCCATAGATCATGATTTAGAGGGAAGCCACGTAGAATTAGGTTCACAAATAGCTAAAAAATATCACGAGAATGAAGTGGTAATAAACGCTATTGAATCACATCATGGTGATACAGAAGCAACAAGTATCATTTCAAGTATAGTTGCAATTGCCGACAGTTTAAGTGCCTCACGTCCAGGAGCAAGAAACGATTCACTTGAAAATTATATTCAAAGACTATCACAATTAGAAGCTGTAGGTAACGAAATAGAGGGTGTAGAAAAATCCTTTGCTGTTCAAGCAGGTAGAGAATTAAGAGTAATAGTAAAACCTGAAGAAGTTGATGACCTAAAGGCTCATACGATAGCTAGAGAAATAAAAGAGAAAGTTGAAACAACATTAAAGTATCCAGGTACTATAAAAATAACAGTTGTAAGAGAAACACGAGCTCAAGAAGAGGCTAAGTAGTTTCTCTTTTTATAAAATGATTACTAAATTAATTACTATATTACAAGAATTAGATCTAGGTGATAATGACTTCTATAAATTTATTCCTGAACATACAAAAATAATAAGTGATGATTTAATAGATGAATTTGGAATTGACTTATGTGGCATCTATAAAAATGATTCGAAAGAAGTTAATATTAGAATTCCTAGACCAAAAAATCATTATACTACAAGTATAGCTATACATGAAATAGGTCACCTATTTGATTACTATTTGAAACAAAAAATAGTAATGAATGAAAATACTTCTCTCTTATTTGAATTTACATATTTATATAAAGTAGGAGAATTAGAGTTATTAAAAAATAGAATAAGGGAAATAGAAAAAAATAAGACATCAGTCAAATATAAAAGCTTAATGGACATAAAAAAAGAAACTAAACAGTCTCTGTTTCGACTTTAGTTTCTTTTTTAATATCTAAAATTATTGGTAAAATAATAGGCTTTCTACCAGTTAACTCATTTATATAAGGAATTAACTCTGCAGTAAGACAAGATTTAATACTTGCAAATGTTGAATGAGTATTTTTTAGTTGTTCTTTTACTATTTTATCAGCATACATTTCTATTTTTTTCAATAGTTCCTCATTTTCATTTATTTGTATAAATCCACGAGTAGTAATATTTGGTCTGATTAGTAATTCATGTTTTTTCATGTCTACATTAACTATTACTACTAATATTCCATCATTAGCCATTATTTTTCTATCACGTATAACTGCTCCACCAATTTCACCAATTCTGTTACCATCTACATATATATCAGCACCAGGCATGCTCTTACCTTTAGTAATAACATGATTAACTAAATCAAGGGAATCTCCATTTTTTAGTACAAAAGTGTTTTCCTTAGGAATACCACATTCAATTCCCAAATTAGCATGATGTTTTAACATACGATAATCACCATGGAAAGGCATTAAATACTTAGGCTTAATTAACCTAATCATTAATTTTAACTCCTCTTCATTAGCATGTCCTGAAGTATGAAGACCACTAAGAGATTTATTTGTATAAACAGATACACCGTTTAAACATAACTTATTAATGATCTTTGAAATACTTAAAGCATTACCAGGAATAGTACTTGATGAAAAGATAACTATATCATCTGGTCTTAATTTTACATACTTGTGATTACCATTAGACATACGAGAAAGTGCTGCCAAAGGCTCTCCTTGAGAACCAGTACACAAAATAGTAACATCTCCAGGCTTATAATGGCTAAGTTCATCTGGTGAAATTAATAGTTCTTTGTGATCTATATAACCACCTTCGATTGAAATTTTAATATTATTTTCCATACTTCTACCAAACACACATATTTTTCTATTGTGCTTATAACAAGTTTCAAAAATGTGTTTTACACGATAGATATTGGAAGCAAAAGTGGCAATAATTATTCTTTGTTGTGGATAAAGATCAAACATTTCGTTCAAAGCACTGTCAACTTTAGATTCACTTGTTGAAAATCCTTCATTTAAAGCATTAGTAGAATCACTAATTAGTAAATCAACTCCTTCATGCCCAAGAGTAGCCATTTTATATAAATCAGCCATTGGCCCAATTGGAGTAAGATCAAATTTAAAATCACCTGTTGTTACAATTCTACCATCAGGAGTAGTAATACAAATACCATGTGAATCAGGTACTGAGTGAGTAATTAAGATAAATTCTACTTCAATTTCTCCGAACTTTAATTTAGTATCATCGGTATAAGCATATAAATTATCATATCTAATATTACGATCCCCTAGTTTAACTGCTATTAACTCTTTTGCATGACGAGGAGCATAAATAGCAGGTATATTAATACTCTGTAATAAAAAAGGTATACTACCAATATGATCTTCATGTCCATGTGTAATTAATAACGCTCTAATTTTATCTTCATTTTCCTTTAAAAAAGTAAAATCAGGAAGTACATAATCAACACCCATCAATTCACTTTCTGGAAAACTTACCCCGGCATCAATAATAACGATATCGTCGCCATGCATTACACAATACATATTTTTACCGACTTCACCTAAACCTCCTAAAACAACAATCTTTGTTCCACTAGGTTTGTTTTTTATCATAAAATTTTATATTCTCCTTTCTACGTTCAATTTAATATGTAAAAGAACTAACCGCATACATTATACTATATAATTAATATTTTGTCTATCACAATAATAATTCTTGAGTTCGTAAAGTAAATTTTTAAACCATAACTAACATAATGGCTCAAGAGATAATATTTCTTTATTTAATGAACGAGCATATTCTATTTCTTTCTTTGTAGATTCTCCAATATACCCATTTACATTTACAACATAAATGGCATCACTTATTTCAATCTTTTTATAATGGAGTTTACTTAACTTTTCTAACTCAAAATCAGATAATTTCTTATTTTGTAGAAAATATACACATTGAATAGCAACATCCCCATTTAATTCTAATTCACAAGCTATGTCTATCATTTCATTTTTAAATCGCATACTTCCACATAGTGTTATTATTTTCATTATATTTACCTCCAATAATATTTATTCTAGCATATATTATCTCCTTTGCTAATTGAAGTAATAATTAAAAATATTTTAATATTTAACTACTTTGTGTTACAATAAAATAAACAAAATTAAAGGAGACATAAGATGGGATTATTTAATAAAATAAAAAACATTTTTAAAACAGAAAATATTGAAGAAAATGTTAGCGATATACCTGAAAAGGTAGAAAATAAAAAGAAGTCAGTAGAAGTCTATGAAAAAGGATTAACAAAATCACGAGAAGGTTTTGTAAGTAGATTAGCATCTCTTACTAATAAATATAAAAAGGCAACTGATGAATATTTTGACGAATTAGAAGAAATTTTAATTATGGCAGATATTGGAGTAAATACAGTTACCAATTTCATTGAAAAATTAAGAGATAGAGTAAAAAATGAAAAAATAGAAAGTACAGAGGATTTAAAAGAAATAATTATTGATGAACTATTTATAATCTATGTTAATGAAGATGTTTTAGTAAACAAAATAAACTTTCAAGAAAATGGTCCAACCGTAGTTTTATTTGTGGGTGTTAATGGAGTAGGAAAAACAACTACAATAGGGAAATTAGCTCAAAAATTTAAAAATGAAGGTAAAAAAGTACTTCTAATTGCGGCTGATACTTTTAGAGCAGGGGCAGTTCTTCAGTTGGAAGATTGGAGTAAGAAAACTAATACTAGTTTTTATGGAAAAAGTCAGGGCTCAGATCCTGCCAGTGTTGTATATGATGGATTAGTAAAAGCTAAGGAAGAAAACTATGATGTTGTCTTAATTGATACTGCAGGAAGACTACAAAATAAAGTTAATCTAATGAAAGAATTAGAAAAAATAAATAGAGTAATTGGTCAACTTATTCCAGAAGCACCGCATGAAACATTACTAGTAATTGATGCCACAACAGGTCAAAATGGTATTAGTCAAGCTAAAAGTTTTAAAGAAATAACAAATATTACCGGAATTGTATTAACAAAATTAGATGGTACAGCTAAGGGTGGTATTGTTTTAGCTATAAAAGATGAAGTAAATATACCTGTTAAATATATTGGATTAGGTGAAGGAGAAAATGATCTTCAATCATTCGATATTGAAAAATATATTTATGGATTATTTAAAGATTTATAAAAGGAGTAAAATATGAAAAAGGACAAGACCAATAAAAAAAATAACAATCATATCTTTTTGTATTTACAAGCAATATTTTCATTAATAACAGTAGTATTAACAATAGTATATATACTAAATAAAAGTATTACAGGCTTTCTTCAATTATCATTAGGCCTAACCATTCTAATAATGGGATATAATAATTATAAAGTATATCATCGTAAATTTTTAACATTAGTTTACATTTTGGTAGGTGTAATTCTTATAACACTATCAGTAATTACTTTTTTAGGAGTATAATATGGAAGAATTTATTTATTATAATGAACTATATGATATATATAAACCACTCCTAACAATTAAACAACAACAATACTTTGAAGAATATTATTATAATAACCTTTCCCTAAGTGAAATATCAGAAAACTATGATATAAGCAGAAATGCCATCTCAAAACAAATAAATGTGATAAGAGATAAGTTAAAAGGCTATGAAAATAAGCTCAATTTACATACTAAAAAGGAAAAAATATACAAAGCTTTAGAAAGTACTAGTGATCATGCAGTAGCAGAAATTATTAAAAATATTATTTAATAAAATGCTAGACACTAGTATTTTTTTTAGGAAAACTAATCTTGCTAAAACGGGGTACAAATAGTATAATGTTTACATAAAGAATAAGAAAGAGGGGAGTATACATGTTTGACAAAATAGTATACATAAGTGATAAGTCAGCAAACGTTAAACTAAGAGATGATGCTGATATAACTTTTAATTTAATGAATCTACATGTAATCTTCGAGGATAGTGAAAAAAAAATTTTAGGCGAAGTAGATGATTTAGAAGATAATATAGTAAAAATAAGATTTTTAGGTGAAATAAGAGATGGGAGACTAATCGGTGGAACACTACGTAAACCAACTCTTGATGCCACTTGTCGCGTTATTAAAGAAGAAGAAATACCTTTAATAACAGGAGAAGATAAATATGGAAATATGCTTTTAGGAGCTAGTCCATTTTATAATGATAGACCTGTATTTATGGATGTAAACGGTTTCTTCAGTAATCATTTTGCCATTTTTGGTAATAGTGGTTCTGGTAAGTCTTGTGGTGTATCTAGAATATTTCAAAATATGTTTGAAGATGAAAGACTCTTCCCATATAAATCAAATATAATTATGTTTGACTCATCAGCAGAATACTATAATGCCTTTAAAAATCTTTCTAGTATCAACTCAAACTATAATTATCGCTTTATTTCTACCAATGAAATAGATCCCTATGCTGAAAAACTTCGTATACCTATATATTTACTTAACGAACAAGATTTAGCCCTTCTTTTAAATGTAACAAATCATTCACAACTTCCCATAATTGAAAGAATGTTAAAATTAGCTCGCATATTTTCACAAGAAGAAGTAGACGCTAATGCTTATAAAAACCATTTAATAGCCAAGGCAATTATGGCTATACTATATACTAATCAAACCGCACCAAATAAGAGAAATGATATATTTTCTATCATCGCTTCATGTTCAACACCTGAATTTAATCTCGAAAGTACAATCCAAGGAGTTGGTTATACTAGAAAATTCCGTGAGTGTTTCTTAATTGATCAATTTGGTAACTTTACTGAAAGTGTTTTGATGACAGAATATCTTAATAAATTTATTAAAGAAGAATACGATAATTACGAGCCAGAAGGATCTGTTTTCTATACCTTAGATACATTAGAGAAAGCGCTTAACTTTACTTTGATTAGTGAAGGTTGGTTAAGAAATGAAAATACATATGGTGACTCAGTTACAATAAAAGTAAGATTACATTCTCTAATAGTCGGTCAAAATGCAAAGTATTTTGATTATCCAAGTTTTATAAATCTAGAACAATTCATTTCGTCATTACTAATAACTAATGGTCGTAAATTCCAATTTGTAAATATTAACTTAGATGATGTTGATGATACTTTCGCTAAGGTTATCGTTAAAATATATTCCCGTTTAATATTTAGTTTTGCTAAAGGGTTATCTAATAGGGCAAGCATTCCATTTCATTTAATTGTTGAAGAGGCACATAGATATATTCAAAATGATACAGATACTTTCCTAATTGGTTATAATATATTTGATCGTATAGCTAAAGAAGGACGTAAGTATGGTGTTATTTTAGGATTAATTACTCAAAGACCTGTTGAAATGAGTGATACCGTTATTTCCCAATGCTCTAATTTCTTGATTTTCAAGATGAATCACCCTGCGGATGTTGATTATATCAAAAAGATGGTTCCAAATATTAGTGATGAAATTGTTGAAAAACAAAAGACGCTTCAAGCTGGAACATGTCTAGCTTTCGGAATGGCTTTTAAAATTCCATTAATAGTCAGACTAAAAATGCCTGATCCAGCACCTAAGAGTGGTAACTGTGATGTTGTAAAAATATGGGATGGCAATGGTAATAAAAAAGCAGAACCTAAAAATCCAGAACCAGAAACAAAGGTAGAAATACCAAAACAACAAGTAAATAGTCCAACATTTATATCAAACACTCCTGCTGGAGCAGGACGAATTCCAACTGCAGTTCCAGATTTAAATAATAAAGCTCCTAATATGATGGAACAGGTAAGTACTAACATTCCTGAACAAAATCCGGTAAAACAAAGTGAGGAGCAACCATCAAAATTTATTGATATTCCAGCTATGCCCGCCAATAATACAAACGAACAAGTACCACAAAACAAAGATTTAAATCCACAACCTTCACAGCTAAACAATAATGATGTTATGCATCCATATAATAGTGTTCAAAACTACAATGCAAATGTAGATGATGGCGCACTAAATCCAGAGTCTACATATATTCCAACAAACGATACAATAGTAAGTATCCCTGGGGCTCAAAGTTTCTTAAATACAGAAACAAGTTTAAAACCTAACATTACTTTAGGAGAACAACAACCACAAATAATAATCCCAGCCGGTCAAAATGTTAGTCCTAACCTAATGGAGGGATTTGGAAACATTAAGGTTGTTACGGAAGATAAGTAATAAAATCTAAAGACTAGTCAAACTAGTCTTTTTTCTGTATAATAATTATCAGGTGATAAAAATGTTTGAAAACTTAAGTGATAGATTACAAAATGCAATACATAAAATTAAAGGATATGGAAAAATAACTGAGGATAATATCAGCGAAGTAATGAGGGAAGTTCGTCTTGCTCTATTAGAAGCTGATGTAAATTATAAAGTAGTTAAAGAGTTTACTAATAATGTTAAAGAAAAAGCTTTAGGAGAAGAAGTACAAAGAAGTATTAATCCAGGAGATTTATTTGTAAAAATAGTAAATGATGAACTTATTGAATTACTTGGTGGAGAAAGTAGTCCCCTAAATTTAAATGGGAATCCTGCCACTTTGATGCTTGTAGGATTACAAGGAAGTGGTAAAACAACCGCTATCGGTAAATTAGCCAATCTTCTAAGAAAAAAGCATGCTAAAAAACCACTTTTAGTAGCGTGTGATGTATATAGACCAGCTGCCATAGATCAATTAAAACAAATCGGTAAACAACTAAATATAGAAGTTTATGAAGAGGGTAAAAGAAATCCCGTTGAGATAAGTAAAAATGCAATAGCATACGCTAAAGAAAATGGATATGACTATGTGTTAATAGATACGGCTGGTAGACTTCATATTGATGAAGACTTAATGATTGAACTTCAAAATATTACAGAAAAAGTTCAACCACAAGAAACTATATTAGTAATAGATGCCATGATGGGACAAGATGCTATAAATGTAATAGAGGGATTTAATTCTAAATTAAAACTAACAGGAGTAATTCTTACAAAATTAGATGGTGACACCAGAGGTGGTGTAGCTTTATCAGTTAGACACTTAACTAACGTTCCTATCAAATTTATTGGTACTAGTGAAAAGCTAGATGGTATTGACTATTTTGATCCTGAAAGAATGGCTGGCAGAATTTTAGGTATGGGTGATGTTGTTTCATTAGTTGAAAAAGCTCAAGAGGCAATAGATGAAAAAGAAGCCCTAAAAACAGCTAAAAAGATGCAAAATGGAAAATTCGACTTAGAAGATTTCTTAAGTACATTAAAACAAATAAAAAGAATGGGACCATTAGAATCATTAATCAAGTTAATTCCAGGAGCATCAAAGATGGGATTAAACAACATAAAAATAGATCCCAAACAAATGGCACATATTGAGGCAATAATATTATCAATGACACCAGCTGAGAGAAAAAATCCCGATATTATTAAGGCTAGTAGAAAAACAAGAATTGCCAAGGGAAGTGCTACATCAGTACAAGAAGTTAACAAATTATTAACTCAGTTTGAACAAATGAAAAAAATGATGAAACAAATGAAGAATGGTAATTTCAAAATGCCATTTTAATAAGAAAGATGTGTACAAATATTACCATCTTTTTTTAATTAATAATAAACTAAAATACTACAATCGCCTTTTTATGCTATACTATAATTGAAATAGTAAAGAGGTTGATAAGATGATTAGAATATTTGATATAAAAAATAGTAAAAATGATTTAAAGCGTAATGATAATGAAATATTTAAAAATTATTTAACTGAATCAAAAGAAAATACCTATAATAGTCTACAAAAATATAAGTCTACTTTAAATGGTTTATCTGAAAAAGAGGTAAAAAAGCGCCTAAATGAAAATGGCAAAAATGTTGTTATCAAAGATGAACATAAAGGACCACTGTATTTTCTTTTGGAATCTTTTAAAGATGAGTTTATTATAATTTTATTGTCCCTTTCTTTAATTAACTTATTTCTAGGTGACACGTTAGGTTCTATCATTATAATAGTAATAGCCTTTATCAGTGCCCTTATTAGATTTTTTCAAGATTATTCTGTCTATAAATTCAATAAAAAATTGCAGAGTAAAATCTATTCAACTGTTATAGTGTTAAGAAATAATGAAGAAATGGAAGTAAAGGTAGAGGATGTTGTCGTTGGCGATATTGTTAAATTAAATGCAGGTACCATTATGCCAGCTGATCTAAAAATTATTGACTGTAAGGATCTATTCATCAATCAGTCTGTTTTTACAGGAGAAAGTGTTTTAATTGAAAAAAAACAATTATCAAGTAACAATCCAAAAGAAATTTTTGATATAGAAAATATTTGCCTTATGGGAACTTCTGTTGTTAGTGGTAGAGGAAGTGGATTAGTCATTTCCACAGGATTTGATAGCTATTTAGGTAAGGTTGGTAGTGAAATAAAAGACAAGAAGGAAGAAACAAACTTTGATAAAGGCATTAAAAGTATTTCTAATTTATTAATTAAATATATGGCAATAGTCTGCTTAGTTGTCATAGTGATAGACGGTATCCTAAAACAAAATATGGGTGAAGCCTTACTTTTTGCTCTTTCTGTTGCCGTAGGAATAACTCCTTCAATGTTACCAATGATTTTAAATGTCAATCTCACAAAGGGTAGTAAAAGTTTAGCTAAGAAAAAAACACTCGTAAAAAAGATAGAATCTATTCAAAATCTTGGCGCTATTGATATTTTATGTACAGATAAAACAGGAACTCTTACAGAAAATGAAATAACTTTACAAAAGTATATAGATGCTTTGGGAAAAGAAAATCAAGATATTTTAGAATATGCATTTCTTAATAGTTATTATAGTACAGGTATAAAAAATCTTGTTGATAGAGCCATTATTTCTTATGGAAAACAAAATAAAATAGATGAGAAAGTTAAAATTTACGAAAAAGTAGATGAAATTCCCTTTGATTATAATAGAAAAAAACAAAGTATCGTTGTTAAACATAAAAATACATATCGCATGATTACAAAAGGAGCTTTAGAGGAAGTAATTAAAGATTGCAATATGGTACATACCAATGATAAAAACGAAGTTATAACTGAAAAAATAAAAAAAGTTATTAAATCTAAAGCTATAGAACTTGCTAATGATGGTATGCAAGTAATTGCCTTGGCAGAAAAAAACAGTTATCCTGGAATTAACTCATTTAATACGGACTATGAAAAGGATATGACTTTTGTTGGATTTGTTGCCTTCTTAGATCCAGCAAAAAAAGATGTTAAAAAGACTTTGTCAAATTTATATAAGATTGGTATTAAAACTAAAATATTAACTGGTGATAATCCCTATGCTACTAAAAACATCTGTAATATGGTTGGATTAAATGGTAATGATATTCTCTTAGGTAGCGATATAGATAAAATGACTGATGAACAGTTATCTAGTAGAATAGAGGAAGTAGATGTTTTTGCTAGAATGAATCCTCTCCAAAAAGAAAGAATAGTCTCTTTATATAGAAAAAATAATCACGTCGTTGGTTATATGGGTGATGGGGTGAATGATGCTCCTTCATTAAGTGAAGCTGATGTAGGTATCTCAGTTAATACAGCAACCTCCATAGCAAAAGAAGCTAGTGATATTATCATTTTAAAACAAAGCTTAAAAGTAATTTACGATGGTGTATTAGAAGGAAGAAAAGTATACGGAAATATTATAAAATATATGAAGATGGCTCTAAGTGCCGACTTTGGAGATGTATTCAGTATTATGATATCTAGTATTTTTATTCCCTTTTTACCTCTTTTACCAATTCAAATGTTATTACAAGATTTTATTTATGACTTTTCTCAAATTGGTATACCTTATGACAATGTTGATGAATCTTTCTTAATAGAACCTAAGAAATGGGATACCAAAGGAATTTCTCGTTTTATGAAAGTAATGGGAATTACTAGTTCATTAATTGATATTATCTCATTTATTATCTTCTGGTTTATCTTTAAATATAATAGTGTTGACAAACAAGCCTACTTTCAAACCGCATGGTTTGTTACATGCCTTACTACAGAACTTATGATTATATATAATGTAAGAACCGCAAAACGTCCATTTATTGAATCAAATGCTAGTTCAAAATTAAATATGTTAACTATCTTTTCATTAGTGTTAACTATTATTACTCCTATAATTCTTCATAATATAAAAACATTTCACTTCGTCATATTACCAACATCTTTCTATTTCTATTTAATGGGTCTAGTTCTTCTTTATTTTATAATTGTCTCTATTATTAAAAGAATATATATTGCAAAATATGATGAATGGCTATAACAGTTGGGCTTTCATCGTATGCATAAATATCTCCCAATCATACAATAGATTAGATAGGAGGATATAAGATGTTTGGAGATCAAAATATAAGTAATAATATGGACTTTGATTCTACTATTACTGGTGATAATAACATTTCTTATAATGATGTTGATTTTAATTTAATGCAAAATAATATGGGGCAACCAATGATGGATACAATGGCTGGAGCTAGTTGTGAGGCACCTCGTGAAAGATGTGTTCACAGAACTTTTGTACATGAAGTACCACATGTTTGTCCAATAAAAACTAGAATCATCAATCATCATGTTTATCGCCACACTTATAGACCAGAATATTCTTGCTCTGAAGAAAACGTAGTAAGTAATGTTCAATGTGGTTCTTGTTCACAATTCCGTTAGTTAAAGTAAAAACATGAAAGACATAATTTCATGTTTTTGTATGTCAAATTGTTTACACAAATAAAAAAGATAAAAAGTGTAAATAAAAATGTCTAATTTTGTCGTTTTACTTGAACTAATGTAAATAATGTTTTAACATTATTATAGGGAGTGTGATACAATGATTTATCCATCTATAGATAAATTGCTTAATATCGTCGATTCAAAATATGAATTAGTTCATATAGCGGCCAGACGTAGTAAGGAAATTTCTAGAACCGGTCACTACCAAATGTCTGAAGGGGAATATAAATGTAAAAAGAATATAGGTAGAGCATTGGAGGAAGTAGAAAAAGGCTTACTAAAAGTCACAAAAAAACAATCCTAAAGAAGAGATTGTTTTTTTATTGATTATTTTTATTATATTTATTTTCAATTATTGTTATTAACTTATACATCAAGTAAGCGATAATTCCTAGTATAAATACACTAGTAATAACTAAATTAATATTAAATACTTGAGAACCATACATTATTAAATACCCCAAACCACGTTTTGATACTAAAAGTTCTCCCATTATTACGCCTATTAAAGTCATACTAATATTAATTTTCATGGTGCTTATCAAATTTTTAATGTTACTTGGCATTACAACCTTTAAAAATATACAAATTTTACTGGCGTTTAAAGATTTTAACAACTTGATATAATTTTCATTAGTAGAATTAAATCCATTATATATATTTATTATTGTAATAAATAAAGAAATTAAAAGAGCCATGAAAATAATAGAATTAGTACTTGCACCTACCCAAATTATAATTAAAGGACCTAATGCAACTTTAGGCAAAGCATTTAAAATTGTTAAATAAGGATCAATTGTTTTTGAAAAGCGTGGGAAAAACCACATAAGAATAGCGATTAAAAAACCAATAATTGAGGTAATAATAAAACTAATAAATGTTTCATACAAAGTTATTGTTATGTGAGAAAAAAGTGACTTGTCATTTAATAAAGAAATAATTGTTTTAACAACTTCACTAGGAGATGAAGATAAAAAAGTATTAATTATTTTAAAGTGACTAAGTAATTCCCAGGAAATTAGAAATATAAAGATGATAGCGATTTGAAAAAATAATATTAATGCTTTATCATACTTTTTTTTCTTAAGATAAAGAATATGTTCAGGAGACTCTAACATCTAAATCCCTCCATATTTTGTCATAATATTCATTATAGTTTTTTTCTTTTCTTGTATTTAATGTACTTCTTTCTCCTGAAAAATTAATTTCATAAATATTTTTTATAGTAGCTGGTCTTTTACTAAAAACAATTACTCTCTCAGATAAAGTTAAAGCTTCATTAATATCATGGGTTACCATAATAGCCGTTTTGTGCTCTTTTTTTATGATTTTATAAACATCTTCACTTACTTTTAATCTAGACTGAGAATCAAGAGCAGAAAAAGCCTCATCTAACAGTAAAATATCTGGCTTTATTGCCAAGGTCCTAATTAATGCAACTCTTTGAATGTTGTATAGACACTTTTTTCTTCTTTTTATATTAATTTACAATTTTTCTTTAGTTTAACTTTATTTTTAACAGAGTTATTTGTTTTCTATTTGCTTATTTTCATCTATATACTGGTAGTTAAGTGCATTACCACTACTAATTACTGATTTACCTAAATTTTTTTCAATATCATCTCTAGCAACTTTAGCAGCATGTCCACCCATTTTAGCAATTTTTTTATTTTGTTCTAATCCATAAGGTTTGTGTTCTTTAGCAAGTTCACGAGTAGCAATTTCTCCTAAATCAGTAAGAGCAACTTCTATATCAGACATATTATCTCTTAAAGATTCTTTTCTAATTCCTTTATATGCTTTATACTCATTTGCTTTCATACCAGACCATTCTTTATATATTTCATTAGTAAGTATTCCATATTCATAATTTTCAGTAATACCTCCTTCTTTCCATATATCAGTAAGTTTATTTCTATCTAGTATGCCTTTTAATCTAGCTTCAATCCATTTATCAGAATATCCTCTTTTGCGATAATAATTAATTGCTCTTTTAATTGCTATTTCAGGATCAAATACTTCATCAATTCTTTCACTACCTAAATTTGCTAACCACATTTTAAATGGCTCTGCTTTAGGACTAGGAATTGACTCAATAAGTCTTAAAATGTCATTTGTTTTCATGGCATCTCTTAATCTCATTTTTCCATCAGGTGCTAACATTTTCAACTGACTACAATTTGTAGTCACTTCACTACCTTCTTTTTTTAGTCTTGATTTCAATACTGACCAGTATTTTCTAGCATCTTTTGGGTTTGCTAAAGCATTTACAACATCAACAACACTAAAGTAATAATCTTCCTTTTCGCTATCCCAAATACTTCTAATTTCTTTACCTTCAAATAATCCTACGATTGTTTCTAGTTTTTCTTGATTCATTACTTATCACATCCTTTCATTCAATATTTGGTTATGTAAGTAGAGATCATTCAAAATTCCATTTGATTTGAATATCTCTACTATTTGTTTCTTCATTTAACTTTCCAATATAGATTTTATCTATAAACTCATCTACAATAACTCTGTTTAATTTTTTAAGTTCTTGGTATTTACTAAATATCTTTTCATTATTCTTTGAAGACTCTTCTTTCATTTGATAATATGCTATCTCATTATTTATTTCATTTAATTGATTACTATACATATCTTCATTCTTATTATAGTCTGCAATTAAATCTTTAAATTGTTCTGTTGTAATAACGCCATTAACTTTATCTTCGTAAAGACTCTTCAAATAGTTTCTAGTTTTAGATATTTGCTTTTCAATATCTGCTCTTTGCTTTTCTAGTGAATTGATTTTACCACTAAACCTACTTGTTTTCTTTTTAGAATCTAATTCATTTAATTTCTCTTTATCATAGAATTTTTTAATCTTCTTATTAATTGCCTCTAACACTAAATCAGCAAGCAAATCATATCTAATAGATGCTTTATTTATACAATCATCATAACCATCACGATTATTAGAGCATACTAGATATTCGTGTTTAGCAGAGTTCTTTTTTCTCATATAATGCTCACATTCAAGACAAAATACTTTACCAGAGAAAAGGTGAACAATACCTGTTGATTTCACAGGCTTAGTTCTTTCTTTCATAGCAACTTGTACTTTATTAAAAGTTTCTTCATCTATGATTGCCTCATGGGTATTTTCAATTTTAATCCATTCACTTTTATCTTTGTGTTTAATTTTATGGTTTTTATAACTAACAGTAGTTCTTTTTCCCTGAATGAGATGTCCTAAATATAATTCATTCGTTAAAATTGTTTTAATTGCATTTGTAGTCCATTTTATTTCTTCCCTAGGTCTATTACTAATTACATTTAATTTAATCCCTTTTCGGTACTTATATAGTGAAGGGCAGGGTATATTTTTACTATTTAGATATTTTGCTATACCTGTAAATCCTAAACCTGTTAGATATAAGTCAAATATATCTTTTACAATTTCAGCTGCTACTGGATCGACAACTAACTTATTATTATCTTCCTTTGACACTTCATAGCCAAATGAGGCAAAGGGAGAGATAAATTCTCCTTGCTTCATTTTAGCATTGAAAGCACTTCTTATATTGTTAGATACATCTTCCAAAAACCATTCATTAACAAGTCCATTTATTTGTCTTGATTTCTTATTACCTTTATTTGCAGTATCGGCATTATCAGCAAGACTTATAAATCTAACACCCCATTCAATAAACTTATTATGAAGGTATTTTTCAATAATTTCCATATCTCTTGAAAATCTTGATTGACTTTTACATAAAACAACATCTATTTTGCCATTTTCACAATCTCTAATAAGTCTTTCAAATTCAGGTCTATAAGTTCCTGCACCAGATAAATCTTCATCACAATATTCATCTACTAATACAAAATTAGGTCTTTTTTCAATTTCTGTCATAAGAAGATGTCTTTGATTCTTAATAGATTCACTATCATCTTCTTTATTAGTTTTGTCTTTATCTTCATCAGATAATCTTTCGTAAATACCAACTCTTAATAATTTCTTACTCTCAACACTCTCCGTTTCATTCATAAATATTACCTCCAATACAAAGGCAATAATTAAGCTTTAAGTTAAACTTATAACCGACACTATTATAACATTTATTTTGCAATATTAGCATTAAACTCCATCAATTCAATTATTTTATAAAGTTTTTTGTTAATTATATCTTTTAATTTAGTATCGGTTAATTCATCATCTACAATATCAATTATATTGTATTGCATTTATTTACCCCTTTCACATATTAAGTTTGAGAGATAAAAAGACTTTTGTAATCAATTATTTGTTTGTTTTTTCTCATATTATCAATCCTCCAATCACTACTTAATTTAAAACAATATTTTTGGTACATTTTATTATAAAAAGGTTATTATAATTATTAGGTTAGGTTTTATTATTTTTATAAATTTAGTTTGTTTTTGGTTACAAAGTCTTTTTATTAGAAATATTAAGAGCTAGGTACTACTACATACTTATTTCCATATCATCTGATTTATCTTTTTCAGGTCGTTCATATTTACGATTAACACCATTTGCGTAGTATTCCATTTCATCATAATTAATCTCACTATTTTTAGAAAAGTGAATGCCTATTTTATGACCTAATGCTCGGCAAATTTTATCACAGAAGTTAAACATTTTTTCTTTGAAATTATTAAATGTTTCTTGTATTTCATTAACCTTTGATTCCAACTTTTCAATGATAGTATTTTTTTCTTTAATTATTGATTTTTGTTTAGATATAGTTTGTTGTTGTTCATAAATTTTTGTATCTCTTTCTTTAATTGCTCGACCATCTTTTAGTTTTGAATTTTCAGTTTGAATATTTTCTATCTTTTGAGTTAATTCTTCAATAAGAACATTTTTCTGTCTAATCACATTTTTGCTATTTGAATTTTGTTTTTGTATTTGTTTAGAATAATTGATTAAGTTATTAACATCATTATCCTTATAACCACCAATTTTTCTTTTAGTGGGATTTAATATTTCATTAGAATCAATTTCTGACATTTCTTTAGTAGTTTGCAGTTCAATTTCATTTAATCGTTTATTCTTTTCAAATTCAATTTTCATTTCACTGATTTGTTCGTTTAAATCTTCAATTTCTTTTTCGGCTTTGGTTTTGTGATGTTTATTATCGCCAATGTTTCCACGATAGAGATTATAACCTTTTTCAGTAATGAACTTATTATAATCATCTTGAATTTTTGCATAAGAAGTTTTACCACCTAGTGTTTTCCAAAACTGATCACAATTTAAAAATTTCCCTTCTTCTGTTTTAAAAATATTTTTTCCGTTCTCATCCTTCTTTTGAACTGGGTACATTTTTTTATTTCCTTTTTTATCTATTCCTTCACGATAAATTAGATTACCATCTTTATCTGTTTCAAAAACTTTTCTTTTAACAACATTTACAATAGGCATAAAATAAAAGTGCAAATGTGGTGTGTCTTCATCAAAATGAATTTCTGCATAAACTACATTATCTTTACCAACAAGTTGTTCTAAAAAATTATAACTTTCATTAAAAAATCCCATAACTTTTTCTGGTATATCTTCTTTAGATTTTATATCAGGTACTAGAATAGTTTTTCCCTTATCTTTTCCGACTTGATGTGTTCTACCACTATCTTTGAATTTCATTCCCAAACTTTGAAAAAATTCTTTTCCACTTGTAACGATAGCACCATTTAATAAATTGGTATTCTTGCCATCATTATAATATATTTTATTTTCCTTTAATTTAGAATAGACTTGTTCTTGTAGAGTAGGTTTAGATAAAGGTATATAACTATAATTAAATATTGTTCTATCTTTATCATAATTTCCTGTTCCTTTTCGCATCACGAGTTCTACACCAAGTCCACCTAAATCACTAGCTTTATATTTGCTTTCAAATCTTAACACTTGATTTCCGTCATACATTAAATTCCTCCTTTGACTGTGCTTCTTTAGTATAAAGGTCATTTATTGACCTATCTCACTAGGGCATAGCCCACGTGAGATTAGGGAGTTCCCTAATAACCCCTTGCTTGTTTAATCGCAAAACACCTAAGCTACCCGCAAAGGTGTAATGCTTATAAACAAGATTAAATAATAACTATCTACAAGATACTTATTATTTAATTAATTATTAAAATTGATTTAAAAATCATTTTAATAATTGTAAAAATATTCACTATCGCCACTTTCATTTTTCTTACGAAAAACAAAACGTGCCTCGTTCATTTTTTACTAACTTTTTAGAAAAAAGTTATCAAAAACTTTGATGATTACTCATCATAATCATCAATCGGTTCTTCATATTTTGCTACATAAATTCTTTCAGCACCTGTTCTTTTTGCTTCAATATGAAGACCTTCTTTTTCTAAATTATCTAAATTACTTCTTAATAATTTTCCAAATACTGATGGTACAATTTGCAAATTTAATTTGCTAGTTATATCAGATATTGTGAAAGAAAAATCTTTTTGTTTAATTGCATAATTTAGAAAAATTAATAGATTAGGATTTAAGTCATTACTATCAGTTTCTGACTTTTCAAAGATTAGATTTTCATTTCTTTTTAGAACAAATTCTATACTTTCATAATCTCTACTTTCGTAAGAAAATAGAATTTTATTTTTAAGATTTTGGTCTAGCTTTAGAGTAATAATTCCATCAACAGAGCCATCTATTGCAGTTGAGCCTAGTGATTTATTATTCTTATTAAGATGATGAATTAGTAATATTGTGAAGTTATATTTTTTGCATAACTCTCTAAATTTAGGAATAACATATTGTCCCATATCCTGATAATTATTTAAGTCATAACCGTTATTCATATCAATTCCACTAAACATATCTATGATTACAAATCTGCCTTTTAGCTCATTTGAAAATTCTTGAAATTCTAATTGTAAATCCATCAAATTTAATTTTCTTTCATTAATTTCCTGTTCTTTTAATCTAAAATTATCATCAGCAAATTGTAAATTCATCTTATCAATTCTATCTAAAATTTGTGAAAAATTCATTTCTGTGCTAATATATAAAACAGGAGATGGACTTGTTCTAAATCCTAAAAAGTTTGTTCCTGTTGCTATGGAGTTAGCAAGTTGTAATGCGAGTAATGACTTACCAACTTTTGGTCTAGCAACAAGACAATATAATCCATTAGATTTCATTAGATTATCAACTATGAAATCTTTTTTTGTAGAATTTTTTCTCATTTCACTTATCGTTTTCATTTGATTTCTCCTCTCTAGTTGACATTACTTTTAGATAATTAATATCAATTTTTAAATAATCAACAACAACATTCATAGGCAAATCTCTAGTGTGAATCTCATAATTTAGTTGTTCTTTTATTTTGTTTCTAATCTTTAATACTGAACTTCTACTTAATCCTGTTAGTTTCATTAAATCATTAATATTACACCAAGTTTTTGATACTAATTTTAGTGTTTCTTTTGCGTTCATTGATCTACCTCTCTTTCTTTTTTTTTGATGGTTTTAGTGTTACCAACAACTCCCTTTAAGGATGTATATATAGTTACTAGCCATATATGTAACGAGAATTTTAGATAATTCACAACTCCGTGCCAATAGGATACTTGCCTTGCATTTGTTTAACGAGTTGGCATATATCGGCGATTTCCAACTCTATTTAATTTTCAAAGAACTATATTCAGGTTGCAAAATAAATTAAATTGCAACCATTGAGTTGAGTATACTATATTCAAAAATGCTTGTCAACTATAAAGTTGCAAAAATATATAAAATTAATTAAAAAAGTTGCAAAAAGAATAAAAATATGTTATATTTATATCACGAAAGGAGCTTTATTCGTATGATTAATAATGAAGAAACTGTTGGGCAAATGATTGCTAGAGCAAGAGAAGAAAAAGGATTATCTAAAAGAGAATTATCAAGACTTGCTAAAATAAGTGATACAGAACTTGCTCGTATTGAATCAGGAGAAAGGGAAATACCCAACCCTAAAACTTTAAGAAAAATAAGTCAACATATAGGAATTAATTATAATGACTTAATGTATGCAGCTGGACTTGGTTTTCAAGTTACACCTTTAAATCCATTTTTAATTAACTATTATTCAGGATTAAAAGGAGATCAAATTGTTGATGCTATACTTAATACTTCATCAGTAATTAAAAACTGGGAAGAAATGATAGAACAGTTTAAAAAAGATTTGAAGGAGAAGGATTATACTGAAACACAAAGAGAACAAATAGAACAGACTATTGAAGATACAGAATATCAAGTTAGAACAGCTAAAGAAATAGTTAATGTTTTAAATAGTGCTAGAAGAAAGGAGAATATTGAAAATGCAAAGAAAAACTAAAAAGATATTTGATGTAATTAAAATTATTATAAATTTAACTATGCTTATACTTATGATTTTAAGCTTAACAACTAATAATGATAATTATTATGCCTGGTATTGGATTGTAGTTTCAGCAATGCTTGTATTAGAAACATACTACTTGTTTAAATGGACTAAAGTTGGCGAATGGAATATTGATAAAAAAGATTCTAAATCTATTAGATATTCATTTGATGGAATAACAACAGGAACACTATGCACATCTGGACTTCTATATTTACTTGTTATGGGATTAGAATTAGTTAATAAGAGTATTAAAACTAATGTATATGTAATAATTATTGTTTCTATTTTACTAACACTATCAGTAGTATTTAATTTATTAGCAGTAAATACAGCAAATAGAGAAAGTAGAGAACTGGCTGAAAAAATGTTTAATTATAAAAAATAATGACAGCAATGACAGGAAAAAATGGGAGATACCCACCCAAAATTTGCCGTCATGCCGTCATCTGACATAATAAAAATAGTATGATTCAAATTAATGATTCATACTATTTTTTTGTTATTAGTTCTACCAACTAACCAATCCATAGAAACATTGTATGTTTTACATATTGAATAAGCAGGCATTATTTTTATTAAACTATAACCATTTTCATAATGATTATATGTTGATTGGTATAAATCACATTTGTCTGATAATTCTTGTTGAGTTAGATTTAATTTTTCTCTTAATAACTTTAAATTTTTGCCTATTAACTTTTTATCTAATTTAATCGATTTATTATATTTAATATTCTTTCTAGTAAAACCAACTAGAAAATCTAATGAGTAGTCATATAAATTAGCAAATCTCACTAACTTATTTAATGGAATTGGTGTATAACCTGTTTCCCAATTTGAAATAGTTTGTTTACTAGCACCTAATATTATACCTAATTCTTCTTGTGTCATTTCTAATTCCTCACGACACCATTTTAAATTATTATCTATCATACTCATCACCTATAATAATTTTCCCATTGAATAGATGATTATTCACAAAAGTACGACGCTATGAATAATTTGTGGTATAATTAATTATGGTAAGTTTAGGTTTTATAGAAAAGGAGCTATAGTATATGAAAAACGAAAACAATGATTACGTAAATAAAATTACAAGAAAAATGGTATCTAGTTTAAGTCAAATTGTGGAAATACAAGAATATAATTTAGATGATTTAACTATATTAATTAGAGATTTAAAAGAAACAGAAAAAGAAAAAATAATCGAGGAAATAATAAATAATCAACTAATAGAATTAAAAGAAAAAACAGAGAAAAAAGTTAGAAATATTTTTAAACAAGTTGATGAAATAACAGATTACTTTATTAAAGTATATGATGATTCCGATATTATTAATGAATCTGATGATATTGCAAATGATTTATTATTTAAAGCACTAGGAAAAAATGGAAGGAAATTAGAATTTCCTATAAATATTTCTTATATAAAAAATTATTGTTTATCTTCCAATATTAGTGATAATCAATTATATGATTCTTTAGTTTGGATTGCTCTAAGACTAGTAGCAATTAATTATTGTATTAAATATCATGAAGGTCTAGAAGAAGATAAAAACGAGTAATAAAATAGCAGTACCCCTTAAACTTACTTATATAAAAAAAAACAATGTTAAAAAAATGAATAATTTATATTTTCAATAATATCTTTTAGAATGAATTATTAATAATTTGTTTTTTTTTATTATTAGTTTTAATGAATATAATGATTAATAAAAAAATAAATGTTATAATATTAAACAGATAAATAGTAATTTGAAAGAGAGTTATATAAAAGATAAGAAATAGTATTAGAAAGAAGGGAAAGAATATGTGTACAGCAGCAACTTATAAAACGAAAGATTTTTATTTTGGAAGAACATTGGATTATGAATTTTCATATGGAGATGAAGTAACAATAACACCAAGAAACTTTGAATTTAAATTTAGAGAAGTAGATGACATTAAGAGTCATTATGCGATAATTGGAATGGCATTTGTTACTGAAGATTATCCATTATATTACGATGCAATAAACGAAAAAGGGTTAGCAATAGCAGGTTTAAATTTTGTTGGAAATGCTCATTATAAAGAAAAACAGGAAGGAAAAGATAATGTTGCTCAATTTGAACTGATACCATGGATTTTAAGCCAATGTTCAAATGTAAATGAAGCTAGAAATTTGATTGAAAAAATGAATGTGTTAAATACTCCATTTAGTGATAAATTACCATTAGCTAGCTTACATTGGATTATTTCCGATAGCACACAATCAATAACTGTAGAGTCTGTTATTGATGGAATAAAAATATATGATAATCCAGTAGGGGTATTAACTAATAATCCATCTTTTGATAAGCAAATGTTTGCCTTAAATAATTATATGTATTTATCACCTAAATCTCCAGAGAATAAATTTAGTAAAGAATTAGATCTAAGTTTATATAGTAGAGGAATGGGAGCAATAGGTCTACCAGGCGATTTATCATCGCAATCAAGATTCATAAGAGTAGCGTATACTAAATTAAATTCTTTTTCTAAAGAAGATGAAAAATCAAGTGTTAGTCAATTTTTTCACATTTTAGGTAGCGTTGATCAACAAAGAGGATGCTGTGATTTAGGTGATGATAAATTTGAAATAACAATTTATACATCTTGCTGTAATGTAAATAAGGGAATTTATTATTATACAACATATGATAATCATCAAATAACAGCAGTTGATATGCACAAAGAAAATTTAGATAGTAATGTACTTATTCGTTATCCTTTGATAAAGGAAGAACAGATAAGAACTCAAAATTAATGTTTATTTATAAAGAAGATAAAAGTATTACATATAAAAATGAATTAGTATGAGGAGAAAAAATATGTGGATGGCAGTAAAAAGAGGAATTGTTGTAGCAATAGGTTTATTAATACAAATTCTATTAACATTATTTATATATTTAAAATTTGGAGAATTTATAAGTATTATTCAAGTAGTTTATGGTTTACTTAGTATTATAATTGTTTTAATGATTATCAAGTATAGTAAAAGATTAAGTAGCGATTTAATATGGATATTACTGATTATGCTTTTTCCATTAATTGGAACACTTCTATATATCATACTTAGTAATAATATGAAAAGAAGTAAAGTTTTAAAGAATATTAATGAAAATATAGAAAATGGTCAAAAATACTTAATACAAGATGAATTTATAAAAAAAGAAATCGATACTAAAAATTTAGGACAATTAAAATATATAAGTGAATTTGCAGGATTTCCTGTAACGAAAAACAATGAGATAAACTATTATTCTCTTGGTGATGACGTTTATCCTGTTATGTTAGAAGAACTAAAAAAAGCCAAAAAATTTATTTTTATAGAATATTTCATTATTAATAATGGTACTATGTGGCAAGAAATTTTAGATATATTAAAAGAAAAAGCAAATTCAGGACTAGATGTAAGAGTTTTATATGATGATATGGGTTCTTTTGCTATGCTACCTAGTAATTATCCAAAGTTACTGGGAAAATATGGAATAAAATGTATGCAATTTAATAAATTATCGCCATTTGCAGGTATTATTATGAATAATAGAGATCATAGAAAAATGATGATAATTGATGGACATACTGCTTTTTCTGGTGGAATTAATATTTCAGATGAATATATAAATATAAATAGTAAATTAGGAGTATGGAAAGATAATGGAATTAGGATAAAAGGTGAAGCTGTTTGGAATTTTACTGTTATGTTTCTAGAAATGTGGAATTCATTTAAAAAAGAAGATAATGATTATAATAAATACAAATATAATTTTACTGAAAAGTATAAGGAAAATGGTTTCGTTGTACCTTATGGGGAAAGTCCATTAGATGATGCTATAACCGGCGAAGATATTTATCTAAATATTATCAATCAAGCGAAAAAGTATGTTTATATTTATACACCTTATTTAATTATTGATACAGATATGATAAATAGTTTAATCTTAGCTGCAAGAAGAGGAGTAGATGTCAGAATTGTTGTTCCTGGAATACCCGATAAAAAAATTGTATATGATTTAACCTCTTCTTATTTTTATACATTAATTAAAGGTGGAGTAAAAATTTATACTTATACGAATGGTTTTGTACATAGCAAAGTATTTTTATCCGATGATGAAATAGCAACTGTAGGAACAATAAACTTAGATTATAGAAGTTTATATTTACATTTTGAATGTGGTATTTATATGAAGGATACAAATGTAATAAAAGATATCAAAAAAGATTTTGAGGATTCCTTTAAAGAATCACATAAAGTAGATGAAAAAGAAGCAAAAAATGGTTTATTTAAAGGACTATGGCAAGCTATTTTAAGATTATTTGCTCCAATGATGTAAACGATATAATAAAATTAGATAAATAGTAATTTGTTAAATAGATTGGAGATGTAATTATGGCTTATATAGAATTTAAAAAAGTAGATAAAATTTATCAAATGGGAGAAGTAGAAATAAAAGCATTAAAGGATACTTCATTTGAAATTGAAAAAGGAGAATTAGTTTGTATATTAGGTCCAAGTGGTGCAGGGAAAACAACTTGTCTTAATATTTTAGGAGGAATGGATACATTAACTGGTGGTAAAGTTATAGTTGATGGAGTTAGAATAGATAAGTTAAAAGAAAAAGAACTCATTAAATATAGAAGAAATGATATAGGTTTTGTCTTTCAATTTTATAATCTTATTCAAAATATGACAGTATTAGAAAATGTGGAACTTGCAGTTCAATTATGCAAAGATTATTTAGATCCTATCACTATTTTAAATAAGGTGGGATTAGGAAAAAGAAAGGACAATTTTCCTGCTCAATTATCTGGGGGAGAACAACAAAGAGTCGCTATAGCGCGAGCAATCGCTAAAAATCCTAAATTACTTTTATGTGATGAGCCAACAGGTGCTTTAGATTATAAAACTGGAAAACAAATTTTAAAACTATTAGAAGATACTTGCCGAAAGGAAAAAATGACAGTAATCATTATAACACATAATGCTGCTATTTCTTTGATTGCTGATAAAATAATTAAGTTTAAAAATGGTGGCGTAGATGAAATTATCATAAACAAAAATCCTAAAAGAGTGGAGGATGTTGAGTGGTAAGATGAAAAATAAACTATTAAAACATATTTTTAAGAAAATAAAAGATAATAATAAAAGGTTTCTTTCCTTGTTTTGTATGGCTTTTTTAGGAGTAGGTTTTTTTACGGGGATTCAGTCTTGTGGACCTGATATGTTAAAAACATTAGACAATTATTATGACGAAAATAATGTTTATGATATCGAAATTATTTCTAATTTAGGATTAACTAATAATGATATAGAAGAATTAAAAAAAATAAATGATGTAAAAGAAGTAATAGGAACTTACACCAAAGATACCTATTTAGAACTTGATAATAAGGAGTTTGTTTTAAGAATTATAGGACTTAATAATAATATTAACAAAGTTTATTTGAGTGATGGAAAACTTCCTAGTAACAATAGTGAAATTGTTGTTGATAAATTGCTTTTAGAAGAAAACAATTTAAAAATAAATGATACCATTACAATTATGAATGAGAAAAAGAAAATTGTTGGTACAGTTATTAGTCCAATATATTTTTCAACTGAAAGACCTACAACTACCCTTGGAAATGGCAAAGTTAATTATTATGCTTATGCAAATGAAGAAGTAGTCAAAGAAGAAGCATTTACCAATATCTATATTACAGTAAAACAAGCAAAAAAAATGGTAACAAATAGTGATGAGTATTTGGATACTATTAGTAAAGTAATTGATTCTGTAGAGAATATGAAAGAAGAAAGACAAGATGTTAGGTATAGCGAACTTTATGGTGAAAAAATATTAGAAGCAAATCAATATGGAATACAGTTAGATGAGAGTAATTTTATTAAGCCAAAATGGTACATATTTGATAGAAATGATAATGATTCTTATAAAGACCTTGTGATTGCTAGTGATAATCTAAACAAATTAGGTAATGTATTTCCGATTATATTCTTTTGTGTAGCCATTTTAGTTAGTCTTATTTCTATGATGAGAATGATTGAAGAAGATCGAACTGAAAATGGAACTTTAAAGTCATTAGGCTTTAATAATTTTCATATAACATCTAAATATATTGTATTTTCACTATTGGCGACCATTACTGGTGGTATTTTAGGGATATTGATAGGGTCTGTTTTAATCCCTTATGTTATTTGGAATATTTATAAAAAATTATTTTTTATACCAAAATTTATATATGAATCAAATAATCTTTTTAATTTTATTGGTCTTTTAATATGTGTTTTTTGTATTTGTGGTACAGCAATATTTATATGCATAAAGAATCTAAAAAATGTACCTGCTAATTTAATGCGACCTAAATCTCCAAAGAGTGGTAAGAAAATACTTTTAGAGTATATTCCGTTTATTTGGAAAAGATTAAATTTTTCTAATAAAATAACCGTTAGAAACATATTTAGATATAAAAGCCGAGTAATTACAACACTATTTGGAATTGCCGGATGTACTGCTTTAATATTAGCAGGATTTGGGTTGAAAGATTCCTTAAAAGATGTTACAAATTATCAGTTTGAACATATTTTTAATTATGAAAAAATTGTGATGTTAAAAGAAAATACGAATTATGATGTGGTAAAACAAGAAATAAAAAACGAAAAATCTATTCGTAAAATAGTAGAAACTAACATTGATAATATCACAGTTGGATATAAAGGTAATACTGAGGAAGTGACAATGATTGTTGCAAATAATAATGAAGAATTAAGAGATGTAATAACATTAGATAGTGTAAAAGATAAGGATAATACAAATTTAATTCCTAGCGACAATTCGGTAATTATTAGCGAAAAGACTGCAACTCTTTTAAATATAGATCTAGGAGATAAACTTATACTATTTGATGATGAAAATAATAAATATGAACTTATTGTAGAACATATTATAAAAAACTATATTAACCAGTATTTATATATCAATAAAAATACTTATGAAAATACATTTAAAAATTATAAAATAAATTCTTTTCTAATAGATTTTGATAATTTAAATGAACATGATAGCAATCAATTTGATGAAAAGTATATTAGTAAAAATGAAATAACTTCTATTGTAAATAATGAAGATATAAAAGAAAATATCAATAGTATGCTAGGCTCTATTGATTCTATTGTAGCAATTTTAATTATCGCTGCAGCATTACTAGCCTTTGTCGTTTTATATAATTTATCGAATATCAATATTAGTGAAAGAAAAAGGGAAATTGCAACTTTAAAAGTATTAGGGTTTTATCATAATGAGGTAGATAGATATATTACGAGGGAAAATGTTTTATTAACTATTATTGGAATTGCTATAGGTTTATTGTTTGGGTCATATTTAAGTCATTTCATTATATCTACTTGTGAGCCAGATTATATAATGTTTATTAGGCACGTTGATATATTAAGTTATGTTATATCTGCTTTGATGACTATATTTTTTACTATTATCGTAAATATAGTTACACATTATAATCTAAAAAAGATAAATATGATAGAATCACTTAAAAATGTTGAATAAATAATAACAAAGGAATTATAAATTACAATTAATGGAGGAGATTAATTATGGGATTATTTAATAAATTTACGAAAAAAGAAAAAGATGATTGGAAAAGTGCTTATATGGGGAACCCAAATTTTTATAAAGGTAAAGATGGTAAGCCATTTGGTGCATTTGCACTAACAGAAAATACCATAACCTCACTTCCAAAGAATCCCAAAGCATTATATAAAATTGATGATACAGAAGTTGATGAATGGAAATTAATGTTTGTAAGTACAACTAATAATGGGATTTTAGGAGATATAGATTATTATAAGGCAATAAATAAACTAATGAAGTTTGTTATTGATGAAAATGATAATAATATTTTAATTAGAGGACTATCATTAAAAGAATTAAATGAAGTATTGAAATAATTACAAATTACAATTTAGTAATTACTGCAATAATAATTAGTATAATAATTTTAAGTTATTTATGGATTACATCACAATGTAATATAATTGTTAGAAAATAATTTTTTGGAGTTAGAAGTGGTTTAAATATGAAATATAAAAATGAAATAGTAATTATATCAATAATAACTATATTGATATTATTTTTAAAATTGATAAATGTGTTTCAAATTGAAAATGGCTTAGGATATCCTTTTACTATTGTTTTAATGATAATTTGTTTTAGTCTTGTTACAATATTTATTCAAAAAAATATAGATAAAAATTACAGAATAAATAAATTAAATTATCAAAATTTAAACATTTTAAAATACATATCGTCAATTTTAATTATTGTATTACACTTGCGTCCATTTTTTAACTTTTCAAACGAATTAGATTTAGCATTCAATAATATCATTACAAGAATATGTGTTCCTATATTTTTTATCATAACGGGCTATTTTGTTGCCAAAAAAGAGAAAGAAAATAAAAATTATATAAAAGAATACATAAAGAAAACAATACCGTTATATTTGATTTGGAGTTTGTTGTACATACCTGTAATAATAGGTACAATAATTCAGTATTTGCCAATCATAAATGAGTATATATCAAAAATCAATATCACTTTACCTTTACTAATTATTCTATCAATAATATTACTACCTATTATAGTGTTGATTGCTTTATGCTATACAGGAGTTTATTATCATTTATGGTATTTTCCTGCAATAATATTTTCTTTGATTGTTTTAAAAAAATGGAAACAAAAATTTAATATAAAATATTTATTAATAATTTCCTTTATATTATTATTGTTTGGAGCGACAGAAACTTATTATGGAGTTTTACCGTTATCAATAAAAAGAATATTATCTTATTATTATAATATTTTCTTTACCACTAGAAATTTCTTATTCTTCGGATTATTTTATGTAGTATTAGGTTATTATATAGGTACAAAGGAAAAGGCATATTCAAAATATTGTTTTCTTAAATTAATTGTTTCGTTTTTCTTATTAACTTTTGAGGCAATATTACTACACGATACTGGTAGACTTAATAGTAATATTTTATTATCTTGTATACCATTAACTTACTACTTATTTATTTCGGCTATTTATATTACTAATAGTGTTAAATTAAATTTCCAATTTGGTACTTATTCTAAATATTATTATTTAATACATCCTATGGTAATTTTTGTTATATCTTTGTTGTATAAAAATATAAATTATTATCCATATTTAAACATTTTGATAGTGCTACTGATTACACATATTACTTCAGCTTTAATAATTAAATTAAAGGAGAAAAACAAAAAGTTAATTATTTAATAAATTACAATTTAGTAGTTTGCTGGTATGAATCGGATAAGATATATATAAAGTAGCGTTTTACTCGTAAGATTTCGATAAAAACGAACACTAAAAAAACAACCCTAATAGTCGACAACGACTACTAGGGTTTTAGTTTACTTATTCATTAATGAATAACAATAATCATATACATATAAGTGATTATTAATTTCTTTGTTTATGCTTTTATCATCAAAGTTAGTTTCATAAATATTAAATAACATTTCAATGGTGAATTTCTTTTTTTCAATATCAGTTAGTTCTAAATACTTAGCTGAAAGAAATAATAAATGTTTATATTTAGCAAAATTTTCAATGGTCTTGCTATAATTTAGATCTAATTTGTTTAATACTTCTTTTAATAAAATTATTATATCTTTAACATTAAAATTAATATCAAAGTTTTTATTTTCTAATAAGTATATAGCAAGTCTTATTTTATCAATTTTCTTTAAATCATCAAACATACCAATTAATTCAATTACTTTTTTTGTATTATTATCTAATAACATATTTTTTGCCTCTTTTCTTTTAGTTATAAGTTACTTACTTAATTATTGCACTAATGTCTGTACCTTATTCATACCTGTGTATGAATATAGTGAAGACATTATTTAATATTTGTGTCCTTATAACATACATACAACACGTTGCCTCATTCCACCAGATAATGAATCAGGATATTTATACATAAAGTCACCTAAACCATAAGTTTTAAGTAAGTCAATAACATATTGCTTATTATCATCAGTTAATTGATTTCTGATCTCTAATCCAACTAAAGCATTATCTAAAATGTTTCTCCAGGGAAAAAGAGAATCTGTTTGTAACATATATCCAATAACAATATTTTCTTTACTCCAATTAATTTCACCTGATGATTGCTTTTCTATGTTAGCAAGTAAAGATAGAAGAGTAGACTTACCACAACCAGATGGTCCAACAATAGATACAAACTCTTTTTCATAAATATCAAAATTAATATTTTTAATTGCTTCTATTTCACCATTAGAGTCATGATAGGTCTTTCTTAAATTTTTTACTTCTAAAATTTTATTTTTCATAAATTAATTTACTATAAGATGCTTTTTCTTTTAGTTGACCAGCCTCAATCATAATATCTTGTAAATGATTCCATGATTTTTCACTAAATTCAGTTGTTTTTGGCCAAGCATTAATTTTCTTATAACGAGTTACCACTTTAGTAAGATCATTAAGTGAAGTATTTGGAAATTGATTTAATATGTCTTTTGCAATTTGTTCATCATCCGTTTTATGAATATAATCTAGTCCACGTTGAATAGCTCTTTCAAATTTCTCAATAGTTTGAGAGTTTTCTTTTATATAACTCTTTCTAGCACTATATGAGGTATATGGTACAACACCGCCAAGTTCTCCAAGGGAAGCAACAACATATCCATAACCTTGTTGTTCTATTTGAAGTGCATTTGGTTCAAATAAACTAACAAAATCACCATTGCCACCTATAAATGAACCACTCATAGCTGCAAATGCTACTGATGTATCAATTTTTACATCTTTTCCAGGAGTAAGACCAGCTTTTTTTAGCGCCCATTCCAAAGTCATTTCAGGCATACCTCCAGCTCTTCCTCCGATTATAGTTTTTCCTTTTAAATCTGTTAATTTAAAATTTTTAATTTTTTCTCTAGAAACAATAAATGAACCATCCTTTTGTGTTAATTGAGCAAAAGTTTGTAAATAATCTTTTTCTCCACCATTATAAACATAAATTGTTGCTTCACTTCCAGAAAATCCAATGTCAGCATCTTTTGCTAAAACAGCGGCAGTAACTTTATCTGCTCCAGGTGTTAACATCAAACTAACATCCAAACCTTCTTCTTCAAAAAATCCTTTTTCTAAAGCAACATATTGTGGAGCGTAGAAAACAGTATGTGCTACCTCAGCTACCTTGACTTTTGTCAAAGTTTTATTATCCTCTTTCTTATTAAGATTTAAAAATATAGATAATATAGCTATAAGCAAAATTATCGCTATACTAATAAACGTAATCTTTTTTTTCAAAATAATCCTCCTTTCACGTTCAAAGTATTATATGCCGAAAAAAAGTGAGGGTTAATAAAATAGTCCATATAATGGTCATATTATTTAAGAAAAACTAATATAATAAACATGGTAAAATTCTTTCCAAAAGCGAAGAAGTGTAGTATAATTCATATGGCAATTAAGATAAAAATGATTGGCAGATTAAAAAAGCTTGATTTTTTAGAGGTTTTGTGCTAAAATAAGAGGCACTTAAGTGAGTTAGGGGGAAAATTATGAAAAAAGTTATAGAAAAATTAAAAAATGCAGTACTACTATTATTAGTATTTACTGTTGCAATAGTTGTTGGTATAACTGATGTTTTTGCAGCTGAGCCACCGAAAACACTAGAAGTTGGATCATCAACAAACTTGCCAACATATATCAGCGGTTTGAATATTCCAAGAAAAATATTATCTGATGGAACTGAAAGTTATTGCTTAAGTCTTAGTAAAGCAACAACACAAAATACCACAGTAACATTATATGGTGAAAGAGATGCTGGATTTGCCTACATCATTGAAAATGGTTATCCAAGTAAAAGTATCACTGGAGACAAGAACAAGGACATCTATATTACACAAGTTGCCGTATGGTGGTATTTAGATGAAACTACAGGTTCAACAAACTTAAATAACTATGTAAGAAATGTTGCTTCTGACCCTTATAATATAAGAGGTTATGCAAAAAAACTAGTAAATGAAGCAGTTAAAGCTAAAAATAAAGGATATCCAAATCCTAAAATTTCAGCAAGTACAACAAGTAAAACATTATCAATAGGAAAAACAAAAAAATACTATATTTCCAATGTAGTTACAGTTTCTACAACTGATGTTGATAGTTATCAAGTAAAATTAACTAATGCACCAAGTGGAAGCTTTACAGCTGATACAGCTGGAAATGTTAAAACAAAATTCAATGCTGGTGAAAAATTCGTAGTGTACGTACCAGTAGGAAGCGTTAATAATACTTCAGTAGATTTTAAAGCTACAATTACAGGAACAAAAACATATAATAAGGTTTATGAATATAGACCAAGCAATAAAAACGTACAAGAAATAATTCCAACATATTTATATCCAAAAACTAAGACAGTAAATACAAGTATTAACTTCAATATTTTTAAATCAAAAGTAGTTATTACTAAGGTTGATAAATCCACTAATAAACAATTAGCTGGAGCAACATTAGTATTAAAAGACTCTAAAGGTGGAGTTGTAACAAGCTGGAAAACAACAGGCTCTGCTCATGTTATTGAAAACTTACCAAAAGGTACTTATACTATTCAAGAAACAGCAGCACCAGCAGGTTATGAATTAAATACTACACCATTAAAATTCACAATTAGTGATACTAATCGTACAGCAACATTAACTTTCTATAATCATAAAAAAGAAACTACTAAGGGTTCAGTAAAAATTATTAAAGTTTCTAAAGAAACTGGAAAACCATTAGTAGGAGCTAAGATAGTTGTAAAAAATGAAGCAGGAAAAGTAATCGCTAGTTGGACATCAACTAATGATTATCATGTAATCGAAGATTTACCTAATGGAAAATATACAGCTCAAGAAACAGAAGCTCCTGAAGGTTATATCCTTGATACAACTCCACAAGAATTTACTATCACTGATAATAATAAGAACATAACTTTAAAATTATATAATAAAGCAGCAAGTAAAGTTGTTTCAATCATTAAGATTGATCAAGATACTAAAGAAATAATTGCAGGAGCTGTATTAGTAATTAAAGATTCAACAGGAAAAGAAATAGCTCGTTTTACAACAACTAATTCCGCTTATACAATTGAAAATATTGCTAATGGTACATATACAGTAGAAGAAGTTTCTGCTCCAGAAGGATATGTACTAAGTGATGAAAAAGTAACATTCACAATTGATGATAAGAACAGAACAGCACAAATATCATTTGCTAATAAGAAAGAAATTACTACTATTGTAGATGTTCCAAATACAAATTCAAATGCCTCAGTTATTTTCTATATTGTAGGTGGATTAATTCTAGCAACAACAGCAGGATTCGTATACTACAATGCAAAAAAAGAACAACAATAAAAAAAGACAAAGAGTCCCCCAGAATATTGTAATAGCACTAGCTAGTATATTCATAATAATAGGAGGATTCTTTCTTTCTTATAACTATATTCAAAGTAAAAAGATAAAAGCATATGACTATATGGCTAATGTCTTTTACGAAGATACTACAAAAGAAAATAAAGAGGATAAAGAAAAGAAAAATAATAAACAACCAGAAACAATACCACAAACAGAAAATACAACAACTGGTTATATTGGTTATCTAGAAATTTCAAAGATCAATTTAAATAAAGGTTTCTATGATATCACAAGTTCAGAAAATGACGTTGAAAAAAATATATATGTATCTCCAACCTCAAGTTATCCGGATAAAGAAAAGGGCAACCTAATAATCGCAGCCCATTCTGGAACCGGTTGGAAAGCATTTTTTAATGAATTATATCAATTAAATACTGGTGATCAAGTTAATGTTTTATACAAAAACAAAAGATACATCTATAAGATTAACAAAATCTATAAACAAGAAAAAACAGGAAAAATTGCAATATATAGGGATTGTGAAAAAACAACACTTACATTAGTAACTTGTACAAATAATGACTCTAAAACTCAAACAGTATATATTGCCTATCTAGAAAAACAAGAAGAAATATAAAAGGGGGAAAATATTATGAAACAATTATCACTATTAGATAAACTAAAAGTTGTAGTAGACTTAACAAGTTCAGATAAAACATACATTATAGTGATTTGCTTACTAGCATTCCTAAGTATTTTATTCGCAACTACAAATAGAAAAAATGCCAAGGAAAGTAAAAAAACTTATGGAATTATTTATATAATTTCCTTAATTGCGATCATTATAAAATATCATGCATCATTATCTACTATGTATGATAATATGATGAATAATATTTTCGTTATAATATATTTTCCTAACATCTCAGTTTATCTGGCTGCTATTATCACAACAAATATTATAATGTGGATTAGCATGTTTAATAAAAATTCTAAATTATTTACAAAAATAGTTAATAGCGTAGCTTTCTTTGCGATGCATTATCTTCTAATATTACTATTAAGTATCATTACTGCAAATAATCTAGATGTCTTTAATCAAACATCATTATATAGTAATAGTGAAGTTCATTCACTAATTGAATTAAGTAGTAATATATTTGTAATTTGGATAATTTATTTAGTAATATACAAATTATTAAGATCATATTTTGACAAGAAAAAGGTAAAACATCAAGAAGTATTACAACCCGTAGTTGAAGTAGAAACACCTAAAAAAGAGGTAAGACTTCCATATTACGTCAATGTATTAGAATCTCCTTATGTTGTAAAAAGAGAACCTGTCAAAACAAAAGTTATATATCAGACACCAACAAATGCCAATACAGCCATATATGATCAAATGTTAACTATTGATGATTATAAAAAAGTTCTTTCGATGTTACAAAAAGAACAAGAAAGAAAACCTCAATGCTCCAATAATACTAAAACTGAAGAAAAAAGAATAGAAGAAGATAATGAAAAAAAATTATCAGAATTAATGGAACTATATAGAAGTGTCTAAAAGCAAATCATATTTTGCTTTTTTTTTATGAAAATAAAAATATTTAGTTTTATTATTGTGTTTTACTGGCCATAAATATCATATTTTAGTATAATTATAATTGAGGTAAGTATTATGAATATAGAGAATTTAAATAATAAACAACAAGAAGCGGTTTTAAAAACCGAAGGCCCACTTTTAGTTCTAGCGGGAGCAGGAAGTGGTAAAACTAAGGTTTTAACAACCAGAATAGCGTATTTAATTGAGGAAAAACATATTGACCCTTATAATATCTTAGCTATAACCTTTACTAATAAAGCAGCTAAAGAAATGAAAGATAGAACATATAACCTTATAGGAGAACAGGCCAGTAGTTTACAAATATCCACCTTCCACAGTTTTGGTTTAAAAATAGTAAGAGAAAATTGTGAACTTTTAGGGTATGATCATAACTTTGTTATTATGGACAGTGATGATTCCCTAACAGTAGTAAAAAAAATATTAAAAGATATAAATAAAGACCCTAAAATATATAACCCTAAGGCTATAAGAAATAAAATAAGTAGTTGTAAGAATGAATTAATGTCACCAGAGTCATATGAAAAGTTTGTAGCAAGTGATTATGAAAAGGTTATCTTAGAAGTATATCAAAAATACGTAAAAAAACTAAAAAATAATAATTCTATAGATTTTGATGATTTATTGATGTTACCAATCAAACTATTTAAAGAAAATCCTTTAGTATTAGAAAAATATCAGAATAGATTTAAATATATTTTAATAGATGAGTACCAGGATACAAATGAGGCTCAATATATCTTGACAAAGATGATAAGCGCCAAATATAAAAATATATGTGTAGTTGGCGATATCGATCAGGCTATTTATGGGTGGCGAGGTGCTAACTACAAAAATATTTTAAACTTTGAAAAGGATTATAAAGATTGCAGCACCATCCTACTAGAAGAAAATTATCGTTCTACAAAAACAATATTAGACGCTGCCAATGACGTAATAAAAAATAATAAAAATAGAAAAGACAAAAAATTATGGTCAAATAATGGTGATGGAGAAAAAATAGAATATTTTAGAGCCTTCAATGAAAGAGATGAAGGACAATACGCTATAAGAAAAATAAAAGAATTACACAATAGAGGTGTTAATTATCAAGATATAGCGATCCTTTATCGTACTAATGCCCAATCAAGAACATTAGAAGAGGAAATGTTAAAGGAAAATCTTCCATACCGAGTTGTGGGAAGTTTTTACTTCTATAGTAGAAAAGAAATTAAGGACTTAATAGCGTATTTACGCTTAATTCATAATAGTAAAGATAACATCAGTCTTTTACGAGTTATAAATACTCCCAAAAGAGGAATAGGACTTAAAACTATAGAAAATTTAACTAAAAAAGCCGACTTAGAAAATAAAAGTATCTATGAGGTAATCGATAGTGGCAAAGAATTACAGTTTAAAGAATTAATAGAAAATTTAAAAAAAGTGGCTGAGGAGTTGACCTTAACCCAATTAATTGATAAAGTATTAGACGCTAGTGGTATGAAACAAGAATTAGAAAGTGAAAAATCTCTTGAAGCCGAAATCAGACTAGAAAACTTAGAAGAATTTAAATCAATTACAAAATCTTTTGAGGAAAGAGAAGGACTTATATCACTTGAAGATTTTTTATTAGAAATTAGTTTAATTAGTGATGTTGAAGAATATAAAGACGATGCTAATAAAATAAATCTTATGACAATTCACTCCGTAAAGGGATTAGAATTTGATTATGTCTTTGTTGTTGGATTAGAAGAAGGAATATTTCCACATATGAATTCACTAATGGAAAATAGTGAATTAGAAGAAGAACGAAGACTATGCTACGTTGCTATTACCAGAGCTAAGAAAAAATTATATTTAGTAAATGCCAGAAGAAGAACACTTTTTGGTAGAGAACAAGTCAATCCACCAAGTAGGTTTATTGGTGAAATTAATAACAATCTTATTCACTCTAATGTTAGCGAAGAAAATAAAACTATTCCAAAGATAGATACAGAGGGAATGTTTAGAAAAGAAGATATTGACTATCAGGTAGGTGACTACGTTTATCACGAATCATTTGGTACTGGAAGAGTAGTCGAGGTAACATCAACACTAGTAAGTGTAGCCTTTAAACATCCATATGGAATAAAAAAATTAATGAAGAATCACAAAAAATTATCAAAAGTATAAGGAGAAAACATGAAAAAAAATATTACATTAGTTATAATGGCTGCAGGTATGGGAAGCCGTTTTGGAGGATTAAAACAAATTGAACCAATGGGTCCAAGTAATGAGTTTATAATAGACTATTCAATATATGACGCTATTAAAGCAGGATTTAATAAAGTTGTGTTCATAATAAAAGAAGAGAATTTTACTGTATTTAAAGAAACAATTGGTAAAAGAGTAGAACCACATATAAATGTTGAATATGTGTTCCAAAAAAATGACAATATTCCTGATGAATACCAAGAAATTAAAAATAGAGAAAAACCACTTGGTACAGCTCAAGCAATACTTTGCTGTAAAGAAAAAGTACATGAACCATTCGCAATTATTAATGCAGATGATTTTTATGGACGAGATGCTTATTTTAAGGCAAGCGAATTTTTATTAAATGTAGAAAAAACAGATAAAGAAAATTATGGAATGATTGGATATATTGTTAAAAATACTATGTCATCTATTGGTTCTGTTAAAAGAGGAATATGTGAAGTAGAGAATGGATATTTGAAAAAACTTACTGAAAGTAAAGTTGAAAGAAAAGATGGCATCATAGTTGCCCAACCTCTATCTGGAAAAACTCCATTTACAGTATCAGATGATACAACAGTATCTATGAATATGTTACTATTTACTCCAAGTATCTTTTCTTACATTGAGAAAAAACTACCTAAATTTTTAGAAGAAAACAAAGATAATGCAGCATCAGCCGAATTCTTAATACCAGACGTATTATTTGAAGCAATAGAAGATGATGTTGCTAATGTCAAAGTAATAGGAACAACCGCAACATGGCATGGAGTAACATATAAAGAAGATTTAAATGAAGTAAAAGATGCCATTAATAAGTTAGTAGAGAATGGAGAATATAATAAAACATTATGGTCATAACAGATTAATACTATTTGAATAATATCAAAAAAATAGTATAATATAATAAGAGGTGAAATATGATTCAAGAAAAATATCCTAAAGTTTTTACATGGTTATTCATAGGTTTAATAATTACATTCTTAACTGGATATAGTTTATCACTTTATCCATATGCTACATTAAGACTTAATAGTGGTGGTACATATATAATACTTGCCATTATTGAAATAGCAATAGCTATATTCTTTTCAACAAGACTACATAAAATGAGTAAATTAACAGCTATAATTTGTTACTTAATATATTCATTCTTAACAGGAATAACATTTGGTGTAATATTCCTAGCCTTTAAACTATCAAGTATTATGAGTATTTTCTTAATAACATCCATAGTTTTCTTGGCCTTTGCAGTAATTGGAATGACTACAAAAAAAGATCTTTCAAAAATGTCAATGTGGCTTTTGATGAGTCTACTTGCTATTTTAGTAGCTGGAATAGTAAACATATTCGTAAAATCATCAATGCTTGACTTAATAATTACTATAATATCTACTATCGTCTTTATAGCGTATATCATATATGATATGAAAAATGCAGAATACATTATAAGAGAAGTAGGAGAGGATAAAGGAGCTATTTATGGAGCATTTCAACTATACCTAGACTTTATAAACCTATTTATAAATTTATTAAAACTATTAGGAAAAGCAAATGATAATTAGAGCTAACAAAAGTTAGTTCTTTTTTTGTAAAAAAAAACTCGCCCTAAGCGAGATAATTAATTATTAATTTTTATGACTATTTACAAATTTTGTAAACTCCATTTCATGATATGGTAAAGCTTTTTCTTTATTGTTAACCATAAGATTAATTACTCTACCATTACCTAGTTTAATTGTTATTTCTTTTGAAACCAAACTAATTAAATTTGCCCTTTTAATTTTTAGACTCTTTATTTCCTCATTCTTGAAAAAATAAAATTTATTAGGAACAGTTACTAATTTATCAGGACGTAAAGCAAATAAGGCACTTCCATCACCAGTTACAAGCGGGATTAAACCAATTCCTTCATTAGTACCATTTATTAAATAAGCACTACATTGATTTTCTTGTGCCGCTTGCATTCCAGCAACCATTCCTCCCACAGCGCCACCAAGTAAAGAAGCTTTAGTAGGGGCTTTAACATATCCTATAAAATAGGAATTTTGATTTCCATTCATTCCAAAAGATTCAAATAAACTTTTAACCTTATCAATAGTATTAAATTCATTCATATACATATCCTCCATAAAAAAGTATATCATAAGTATATAAATTAAAGTAGTTTTTTTCAAAATATAGACTTTATAAAATAAATCTAGTACAATAAAAAAGGTGATAATAATGGACATAAAAAAAAGAGTAGAAGAATTAACTAATATTTTAAATGATGCAAATTATAAGTATTACGTTTTAGATGAACCGACAATAACAGATCAAGAATATGATAAATATTTACGTGAGTTAGAAGAACTTGAACAAAAATATAAAGAGTTTGCAAGAGATGATTCTCCTACAAAAAGAGTAGGAGGAGAAGTCCTAGATTCTTTTAAAAAAGTTACTCATAAAATACCAATGATGTCATTAAGCGATGTTTTTAGTGAAAGCGAAGTTGTAAATTTTGATGAGAGAATAAAAAAAGAAGGCATTAGACCTCAATATGTCTGTGAATTAAAAATAGACGGTTTATCAGTTTCCCTACTATATGAACATGGTAAGTTAGTAAGAGCTGCAACTAGAGGAGATGGTGTTGTTGGTGAGAATATTACCCATAATGTTAAAACCATAAAATCAGTTCCTCTAACTCTAAATGAGGATATAGATATAGAGGTTCGCGGCGAAATTTACATGAGTAAAAAGTCCCTAGAAAAAGTAAACTTAGAAAGAATAAAAAATGGTGAAAAGCCCCTCCAAAATGCTAGAAATGGAGCAGCTGGTTCCATTAGACAATTAGACAGTAAAGTAGCGGCAAAAAGAGGATTAGACGTTTGGATATATCATCTTCCTAATCCACTAGACTATGGAATACATACACATTATGAAGCCCTAGAATTTATGAAAAAACTAGGTTTTAAAACTAATCCAAATAATAGGTTAGTAAATAATATAAATGAAGTATTAGAATTTATTTCAGAAAAAAACGCAGAACGAAAGAGTCTTCCCTATGACATTGATGGCATTGTCATTAAAGTTAACAACATTGATCAACAACAAGAACTAGGCTTTACAGCTAAATATCCAAAATGGGCAACTGCCTATAAGTTTCCAGCTGAAGAAGTATTAACAAGATTAAATGATATAATTTTTACAGTCGGAAGAACAGGTCAAATTACTCCTAATGCAGTTTTAGATCCAGTTATAGTAATGGGATCTACTATTGCTAGGGCAACTCTTCATAACGAAAATTATATAAAAGAAAAAGATTTAAGAATCGGAGATATAGTTTCTATTAGAAAAGCAGGAGATGTTATACCTGAAGTTGTAGAAGTAAAAAAGGAAAGAAGAACGGGTAATGAAAAGAATTTTGAAATGATTCATAATTGTCCTATTTGTGGAACAACTCTTGTAAAAAAAGAAGGACAGGTTGATTATTTCTGTCTAAATGAACATTGTCCTACAAGAAAAATAGAATGCTTAATTCATTTTGCTGAAAGAGATGCTATGAATATAGATGGATTAGGTGAAAAGATAATGGAAGACTTTTTCAACTTTTCATTTATTAGAACCATACCAGATATTTATCTTTTACAAACACATCGTGAGGACTTAACAAGATTAGAAGGATATGGTGAAAAATCTGTAACTAAATTACTTGAAGCAATAGAAAAAAGTAAAAGTAATTCTCTTGAAAAGCTTCTCTTTGGACTTGGAATTCCTCATGTAGGAAGTAAAACAGCAAAGATAATTGCGTCACACTACCATAATATTGATAATATAATCAAAGCAACTCTAGAAGATTTAAGTAGTATTAATGATATTGGCGAAATAATTGCGAAAAGTATCGTTGATTATTTCCAAAAAGAAGATAATAAAATTATAATTGAAAGATTAAAACAATATGGAATAAATATGAATTATCTTGGTCAAAAAATCATCAAAGATGAAACATTTTATGGTAAAACATTTGTCCTAACAGGAACTATGACAGAATATAAAAGAGATGAGGCTAAAAATCTAATTGAAAATTATGGTGGTAAAACAAGTAGTTCTGTTTCTAAAAAGACTGATGTTGTAATAGCCGGTGCCGAGCCAGGAAGTAAATATGATAAGGCTGTAGAATTAGGTATTACGATCTGGTCAGAAGAAGATTTTAAGAAAAATATTGAAGAGAGCAAAAGAAATAATTAATTGCTCTTTTTTTGACAAAAAAATTGTTTTTTACATTGAATTATTTTCAAATTAAGTTATAATAGTAAGCATATCTTGAAACTGGGGGAGATACCTTATGAACAAAATAAATGTATTTCTAACAAATGACATAATCTTATTTCCAAATTCTGAAGTAAGATTTGAAACTGATAATTTTGATGATAAAGAGATATTTTCTCTTCTTGAGGAAAATGGTTCTAAAGAGTTACTCCTAGTAAACCCATATAATACAACTACAGAATTTCCTGATATAACAGAACTTCCCCGAATAGCAACTCTTGCAGAAATAAAAATGAAAATAGATGTTCCAAATGGTAAAACAAGAATAACCCTATTTGGTGTAAAAAGAGTAGAAGTAACTGAATATTTTAATGACAATACCCTTTATTTTGCTAATTATAAAGAAATAAACTCTGAAGTAAATGAGGAAGATGACGTTAATTATAAGAATCTCCTTATTAAGTCTTTAGAAAGATATATTAATAAAGTTCCCTATGTTTCCAATTCAATCATGGGTCAACTTAATCTAATAGATACAGTGGAAGATTTAACAGATATCATTGCTGCTTTTCTTCCTTTAAATAATGAAAAAAAGAAAAAATATATTCTAGAACTAAATCCAATAAAACGAGTTCGTATGCTGATAGAAGATATGAATGAGGATATTAAATTTATTGAATTGGAAGAAAAAATAGAAGAAAAAGTCGGCAAAGAATTAGAAAAAAGTCAAAAAGAGTATTATCTCCGTGAAAAAATGAATGTTATTCAACAAGAATTAGGCGATTTTAATAGTAAGGAAAATGAAATAGCAGAAATTAATAAAAAATACTCTAAATTGAATTGCAGTAGACAAGTAAAAAATCGTATCAAAAGGGAATTGAAACGTTATGAATCAACTTCAGCTGCCTCTCCAGAATCAGGCATAATTAGAGATTATCTTGATTGGCTATTAAATATCCCTTGGAATAAATTTACAAAAGATGAAAATGATTTAAGAAAAGTAGAAGCAAGCCTAAACTCAACACACTTTGGATTAGAAAAAGTAAAAGATAGGATAATAGAATATTTAGCTGTAAAACAAAATACTAATAATCTACGTAGTCCTATAATTTGTCTTGTAGGTCCCCCAGGAGTAGGAAAAACAAGTCTAGCTCTTTCTATTGCGACTGCTTTAAAGAAAAAATCCACCAAAATATCAGTTGGTGGAATAAATGATGAGGCTGAAATAGTAGGACATAGAAGGACTTATGTAGGAGCCTTACCTGGAAGAATTATTCAGGGAATGCGTAAGGCAGGCAGTTCTAATCCTGTATTTATCATCGACGAAATTGATAAATTAAGAAAAGATATCAAGGGAGACCCTGCTAGTAGTCTACTAGAGGTATTAGATCCTGAACAAAATAATAAATTTTCAGATCACTATATAGAAGAAGATTATGATTTATCACAAGTTATGTTTATTTTAACAGCCAACTATATAGAACAAATACCTTATGAATTACAAGATAGATTAGAAATAATTGAAGTACCTAGTTATACAGAACAAGAAAAGCAATCTATTGCTAAAGATTATTTAATACCAAAACAACTACATGAACACGGTCTAACAGAAATTGAGGTTCAGTTCACTGATGATGCTATCATAAAAATAATTAATAATTATACAAAAGAAGCCGGAGTACGTGAATTAGAGAGATTAATTGCTACTATTTTAAGAAAAATAGTTAGAAAAATTTTAACTGACAAAACCATAGCGGCATACGTAATTGATGAGAAACAAGTAGAAACATTACTTGGAAAAGGTAAGTATGAATATGAACATATCGATAACGAAAAAAGAATAGGTGTCGTAAATGGTATGGCCTATACTGTATTTGGCGGTGACATATTACCAATAGAAGCAACATATTATAGCGGTGAAGGTAAATTATTATTAACTGGATCACTAGGAAAAGTAATGCAAGAATCTGCTCAGATTGCTTTAAGTTATGTAGAATCACATGCTAAAGATTTTAATATAGATGAAGAACTAATGAAAAAAATTAATATTCATATTCATGTCCCAGATGGTGCTATAAAAAAAGACGGCCCAAGTGCTGGAGTAGCTCTTGTGACAACCTTAGTAAGTTTATTATCCAAGAAAGCAGTTCCAAGTGATATATCCATGACTGGGGAAATAACCCTAAGAGGTAAAATTCTTCCAATTGGTGGACTTAGAGAAAAAGTAATTGGATCAAAACGAGCAGGTATTAAAAAAATATTTGTACCTCAAAAAAATAAAAGTGACATCGATGAGTTGGCGGAAGAATTAAAGGAAGGACTACAATTTATATATGTTGATGAATATTTTGACATATATAATATGGTGTTTAAAAATGATAGAAAATAGTTTAGAAGGTTTTATAGCAGTTAGAGATATATTATTATTAGCACCAGCAGAAGAAATAGTCACAATGTTTAATACAGAAGAATTACAAGATTATCTTCTAGAAAATATAAATTTATTGCTTAACTTTGATTCTCGTTGCCTTTTTTTAAAAAAAGATATATATGAAAAACTACTTTTAATAGTTAACAACGGACGTTTTAAAACCGAAAATGTTAATAGACTTACCAAAATTAATTATGCTATTATTAAAATAAATACAGAAAAATGCCATAATAATTCCATGGAAGAAATGAATAGTTATATACTCCAACAATGTAAATTAAGATTAGGAAAAAGACTAACTTTGGAATACATGTATGACTATAAGTTATTAAAAGAAACATTATTAGAACTAATGGAATATGATGCTGACTTAATAAATTCACTAAAAAACAGATCACTTTTTATTAATGAAAACAACATCTTTAAAATACTTTCATCAACTGCTTATATGGTAACAAACTTCAAAGAAAATCTAGAAAATGACAATATCTTAAGTTTTATAAGAGAAGAGACAACTACCATTACAAATGTATTAGCAATAGCCAAGAAAACAAAAATGCTAACAAAAGAATTATATAAGTCTGGAATAGAAATTACTGACTATATAAATAAAGAAATAAAAGTACCAAAAATCAAACAATTATAATAGTATTTTGAACTAATTTAGTTCTTTTTTTTTGCCTTGATCCATAATATTAAGTGATGAGAGGAGATTTATATGAAAAAGAAAGTATCTTTTACTAAAGATTTGGAATTTCCAACAATGATAGGAGAAATAACAGAAATTACCTTAGAAGATAACTTAAAATTTATTGATTCAAACAATATAGAAGGTAGCTTTTTTATTAGTGGAAAATATAAAATGACAGAAGCCAGCAGATTAGAAGAAGACTTTTCCTTTAATTTACCAGTAGAAATATCCATATTAGAAAAATGTGAATTAAATACATGTAAACTATCAATAGAAAACTTTAACTATGAAATTATTGACGACGATATTTTAAGAAGTAACATAGATGTGTTAATAGAGGGAAGAGAACTAATCGAAGAAAAAGATCCTACAATTGCTGAAGACAGAGAAGAAAAAATTGAACAAGAAGAACAAGAAGTTAAGTCAATAGATACAAAAGAAGAATGTGATGATAAGGAAAGAGAATGCGATGGCGACAGTAAAGACGAAAAGGAGAAAGAAATACCTATGAAACCAGCAAGTATAGAAAAAGAAAATATAGAAATAGATGCTAAAATAGAACCAGCAGAGCCAACTATGGCCGATATTTCAACTGTTACTGATACAAGCAAAGAACTAGAACACTATATGAAAAAAATAGATGAAATAAAAATAACTTCTAAAGAAGAAACTAAAACAACCAATACAACCAATACAACCAATACAACCAATACTAATTCATTATTTTCTAATTTAACAGATGAGGCTGATAGCTTTTCAACATATTCTATTTACATTTTAAGAGAAGGGGATACCTTAGAAAAAGTAATGGAAAAATATAACATAACAAAAGAAAAATTACAAGAATATAACGATCTTGGAACAATAACATTAAACTCTAAGATAATTATTCCTAATAGTATTAATGAATAATTTATCCAGTATTATAGATAAATATGACCTTAAAGTAAGTAAATATTCCTATAAAAATAAGGCAATAATTCTAGATACCGAAAAGGGAAATTTTGTATTAAAGAAGAGAAAAAGAAATGATAAAAAAGAATTATATGATTATCTTTTATCTAGAAATTTTTCTTTCTTTTTGTATCCGGAAAACAATTTTAATGATGATTATGAAATATATGCCTATATTGATGAAATATCAACTATAAAGGAAGAAAAAGCTATTCACTTAATATACATTTTAGCGGAATTGGAAAATCGTACCACCTCATACAAGGAATATACTTTAGATGAAATTAAAGAAATATATGAAGAAAAAGGTAAACAAATAGATATGTTATTTGAATATTATAACAATTTAGAAGAAGTATTTTCATCAAGCGTTTATCCATCTCCTTATGAACTTCTTCTATTAAATAATGTTTCTAAAATATATAATACTCTAAATTATAGTAAAGAGTTATTGGAAGAGTGGTATAAACATATTAGTAATACTAGAAAAAGAAGAATTGTCCTTTCACACAATCATTTATCTTTAGATCATTTTCTAGATTGTAAAGACGCTAAAGTAATAAACTTTGATTATGCTTCATATAAAAGCCCTATATATGATTTTGCATACTTTTATAAAAATCATTATCATGAATTAGATATGTTATCACTTTTTACAACATATCAAAGAAAGTACCTTTATACAGATGATGAACTATTATTGTTCTTTATAGAAATAATAATCCCACCTAAAATAAATTTAAAAAAAAATACTTATGAAAATACACTACTTATTCATAAGTTAATAACGTATATAGATTCAACGAGAGATTTTATACTAAAAAAGCAAAAGAAACAACAAGAAGAACACTAGAAGGAATTCTGCTAGTAAAATAATGGCGTTTATTCTAGTGGTTATGAATACTAATATTAGAGCCTGATAAAAAACAATTACTGCTAAACAAAAGATAAAACCTAAGTAGAATAGTGACATTCTTCTTTTTTGTTTGCAAGAACTACATCTACAGTAGAATGGATGTTTACCGTTTCTCCTCATTATTAATCACCTATAATAATTTATGTAAAAATTTAAATATATGTGCTATAATAAAGAAAATAAAGGTAGGAAGAATTTGATTGGCATTAATCAAATGTGAGGATGTAATATGAATAAGAAAGCTTTTACTCTTGTAGAATTACTAGTTACTATTGTAATTATTGGTCTTATTGCTTTAATGGGCTTCCCATCTCTTCAACGAATGCTAAATGGCAACGCTACTAAGGAAATAGAAATTTATGGAAAGTCTATGATAGGTGCAGCTAAAATGTATATGCAAAAAGAAGGAAGAGACATAAATGAAAATACAAACTCTAAATTAGAACTTGAGGGAAATGGTTATATGATAGGTCTTAAAACTTTAATAGACCAAGACTATATAGAAACATTTAAACCATCAAAAAAGAATATACAATGTGATTTAGATAATGCTAGTGTTAGAGTAAGAAAAGAAACCCAAAATACACTAAAATATGATTACAAATTAAAATGTACTTACAAAGATAAAGTTTATCGTAAATCATATGATGATACAACTCCAAACATTACCAAAAAAGAAGACCTTGCATTAGAAAATGTAATGAGTAATGATACAAAAGGAAATTATCACAGTTCAAAATATAAAACAAAGGTTACAAAAATCATTACAAAAAATGTCATATCTATACCAGCAAATATAGTTGAAAAATGGGATGTTTCACAGGCAAATGATGGCTCAGTAATTGCTTATGCCGAAAATAATGGCAATGGTGGTTATGTTATTACCATTTGTAGTGATGGAAAGACCTATTTAAATGGTACTTATGATTATTTATTTTTCAGCTTTTCGGCCTTAGTTGATATTGACTTAAGTAATTTTAACACCAATAAAGTTATAAGTATGAAGGCTATGTTTGGAAATTGTAATAATTTACAAAAGATTAATTTAAGTAGTTTTGATACATCACAAGTTACTAGTATGTCCAATATGTTTTTAAATTGTAAAAACTTAGAAAGCTTAGATTTAAGCAACTTTAACACATCACATGTTACTGATATGTCCAATATGTTTTCAAATTGTAATAAAATACTAACTCTTGACTTGAGCAGTTTTGATACATCAAATACTAAGAATTTATCAAGTATGTTTAGCAGTTGTAAGAAATTAACAACAGTAAATCTAAGCAGTTTCAATACGTCTAAAGTAACGCAAATGACAGCTATGTTTTATTATTGTAATAGCTTAGTAAATCTAGATTTAAGTAATTTTAATACATCACAAGTTACTAGTATGTCCAATATGTTTAATGGTTGCAACAAGTTATCGAATTTAGACTTAAGTAATTTTAATACAAGTAAAGTAATTATGATGGAAAATTTGCTCTATGACTGCTATAATCTTGAGAATATTAATTTAGGTAGCTTTGATACAACTAACGTCATTAATATGTCTAGTATGTTTAATAACTGTAAAAGATTAACATCATTAGATATAAGTAATTTTAAAACCTCTAATGTTCGATACATGAACTATATGTTTGCTAATTGTGATAAAATATCAACTCTGGATTTAAATAATTTCGATACATCCAATGTAACAACTATGGCTGGTATGTTTTATGGGTGCAAGGGGTTAACAAAACTAAATATAAATAATTTTAATACACAAAAGGTAACTGATATGAATCGTATGTTTTCTGGATGTACTTTAACTAGTATTGATATAAGTAACTTTAATACCAGCTCTGTTAAAGATATGGGTGAGATGTTTGCAGGCAGCTCCTTTATTCAATTGAATTTGAATAATTTTAATACATCACAAGTTACTAATATGTCACAAATGTTTAACAGGTGTAGCAAGTTAACTACACTTGACATAAGCAGTTTTGATACTCAGAAAGTAACTATGATGACAGATATGTTTAGTTTTTGCCGAAGTTTAACAAGTTTAAATTTAAGTAATTTTGATACATCAAAAGTTATTAATATGGCAAATATGTTTGAGTGGTGCGATGAGTTAACAAATTTAAATTTGAGCAGCTTTAACACATCGCAGGTTTCTAATATGTCAACTATGTTCAGTTCATGCAAAAAATTAAGTAATTTGGATTTGAGCAATTTTGATACAAGTCAAGTAAAAAGTATGGGAGAGATGTTTTGGAATTGTTATTCTTTAACAAAATTGAATGTTTCTAAATTTACCACTAGCAAAGTAACTAATATGAGTTATATGTTTACAAACTGTAATAGTTTATTAAATCTAAATTTGAGTAGTTTTGATACAAGTAAAGTAACAACCATGGAATGGATGTTTAGTGGATGCAGTGGCTTGACAGAATTAGATTTAAGTTCCTTTAACACTAGCATTCTAACAAATACAGCTTATATGTTTTCTAGATGTACTAACCTACGAACAATAAACTTAAGGAAAGCTGTATTTACAAAGGTAACAAATAGCAGTGACATGTTCGATGGTACAAGTAACCTTACAGTTAAAGTTAAAGACGAGGCTGCCAAAACATTTTTAACAAGTAAATTAGGAAGTCATGGAACAGCTGTAATAGCCTAAGAGTCATTTGACTCTTTTTTTGTTTTCTTAATATTTTAAATAATCTATAAAATACATGTTATAATATAAACATAGAAAGAATTTGATTTATTTTATTAAATAGGAGATGTGAATATGAATAAAAAAGCTTTTACTCTTGTAGAATTATTAGTTACCATTATAATCATTAGTCTTATTGCTCTAATGGGATTTCCATCTCTTCAGCGAATGTTAAATGATAATACCACTAAAGAAATAGAGACTTATGGAAAATCTATGATAGGTGCAGCTAAGATGTATATGCAAAAAGAAGGCCGTGATATAAGTGAAGATAATTCTGCTACAGCATCTCTTGAAGGAGAAGGATATATTATTAAACTTAATACCTTAATAAGTGAAAACTATATAGAAGAGTTTAAACCTTCTAAAAATATAAAGTGTAATATGGAAAATGCCGAAGTAAGAGTAAAAAAAGATACTAAAAACACTTTAAAATACGATTACAAGCTAACCTGTACTTATAAAGATAAAACCTATCAAAAAGACTATGATAAAGAAATAATCAAAAAATAATACTATCTATAATAAGTTTAAAAATTTAAACTTTTTTTCTTGTATAAAATCATCAAAAACGCCCTCTATATAATTAGAAAGAGGAGATAAAATTGACAAAATACTATATTTTTGCTATAATATGTAACTGTCCCGTGATTAAGAGGTGTTATTTATGATGTTTTATAATGAAGACCAAGCAATCAAGGTTTGTATCAGTAATCCAGTAATGATTTTTGAATTAATCAAAGAGGGGTATACAGAAGTAGTAGATAAGATTTTAACTACTAATAAAGAGTTAATTAATACTATAGATGAAAATGGAAATAGTGTTATGATGAGATTACTTAATAAAAAAGATTACAGCATCGTTTTAAAGCATAGTAAAAATAAGTATTGGGACGTAAATCATCAAAACAAAGATAAAAATACATTTGCCCATTTTCTTGTAATGCATAATTATGTAGATATAGCTAAAATATTAGAAATATTATTAAAAAACAAAACATTTATTCCAAACTTAAAAAATAATAAAGGTGAGACTATATTAGATAAAGCCATTGCGGCTGATCAATTATTTACAATAACCAAAATACTAGGAGATAAAAGATTTGATAATATTGATATAATTTCATTTAAATATTTATATAATAAATACATTAAAAACTCATACTATGGAAAATACTCTAAATTAAACAATTTAGAAGTTATAATAAATAGTTTGGAACACAAACAAAAATTACAACCAAAAATGCAAGAATTATTAGAAAAAATCACTACTAATATGGATACTATAAAAAAAGATTTATTAACTAATAAACTAAATAATATTGATATAATTATAAATTCATTAACATAAATAAGTTTAGCAAATTAAACTTATTTTTTTCTTTTGAAACATAACATAATGTGATATAGTTAATAAAGAAGGAGTGATATTGTGAAGAAGAGTATATTTTTATCAATGACATTAATTTTATTATTAGTTACAGGTTGTATGAATAAGACAAAAACATTAGTATGTACTAAAGATATTGGTACTTCATCAATTGACATGACTCAAAGCATCAACATTAAATTTATTGATGATAAAGTTGAAGATATGACTACAACAATAAATGTTAACTTACCAGATAATTATAAATCATATATTAATACATTTAAAACAACTCTAGAAAAAGAATATAAGAGTAAATATGGTAGTTACAAGAATGTAAAATTAAATACAAAAGTAAAAAATGATAATGAAATAGATGTTACAATGTATTTTGATTACAAGAAAATGTCATCATCAGAGAAAAAAGCTTTAAATCTATCAGGTAGTGAAAAGTATTCAGTAAATAAAAAGACATTAGAAGATCAGGGTTTCTCTTGTAAATAAAAATATCTGAAAAAGTCTCATAGACTTTTTTTTCTTTTACTAGTATAATAACTAAAGAAATGGAGTGATAGTATGAATTTACCTAACTATAAAGAAGCAAGAAATAGATTGAAGAATTATCATACTGTGAAGTATGACATAGAAAAGTCAATTATTAACAAATATAGTGGAAAAACATATTTTTTAAAAACATATGGTTGTCAAATGAATGAACATGATAGTGAAAACATAAGGGCTATGCTTGAAGAACTTGGTTTTAAGGCAGTAGAAGATTATACACAAGCAGATTTAATAATGTTAAATACATGTTCAATTAGAGAAAATGCTCATAATAAAGCCTTTGGTATGCTTGGAAGATGTAAAAATCTTAAAGAAGAAAATCCTAATCTTATAGTAGGAATTTGTGGATGTATGGCCCAAGAGGAAGGAGTAGTAAATGAAATCCTTCATAAATATAAATGGGTTAATTTTGTTATGGGAACTCATAATATGTATCGTCTTCCTTATATTTTAGATCAAGCTATAGAAGAAAATAATCAACAAATAGAAGTCTTCTCTAAAGAAGGAGATTTAGTAGAATCAATTCCTGTAAAAAGAGATAATGGTTTTAAGGCTTGGGTAAATATCATTTATGGTTGTGATAAATTTTGTACTTATTGTATAGTACCATATACTAGGGGTGGTGAACGAAGCAGAACAAAAGAAGCTATTTTAGAAGAGATTAAGGGTCTAAGTGCAGCAGGATATAAAGAAGTTACTCTCCTAGGACAAAATGTAAATGCTTATGGCAAAGACTTATATGATAACTATGGTTTAGGAGAATTATTAGAAGATGTTGCTAAGTTAAATATTCCACGAATCACTTTCATGACAAGCCATCCATGGGATTTCACAGATAAAATGATAGATGTAATTGCTTCTCACGAAAATATCTTGCCTTATATTCATTTACCACTTCAATCAGGAAGTAATAAAATATTAAAACTTATGGGTAGAAGATATACTAAAGAAAGTTATCTTGAGTTATTTGATAAAATGAAAAAGAAGATTCCAAATGTTAGTATTTCTACTGATATCATTGTAGGTTTTCCTGGTGAAGATGAAAAAGACTTTGAAGAAACTTTAGAAGTGGTAAATTATTGCAAATACGATAATGCCTTCACATTTATTTATTCCCCAAGAGAAAATACCCCAGCAGCGAAATTAAAAGATAATGTTACACTAGAAGAAAAGGAAAAGCGCTTATATAAGTTAAATGATACAGTAAATAAATACTTTCTAGAAAACAATAAAAAAATGATTGGAAAAATAGAAGAAGTTTTAGTAGAGGGAATATCAGAAAAGAAAAAAGATAACTACTACGGTTATACTAGAAATCATAAATTAATTAACTTTACAGGTGACAATATAAAAGCAGGAGACATTGTAAATGTCGAAGTAACAGATGCTAAAACATGGAGCTTAGATGGAAAATTATCTAAATAGTAATACTATAAAGGCTTTAGAAAAACTTATCAATTACATTAAAGAAAGTAAAGATTATAAAGAATGTCTAAAGTTAAAAAAAGTAATATCAGAGAATAAAGAACTAACTAAAGTAATAAATGAAGTAAGAGTTTCTCAAAAAAAATATGTTCGCTCAAACTTTAAAGAAGAAGAAAAAAAACTAATGGATGAAAAATTAAATCTCCTAAATACAAATAAAACATATACTTTGTACTTATATTACTTAAATAATGTTAACAATATGATTGAACTTATAAAAGATGAGTTGAACGACTACTTTTATAAAGTTACAAATATTCTCTAATTAAATAGTAAAAAAATCCTTTTCATTGCATAAACTACAATGAGGAGGGATATGGTGGCAAGTTATAAGGAAATTGTTACAAAGACGGTTATTGGTAAAGGAAAGAAAACATTTACTGATACAAGACGTAAAAAAATAGAAAACAATCCATCTACTATTCTTGGGTGCTGGGTTATAAATCACAATTTTGAAGGAGTTAAAAATAGGGACAGCGTAACTATCAATGGAAGTTATGATGTCAATGTTTGGTATTCATATGATAATGATACTAAAACAGATGTCTTAAAAGAAACAGTTCCATATACAGAAACAGTACATATAAAAAATAACAGTAATGTCACAAACCAAGAGGCTATCATTCGTAGTCTAAAACAACCAAATTGTATTAAAGTAGATATAGATGGCAACGATATAGTATATACTATTGAAAAAGAATTAGGTATTGAGCTAGTTGGAGATGAGAAAGTAAAAATAGCTATAGATGAAAATGAAGATCCTTGGGATGAAATTATAGATGACGTTAATGACAAACAAATAGATAATGAAGTAGATGAAAACTTTATCAAAGAAGATGAATCTATCTAACTTTTAATAGGAGGGGAAAACTCTTCTTTTTTAGTGTTATACAAAAATGGTTGACAGAGTTAAAAAAATAGTATATATTAATATCATTGAAAGAAAGGAAGGAATTATTATGGCAGTTAAAATACGTTTAACAAGAATGGGAGCAAAGAAGCGTCCATCATACAGAATAGTAGCAACTGATTCACGTCGTCCAAGAGATGGTCAATATATTGAATTAATCGGAACTTATAATCCAGTAGCAGAACCAAAAGCTGTTAACATTAAAGAAGAAGTAGCTATGAAATGGTTAAGAAATGGAGCTGTTCCTACTGATACAGTTCGTAACTTATTTTCTGAGGCTGGAATCATGAAAAAATTTGCTGAAGAAAAAGATAAGAAAGAAGCTTAGTTAATGAATCTAATAGAATTAACAGAATCAATAATTAAATCAATTGTTAAAGATGAAGAAAGCGTCGCAGTTAAAGAATTTCCAAGCGAAGATGAAAATACAATAGATATAGAAGTCCTTGTATCAGAAGATGATCTTGGAAGAGTAATTGGCAAAAATGGTAAGATTGCGAATGCTATTAGAATGCTGGTTCAAGCAAGCAGTAGTCTAAAAGATAACAAATATGTTAAAATTAATATTGATAAGTTTTAGATTAATCTAAAGCTTTTTCTTTTCCTATTTAGAAAGGAGATTATATGTCAGAACAAAAAGATAAAGCCTATTTAACAAGGTTAATTGAAATAAATGATATCAAAGATAAAAGTAATGGAGAAACTTTACCAAATATTTGGGAAATAATAGATCTAATGCAAGAAATGGGAGAAATATTTCAAAGAGAAAGAATTGGCTTAAAATATGAAAATGGCCCTCAGTATGGAACAATATATTATCGTATGAAAGAAGAGATAGATGAATTAATAAAATCTAGTAATGATCTTCTTGAATTACTTGAGTCAAATAAAAGTGTAAACAAAATGTTTAATCTATTATATAAAAAATGTATAAAAGGTGAATTAGCTGTACCAAGTGATGATGAATTAAAATTATTACAAAGAACAACTATCAATGATATGTTTTTTGAATATTATAAAATTATTAATTCAAAAGATGAAGAAATTTATAATAATATGGAACTTTATAATACTTTGAAGTTAAACACTACAGTAATTAAAAAATACTATGGGGATCAAGTGTTAAATGGACAAATAAATTTATTAGAAAACGGCTATATTATTGCGCCTCCTGTCATCTTAGAAAATACTCTTAGAGCAATAGAGGACGAATATATTAATCAGAAAATAATAGAAAATCCATTAAATAAAGTCAAAATAAAAGTAGGAAAAAAGAAATAATCTTTCCTACTTTTATTTTACGCCTGTTAAATCAAACTCAGGGATAAAACTTTCACTACAAGTATCGCCTTCCTGAATAAAGGCATTTTCTACCCCAATATCACAGGCATAATTAATTAACTTGGAATATTCTTCATCACTAACTTTTTTATTTAACTCATCAATTTCTTTTACTTGTTTAAGTGGAGTGTACTGATTCATAATACTAATAAAAATATTATTTCTATATGTTAGGTGTAGATACTCAATAATTTTTTTAGAATCATCTCCTCTACCAGGTAACATTAGATGTCTCACTATAATACCTTTTTTCATTATTCCATTTTTATCATATACAACATTTCCAACTTGCCTATACATCTCTTCAATCGCATCAATTGCGATATTGAAATAATTAGGAGCTTTGGAATACTTTATTGAATACCAATCATCATAATATTTTAAATCAGGTAAATAAATATCGATTAATCCATCTAAAAGCTTTAAGGAACTTACTTTTTCATAAGAACTAGTATTATAGACAATCGGAATTACTAAACCATTTTCTTTTGCTATCTTAATAGCTTGAGCAATTTGGGGTATAAAATGAGTAGGGGTTACCAAATTAATATTGTGTACACCTAAATTCTGTAATTCTATCATTTTATTTGCTAGTTCAAAAACAGTAATTTCCTTTCCAAAATTTTTAGTTGAAATATTATAATTTTGACAAAATATACACTTTAAATTACAACCAGAAAAAAAGATTGCACCAGAACCATTAACTCCAGAAATAGGTGGTTCTTCAAAGTAATGTGGCGCAATTCTTGCCACTACAATTTTATCACTCATTCCACAAAGACCAACTTGTGCTAAACTACGATTTACTTTGCATTCTCTAGGACATATTGTGCAGGATTCCATTAAGTTTTTCATAACATCACCATGAAGATTATAACATTTTTCTTGTAGAAAACAAAGGAGTGTATTATACTATTAATAGAGAAAATGGAGGACCATATGAAAAAAAGAATTTTAAGTGCCATTGTTATGATAATCATATTTATTCCAATTTTATTGATTGGTGGCAAAGCTTTCGTAGTACTAACAAGCTTACTTGCTGCGATGGGATTATATGAATTATTAAAACTTAGATCAAATGAAAATAAAGTACCATTATTTATGAGACTATGTTCTTACTTAATACTTATAATTATTTGTACCAGAAATATTAGTTCCCTAGATTTTAATTATACTCTAGACTATAAAATGATATCATTAATTATCTTTTTATTCCTATTTCCACTTGTATTTTATAATGATAACAAGAAATATAATATTACAGATGCCTTATTTTTAATAGGAAGTGTTTTATTCTTAGGCTTTAGCTTTAATCTATTAATTATAGCAAGAAATTATGATTTATATCGTATTATATATTTACTTCTACTTTCTACCATGACAGATACTTTTGCACTTATTACTGGTAAGTTAGTAGGAAAACATAAACTAGTACCTAAAATATCACCAAATAAAACAATTGAGGGATTACTAGGTGGTGTAATCATGGGAACATTTATTGCCTCATCTTTTTATCACGTATTTATAAATCCTACTATATCCTTAGTAATGATAATTCTTATTACTACAGCTCTAAGTATTGTTGGCCAAATAGGAGACCTAGTATTTTCAATGATAAAAAGATACTATAATAAAAAAGACTTTTCAAACTTAATTCCAGGTCATGGAGGTATACTTGATAGATTTGATAGTATAATATTTATAGCCCTAGCATTTATATTAGTAGCGGATATTTTATAGGAGGACGAAATGACAATTTTAATCAATATTATTATCTTTATTTTAATACTTAGTGTTATAGTAGCTATTCATGAGTTTGGACACTTTATCTTTGCTAAATTAATGGGTGTATATGTTTATGAATACGCTATTGGTATGGGACCTAGAATTTTTAGTTTCAAACCTAAAAAAAGTGAGACAGTATATTCACTTAGAGCAATACCTCTAGGCGGTTTTTGTTCTTTAGCCGGAGAAGATACTGAAAATGATGATGATGAAGAAGTTCCAAAGAACATGCGTTTACAATCAAAAAAACCATGGCAAAGATTTTTAATTATGTTTTTTGGACCTGGATTTAATTTTCTTTTAGCTATCATAATTTTATTTTCCATTGCGCTATTTTGTGGTGGTACAACTTACGATCCAATCATTAATGGTGTGACAAAAAATACACCTGCACATGAGGTTGGCCTTGAAAAGGGCGATAGAATAGTAAAAATTGATAACCATAAAATCAAAACTATTGATGATGTTAGCCTTTATTTAACTGTAGCTGATAAAACAAAAGGTACTACTATCAAAGTAGAAAAAGCAGGAACTGGTAAAGTAGAAGAATATAAAATTAAACCTAAAAAAATAGTTAAAGATAAAAAAACAGGCTATGTTTATGGATTAAGTTTAAAATCAGAAAAGACAAAAGGATTTGTTAATGCTTGCAAATACACATTCGTTAAAACAAATTCCCTATTTAGACAGATGTTTGTTACTATTGAGTCATTATTCACGGGAAAAGTTTCAGTAAATCAACTAAGTGGACCAGTAGGTATTTATTCTATTGTTAGTGAACAAGCAAAAAGTGGTTTTGCTAATTTGATGTATTTAATGGCTTACTTGAGTATCAATGTAGGTTTCTTAAACCTATTACCAATTCCAGCCTTTGATGGTGGACATATCCTATTTATCTTAATAGAACTAATTAGAAGAAAACCTGTAAAACCAGAAGTGGAAAATGCTATTCATACAGTTGGATTATGTTTATTAATGCTACTTATGATTTATGTTACTATTAATGATATTTTTCGAATTGTTTAATCTAATTCCAAAAGAATTAGATTTTTTTTGGAAAAACTATTAATCTGCATTATAATATATATAGAAAAGGAGGAACTGTTTATGTATATAGGAGTGTTAGTTGAATTATCAAATAAAAACATCGATAAAAAATTCATATATTCAGTTCCTAAGGATTTAGAAAAAAATATTAAACTAGGTATTAGAGTAGAAGTACCATTTGGTTATCAACGCCTAGAAGGATTTGTTATTTCTTTTGAAGAAAAACCGGAAATGGAAACAAAGAGTATTATGAGTATCATTGATGAAGATATCATTTTAAATGAAGAACTTTTGAAACTCGGAAAAATAATGCAAGAAGAAACTCTTTCAACACTTATCAGTTGCTACCAAGTGATGTTACCAAAGGCTCTTAAAGCGAGCAGAAAATCATCAGTTTCCAAGAAATATGATATATTCTATGAACTTGTTAAAATACCCGAGAAGACAACAAAAAAACAGGATGAGATAATAGAATTATTTAAGATGCGAAAAATTATTCCTAAAAAAGAATTACAAAAGATATCTGCTAGCAGCTTAAAAACCTTAGAAGCAAATAACGCCCTTCGTGAAATAAAAAAAGAACATTATAGGGTAGCTTTATTAGAAGAAAGAGAAGAAAAAAAGCCCCTTACTATAGACCAAGAAAAAGTGGTAGATGAATTTAGAAATAGTAGCGATAAAGTATACTTACTTCATGGAGTTACTGGTAGTGGAAAAACAGAAGTTTATATGGAACTAATAGAAGATTGCATAAAAGAAAATAAAACATGCATAGTTTTAGTACCTGAAATTAGTTTAACACCTCAAACTATAAGTAGATTTAGCAAAAGATTTGGTTCCCGCATTGCTCTTTTACATAGTGCCTTGTCTGACGGTGAAAGATACGATGAATGGCGCCGAATTAACCGTGGTGAAGTTGATATAGTAATAGGCGCTAGAAGTGCTTTGTTTGCTCCTCTCAAAAATTTGGGTTTAATAGTAATAGATGAACAACACAGTGAATCTTACAAGCAAGATGATTCTAATCCTAGATATGATGCCATTAATATGGCAATTAAAAGAGTAGAATTAAATAAAGGTGCGAAAGTAATTCTTGGTAGTGCCACTCCAACTTTAGATGCCTACGCTAGAGCCTTAAAAAATATATATCACCTTCTAAACCTACCCAAAAGAGTTAATAAGAAACCTTTACCTGAAGTTACATTAGTAGATATGAATCAAGAGTTTAAAAGAAGTGAAGGCCATTTTTCCCTTCTCCTTCTAAATAAGATTAAAGAAAAATTATCTAAAGAAGAACAAGTAATACTTCTTTTAAATAGAAGAGGATATTCAAGTTTTGTCACATGTAAGAACTGTGGCTATACTGTCAAATGTCCGCACTGTGACATTACCTTGACTTATCATAAATCAAGTAACAATTTAAGATGCCACTACTGTGGTTATGCAACTAACATAACAAATATTTGTCCAGAATGTCATGAAAAATCATTAACAACATTAGGCGTAGGTACCGAAAAAATTGAAGAAGAACTACATACATTAATTCCTGCTGCAAAAATACTTCGCATGGACTTTGATACCACCAGTAAAAAAGGTTCACATGCTAAAATGATAGAAGAATTTAAGGAACATAAATATGATATTTTATTAGGTACTCAAATAGTTGCCAAAGGACTTGATTTTGAAAATGTTACTCTAGTTGGCGTAGTAAATGCAGATACCTCTCTTAACATACCAAACTTTAGAAGTAGTGAACAAACATTTTCGCTATTAAGTCAAGTAGCTGGCAGAAGTGGAAGAAGTTCTAAAACAGGAGAAGTAATAATTCAAACCTACAATCCAACACATTACGCTATAGAATGTGTAAAAAATCATGATTATTTAGATTTCTTTAATAAAGAAATGAATATTAGAAGACGCCTAAATTACCCCCCATATTACTATGTAACATATATAAGAGTGAGTGGAAAAGATGACAAAATTTGCTACAAAGAATCCTTAAAAATTGCTCGAATACTACAAAAATACCTAGATAAAACCATTATTTTAGGACCTAGTCCATGTAATGTTTTTAAAATAAATAATACTTTTAGATATGGAATTACTCTAAAGTATAAAAAACAAGATAATCTAAAAGAGATACTAAACCGCATTATTGATGTTTACAAAAGCAATAGGCTTATTGTAATAGATTTAAATTTTAATCCAATAGTATTTGGATAAGGAGGAGAAGTTTTTATGGAAAAGTATAAGAGAATATTATTAAAGGTTAGTGGTGAAAGTCTAGCAGGTGACAACAAAACAGGTATTAACTTTGAGAGAGTATTAGAAATATGCCAAGAAATCAAAGAAGCAAAAGAAAAAACAGAAGTAGAAATTGCCATAGTAGTTGGTGGTGGAAATTTCTGGAGAGGTCGCTGCAATTTACAAATGGATCGTTGTACAGCAGACCATATAGGAATGCTTGCTACCACGATGAATGCCTTAGCACTAGATGATGCTTTTAGACAATTAGGTTGTCCATCGCGAGTTCAAACTGGTATTGAAATGAGACAAATATCAGAATTCTACATCAGAAAAAGAGCTAATCGTCATTTAGATAAAGATAGAATAGTAATCTTTGGCTGTGGAACCGGTAATCCGTTCTTTTCAACAGATACAGCTGCTGCTTTACGTGCTGCTGAAATAAATGCAGATGTAGTCATAAAAGCAACTAATGTAGATGGAATATATACTGCTGATCCTAAAAAAGATAAAAATGCCAAGAAAATCGAGCACCTTACTTATATGGATGTGTTAAACCAAAAGTTAAATGTCATGGATTCTACTGCAACAACTCTATGCATGGATAATAAAATTCCAATAGTTGTTTATAACATGAATGTTAAAGGTAATCTCCTAAAAGTAATTAACCAAGAAAATGTTGGTACAATAGTTACGGAATAATGATAGTAAGACACTAAAACACTTTGCATTTGTCATAAATTTTGATATACTATGAATGTAAATGGTAAGGTGGTGATTCTGTTGTTTGAGAGCTTAAAAAATAAAGACGTTCGTACTTTTTTGCAACAAACATTAACAAAAGATTGCTACAAATCCATTGAACCACCAGAAAGCTTAAAGAATAATTATTATTTAGAAAAAAATTTTGCCTTCTTTATAGCGATGGATGCCATAGTAAAATTTGAACAAGTAATAAATGATAATAATTTAATTGATGAATACATTGAACAATTAAAAAGAATATTCAAAAAATTTACCAACTATAATGATATAAAAAAAGGAATATATCTCTTCCTTGAAAAGGCTCTATCAGAAAAACTAGATATCTCCGGTAAAAGTCCTGAAGAAAAAAGAGCACAGCTTCTTTACTATGTTTATGATAAATATATCGTAAATGGTTATTTCTATTTTGGCTTTTGTTCCAATTATACTAACGAAATAACTTGCCTGGGCCTAAGAAAAGAAAACTTTATCCTAGATGAAAGACTTGAAAAAATAAATCAAATAATAAGTAAGGTTGGTACAGAAAATTTATTTAAAAGGGAAAACACCAGTATCACCGATAATGTTATTGTTGCCCTATACTTTGCATTATTGTCACCTAGTTATATTTCTGATCTGTCAACGAACTCCTATTTAAAATCTAAAAAGTATAATAAAGATTGTCTGTTTTCTAAAAATCTAGATGAAATAAGAAATAATCTTTTAACATTATCTAAAGAAAAAAGATTAAACAATAAAGATACAAGTGATGTTATTAATAACTTTGTTGAAACATATAGCAGTGATAAAGTAAATAATACCAAACCATGCATTGCCCTAATTAAAAGAAGTACTATTTTAAAAAATGAGTTAAAGGATATTCAAGAAATCATCAATAATAAAGATGAGTCAATTGCGTCTTCTCTTTCTCTAATAATGGAAAGTAGATATAATAGTTATGAAATAGAAAATGATATTGCTCCACCAGAAATAAGGATAATAGAACTTCCTGAATATAGTGAGTTTTTACTTGGCCTAAGCAATTTTACCATAGTAAACAAAAATATTGATATTGTACAAGATGATTTTAAAATTTCCGAAGAAGATATTATTAAAAATAAAGAAGTAAATGCCTATGGGGCGGTTTCAGTAGCGATAGTTGGAAGTATATTAATCATAGCAGGTTTAATAATTAGTGTAATATTAAAATTAACATAGAAGGTGATTTAATGATTAAAGTTGTTTTTATCGGAACTCCAGAGTTTAGTGTTCCAATACTAGAAAAGTTAATAGAAAATAAAAAAGATTATTCTGTAGTTGGGGTAGTAAGCCAACCAGATAAAAAAGTTGGTAGAAAACAAATACTAACTCCAAGTCCAGTCTCTAAGGTTGCGCTAGATAATAATATTTTTCTATTACGTCCAGTTAAGATAAAGGAAGAATATACAAAAATAAAAGAGTTAAATCCTGATATTATAATTACATGTGCCTACGGACAAATTATTCCAAAAGATCTTCTAGATTATCCTAAGTATGGTTGCATAAATGTTCATCCATCTTTATTACCTAAATTAAGAGGAGGTGCTCCAGTACATCGAGCTCTAATAAATGGTTTTACAAAAACAGGTGTTACAATCATGTATATGGATGTAGAAATGGATGCTGGAGATATTATTTCTCAAAGATCATTAGATATTTTAGACAGTGATAATCTAGATAGCCTTAATATTAAATTAAGTAATTTAGGAACAGAACTTTTAGTGGAAACATTACCTCACATCATTGATAAAACCTCAAAGCGAATAAAACAAAATCCCAAAGAAGTAACATATGGATATAATATAAAAAAAGAAGAAGAACATATCGATTTTGAAAAAACAAGTAGAGAAGTGTTCAATCAAGTACGAGGCCTAAGTTCTACACCAGGTGCATATGCCACTTTAGATGATAAAGTAATTAAAATATATAGTGGCTATATTGGTAAAGATATAAAAGGTACTCCGGGACAAATAAGTAATTTATATAAAGATGGTATAGGAGTTTTTACTTCATCAGGAGAATACGTTATAACAGAATTACAAGAAGCAGGTAAGAAAAGAATACCAGCAAAAATGTATTTAAATGGTAAAAATAAGGAAGAATTACTTCAGAAAAGATTTAAGTAGGTGAGATTATGTTTAATAACAATGATAACAATAATAAAAAAATGCCAGAAATTTTAAATGACAACAACGTTTTAAAGCAAGTGATATTTTTTGGCTTTTATTTAGTATTTTTTATAATTTTAATACTATTACTTAGAAATGGATATAAAAATAATAAAACTGATACAACTAAGAAGAACACAGGATATAATTATGACTATAATCTAAATAGAGTTATGAATCAAAATTATCACTTTACATATACCGAAAAGATAAATGATACTACAACGATATATGATGGCGATTTAATTGATAATACTATGTCTTACCGAAAAAGTGGAAACATTAGTACAGAATATTATCAAAATAAAGAAGATGTTTATGTTAAAGATTTAAATACTCTAACTTGGCAAAAAACAGAAAACCCTATCAGTTTCTCTAAGCTAACAAATCCTACCATCTTAAAACGTCTAATTACAAGATCAAATTACTTTTCAAAAATTGATTATATAGGTACCACTACTAAAGCATTTACATATCGATTATCCTCATCCCTTATCTATGAAACATTAACTGGTGAAACAAAAGAACTAGACACTCCGGATAACGAAATAATTGTTAAGATAGAAAAAAATGGCACTATAAAATCAATCGAATTAGATTTAACAAACTATTATCAATCGCTAAACCCAGAAATAAAGAGTTATAGTTTACTACTAACATATTCAAAGTTTGGTCAAATAGAGGAAATAGCTAATCCAATTAGTTAGCGATTTCTTTTTTTACTATAATAAGTTATAATAATTACTGAGGTGATAACCGTGACTATATATGATTTAACAAAAGAAGAATTAGAAAACTACTTTCTTGATCATAATGATAAAAAATTTAGAGCGACACAACTATTTAGTTGGTTATATCAAAAAAAGGTAAAAAGCTATGCAGAAATTACTGATATAAAAAAAGAAACATTATCAATGTTAGAAAAGGATCTTCCATTAAAAAGAGTAGAAAAAGTTAATGTAGAACGTGATAAAGATGTTAATAAATATCTTTTTGAACTTTCTGATAAGGAACATATCGAAGCAGTTTTAATGCGCCATGACTATGGCAATAGCATCTGTGTTTCAAGTCAAGTTGGCTGTAATATGGGGTGCAAGTTCTGTGAAAGCGGTCGCAGAAAGAAAGTACGTAATTTAACAGCAGGCGAAATTGTTTCTCAAGTTCTAGAAGTAGAAGAAGACATAAATGAAAGAATAACTCATGTAGTCTTAATGGGAATTGGTGAACCATTTGATAATTATGAGGAAATCATAAAATTCATAAAAATAATTAATGATCCTAAAGGTTTAGCGATTGGAAGTAGACACATAACCGTTTCTACATCCGGAATTATTCCCAAAATAGAAGAATTTAAAAATTTAAATTTACAAGTAAACTTAGCTATTAGTCTTCATGCTCCAAACGATAAACTAAGAACTAGCATTATGCCTATAAATAAAGCTTATCCTCTAGAAAAATTGATTAAATCAGTAAAGGAATATGTTTCCAAAACGAATAGAAGAGTAACTTTTGAATATATTATGTTGAAAAATGTTAATGATACTGAAGAATGTGCTAAGGAATTGAGTAACTTGTTAAAAAATATTAATTGTTATGTCAATCTCATTCCTTATAATGAAACAGAAAATATAGAGTATGAACGTAGTAATATGTTTCAAATTATGAAATTTTATGATATACTAAAGAAAAATAATGTTAATGTAACAATAAGAAGAGAATTTGGTTCAAAGATTAGTGCTGCATGCGGACAACTTCGAAGCAAAAAGGAGGAACTATGAAATCTTTTTATTTAACTGATGCTGGTAAAGTTCGTGATCATAACGAAGATAGCGTCATAATTGTAAAAAATAAAAATAATGAATGTTTGATGGCCATTGCCGATGGAATGGGTGGACATTCTGCCGGAGAAGTAGCTAGTAGTATAGCCATCGGATATCTAGGAAAACACTTCCAGGAAACATTTCTAAATTTATCAAAAGTAGATGCTGTTGAATGGATTAGAAATAGTACAAATGAAATAAACTCTCTAATTTTTCAGCATGAAAAAACACACCCTGAAAGTAAGGGAATGGGAACAACTTTAGTTTTAGCAATTATTACCGAAGACTACATTTTATTTGGTAATGTAGGCGATTCATCTGGATATGTTATGAAAGATAATAAGTTGCATAAAGTAACATATGACCACACACTTGTTAATTTATTAGTAAGTGCCGGAGAATTAACTAAAGAAGAGGCTAAAGAACATCCTAAGAAAAACGTTTTAATGAAAGCACTTGGTGCTAATGATCCAGTTGAAATAGATGTTTTTGACTGTGATATGGAAATAGATGAAATACTTCTATGTAGTGATGGCCTAACAAACATGTTAGAAAATGACCAAATAGAACGAGTACTACTAGGAGATAGTGGACCAAAAGAAAAGGTTGAAAAACTTATTATTAAAGCTAACAACAGAGGGGGAACAGATAATATTTCAATTGCATACTTAGTACGTGAAGAAGGTGAATTATAGTGATAACAAAGGGGCAAAAAATAAATGATCGCTATGAAATAGTTCGTAGTATTGGCGAAGGTGGAATGGCGAATGTATATTTAGGCTATGATACAATTTTAGATAGAAATGTAGCAATAAAAGTATTAAGAGGTGATCTATCTAATGATGAAAAATTCGTTAGAAGATTTCAACGTGAGGCTTTGTCTGCTTCATCTCTTTCTCATCCTAATATTGTTGAAATGTATGATGTAGGTGAAGATAACGGAATATACTATATCGTTATGGAATACATTGAGGGTCAAACATTAAAACAACTTCTAAAAAGAAGAGGTAGCTTAACTTTAAGCGAAGCCATTGATATTATGCTTCAAATAACTGAGGGAATGGCCCATGCTCATGATAGTTATATCATCCATAGAGACCTAAAACCTCAAAATATTATGATTCAAGATGATGGACAAATAAAGATTACAGACTTTGGAATAGCTATGGCTCTTAATTCCACTCAATTGACTCAAACAAATTCAGTAATGGGTTCAGTTCATTATCTTCCACCAGAACAAGCTGCTGGTAAAGGATCAACAATAAAAAGTGATATCTATTCAATGGGAATAATTTTTTATGAGTTATTAACCGGTAGTCTTCCATTCAAGGGAGAAAATGCTGTCGAAATAGCCTTAAAGCAAATGAAAGAACCACTTCCTGATTTAAGAGAAGATAATCCTAGTATTCCAATGAGTGTGGAAAACGTTATCATCAAGGCAACAGCTAAAAATCCTAAAAATAGATATAGTGATTCTAGAGCGATGCATGATGATCTTTTAACAGTATTAGATGATGACAGAATAAATGAAGAAAAATATCGTTATCCATATCCTGAACATGAAGAAAATACTAAAACAATCAAAAAACTAGAAGAGGTAAAGGAAGACGAAGAAAAAATAGCCGAGAAAATAGAGGATACAGAAGATAAGAAGAGTAAAAAAATAATAATAATTCTAGGAATAATCTTTACAGGAATATTACTAATCTTAATAGTAGTGGCCTTAGTTATCCCTAAATTAACAGTAACAAAGGCTATAGAAGTACCAGACGTTAAAAATATGACAGTAAGTAAAGCAGAAAAAACACTACAAGATAAAGGCTTTGAAGTTAATACTAAAATAAAAACAGTTACAGACGAAAATGTCAAGAAAAATAGAGTTGTAAAAACTGATCCTGAAGCTGGTAGAAGTATCAAAAAAGGAACTAAGATAACAATTTATAAATCTGCTGGTGTAAAAACATATACTTTAGAAAACTATGTAGAAAAAAATTATAATGATAGTATGAGTGCCTTACAAGGATATGGTTTGAAAGTAACCTTGACAAAGGTTGATCCAGATAATACAACTTGTAAATATATAGGACAGGATGTAGTAATTGAACAATCACTATCTGAAGGCTCTGAAATTAAAAAGGGCGACTCTATCATATTTAAAATACTAAATCCAGTAGTATTCCCTGATTGGCAGAATCAAACTCAAGAAACTGTCTCAGCTTGGTGCAATAACAATTGTGTTACTCTAAATGTTAATTATCAAGAAACAGCCGATGAAAGTCAGGTTGGAAAAGTAATTAGTCAAACACGACCAAAAGGTGCTACTGTTAAAAATAATGATAGTGTAACAATAACAATCGGTAAAAAATCACAAGTAGTAACCGAAACAAAAACATGTGTTTCAACAACAGATTCTACTAAAACAAAAACAGTAGGAAAAGATGAGACATGTCCAACAGGATATAAAGAAAAAACAGATACAACAACACAAAAGCCAAGCGATAGCAGCACAACAAATTAATATAAGAAAGGTTTTTTATGGAAGGACAAATAGTAAAAATTATAAGACAATCACATATTGTTAATTGCGACAACGAAAATTATGCATGTCATTGTAGAGGGAAAATAAGAAACAAAAATATAGTTCCTCTAGTCGGTGATTACTGCATATTCTCAAAAGAAAATAAAACTATTGAAGAAATCCTTCCTCGAAAAAACGAGTTTAAAAGACCACCAGTAAGTAATATAGATCAAGCAATAATTGTTACTAGTCTTGTAAGTCCTGCTTTTTCAACAAACCTGTTAGATAGATTTTTAACAACCATGGAGTTACATAACATAGAATCTATAATATGTGTAACAAAAGAAGACATTACCCCACAGGATGAATTAGAAAAATTAAAACCTATTTTAAAATACTATGAAAATATTGGCTATAAAGTAATATCTAATAAAGACATTGAGTCCTTAAAACAACTGTTGGAAGGAAAAGTTAGTGTGTTTACCGGTCAAACAGGTGCAGGAAAGTCAACTTTAATAAATAAAATAATCCCTGATTTAAATCTTGAAACAGGAGAAATTTCAAAATCCTTAGGAAGAGGAAAACACACGACAAGAGTAGTAAGCTTATTTAATGTTCAAAATGGAATGGTTTTAGATACTCCAGGCTTTTCTTCACTAGAGTTTGAAGATTCATCAAGAAAAGAAATAGAAAATACCTTTAAAGAGTTCAAAAATTATCAATGTGAATACACAAGTTGTACTCATACTAAGGAACAGGAATGTTCCATAAGAAAAGCAGTTGATAATAACGAAATATTGAAATCACGATATGAAGATTATCTTAAATTTATAGAAAAGAGGCGATAAAATGTTAATTTCTACATCATTTTTAAGTAGTATGAACCCAGCTCGCGATTTAAAACTATTAAATGAAACAGACACCGATTATATCCATGTAGATGTTATGGATGGAATATTTGTTCCAGGAAGGACTATGCCATTTAAGGAAATGCGAAAAATATATAAATATACATCTAAAAGATTAGATGTTCATTTAATGGTAGAAGATGCAAGTAAACTAATTACTAAATATGCTAATTTAAACGCTGAATATATAACTATTCACGTGGAAAGTGAAAACGTTGAACAAAATTTAAAACTAATAAAAAAATATGCCATTAAAGCAGGAATCGCAATTAATCCAGAAACAAAGGTTAAAGAGTTAGTTCCATATCTTCCTTTAGTAGATTTAATCTTAGTTATGAGTGTTGAACCAGGAAAAGGCGGACAAGCCTTCTTACCAAAAACTAAAAATAAAATTAAAGAAATCAGTAAATTAATCCAGGAACATAAATCTAAAGCGATTATCAGTGTTGATGGTGGAATTAATGATGAAACAAAGAAAAATTGTATAGAGGCATCTCAGTTAGTATCAGGAAGTTACATTCTTTCTGGAGACGATTATCAAGAAAGAATTAATTCATTAAGATAAGGAGAAAACTATGAATGAGCCAAATAATAATTTAGGAAACAATATTGAAACATTATCAACAAATAGTAACACCAATAAACCTATTCAAAATCAGTCTGTTAGTAGTAATGTTCCACCAACCATAAACCAACCAGAAATACTTCAACCACAACAACAGGCCACTAATAATCAAACTCCACCCAAAAAAGGAGGCAATTTCAAATACATTTTGGCCTTTATATTCCTAATTGCCATACTAGCATTTGTGTTCTTTTTACCTGAAATTTCAATGTATGTAGAATCAAAAAAACAAAACACAGGTTCTACTGGCACAAGTACTAAAGAAATCGAAAACGGAATACTAACATGTAGTTTTGAAAAAGATAGTGATGAAACAAATACATACTATGAAATAGACTTCAAATTCACCAATAAGAAATTAATTACTTCTAATTTAGTTACAACAATAGAAAGTACCAACGAAACATATCTTGCTACTAAAAAGGCAGCATGTGATATGGCTTCTGCAACATCCTTTGATGTTACTGGCATAAATACAAGTTGTAGCCTATCATTAGATATTTTAACAATTAGTGAAAGTTATACTCATAAAGATATAGATAAATCAGCTATGTCAAAGTATGTTGAAGCAAGTGGAACAGCACCTGAATTCAACTATCAGAAAAATATTTATGATATCAAAACAAAAATGGAAAAGAGCGGTTATGACTGTTCAATCAGTTCGCAAGTAGAATAGTATGAAAAAAATAATTAACATAACAAATATATTTTTATTTTTAATAATAGTTTCTCTCATCTATCATATAGGTAGACAAACTAATAATACTTATAAGGCCGTAATAACAAATGATTTAAAGTCTATAAATACCACTAAATTAAACGTTGTAACACCAACTAATAAAGGCACTGAAAAGGAAACATCAGACAAAGAAGAAGTAAAAACAGATGACTCACCAAAAATAGAAATAAATACAAAAAAAGAAGTCACAACTGATAATTCTAAAGAAATAGCCCAGAAAAATGTTATACCTAAAACAAGTGAAAATGATAATGAGATTCGCGTTGGAACAGTATTAACAGGAAATATGACCGCCTATGGGCGAGACTGTTGTAGTAGTGATGTAGAGCAACAAGGAAAAACATCATCGGGGTATAACTTAAGAATTAACGGCAAAACTTATCACGATAAACAATATGGTGAACTTAGAATTTTAGCATCAGATAAATCATTTCCACTATATTCCGTAATTAAAATAACGGATCCCAAAGATGGAATTTATAATGCAATCGTTTTAGATCGGGCAGGATCAAATATCGGAATTAACAAGAAATATTTATTTGATTTAGTAGTAGAAAGTCAAGAATATGCCAGATTAAGTTATGGAATACACTCAAATGTTAAATTTGAAGTATTACGTTTAGGAAAATAACAATAGAAAAGTATAAGCTTTTCTTTTTTACTGAAAATACATGGAGGATAAAATGAACGAAGTAATAATAGAACAAATAGCGCAAGAACAAGGAATTACAAAAAAACAGGTAGAAACAGTTTTAGAGCTTTTAAAAGAGGGGAACACTATCCCTTTCATAGCGCGTTATAGAAAGGAAAAAACAAATGCTCTAGATGAAGAACAAATTAGAAAAATCAATGAGGTTTATGAATATCAACTAAATTTATTAGCACGTAAAGAAGATGTTATTAGATTAATAGATGAAAAACAAATGTTAACTGAAGAATTAAGAGAAAACATCATGAAATGTAGTCGTTTAGTAGAAGTAGAGGATCTATATAGACCGTTTAAAGAAAAGAAAAAGACTAAAGCAACAGAAGCAATAGCTTTAGGGTTAGAACCACTTGCCAAAATAATAATGTCCTTTCCCACAAAGGGTGATTTAAATACCTTAACCTCTAAATTTATAAATGATAAAGTAAAAACACTAGAAGAGGCAATAAAAAATGCCAGTTACATAATAGCTGAGTGGATTAGTGATAATGCCAGCTATAGAAAATTTATTAGAGACTTTATTTATAAAAATGGAACAGTAATAACTAAGAAAAAGAAGAATGCTGTTGACGAAAAAAATACCTACGAAATGTATTACGAATATAGTGAAACAATTAAATATATTAAACCTCACCGTATTATGGCTATTAATAGAGCAGAAAAAGAGGGTGTAATCTCAGTTAATATTGATTATGATAATGATAAAATAATTGAATATCTAGAAAAAAGAATTATTAAAAATAAAGAATCTTACGTAACTGAAATTGTAAAAGAAAGTATAAAAGATTCTCTAAAAAGATTAATTTTACCAAGTGCAGAAAGAGAAATAAGAGCTGACTTAAAAGAAAAAGCTGAAATCACCGCTATCGATAATTTTTCAAGTAATGTAGAACATTTACTTCTAACACCACCAATCAAAGAAAAAGTAGTCCTAGGATATGATCCAGCCTTTAGAACTGGTTGTAAACTTGCTGTTCTTGATAAAACTGGAAAGCCATTAGAAATTGCCGTAATTTATCCAACTGAACCACATAATAAAATTGAAGAAAGTAAAAAGAAAGTACTAGAATTGATTGATAAATATAATGTTGATGTTATCGCTATAGGTAATGGAACAGCCTCAAGAGAAAGTGAAGCGTTCATAGCGGATACTATAAAAGACTGTAAAAGAAAAGTAGAATATATAATAGTAAGTGAAGCAGGAGCTTCAGTTTATTCAGCAAGTAAATTAGCTATTTCAGAGTTTCCAGATTTAACTGTTGAAAAAAGAAGTGCTATAAGTATTGGTAGAAGATTACAAGATAGTCTTTCTGAACTTGTAAAAATAGATCCAAAAAGTATTGGAGTAGGTCTATATCAACATGATGTAACACCTAAAAAACTTGATGAATCTCTCGACTTTGTTGTAAGTAAAGCTGTAAATTCCGTAGGTGTAAACATTAATACCGCAAGTCGTTCACTTTTAACATATGTATCTGGCCTTAATAAAAAATCAATAGACGAAATATTAAATAGTCGTGATAAACTTGGAAAATTTGAAACAAGAGAAGATGTAAAGAAACTAAAATCTATGACTCCTAAAGTGTATGAACAAGCAATTGGTTTTATGAGAATAATAGATGGAAAAAATCCTTTAGATAGAACAAGTATCCACCCAGAAAGTTATGATGCTGCCAAAAAATTATTAGATATTATGGGCTTCAGTATTAATGATATTGGTAGTGAAAAACTAAAAAGCTCTCTAAATATAGATATCGATGAATATAGTAAAAAACTAGGAATAGATAAATACACATTAAAAGATATTATAGATTCACTAGCATCTCCTGAAAGAGATCCAAGAGATGAAATGCCTAAACCAATTTTAAGAAGTGATGTCTTACATATCGAAGATTTACATGTCGGGGATAAACTACAAGGTACAGTTAGAAACGTAGTTGATTTTGGGCTATTTATAGACATAGGATTACACGATGATGGACTTGCTCATATTTCTAAACTAAGTAAAAACTACATTAAACACCCATCAGAGCTCTTTAGTGTAGGAGATATTGTAGATTGTTATGTAGATAGTATTAATGCTGAAAAGGGAAAAATAAACCTATCATTGCTAGCTAATTAATTTAACAAAATAAGGTTCACCTATTGTTATTTTTTCATTTTTTTGGTTAAATATAGGTATATAGTAGGAGGAGTGTATGAATAAAAAAGAAAAAAGGGAACAGGGTATTGATAAAAAAACAATTGGATTACAAAAATATAGAAGAATGACATTAAATCTAATAGTAATTCTATTATTTCTATCAATATGGACAACAATGATTAATAACATTGATTGGAAATTTAGTGATATTGCAATGGAGATGATTAGTCTCATCATAATCGCAATAGTTGGAATGTTTTCAAATGTAGATAATGGCTTTCCATTATTTCACTTTAGAAGACTAAGAATGACACATGAGAGATTAGTATCTGTATTAATAGGATTATTCTTCCCATTAGTATTTATCTTATATATTATGGTTACAAATAATAATTTTATGAAATATATAGGAAGTATATCTTTACATAATTTTATTACACTGGCAACACTAGCTTGTCCAGTAGTTATATTAATATCTTTAGTCATATATATTGGATATATCATTCTTGAACCAAGAAGTAAGAGAAAAAAAGAACCTAGATATAAAGATGAAATAGAAATGAAATTAGATAGTTATAAGAAAACAACTCTAAACTTATTAACCACAACATCACTTATTTCTATTTGGATAAAAATAGGGTTCAATCAAAATTGGATAATAGAAAATATCAATACTGAAATAATATTATTAATAATAATCGCAGTCATGAAAATAGTTGGTAATGTTGATAATAAATTGGCATGGAACTATTGTGAAAATAAAAAACTAGATAAACAATTCTATTTCACTTTATCTATACCATACATCTTAGTATTCTTATTTTTCCTTGTAAGTACAAATTTTAGAGATAAAGTATTATTAATCGGATTTAAAGGATTAATTTCAATATTAGTATGTATTTTCCCAATAATACTACTAGTAGCGCTACTATTATATTTTGCTTCTAAAACGTCTAATAAAAATTTCCTAAAAGAAGCAGGAAAGAGTCTTGAAAAAAGAAAAGAAAATATAATAATCACTTTATCTATAACATTAATCAGTTTAGTAATATTATTTATTTATATAATAAATTTTGTTATTGAAGTATTAACAATGCAAATATTATCACAAATTATTCTTTTATTAATACCATTAGGTGTTATAATATACTTAGTTTTATATTATTCATTAATAGATATTAATAAATAAAATAAAGCATCCTAAGGGATGCTTTAATAATTTAAAGGAGAAATAGTATGAAAAAATTAAAGTTAAAGGGAAAAGATATTAAACCACTATTAGAATGGGATGGTCCTAGTGGATGTATAGCAACAGATAAAATAACGGTAGAAGGCTTCAAGATAGGGTATATGTATAGAGAAAAACCAAATCCAAAATATCCAGATAGTGGCTGGAGATTCTTTCAAGGAGAGGAAAGCGATGAATATATCAAGGATGTTAAAAACTCTGGCATTTATGACCTTAATACTATTTGTAATTATGATCCATCCATCATTCCATTATTGAAATCACCATATGGTGTATGTTATTACAGAGATAAAATGGGAACATTTAGGGGAGAAAAATTAAAATAATAAAAAAATTAGCAAAAAACATTGACAATATTTATAAATTTAGTATAATTAATATTGTCTACTGAATGCGGATGTAGTTTAATGGTAGAACCTCAGCCTTCCAAGCTGACTACGTGGGTTCGATTCCCATCATCCGCTCCATTGAGAGAATTACTCACACTTTGTGTGAGTTTTATTTTTATAGAATATCCTATATCACTTGTTGATATGGGATTTTTTCATATATGAAAGGAGGATTAACAAATGAAAATAACCATAGAACATTTAGAATTTCCTTTAAGTGTTAAGGATAAAATTACTAAAATACCTAAAATATCGAAATTACATTTAAGTTTTATATCTGGTAAAAATATTCATTTTGATAAAACTAACCTATCTATAAAAGAACCGCATAAGATTATTATCAGTAATGAATCAATTTGTTTAATCTTAATTTCTTATGACGATGATAACAACTTATATTTAAAAGATAGTCATGAAATTATAACTCTAAGTAGATTGTCCAATCTAGTTTTAAAAATGCAAGAAATGAAAAACTTTTAAATCTTATTTTTCCTTATTTTATAAGTGATTAAAAACCATTATGATATATTTTTTGAAATGGATGTCCGTTGACTGTCCTGGCAAAATATGGTATTATGATAATATACGAAGATTGTAAATAATCGTATATTTTAAGTATTTTGTAGTTCTTAACACAAGGGAAATTCTCTTGTGTTTTTTGTCGTTCAAAATTAAAAATTGAAAGGAGAAAAAAGCTATGAACGAAGAAAAAAAGAACGTTATTGCCGGACTATATCCTCGTGTTTCGACCGATGATCAAGTCCGTGAAGGATTTAGTTTAGATGAGCAAGAAAAAGAAATGAAAAAATTATGTATGTATAAGAACTATCAAATTTATAAGGTGTATCGTGAAGAAGGAGTTTCAGCAAAAAATATGAATCGTCCTAAATTTCAAGAAATGATTCAGGATTTAAAAGATGGAAAGATTAATAGAATTATTGTTTATAAATTAGATAGACTTACAAGATCAATTCAAGACTTAGAGGTTATTTGTAAACTTATTGAAAAATATCATTGTAGCCTAGATAGTGTTAGTGAAGAAATTAACACAGATACTGCTACGGGTGTATTCTTTATAAGAATGACTACTATACTTGCTCAACTTGAAATTGAAAGAACTTCAGAAAGAACTAAATTTGGATTGAAAGGCGCTGCAAAAAATGGACACTTTTGTGGTAAAGCCCCTATTGGTTATAGAAAAATCAATAAGGAATTAGTCATTGATGATTTAGAAAGTGAGGTGGTAAAAGAAATATTTGATGACTATGTTAATGGATTATCAGTTTGTACTATTACTAAAAAATTAAATAATAAAAATGCACTTAATAGAAATTGGAGAACTACTACTATTGATAGAATGCTATCCAATTATATTTATTGTGGGGATTATTTATACGGAAAAAGAGCAAAAAATATGAAACCAATTCATTTAGAAGATATATGCCCTGCTATCATTGATAAAGAAACTTTTAAAATGGTACAAACACAAAAAGAAAGAAATTTAAAGAACTATACTAGAAAGCACACTTATGTTTATATGCAGAAAATAGTTTGTTCTAAGTGTAACAAAATCATGGGTGGATCTTCTACTACTTCAAAGAATAAACCTACTCAGATTTATTATAAATGTAATTGTTGTAATACTAGAATTAACGAAAAGAAAATTGAAAAACCTTTAATGTTATTTTTAAATGATATGTTAGATTATTATCTACTTATTGATAATAACTTTAAATCCTTTTTTAATGAAGATTTAAGCATTGAAATAAACAAATATAATAAAATGCTAGATAAATGCAATAAGAAACTAAAAAAGATAAAAGAAGCCTATTTAGATGACTTAATAGATAAAGATGAATTTATAACAGAAGAAAAAACTATAAAATCACAAATAAATGATTTAGAATTCAAACTTAATCATTTAAATAATGCTAACAATAATGAAAATCACAAACAAGAATTAAATCTATATTATAATTTATTTCAATTAGAGAAAATGAAATATAAATCTTATTATGCTAGAAAGAATGGATTATGGAATAAACTTACTAAAGAACAAAAATCAAAACTAATTATGAAATATATAGACTCTATTGAAATAGAAAAAGTTAAAGATGAAATAGTTATCAAAAAGATAAATATTAATAAAAAAGAAATTATGAATATTGGCTATATGTTTAGAAATGATTGTTTTGATATGGCAATTAATATTAATGATAGAGATGTTATTTTATCTAATGAAAAGACTAAAGAAGATATAAATAAATATATTACTTCATTAAGTAAGTTTTATAACATCTCACCTATTACAATAGAAAAAGATAAATTAAATCTTGATGAATTAGATAATAATAACAATCTACTACAGATAATTCCTAATAAAAAGAATTATAAATTCGATAAGGATAAATACACTTTATTGCTAATAAATGGCTAAAATATGATAAAATTATATTAGTAATGGAGGTTTTATAGTGAATCAGTTATATTCAATATGTTGGAACATTACGAATAAATGTAATGAAAATTGTAAATTTTGTTATAGAAAAATGCGTAATGATAATTCTTTACAAAATAATAAAAAAATATTTGATAATATTTCAAAAATAAAAATTGATAAAATAACTTTCTCTGGTGGTGAACCACTTTTATATGAAAATTTATTTGAATTAGCAAATTATATAAAACAAAAAAATCCACAAATAAAATTATCTATAACTACAAATGGCCAATCAATAGATGAAGATATTTTTAATAAAATTTTAAATACATTTGATTGGATTTCATTTTCTATTGATAGTTCAAATATAGATATTAATGATAAAATTGGAAGAGGAAAAAATCACTTAGAAAAAATAATTAGTTTACTTGATGCATTTAATGGTAAAATAAAAATAAAAATTAACACAGTAGCAACAAAATACAGCATTGATGATTTAGAAAATATTTATAGTTTAATTTCTAAATATAATATTAGTAGATGGAAAATATTTAGGTTTTATCCTTTAAGAAAAGGAAAAGAAAATGAACAATTATTTTATTTAAACGATTCAGAATCTCAATTAGTAGAAGATTTTGTAAACAAAATGCAAAATGAAAATACAAAAATAAAAACTCATAATAATGATTTAAAAGAATTTACTACATCATACTTTAATATATATCCAGATGGTAGTATAGAAAATAGTAAAGATGAAGATATCGGTAATTTATTAAACGATGATATATTGACTATATTAGATATTAAACAGAAAGAATTGATTAATCATAATTTAAGAAAAAACGAAATTTAATATGATAAAATAGTTAAATGGAACGGAGATGATATTAGTGAAATTTATAAGAACAATAGATTTATGGACTGAGCAAAATCCAAACCATATCGAATGTTTTAGTGGTGCATTTGTTGATGGATTTGAAAATGGGAATATTCCTTTTAACTCTTATAAAATTGTGAGAAATTGCAATTGTATTATAAGTAGCAATCAAGATAATTTAAATATCAGTAATAAGCATAATGCTATAATTTTTTGCAAAGACGATGTACCTGTAAGATTAATAGTAATTAATAAAGAAACTAATATAGATAAATGTATAAATGAAGCATTAAATCAATCTTTTAATAATTTAACATTAAAAGATATACATACTCTTCATTCTATAACAGCAACAGATATTAATTTGAATGAACAATCAATTCATAATAGTTCAGATAAATCTAAAGAAATTGATGTAGGTTCATGTGATCGACCTAGTTTATTAGAATGTATGTTAGAAGGTAGTTATACTCAAAGTGATACAGGTTATGGTAAAAGTAATAGTGATAATAGTTATACTTTTATTCCAAATCTTTCTATAGAATATAAACTTATAACCGATACTGAATGTTTTAAAATTGAACATCATTGTGCATTTATAAATCAAAATATGACAAGAATTATTCCATTACAAGATAATTCTTCATTAGACATTGAAATGATAAGTAGTGAATTTAGTAAGATGGATACTCAAACAAAGAAAAAATAATAATACAAATTTGAACACAGAAATGTGTTCTTTTTTTGTGCCTTGGTGGTGGAAAGGAGATGACAATTATTAACTACTTTTTTGAAATAGTAGTACCACAAATTCTTGAATATTTTAAGGAAGGTAAAGAAGAAATTCCTAATTATCTTATGCTAGAAGTTTTAAAAAAAGATAAACAATATCAAGAACAAATTGAAAAAATTTTAGAATTATCTAAAGAAGAAAATAACAATAATCAGAAAGGAGAATAATTAATGAGTTATGCAATTTTTAGAGGTGAAGGAATTAAAACAATACATGAATTATCACAAAGAGGCAGTCATAATGAAAGAACAAAAGATAAATACAAATCTAATCCTAATATTAGGATTGAAGATAGTAAAAATAATATTGAAATAATAAAATGTAATAATTATGCAGAGAAATTTTATGAAATAACAAAAGAATATCAAAAAGAACATTCCGAAAGAATGAAGAACATGAGAGCCGATAGGAAAAAGTCTTTTTATGATATGGTAAATAATTCTAAAAGTGTTGTTGCTGATGAAATGATATTCACAAGTGATAAAGATTTCTTTAAAAATTTGAGTAAAGAAGAACTTATGAGATGGGCAAACGAAACTATGAATTTTATTTATGAAGATTTAGGGTATACAAAAGAACAAATCTTACATGCTGTTATCCATATGGATGAAAAAGTACCCCATTTACACTGTGTTGTTGTACCACTTGTTCGAAAATTTGATAAACGAACTGGTACAACTAAATACACAATTTCTAAACGCACATACATTAAATCTGATATTCATTTAACTGAATTACAAGATAAATATCACGAACGTTTAACCAAGAAAGGATTTAAATTAGAACGAGGAGAAAAACACACAGGAGTTAAACATTTATCAATGGGACAATTTAAAAATGTTGCTAGATATTATGATAGACAAGCATTTAGAAGTAAGAAAAAAATAGAAGAACAATACTGGAAAATAAAAGGTTCATTACAAAATTCTAAAAAGAAAGCACTAACTGATAAAGTAATTATTGATGGAGAAATTTATCATATTCTATTAAATTTTCTAGACATGTATAGTGAAGAAATTCAAAATATGGTAACAAGTAAAACATTTGTTGAAAGTTTAAATGAATTCACTTGTGATTATAAAACATTAGAAAGAAAATACAAAAATAGTCTTATTGATATTAATTTTTTAGAAGATGAGAATGGTAAATTACACGAAGATAAAACTAATTTACTAAATTTTATTAATCATTTGTTGTTAATTTTAAAAGAATTTTTTAGAGAAATTTTATTATCTAATGATAAAAAGAAGAAAGAAAAAACACTAGATATTTTAAAGGGATGTTATGATAATGACTTATACAAGTCTACAGATTTAAAAGAAATTTCTAAAGATACTGATAATGAAACAGAAATAAATATTTTTATAAATAAAGAATCATTAGAAAAAGACTACGATATTTTTTTAAAGTCGTAGTCTTTGATACATACTAAATTTTTGATAATTTAGAAACGCACTTGCAAATTGACATAGTCAATTAGCGTGCTTACACATATTATTGCTATAATAGTTAGCCTATTCCAATAGGATGTTTTTCTTCTACATTCTCTGTCACAAGAATAGTTTCGGAAATTGACTCATCAGTAGAAGAATCATCAAATTCAAAATAATCATCTAAATTTAAGCCTATCAAATTTCTAGTATATGAGTTTCTAGTATGATCTACATATTTTTTCATTTCTTCATTGTCAGAAGATTTCAAAAATTTTTGAACAGAAGAAATAACATGGAATATTTCATAAGATACATTTCCTTCTATCCCTTCATCAATTATTTCTTTGATTTTTAATATATGATTTTCAGTTACAAAATCTGAAAAGCCTAATATTTCAGAAGATTCTTTTAAGAATTTAAAACTTTCTAAAATTTCTTCGTAACTTGGATTGTTTCTTCGACTTGTTTTAACAATATGTTTGTGAGCTTCTCTAAGTTTTGATTTTTTTTCATCTGGTAACAATAATTCTTCAATTCCAATAGTATTTGTTAATGATATTCCAAAGAATCTTAACCTTAAATCTAACTCTATTCTAAAGATTTTATTAATAATTGAATTTAAAATGATTAATTCTTTCAAATTACTTAAATGATCTAAAGCATCTCTAAATAGTGTGATGTCATCTGTTTTAATATAATTTAATGGAATCGAATCTATTTGATTTTCGTTAAGTTTAAAAATTCCTGTTATTGCCTTCATACTTTCATTTTCAAAAATATTAGAAACTTGAATATAAAGATAAGATATATCATGTGTTAAAATTATTAATTTTGTAGTCTTTTCATCAAATCTTTGAATAAGTTTTGATATTAAGTATTGTTTAAATAAAATATAACTTGTTATATCTAACGAAACTACTGGATCATCTATAACTATAATTTTATTTTTTAAATCTTGTTCTTCCAAATAGTTCATAAATATTGCTAAAGCTAATTTGTGTTTTTGGCCATCACTTAATTCATTAACATTTTGATGATTTTTTAAAGAATAAGTAAACTTATGTGGAGTTGAACGCTTATCAACTGAAATTTCAATACTCTTGTTTAATCCAAAATCTTTAAATTTATCATTTATTTTGTTTGCAATGATATTTCCTTTTTCATCCATTAATTTATCAGCTAATTCTAATTTTTCTTTTTTTATCAATGCTATATTTTTTGTGCTATTAAAATAAAATCCTAAAATATTCTTTTTCTGTTCTAAAGTATAATTTACTAAATTATTAATTAATTCATTTCTCTCTAAAAGTTCTTTTTTAGGCAAATCAAATTTAAAATCTAATAATGTAAAAATATTATTTGAAACTTCTTCGTATTTTGTTTCTAAATATTTTATAGTATTTTCTACACATGTTATCACTTCTTTATCAACTTCTATAAAACGTTTCTCATTTACTAATGTCTTGCAATATTCGATATCACTCTTTAATAAAGATAAGATTTTGCTTTTAACTTGTATGTGTTGGTTTGAAAATATTTTTTTCCATTTTTCTATTGCAGTTGAAATTTCTGTATTCCCACAAAATAAACAACTATCCCTGTTTTCATGAAGTGAATACCAATCCTTAATCTTTTCTCTAATTTCATTATTTATATTGTCTTCCTTATATATTTTTTCTATTTCCGTTATTAGTTTTTGCTGTTTGTTTAATTCGTCAATCTTTATATTTATACTTTTTAAATATTCATGATTTTCTTTTAAAATTATTTCAGATAATAAACTATTATCCTTTATTTTTGAAATTAGCATATTATATACATCATTTTTCTTAAGATAGGTTAGTTTTTCTATAAATTTTTCTTTGCTATCTACATTTGATTTAAAATTATGTGTAGTAATATAACTAGTTCTTTGTTCAGCTATTTTATTTATATCTATTTTAAAATCTTTATCATCTAATTCATTAAGTTTATTTTGAAGAACAATTGGAATTTGGTGTTTCATAAAAAAATCATTTAATTTATTTTGTTCCTGTTGATATTCGTCTTTTAATTTTTTCTCTATTGCTAATATATTAGTTATTTCTTTTCTAATTTTTACTATATCTTCTCCTAGCCATAGACCTGAAAAATTTTCTTTTGTTTTAACAGTTTGTGAAGCACCATCTTCACTTATATTATAAACATTAGAGAAAATAAAATCTTCATTGAACACAAATCTTTTATCAAATAATTTTTGTCTTGATAAAGTTGTTTTACCGCTCCCATTTTTTCCATAAACTATTATTAAAGATTTATCAGAACTCAGCTTTATTTTTTTACCTGTGTCAAAATTTTTAAATTCAATATCCATTAACTTCACCTACATTTACTAAATCAAATTTCTTAAAACTTCTGTTATATTTTTCATATCTCTTTCTGAAGACATTATAGTTATTAGCAAATTTTTTTCTTTGTTTACAATAATGTATTGCCCATTTGAACCATCTCTAAAAAGATACCCATCTCTTGAAATAAAAGTGTAATATCCAATACCTATTTTAGGTAAAACTCTTTCCGGCTTATATGCAGATGGAGTTTCTAATTGCATTGATGACATTTCTCTTATCCAGTTTTCTGAAATGATTTGCTTTCCATTATATTTTCCATTATTTAATAAAAGTTGTCCTATTTTATGAAAATCAGAATGTTTTAAATACAAACCTGTTGAGGCAGGACAATATTTTCCATAATTATCCCATTCAAATTCTTTAATGTTCATTTTTTTAAATATCTTTTCATTAATATAATCCTTTAAATTCACTCCAAATGTTTCTTGAAAAAATACTGATAAAACAAATGGTTCTACATTGTTGTAAGCAAATCTTATTCCTACATCAAATGGAATTTCATAGTTTAAAGCATAATTTAACAATTCATTTTTATCAATATTCTTAATAAATCTTTCAGACATCATTTGACTTTCATAACCTGTAGTATGTGTTAGTAAATTCCTAATTGTCCATTTTTGAATTTTTGATAAATTATTTTCATTTTTAATATCTACTATTTTTTGTATTAAAGGATATATTTTAGTATCTAACGATAAAGGAACATCTTCAACGAGGATTTTATCTTCTATTGCTATTCCTATTGCCATGGCTACTAACAATTTAGAACAACTTCTTAACTCATGCAATTCTTCATTTTTATAAAATATTTTCTCAATATTGTTATCTTGTTCAACAAATACACTGTCAATATTTAAACTGTCTAAATTTTTAGAAAGATTATTTACATTTTCCTTTATTTTATCTATATTAACCATGTCTTCCTCCTAATTCACTAATAAAATTATACTATATTTTAGACAAATTTACTATATAACCATTGATTTATCCTAAGGTTTATCGTATAATTTATTTAACAAGTGAGGGATATTTTTTTTGATAAAAGGTTTAAAACCTTCCTATCAAATGCTCCATAAGATAAAATCGTCGCACCAATGTGACGTTAATGATTAAGTCAACTAGTAATAGTTGATTTTTTTGTGCGTTATTGCAAAGAAAGGTGTGATGTGATATGATTAAAATAATTAAGAAGAAAATCAATATGAGTGATGAACTCAAAGCCAAAATTAATTGGTCTTGCAAATTTAATAACAGACCCTACCAGATTATTGAGGGTCACCTAAGAATTGTGGAACAGACAAATCTAGCGTATGTTGAGCCACACAAAGTAATTATTGGAGATGCACTATATTTATTCTTCAATGAACAAAAACATTTTTATATTGGATATTTTGACGATGAACGAGCAATTGGAATTAAAATTGAATATTTAACTACACTTAAAAAATATATACCTAATATAGATAAAGACAATGTCAGCTAAGCATTGTCTTTCTGCGTTAATTATTTTATTAGTGATAAAATCAAAACACAAATAAATATGCCTAATATCATTAAATATTTTTTATAAGCTATTTTTTCTTTTAAAATAAATCTCGAAGATAAAATTGTTACTACAATAGAACTTGTAGTAATTACAGAGATTATTGAAACATTTCCATCTAATAATGCAAATCTGTTAAATATTGAAGATGATGCATCTAATAATGCTTGTAATACAAAAAATTTCTTAGCATTAATTTTTCTAATATCTAGATAATTCCAGTTTTTTGTAAATAAACAGTATATAAATAAACCAATAATAATTATAACGGCATAGTTAAAAACTACATACATTGGATTTTGATATTCAGTAACATACATTTTATTTAAAAAATTAGAAATACCATTAAATAATACAAAACCATAAGAATACATAATTGCTTTTTGTTCTAACTTTTTATCTATTGGATTTTTTGTATCAGTCTTATTTTTAGCAACCATAATAGATAAAATTACTAATATAGTAGAAAAAAACAATTGTAATAGTGTACAATTTTCGTTTAATATTATAATACCCAATAAAAATGTAACAACTACATTTGCCTTAGAAATAGATGATGTAATTGCTACTTTTCCATACTTAGTAGCTGAAATCATACAATAAAATCCTATTGACTGCATTAAAATTCCCGGCAATATATTTATCATATCAGCAATATTTAGTTTTGTTATAAACCCAGGATTAGTTATTATACTAACTGCAATCATAATTAAATGATATGATAATAACCCCATTAATGCAATTCTTTTTGGTTCATTATTTGAGCATTTCTTTAACGCAATTGCTGTAAAACCACTAATGATGGTTGATAATAAACACCAATATAACCACATATATTCTTTCACCTAATTTTCGTATATATCATCATTTATTTTTAATATCATTCTTCTGTAATGAGTTTTAAATCCTAATCTTTCATATAAATCTCTAGCAATATTTTCTCCAATTACTTCTAACGATAAATCTTTATTTTCAAATTTTGCTAATTCTATTATTTCGTTTAATGCAATAGTACCAATTCCATTATTTCTATATTTTTCATCTATAAAAAATCTATATAAATATATTTCTTTTTCATAATTTTTAATTCCAATGAATCCAACCATTTTATTGTTATATAAAATTTTATAATATTCTTCATTTTCTTTAAATTTTAATTCCTCTGGTTTTATTATTCTTAATTGATATATTGGATCTACTGTATTATGATGTTGCCATTCTTTTATAATCCATTCCCTAAAAAAATCATTATTATCTTTTTCTAATTTAACTTCTATCTTTTCCATTTAACCTATCCTTAATTTATATATTTTACAAATGTTTTATTTGAATTTTCATCATATCTTAATTTATTATGTAATTTATGTGCTTTTTTTCTTTGAATTCCACTAAATAACCAAATATGACTTACATCTTCATAATTTTTTATAACACAAATCTGTTTAATGATAACATATTTTGCCATTTTTTTCTATAATCCTATTAAAATTCACTGAAATTTTATATAATTATATGCAGAAAGAAAACTTAGTTCATATCTTGTTGTTTAATTGCTCGATTTGAAATCAACTTACGAACTTAATTGTTCATAAGTTTTTATTTTAGATTATAAATCATAAAAAGAAAAAACATCATCAATTTTTCTAATTATCTTTTATGTTTTTCGGTACTTATTGATAATCACCTAATATGTTAGGATTATATAAGTTCTACAAACTATAATAATTATGAGTACAGGCTTTACAATTATCTTTGTTTTCAATTAAATGTTGGAGCTTATCTGGAAAATTGACGGTCATTCCATCGATATCAAATTTGTAAACCTCTTGCATTATTTTTTCGTTTGAAACACCCCAAAGTCTAACTCTAAGTCCATTTTTGTGAGCTAACTCTATATCATCTTTTGTAACATTATCTGCTTTTGGGCAAATTTGCGTTCCACTAATTTTTAAAAGTTTATTTATATTCTCATTATTAATTTTTTCTTTTATTAGCCAAGCTAATTTTATATTTGAATCAATTTTTCTCATATTTTCAAGCGCTTTATAATCAAAAGATGAAATATAAATATTGTTATGCGTTGCATATTTTTTTATAATATCAAGAGTTTCTTTTTCTATTCCTTCATCCTTTAATTCTATAGCGAAAGTTAGGCTTTTAGATAAAAACTTTTTTGCAAAATCTTGAAATAAAACAATCTTTTCACCCTTATATTTTAAACTAAACCAACTTCCAAAATCAAAGTCTAATAATTCCTGATATGTATAATCACTTATTTTACCTCTTTTATTAGATTTATTATCGATTTTATTATCATGAAAGATAACAATTTTACCATCTCTTGTTCTTTGTAAATCTAATTCAATTCCGTTTGCTCCTAATTGTAATGCCATATCAAATGCAGACATTGTGTTTTCTGGTGCGTATTCTGAAGCGCCTCTATGTGCATAGTTAATAAACATTTGTAAACACCTCTTTCTATTACATAACAAAATTATACTATAAATAACTATATTTATTTTATCTAATTTTTTATAGTCTATATCTAGAATCAATAGGGGAGTAAAGAATCTTTGAATCTCTAATAAGAATAAATCTCATATAGTCATTTAACGATATTCTTTACTTTATATTTAGTTTTTTCCTTTGATAAACTAACATATACGCTAATGTTAATTGCGTTAGCATAAAGAAAGCAGATAGTCCGAACATGTATCTTAAACCAATAGCGTACATAATTCCACATAAAAATGTTCCAATTGCTTCTCCAAGTGAACCAACCATATACCTTAAATTTGTATATGCTAATTGTTTATTAAGTTCAATACTATTGATATAAGGTGCATCTGTAACATTTTCATATGCAGTTGAAATAAGCAAGGACCAAGATATTGCACATATTACAACAATAATATTATTTGATAAGAATGCCAATGTATATCCTAAAAATCTTATTCCGAATTTTATAGTTATTGTTATATAGTCATTTTTTGGAGTGAGAAATTTAAGCGCAACTATTCCTATTATGTCTGCAAGTATTCCTATAATTAAGAAGTATTTTGTCGCACCACTATCTGTAAAACCTAAATAGTTTGTTAGCGTTAACATTTTTAGTCCTAGGGCAGTAGAATACGCTATTTGACCCACTAAATAATATATAATGTAAGTCATTCTAAATTTATTTGTAAAAATATATTTAAATATGTTATCGGAAGAATTACTTGTTTCTATACTATCTATTTTAATATTAAATAGAATTATTAATGATATAATAGAAAACAGAATTGAAATTAGTAAACATAAATTATAATTAAATACTATTCCTAATATTGTTTTTCCGATTGCAAAACCACCTATTAAAACCCCTAAGTCACGTCCTGTATATTCTACCAATTTTCTTTTACTATATAAGGTATTGTTTTTCTTGATAGTAACAATTAATGGATAAATGCTAATAATTATCAATCGTTCTATGATTATATCAATAATAATAGATAAATTAATAAATGTGCCTAAACTTCTATTATTTAGAAAAAACAATATAACTAAATTTATTATTTTAATCAGTAATGCAGTTGTTATAAAACTTTTCATTTTATTTAATTTTATATACTTTGAAAAAATCAATATACCAACTACACAAAATAATGTACCATAACTTAAGATTCTGCTTATTTGTGTTGGATCAAGTCCATTATCCTGCATCCATAATTGTCTAAAATTATTCCATAATCCAATTGATATACTAAATAATAATAGTATAATTAATATTTTGTTCTCTGTTTTACTCCATATTTTACTCATTTATTACTCCTTTAAAATTTCCTATTTATAACATTAATTAATATACATTAAAGATTTACTAGAACAGTGGAATTTTATTCACTACTGAAAGGTCATTATATTATATTTGTATTATCGTCTCTAGTTATTCACTAACATATTTATACATTCCTTCCTATTATCCATCATTACATCATCTTAAATCAATTTATATAACTTATTTTGTTATTATTTCCATCAATTTTTTTGTACTAAAATTTGGTACATGATTTTTTGACAATGCAATTCCTATATCTCTACTTGGAATTTTTTCCTTTATTTTTAACTCGAATAGACTACCATTTTTGATTTCATCTTCTATATATTCTTTAGTAACATACGCAATGCCAAAACCAATTTTTGCAAATTCCACCACTAATGAATAACTTGCTAGTTCAATGTTTGGTTTAAGTATAACTCCATTTTCTTCTGCTATATTATCTAAAAACTTTCTTGTGTTTGAACCTTTGGCCTGTAAGATTAGGGGATAGTTATTTAAATCTTTTAAAGAAAGTTTTTTATCAACCAAATTTTGATACTTATTGTTTACAACAAAACAATCATTTATTTTTTTACATTTAATAATATTAACATCATTTCCATAGTTCTTATCATCAATGTTTAGTATCAAAATATCTATTAAACCATTTTTTAATTTTGTCACTAATTCAGAAGTTAAATTTGTAATTATTTGTATATCTATTTTAGGATATAAAGAATGAAATTGTTCAAGATAAGGCAGTAAAAATTCCTTTGTCAATGTTGTACTAACACCAATTTTAATGCATCCCGCTTCAAGATTAATTAGATCTGTAAACTTATTTTCTGCATTATTAATATATTCCATAGCTTGTTTTATGTATTTATAAAATTCTTTTCCTTCTTCTGTAAGAACAACACCACGTTTAGTTCTAACAAATAGTTGTCCGCCTAATTGTTCTTCTAAATTTTTAATTGACTTACTTATTGCTGGTTGAGATATATTTAATTCCTTACTTGCCCTGGTAATATTAGAGTTATTGGCAACAACAAAAAAAATTCTATACAATTCAAAATCTATATTCATAATAACCTCCAGTTATAATAAATATAACAAACATGTATTTTAATTATATCAGTAACAGTAATATAATACAAGTAGATAGGAGGTAGATTATGATTATAGGTATTTGTGGTAAATCTGGTAGTGGAAAAACTACATTAGCAAATGAAATAATTAAATTAACAGGAAATAAGGCCATACACTTAGATATAGATAAGGTTGGACATAGGTCATTATTGCTACCAAATGTCAAGGAGAAATTAGTAAACTCTTTTGGAAACTCTATTCTAAAAAAAGATATGGTTGATAGAAAAAAGTTAGCTAAAATAGTTTTTAATTCTAAGGAAGCCATGGATAAATTAACAGATATTACATGGAAGTATATGCAAATAGAAATTGATAATTTTCTTAATACAAATAAAGATAAAATTATAATTATAGATTGGTTATTATTACCAAATTCAAAATACCTTGATATGTGTGATGTGAAAATACTTTTAGATATCCCTTACGAGATAAGAAAAAAAAGAGCGATGAAAAGAGATAATATAACAGAAGAAGCATTTGATTTAAGAGAACAAGCAAGTATTAACTTTGATGTGGATGCTTTTGATTATGTTATCAAAACAAATAATGAAGAAACAGTTAAAAGGTTGGTGAAATTATTATGACAAAAGTTTTATATCCAGGAAGTTTTGATCCTATCACAAAAGGACACATGAATATTATAGAACAAGCAAGTAACTTATTTGATGAAGTAGTAATAGCGGTTATGCAAAACCATTCTAAAAAATCTAGTTTATTTACTTTAGAGGAAAGGCTTGAAATGATTAGAAAATTATATCAAAATATGAACAATATCAAAGTTATTTCAGCTCGTGGTGCAGCAGTAGATGTTGCATTGCTCAATGAATGTAAAGCAATCATTAGAGGCCTTAGAAGTTTAAGTGATTATGACTATGAAGTACAATTACAACAGATAAATAAAGAAATATCAAGTAATGAAGTAAATACAGTATGTTTATTTGCGGACAAGGACTATCAATTTATATCATCGAGCATGGTTAAGGAAGTTTTTACTCTTGATAAGAATATTTTAGGATACGTAGATCCCATTGTACAACAAAAAATGTTAATTAAGAAAATAAGTTTGATACAATGAGTTCAATAATAATTACTAAGCTAAGAACTGTATCACCATATACAAAAGGTAACATGAATTGTCCGAGGCTCTTAGTAGAATATAATGGTAAAAAATAATATTAAGGAGATGATGATGTGGAAATTTGTTCTAATAAAACTAATTATAATATGAAAAAAATAAATTCAAGCTTAATAGTAGAAAAATTAAACAATCCTTCTTTTTCTAATTTAACTAACCCATCCACAAAAATAATTGATATGCACACTCATACCAATTATTCGGACGGAGTTCTATCACCGCAAGAATTAATAGCTTTAGCGATTGCTAAAAATATAGGCACTATTGCAATAACTGATCATAATACTATTGAAGGAATAAAAACAATTAATAGAAGTGATAAATTAATTAAAGATAGTGGTATCAAAATTATCAATGGTATTGAAATATCTGCCAAGGCCAATAAAGGAAGGATGCATATATTAGGTTATGGTTTTGATTTAAATAATAAAACCTTAAATAAAAAAATGGTCGTTTTAAAAGATAACAGTATCAATCAAGTTCTATCGATAATGGAACAAATTAAAAGAGACTATGGAATTAGATTTAGTTATGAAGATATAAAAGAGCTGGTCAATGCAAATCATAACTTAGGTCGTCCAGATTTAGCGAAGCTTTGTGTTAAATATGGCTATGCAACTAATATTAAAGATGCCTTTGATAAGTATTTAGTAGATGCATATAATAAAACAAGACAATCAAATAATCAACTACAATATCAAGAGTGTTTGGAATTAATAATAAATAGTGGAGGTATACCTGTTTTAGCGCATCCCAAATCACTAGAATTATCAGAAAAGGAATTTCTAATTTTATTGAAGGATATGATTAGTTGTGGATTACAGGGGATTGAAGTATATCATTCAAGTCACACAAAAAAAGAAATGAACTATTATTTATCAATAGCGACAGAGTATGGTTTACTTGTCAGCGGAGGTAGTGATTTTCATGGAAAGTCTGTTAAACCAGATATTGAATTAGGAACAGGAAAAAATAATAACATAAAAATTAAAAAGTTATCATTACTTGACAAGTTAGAAAAATGTACTTTTCTACAATAGAATTAATCAAATCATTAACATAAAACGTATTGATTTAATCGCCAATACGTTTTATGTACTTTTATATTTTTTATTCTAACAATTTTATATAAATAACAATATGCAAGTAAAAAAAACCCAATTATAAAAAATATTTTAAAGAAAAAAATTACCATTTAAACGCTATTTTAAAATATCTTTTTAAAATTTTATTAAAAAGAGGTTGACATTTTAAATTGATATTAATATAATGTTAATAACAGGTGATCACCTATTATTTTTTTAAAGAAAGATATTAACAAAATGTTAATAAGAGGAGAAATATGATTAAAAATTTAAAGCTTTATAAAAAAGCATTAATAGTTGTGGATATGGTAAATGGTTTCATCTATGAAGGACCATTACATGATAAATCGTGTAGTAAAATTATACCCACCCAAAAGGAAATTATTGAAAACTATTTAAATAATGGTGATTTAGTTATCTTCATTAAAGATACTCATGATAAAAATGCTACTGAGTTTTTAAGAATGCCAGCACATTGTATTAAAGGTACAAAAGAAGCAGAGCTTGTTCCTGAACTTAAAGTTTATGAAAACCTTGACAATACGATATCGATTGAAAAAAACTCCACCAGTTTTAATGAAGCTCCAGCATTTAGAACATTAATTGATGAATTAGTTAATCTTGAAAGAATTGATGAAGTTGGTGTTTGTACTGATATATGTGATTTTAATGGTATCATGGGACTTGCTAACAGATTAAATCAAGAAAATAGAAATGTTTTTCTAAATATATATGAGAACGCTATTAAAACATTTGATGAGGATGCAAGACAAGAATATGTAAAAGCAGCTAAGTTATTAATGAAACAACAAGGTATTAATATTATAAGAAAGTAGGTAAATTTATGAATAATAAAAGTATAATGACAGATTTTTATGAGTTAACAATGGCTCAAACATATTTTGATTCTGGTAAGAAAGATGAAGAAGTATATTTTGATATTTTCTTCAGAAATAATCCTTTTAATGGAGGATATACATTAAGTGGAGGTTTAGAAGAAATAATTAATTATGTTAAAAATTTTAAATATGGGGAAGAGGAGATAAATTATTTAAGAAGTCTTAAAATATTTAACGAAAAATTTCTTAACTATTTATCTAATCTAGAGTTTAAGGGAGATATATTTGCAGTTCCCGATGGAACAGTAGTTTTTCCTAACGAACCAGTAATTACTGTTAAGGCAGATGCAGTTACTGCTCAACTTCTAGAAACAGCACTTCTTGCGTGCTTCAATCATGGATCTCTTGTTACAACTGCAGCTAAAAGAATAACAAATGAAGCCGGAAACATTCCTGTAATGGAGTTCGGTGCCCGTAGAGCCCGTGGAATTGACTCTAGTATTGAAGCTAGTAAAGATGCTTATATAGGAGGATGTTGTGGAACATCTAATACATATGCCGGCATGAAGTATAACATTCCAGTACTTGGAACAATGGCTCATTCTCTAGTAACCGAATCTGACAATGAGTATGAAGCCTTCAAAAAGTATGCTATGTCAAACCCTGATAATTGTGTTTTCTTAGTTGATACATATGACACTCTAAAAAGTGGTATTCCAAATGCTATTAAGTTAGCTGATGAATATTTGAAACCAAATGGAATCAAATTTAAAGGTATTAGAATTGATAGCGGTGATTTAGCCTATCTTTCTAAAGAAGCGAGAAAAATGTTAGATGAGGCTGGATATAAAGATACAAATATTTGCTTATCCAATGGATTAAACGAATATACCATTCGTGACTTAAAAAATCAGGGAGCATGTATTGATTCTCTAGGAGTTGGGGATAATATTTCTGCAGCTAAAGAACGTCTAGGAGGAGTTTATAAATTAGCAGCGGTAAAAAAAGATGATAAAATTATTCCCAAAATTAAAGTCAGTAATGATTCTATCAAGACGACAAATCCAGGATATAAAAAAACATATCGTTTTTATGATAAATCAACGGGCTATGCCCTAGGTGATGTAATAGTCCTTGCTGAAGAAAAAATATCAAAAAATAATTATACATTAGTACATCCTGTTGATACTTGGAAACAAAAAAGATTAAATAATTATCATGTCCGTGAATTACAAGTACCAATATTTAAAAATGGCGTATTAGTGTATGAAGATCCTAGTATCCAAGATAAGAAAAAATATTGTGAAAACGAATTTAAAACCTTATATCCAGAAGTCACAAGAATCGAAAAGCCTCATGAATACTATGTAGATTTAAGTGAAAAATTGAGAAAATTAAAAGAAGAATTAATTAAAATGCAAACAAGTAAAAATATAGAAAATGCAAAGGTAAAGATAAAAAATGAAAAAAGCAAAATTAAATGAATTAAAATCATATATTGAAGAGTTAAAAATTATAAAAAGAGAATTGTTACAAGAAGATAATGGATTTTTAAATATAGAAAGTTTTCGCTGTACTCTTAATAATGGCAAGAGTATGAAAAGGGAAAAAATACTCAAGGGAGGACTTAATAAAAGCGCGTGTATTGTAATGCCGATTCTAGATGATGCCAAAACCATTTTAGTAGTTCAACCACGTCTTTCTACCAGTGAAGGTGTGTCGGTTGAGTTACCGGCGGGATACGTAGAACAAAATGAAAAACCTGTTACTGCTGCTTTAAGAGAATTGAGAGAAGAAACTGGTTATGTTCCTAACAAAATGGTTTATCTAGATAAATTTTATCAAGATCAAGCTTGTGGCGTGGCTTCCTATAATTATGGTTTTGTAGCGCTAAATTGTAAAAAGAAATTTAATCAAGAGTTAGATGAAAGTGAATATTTAAAATATTTTGAATGTGATTTAGATGATGCTTATGAATTGACACAACTTGGATATATTAATGATATTCAATCAAAATATGTTATGATGTGTGCTAAAAAATATCTAAAAAAGTGAGGTGTTAAAATGAAAGAAAATGGTTTTGTAAGAGTAGGTGCTCTTGTTAATAAACTAAGTTTAGGTGATGTCATAGAAAATGCCAAAGAAATCTCTAGGCAAATAAAAAAAGCTTATGAGGCAGGAGTTGAAATCATTGTTACTCCCGAACTTTCTCTTACTGGCTACACTTGTGGAGATATGTTTTTACAAGACAAATTAGTAAAGGATAGTATCATTGGACTTGAATACGTCCTTTCAGAGACAAAAAGCCTTAATATTATTTCTATTATTGGTATGCCAATAAGTACTAATAACGCATTATTTAATTGTGGGGTAGTTATTAATAGAGGAAAGTTACTTGGAATTATCCCTAAAACATATATCCCTAATTATAAGGAGTTTTATGAATGTAGGTGGTTCTCATCTAGCTTAAATTTAGATATTAACGAAATAGAACTGTTAGGTCAAAAGGTTCCAATTGGTTGTGATTTACTATTTCAAGATAGAAAAAATCCTAATATAACTTTTGCTATTGAAATATGTGAAGATTTATGGGTCGTTACGCCTCCTAGTAATGATTATGCTAAAAGTGGAGCGACAATTATCTTTAATTTATCTAGTAGTAATGAGCTAATAGGTAAACATAATTACAGAAAAAATTTAATTTTCTCACAATCATCTAAAACAATATCTGCCTATATTTATGCATCAAGTGGAATGCTGGAGTCTACTTCTGACATACTATTCGGTGGAGCAAGTCTGATATATGAAAATGGTACTTTATTAAAAGAAGGAGAACGCTTTTTAACAGAAAGTAATATTATTTATCAAGATATTGATGTTTTAAGATTAGTTAATGATAGAAGAGTTAATAAAAGCTTTAACATTTCATCTGACAATAAGATTTATCGTAGAATAAATATTGATATACATAATAACATTTCTAAGTTAGAAAGAAAGTATTCAAAATATCCTTTTGTTCCTAAAGATGATATATTAAGAAATGAAAGATGCTTAGAAATCATAAATATTCAGAGTAGTGCTCTTGCTAGAAGATTAATTCAACTAAATTATCCTAAATGTGTTATTGGTATGAGTGGTGGACTTGATTCTACACTTGCTTTTCTAGTAACTGTTAGGGCTTTTGAAAAATTAAACCTTGATAATAAAGATATAATAGGCATTACAATGCCAGGCTTTGGTACTACAGATAGAACATATAATAATTCTATAAAATTAGTAGAAAGTTATAATGCTACTTTAAAAGAAATAAATATAAAGGAAGCCTGCACTATTCATATGAAAAATATTGGTCTTAATCCTACTGATATAAGCATTACTTATGAAAATATTCAAGCTAGAGAAAGAACACAAATATTAATGGATGTTGCCAATATGGAAAAAGGTATTGTAATTGGAACAGGTGATTTATCAGAACTTGCTCTTGGGTGGTGTACCTATAATGGTGACCATATGAGTATGTATTCTGTTAATTCATCCATTCCTAAAACCCTAATAAGTTATCTAGTAAAATGGTTTATGGATAATGAAAAGGGTATAAGACATGATGTTTTAAAAGATATTTTATCTACTCCAATTTCACCAGAACTATTACCACCAGATAAATATGGCAATATAGTCCAAAAAACAGAAAATTCAATAGGTCCTTATGTTTTGCATGACTTTTTCTTATATCACTTTTTAAGGTACGGAGTACGACCAAAAAAACTTTATTTTTTGGCACTACATACATTTAATGATTTTTCTCGTGAAGATATTTTGAATTATTTGAAAATATTTATAAATAGATTTTTCACTCAACAATTTAAAAGAAATTGTGTTCCCGATGGCATAAAAGTAGGTAGTATTAGTCTATCTCCTAGAGGGGACCTTAGAATGCCTAGTGATATGGAATATAAAAGTTATCTAAAAGAACTTGATGAATTAGAAAAAAATTAAGAAGAAATGATTAACTACATCACCAAATATAAATTATATGTTATAATCAATTTATAAATAAGAGGTGATATTATGAGTATTTATAAAACAGAAGAAGAGTTTTTAAAACATTACGATTCATCTGCCTTTGAAAAATTATCTATGACATCTGATATTTTACTAATAAGTGTATCGTCAGAAGAAAAAGAAAATTATCGTAAAACTGATAAGAAGATGATGAGTATTTTACTTGTTAAAAGAACTGATTTCCCATATAAAGATAAATGGTGTCTTCCTGGTGGCTTTTTAAATCCTAAGACAGAAACTTTAGAGGAATGCGCTAAAAGAGTTTTAAAAAGTGAAACAAATTTATCTGATATTTATTTAGAACAATTATATACATATGATGCTATTAATAGGGATCCAAGACTTAGGGTTGTTTCAACATCTTATATAGCTTTAGTTGATAAAAATAGATTAAGTAAGGATTTAAATCCTAATGCTTCATGGTTTGATATAACTTTAATAGAGGAAAAAGATGGAGTCGTTGATATTATATTAGATAATAAAACAGAAGTACTACATCTCCAAATAAAGAAAACATTACGTGAAAAAACAACAGATAGGTATCAATTCAGTACCAAAAAAAATACTTTAGCCTTTGATCATGATTTAGTAGTTCTTTCAGGAATTGAAAGAATTAAGAACAAGTTAAATTATACTGATATAGTATTTAATATGATGCCAGAGTATTTTACTTTAGGGGAGCTTCAGAATGTTTATGAAGTAATTCTTGGTAAAAAACTACTTGCTCCAGCTTTTAGAAGAATTATTAAAGATAAGGTTCAAAAAACAAATAAACAAACTTCTGGTGATGGACATAGACCATCAACATTATTTAAATATAAAAGAAATATATAGCTTATATATTTTTTTTAAGCACTATGATATTAATAATATATTAATAAGAAAGGTGAAAATATGAAAATAGGAATATTTATTGGGAGTTTTAATCCCCCTCATTTAGGTCATTTAGATATAATAAAGTATTTGTTAAATAAAAAATATGTGGATAAAATACTAATTGTTCCAACAAAAAATTACTGGAATAAAACTAATTTAATCGATATCAATAAAAGAATCGCTATGCTTAAATTTTATGAAAATGACAATATTAAGGTTGATACCAGTAATAATAATTATCAGTATACATATCAATTGATGAGAAAATTAAAAAAAGAATATAGTCATGATGAACTATATTTGATTATTGGAGCTGATAATATTATTAATTTTAAGAAATGGAAAAATTACGAGGAACTTTTAACTTATAATATTATAATAATGACACGTAATAATATTGATATTTTAAAATACACTTCGCACTTAACAGGGAAATTTACTGTTATTAATGACTATAACTTCACTGACATTTCATCTACTAAAATCAGAAATAATCTTTTCTTAAATAAGAAATATCTACAAGAAGAGATCTATCACTATATTATAGAAAATAAATTATATAATACAGCTGATAAAATTTTAACTGAACATATTAGTAGTAGTTAAATTTATTTATAAAAGGAAAATGATTCCGATACTAGAGAAAAATATTCCCATTAACAAAGTTATTACTTCACTAAATCTTACACTTTTATATATTATAAATTTTTGGGGCTTATTTTCATTAATGAATATTTCATATTTATTTCCTACTATTAATTTACAAACCTCTTTTTTGGTTAATGTTTCAAAAGTTTGTACCTCATATTGTTTACCATTAAACTCATATCTAAAAACAGGAGAGTAGGAAGTAATTATTCCATAACCACCTGTAGGAGCTTTATAAGTATTATATCCTAAGTATATAGCATCTATTTTCATCTTGCATCTAGACTTTGATAGTTGTAAAAAAATAAAGAATAAAATTAGAAGTATACCTAAAATAAGTATCAAGATCATTTCCGTACCTCCTTTGAATATTACCATAAATTATACTATAAAAATTAATAAAATAAAATATTATTAGTATTAACACTTTATAAATTAAAAGGTTTAGATAAAATTTCTAAACCTTTATTCATTTATAAGATCATTATTTAGTTTTATTTTTTCTAAATTACTACTTGAAATATGAATAATTACTTTGTAATCAAAAATTTTATAAATTCTTCTTTTGTGTTTCAAACTATCTAAAGCCATTTTAAATGAGTCGATAGGTGATAACATATTATCATAGAAGTAATAATAGTATTTTTTGTCATTAGAATCATAATCAAAATCTTTTTCTATACTAACTTTATTACCACTATGATATTTTACATCTATTACCATATCTTCCAAACTATCATCTACAATAATTTCGGTATGAGGTAAATCAATTGCTGGTAAGATAATATTGTCATTCATTTTTATATTATAATGATCTGTCACAAGATTATCCTTATTATCATAGAAATTTAGGTATGTACAAAAACTAATTGCTCCACCAACACCAATTAGGGAAAAACTAGTTATTAGAATTATAAAGATGTTTTTTATATCCATTTTCTGGTTAAATATAAAATTATATATAATTTTTAAAAGACATATACCAAGGACAACAGTTCCAGAACCAGCTACAAAAAGTCCTGCAAAAAAAAGTCCATCTTTTATAAATATCAATGCTGACATAGAACAGAATATTAAAAATATTAAAAACATAATCAAAGGTAATGCAACCATTATTAAACATCCTTTAAAGAATACAATGGCGATTTTTGCTAAAAGATAGAAAAAATTATAAATAGAATGTTTAGCATCTCTAATAATAATCTTATTTTTCTTTTTTTCTAAAAAAACTCTTTGTTCTTTTTTAGCATTGTTATTTGTATCATCATTTATTGGCTCTTCAATAATCTTATCATTTGCATACTCATCTTCTACTGTCACAAAATAATCAAGATATCTAATCTTAAAAATATGTATCACAACTATAAATCCTATAATAATACTAAATATTAAATAAGCACATGTAAAGAAGGCATTAATAATATTTTGTAGGGGATAGGGTAGTAGACCTGATAAAGAGCGTATAACTTCATTGTAGATAAAGGTATAAAATATTCCCAGAATAGATGTAATTAATATTATCATAATTATAATTTCTAATATACATTTGATTTTTTCCCTTAATCTCATACTCCAAAACATATTGACTGTCTTCGTTATGAATGATAAAAACTCTTGCAGATAGTTTCCTATATTCATCTTTTTTGCCTTGGAAGAAGTAGTATTACCGGAAGCCACATCATCAATTAAATCATAAATATTACAATCTAAAATATCACACAGTAACATAATTTTATCCATATCAGGATATGATCTTCCAGATTCCCATTTAGAAACAGCTTGTCTTGAAACTCCACATCTATCAGCAAGTTGTTCTTGACTCATATTTTTTTCTTTTCTTCGTTTTTGCAACTTATCACAAAACTTCATTTTTTTCACCTCTACCAAAAATTTTACTACACAAAATAATGGTTGCGCTACCAACTATTAGTTGTTTTTCTGTATAATATCAGTTGCATTTAAAAAAGACAATAAAAAAAGAAGAAAATTACTTTCTTCCATTACTTAGTTAAGGTAAATGTATCAACAACATCAAAATTGCTACTATACATTGATGGACCATTAATTGCTATATAATGATAATTACCATATTCATCAGCAAAACACCATGTACACATATAAGAACTAATTGAACTTAGATAAGCTGACTGTTTTGTTGCTTGATATTTACCAACTCTTACACTTTCAACTTTTATGTTAGTAGCGCCATAACCTTCCATTTTACTATAGATACTATTAGCGTATTCTCCTATAGTATAATTTGGACTATCTATTGCGTATAAAGATAAAACCCATTTTCTATCAATACTATATTGAAGAGCAGAACTACCATCAGAATCTTTATATAAAATCCAGTCATTACTAATTCTTAAATAACCGAATTTTTCATTTCCAATTACTTGCATACCTCTTTCATCATAATAATCATCATCACTATCAACTATATTAGTATCTTCAATTCTAGGTTGAATGTCATTATCATCCATATCCATAACCGCAAAAACAATTAAACTTATAAATCCAACTAATATTATAAAGGATAGAACTAGACCAATAATACTTAATACAAAACCAGGACATCCTTTTTTCTCATTACTTTTATATTTTGCTCCCGTACATATTCCGACAATAGCAACAGGAATAACCAAAATATTACAAAATGCAAATATAATACTTATTAAACCTAAAACAAAAGATGTATTTTTTAAACTGTCATTTCCATTAGCTACAACATTTTGCTTATTAGGAGTATTATTTGTAATTTCAAAATTATCAAGTTCCTCTATCGGTTGAGCATTACTTGTATTTTCTAGAGTATTTTTTTCACCTTCACTAATATTTTCTTTTATTTCTTTCTTTGGTAAAGTATCTTTATTTTCATCAATTTTATTTCCGCAATATGGACAAAATGTTGCATCATTTTCTAACTTACTACCACACTTACCACAATACATATTTAACCACCTCTTCCTAAATTATAACATAAGAATAAAAATAAACATAAATAAAAATAAAAAAGTATAGAAATTTGTAAAATAATATGCTATAATCTAAGAGTTTATAAAGAAGAGGTGTATTTTATGAAGAAGAGAAATGTTGCTATCATAGCGCATGTTGACCATGGTAAAACAACCCTTGTAGATGAAATATTAAAAACTTCAGGAATGTTTCGTGATAATGAAGATATGTCAAATGTTTCCATGGATTCAAACCAATTAGAAAAAGAAAGAGGAATCACAATTTTAGCTAAGACAACGGCCTTAGACTATAATGATTATCGTATCAACATTTTAGATACTCCAGGTCATGCAGATTTTGGTGGAGAAGTTGAACGTATTATGAATATGGTTGATGGAGCAATATTAGTAGTGGATGCTTATGAAGGACCAATGCCACAAACAAGATTTGTTTTGAAAAAAGCTTTTGAGGCTAAGGTAAAACCTATTGTTGTCATTAATAAAGTTGATAAACCAAGTGCTAGATGTGGAAAAGTATTAGATGAAATTCTTGACTTATTTATTGAACTAGGAGCAGATGAAGAACAATTAGATTTTAAAGTTGTATATGCTAGTGCTCTTAATGGTACATGTTCACTTTCAGATGATCTATCAACTCAAACTCCAGGATTCCATGAATTATTAGATCTAATTATTTCAGAAATTCCAGCTCCAACAGGAAGCAAAGAAGAAAATCTACAAATGCAACCAGCGTTATTAGATTATAATGAATTTGTTGGAAGAATTGGAATAGGTAAAGTAGCTAATGGACAAATTAAAACAGGCCAAATGGTTTCATGCTGCCGATTAGATGGTTCTATAAAACAGTTTAGAATTCAAAAATTATTTGGTTTTTATGGATATAAGAGAATAGAAATCGAATCTGCTGAAGCAGGGGACATTATCGCAGTTGCGGGACTTACTGATATTTCAGTAGGTGAAACATTATGTGATGTCGGACAAGAAAAAGCTCTTCCAAAATTACATATTGATGAACCAACACTACAAATGACATTTGGTACAAACACATCACCATTTGTTGGTAAAGATGGAAAAATTGTAACCGCAAGAAAAATAGAAGAAAGATTATTAAAAGAAACACAAAAAGATGTAAGTTTAAAAGTAGAACCTTATACAAATGAATCATTCTTAGTATCAGGACGTGGAGAATTACATTTAGGAATCTTAATAGAAAACATGCGTCGTGAAGGATTTGAACTTGAAGTTAGTAAACCACAAGTAATTATTAAAGAAGAGAATGGTCAAAAAATGGAACCATATGAAGAATTACAAATTGACTGTCCAGAAGAAGTTGTTGGTAGTGTAATCGAACAATTAGGGTTAAGAGGCGCTAATATGGAAAATATGACTAACTTTGAAAATCAAGTTCGATTAATTTATACAATTCCATCAAGGGGACTTATCGGTTTTTCAACTGATTTCATGACTTTAACAAAAGGATATGGAATAATGAGTCACTCATTTAAAGAATATCGCCCAATGTCTAGTCTAAATGTTGGAGAAAGAAAACTAGGAGTTTTAGTTTCTATGGAAAATGGAGCTTCAACTGCTTACTCAATCGGAAATTTAGAGGACAGAGGAGTAATGTTTATTGAACCAGGAACAGAAGTTTATGAAGGAATGATTATTGGTGAATGTAACCGTGATAATGATTTAGCTGTAAACGTAGTAAAAGGTAAAAACTTAACCAATGTTCGTGCATCAGGAAGTGATCATACAGTTGTTTTAAAAAGACCAAGACCAATATCACTTGAATATGCTATTGAATATATAAATTCAGATGAATTAGTTGAAATTACTCCAAACTTTATTAGATTAAGAAAGAGAATTTTAAATACTGAAGAAAGAAAAAAATATGATTCAAGAAAAAAATAACTATTATATAGTTGTTTTTTTTTAAACATTTATTTATAATATACTTATGATAGAGGGTGATGATATGGCCAAGAAAAAAGACGTTCAAGAAGAACTAATGAAAACTCACGTCCTTAATTTAAATGAAATAAGAGAAGCAGAAAAGAAAGACAAGATAGAAAAAAGAAAAAAAACACCCATTGCTTTACTTATTTTGGGTATTATTCTAATTATTATAGGAATTTCATATTCAATCTTTTTAACGCATAAAAAACTAAATGCACCACAAAAAACCGAAAAAGAAAAAAATGAAATTACGTGTATCTCAAATTTAGTGGATAATATATTTAATGTTAATATAAACACTAAAACAACATATAAATTTAGCAATCAAAAATTAATTTCTGGTTCAACAACTTCAACTATTGTTCCAATAGATAACGCTAATATAACTTCATTACCAACCATTCAAACCAATTTAGTAAATGCTAGTTTTGGTGTACCAACATATAGTGACTTAAATGGTGGAATATCATTAGCCATGTTAATTAAAAATAATACATTAAATATAAATGCAAATATAAATTATACAACTTATATTTATAATGAAAAACAAGCGATTATAAATAGATATATAAATATTCCTAATTTTACCAAAGATTATAATTTAACAGGGGTAAAAAAGGAAAGTGAAAAATTAGGAGCCCTATGTAATTAGGACTCTTTTTTAGTGATAATATTTTATTATATAAAAAAAGATAGCTTATGCAGCTATTCTTTCACCTTTGTTTAATGATCTCTTTTCTCTAGTAGTCATTCTAACCTTTGTACCATCTTCAAGTCTTACAACTTGTAAGTTCAATTTTTGTTGTCTTTTAGTCGTATTTAAAGCATGTGATCTATCATTAGCTGATAAAGGTTTTCTACTTGTAATCTTAACTGCCATATTATCCCTCCTTTGCGTTAACTACATCTGCTTACTAACTTTACCATAAAAAGAAAACAAAGTCAAACATTTTTCCCATTTTTCTGCATAACGCGTTAATAATAATTATTTCCTATTTTTAAACTTTACACTATAAAAGATTTATACTTTAGAAATTAATACAATAATGATATAATGAAATAGGAGGGATAAATATGGCTAATAATATTAGAATTAAACGTTTAAATCATGCTTTTATGGAAGAAATTAGTATGATTTTAATGGAAGAAGTCCGTGATGAGGATTTAAAATTCGTGACCATAACAGGTTGTGATATTACTAACGATTTAAGTTATGCGAAAGTATATTTCACAGTCTTAGATAAAGATAAAAAAGAAAAGGTATTAGAAGATATAAATAATGCTGCATCATTCATTAGAGGAAAACTTAGTGAAAGAATTGAAATAAGGCATACACCAGAATTAAAGTTTATTTATGATGACTCAATAGAATATGGAGAAAAAATAGAAAAAATAATAGATAAGTTACATAAAGAAAAACAAAATTAATACAATTTGTTTTATTTGTGTTATTATAATTATGAAGTTAAGGGTGATTATATGAAATTAAAGGCTAACAATACAGAAGTAAATTACATACAATATGGTAAGGGCAAAGATATAATTTTATTACATGGCTGGGGACAAAATATTGAAATGATGCGTCCAATAGGTGATGCCCTACAAGATAAATTTAGAATTACTATATTAGATTTACCTGGCTTTGGTGAAAGCAAAGAGCCACCCTTTCCATGGGACATAGATCAATATTCACTAATGTTAGAAGAAGTTGTTGAACAGTTAAATATTAAGAAACCCATTGTTATGGGACATTCATTCGGTGGAAGACTCGCCATCCGTTATGCATCTGAAAATAATATTGAAAAACTGATTCTATTTGGTAGCCCAGTTCGTCCAGAAAAATCACCGACTGATATTAAAACAAGAATACTAAAGAAAATAAAAACAATGCCCGGAATGAATAAAATTGGCGAATATATGAAAAAGTATATTGGCTCAAGAGACTATAAGAATGCGTCTCCTATAATGCGTCAAGTATTAGTAAATGTCGTGAATAAAGATCTTTTTGAATATGCCAAGAAGATTAAGGCTCCAACACTACTAATCTGGGGTGATAATGATGAAGAAGCTTCAATTGAAGATGCTAAATTATTAGAAGGTACAATGCTAGATGCCGGATTAATAGTTCTAAGAGGAACACATTATGCTTACTTAGAAAATCTACCACAAGTAATTAGTATTTTAAATAACTTTTTATAGGAGGAATGTATGTTTTACTTAATAACAATTTTAATTATTGCCTTACTGTTTGTTAAAAGCAAAAAAAGTCTACATATGTTACAACAAAATCTTTATAATGAAAATAATCGCTATATCAAGTGGAATTTAAAACACTGTTCACAGTTTTTAAATATAGAAATAATAGCCATTTTATTATCTGCAATAGGATTATTTGTAGTATATGATTTAAGATTATATAATTTCATTATTGAACTCGCTTTAATAATTATATATTTAGTTTCATTTATACTTTGGAAAAACCATCTTAAAAATGAACAAACAAAAAAGCCACTTGTTTATACAAAAAGAATAAAACGCTTAATCTTAACTACTTCAATAATATATTTAATTCCTATTATTTTAATGTTTTTACATAAAAATGATATCGAGTATGTGTGGTTAATGATATTAATTCTTGCTATTGCTACTTATTTAAATGCTTTGATTGTTTTTGTTGCCAATATCATTAATTATCCAATTGAAAGAATGGTATATATATATTATAAGAATAAAGCCCAAAAGAAATTAAAGAGTATGCCAAATCTTAAAATAATAGGTATTACCGGTAGTTATGGTAAAACAAGTAGTAAAAATATTTTAAGTGATATTTTAAATATTAAATATAATGCCTTACCAACTCCTAAAAACTTAAATACTTATAATGGCTTGATTATGACTATTAATAACAATATGGATAAGTTTACAGAAATATTCATAGCGGAAATGGGAGCCTATGTAAAGGGTGAAATAAAGGGACTATGTAATTTAGTAAAACCTCAATATGGAATTCTAACAAGAATTGGAACTGCTCATCTTGAAAGCTTTGGTAGTGAACAAAATATTATTGATGGTAAATTTGAACTAATTGAGTCACTTCCATCAAATGGAATAGGTATTCTAAACATGGATGATGAAAAACAAGTAAATTACAATTTGAAAAATAATTGTAAGATAGTTTGGATTGGTATTGATAATGAAGAAGCTGCAGTACGAGCTACCAATATAAAATGTTCATCCAAAGGAACAACCTTTGACTTAGTGCTTAAGAACAGTACAAAGAAGTATCAATTTGAGACTAAGTTATTAGGAAAACACAATGTTTATAACATTTTAGCTTCAATCGCCCTTGGACTTGAATTTGGAATTGAAATATCTGATTTACAAGTTGCGGTAAGAGGAGTTAGACCAATAGAACATCGTCTAGAATTAAAACGCTTAGGAAATTTTTATATGATTGATGATGCTTATAATTCTAATCCAACAGGTGCAAAGAATGCCTTAGATGTTTTACAAATGATGCCAGGTATTAAAATAGTCGTGACCCCAGGTATGATAGAACTTGGAAAAAAAGAGGACGAATATAATGAAAAATTCGGTGAACAAATAGCGGGCGTTAGCGATTATGTTGTCCTAATTGGTGCTGAGAAAACAAAGCCAATTAGTCAAGGATTAAAAAGACAAGGCTATGACTTTGACAATGTTATTGTTTACAATGATGTAAGAGAAGCCTATAAATTTATAAATTCAATAAAAAGTAACACTGATCAAGATGTGTATGCTTTATTTGAAAATGATTTACCAGATACATATAACGAAAAATAGAGGAGGAGTTTCATAATGAAAATTAAAGTAGGAGTTATTTTTGGTGGAGAATCAGCAGAACATGAGGTTAGTATAATTTCTGCTATTCAAGCAATAAATAAAATGAATGAGGAAAAATATGATATTATTCCCATTTATATAACAAAAGATAGACAGTGGTATACAGGAGCAATGCTAAAGGATATTGACTCATACCAAGATTTATCTTTAATAAAAAAATATGCTACTAATGTAGTGCTAGTAGAAAAAAATAATAGATTTATCTTACAAAAGAAAAAAGGTCTATTCAAACGTGAAGTAGCAGAAATTGATATAGCGTTCCCTATAGTTCATGGAACTAATGTTGAAGATGGTGTCCTACAAGGATATTTACAAACAATTGGTATTCCATTTGTTGGACCAAATACCTATGCCGGTGTAGTAGGTCAAGATAAAGTGTTTATGAAAGCTATTTTTGAGAAAGAAGACTTACCATTATCAAAATATGTATGGTTTTATGATAGCGAATATAAAACAGATAAAGATGAAGTCTTAAAGAAAATATCTAAGTTAAAATATCCACTTATTGTAAAACCAGCTACAACAGGAAGTAGTATTGGTATTTCCTATGCTGAAGATGAAGCAAAACTTTGTGAGGCAATTGACGATGCAATCAATTATGATACTAAAATTTTAGTAGAGGAAGTAGTGGAAAATCTAAAAGAAGTAAATATAAGTGTATTAGGAAATTATGAACATCAAAAACTAAGTGTTATAGAAGAAGTAAATGGTCATAATAAATTTTTAACATATGAGGATAAATATATTGGTGGAGGAAAAACCAAAGCTAAATTTGGTGTAAAAAGTGTCCCATCTTGTAAAGGATCAAAAGGAATGTTATCTGCGTCAAGAAAAATTCCTGCTGACTTATCAGATAAGTTAAAAGAAGAAGTAGAAACTGTTGCTAAAAAAGCCTTTAAGGCATTAGGAAGTTCTGGATGCTGCAGAATAGACTTTTTGATTGACAGTAAGAAAAATAAAGTATATGTAAATGAAATAAATTCAATTCCAGGATCATTAGCTTTCTATTTATGGGAACCATTAGGAAAAGATTATACAGAATTATTAGATGATATGATTAATATAGGAATTAAGGATTATAAAAAAAGATCAAGCAAGACTTATACCTTTGATACTAATATCTTACAAGGATTTGCAAATAATAGTCTAAAGGGTGGAAAAACAAAACTAAAATAAGAAAAATGTAGCTTCAAATTTTGAAACTACATTTTTTTTAGAACAAAAGCATAAGAATTGTATAATCTATAATAAAAAGACAACTATGTTGTCTTAAAATTCAAATGGTGTCCCCTTGCGGGCTCGAACCGCAGACCCACTGATTAAGAGTCAGTTGCTCTACCAACTGAGCTAAGGAGACAAAATCAATTTACAAATAAGAGTATAACACATAATTTATTATTTGCATAGATTTTTTTGCTAAATTTCACAAAATAACTTAATATAATTAAACAATAACAAAAAAATTGTGGTATATTATTGAATATAGGGGAGGTAATGGTATGTCAGTAAAGAGATTTAATCCAGATATAAATGTTGGACTTAATGTTGAAGAAGTAACAAAAAGATACGAAAGTAATCTTGTTAATTTTGATCCCAGTTCTAAAACAAAGTCATTTAAACAGATAATCTTAGAAAATGTATTTACTTTATTTAATATCATTAACATTATATTATCAATTGCTATAATTTTAGTTGGCTCATATAAAAATTTAGCCTTTATGATAATTATAATTTTGAATACCTTAATTAGCATTATTCAAGAATATCGTAGTAAAAAAACTTTAGATAAATTAAAAATTATTTCAGAGGCTAAGGTTAAGGTAAGAAGAGAAGGCGTCGATAATAAACTTAATCTAAATGAGATTGTTTTAGATGACATCATTATTTTAGAAGCCGGTAACCAAGTGGTAGTAGACACAGTTATAAAAAGTGGTGAGGTTGAAGTTGACGAGTCATTTATTACTGGTGAGTCAGAAACCATTTATAAAAAAACTGGGGATATGATATTATCAGGTAGTTTTATTGTTAGTGGAAATGTTATTGGACAGGTAGAACACATAGGAAATGATAACTACACTTCCAAAATAGTTAATGATACTAAATACATCAAAGCTGTTTCTAGTGAGATAATGAATGCCCTAAATAAAATTGTTAGTACCATCTCAATGTTAATAGTACCAATTGCCATCCTCCTTTTTTATCGTCAGTTATACCTAGAGGATAGTAATATTACTAATGCCGTAGTTAATACAGTAGCGGCCCTAATTGGAATGATACCAGAAGGTTTAGTTCTACTAACTAGTACTGTTTTAGCTGTTAGTGTTATAAAGTTATCTAGAAGAAACGTATTAGTTCATGACCTATATTGTATAGAAACACTTGCTCGTGTTGATGTAGTTTGTTTAGATAAAACAGGTACAATAACAGAGGGCTGTATGGAAGTAGTTGAAGAAAAAAAAGAATCAAATAAAAATATTGGCAGTATTATAACTACAATTTGTACTGCTTTAAATGAAGAAAATCCTACCGCCAAGGCTCTAAAAGAATACTATCATAGTGAATTATTGGACGAAGAAATTATTAAAAATATATCCTTTTCCTCTAAAAGAAAATACTCAGGAATAGTAACTAATAAAAAAACATATGTCATGGGAGCACCGGAATTTATATTAAAGGAAAAAATTGACAAATACAGAAATAAAATTGACAAATATACTAAGGAATATAGAGTTATTTGTGTTTGTGAGGCAGATAACGCGAAGTTAGAAAATATACATGTTTTAGGCTTTGTCCTATTAAGAGATAAAATTAGACCAGAAGCTCCTGCCACTCTTAATTATTTTAAAGAACAGGGGGTAACAATTAAAATTATTTCAGGTGATAATCCAAATACAGTTTTAAATATAGCTAAAAGAGCAGGAATGAAAGAGGACATTGAAATGATCGATGCCACTACATTAAAAACTGATGAAGATATTATGAATGCTGTTGAACGATATACAGTTTTTGGCAGAGTAACACCAGAGCAGAAAAAAGAAATAGTTATTGCCCTTCAAAATCATGGCCATACTGTCGCAATGACCGGAGATGGAGTTAACGATGTCTTAGCCCTTAAAGAAGCCGATTGTTCCATTGCCATGTCTACAGGATCGGATGCTACTAAAAATGTTAGTCAATTAGTATTGTTAGATTCCAACTTTTCGTCTATGCCAGAAATTGTTAAAGAGGGTAGAAGAACTATTAATAATATTGAAAGAAGTGCTTCACTATTTTTAGTTAAAACAGTTTATGCTAGTATTTTAGCTTTACTATTTATCTTTATAAAAATGCCTTATCCTTTCATTCCCATCCAGTTAACTTTGGCAAGTGTTTCTACAATAGGAATTCCTTCATTTATTCTTTCCTTTGAACCTAATAATGAAAGGGTTACTGGCAAGTTTTTACCTAATGTCTTAAAGAAAGCTGTTCCACCAGCTATTACTATTGTTATAAATATATTAATAATAATTATTATTAGCAGTATTTTGAAATTAACATATACGCAAACCTCAACCTTATCTGTTCTAATGACTGGTTATACATCATTCATACTTTTATTTAAAGTATGTCAGCCTTTTAATATGATGAGAAAATGTCTCTTTGGCAGTATGTTCTTACTTTTTGTATTTGGAATAGTAAAATTAAAAACAATATTTTCATTTAGTTCATTTACCCTGCCAATGATCTTTACTACAATTTTATGTATTATTACTTCCCATTATTTCTATAATTTAATAGAACATGTCTTAAAAAAGTCCCTCGAAAATGCTAAAAAAATGCAAGAGGAGAAGAGAAAAACATTACTAAAACAAATTTAATTATAAAAAAATAAGAAAATACTTGATTTCTTATTTTTTTTGTTATAATATAGTGTTGTTTACTTCTTGAAAAAAAGTAAAAAAAACATCTTGCTTTTTTAAAAGAAATATTGTAAACTATAAAAGTAACTTAATTAAGTGGACCTGTAGCTCAGTTGGTTAGAGCACACGCTTGATAAGCGTGGGGTCACAGGTTCAAGTCCTGTCAGGTCCACCAGATGCCTCAATAGCTCAGTTGGTTAGAGCACTTGACTGTTAATCAAGGGGTCCTAGGTTCAAGTCCTAGTTGAGGCGCCATTATGGCGAGTTGGTGAAGCGGCTTAACACACTGCCCTTTCACGGCAGCATTCACGGATTCGAATTCCGTACTCGTCACCAATAATGATATGAAACTATTAGTCACTGATTAATAGTTTTTTATTTAAATTTTTGCATAAAATATATTTGTTGTATTAAAATAATAATGTTAGAAATTAATATTTATTATTGACATAAATGTTGTTTTAATGTAACATTATAGATGCGATGCAATTGAATTAGTTTATACTTATTTGGAGCAGTACTCAAGAGGCTGAAGAGGCGCCCCTGCTAAGGGTGTAGGTCGGGCAACTGGCGCGAGGGTTCAAATCCCTCCTGCTCCGCCATTATGTTATTAACCATTGTAAACAATGGTTTTTATTTTATAAAAAAGGAAGTAAAGAGGGTAAAATATGAAGAGAATAGAAAAATATTTATTATTACTAATAGTAATTGCTATATCATTATTTACATTACTAGTAATTACTAACAAGACTAGATATTTAGATTATAAAATCTTTGTAGTGATTCATAACATCATAAAATATAATGACATTAATATGGTTAAGTTAATAAGTGATTTAAGTGTAATACTTGGTATATTGTTAAGCTCTTTAATGGCACTATATTTTTCAAAAAAGATGTTCTTAAAAAATATTATTAATATAATTTTTGCGTATGTTTTAAACTTTTGTGTTAAAATATGTTTTTGCATTCCACGACCATCATGGAAATTAACAAGTGCTGTTGGATATAGTTACCCAAGTGCCCACACTATGTTAGCGTTAGTTGTATATGGTAACATAATATATTTAACAAATACCTTCATCAAACAAAGAGTAATAAGAATAATTATTTATATCCTTTCAGTATTTATGATTATCTTAACTGGTTTAAGCAGAATTTATTTGGGAGTTCACTATGCAAGCGATGTAATAGGAGCATATATCATCGCATTAATCTATTTGTTAGGAATAAACTATTTTTATGAAACCTCAAATAATTCTAGAAAAATCATGAAAAATAATGTAAAATAAAGCATAAAAGAAGAGGTGATAGAAATGAAAATAGTGGTAAAAGAAGAAAGTACCTTATTAAAGTATTTAGAAGAAAATTTAGACATGTCTAAAAGAAATATTAAAAAATATTTAAAAAACGGTTCTATCTATGTAGATGGTACAAGAACAACTCAATTTGATTATCCACTTATGGTAGATTCAATAGTTGTAATTGATACCAACAAGAAAAAATTAAATAAAATTCCCTTTGCTGTTCTTTATGAGGATGAAAATATAATTGTTGTGGATAAACCAGCAGGACTTTTGACTATTGCATCGGCAAAGGAAAAGGAACAAACAACATATCATATAGTAAGAGAATATCTAAGAGCTAAAAATAAACACGCTAAAATATTTATTATTCACCGCTTAGATAAAGAAACAAGTGGAGTATTAATGTTTGCTAAAAACGAATATAGTAAAAATGTGTTTCAAGAAAATTGGAACGAACTTGTCAAGAAAAGAAGTTATATTGCTATAGTTGAAGGAATATTAGAAAAAAAAGAGGCCACTCTAAAAAATTATCTTAAAGAAACTTCTACTCATCTTGTTTATGTATCTAAAAATAAAGATGGAAAAGAAGCAATTACTTCTTATAAGGTAGTAAAACAAGGCAAAAAATATTCTGAATTAAAAATAGAAATTGAAACGGGACGCAAAAATCAAATCAGGGTTCAACTTGCAAATATTAATCATCCCATCGTAGGAGATAAAAAGTATGGTTTAGGAGATGAAAAAAGATTATTTTTACATGCTGATCTTTTAGAAATATATAACCCCATCTTGAAAAAGAAAATGTCATTTAAAAGTACAGCCCCTAAAGCCTTTATTGCTAAAGTAAAAGAAAAATAAAAGAGGTAGTATTATGAATCAAAATGTTGAACATCTATTAATAACAAAATTTAGAAAACAATTATGGAGACCATTCTCTAAAGCTATCAGAGATTATGAATTAGTAAGTGAAAATGATAAAATTGCTATTTGTATTTCAGGTGGAAAAGATTCCTTTATTTTAGCAAAACTTATGCAGGAATTACAAAGACACGGAAATAAACATTTTGATCTAGTTTTTCTTTGTATGAATCCAGGATATGAACCTCATATCTTAAAACAAATAGAAGAAAATGCCAAATTATTAGAAATTCCAATTCAAATATATAAATCTGATATTTTTGATGTTTCTCTAAAATTAAATGAACATCACCCATGCTATATGTGTGCAAGAATGAGAAGAGGTTTTCTATATCAAAAAGCCAAAGAATTAGGATGTAACAAAATAGCCTTGGGCCATCACTTTAATGATGTAATAGAAACAATTATGTTAAGTATATTATATGGTGGCGAATATAAGAGCATGCCTCCAAAACTTAAAAGTACCAATTTTAGTGATATGGAGTTAATTCGTCCGCTATACTTAATAAAGGAAGAAGACATAATTAAATTTAGAGATTACAATGACTTGAGTTTTATTAATTGCGCCTGCAAATTTACTAAAGAAAAATCATCTGACTCTAAACGTCTAAAAATAAAGAACCTAATAAAAAAACTAAAAAAAGATAATCCTAATATAGAGTATAATATATTTAAAAGCAGTGAAAATGTTAATATAGAAACTTTACTTGGTTATAAAAAGAAAAACGAAAAACATAGTTTCTTAGAAAATTATAATAAAAATTGTTAACTAATGTATAAAAAGACAAATTTTTCTCTTAATAAAGTTGAGAGGAGAAAACATGGCAAGAAACAAAGTAGAAATATCAGGTATTAATACAAAAGATATAATTGTTTTAAATAATGAAGAAATGCAACAACTTTTTATAAGAAAAAATGAAGGGGACTTATATGCTAGAGATTTACTAGCTCAGGGTAACCTAAAATTAGTATTATCAATATTAAGAAAATTTTCAAATAGAGAAGAAAATCTCGATGATTTATTTCAAATAGGATGTATTGGACTTATGAAGGCCATTGATAATTTTGATATTTCCTATAATGTTAAATTTTCAACTTATGCTGTTCCTATGATAGATGGTGAAATTAAAAGATATCTGCGTGACAATAGTAGCAGTTTAAGAGTCAGTAGATCTTTAAAAGATATAGCTTATAAGAGTCTTAAATATCAAGAAGAATATCAGAAAGAACATGGCAGAATACCGGACTATGAAGAAGTTGCCAAAGAATTAGGCGTAACTAGCTATGATGTTGTACTTGCTTTAGGATCATTAAAAGAACCCATGAGTATGTATGAAGTTATATATAATGATGGTGGTGATGCTATTTACGTTTGTGATCAAATAGAAGATAAAAAAACAAATAGTAAAGATTTAGAATTACAACTATCGGTAAATGATGCTATAAATAAACTTGATGAAAGAGAACAATTTATCTTGGATGAAAGATTTGTTATAGGAAAAACTCAAATGGAAGTAGCAGAAGAACTTATGATTAGTCAAGCCCAAGTATCAAGATTAGAACACGGTGCCATAAAACAGTTAAAAAAGGTATTACGCTAGTAATAGAGTAATATCTTTTTTCATATATTTTTATAGGTGATTATATGCGACTATCAGAATTGCAAAATAAAAATCTTGTCAATGTTTCAAATGGTAAAAACATAGGAAATATTATAGATGTCAATATAGATTATCAGAGTGGTAATATCAAATCATTTATTATTGAATCAAAAGGAAGTATCTTAACATTTTTAAATAAAGATAATGATATGGAAGTAAAATGGAATGATATACAAAAAATAGGTGAAGATGTAATTTTAGTGAATATGCGATGAAAAGTAAAAGACTAAAATTTTTTTTAATTACAATAATTTTTTGTATCATCGTAAGTATTGTTATGGTAGAAAAATTTAAATCTACCAATGAAAAAAAATTAAAAAAATATGCCATAACCGAAACATCACATTTTATATCTAACCTCATTCAACAAATAGTAGATGATGTTTCTAATAATAAACTAGATGATAATAAAATATTTAGTATTAGTAGAAATAATTACAATGAAATAGAAATAATAGATTTTAATACCAAAGAAGTAAATAACGTTTTAGAAGAAATAACGACTAAAATAGAAGAAAACCTAAAAATGCTCGAGCAAGGAAAAATAAAAAATCTAAATATCAGCAGTACTTTTAAGGGGAAAAATTTTAAGGGGATACACGATGGAGTTTTATTTGAATTAGGCGATAATTTTTTTGGAAACAAAGTATTTAACATTGAAACAAAAATTCCTTTAAGAATTTCTTTTATTGGAAATGTATATACTTCCATATCGACTAAAATCAAAAATTATGGTCTTAATAGCGCATATCTTGAAGTAATAGTTAAAGTAGAAGTAAAAGAAAAAATAGTTATGCCCACAACAAATACAGAATGTGTTATTAAAGATGATTATCCCATCGCCCTAAAAATAATTCAAGGGAAAATACCAAATTATTACAATGGTGAATTTGAATCAAACTCTACTACATATTCTTTACCATTAAAAAAATAATTGCTATAATTACTATGGAGTGATTATATGAAAGATATTATTGTCTTAAATGACAAAAAATATAAGATTATTGATAATTATGGTAATTGTATAAAAATTGAAGAAATAGAAAGTTTTCTAACCTCATACTTTGATATTTATGATTACATATGTGGGGATTATGCATATGATAGATTACGCTTGAAGGGCTTTTGTGATAAAGAAAATAAGAACCTTAATAAAATAAATGATATAAAAGGGTATGAAAAATACATCTCTGATTTATGCTCATATAAGTGTAAACATTTTCTTCTAAAAAAAGAAAAAACAAAATAAACAGTTGAAATAATTGTAATTTATGATAAAATGTATTTATATGATAATAAAGGGAGGACATATTAATGGAAAAAGAAGAAGAAAAGAAAATCATGTCAATAGTAAACGAAAATGGAGAAACAGAAGAAGTTGAAGTAATTCTTGCATTTGAATTTAAAGATAATAAAAAAGAATATGTTGTATATACAAAAAATGAAACAGATGAAAATGGGAATGTTACAGTTTATGTATCAAATGTAGATCGCAGTAGTGGAGAACCTAAATTATTAGGAATTGATAACGAAAGTGAATGGGATCGTATAAAGGACGTATTACGCGAATTATCTAAGCCAGAAGCAGAATAACAGGAGGTTTGATTATGGAAAATGAAAACAATGTAAGTATAGTTACAAATGAAAGGGATTACACAAAAGCAGTTACTGGTGGAAGCTTTAACGTATTCAAAGCTGTTAAAATAAGTAAATTTAATATTTTAAAAAGAAGAGCCGCTAAAGCTGCAAAAAAAGCTGAAAAACTTCAAAAACAAAGTGAAGCATACGCAGCTGAAAGAGATGCAACAAAGGAAAATGTTGACAATAATTTCTTATTTAATGTGTTTAATAATAAAAGCAAGGAAAAGCAACAAGAAAGTAATAAATACGTAGAAAAAGCTATAATTGCGAATACTAATGCCGCTTTAGTTGAAGCTGACTTAAAGGTGTTATACCAAAACAAAGCATCAAAACCAATTAGATTACGTCAAGGAATAAAAAATATTGCTAGTAAATGGAATAATTGGCTAAAGAGTAAAATAGTAAAATCTAAAGCAGTTGATGTACCAGTAAATGATAATATAGAAATAACTAAAAATAATTCAGCTGAAGTAGAAAATGTAGCTAAAATAAGAAGACCAGCAGCAGAAGTTGCTCCAACTAGAAAAAAAGAAAAAATGCAAGCTATGGCTACTATAATAGATGATAATTTCTGGAAAACAAAAGAAGATGACAAAGAAAATGATAATGAAAGCGAAAAGATTAATAGTAATGCTATCATCACAAATGATGATTTAACATTTAAAGAACATATATCAAGACAAAAACCATTACCATCAGCATACACAATTAAAGTACCTCAAGAAGATGCTGAAAACAAACTAAATAATAATAATGATTTAGTCTTTGGAAAAGGGGATAAGGAAAAGAGCTGGGTAGATATAGGCAAAGAAACAATTAATGGAAAATCTGATATAACTTTCAATACAAAAACAAAAAATAGTGTTTCACCAGTAAAGAAAGATGAGACAAAATCTGAAACACCAAAAACTAAAGAAGAAAACAAAGAAAAATCATCAAGCTTCTCTCTACAACAGAAAAAAGCTATGCTTGAAGCTGTAAAGAAAGCAAAAGAACAACAAGATAAACAAGCAGAACTTGCCATGAAAAAGATGAAAGAAGCAAGAGAAAAAGCAGAAAAAGATATTGCTGATAGATTAGCTGCTGAAGAAGCTGCATTACAAAAAGAAATAGAAGAAAGTAAGCAAAACGTAGCCAACGCTCAGAAAGAAACTAATCAAGATATCGCAGATATGTATAAAAGCTTTGGATATGAAGTACCTGAAGAATATTTATCTAGCGGAAAAACAAAATAAATTTAAAAAGGGTAGAATTCTACCTTTTTTTGTTTTAATTCAAAAAAAGAAAACATAAAATATCTTGAGGGATAATATATGAAGAATAAAATAGAGTATTATTATAGAATAGAAAACATTAATCTACATGAACAAAATAATATTTATAATTTTCTATACAATAATAAAAAATATATATTCTTTAACACGACTAGAAATATTAAAGAAATAGAGCAAATATATTTACTTCAAAGTATAGACGAAAGATATTATAAAATAATATTAAATAGAAATAGAAACGTAATAACTGTAATAAATAATAAACAATATCTACTGGTTGAAATAATTAATTATGGTAATAGAAAAATAACATTTGATGATCTTACAAATAAAAAGAGCGTGACGAACCTTGAAAATTCAAATACCTTACTTAGAAATGATTGGTATAATTTATGGATAAAAAAAGTAGATTATATTAATTATCAAAGACTACATTTCAATAAAGAATATTTATTGTTAGATGATTATTTAGACTATTTTTTAGGCTTAGCGGAAAACGCTATTAGTTATATTCAAGATGCAACTGCCAAAGAGAAAAAAGATGAAAGAGATGAATTAGTAATATCTCATCGACGAATAAATTCAAACCTTAAGAAAATATATTACAATGTAGAAAATATCGTTTTAGACCATATTTCACGGGATGTATCAGAATACCTAAAATATTTATTTTTCAATGAAGAACTAGATTATAATACTGTAGCAAACATTATAAACTCCCTTAATTTTAGTAGATATGGTTATAGATTACTATTTGGTAGAATGCTTTTTCCATCTCATTTTTTTGATATATATGAGAATATAATTAATAATAGTCAAAAGGAGTTAGAAATAAAAAAAATCACATTAAAAATTTGTGATTACGAGAATTATTTAAAATTCATTTTCCAAGAAATCAATAAAAAAACTAAGCTACCAATTGTTGAATGGTTAACTTAGTTTATTTTTCTAACTTCCTTAATTCCTGGAATTCCATTAATTAATATCTGTTCAATTCCATCTTTTAATGTAACATCGATAAGGCCACAATTACTACAAGCTCCAGAGAATTTAACATAAACTATGTTGTTTTCATATTTAACAAATTCTACTGCGCCACCTTCACTCATTAAAAATGGTTGTATCTTATCTAATTCATATCGGATTTTTTGAATAATTTCTTCATCTGTCATTAATATCACCAATATAATTATATCCATAAATTAATAAATAAGTAAAGAATAATTTATAATATACTTAAAATGTGATATAATGAATGAACAGAGGTGATTATGTGGAAAATTATAAAGTAGGTGACATAGTCAAGGGTTGCGTTACAGGAATAGAAAAATATGGTATTTTTGTTAATTTAGACAATTATTACACAGGACTGATACATATATCTGAAATTAGTGAAAAGTTTGTTTCAAATATTAATGATTATGTAACCATAGGGGAAACAATTCGTGTAAAAATTATAGATAAAAATGATGATGATTATCATTTGAAACTTAGCATCAAGAATTTAGATTATAGAATTAATAAGAAAATTAGAACAAAAATTAAAGAAACCCCTAAAGGATTTAATACCTTAAAAGAGTATTTACCTGTATGGATTGAAGAAAAATTACATAAAATAGATAATAATTAAGAAAAAATAAAAAAAATATTTTGAAACTATTGACAAAACATTTATAAACTGATATATTTGATACTGTCAACTGGTTATGGGCGATTAGCTCAGTTGGTTAGAGCACCTGCCTTACAAGCAGGGGGTCATAGGTTCGAGTCCTATATCGCCCACCATAATGCCGAAATAGCTCAATTGGTAGAGCAACTGATTTGTAATCAGTAGGTTACGGGTTCAAGTCCTGTTTTCGGCACCATTTTTTTTGGAGAGGTAGCGAAGTGGCTAAACGCGACAGACTGTAAATCTGTTCCTTCGGGTTCGATGGTTCGAATCCATCTCTCTCCACCACTGATTGCCTCGTAGCCAAGTGGTAAGGCATCAGACTTTGACTCTGACATGCGCTAGTTCGAATCTAGCCGAGGCAGCCATTTATATTTTATGATCCGTTAGCTCAGTTGGTAGAGCATTTGACTTTTAATCAAAGGGTCTGGAGTTCGAATCTCCAACGGGTCACCATCGTGCCTGAGTGGCGGAATTGGTAGACGCACAGGACTTAAAATCCTGCGAGAATCAACCCTCGTGCCGGTTCAAGTCCGGCCTTAGGCACCAACGTGGAGGAATACCCAAGTCTGGTTGAAGGGACCGGTCTTGAAAACCGGGAGGTCACGCAAGTGGCGCAGGGGTTCGAATCCCTTTTCCTCCGCCATTTTTATTTATATAATTATATCGCGGGGTGGAGCAGTTCGGTAGCTCGTTGGGCTCATAACCCAAAGGTCAGAGGTTCAAATCCTCTCCCCGCAACCAAGTGGTCTCGTGGTGCAGCTGGTTAACACGTCTGCCTGTCACGCAGAAGATCGCGGGTTCGAGCCCCGTCGAGACCGCCAGATGGCTTCATAGCTCAGTCGGTAGAGCAAGGGACTGAAAATCCCTGTGTCGCTGGTTCGATTCCCGCTGGAGCCACCAGTTTGATAAAAACTCGAGTTTCGAGATAAATAACCAAGCATCGCATGATGCTTTTTTTATTTCAAAAAAATCTCCTATCATACGATAAGAGATATAATATAAATCTACTTCATTGTTTTAATTTTTGGTTTATTATTTAATTCAAATTCAAATTCATCAGCTAACACTTTTTGATCATTAATTAAAAAGTTAATATTTCTGTCAGCTGCCTTCATTTTAAATATATTCTCATTTCCTTTAATATTTACAACCATAGTTTCAGAATCTAAATAATATAATACCTGGTCACCACTTTCACTATCACATACCTGCAAAATTCTATGTATTCTTGTAGAATTTAATTCAGGATTGTTAGCTGTATTTACGCCATGCTCAAATAATTCAAGTAAGCCCTTTAAATTTCTAAGGGGATAGTTTAGAGTAGGTAACTGTTTCGTATTTTCTAATACTTTACCATCTTTTAATTCAGCATATCTTTTAAGCTGTTCATCAGTCATATTATTTGACCATATCATTCCTTTATCATTTAATACATTATATATACTTGTCATAGTATCAAGTTCTTTATCCGCAAGTTTTTTCAAAAAAATTGCTAAACCATCGGGATCATAATTTTCTATATAACTGTAATATTCTTTTTTTACTTCTTTCGTAATTACACAAGGAATATCGTTATTAGCACATAAATTTCTGATTAAAATAATTCTAGCTGTTCTTCCATTACCATCTTCAAATGGGTGAATTTGTAAAAATTTAATATGAAACATAGCCTCCCTTAAATAAGGATCTAGCTCGTTCCAGATATTATAATAATTATCAAACAATTGATACATTTCCATATAAATATATTGTGGTTTAGCTCTTTCTAATTTTGAACCATTTACTTCTACCTTAGTTGTTCTAAAATTATCATACTGTTCATTTGTTAGTATTCTTTCAATCTCCTTAATATTATTTATAGTAAGTTTTTCCTTAGTATCAATATCAAATGCGTATTCTAAGGCTTGAGACTGAAAATATAATTTTAATGCCTGGCTAGTATCATTTAAATTTCCATACATATCTTCAATAGCTAGACTAGCATGGATAAATCTATTTGACAAATTTTCAAAATACTTCTTTCTAAATAAACTATTGTGGTTATATAATTCTTGCATATAATAATCCTTTCCAATAAATAACAATATTATAACACTATTTCAGAGAAAGTATATAAAAATTTTATAAAAGTATTGACGGCATTAATTAATTGTGATATTATTTAACTGTTCTCATGTTGGAAGTGGCATGCGCTCGTAGCTCAGCTGGATAGAGTGTTTGGCTACGAACCAAAAGGTCAGGGGTTCGAATCCCTTCGAGCGCACCATATATCGGGAAGTGGCTCAACTTGGTAGAGCACTTGGTTTGGGACCAAGGGGTTGCAGGTTCAAATCCTGTCTTCCCGACCATTTGAATATTAAGCATTGATTACTCAATGCTTTTTTTGTGACGTTATAATTAAAAACAAAAATAGTATAGATTATGCTATAATAATTAAAGAGGTGATGAATATGGAAAAAATAAAAGAAACGTTAAAAAAACACCCAGCCTTATATGCTGTGATTGGTATTATCATAGGCGTTATAGTGACCACATTAATTATTATTATATTAAACACACTTGATTACAAAGAAAAAAATAGTTCTAATTCAAAGAATCCTGAAGTAGAGACTAAAACAAATAAGAAAGCTTCCATTGAAGATGATAAAGATCAGTCACCCCTAGAAGAAAATACCAACATAACTACACCAGAAACTAACGATTCAATAAAAAATAATAATGAAGTATCCACAAATAAGGACGAAACAATTATTAATTATTTAAATGAACAAACAGAAAGTATTAACAATGGAGCTGAAAGTGATGTCTCATTAAGAGACAAAATTAAGACCTCTTTTGCTAATATCTATAATTTTATATTTAATGGATCAACTATAAAGGGTATAACTTTTAAAGAATTAAGAACTGAAACAAAATTAAAAGTTTTAGAAAAAAGTATTGAATTAGATTATAAAATAGATCAAAAATTTCCCAATTATAAGGATAATATCAAAGATAAATACCATGACTTAAAAGAAAAAGCAGTGAGCACATATTTAAATATGACTGAAGATATTTGTACAAATAATGAGAGCCTATGTACAACTGCCAAAGAAAACTTTAATACAATGAAAAACAGTTTTGCCATTACATATGACTATATAAAAGAAAAGGCTAAATCTGGTTCAGAAAAATTAAAAGAATGGCTAAAAAATAGGTAGAAAATATGTACTAAATATTTTCTTTTTTTATCCCTTAATCTATGTTATACTATTATCAGAATAGAAATAGAGGGTGTTATTATGTTAGGTAGTGTTTTACAAATAGTTGAAAATAGTGTAATAGTAAAATTAAATATAGATATAACGAAACAACCTAACTTAGTAGGAATTCATGTTATTTTTGAAGACGGAACAAAAAAGGTAGTTGGTGAAATAGAAAGTGCCAATAAAGAAACTTTAAAAGTGAATATAGTAGGTGAATTTACTGATAGAGGATTCTTACCAGGAATAGCAACCAAACCATCATTTAAAAGTACCATAAGAATTATTAATGCCAACGAGTTAACAGAATTTTTAGGAAACCAAGAAATAAGCGATAATGAAGCCTATCTTGGCATTAGTAATATCTATGACAACTATAAAGTAAGTTTTAAAATCAACAGCTTCTTTAGTAATCATTTTTCTATTTTAGGAAATAGTGGTAGTGGAAAAAGTTACACTGTAGCGGGAATTTTACAACGTGTATTTAACATGAGTAAAACACCCCCTGTTGGTGCCCATTTTTTCTTATTTGATGCTTATGGCGAATATACTGAGGCATTCTCAAACATCCATCAAATAAATCATGCCCTAAATTACAAAGTTTATACCACAAACACTAAAGAGTCTAAGAATGATACCATCCTAAGAATCCCTATCTGGTTATTAGATGTAGATGATCTAGCCTTACTTTTAAATGCCACCACTCCTAATCAATTACCTATAATAGAAAAGACCCTAAAACTCGTACCCATTTTATCAGGAAATGATCAAAATGTAATAAAACATAAAAATGATATTATCGCAAGAGCCTTACTAGATATTTTATTAAGTGGAAATGATTCAACCAAAATAAGAGATCAAGTAATCGCCGTTCTTACAAAATTTCATACCGATGAATTAAATCTAGATAGTAAAATATCTCAACCAGGTTATGTTAGAACTCTTAATCAATGCCTTTATATTGATAAATTAGGAAAAATTCAAGAGATGGAACTAGTCGTAGAATTCATTAGTAGTTTTATTGATAACAGCTTAACTCTAGAAAAACAAGAGGAATATACTTTCTATAATCTTAGTGACTTAGAGAATGCCATGGATTTTGCCTTAATAAGTGAAGGAATATTAAAGAGTGATAAAGTATATGATATGGCTAATGTATTGATGGTACGCCTACATACACTCGCAAACAGTGAACAAAGCACTTACTTCGATTATCCGAGGTTTGTTAATAGAGAAGAATATATTAAAGATTTAGTCACAACTAAAAATGGTGAAAAATGTCAGATAGTAAACTTTAATATTAACTATGTTGATGATCGTATAGCAAAAGTAATCGCTAAAATAATTTCTAGAATGATATTTAAGCAAGCTACAGCTGAAGAAAGAAGAGGAATAAATCCTTATCATATTATTATTGAAGAAGCCCATCGTTATGTCCAAAATGATAATGATATCAATATCTTAGGTTATAACATATTTGATCGTATTACAAAAGAGGGAAGAAAGTATGGCGTTATTTTAGGATTAATTACCCAAAGACCATCTGAACTATCTGAAACCGCCATTTCTCAGTGCTCAAATTTTATAATTTTACGTATGTCTCATCCACTAGACCTAGATTATATTAGAAAAATGGTTCCAAATGTATCACAGGAAATAGTAGATAAATTAAAAAACTTGAAACCAGGTTACTGCATAGCCTTCGGTAGCGCTTTTAAAGTTCCAATATATGCCCATGTAGAAAGTCCTAATCCGCCACCAATCAGCCAGAATGTTGATATCGTTAATGCTTGGAAAAATAGTCCTGAACAAAAAACATTTACTAGCTTTAATTTTACATCACCAATAGAAGAAATTTCCATTGATAACACCAAGCCAGTAATGATTTCCCAAATACCTAGTCCAAGTGATATCCCTTATGACAAAATATCTGAACCAAAAACAAGTTCTGTTTTTAGAAGTACACAAGAATAATATCTTGTGTTTTCTTTAACTAAAAGTTTTAGAAATAATCACGAAAAAATTATCTTTATCAAAAAAATTATCTTCTATAAAATTCATTAAAATATCATACTGACTAACATCATTAACCATAATCATTAATTTTTTTTCTTTTTTTATTTGCTCTTGAACTACCGAAATATCATACTTCCCAAATGGCAAGACATAAAAACTACTATCAAAAAAATTTAAATCATCACTTATATAATAACCACAACTCTTACTTCCAAAACATAGCGTTAATTCCTCAATAATTCTGATATTAGTAGACGTGTATAAAAATTTTAAACTAGGAAATTTAGAAGTAATCTCTTGAATATTATTAATATAAGACTTATTTTCTCTTTTAATGGATACTATATCACTACTATCATTACTAATAGGTATAATATTAAGAATTATATTTTTTGAAACATCGTCAAGTTTTTCTAAATAATTCTCTAAACCTATAAACTCCCCATTGTAATTAACTTCTAAATCACGTACATTAATAAAAAGCCCATAAACATTACTACAAGATTTAACTTTTTTTATAATGTTTTCTAAATTGTTACTATAATTATTTGTGTATATATATTTCAAATTAATCACCATTATATAATATGAGAATATAAAAAAAGATATTTTATAAAAATTGCTATTAAGGTAGTTTTATGATATTCTATTAATGATAAATATGGAAAGAAAGGTGTTATAAATGGCCAAAATTAATCCTAAATTACATTTAAAAATATACATTTTTATAGTTGTAATTATGATTATCTGTATTGCTTTTTTAGGCAGTAATTTAATAAATAAGGAAATTCTAGATAGTGAAGTTTCTAAAATCTTAAATAAAAATATTATTACTTCCAAATTTGATAAAAAAACTAAAACTCATGGTTCATATAAAAAGGTGGAATACGCCATTAAAAGCTATATGAAAGACTATTCAGATAATATGAAAAAAGCAAATAATATTATAAATGATAGTAAATTAAAAAAAGTTTTATCAGCCAGTAACTATGAACAGGACAAGCCAGAGTTTTTAACTTCAACAACCCTTATAACTAGTAAAAAGAGTGAATTTGATACTGTAATTAATAATTTGTTAAAGATGGCAGATAAGAAAGTAATCATGTCATATATTGAAAAAGAAAATGTTTCCCCAAAATATATTAATCTTTATAAAAAGTATATGTTTAGTAATAATTTTGAAAATGACTTAATTAAAAATAAGGAAAGTATTACCAAAATCCAAACTAATGGTAATAACTTATTAGATATTGATGCCAAAGTAATAAATTTATTAAAAAATAATACAAATACTTGGGTTATAAAGGATAATGCTATTTATTTTTACTCTAAATCAGTAATGACTGAATATAACGCCTTAATCAATTCTATTTCCTAAGAATTAGAGAGTAAATTATTATGAAAAAGAAAGTTATAATAATTGGCGGTGGACCAGCAGGTCTAACCGCGGCTTATACTATTTTAAAAAACTCCACTGCTTATGATGTTACTATCTTAGAAAGTGAAAAAAACTTAGGCGGAATTTCTAAAACAGTGACCTATAATAATAACAAAATGGATCTAGGAGGGCACAGATTCTTTTCTAAAAATGAAGAGATTAATAAATTATGGCAGGAAATATTACCACTTGAAAGAAAAGGCAAACATGATCCTAAAAAAGACGATAAAGTTTTATTAACCAGAAATAGAGTATCAAGAATTTATTATCAAAAAAAATTCTATGATTATCCACTAACTCTAAAATTTCAAGTATTTAAAAATCTTGGCTTAAAAACAACTCTTATTAGTGGATTAAGTTACATAAAAAGTAGTCTTTTTAAAAGAAAAGAGACGAATCTAGAAAATTTTTATATTAATAGATTTGGCAAAAAACTCTATAGTATTTTTTTTGAAGGATATACAGAAAAATTATGGGGAAGATCTCCGAAAGAAATAGATTCATCATGGGGAAAACAAAGAGTTAAAGGTCTATCTATAAGAAAAATAATTAAGGACTATTTTAGTAGAGTATTTAACATTAAAACTAAAGACAAAGAAACCTCTCTAATAGAGAACTTTTATTATCCCAAATATGGCCCAGGTCAAATGTGGGAAGAGATGGCCCTAAAAATAAAAAAAATGGGCGGTAAAATCCTTACAGAACATGAAGTCTTAAAGATTCATAAGAAAAATAATAAAATAGAAAATGTAAGTTGTCTTGTAAAAGGAAAGGTAAAAGTCTTTGAAGGTGATTATTTCATTTCTTCAATGCCTATTAAATATTTAATATCAGGAATGAACAATGTAGAAAAAAACATTAAAAAGATTGCCTTAAACCTTCCTTATAGGGATTTTATAACCGTAGGACTTATTCTTAATAAAATAAATTTAAAAAACAATACCCAAATTAAAACATACAATAATCTTATACCAGACTGTTGGATATATGTACAAGGAAAAGAAGAAAAACTAGGACGCATTCAAGTATTTAATAATTGGTCACCTTATCTAATAGATGATATTAATAAAGTATCATTAGGATTAGAGTATTTTTGTCAAGAAAATGACTCATTTTGGAACAAAAGTGAAGAGGAATTAAGGGACTTTGCTGTTAAAGAATTACTTAATATGCAAATAATATCGGATAAAAAGGATATCTTAGATTATCATGTGGAAAAAGTAAAAAAGGCTTATCCTGCCTATTTTGACTCATATAAAAATTTTCCCGAAGTAAAAGAATATTTAAATAAAATCTCTAATCTTTATTGTATTGGAAGAAATGGTCAACATCGCTATAATAATATGGACCATTCTATGGAAACGGCTATTATTGCTGCTAAGTCAATCCTTAATAATGATTTAGAACTAAAAGAATCTATTTGGAATGTAAATACAGAGCAAACATATCATGAGGAGAGTAACCATGAAAAAAATCATAGATAAATTTAAAAATTTTAATCCCTGTAAACCATTAGCCATCCTCTATATTTTATTAATTATTACAATTTCTTTTTTTACTCTAAGAATAATCGATAATGATTTTTGGTTTTTAATAAATCAAGGAAGATACATTATAGAAAATGGTTTCCCAACAGTAGAGCCATTTACTATTCATAATAATTTATCATTTATAATTCAACAATGGTTAACAGATGTTATATTTTATGGTATCTATCATTCATTTGGTCACATAGGCATAATTATCTTAATTTTTATAGTCAATGTGTTAATAGTATATTTATTATATAAAATATGTATCCTAATCAGTGAAAATAAAGTCTTTTTATCAGTAATTTTAACAGCCATTATAGACTTTATCTTGCTAATATTTTTTATAAGAACAAGACCTCAAATATTTGATTATACTATTTTACTTACTGAAATATATATATTAGAAAACTATCTAAAAACAAGAAATAAGAAATATTTACTAGTATTACCCATATTATCTCTTCTTTTAATAAATCTTCACTCATCTAGTTGGTTTATGCTTTTCTTATTTATACTACCATATTTAGTGACATCATTTGATTTTAAAATATTCTTTTTAAAAGGAGAAAATTATCCTAAAAAGTACCTCTTTCTAATCATAATTCCAATGTTTTTGGCAGGATTCATTAATCCATATGGTATAAAAGCAATTACTTATATTTTCACTTCATTTGGAGATAAATACATTAATAGTATTGTAAATGAAATGCATCCAATGTATAAAATAGGAATACCAAATGCCATAGCGTGCCTCTTACCAATTATAATAACAATTGTAGTAAATATCATTAAACGTAAAGAAATAAAAGCAAGATATTTTTTTCTCCAACTCGGTACTATGATTTTGGGATTAAGTAGTGCCAAAGGTTATAGTTTTTTTCTAATAGGAGGAGTTTTTCCATTAGCTTATTACTTAAAAGATTATTTTAAAACATATGAAGCTAATTATCATTACTCTAAACCATTTAAAATAAAATATATTATCATCGTATTAATGATTATAGTCTTACCACTAAGTATAAGTCTCAGTATGAGTAGTTCTACATTTGAATCATTAGGAGTAAAAAAAATAGTTTCATTTCTAGATAAAAATGGAAATAAAGAAAATATTATTTTATATACCGATTACGATACTGGAAGTTATCTAGAATGGAAAAAATATAAAGTATATATAGATCCACGAGCAGAAGTGTTTATAAAAAGAAATAATAAAAGAAAAGATATTTTTAAGGAGTATTATTACTTACAATATAAAGTATTTGATATAGACAAATTTGTAGCTAACTATAATTTTACTCATTTTATTGTAAATGATAATGATCGCCTTTATTCATATTTAGTTAATAACTCTAAAAAATATCAATTGTTATATATGGAAAAGAGTAACAAGGAAGATAAACACCACAAAAAAATTAAATATTATTTATTTAAAAGAGTAGATGTTGCCTAAATATCTACTTTTTGTATATCCAAAAAAATTGTTTACATAATATTAATAAAACTAATTGCGCTTTCACTAATTATGGTATATCATATTAATATATGAACAAATATTCATATATTAGGAGATTATATGAAAGAAGAAAACTATAAAATTGTAGATGAATATAGAGTAGAAAAAGTCTCTAAAAATATTTTAGATGATGACTTTTTGGTTAATGTAGCTGAATTATTTAAGGTTTTTGGTGATAGCAGCAGAATTAAAATAATTTGTGCCCTTCTTCAAGAAGAATTATGCGTAGGTGATATAGCCGCCATAACAAAATCAACATCCTCGGCAGTATCTCATCAAATGCAAATATTAAAACAATCAAAATTAGTAAAGACACGTCGTGAAGGAAAGCTAATATATTATAGTTTAAAGGACGAACATGTCAAAAAAATATTTAAGATAGGATGTGAACATATTGAAGAATTATAAATTTAAAATAAATAATTTAGATTGTGCCAATTGTGCCAATATGATTGAAACGAAACTAAATAAGGATAAAAACTTAAGTGATGTTAATATTAACTTCTCTAAAGCTACAATTACATTTAAAGGGAACGAGAATATTAACATAATAGAATACGTTAACGAAGAGATAAATAAAATAGAACCTGGCGTTACAATAAGTACAGAAGAAGAAAAAAAAGGTAATCATCGTCTTATTGATTTAGTAGTAGGAATATTATTAATTGGAATTTCTATGATTGTAAAAAATAATCTTATAACTGAAGTGCTTTTAGTAGCAGCATACGTTGTTTTACTTTATAGAATATTTTTAACAGCTATAAAAAGTTTATGTCATGGTGTTATGAATGAAAACTTTTTAATTATTATTTCATGCATTGGAGCATATTTTGTTAATCAAAAAATGGAAGGCTTAATGGTCATAATTTTATATACTATTGGTAAAATACTAGAAGAAAAAGCTATTTATAATAGTCGAAAAAGTATCAGTGAATTAATGGATATAAGGGTAGACAAAGCTAACCTAAAAGATCGTGATACAATAATTGAAGTAGAACCAGAAAAATTAAATATAGGGGATATTATTATTGTTAAAAAAGGGGAAAAAGTACCCGTTGATGGTAAAATTATAAAGGGCTATAGTAATTTAGATACTCAAGCATTAAGTGGAGAGGCTAAATCTGTTGCTGTAAAACCAGGTGATGAAATATTATCCGGCTGCATTAATTTAGATGGTCTATTAGAAGTAAAAGTTCAAAAAAAATATGAAGATAGTAGCGTTTCTAAGATACTAAACTTATTAGAAAACGCTAATGATAAAAAAGCCAAAAGAGAAACAAAAGTTAATAAATGGGCCAGAATATATACACCTTCAGTATTAGTACTTGCTATTTTAGTAGCCATCTTCCTTCCGATGTTTACAGATATTACATATAGTCAAAGTATATATAGAGCCTTAACATTCCTAGTTATATCATGCCCATGTGCTATTGCGATAAGTGTTCCACTATCATATTTTTCAGGTATCGGAGTAGCTAGTAAAAAAGGAATTCTAATTAAGGGAAGTGAAGTATTAGATAATATTAAAAATATTACTAAGATAGCTTTTGATAAAACAGGAACTCTTACTACTGGTAAATTTAATATTACTAAGATAACATCATTAGATGATAAATATAGTGAAGACGACATCTTTAAGTATATTTATTTTGCAGAAAAATACTCCCTTCATCCCTTAGCAAAAACAGTTTTAAATTATAAAAAAGTAAAAGAAGAAAAAATATCTGACGTTAAAGAATTTGCCGGAAGAGGAATAAGTTACAAGTATAAGAATAAACTATTTAAAGTTGGTAATAGAGAGTTTGTAAAATATAACCCTAAAGAAACAGAAGAAACTACTTATATTTATTTGAGTATTGAAAATACTGTAGTTGGTTATATAGAATTAGAAGATGTTATTAAAGATACAACAAAAGAAGCAATTTCTGATTTAAATAATGAAAATATTCAACTTTATATGTTAAGTGGTGATAAAAAGAATGTGGCATTAAAAATTGGTGAAAAAACAGGTATTAAGAATATTTTATACGAAATGTTACCTCAAGATAAATATGAAAAGGTTAAAGAATTAATGAAAGACGGCGAGGTAGTTTCTTTTGTAGGAGATGGAATAAATGATGCTCCTACACTTGCTCTTAGCAATATAGGAATTTCTATGGGGTTAAATGGAAGTAATGCTGCGATTGAAGCTAGTGACGTTGTTATTATGAATGATGATATTTCTAAAATCAAAGATGCCATGAATATTAGTAGAAAAACGAATACCATTATTAATGAAAACCTCCTTTTTGCTATTCTTGTTAAGATAAGTATTTTACTACTTAGTATTTTTGGTTTATCAACTATGTGGGAAGCTGTATTTGCAGATGTTGGGGTAACTCTTCTTGCTATCTTAAATACAATTAGAATTTTAAAAATGAAATAATATAAAATTATAGTAACAAAAAGAAAGACATATAATGATCATATTAAGCCTTTCTTTTTTTTATATATTTCAAGCTATTACTAACCAGCCGTATTATTTGCTATTGCTATCAACTTATGTTATAATATATAGCTAATAAAAGGGATGATATTATGAATGTAATTAGCTTATCAAAAAATGCCGTTAGAGAGTTAAAATACTTGCCACTATCACTACATACTATCAATACAGAGGCAACAATCTATAAAATGAAATATCAAAACCAAGATAAAATTTTAAAAAGTCTCTACTTTCTAAATGGTGAAGGTTTTGCCAATAAATTATATACAGTGGAGATGTTAAATTATTATAAAGATATTTTACCAACTAGTTTTTGCATACCAGATAATATTGTAACGCAAGATAATAAAATAATAGGGTTTACATTGCCTTATATAGAAGGAAAAAATTTGGCCGATATATTAAACGAGCCACAAGAAAATTATCAAAATAAGTTAGAATATTTGAAGAAAATAGGTGAAATACTAGATCAACTGAATGGTATTAGAAAATATAGTGAACTAAAAGATTTGTATATAAATGATGTACATGAATCAAATTTTCTCATTTCAAAAAATGACTCTATCAAAGTTATAGATTTGGATAGCTGTAAGATAAAGAATAATCAATCATCACCAGCTCGATTTTTAAGACCTAACACACTTTTTGCAACAGCCAAAGAAAAATATCATATAAACTCTTTAGAAACTAATTATAAATTTGTAACTCCAAGTAACAATACAGAACTATATTGCTACAACATGATGATTTTAAATTATTTATATGGCCAAAACGTAAATAGTATGAAAGTAACTGATTATTATAACTATCTATCATATCTTCACTATCTAAAAATAGATCCCAACTTATTAAACTCTTTTCAGAGATTATTAATTAACTGTGAAAATACCAATCCATATCCATATTTAGAAAATTTAACACAAGAACAAATATATAGAAGTAACTATAAAGTATATAAATACAATAAAAAATAAATACAATTCTAAAAATTTGTGTAGTTATAAATGATGTGATACCTAAACAATAAATCAGAAAAAATATTTGTATTATTCATATATAAAACTATTTTTATTCTGACCTTAAAGCTACCACTGGATCTTTTTTAGAAGCAATTTTTGCGGGTATAAGTCCTCCTATTAAAGTAAGTAGTATACTAATAAGAATTAGTATTAATGCATGGAATGGATTTAATTTAGCAACATTATCTAGTGATGATAGGTTTTTAATGATTATATTAACAGGGAAAATTAATATTCTCGCTATAAGAATTCCTATGAATCCACTACATAAACCAATAATTAACGTTTCTGCATTAAAGACACGAGTAATGTCTTTTTTTCTTGCTCCCAAGGCTCTTAAAATTCCAATTTCTTTAGTTCTTTCTAATACAGAAGTATAAGTAATTATTCCAACCATAATACTTGAAACTATTAATGATATTGAGCTAAAAGCAATAAGAACTATCGTAATCGCATCCATTATATTTCCTGATAAAGACGTAATAAGTTCAGCCTGATCAGTATATAATATTTTATTACTTTCATCCTTATTTTTATTATATTTATCTAAATACTCAACAATCTTCTTTTTAGCAGAGAAATCTTTAGGATAAACCTGTATTGCTTGTGGAACATTATCATCACCTAAATATGCTAAAACAGCATCACGACTCTTTGTACCTTCTTCTCCATCCTCAAATTTCTCTAAAGTCAAAACATTATAATCTTTGTTTAATTGTTCACGAACAATCTCTGAATTTTTATTTTCTTTTATCAAAAAGTTAATAAGAGAGGTATTATAAACCAAACCAGTACTAGACATTTTGGCATACATATTATCTTTTTTGCCCCTAATAACTCCAGCAATATGTAAAGTAATATTGTTACTATTATTATATAAATCATCATAACTACTACTAACAACATATCTAGAATCTATTTTCTTATAATATTGATTATTTAAAACAACCTTAAATTCTTTGCCTACAATATCATTAAAATCAATTTTTTCTTTGTCTCCAAGACCAAGTTCCTTTAAAATATTTTCATTTATTCTATTTTTTGAATCTACTAATAAATATATATCTTCCTTTTTATCACTTAACTTCCCATAAATAATCTCAAAATTATCAGTCATTATTTGTGATGTTTTACCATCAATAGAACTAGGAATGGAAAAGAATGTACTAGTATCAACATTTTTAACCTTATCCTCAACCTTTGTTAACATATTAAAGCTAGTTGTTCTAAAGTAGGAAATACCTCCAACTAATTTACTATCAATACTTTCTATATAATTGACATAATCCTTAGTTATCTTGTTTTTATGTAATGTTGACTCCATTGTTTTTAAGGGATAAATTTTTCTTTTTTTACTATATTCCTCTAAATTATCTTTACTGCTAACCATATCATCTAACGTGATAGCCTGTTCACTAATAATTATAGGCGCTTGAGAAAGCGTACTTTTTTCAAATTCATCTATTTTTATTTGAAAACCATTAGAAAGTGCTAAAATTAAAGCTATTCCAATAATTCCAATAGATGAGGCAAAAGAGGTTATAAGGGTTCTTCCTTTTTTAGTCTTTAAATTATTAAATGATAAACTAATAGCACTTTTATAACTCATGGCTGTCTTCTTAATTTTAAATTTATCATCTTGCTTTTCTTTATCGGAAATAGGATTGCTATCCTTTAATATTTCTCCATCTCTAAATTCAATAATACGAGTAGCGTATTCTTTAGCAAGCTCTGGATTATGTGTAACCATAATAACTAATTTATCTTTCGCGATTTCCTTAATTAAGTCCATTATTTGTTTACTAGTTTTGGTATCAAGAGCACCAGTTGGTTCATCTGCAAGAATTATATCAGGATTATTAACAAGAGCTCTAGCTATTGCAACCCTCTGCATTTGACCACCGGATAACTGATTAGGCTTTTTATGAATATGATTTATAAGCCCAACTTTTTCTAAAGCTTGAGTAGCCATTTTACGTCTTTTCTTTTTACTATATCCACTAAGTATTGTACTCATCTCAACATTTTCCAAAATACTTATATGACTAATTAAATTATAAGATTGAAAAATAAATCCAACACAGTTATTTCTATAACTATCCCAGTTACCATCCTTAAATTTTTTTGTACTTCTTCCATTTATAATAAGATCTCCACTATCATATCGATCTAATCCACCAATTATATTTAAAAGGGTAGTTTTCCCTGAACCAGAAGGACCAAGAATGGCTACAAACTCATTAGTTCTAAACTTTACATCAATACCCTTTAATGCATGCTGTACAAATTCACCAGTTTTATAACTTTTTTTAATATTTCTTAACCCTAACATATTTTCTCCTTCTATAATATTATTCTAAAAAATACATCTAAATTCTAATAATAATTATTATAACATACTAAAAAATATAATTACTAATAATTAATTATTTTACTATTAATTCTAATTTAGACACATATAAATAATTGAGGTGTTATAATGTTTTTCAAAAAAATAAATAGTAGAATGAAAGTATTATTATTGATTTTTGTTGCTCTATTAGTATTAATAATTGTTAAGGTGTTTTACGTTCAAGTATTTGAATACAAAAAACTTTATTCTCTATCAAAAGATTTATGGAGTAGGGATTTACCAGTAGAAGCTAATAGGGGATTAATTCTTGATAGAAATGGAGTGGTTTTAGCCGATAATTTAACAACCACATCTCTTGTTTTAGTTCCAAATCAAATTAAAGATAAAAAAGATACCACCACCAAGTTAGCACAAATATTAAATGTGAGCTATGATGAAATGTATAAACATGTTAATAAGAAAACATCCATTGAAAGAGTTCATCCTGAGGGAAGAAGACTAAGTTATGAAATTGCTGATAAAATATCTAATTTAAAATTACCAGGAGTATATTTAGTAAAAGAGTCAAAACGTTATTATCCCTACGGAAATTTATTATCTCATACTCTAGGCTATGTTGGTATTGATAATCAAGGCCTATCAGGATTAGAACTACAATATGATAAATACTTAACAGGGGAAAGTGGCGCTATTAAATATTTTTCTGACGCTAAGGGAAACAAGTTAAATTTATCAGATGTATATCTAGAACCCCAGGATGGCATGAACTTACAATTAACAATAGATATAAATATTCAAAAATCTATTGAAAGAGAACTCAACAATATTGTGGATATGTTTGAACCAGATATGGCCCTAGCTATTGTTATGAATCCGAATACAGGTGAAATATATGGTATGGGTAGTAGACCTGATTATGACCCTAATAATTATCAAAACTATAATCAACAAGTCTTAAGTCGTAACCTGCCAATTTGGGCAACGTATGAGCCAGGGTCTACTCAAAAAATTATTACTACATCCGCTGCAGTAGAAGAAAAAGTAGTAGATTTAGATAATGATCTTTTCTATGATAGTGGTTCTGTTAAGGTTGATACGGCAAAAATAAAATGTTGGAAGGCTGGAGGACACGGTCAGCAAACTTTTATGGAAGTATTACAAAATTCTTGTAATCCAGGATTTGTAAAAATGGGTCAACTACTTGGTAAAGACAGGTTGTTTTCTTATTTGGATAAATTTGGTTTTGGTGCCAAAACAGGTGTAGATTTAAGCGGAGAAGGTAAGGGAATCATTTTCCCTCTATCAAAGGTAGGTAATGTAGAGCTAGCAACTACTGCTTTTGGTCAGGGAATAAGTGTAACTCCAATTCAACAAGTAACAGCGGTATCCGCTGTTGTCAATGGGGGAAAACTATATCAACCATACATATTAAAAAGTATCTCAGAAAAAGAAACGGGTAACATTATTAAGAAGAATAGCAAGAAATTCATTCGTCAAACTATTAGTAAAGAAACTTCTAATACAATGCGCAGAGCATTAGAAAATGTTGTTGCCAAAGGTGGAGGAAAGGCTGCATATATTGACGGATACCGTATTGGTGGAAAAACAGGAACTGCACAAAAAGTAGAAAATGGCGTTTACCTAGTAAATAATTACATTATGTCATTTATGGCTGTTGTTCCATCAAACAATCCAGAAGCAGTACTATATCTTGCAATTGATAATCCTAAACATACTGCAATGTTATCAAGTTATACAACTACACCTATCGCAAGACGAATTCTTTTAGACATTATCGAAGCTCTGGATATTAAAAAACAAGACAGTCAAATAGAAAAGGAAAAGGAGTGGAGTGATAAAACCATATATGAAGTGCCAAATGTTGTTGGAATGACAAAGAAAGAAGCCAAAAAGGCTTTAGAAAACTTTACCGTTGAATATGCTGGAACAGGCGATAAAGTAGTTAGTCAGTCTCCTGAAGCTGGCACAAGGGTTGAGGAAAAAACTGTCGTTAGACTACTATTAAAGTAATATAGCTGGTCGAATAAATAGAACTTTTGTAAAATTAGTTCTACTTATTTTTTTATGTAATAAATATAAATATGAAACAAACACCTGTAAAATTGTGTATAATAATTAGTAAACTAACACAAATAATTACTAATGTGTGCTATAATACTGGAGACGAATGGAGAAATAAAATATGCTATTGTTAACAAAATCAGTTTTTGCCGTCATGATAGGTTTTTTAGCCTCAACATTTATCGGCCTAATTTTAATACCAAAACTAAAAAAAATGCATGCTGGGCAACATGTTAGTGTATTTTTAGCAAGTGCTCACAAGCAAAAAGAGGGAACCCCAACAATGGGTGGTTTAATTTTTATATTATCTACCACAATTACTATTTTGCTTTTAATAATTACAAATAAGATTGACTATACATCCAACCTTTTGATTGTTTTACTTTCCTTTTTAGGGTTTGGACTTATAGGATTTATAGATGACTTTCTTTCCCTTCGCAAAAAAGGAAATGAAGGTTTAACAACATATCAAAAATTATTTATGCAAGTAATAATATCTGTGATTTTCTTCTATATATATATGAAGAATGGTGGTCAAACATCATTAACAATTGGAACCCTTCATATTGACCTAGAATTAGGATGGCTATATGGATTATTTATTCTTTTTGTTCTAGTCGCATCCTCAAATGCTGTAAATTTAACAGATGGTCTAGATGGCCTTGCAGGTGGCCTATCAGCTATAGCATATATTGCTTTTGCACTAATATCACTTATTGTAGGTTATGAAGAAATTGGTATTTTCTCATTAATTTTATCAGGAAGTATTTTAGGCTTTTTAGTATTCAACTCTTATCCAGCTAAGGTCATTATGGGAGACACCGGAAGCTTAGCTTTAGGTGGTGCGATGGGAGCAATCGCTATTATTACCCATCGAGAATTAACTCTTGTAGTAGTAGCGGGAGTATTTGTTATTGAAACATTCTCTGTAATTATTCAAACTATCTCAGTAGTTTTCTTTCATAAAAAAGTATTCCTAATGTCGCCACTTCACCATCACTTTGAAAAACTAGGTTGGAAAGAGCCAGACATTGTCAAAACCTTTTGGATAGCAGGACTTGTATTAGCGATGAGTGGAATTATCTTTGGAGTATGGTTATAAGATTTAAACTTAAAGATGTTTAAGTCTTTTTTATTGCAAAAAAAACTTTAATATGAGTATAACTAACTTAATAATAGGGTGAGTGTTATGAGAGAAAAATTACAAAAGATTGATTATAAAATTTTAGTCTTAATCATACTAGTATTACCAATGGAACAAATGGTTTAGATCAAACAAATAAATATGAATATTACTTATCAGCATCAAGCACTACTCTTACAGGGGGAGAATTTAAGGAATATGTAAATAAGAAGGAATTTAACATCGGAACATCTTTAACAGGTATAAGATATCTATATGTAAGACAAATAAGCGATGAGGCTGGTATTAATTCACAAAGTAGTGGTAATGTAGTAACACTAGATGGAAAAGCCTATCACCAATTTGGACCATATATTTTTGATAATACCAATCCAGAATGTAAAATAGAAAAAAATATTACCAAGATTACTAATAAAAATATAACTCTAAAAATAAATGGTACTGATGAAACTTCAACTAATAACTTACAATATTCTTTAAATGGAAAAGACTTTGATGAAAATAAGAAAAAGATTATAACAACAAATAACACTTATAAAGCCTATGTTAAATATGAAGCTTTTGCAAAAGACAACGTTGGAAATATAGGAAGTTGTAAAATTACTATTTCAACTTTAGTAAGTGTTCCAAATACTAAATTAATAATTAATAGAAATCTCTATATAGTTGGAATGCTTCTTATAATCAGTGGTTTAGGTATTACAACATATATGATAATAAAAAAGAAAAAGAATGTGTAATTTAGATATTACCATTCTTTTTTGTCATAATCTTACCATGACCTCCATTACTAAAGTCATACTGAGCTATATTTCTAGAAGTTACTTTATCAAGACCAAAATAAGATTTTAAAACTTGTACCATTTCAACATATTTATTAATCGCACCATCATAATTATTTTCTTTTACTAATTGTTCAGTACTTACTAAATATGTATCATAATATTTTTTCCATAATGTATCATCTTTTGACTCTTCATAATCCTTTTTAATTAACAAAGCAATCTCTGGCCCTATAGAATCATACTCCATAAGAAGAGGAGTAAACTTAGCATCCTTTTGTAAAATATTATCTCTAAATGATCTTAAATTATTTAATAAAGAACAATCATCATCTAGTCCCAGTACATCACAAACAATAGTAGTTATATAACAACCGCTAGTAGCATTTACAGGTTTTTGATGAGAACAATTATCTCCTGGATAATAGTATGATCTATACCAACTACAATATCCTTTTTTATAGTCTCCTTGAAAATCATAATAAACACATCCACCACATTGGTATTGATATTCCAAATTACTCATAATAAATCTCCCTTAAGTGACTGCTATTATAATACAATAAGCACTTTTTTTCAACTGTTTCATAAAAAATACCTTTATTTTATAAAGATGTATTATTAATTATTATTTTTAGAAATATTTAGTAAAATTCCAATACTTATCATCGTGATTAACAAACTACTTCCGCCATATGAGAGGAAGGGAAGGGTAACACCAGTAACAGGAATCATCCCCGATACAACCATCAAATTTAACATTGCCTGAAAAATAATCTGAAAAGTCATACCAAAAGCTAAATATTTTGAAAACTGATCTCTAGCTTCTAAAGAAATTTTTATTCCTCTCTGGAGTATTACTATAAAAAGGCCAATAACAATAAATGCTCCTACAATTCCAAACTCTTCTGTGATAATAGAAAAAATAAAATCTGTTTGCGGTTCTGGAAGATAAAAATGTTTTTGAATACTATTTCCAAATCCTCTTCCTAAAAGTCCACCCGGTCCAATAGCGTAAAGACTTTGAATAATCTGAAATCCTGTGCCAAGAGGATCTTTCCATGGATTAACGAATGAAGTAATTCTATCCATTCTATAGGGAGCAATTAAAATCAAAACAATAATTCCTACTAATCCAATCGCGCCCATTCCAAAAAAGAATTTCATATTAACGCCTGCCACAAACAACAAGGCAATAATTGAAACCGTTAATATTACTCCTGTTCCTAAATCTGGTTGTAACATTATTAAACCGAAAAATAAGAATACAATTCCAAGAATGGGAAAAACTCCTGTTTTATAGCTTTTAAGAAATTTGTTGCTACGACATAAATATTTACTCGTAAAAATAATTAACCCCAGTTTAGCAAACTCACTTGGCTGTATCCCAAAAGGACCAATACCAAACCAACTACGACTCCCATTTCTAATACTACCAATTCCAGGAATTATAACTAAAATTAATAAAATTAAACAGATAGTAATAATTAGGTTAGCCTTTTCATAATAAAATTTATAATTAAGCTTTCCTACAATATTCATTAAAATTAAACCAATCACAATAAAAAGTGCTTGTTGTTTTACATAATGAAAACTATCATTAAACTTATATTCAGCCCAAACACTAGAAGCAGAATAAATCATAATTACTCCAAATACCAATAAAGCAAGAACCGCTAACAAGAGAATCTTATCATATTTTTTACGCATGATATCACCTATAATATTTTATAGTTTTAATAAAAAAATATGATTAAACTAAATAGATATGTATAAAAGTATAAAAAGTATTCATATTAAAAAAGAAAGGATGAATAATATGGATGAAAATATAGAATTATTAGAGTATATTTATAAAAATGCTGAAATGGGAGTACATAGTTTAACTAAATTACAAGAAGAATTAGAAGAAAAAGAAAACAAAATCAAGAAGGTTCTTAAAGAAGAATTAGAGTCTTATGAACATTTTAAAAAGGAAAGTAAAAAACTCATCAAAAAGAATGGGTATGACTTAGAAAAAAATAAATTAACTGCGAAAATAGCGTCATCTATGGGTATAAAAAAAGAAGTTAATAGTGATAATAGTGATGCAAGTATTGCTCATATGTTAACCCAAGGTATTACTATGGGAGTAGTTGATATGGAAACAAAAATAGATAATTATAAAGAGGTTGTAAATGAAGATATTTTATCTTTAGCCAAAGAATTTTTAAAGTTCCAACAAGAAGAAATCGAAAAATTAAAAGAGTATATGTAAAAATGCCTTGACTAAGAAAATAGCTTTCTCCTATTATAGTATTTCGGGGAGTATAGTTATGATTTTAAATGTTAGTGGTAGAACAGATATAGTTGCTTTTTATACTTCATGGTTTATAAATAGATACCATGAAGGTTTTTTGGATGTTAGAAATCCATTTTATAAAAAACAAGTAAGTAGAATTTATTTTAAAGATGTTGATTTAATTGTTTTTTGTACTAAGAATCCCCTTCCTATATTAGACCACTTAAATGAAATAAAAATACCTATGGTTTTTCATATTACCATTACTCCATATAAAAAAGATATTGAACCAAATGTTATAGATAAAAAATTAATAATTGCCGCTGTTAAAAAAATATCATCTATAGTTGGTAAAGAATATACAGTGGTTAGATATGATCCCATATTTTTAAGTCCTAAATATGATTTAAATTATCATTTGAAATGTTTTGAAAGGTTATGTGAACAATTAGATGGCTATATAAATCATATAATAGTTTCTTTTATTGATGAGTATAAAAATGTTAAAAATAATAGTAAAATTCTAAATATAAGAGAACCTAATGAAAAAGATTATGAAATAATTGGAACATCTTTTTCGAAGATTGCTAAAAAGCATAATATAACAGTACAAACTTGCGCTGAAAAACAAAATTTAGTTCAATATGGTTTTATCAAAAGTGATTGCTTAACTCCTAATATGGTATTCAAATTAACGGGTTTAACAAAAATGAAAAAATGGACATCGCGCAAAACCCCTTACTGTGACTGCGTCGAAATGGTTGATGTCGGAGCTTATAATACTTGTCTTCACCTCTGCAAATATTGTTATGCTAACTATTCAGAAAAAGAGGTAATTAAAAATAATAAGTTACACAATCCCGCATCAAGTTTATTAATTGGTGAAATAGAAAGCGATGATATAATTAAAGTAAGAAAAAAATAATTAATAGTGAAAAAAATATGTTATATTAAAAAGGAAAAGAGGTTTTAAAATGAGTAAAATTGTATTAATTGGTGGCGGAAATATTGGAAGAGGAAATACGCCTTATGAGACAAAAGAAATAGATGAAGAAATAGTAAAGATGACTACTAAAGAGCATCCTAATTTATTATTTGTAGGACTTGCTAGTAGTTTTTCAGATTCATATTATGATACTGTGAAGCTAATATATAAAGATCTAGGTTGTAACTGTGCATATTTAAAAAAGAAAAATATTATCAACAATAGGGATATAGTAGAAAATAAAATAAACACAGCTGATATAATTTATTTTTGTGGAGGAGATACAATAAAACTTGTAGATACCTTAAAGGAATATGATTTAATACCTTTATTACAAAAAGCTATTGATAGTGATAAAGTAATTGCGGGAATGTCCGCTGGTGCTATTATGTTATGTAAAGAGGGATATTCAGATTCCTTAAAACTAAGAAATGAAAGCGACAAATACTGTTTTATAGATGGCCTAAACTATTTAGATATTTCTTTTTGCCCACACTATGAAAATGAAAGCGACAGAGCAAGTGAATTAAAAGAAGATTTAAAAGGTCAAACAAAAAAAGTTTTGTGCTTACCAAACGGTGTTGCTATGGCAATAGAAAATGACAAAAAACACTTTATTAAAAGCTTAAACAATGATGCTTATCTTTGCTATTATGATGATAAAAATATTTATCACGAAGAAAAAATAGAGGTATAAAAATGGATATAAAAATAAAGAAAAATAGTCACCTATTTAAAGTTAGAACATCAGGAATAATCATGAAAGACAATAAGATTTTAGTTGAACAATATAGAGATACATCTTATTTTACATTACCTGGAGGATATGTTGAAATAGGAGAAGATAGTAGCTCGGCTATAATTAGAGAAATAAAAGAAGAAGTAGGGGTAAATTTTAAAATTGATAGATATTTAGGAATAGTAGAGAATTTCTTTATCAATGCTAACCAAGAAAAAACACATGGAATAGATTTTTATTATCTAGGTACGACAGAAGATGAAATACCTCTAGAAAACTTTGATTTAATAGAAAACGATAATGGAATTATTATAAATCACCATTTTAAATGGATAGAATTACAAAAACTAACAGACTATGATATTAGGCCTAAATGTATAATTCCATATTTAAGAAATGAACAAAATACATCCTTTCACCTAGTTCAAAGAGAGACAGACTAACTTCTATATCTTCCTAAAATCAACAAAAAACTTGACAAAATACTACATTTGTGCTAAAATATGTTCAAATTTACATGGAGTAGTAGTTGTAAAAAGGGGGAAACAATTATGAGAATCGGTGTGGATATAGATGGAACTTTAACTGATATTGCAAAATTTCAAATAGAAGAAGGGAAAAAGTTTTTTGGTAGAGAACCAGTTAATACAAAAGTCCTTGACGTAAAGGATATGTTTGAATGTAGTGATGAAGAAGAAAAAGCCTTTTGGAAGAAAAACTACATGAAATATTGTGTCCTTGGTAAAATGCGTAATGGTTCAGACAAATTTACTAAAAATGCTCACAATAATGATGATGAAATAATAATTATTACATCACGTAAATATACAGACCAAGATACTAAACTTGGAAAATTAATGCGATATACAGTTGAACAGTGGTTAAAACATAATGGTATAGAAACAGATAAAATAATTTATTGTAATGAAGATAAAACAGCCGCTATAAAAGATAATAAAATAGATATAATGTTGGAAGATAATTCTAAAAATATTGAAGAGTTAAGTAAGTTAACAAAAGTAGTATGTATGAATACTGAATATAATATGGATTATCAGTTTACTAATGCCAATAATGTAAAAAGAATTTGTTCAATGAATGAGGCATATTCCGCTGTAAAAGAATTTGAACTTGAAATTATGAAAGAAGAAGCTGATAGAAAAGATCAAGAATTAATTACAGTAAAATCTGGAAAAGCATCTATTGATAGACCTTGGTTAAAATATTATGACTATGAAAGTAGAAATATTGAATTACCAACTACAAGTATTTATGAATATTTAAAAGATAGTACTAAAAAATACTCTAACATGATTGCTATTAATTATTTTAATAACAAAATATCATATAAAGAGCTATTTAATAATATTGAAAAGTATGCTAAAGCTTTTACTGCTGAGGGAATTAAAAAAGGAGACATTGTAACTTTATGTTTACCTAACGTTCCAGAAGCTGTATATATGTTTTATGCTTTAAATAAAATTGGGGCAATTGCTAATATGGTTCACCCTTTAAAAAGTGGAAATGAAATAAAGTTAGCTATTAATGATACTAAGTCTAAATTATTAGTAATGGTTGATAATGCTTTTAAAGAAGTTGATCCAATTGCTGCTGATATTACTGCTCAAAAGATTGTTGTTGTATCAGCCGGGGACTCAATGCCACTTCCATTAAAACTTGGTTATAAAGCAAAATGTGGAAAAACAATTAATTACAGTGAAGATAATAAGTATGTATCTCTTGATACTTTTGCTAAACAATCTAAAAAAATAAAAAATTTGCCTGATGTGAAAACATCAGGAAATGACACTGCCGTAATAATGTATACTGGTGGAACTTCTGGATTCCCTAAAGGTGTTGAATTATCCAATAATAATTTCAATAGAATGGTATTCCAACAAAAAGCAACAGCTAAACACTTTGGAGCAGGCGATAAAATGTTAACTATTATGCCAGTGTTCCATGGATTTGGATTATGTAGTTCAGTACATATGCCACTTTCATATGGTATAACAACTATCTTAATACCTAAATTCGACTCAAAAGAATTTTACAAGTTAATGAGTAAGTATAAACCAAACCATGTATTTGGAGTTCCGAAACTTTGGAAAGCTCTTATGAATGATAAAAAGATACAAGGCATGGACTTATCATTTATGAAATACATCGTTTCAGGTGGAGAAAATATGAAGGATGGCCTTGAAGAAGAAATTAATAAATTCTTTGAACAACATAACTGTTACTATAAATTAAAGAAGGGTTATGGTTCTACCGAAGCAGTTGCCGGAACTACTTTATCAGATGATAACTGCAACGAAATCGGAAGTATTGGTATCCCACTAATATGTAATGATTTTAAAATTGTTAAACCTGAAACAGAAGAAGAACTTGATTACTATCAAGAAGGAGAAATCTGTATTTCTGGTCCAACAATCATGAAGGGATATTTAAATAATAAAGAAGAAACAGCCCATGCTTTAAGAGTACATGCAGATGGCAAATTATGGTACCATACCGGTGATTCTGGATACATGACAAAAGATGGTTTAATATATTATACTGATAGGCTATCTAGAATGTATGTATCAGGAGGATTTAATATTTATCCACCAAGAATTGAAAAAATTATTGAAACAAATAATAAAGTAGAGCAATGTGCTGTTGTTGGTATAAATCATCCATATAAAGATATAAAAGTACCACAAGCATACTTAATTTTAAAACCAGGTGAACAACTAGATGAAAAATTAATTGAAGAAATTAGTAGTGTATGTAGACAAAATCTAGATATGCATCACCAACCATTTAAGTTTGTACAAGTATCTGAATTTCCAACTACTAAAGTCGGAAAAACTGATTATAAAGCTTTAGAAAAATTATCAGAAGAAGACAAAGTTAAGGTAAAAAGGAGATAATTGAAATGAGAATAGCATTTGATGTTGATGGAGTATTTACAGATATTGAAAAATATCAATTAACAAGAGGAAAGAAGTATTTTAAAAATATTCCAGAAGAAAACTTAAAATTAGATGAATATGACGTGGAAGAAATATTTAATGTTTCACATAAAGAAAGAAATAAATTTTGGACAAAATATATATTTGATTATTGTATAAAAGAACCAATGAGAAAAGATGCCTCAATTACTTTAAACAAGCTACATGAGGAAGGACATGAAATCTACATAGTAACAGGTAGAGTTCATACATTAGAAAAAGGTTTTGTAGGAGCATTATTTAGAAAAATGTTAATAGATTGGTTAAAGAAGAATAATATTCCATATGAAAAGATAATCTATTGTAATGAAAAAGGTAGCGAAGTTGATAAACTAGAGGCAATCAAAAATAATCAAATAGATGTCCTTATAGATGATAAAAGAGAAAATATTAATTCAGCAAGTAAGATAACAAATGTATTATGCTATGATGCCCTATATAATCAAGATTGTTTAGGAAAAAATATTACAAGAGTTCATAACTTTAATGAAATCTACCATCAAATTCAAATATTATCACAAAAAACATCATTTATAAAGAAAACTCCAGAGGAAATAGAAGATTTAACTACAGAAGAAAAAATAGAATATTTCAAAAATTTAAAGAAATATTATCAAACATTACCATATGATGATGAAAGAATAAAGAAGGAAGAAAAAACTTATTTAAAATGCGTTAAAATAGGTAAAAAAATGTTTAATTTAGCATTCAAACCAATGGTATTTAATAAGGAGTTTATACCTAGTAATAATGGATATATTATAGCGTCTAATCATAACAACTATTATGATCAGTTTCCTATAATTGCAGCATTAAATGATGATCAAGCAATTCATTTCTTAACAGCTACAAAGATGTTAGCTTTAAAAAGAGGAAACTTTTATATGAAAACTGGAGTTATCCCTGTAGATAGAAATGATAAAAATGATCGTGCAAGAGCAAATGATGAATTGAAAAAAATATTATTGCATGATGGCAACATAGGTATATTCCCTGAAGGTAGAACAAATAGAAATGAGGATTTCTTATTAGAATTTCACCCTGGTGCCGTTTCAACAGCTCAGATTACAGGTTGCCCAATTGTACCGGTAGCAGTTAATGACCACTATAAGAAAAAAGATGGTACATTATGTGTTAGATTTGGTGAACCTTTCTATGTTTTACCAACAGATGATATCCTAGAAAAAACGGAATACTTAAAACAAACTATAGGTAAATTAAAACAAGAAAACATTGATTATGAGAAAGAAGAAACCAAAAAATTGATAAAGTAAAAATAGCTAAAAATCAAAGTAACATACTTTGATTTTTTTAATTTATATATGCATTATATAAAAGTAAATTATTGAAGTGGTTTTTTAATTATGCTATAATGAAGAAGAATAGAGGTGTTTTGATGAGTAGTTTATATTTTTTAATTAGCAGTTTATTTTACAACCTGTTAGTAACAATAATTTACTTTCATAAAGAAAGAATAAAAACAAAAGAAAATAAAATATATTCATTATTAATAATAATTAACTTGATAGGAATTATCATTGATATGAGTAGTGTAACAATGGCTAGGTTAGGAATCCATAATGCATTGTTTTTCATTATAAACAAAGTTTACATGTTATATCTCTTATGTTGGATTACAACATTTACATATTATATATTAACAATTTCCTTGGATGAGAAATATCATGATAGACTAAAAAAAATAGTTTCAGTAATAACAATTATTTCAGCTACTCTAATATTAGCGCTACCATTATATGCCCATTTAGAAAACAATGTATTTTACACATATGGACCAAGTGCTAGTGCTTCTTACATTGTTGGAGGTATATATACTTTAATAGCTGTAATATCTATGTTACTTAATTTTAAAAGAATTAAAAAAATTAAATATGCACCATTATTTGCATACATTGTTGTAGGATTAGCAGGTGTTGGAATTCAAATGCTTAATCCACAAATATTAATAGTTACTGCAACAGAAACATTCGTAACAATTTTGATGTATTTTACAATAGAAAACCCTGATATAAAAATGATAGAAGAATTAAATATTGCTAAAGCACAGGCAGAAAAGGCTAATAATGCTAAATCAGAGTTCCTTGCTAATATGTCTCATGAAATACGTACTCCTCTTAATGCTATTACTGGTTTCAGCCAAGCTTTACAAGACGAAGAAGATATTCCAGAATCAGCAAAAGAAGATATTCGCGATATTATGATGGCTTCAAACAGTCTTTTAGAGATAGTTAATGGAATATTAGATATTTCTAAAATAGAAGCTAATAAACTAGAAATTGTAAAGAAAGAATATGAAATTGGTAAGGTATTTGATGAATTAATAATTTTAACTAAATCACGTATTGGCGATAAACCTATAGAATTTAGGAGTGTAATTGATCCTACTATTCCACCAGTTCTATATGGTGACCATGTCAGACTAAAACAAATAGTTTTAAATATCTTAACTAATGCTGCAAAATATACTAATGAAGGATATATTGAGTTTAAAGTAGATTCCGTTCAAAAAGATGGTGTTTGTCGTTTAATTATTTCGGTAGAAGATACAGGAATTGGTATAGCTAAAGACAAAATTGATAAATTATTTACAAAATTTGAACGTTTTGATGAAGAAAAAAATATTACCATAGAAGGAACTGGACTTGGTATGGCAATAACTAAAAAATTAGTAGAATTAATGAATGGAACTATCGTTGTTCAAAGTGAATATGGAGAAGGATCTAAATTTACAGTAGCAATTGACCAAGTTATAGTGGAAGGAAAAACAAGTCTAGAACCTAAAATACAACCTAAGAAAAAAATAGATACAGTTGAATTTTTAGATGCTGAAGGAACAGATGGAAAGACTAAAAAACGTCTTCTTATTGTCGATGATAATAAATTAAATCTAAAGGTTGCCCTAAGACTTTTATCACATTATAACTTTGAAATAGATGAATTAACCAGTGGTATAGATTGTATTGAAAAAATAAAATCTGGGGCTCACTATGATTTGTTATTACTAGATGACATGATGCCAAAAATGAGTGGAGTTCAAACATTACAAAAGTTAAAAGAGTTACCTAATTATAACATTCCAACAGTTGCTCTAACCGCAAACGCTTTATCTGGAATGCGTGAACAATATATAGCAAAAGGATTTGATGATTATCTTGCTAAACCGATAGAAAAAGAAGAACTAGACAAAATTCTTGCTAAATACTTGTAATAATAATATAATCTAAATAGAGAAGGTGAAAAAATGAATGATGTAAATTATCTACTAAATAATGGAGTAGACGTAGAAAAAAGCTTAGAACTTTTTGGAGATATTGAAACATATAATGCTAGCATTCAAGACTTTGTAACAGATGCATCTGAGAAACTAGCTAAATTAAGAACTTTTAAAGAAAGTGGAGATATGGCTAATTATGCAATAGAAGTCCACGCTTTAAAAAGTGACTCTAAGTATTTTGGATTCACTAGATTAGCAGAACTTGCTCTTGATCAAGAAATGAAGAGTAAAGAAAATAATATGTTTTATATCAGTGAACATTTCCCTGAATTAGAAAAAGAAACATTAAGAGCTCTAAATATAGCCAAAGTCTACCTTGGTAACGAGGCAGAAACTGTAGAGGTAATTGATGAACCTAAAGAAAATACTATCAAAGAAAAAACCATCCTTGTTGTAGATGACTCAGAGGTTATTAAAAAATTTATTCAAAAATTATTTGATAATGAATATGAGGTTTTAGTAGCAAGCGATGGTAAAGAAGCTATGAACGTTATTCAGCAAGGAATGTATAATAAACTTGTAGGTGTTTTTCTAGATTTAAATATGCCAAATGTTAATGGATTTCAAGTATTAGAATTCTTTAGAGAAAATGATTTATTTTCCAAAATACCAGTCTCTATTATTACCGGTGTAGGATCTGATGAGTTAGTAGCTAAAGCTTATGAATATCCAATTGTAGATGTTTTAAGAAAACCATTTAACGAAAGAGATATTAAATTAATAGTAGAAGAAACTGTCAGTAAGTATATGGGATAAATATCAATTAATCAAATAAAAATTATTATTGAGGAAACTATTAAGTAGTTTCTTCTTTATTTGAATTTACACATTTATGTAAAGTTTATTTTATAAGTAACTATTTATTTGACTACTAAATATAATAAGGTATAATATTAAAAGAACGAGGTGTTAAGATGAATTATAATCTTTATAAACAAGCAAGAAAAAAAATGCTAATTAAAAATATCATTTTTATGAGTGTCATAATTGGTTTGGCATTAGTTTCTACCTATAAAATTTATGATAAATTTCAAGATGAAAGAGATAAGATTAGTAATTCATCATCTCTAGAAGTTACTTTTCATGACAAAGCCGGTGAAAAAGTAGCGATTACTAAAATAACACCTGTAACTGACTCAGTAGGTTTGTCATCTCGTACCTATAGATTTACAATCAAAAACAATACCGCAACTAAAGTAAAATACGCTGTTAAGATAGTACAAGATAACAAATTATATAAAAAAGATAAATGTGGAGAATACAAGATACCATTAAATATTATTAAAGTAGGAATTCATACTAAAGGACAAGTTAGTGATATTTATAATTTAGACGATTTAGATAACAATATTATTGTTAACAAAGTAATTGGCCCTCAAAAAGAAGAAGAATACACATTACGTTTTTGGATATCAAAAAACACTTTAACTCAAGAAGCTGATATGCATTTCCATGGAATTATAGAAGTTGTAGAAGATGGAAATGATGTTGCCAAAGCTAATTAGATAAGAAGAACCATTATCTTCTTATTTTTTTGTTAACAAATGAAGAAATTGTGCTAAAATATAAAGTAAAATTTAATTAAGTGTGCTATACCATAAATGGAGTGATTTTTATGACAGAAAAATATATTCAAAAAATAGAAAAAGATATTGATAATGACTTTAAATTTTTAAAAAGCGATATTATTGATTTAATAGATTTAAAAGAACTAGAAACCGCTAACGCTAATTATGATTGTTTCAAGGATGAAGTATATAAACAAATTTACATTCTAATATTGTATAATTTCTTTCAAAACAACTTAGAAGAGATGAACCTTTTTTGCAAAACACTTAAAAATAATAAAAATTCATACCATAAGTTATCATCTTTAATTAATCAATGTGAAGATAATAATCGTTTCAAATTATTTATGTATTTATCTAATAATGACACTATAAAAGTTATAGTTGAACAATTAATAAAAGAAGATTGTATTTTTGAAAAAAGTCTTATAAAAGAAGATATAGAAGATAGTTTGATAGAGTATATTAGTTTTTATTGTACTATCAATAGTATACCTTATATAGATATTATTCCTACAAGAAGCAATGACTTAATAAATGATATAGCGAAAGTTTATTTACAAGAAATATCGAAAATACCTCTATTATCTTCCGAAGAGGAGTTAAGCTTAACAACTAGCTATATCGAGACTAGAGATAAAGATATAAGAGATAAAATCATAGAATCTAATCTAAAACTAGTAGTAAATGTAGCTAAAAAAAATATCGATAAGGGATTAGAATTTATTGATCTAATAGGTGAAGGAAATATTGGTTTAATGAAAGCTGTTGAAAGATTTGATCCTAGTATGGGGTTTAAATTTGCAACATACGCCACTTGGTGGATTAATCAGTCAATTCAAAGGGCAATCAAAAATCAATCTAGAAATATTAGAATTCCAGTCGCCGTTGTAGAAAAAATGCAAAAGTATTTGAAAACCATAAGAAAAATAACTGAGAAAGAAGGAAGAGTCCCTAGTGATCAGGAAATGGCTAATACCTTAAATGTTCCCTTGGAAAAAATATTAGAGTATAAAAGACTATTAAATGATACTATTAGCTTAAGTGAAATAGTTAAGGATTCCAATAATAAAGATATTGAGTTAATTGAAACTATAGAAGATAAATCTAACATTTTAGTGTATAACAATTTTACTGAAAAAGGTGAATTAGAAGAAGCCTTAAAAAAAATGCCTATTAAAGAGGCTACGGTTTTGAGATTAAGATATGGATTAAATCCTGAACAGAAATGTTATTCCCAAAATCAAATAGCAAAAATCTATCCTCAGCTTGGGCTTTCACAAGATAAAGTTACACATCAAAGAATTAGTCAGTTAGAGATAAAAGGACTTCAAAAACTAAAAGATATTATAACAGCAAAACCTAAAACTAAAAAAACTAGAACAAAGAAATCTCAAGCACATGATCATGAAAAGATTAAAAAACCGCAAGGAGCTTTAAAAAATACCGATATAAAAATGTTAAGTTTTCTAAGAAGTTGTAGCGGTACGGATATTAAAGTAATAGAAGATTTTCTAGGAGAAGAAGAGTTAACTATGCTAAAAAAATATTTTGGTGATGACTTAGCCAACCCTGTTTTAAATAGAAAAACAAACTATGAAGATGTTCTACATATAAAAAGAGTAATATTTCCTAAAATATATGGTTTATACATAGATGGCTATATTATGAATGAATCATCCCTAGTTTTAAAAAGAAAATAGAAATTTGTAGGACCTATTGTTTTATCAATATAAATTTGATATTCTTATATAAAGGTTAGGTGATAAAAATGAAAATATTAGTAACTGGTGGAAATGGTTACATAGGATCACACACATGTGTGGAATTATTAAATAATGGTTATGAAGTAGTTATCCTAGATAATTTCTCTAACAGTAAAAGAGAAAATCTTTCAAAAATAAAACAGATTACAGGCAAAGACTTTACATTCTATGAAGGCAATATGATAGATGAAGATATTTTAGATAAAATATTTACTGAAAATAAAATTGATGCAGTTATCGACTTTGCTGCTTATAAGGCAGTTGGTGAGTCAGTTGAAAAACCAGTTGAATACTATACAAATAATGTTTCTACGGTATTAGTATTACTTAGCGCTATGAAAAAGTATAATGTTAAAAAACTTGTCTTTTCATCAAGTGCTACAGTATATGGAGATCCAGAAGTATTGCCGATAACAGAGGATTGTAAAACAGGAAATACCACAAATCCATATGGTACATCAAAGTTATTCGTTGAACAAATATTAAAGGATTTATATAAATCAGATAATACATTTGATATTGCAATTCTTAGATATTTTAACCCAATTGGTGCCCATTCATCAGGTCTTATTGGTGAAGAACCTAATGGAATTCCGGCTAATTTATTACCATATGTTTCAAAAGTTGCTAGTGGCAAATTAGAATGTTTATCTGTTTTCGGAAATGACTATGATACTAAAGATGGTACTGGAGTAAGAGATTATATTCATGTTGTTGATTTAGCTATTGGACATATTAAAGCCCTAGAAAAATTAAATAAAGAAGGTAAAGGTCTATTTATCTATAATCTAGCAACCGGTACTGGATATAGCGTATTAGATATAATAAATACCTTTGAAAAGGTGAATAATGTTAAAGTAAATTATAAAATAGTAAACAGACGTCCAGGAGATATCGCTGCTTGTTATTCAGATCCAACAAAGGCTAAGGAAGAATTAGGCTTTGTTGCCACAAAAACTCTTGAAGATATGTGTCGTGACCTTTGGAATTATGAAAAAAATAATTAAGAGTTCTAGCCTATGTTAGAACTTTTAATTTTGCTATTTTTATGTTTTAAAGAAAGTGAATTATTGCAAATTCCCTTAGAAAAACACAATCAAAAGAAAAAAAATTAAGCCTAATTTTACCAAATCTTAGATTTCTCTTTTTTTCAATTTTTTGTTATATCCATTTCAAGGAGAAAAATATATGCAAGAAAAAAATTTTATACATGTAAGTATGATCGAGCCTTTAAAGAAGTTTTCATGAAAGAAGATAATAAAGATATACTTACTAATTTATTAGAAGAAATACTGGAAGTAAAAATAAATAATTTGTAGTTTTTTAGCACTCACAATTGACAAGTGCTAAAAGTAGTGCTACTATTTAATTGTTAGAGTTATCTAACAATTTTTTAAGAAAGAGATGAAATTTGTGAAGAAAAAACAATTTAAAGCAGAATCTAAAAAATTACTAGATATGATGATTAATTCAATTTATACTAACAAAGAAATATTCTTAAGAGAATTAATATCAAACGCTAGTGATGCTATTGATAAACTATATTATAAGTCATTAACTGATAAGAATATCAAAGTAAAAAAAGAAGATTTAGAGATTCGTATAAGCTTAGATAAAGAAAATAGAACCTTAACTATTACTGATAATGGTATTGGTATGAATGAAGAAGAACTTGAGAATAATTTAGGTACAATTGCCAAAAGTGGTTCTGAATTATTTAAAGAAAATAATGATAAAAAGAAAGATATTGATGTCATAGGACAATTTGGTGTAGGATTCTATTCTGCCTTTATGGTAAGTGATAAAGTTGTAGTAAATAGTAAAAGTATAGAAAGTCCTAAGGCTTATACTTGGACATCAACTGGTGCTGATGGTTACAGTATTACAGAATCAGACAAGAAAGATAACGGAACAGAAGTAATTTTATATTTGAAGGAAAGCAATGAAGATGTTAGCTATGAAGAGTTTCTAGAAGAATATACTATTAAAAATTTAGTCAAAAAATACTCTGATTATATCCATTACCCAATTAAGATGATGGAAGAAAAGAAAATCAAGAAAGAAGATAGTGACAAAGAAGAAACGATAAAACAAGATGTTACTCTTAACAGTATGATTCCACTTTGGAAAAAACAAAAGAAGGATGTTACAGAAGAAGAGTATAATGACTTTTATACCGATAAATTTTATGATTATGAAAAGCCATTACGTGTAGTAAGAAGCGAAGTAGAGGGAAGATGCAGTTATACAAGTCTTTTATTTATCCCATCTCATGCTCCATTTGACTATTATAGTAAAGATTATGAAAAGGGACTTCAACTATATTCAAAAGGTGTCATGATTATGGATAAATGTAGTGAGTTACTTCCAGATTACTTTAGCTTTGTAAAAGGTTTAGTTGATAGCGAAGATATATCATTAAATATCTCAAGAGAAACACTACAAGAAAATTATCAAATAGAGTTAATTGCAAAAAGTCTTGAAACAAAAATTAGAAAAGAACTAGAAAATATGTTAAAGGATGATCGAAAAGATTATGAAAAATTCTTCAAAGACTTTGGAATGCAATTAAAATATGGAATTTATAGTAGTTATGGCATGAAAAAAGATATCTTACAAGATCTCCTACTATATACATCATCAAAAGAGAAAAAATTAGTAACCTTAAAAGAATATGTTGCTAACATGAAAGAAGACCAAAAAAACATTTATTATGCTTGTGGTGAAAGTATTGATAAAATAGATTTACTTCCACAAGTAGAATCTGTAAAAGATAAAGATTATGAAATCCTATATCTAACAGATTATATGGATGAATTTGTAATTAAATCACTTCAAGAATATGAAGGTAAAAAGTTTATTAACGTTGCTGATGAAAAGATGGATTTAGATACAGAAGAGGAAAAAGAATCATTACAAAAAGCCAATGAGAGTAATAAAGACATGTTTACAAAAATGAAAGAGTACTTGTCAGATAAAGTATCAAATGTCCAATTTACACATAGATTAAAAAACCATCCAGTATGTTTAACTACTAAGGGTGAGGTATCAGTAGAAATGGAAAAAGTATTAAATGCTATGCCAAATAATCAAAATATCAAAGCCAATGTTGTTATGGAAATAAATGAGAGTCACGAAATTAGTAAGAAACTTGAGAAATTATATAAAGCAAAAGATTATGAAACATTAGAAAAATATACTAAAATATTATATGCTCAAGCAAGACTTATTGAAGGTTTAAGCGTTGAAAATCCAACCGAGATTAGTAATTTAGTCTGTGAAGTATTGACAAAATAATATTTAGAAAGCAGGGCATAATTAATTATATGACCTGTTTTTTAAGTATCAAAAAAAAATTATTCAAATAAAAGATAACTAAAATTAAAAAAGCTTTCTCAAAGAAGTTAATAAAAATTTGATTTTTATTAATTTGATTTGGTATAATACAGTAAGAGGTGATATAGTGGCAAAGATAGAATTTACACCAAAAGGTGTATGCTCATCAAAGATTATTGTAAGTTGTGATGAGAATGATGTAATAAAAGATGTAAAATTTATTGGCGGTTGTCCAGGTAATACTATGGGAGTTTCTATATTATGTAAAGGAAAAACTATAGATGAAGTAATAAATAAATTGGAAGGTATTGATTGTAGAAATAGAAAGACATCATGCCCTGATCAATTAGCTCAGGCTTTAAAAGAGTTAAAAAAAGAAAAAGTAAAGTAAGGAGTATATATGAAAAAATTTTTAGACGAGTTTAAACAGTTTATATCAAAAGGAAATGTAGTAGACTTAGCTGTAGGTGTTATTATAGGTGGAGCTTTTAGTAAAATAGTTTCTAGTTTAGTAGATAACATCATAATGCCTATTATAGGAGTTATTTTAGGTGGTGTTGATTTTTCTGGACTATCAATTACCTTCCATGGAGCTTCTATAAAATATGGTTTATTCATTCAAAATGTAGTGGATTTTCTAATTGTTGCTTTTTGTATATTTACAGTAATTAAAATTCTAAATTCATTTGATAAAAAGATCAAAAGTAAAATAGAAAAAGAACAAAAAGAGCAAGAAGAAAAAGAACCAGAAATGACAAAGGAAGAACGTTTATTAACAGAAATTAGAGATTTATTAAAGAAACAATCAAAGGAAGATAAAAAAACAAAATAATAGCATAATAAAGTAAGGAGCTAGGATAAGATGAACGAAGAAATAACAAGATTAACAAAAATGAATCAAAATATAAATAGTAATGGAGAACAAAATACATATGATATAAAAAGCAAACGTATTAGTATTTTAGACACTTATGGTGAAAACTTTATAAAAAAAGAATTCATCACTAATCCAGCTATAGGAAGAGAAAAGGAATTGAAGGAGTTAATGCTTATCCTACTTACTCCAGATAAATCAGCCATTTTAACTGGTAAGCCTGGTGTCGGAAAAACTTCTATAGTTGAAGGACTTGCATACTTAATTCAAAAAAGACAAGTTCCTAATCAATTACTAAATTATCAAATAATAAAAGTTAATACTTCTGCCTTACTTGGTATAGATCCCGTAACAGGTGAATCAAAGATTCAAAACTTAATAGAAGAGTTGAAAAACTATGAACATTTAATTTTATTTATAGATGAAATACATACCTTAATGGGTTCAAAAGGAGAAGCCCTAGACTTTGCCAATATGTTTAAACCGGGTCTTGATAGAGGTGATATAAAAGTTATTGGTGCTACAACAACTGAAGAATATGAAAGATATATCTTAAGAGATAAAGCCTTTGTTAGACGTTTTCAAAAAGTAATTGTTGAAGAACCAACCAGGGAACAAAATATTCAAATATGTTTAGGAACACTTCCGAAAATAGAAAAAAGGACAGGGGCAGAGATGATGTATTCCAACTTTGTTAAACAAACAATGATGGAATTTCTAACCGATATCACTAGTGAATATAAAAGAGTATATGAAATAGGTTCTAGATATCCCGATGTAACTCTAACCTTAATTCAAGATGCCTTCAGTTATGCTATGTTTGATAACCGTAAATATGTAAATGTCCTAGATTTTAGAAAAGCAATTGAAAACTGTAAAAATATATATCCAGATGTTATTACTAAATCGTTGCCAATCTTTGATGAAACCTTTAGAGGAGAAATTGAAGATGCTAGATTAAACATGATTAATTAGAGCTAGAAATAGTTCTTTTTTTTATAGATTTTTCTTGACAAAATTCGACAAAAAGCATATACTATACTGGTATACCAAATTGGTATATCTGTATAGAGGTGACTGATATGGAAAAAAAAGAAGTTGTAATAAATACAGCCCGTGAATTATTTACAAAGTATGGTTACAAAAAAGTATCTATGGATGAGATAGCAAGAACCTCTAACGTAACTAAGAAAACAATTTATTCTTACTTTAAAGATAAAGATGAATTGTTTAGATATTTTATTGAAGAAGAACTTATCAATATGAAACAAAAGATAGAAGAGAAAATAAATAATGAAAGTTTTACCGATAAAGTATCAACTATTATGTTAGAAATCTTAAATCTCAGAAAAAATAGTGCTTTATTAGAATCTATTATTAAAGATTGTAACACATCAAGTAATAATGCTATGCAAAATATGTCATTTTCAAATTATTATGACTCAGAGATAATTAATTATCTTGAAACAAAAATAAATGAGGAAATAGATCAAAAAAACATTAAAAAATGTAATGCTCATTTAACAGCTTTTATTATCTATAAAGTTTGTTTATCAATCTTATTTGAATATGATGAGCCAATAGATGAGAAAACAATTACTAAAGAAATTACCACAATCTTAAAAGATGGTCTATTTAATTAGGAGGGGATATCGTGAAAGAAAAAAAGTTTTTTAATTATGTTATTATAGCGGCAGTTTTAATTATACCGTTCATGTACAGTTTCTTTTACTTAAAAGCCTATTGGAATCCATATGGTGAAGGAAACATTGATAACATACCAGTTGCCATTGTTAATAACGATGAGGGTGATAACGGAGAAAAAGTTATTACTAATATCAAAAACTCTAAAAAATTAAAGATAAGTACAGTTAGTGATGAAAAAGCATCAGATGGTCTTTATAATAAAAAGTATTACGCAGTAATTACTATTCCAAAAGATTTTTCTGAAAGTATGGAAAGTGCATCTACCACAAACAAAAAACACGCAACTATTACATATGCACCAAACCAGAAATCTAATTATCTAGCTAGTCAAATTATCAATAATGTAGTAAGTGCTGTAGAAAAAAATCTTGATAATACTGTAAATTCTACTATTGTAGACAGCCTAGCTTCTACAATAAAAGATGTACCATCAAAATTAGAAACTATTTCAAATGGCTTTGAACAATTAGAAGAAGGTACTACAAAACTTCAAGATGGAAGTAATAGTTTAGCTAATGGTACTAATAGTTTAAAATCAAACTATGAAGAGTTTAATACAGGTATCAAAAATATCAAAGATGGTATAGAAACTTTAAATAGTAGTACTGCTAATTTTTCAAGTTTAAGTTCCGGATTAAATGAATTAGTAACAGGAGCTGCCAACTTAAAAGCTGGTAATGATCAATTTAGTACAGGTTTTAATGCTTATGTTTCAGGAGTAAATACTGCCTTAAACTACACAGATAGCTTAGTAACATTAATTAATGCAAGTATCTGTCCAAAAGTTCAAAATAACACAGCAACTAAAGAAGAAATCAAAATGTGTGCAATCGCTCAAGGAATGTCAACACCATCTGAAAAAACAGGTAACACAACAACGATTAATTATTTAAAAATAAGTGGTCAAAAACTACAAAACGCTAATACAAGCGTATCAGCTGGAATAAATGAATTAAATAACAAAGTAACACCATTATTATCAGTTAATGATAAAATAAAACAGTTACAAGGTGGAGTTAATACCTTATTAAATGGCGCTAACACACTATATGATTCATCACTTCAGATAAGAAATGGTATTGCAACCTTAAATGATGGAGCAACAACCCTAAATGCTGGTATTAAAACTTTAAATAGCAGTGTCAAAGGTGCTAAAGAAGAATTAAATACAAATATTACAACAACAAAAGAAGAAGTTAAAAAAGTAGATAACCTATCTGACTACAGTAAAGAACCAGTAACAGTAAAAACAAAAGCTGTAAATGAAATATCAAGTTATGGTACAGCATTCTCACCATTCTTTATATCTATAGCTTTATGGGTAGGATGTTTAATGATGTATATTGTTCTTTACTATGATAAAGAAGAAAGATTTAAAAAGCTAAGTATTAGTAATAAAAACCGTCTTCAAAGAACATTATGCTACCATGGTCTTGCAACATTATCAGCAATCATTCTAGGAATTCTCCTTATGACTTTACTAGATTTTGAAATAACAAATATTTTCTTATATTTCATTTCAATTATTTTAGTAGCTAATACATTTATGGCAATTATTGAAACATTAATTATTAACTTCAAAGATATCGGTAAATTTATTGCTTTAATATTATTAGTATTACAATTAGCTGCAGCCGGTGGTACATTCCCAATTGAAACAGTAACAAAAGGATTTAGATTCTTAAACCCAATATTACCAATGACATATACTATAAATCTTTTAAGAGAAAGTCTTGTTACTATTGAAAAGAGTCTTTTAACAAAAAATATTTTAGTTGTAGTAGCAATCATGATTGTATTTATGTCTATTAATATTATTGTTGATATTACTAAACAAAAAAAAGAAAGTAAATAGATCAAAAACTTCAGGAAATATTTCTTGAAGTTTTTTTGTTTCTAAAAAAAGATTTGTCACATCTAGTAATTTTTTGTATAATAATATTAATGAGATAGAAAATGAAAGGTTGTAATTCATCTTAAGCGCCTGAACTAAACAGTTGACGAGGATTGTAGTTATCGAATATTCGGCGGATGCTACAACGGATTGAAGGTTCGTTAGATATATTTAAAAAAGTAAAAACAATATTACAACAAAGAATATATCCACTTAATATTTTTTTATAGTGGAGGAATTTATTTATGTGTGGAATCACAGGTTATATAGGAAAGAAAAAAACAACAGAAGTTTTACTTAATGGGTTATATGCCCTTGAATATAGAGGATATGATTCAGCCGGAGTTGCGATATCCGATGGCAAAAATTTAGAAATTATTAAAAGTGTTGGAAGAGTAAAAGAACTTGAGGCAAAAATTAATAAAGAAGATAAGTTAAATAGTTTATATGGTATTGCTCATACTAGATGGGCAACCAATGGTGAAGCAAATCTTGTTAATGCTCATCCACATAAGGTAGGAAAAGTTACCTTAGTTCATAATGGTATTATTGAAAATGCTGATACTTTAAAAGAAGAATTAGAACAAAAAGGCTACAAATTTAATAGTGATACAGATAGTGAAGTAGCCGCAGCTATGTTAGATTATAAATTAAAAGATAATGATATACTAACAGCTATCAAATTAACAACTGAAATGCTTACCGGTAGTTATGCTTTTGGTATTATGGTTGAGGGTGATAATAGTCTATATGCATTAAGAAAAGATAGTCCATTATTAATTGGTATTGGAGATTGCGAAAACTTTTTAGCTAGTGATATTACAGCTATTATAAAATATACTAACAAATATATTTTATTAGATGTTGGAGATATCGCTGTTCTAACTAGTGATACTTGCAAAATTTATCATGATGGAAAACCTATCGAAAAAGAAATACTAATATCAGATAGTAAGGGTGTAGATAATAGTAAGAATGGTTATAAACATCATATGTTAAAAGAAATCATGGAAGAACCAGTAGTCTTAAATAATCTTATTGAAAGATATAAAAATAAAGCAAATAGAAGTGAACTTGATCTTTCAAAATATGAACAAATAGATATAGTAGCGTGTGGTTCTGCAATGTATGCTGGATTAGTTGGTCAAAATCTTTTTGAAGAATATGCCAATATAAAAGTAGATGTTTATCCAGCTAGTGAATATCGTTATAAGAAAAAACTTTATGGAAAAAATCCTTTAGTTATTTTGATATCACAATCAGGAGAAACAGCTGATACTATCGCCGCAATGCGTGAAGCTCATAAATTAGGAATTGAAACATTAGGTATTGTCAATAATCCAGATTCAACCATAGCAAGGGAATGTGATAGAAAAATACTAACTAATGCTGGTGTTGAAATAGCTGTGGCCACTACTAAAGCCTATATTTTACAAGTTTGTGTATTATCTTTAATGGCTCTAGAAACTGCTAAGGTAAAGAAACTAGTTCAAGGCGATGAAGACTATAAGGCATTTGAAAAGTTACCAGCTTTATTAAAAAGTGTATTAGATAATAATAGTTACTATGAAAAAGTGGCAACATCAATTTATCAAAAAGAATCTTGTTTCTTTATTGGTAGAGGAATAGATTACGCCATCTGTATGGAAGGAAGTCTAAAATTAAAAGAAGTATCATATCTTCATAGTGAAGCATATCAAGCAGGAGAATTAAAACATGGTACTATCTCTTTAGTAGAAGAAAATATGCCTGTATTATGCGTTATCACTAATAAAGCCTTAAAAGATAAGAGTATTTCCAACTTAAAAGAAACAGAGGCAAGGGGAGCATTTGGAATAGTTATAACTACTAAAGATTTAGATGATTTTGAAGATTACACTAAAATAGTTGTTCCAACAACATCTATGTTTACTCAAAGTATGTTAGTAGTACCAGCACTTCAACTTTTATCTTATTATGTAGCTCTAAAAAGAGGCTGTGATATAGATAAACCTAGAAATTTAGCTAAGTCAGTAACAGTAGAATAAGGGTTAAATTAATTAACCCTTTTCTTTAATTTAGAAGGGATTAATATGTTTAAAAAAAATGTTTATGAAGAGTACATCAAATTAATAGTTAATAATATCAAACTTCCATTAGAAGATAATGAAGTACCACAGGGAATTTGTAGAGTGAATAATACTATATTAGTATCATGTTATATGGATAACCATGAACAATCTAGAGTATTAATGTTAGACTTAGATGGAAGTAGAACCAAAACCATTATATTAAATAATAAAGCTCATGTTGGTGGAATTAGCTATGATCAAAAACATAATTTAATATTTATTTGTGATACTAAAGGGAAAATAAGTTCTTATCCTTATCATGAATTCATTAACGAAAATTATATTCATCAGAAAAAGTATGATGTCTCATCAAATTCTCTTGGAGGAGACCTACTAATAGAAGACGGTAATTTAGTTTGTTCCTATCTTACCTGTTATGAGCAAAAATTATATGTTGGCAGTTTCAATAAAATCAAAAATGGTTTAATTAAAGTTTATGATATCTTACGCAAGGAAGAGGGCATAACGCTAAAATATCTTTATGAATTTAAAGTTCCAAGAAAAATTCAAGGAATCACTTTTAGTAAGATAAATGATACCCCACATATGATTTTAAGTTCTTCTTATGGTAGAAAAAATAATAGTAAGGTTTTAATATTCCCGATTTCAAAAACCAATACTTATCTGAATCCTACTTATTCCTTTTGCTGTCCTCCCATGTTAGAACAAATATCTGTTGATAATAACAATGATATTCTCTTCCTTTTTGAAAGTTCTTCTTCTAAGTATAGAAAAACTGCCAAGACGGTTACAGATAAAATAGCATTTATTAATTTAGAAAAACTAAAAAATTAAAAAAGTGCATAAAACATATTGCCAAAATACAACTTTGTTGATAAAATAATTGTTGTATTTACATGGCGGTATTGGTGAAGTGGTTAACACGCTAGTTTGTGGCACTAGTATGCAAGGGTTCGATTCCCTTATACCGCCCCAGTATGTTATTTAGACTAAGAATTAATTTTCTTAGTCTTTTTAATTTTTAAAATAAATCTATTGTATGTTAAAATTAATTGGTGATTATATGTGTAATGAAATTATAAAAAGAGAAAATAAAAATTGGTCTGCGAAAGAAGATATAATTTTATTAAATAATTACAAACAACTAGGGTATAATAAAGTGGCTAACCTAGTTAATAGAAGCCCGTCATCATGTAGAAATAGATTATATAGACTAAGAAAAAACAATAAAACTATTAAGTCTAAATATCAAATGTTTAATAAAAAGTGGACCACATCAGAAGATAATTTCTTAAAAACTAATTATCCCGATAAAGGAGCAAAGTGGTGCGGCAAACATCTAAATCGTTCACCATCATCCTGCATTTCTAGAGCCATAACATTGAAAATAAAAAGAAGTTATCATTGGTCAAAAGATGAGAATGACATAATAAAAAAATACTATCCCTTGTATGGCGTAAATAAAGTTAGCAAACTTTTGAAGAGAAATAAACAAACCTGTTTTCAAAGAGCACATGTACTTGGGATTAAATATATAGATACTAGTAAATGGAGTAAGGCTGAAGTAGATTTTCTAAAAAAGTATTATCCAGAAAAAGGATCAAAATATGTATCAGAAAAATTAAATAGGAGTTATATTGCCTGCAGATCTAAAGCTGCCATCTTGAAATTAAAAAGAATACCAAACTGGAGTGAAAGAGATAAAAAATTCTTAAAAAAATATTATCCTAAATATGGTGCCACATGGTGCGCTGAAAAATTAAACAAAACCCCAAGAAAATGTATAACATATGCTGCTAAACATAAAATTCACTATATCAATAAAGCCTTATGGACGGAAGAAGAAATTGCCATTCTAAAAAAATACTATCCCATTATCGGAAAATTTGTTAGTGAAATTATTAAGACTAAGAACGAAAAGGCATGTTCCCAAAAAGCCACTAGGTTAAAAATAACTTATACTAAAGATGATAGCTCAGCCGTAGAAAAAATTAAGACCTACCTCAATAGCCAAAAAATAGTTTATAGGCAAGAAGTAGGATTTGAAGGATGTGTTGACAAAAATGCATTATTATTTGATTTTGCAATATATGAAGATAACAACTTAAAAAAGCTAATTGGTATAATAGAGTATGATGGTTCACAACACTTTTTACCAACAACACTTTACAGCGATAAAAAAATTAATGCGAAAGAGGTTTTAGAAAGGACACAAAGACATGACCAAATAAAAAATAGATATTGCCAGAAAAATAAAATTCCAATGCTTAGAATAAAGTACTGCCAAAATAATATCGAAAAATTAGTTGCTGAGTTTTTAAAACATAGAGAAAAATATATAGAATGGTATAATCAAGAGTATTCATTTGAAAAATATTATTCTGAAATAGAGGATGAAGAACTAAGAAAATATTTTATCCATTTTTCAAAGTATAAAAATAAAGGAATCCCCAATATTAATCCTAATTTTTGTATAAACAAATGGTCAAGAGATGATGACTTATTTTTAGAAAAATACTATCCAGATAATGGTAGTTTATGGGTTTCGAAAAGACTTCATAAAACACAGTCAGCCTGTATAAATCATGCTAATAAATTAGGCATTGTAAGAAGTAATCACTGGAAAAGAGAAGAAGATGCATTTGTTTTAAAATATTATTTGTCTAAAGGACCTCTATGGATCTCTAAAAAATTAAAACGAACTAAAAATTCTATTGAACATCGGGCTCATAGATTAGGAGCAGAAAAAAGAATTAAATATTGGACCAAAGAAGAAGATCAAATTCTTCTTTCAAATTGGAATATAAAAAGTGAGAAAGAACTATCTGAAATAATTGGTAGAACAAAGATGTCAATCGGTAATAGAAAAAAGATTTTAAGAAAATATAGAACCAAAGAGCAAGTAGTTGAACTGAATTAACTATTATAATATAATAAAATATAAGTTTACGATTCTTAAAAAAGAAATAAATTATATAATATAATGGGAGAAAAAAATATGTTAAAAAAAATAAAACACCAAAATAATAAAAAGTTAATTGCTATTTTAATTTGCCTATTTCTAGCTATTACTTCCTTTTGTATTTATATTTCTTTCATTGAAGATGAAGAGAAAAAAGAAAAGCCAATTAATTATAATGATCTAATCGCAACAAATTCAGACAAGAAAAATATGTATGTATCAATAGAAATTGCTGATATTCCATATCAAATAGCACAAAGAGAAGTTAACTATACATATATAAAATACTATATCTTATATGACAAATCCAACTATATGTATGTTGCAAAGTTAGCAGATGAAACATATAAAAAAATAAAGACGGCCTATGAAAAAGATAAAACTAATTTTTCTTACACTTTAACAGGATACATTTACAATACCCCAAGTGATTTAAAAAAGCTTATAATAGATGAATTTAATAAAAATACCTCTAATAAAATAACAAAAGATAATTATTCAAACTACTTTGGATCTACTTATTTTGATGATACATATACAAAATTTACTACCGGTATTGCCATTAGCTTAATTATTGTATTTTTAAGTATAGCATCAGCTATTGCCATATTTATTAACTGGTTAATTTGTGCTATAAACACTAAAAAGACATTATCCAAAATAGATTATGATGAAGTAGAGCGTGAATTGGCAAAAACTAGCATGAAAGAATATAAAAAAATAGGCCTATATTTAACTGATAAATATCTAATATCACTTTCTTTAGGATTACACATTTATAACTATAATGATATTTCTTGGATTTATATAGGAAATACTAGTACAAGGTTTGGAAACAAAGTATTTCTTAATATATTTATGAAAAATAAAAAGAAATTCAAAACAAAAAAGGTTGATTACGTGAAAGAAGAAATGCTAGAGGAGGCTCTACAAGAAATATCAACTAAAAATGCTAATATTTTATTAGGATATACCTATGAAAATATGACTAATTATAATAAAAGTAATTAATGGAGGATGTCATGGGAAGAACACGTTTAATAAAAAAATTAAAAAGCAAGGGAATTATATTCTTAATAGCGGGAATAATAATATCTTTAATTAGTACATTAATGTCAGTTGCCTTTATAATTGATGGCCCAAATCCTATATTAATAGCGTTTATTATTATGTTAATATGTGGAATTATCTTTATTTATAATGGTGTTGACTATTTAAAGAAGGAAAATTCAAAATTTATAAAGAAACACCCTGAAATACTTGAACTAGCCGATGATTTAGATATAAATAAAGTATATGAAGATAATTTTATTATCATATCAAATAAAGCTATATCACCGAAAAAAGATATAACAAAAGTTGCAGCACTAGATGATGTTTTAGGAATATATGAAAGTATTCAAAGAACAAATGGAATAGTTACAAGTCATATTATTCGACTAGAACTACGCGATGGAAGATGTGTTACTATTAATGTTTACGCCAAAAAAAGAGAAACTAAAGATAATCTAGTTTTAACAATTAGTAACTATTGCCATAATGCCAAAGTAGGATACTCTAATGAGACATTATCTTACATAAAAGAACAACGTAAAGAATATAAAGAAAAAAGAAATTAAGACTATCAAAATTAATATCAAGAGGTAGAAAAATGAGTAATATTACAAGAAATGCCATTGTTAATTTCTTCAAATTAATAGCGGCAAAAAAGGAAATAAAGGACATTACTATTCAAGAAATAACAGCTAATTGCGGTTTAAAAAGACAAACATTTTATAATTATTTTCAAGATAAATATGATCTTATTAAATGGATGTATTTAAATGAAGTAGTTTTAAAAATAGAACAAGATGATACATGGATAGAAAAGTATAAAGAGTTATTTAATTACTGCTTAACTAATAAGAATATGGTTTTAAATATTTATAACTGTGAAGCTCAAAATTATTTACTACGTTTTATCACTCGTCATTCTAAACCAATAATTAAAAATGTTATAGACCAAAAAAGTTTAGAACTTAATATCGAAGAAGATGATAAAGAGTTCTTATGTTCATTTTATTAGGTGCTTTAGGACCTCTCATCATAAACTGGATAGAAAATGGAATGAAAGAGGATGTTAATAATATCATAAATAAAGTACAATTACTTTTAACAGGCAATATAAGTAACTATCTCAAATTGACAAAGAAAGACAAATGTCATTAATTTTGACACTTGTCTTTTTTTGCCTTTTACTATTAAAAGTTAGAATAATAAAATAATAATTGTAATACATAATACAAAGTATTACACATTTATGTATAATTTAAAATAAAAATAAAATAATAAAAAAGAAAGGAAATTTATATGACAGAAAAAGAATTAAAAGAAAAGATAAATAAAATTAATGATGAATTGAATAATATAAATGAAAAACTAAAGGATTCAACAGATACAGCTATTATAAAAGGAATGTATGCTAAAGATGAGCTTGATGATAAAATAAAAGAAGCTCGTGAAAAGTTAAATGAAACAAAAACAACATTAAAAGAAAAACAAGCAAAAGGTAAAAAAACATTTACCAATTACCTAAATAAAATAGAAGAAAGTATTAATGAAGGAAGAGCTAAATTAGCCGATAAAAAAGAGGCTAGAGATAAAGCAAAATTAGAAAAATATATAGATGATAGATTAGAATATACATCTGACTGTATCGCCCTTGCTCTACTTGCAGCAGATGAAGCGAAACTTTCTTTTATAGAAGCTTTGGAAGCAGAAGCTGAATACGAAGAATTATATGACGAAGATTAACAGATTTAATATCTGTTTTTTTTCTTGCATCAAAATAATTAAATGCTATACTTAATTTAGGAGAAAAATTATGAAAGTATTAACAATTAAAGAACCATGGGCAACCTTGATCATTGATGGCTATAAAAAATATGAATTTAGAAGTTGGAAAACAAAGTATCGTGGCAAAATATTAATTCACGCAGGTATGAGTCTTGAAAAAGACATGTTAAAAAGATTTAAAGACTACAATCTTAAATGTCACTGCGGAGAAATAATAGGAGAAGCCGAATTAACCGATTGTATATTAGTAGATGAAGATTTTGATGAAAAATTACGTAATATTGATAAAATTGTGTATGGAAAGAGTAACCACGTAGAAAAGTATGCCTGGAAACTTGAAAATATCAAGAAATATAGACACCCCATAAAGATAAAAGGAAAGTTAGGTTTATGGAATTATGAAAAAAGTAATACCAATAAAAACTATATACAAGAATATAAAAATATGTTATAACTAAAATAGGAAAGGAGAGGTGTTTGTGTATTATAGTACAAGTTATTCTACATCAGGATTAGAAAATATTTCATCTGGTACAGTAATTGCAGCTTTAGCAGTTGCTATAGTTTCAATTATTGCTCAATGGAAAATATTTACTAAAGCAGGTAAACCAGGATGGGCAGCAATTATTCCATTCTACAATATGTATACATTATTTGAAGTTGCAGGAATGAATGGTTGGATGTTTTTATTAATGTTACTTCCAATAGTTAACATTGTTATAATGATTATGTTATATGTTAATCTAGCAAAATCATTTGGTAAATCAACTGGATTCGCTGTTGGATTAATATTCTTAAACTTTATCTTTATGTTAATCTTAGGATTCGGTTCTGACCAATATGTAGGAAACAAAAACGCATAAATAGGAAATAAGTAGAAACTCTAAGTGAGTTTCTTTTTAATAAACTATAAGATACAAACAAAAAGAAAAATGATATCACTATTTAAATACATTGAAAAATATGGAAACTTTAACTTTTATGAAAAGGAATTTACAGAAGTAGATAATGTTATTCTATCAGCATTAGCTTATATAGATTTTAATGGAATAGTTTCTAATAATGTAAAAGAAAAGAAAACATTAAAAGGTGTTGCTGCATCATTTTTTACCAAATATACTAAAGAAGATATATCAAATAATATTTTATCTATAAAAGAAGCAATAAAAGTATTAGAAAAGATTAAGGACTATAAAAGATATCAAGATCTTCTTTTATATAATTACATCTATGAAAAGAATGAAGAAAAACAATTTTGTGCTATCTGTATTAAAGTAACAAAAGACTTGGTATATGTTTCCTATGAAGGAACAGATGAATTAATAAGTGGTTGGAAAGAGGACTTTGAGTTATCGTATAAGTTTCCTGTACCATCACACATAGACGCCGTTCATTATCTAAATTCATCTATTAAATGGAATGACAAAAGAATTATTATAGGAGGCCACTCCAAAGGCGGAAACTTAGCCCTAATTGCCGCTATGTACTGTAACTTTTTTATCAGAAGAAAAATAATAAATGTTTATAGTAATGATGGACCAGGTATATTAGAAGAAGAACTAAAATCCAAGAATTTAAAAAGAATTAGCAAGAAATATATCCATATCATTCCAAGTTATAGTATAGTAGGTCTTATACTTAATCATCCCAATAATGATAAAGTAATAAAGTCATCTAAAAAAGGAATACTTGCACACGATCTTTTAACATGGGAAGTAGAAGATGACAAATTTATAGAAGATAGTCTAAGTAATTCTAGTATTAGATTTAAAGAAATTACCGATAAGTGGTTAAAAGAATATTCAAACAAAGAAAAAGAAGAATTAACTAAGGAGTTATTTTCTATCTTCGAAAGAGAAAACATAACTACATTGTTAGATATCAAAAAACAAAAAATGATAGGTATTATAAACCTCATCAAAGAAAGTAAAAATATGGACGATAAATCAAAAAACATGTTTAAAGATTTGTTAATGATTGTAATAGATGAATATTCAGACAATACCAAAAAGATTATTAAAGAAACATTAGAAGAGGGCAAAAAAATACTAAAAATAAAATAAGAAATATAAACATATGTAATTTCACCTAAAGGTCGGCATATTAAAGTATACCGGCTACTTTTTTTAGAAAATATAAGTTTTTTAAGTATTTGTTATTTTAAAAATATGTTTTTAGGTAGCAAAATTTCTAAAATTTAATTTTATTAAGTAATATCATTTAAAAGTACTAAAAAATAAACAAAAATTATATTAAATATGGTGAAAAGATACATAATCTTAATGCCTCCTGAATGTAAAATTTGACAAAATATCAAAAAAGTGTTATAATTAGCACACATTTAAGGGGGAAAAGGAAATGTTAGAAGGATTAAAAAAATTTGTAAATTGGAATAATGGTACTATAACTGAATTATATGATTTTATTGATGTATATGAAGAAAGAGCTATAGTAGATGCTGATGAAGACATAAAATATTTAGTTCAAAAACTATTTAATGTTGTATTTAAACAAGCTGATTTAAGAATGTCACAAATTTCAAAGACATATTGTACATTAGCGCTTGCTAGAATGTCTAGTGATGTTACTAGAAATAGTAAGAATTGTGATAGTGAATCAAAAGCCTTAATTCAGTTATTACTTGGTAGTTATCTAGATATTTATAAGTCAATCTATAAAAAAGATGATGGTGAAATAGATCAAGAAGTTGAAAAAATCTATTATATTGAAACAACAACTCCAAAACCAAAGAGTAAAGAAGAGTTAGCACAATTATATAATAAAATCACAAAAGTTATGAATGATGAAAAATTTGATATTTATGAACAAGGTCTTGATGAAGAAAAACTAGCACCATTATATGACAATGTTTTAAATGGCGAAAGACCATGCCATATGCTATCTGCAAATTATTTAGAAGTATTAGAAAAAGAAAACAGACAATTTAGATTAAATTCTTGTTTATAATAAAAACAGAAAACTAGTTATATAAGAAATTTATAACTAGTTTTTAATTATAAAGGCAAAAAAAGAAGACATTTAACAGAAAACAGGTTAATATGTAAATATAATGAGGTAAAATAATGAATTCAGATTACGCATATGTACACTTTACTCAACCAATTAAAGAAAGTGATCAAACTATAAATGGAGAATTGGTCAATTAAATTCCCCAATTTTAGAGGGTGAAACTAATTTGATGGGTGTATCAGAATATAATAGATTTCAAAATGACTTTCCAGATCGTATTAAAGGTGAAATTATTAAAGAAGATAATCTATTAAACGTTTTAAATGCCTTATATGATAATTTAGGTAAAGATATTGAAAACATATCACAGGTAGATGAAGCTACAAGAACTAAATTTGAACAATTAGGTAATACTTTAGATTTTGTTAATTCAATGGAAAGTAATCAACAATCATATAAAAGTGAAGTAGAAGATTTAGCTAATAAATTATATCTTGTACAAAATCGAGTTAGGGCAGCACAAAGAAGTAAGACTCATCAAAATGGTCGCTCTATGTAAATAAAATATAAGCAAAAGGTATCCATTATGGATACTTTTTTTGTTCTATTATTTAAAACATTATCATATATTTGTTACTGTCAAGGAGAAAATATGAAAATATCTTTACCAGTTTATTCTAAAGGAGAAGAAGTAATAAATAGTATGACACATGGAGTAGGAGCAGTATTATCGCTAATAGGAACATTTATAGTAACTAATTTGACAAAAGAAAAAATATCTTTAATTTCAGGACTTATCTTTTGCATATCTTTATTCTTATTATATACCGCATCTGCTATATACCATGGATTACCAAAAAGTTCTAAAATAAAAAGAATCATGAGAGTAATAGATCATTGTAATGTTTTTATTTTAGAAGCAGGAACATTTACACCAGTTTGTCTTATCGCTTTATCAGATAAAATAGGTATAGTATACTTTTATATTATATGGTTAATAACAATTATTGGAATAATCATAAATATAATCGATGTAGATAAATATGAAAATATATCTCTAATATTACATTTAATAATGGGATGGTCAGTACTATTCGTATTTAATAAATTATTAAGATCTTTAAATATAGAAGAATTAAGATATCTTTTTGGTGGGGGATTATTTTATACAGTAGGTTCTTTTCTATATTATATAGGTTCAACAAAAAAATACATGCATTCAATCTTTCATATATTTTGCTTATTAGGATCATACTATCACTTTTTACTGGTATATAGTTTACTAAAATAAAAAACATAGCGTAAAGCCATGTTATTTTTGTATATCGAACATCATACCCTTATAATATTTCCAAGCTAATATTCTTAGTGAAAGCTTATTAATTTGTTTCTCACTAATAGTACCATCATTAACAGCCTTTTTTATTTCGTCAAAACTCTCCTTGTAATTAGTAACCATAATTAAATCATTACCAGCAAGAATAGCCTTAACAGTCTTATTAGGAATTGAACTAACAGCACCCATATCTAAGTCATCCGTTGTAATTATACCGGAATAATCCAAACTGCCTCGTAATAAATTATGTACACTTGGTGAAAGAGAAGCAGGGTTATTAGCATCCATACTTTTAACTATATTATGACTAACTAAAATATTTTCTGCTAATGCATCAATACCAGCCTCAAAAGGAGGTAAATCATTTCTAACTATACTCTCATAAGTTCTATTATCAACAGAACTATTATAATGAGTATCAGTATTATTACCATATCCAGGGAAGTGCTTCAAAGTATAAGAAACATGAGTCTTTTTACTAGCTTCTATTACAGTCTTAGCATATTCAGCAGTAGCAGCCGTATTTTCTCCTAAAGCTCTAACATACATATAATCAGAAGAATTAGTAGTCACATCAACAACAGGGGCCAAATTAAGATTAATACCCAGATTATTTAAAAAATCACTCTTATTTATAGTATCCTCCTTAATAGCTGAAAGACCACCACTATTATATAATTCCTTAGAAGACTTAAACTTAGAACTAATTAATTTAGGATTACTACTAGCCCTAACAACTTTTCCACCTTCCTCATCAACCGCCGTTAAATAGGGAATACGAGCTCTTTTCTGCAAATTACCAATCATAGTTTTAACATCATTTTCACTCTTATCCTTAAAATCATTCTCATAAAAAACAAATCCCCCAAAATTATACTTAGATAACTCATCAATATAATTATCTCCTGGATATCTTACAAGTAATAGTTGTGCAATCTTATCATCTAAAGACAAAGTATCAATCTTTTGTTTAGCAAGTTTATAAAACTGACTAAAAATACCATTATCAGAAGAATACTCAGGAATAGATTCATAATCCTCAGAAACTGGAACAGTAGAAAAACTAACAATAGAAGCCTTTTGTAAAGAACTAGTATTACTTAAGACACCAGTATATGAAATAACTATTTGACTACCAACATCAAAATCCAAATCATTATTATTGAAAGTATAAATCAAATTATTACTATCCTGTACCACAACTCTAGAACTACTCTTACTAAGGACAAAAACATTTAACTTATTAGTTTTAGAAACATCATCTTTTTTAGTAAAATGTGATAAAGCTACAAAAGATGCTAATAATATAGTTATACCCAAAATACCAAAAAATATTTTCTTTTTCATAAAAATTCACCTACCGATAAAATTATATTTTATTAAAATAAGCAATATGAACGAATTATAAAATAATACTTAAGTATATTTATAACAATATATGGAAATATTAATAACAAACTATTAAAAAATAGTTTAGATATAAATTTAATTTTTATTTAAAAAATTTTATTTACCAGTTGAAAAAAGTAAAATTTTGTATTATCATTAATTATGATAATAGGGTAGGGATTATAATGTAGTATATCTCATTAGCATATTTATCTGACCTAATTATTATGAGTCCATATGGACATTGCAACTAGCAAAACAGAAGATAATATAAAATTTTATATGGAGGTGAGAAAAAGATGAAGAAGGAAAACAGTCGTACCAACTATATTGTAATAGCATTATTGGTATTAGTAATTGGAATTAGTATTGGTTATGCTGCTTTATCAGCAACATTAAATATTAATGGTTCTTCAACAATTGGAAAGGCATCTTGGGATGTACATTTTGCTAATATAATTGAAACTGCTGGTGGAGTAACAGCTACTAAGGCAGCTACTATTACATCTGGTAATGCAACTGAAGTAACTTATGATGTAACTCTTGCTAAACCAGGAGATTACTATGAGTTCGAAGTTGATGTAGAAAATACTGGTACATTACCAGCAAAAATCTCTACAGCACCAACATTAGGTGGAGTATCCGCTGCACAAGACGTATATTTGAATTATACAGTTAAATGGAAAGATTCAAATGCTGATCCTGCAACAGGAGACGAAATCGCAGCTGGAGATAAAAAAACAGCAGTTGTTAGAATAGAGTATGATAAAAATGTAAGTTCTGATCAATTACCTACAACAGGTGAAACATTAGCATTAACATTTTCTATGAACTTTGTTCAAGCATAAAAAAGTAATTAACTACTCAATACTGAGTAGTTAACTCGTTCAATAAGGATTTATAAATTAAAATGGAGGATTATATATGAACAATGAAAAAAAAGGACGTGGCAGTTTTATTGCAATTTTAGTTCTAGTATTAGTACTTGGAATTAGTATTGGTTATGCTGCACTATCAACTACATTAAATATTAATGGATCAACAACAATCGGAAAATCATCATGGGATGTACATTTTGCAAATGTTATCGAAACAGCTGGTGGAGTAACAGCTACTAAAGCAGCAGCAATCACAGCAGGACAAACTACAGAAGTAACTTATGAAGTTACATTACCAACACCTGGAACTTTCTACGAATTTACAGTAGACGTAGTAAATGCAGGAAGCTTAGATGCTAAATTATCAGCAGATGCTACAGTTGAAGGAGTAAGTGCTGCTCAAGCTGTATATACAAAATACTCAGTAGTATGGAGTGATACTGGTGTAGCACCAAAAACTGGAGATGTAATCACAGCAGGTCAAAAGAAAACTGCAAAAGTAAGAGTTGAATACAATAAAGATGTTACTGCTGCTCAATTACCAACAACTGATCAAGTATTAACATTAACAGCTTCAATGAACTTCATTCAAGCATAATAAAATAAAGAAATAATAAATAGGAGTTAGAAATGAAAAAGAAGAAAAATTCAAGTTTCGTAGTAATAGCTTTATTATTAATAGTAACTATTAGCATCGGTTATGCTGCATTATCAACAACATTAAATATCAATGGTACATCAACAATTAAAACACAAACTTGGGATGTACACTTTGAAAACGTAAAAGCAACAACTACTACTGGTGCAACAGTAACAAAAGCACCAACGATTACTGAAGGAAAAACAACAGAAGTAACTTATAATGTTGCTCTAAATCAACCAGGATCAGTATATGAATTTACAGTAGATGTAGTAAATGGTGGTACAATCAATGCTAAAACATCAGCAATACCAACATTGGGAGGAAATACACAACCTACAATCTTTAATTATACAGTTAATTGGTCTGATGGATCACCTATTACTGCAAATACAGCATTAGCAGCTGGAGCTAAAAAAACTGCAAAAGTAAGAATCGAATATAAGAAAGATATTACAGCAGCTCAATTACCATCAACTGATACAGCATTATCATTAACTTGTTCAATACCATACGTACAAGCTTAATAAGAAAACAGAGGAGGTAAAAATATGAGAGGAATTAAAAGAAAAAGCTATATTTTACCTATCTTTGCTTTAGTAGTTGTAATATTATCTGTAGGTTATGCTGCTATCACAGCGACACTAAACATTACAGGTACATCAACAATTACTAAAAACACTTGGAATATTCATTTTCAAGACTTATCAGTAACCAGTGGAAGCGTAACAGCTGCAACACCAGCAGCGATTACAACTAATAATCATGCTGAAATAACATATACTGTAACACTTCCAAAGCCTGGGGATTTCTATGAATTTACTGTAAACATAGTAAATGATGGAACAATCGCTGCCAAAACATCAGCAGCCCCAACATTATCAGGAAATACTCAAAGCGCTGTTATGACTTATACGGCAACATGGTCAGATGGAACAGCAATTGCTGCCAATACAACCTTAGCAGCTGGAGCCAGTAAGAAAATGAAGTTAAGAGTACAATATAGGAAGGACATAACATCTTCTCAATTACCAACAGCAGATACAACATTAACACTAAAATTTTCTTTGCCAATAGTACAGGCGTAAAAATAGGAAGGAATTAATTATGAATAAGAGTAAAAAGAAAAGTAGTTTTGCTGTCCCATTACTATTATTGTTAGTAATCAGTATTAGTATCGGTTATGCTGCATTATCAACAACATTAAATATTAATGGTACATCAACAATCAAAAAACAAACTTGGAGTGTACATTTTGATACATTAACAGTAACTAGTGGAAGTGCAACAGCAACAACACCTGCAGCAGTAGATACTGGAAAAACAAAAGTATCATATGCAGTAACATTAAATACTCCAGGACAATTCTATGAATTCACAGTAGCAGTTAAAAATGCTGGTACATTAGGAGCTAAATTAAGTGCTGCTCCAACAAAAGGAGGATTAAGCACAACTCAAGCAGTATATACAAACTATACAGCAGTATGGACTGATACCTCAAAAGCACCAGCAGCAGGAGATACAATCGCTGCCGGAGCATCAAGATCAGTTAAAGTAAGAGTTGAATACAAAAAAGATATTACAGCAGCTCAATTACCAACAGCAGATCAAGCATTATCATTAACATACGCAATGAACTTCGTTCAAGCATAATTTAAATAAGAAATACTACTCGGTATATCCGAGTAGTAGACTTATTATTTGTTATATATATTAATTTTTTAGTTAATATATATAAGAGATAAAACAAGTATCATAGGAGTAGATAATATGCAAAAAAAGAATATAAAAAGTGGGTTATTATTATCGGTGTTACTAGTATATGTATTTATCTATAGATTCATAATTCTAAAAAGTTATTTAAAATATTCAGAATCATTAACTGCAGCCTTGATAATTTTATTAACTGGAATCGCCATATTAATATTAGGCTTTCAAAAAGATAAAGAAAATAGAATCAAAAAATACGTTACTAAAATGACACTAACAATTATAGTCGTATTCTTTGCAATATCATATGCAGCAGGATTAGTAGTAGGTTTCTTAAAGAATGCTTACTCATTAAATGCTACATCAATTATTGATAACACTTTTGCTCCCATAGTCATAATTATTTGTACTGAATTATTTAGATATGTCTTAATAAGTGGTAACAAAAATAATAAAATTATGACTGTCTTAACAACAGTGGTAGTTATTTTGTTTGAGTTAGCTCTAAATGTTAAAGGAATAGATCCAAGTGATTTAGCAGGAACATTTAAAATAACAACAGCACTTATATTACCGATTATCTCTAAAAACCTAGTCTTAAGTTATTTATCTTATAAAGTAGGATTTAAACCAGGACTAGCTTATCGCTTAATAATGGACATCTACGTATACATAATGCCAATAATACCAGATTTAGGCGACTATCTAAATTCCATGATTGGAATAGGATTACCATTCATACTATACATATATACATCACGAGCCTTAAATGAATATTATAATGGAATAGAAAGAGAATATCGAAAAGAAACATTTAAAATAGCTGATATACCAGTAGTAGCATTCATTGTAGTATTAGTATGTTTAGTTTCAGGATTCTTCCCATATTACCTAATAGGAGTAGGATCAGGTTCCATGTATCCTAAAATAAAAAAAGGGGATGCCGTTATAATACATAAAATAAAAAGCGCTAAAGAATTAAAAGTAGGACAGGTAATAGCCTTCAAATCAGGAAATAAAGTATACGTACATAGATTAATACAGATTGAAGAAAAAGATAATAAAGTTTATTATCGTACAAAAGGTGATGCTAATAATACACCAGATTATATGGATTTAACTATAAAAGATGTCAAAGGAATAGTAAAATTTGATGTGCCATATATAGCTTATCCAAGTGTATATTTATCAGAATTTATGAGTAAGGAGAAAAAAGGATGAAAAGAGAAGTAAAGATAATATTAATAGTATTAGTATTAATAGGAGCATTAGGATTAACATATTACATGTTTTCTAAAGATTTAATGACATATGCCATAGTCTTTGGAGCAATAAGTTTAGTAACTTTAATATTCTTAATTGTATTTATTAGAAATACAAGAAGTGAGGAATCTATTTATAAAAGTACTCTAAGAAAGATATTAAAAAATTATGATGCTATTCTAGTACAAAGTTATAACTTTCCTAAACTAAGTGGAAAAAATATTATTAGAGTAACTAATTTAGAAGATTTGATGGATGCTCAATTAGAGTTAAGAAAACCTATTTATTATATGATTGAAGGAGAAGATTCTTGTTCATTTGTATTACTAGATAATACTGAAGCATGTATCTATATATTAAAGAAGAATGATGAAGTAGAATCACCATTGGAATTAATAATAGCTGAATATGAAAAACATGCTGATATTGATGAAAGTCTTCTAGCAGATATAGAAAGAACAACAATTATAAAATTAAGCAACATGAAATCTTTTAGGGTATCTCCAATAAAGAAGAAAACTAAAGTAATTGATGAAAGTCAAATAGAAACATTATAAAAGTTTAAGCTAGGTACTAAGAGAGGTGATAAAATGAAGAAAATCAGAAGAAAAGTTAATAAGCCATTATTATATTTTGTTTTCTTCGTTTTTGCTAGTGTAACAGTAGGTTACGCTGCATTATCAACTACTCTTAGTATTACTGGTAAAGGTACACTTTCTAAAAATAGTTGGGATATTCATTTTGAAAATTTAGTAATAGTAGATAATGGTGCTAGTGTAGTAACAACAGCACCTACAATTGATTCTACTAAAACAAAAGTATCATTTAATATCACTTTAAGTAAACCAGGTGATGCTTATGAATTTACAGTTGATGCTGTAAATAAAGGTACAATAGATGCTATGTTATCGGGATTTTCAGCTACTTCCTTAACAACAGATCAACAAAAATATTTAACCTACACAGTAACTTATAGTGATGGTGCAACTATCTCAACAAAAGATTATTTAAAAAAAGGCACAAGTGAAACAATAAGGGTAAGAGTAAGATTTAAAGATGATCTGACAGCAACAGATTTACCTTCATCAGCAGAAACACTTAATTTAACCGCAACATTTGTATATGTCCAAGCAGATTCAACTGCCAAGGCCAGATCAACTCCAAGTATTCTTTGTAAAAGAGCGGACTCCTCATCAGGAACAAGTGGTACTTTAACTTTAAGTGAGAAATTTTATTGTGACGTAAATGGTGATGGAATCTATCATACAACTAACGAAGTGTTTTATTATATTACAGATTTAGATTCTAATACAGCTGTTTTACTTTATGGGAGCTATACATCTGGGTTGGTAAAATACGGAACTAATGTAAATAATGGACCTACAATTGCAAGAAGCTATTTACCAACAACTTCTGATTGGAGTAACGTTAGTTTAAGTAATCCAATAAGAAATATTAGTAATATAGTAAACTTTAGCTATTCTGGATATGCAGCTCGTCTTCCATCTATAAGTGAGATAGAATTATGTGTAAATAATAACAAGAACACAGTCTTTTATCCAGGAGCATCTGGCCCTGACTATCGAGTATTTTGGCTGGAAGACATCTATGATCAAAATAATGCATACTACTTGTATAATCAAACACCCGTAAATCATTTAATAGTCTATCAAAATATTTCCAACGTAGCTGCGGTTAAACCAGTTATAGAAGTTCCAAAGTCAAGAATAAGTTATTAATTTTTTAACTAAAAAAAGCAGCATAGATGTAAACTATGTTGCTTTAAAAATTTATATTAATAAAAATAATTATATTATATAAATATATTGAAAAAAATTGCAAAAAAAAGTATAATAATAATATCGTAGATAATAGGGTACCATAATAATGAGTTTAATAGTAGGAGGGAAAAATGTGAGAAGAAGAATAAGAATAAATCATTTCTATTTCGTTATTATCTTAATTCTTTTTGCAAGCATAGGTGTAGGCTATGCTGCTTTAACGACCTCTCTTACTATTAATGGTACAACACAAATAACTTCAGCAAAATGGGATGTACACTTCGCAAACTATTCTTTAGGTGCAAATACTAGCGGGAATTACGCCCAACCATCAATAACTGACAATGGTACAAAATTAACTATATCAAAGATTGCTCTAGGTGCCGGAACAGAAGTTGAATATTATGTGGATGTAGTAAATGCTGGAACAATAGACGCCAGACTTTCAGGATTAGTTAAATCAAATTTAACAACAGAACAAGAAAAGTATTTAAGTTACACTGTAACATATGGTTTTAATACTCCAATAAAAGAAAATGATTTATTAAAAGCCGGTACAAGTGAAAGAATTAGAATATTAGTAGTTTATAGTAATGATAAAACATTAGCTCCAACAACACAACAAACAATTTCTAATCTAACATTTAGACTTGATTATGTTCAAGATAAAGGAACAGGAGTAACAAGACCTAAATTATGTAAAAGAGCAACAACCCTACACTCAAGTTCATCAGTAACGTATGGTCAAATAGGAACAAGTGGGAAATTAGCTAGTGGAGATGCCTTTGACTGTGATGTTAATGGTGATGGAACATATGATGCAGCGACAGAAAGATTTTATTATGTTACTGATCTAGATGGAGACTCTAATACTGCAGTTTTAATATTTTATGGTAATTCAAATTCCTCTGGTGTTTCTTTAACCAATAGAACTTATTATGCTTATTCAGGAGGTAATTATAGTGGACCACTTACTGCAATAAATGCTTTACCAACAACAACAGCTTGGCCAAGAGTTGGTTTGATTAAGAAAAAATCACAAATATACAACGAAGATGGAGGCACTACCGCAAAATATTCAACAAATACAATAACTACACATAATTTACCAAAATTTACCTATACCACAGCCGCACGTCTACTTACATATCAGGAATATGACAAGATAACTGATAATAGTTTCTTATGGGAAAACTTTGATGGACAATATGCTGATTGTATATGGCTAAATACACCAATAGCATCTACTGGACAGAGTAATGCTGTGTGGGCCATAGATAAACCTACAAGTAATGTAATTGCACCCATGCCAAATGATGGAGCGAGTACATTATGTGGAGTAAGACCTGCAATAGAGGTACTCAAAACTGATATGATATATTAATGAAGGAGGACACCTATGAGAAAAAAGCAAAAACACTATTTATCTATTATAATAATATTAATATTGTGTATAACTATTGGCTATGCCTATTTATCTAGTACACTTAATGGAGAAATAACTACTGTGAATATTTCTCCTGTAATTAGAAAATGTCAAAGAGCAAAAACACTTCACTCAATTACTTGTACTAGTTCTAGTACTGAGGGCTATTGTAAGGCTGGAAAAAGAAAAGATTCAATAACTTTTGGCCAAATCGGAACTAGCGGAAAATTAGCTAGTGGTGATGCTTTTGACTGTGATGTTAATGGTGACGGTGTATATGACTCTGTAACAGAAAGATTCTATTATGTTTCAGATTTAAATTCTGGAACTGCAATTTTAATATATTATACTTATACTAATAGATACCCATATAATGCTCGAACATCAGATTCTTACAGTGGTCCACTAACTGCTGAAGGCGCATTGCCAACGACAACCAAATGGTCAAATGTTAGTTTAGCTGTAAAAACTAGCCAAATCTATAATCATTCTGGCGGAACGACTGTTATAGACTCATCAAATAAAACACATACACTTCCAAAGTACACATACACCACAGCAGCTCGCCTTCTTACACTGACTGAATATAATAAGATAACAAATACAGATATATTTTGGGAAAACTTTGGTTATAGGGATCCAAACTGTGTCTGGTTAAATACTCCATATGCATCAGGTGGAGGATCACAGGTTATGGCAGTTTATAACCCATCATATACAGGAATGGCGACTATGCCTTATAGTGTAACAACATCATGTGCAGTCAAACCAGTAATAGAAGTTTCAAAGGGGTTAATAGTCTACTAATGGGATTTGTATACTATAATGATAGTTGGCACAAATATTTATTAAGAAGCAAAACAATGCTTCTTTTTTTGTATTAGAATAATAATTTAAAAGATGGATTATGTACAAATAATTCTAAGTGTTAAGTAAATAAATTCAGTCGTACAAATTATATAAATTGTGGATAAAAAATTGACATGGGTGTAGTTTTATAATAAATATAAGATAAAAAGAAGTAGAAACTAAAATTTTGTGAATAAAATATTTGGAGGTTAAAACTATGAAAAAAATCAAAAGAAAATCCAGTCGTATAATATTTTATTTTGCTCTTTTTATTTTTGCTGGAGTAAGTATAGGTTATGCTGCCTTAACTACCTCTCTAAATATAACAGGACAATCAACTCTTTCTAAAAATTCATGGGATGTTCATTTTGAGGATGTCAGAGTTTTAAATAATTACACAGCTGATCGATCCAGTAGACCAACTATAGATTTCACACAAACAAAAATAACTTTTAGTTTAAAATTGACAACGCCTGGACAATTTTATGAAATCAGTACTGATGTAGTTAATAGTGGAACAATAGATGCCATGTTATCAACTATATCAAATAATTTAACAACATCTCAAAAGAAGTACTTGGAGTATAGTATTAAATACATAGATGGTGCTTCAATGAATAGAAAAGATTATCTCAAGAAAGGCTCTAAACAAAGAATTAAAATAAAAATATATTTCAAAAAAGATATTACGGCATCAGATCTTCAGGCAACTACTAACAGCATATCTATTGCGATAAATTTAAAATATTTACAGGCTGATAGTACTGCTCATGCCAGAACTAAAGCGAGTATTGTATGTAAGCGAGCAACAGCTCTTGAAACAGCCATATGTTCTAGAACAAGTATTGGATGTTATGCCGCGGAATATTATAATGGTGGTTCAAAGGGTACAACAACAATAACCTATGGTAACTTGGGTACGAGTGGAACACTTTCACTGGGAGATGTCTTTGATTGTGATGTTAAAGGCACAGGCACTACTAACAGATTTTATTATTTAACAGACCTTGATAGTACAACTGCCATTTTATTATCAAGTACATTTTCTTATAAACATTTTTCAACACTTTATAATCTTGCAGGATCTGCTCCATGTGGAGCAAGACCAGTTATTGAAGTTTTAAAAAATGATATGGATTATTAGTGTAAAAGGAGATGTCTTCTATGAAAAGAAAAAAGAATTTTTGTTGCACATTACTTATTATAGTATTAATATTATCTATAGGCATAGGATATGCTTATTTATCCAGTGAATTAAATTTCGAAGTTGCAACTGCTAGTATCTCACCCTATATTCGTTTATGTAAAAGAGCTACCACACTTCATTCTGAGACATGTACAAGTTCTAGTACAATGGGATATTGTACTGCTGGTGGTACATCCATTACTTATGGACAAATAGGAACAAATGGAGTATTAACTAGTGGGGATGCCTTTGATTGTGACGTTAATGGTGATGGTAATTATGATCCTGAAACAGAAAGATTTTATTATGCAACGGACCTAGAAAGTGATTCCAACATAGCAGTTTTAGTTTTTTACACTAACACCAGTCCAGACGGAACAAGAAGTAGAACAACAAGACCACCATATCATTCATCAAATTCTTACAGTGGCCCAAGAGATGCTGCTAGCATGTTACCAACAACAACAGCTTGGCCAAATGCAACTCTTTACAAAAAAACATCACAAATTTACAATGAAGACGGTGGTACAACAGTTATTATTTCCACATCAACCACTACTGTCAAAAACTTACCAATTTATACATATAGTGATACAGTCGCAGCTCGTCTTTTAACATATAAAGAGTATAGTCAAATGTCAACTACCGCAAAAAATACATTTTTACGAGATCTCGGAGGAAGTCATCCAACTGATTGGCCATCTTGTATCTGGCTAAACACTGCATATCAACGTGGAGGTGGTATATATGGTCAAGTATACGCTATATATTCACCTGCTAGAGAAACTGTAGCAGTAAGGCCATATACCCCTAATCAATCATGTGGAGTGCGTCCTGTAATTGAAGTAAAAAAAGATGATATGCTTTACTAAAAAATACAGGAGGATTTATGAAAGAAGAAATAAAAAACTACTCAAGACAAGACCTATTTGATTATTATCATGAAAGAAGTAATCCATTTGTTATTGTAACTACAAAAATAGATATAACAAAAATTTATAATTATTGTAAATTACATAAATATCACTATGCAACCATTGCATATGTTTTTGGTTCAGCTATGAATGAGATAGAAGAATTCAAATATCGTTATGAAAATGGCAAAATATATAAATATGATAAGTTAAATATTGGCTTTACCCAAATGTTTAAAGATGGAAATATTGGTTATTTTACTTGTTCTATAAAGGATAACTATAAGGACTTTATTAACGAGTTCAAAAAAACAGAAGAAGAATTTTTAATAACTAATAAATCTATCAAAAAAGAAGGGGGAGAACTTTGGGTATCATGCTCACCTTGGTATCACTTTTCAAGTTTAGTTCCACCATTTGATAAAAATATCACTATTCCTCAGCTTATTTGGGATAAATTTGAACTAACAGATAATAAGTGCTTTGTTAATCTAATGATCATGTCTCATCATGGTTTTACAGATGGATTTCATATCGGAAAATTAATAGAAAAGATTAATAAAAATATCAATGAATTCGTAGGCAACTAGTAATATGACACCTTATTTATATAACATTTTTATAAAAATTAAAATGTCTGACAAAAGTCATTCTATCTGATAATTAGTTCCAAAATAAATTTTATTTATTGAATACAGCATTGGGACGTGTACAATGTAATAGAAAAATATCAAAAATGATTATACTTCTGTTTTTAGTTATTTAGAGTATGATATGAATTTTTAACATATTATAAAGTAAAATAATATAAAATTAATTTTTAAGGTATTTTTTTTTCTTTAAGTAATATTATATAATGGGAGTGGTTAACTGAATGTCTACAGAGCATATAAAAAAATGTAATTCTTGTTATATTCAAGGCCCGCAAGGTCCAAGGGGAAAGGAAGGACCAAGGGGTCCACAAGGACCTATAGGACCTAGTGGACCATTATCTATAAAAAGGGCATATTTAGTTACATATAATGATGGCACTATAACAGAAGGAGTAAACATATCATCAGGTAAAAGAATTCCGATAAACAGAGTGGAAATAGATACAGACAATATTATTACATTAAATAAAAATGAGAGCACCTTAAAATTTAACAATATAGGTTACTACAAAATTTCAATTATTTTGTCAGCTTCAATTTATCCTACAAACCCTAATTTTGATTCTAAAAATGATTTTATATCATTTGGACTTAGATTAGTAGATACAGATGAAATATATATAGGCTCTAGTGAGTGGAGACAAAATAAATATGCTTCTCAAATAGTAGCCGAAGGAATATTGTCTATAAATAACACAGACAATACGTTTGAGATTATAAATCTAGGTAAAAAAGAATTCTATTTGAATAGCCCAGATATAAAAGATATTAATTCAAAATCTTACTTTGTTAATTCTTTAGTTACAATTAATATTGAATATTTAGGTAGAGGAATATAACAAAAATTAGTAAATCTTCCCATTTTATTATGGGAAGATTTAACTTTGTATACATAAAAATATTAATTATAGTAAAGATCAATTGTATTTTAACTAAATGTTTGCCGTTTCATTTTTTCTTTTAAATACATAAGATAACACGAAAGGAGAAAAATATGGACAATAAGGCAAATGATTGCTCTTTCAACCCATGCTGTAAAGAAACGAATAATATTCATTCAAAAGTAAAGTACTGTTACATTCAAGGCCCACAGGGACCGCGTGGTAGGAGTGGTCCAACAACTATCAAGATTGGAGAAACACAAACTGTAGAATCAAATCAAGAAGCTGCAGTTGAAAATGTTGGAACTGAAAATGATCTCATTCTTAACTTTAAGATTCCAAAGGGCCTAAAAGGTGATAAGGGTGAAAAAGGAGAAAGTAGCTTAATAACAATTCCTCCTGCATATGGAATGAGATTCTTAACATCCAATCAGCAAATTGCACTCGCAAAACTAGCTGATACTATCATTTCATTCAATGAAGTGGGACCAAATAAAAATACTGACTATCAAGTTGATAATGCCATAAAAATTAATCAAAGCGGATTTTATATCATTTCATATTTTCTTAGTGGTATTACTGACAAGGATTGCACTTTAACCTTATCTGTTATGAATGAAAATAAAATAGTGCCAGGCAGTGATATAAATGCTAATTTCGAAGCAACATATAAATCAAATATTAGTAACACCATAATAGCAGCATTACCCGCTAATAGTATTATTACCTTAAATGTCAGAGCAACAGATAACATAACAATGTCATTCGACGAAACTACAAATGCTACACTAACTGTAGCAAAAATAGGATAATTAGAGAAATGTTATATTTTACAATAAAGCATCAATAAATACTATTGTTATTGATGCTTTTGTAATAATCTTAAATCTATTATCAAAAAGTACTCATTTATCATAAATTATATTATAAAGAATATTAATTAGGAGGTAAATAAATGAGTGGGTGTAATTGTAATGACAATTATGAAAACATAAAAAGAAAGCTAGATGAAAAGAATTCCAAAATCAAATATTGCTACATTCAGGGGCCAAAAGGAGAACAAGGCGAACCAGGAAAAACAGGAGCACGTGGACCTCAAGGACCTGCAAGTATTTCTGTAGGATTAACAGAAACCGTTATGCCGGATAGTAATGCTAGTGTTGAAAACATTGGAACTGCCGAAGATTTGATTCTAAAGTTTAGTATTCCTAAAGGAAATAAAGGTGAAAAGGGTGACATTGGCCCTCAAGGAGAACAAGGTATAAAAGGGGAAAAAGGTGAAACTGGTGAAAGGGGACCTGCTGGTCCACAGGGAGAGCAAGGACCAGCAACTATAAAGGTTGGAAAAACTGAAACACTCGAATCTGACAAAGAAGCACAAGTACAGAATGTAGGGACAACTACAGATGTAATATTAGACTTTAAAATTCCTAAGGGAGAAAAAGGTGATACAGGCGATATTGGACCAAGAGGTCTCCCAGGAGAAATAGGTAGAACTGAACATATTGCGATAGATGAAACAGAAACACTCGAACCGGGGGAACCAGCACAAGTTATGGATACTTTTGAAAATTGGGTTCATCATTTAGCATTTCTTATACCAAAGGGAGAAAAAGGTGATACAGGTGATATTGGACCAATAGGCCCACAAGGACCTCCGGGTACAGGATTTATATCTTCATATGGAATAAGATATTCAATGACAGATACACAATTAAGTGTATCACAAGGTACTGATACAGTAATTCCTCTACCTGAAAAAGGTACTGCACTATTTACAGAGTATCCTGATGATAATTCAATTAAGATAAGAGAAACTGGGGTTTATCTTGTATCTTATCTATTGTGTGGAGCACCCAATGAAGAATGTTCTATAACTATGTCAGTTAGAGCAAATGGTTTACTTCAACCAGCAACAAATACAACAAGTGAGTTTCAAGCCCAGATGATAAATAGTATAAGTGGTTCAACTATTATATCTTTACAAAGTGATGACCTTGTAACATTAAACGCTAAGGCATCAAAAACAGTGAATATAAAATTTAATGGAAGTACAAACGCTATGCTTAGCGTTATCAAAATACATTAGTAATAGCATCAATTATTTTTTTCAACGTAATTGTTATAAATTAATTAATCTAAATTTCACTTAAAGAATAAATTATATAAAGGAAAGTGATAATATGCAAATAATAGATGATAATACTGTTGTAGTGAATAATAGCGAAGAGTTCAAAAAAGCATTAAGTGAAGAAAATGACTACAATTATATTTATTTAGGCAATGATATTACTCTTACAAGTGGCTTTACCATAAATGCTAATAAAACGAATTTAATAATAGATGGAACATATAATAATGTTAAATATACATATACAAATAATTTAAATGAATCATCTGATGTAATAGAAGCTAGTACTTCAAATAGAAAAATTACTTTAAAAAATATGAACATAATTAGTTCACATACATATGGTATAGTTTATGTTCCATCACATCCTAATTATTCCAATTTGAGTGTTGAATATAATAATATTAATTTTAGTGGTGTAGAACTTTCTTGTAATTATTATGGTATAACCAAAATAATTGATTCACTTATATCTGGTAGTGATACGAATGGTGTTACCGTAAAAAAAGTTTGTGATTCTAATAGAATTTTAATTGGAGGAAATACTACAATTACAAGTAATTCTAATACAAACCCAGTATTCTTTTTTAATGATGTCATACCATCGTATATAAAAATAGTTCCGAATAGTAATGTAAATATTACTACTAATAAGGAACTTATGAATGGAACAAATAGACTTGACTTAACAGTTGGACATGGATCAGAATTTCTTTTAACTACCGGAAACGGTTTTGCAATAACGACTACACACGGTGCTAGAAACGTTTTAATAGAAGAAATGGCCAATTTTACATTTATCGAAAAAAGTCATCAAAGAGTTCCAATGTGGAATGTATTCGGAGACTTAAAAGTTTTAGAAGGTGCAAGTTTATCAGTAATTAATACATATATGAATACTCCAACCGATAATTATAACATTTATTTTAAAGGTTCTAATCAAAAATTTATATTAGATAATCCAAAATACATAAATATTTATACCAAAAATGCTAATGTGGTATATACTAATAATCCTGTTGATTTTTCCTTCAAATTTAGTAGAATAAATATGTGGATATATGCTTTAGATTATTTAAATGCTTGTACACTGGATGATACACCAGCTTTTTATTGGTACAAGGAAGATACACCAGCAGAAATAACTGGAATATTTAATAAAGATAGTACTACTGTTACATCCCATAATTTTACAGATAGCGAATTAATTTCTTCAACAGATATAAATAGTTTTACACTTCAAGGTATAAAGATATTAACAATAGGAATTCTAAAAATAAACATTCATCCAATTACAGATTCTATAAATTCCATCTCAGGTCATACAATACCATATGCAAATGTTAAAATAGAATATAGTAATAAAGCTTTTACTGCAACAGCAGATAAAGATGGTTTATTTGAAGTAAACATTGATGATATTATTCCTGATAATACAAGGGTTAAAGTAACATCTTGTTTAAATAGTTGTTATACCGAAAGAAAAGTAACTGTTCCGTTCATGGGAGAATTAACTCTTTTAAAAGTAACAGAAAATATTCCCTTTAGTATGACACCACTATCCAATAATCCTATTGTTTTACATAAAAAAAATAAAACAGTAATAACAGTGATTGATAGCAGAGTAAACAGTACAAATTGGAAATTATATATAAATTTTACAAACCCTATGATAGATAGCAGTGGAAAAGTATTAATAGACTCATTGCTATTTAAAAAGTTTGATAATGAATCCTTTAAATTAACAACAAATAAAAAATTAGTGTATGAATCAAGTACTAACAATGGAAATGTTGGAGTAAGTAATATTACATTTTCTACTGATAAGGGTCTATTAATTAGTCCTACTAAAGATTTACTGGAAGATGAAGACTATTCTACTATGATAATTTGGAGTATAGAGGAATAATGTCTTTATAAAAAAGTAAATTAATTCATAAAATATATTGTAATGAGGTGAATTATGAAAAAAGATTATATTTATATTAACCTTTACAGTGATAAGAATGTGAGTCAAAATAGTTTAAAAATTATGTTAAAAGACAACTGTAATAAGATTGTTTTTAAGGGAATAACAAATAACTTAGGAAAAATAAAAATTCCAATATGTGATAATGAGCTATATAACTTAATTATATATTCGAATATAATTATAATAGTACCACTAATTGCACGAAAAGATAAAATATATTGTGTAAATATTGATAATAATAAAGAAAGAAAACATCTTGTTACAATTATGCTAATGGATAAGAATTATCCAAATATCAAAATAGAAGGAGGTAAGATGATATTATGGCAAGACATACAATTCCAATAACAAATGGTAAAGGAAGTATTGAACTTGTTACAGGAACGTATAACGCGACTGCTGTAGCTGGAGGTTATGACCCTTCAACACTTAGTCCAAGCAGTATTACCATTATAGATGGAACAGATACATACGCTTTTACAATAAGTGCTAAAGGAACCTTAACACTTCATGTAACAGATACAGGAAATCCAGATACTGGAGTACAAATTATTGGTGCAAAATTTGTAAGAACTGATAGTACGGGAACAATAACTGGAACAGAGATTTCAACTAATGATGATGGAAATGCCGTATTTAATAACGTTCCGTTTGCCGCCTCAGGAAGTAATAAAATATATTATAAGCAAATATCTGGCGATGGCGGACATACATTTGATGATACCGTTAAATCAATCACAATGACTGAGGAATCAGAAACAGTTGAAATAACAAATCCAGAAGCACCTATTAGAAACTTTACGTTAATGGATGCAAGTTTCCCAAATATTCCAATCATAGATGGTCAAATAATACTTGAGAATAATTAATAAAAGAGCAGATTTTTTATAAAATTTGCTTCTTTTTATGTTATATTATAAGTAAAAATAATGATGGAAGGTTAGATATGAAAAATGTAATTTTAATTATTTTTATATGTGTGATTGTTATCTTTGGACTGACTGGTTGCAGTTATTATGACACTGAATTAATAGACAATAGAGAATCACAATATAGTCAAATACAAAAATGAATGGAGTATCAATAGTTTTCATTTCTATAGCATAGATTAAAATAATAGTTACTAGTCATCAGCATAATATACGATAGACATTTATCTACTAAAAATCTAAAGAATTCTTTTAATAGCAAACTAACTTTTGATACATATAGTAAAGACTTAGGAAGATTATAATTTTCAGGCAATTTATCTAGCATGTACGCTTTGTCTGAGTAACATACTAGATAAATTCAATTTCAAAAGATATGAAAATGAAAAATCTAGTCAATCATTTCATATGTTTGATTTAGCAGCTCCCCAAAGAAGATGATGCGATTTGGGAGAAAATAAATTTGAAGCTATAATATATACTTCTTGTTACAATACAGATAAGGAATTTATTATACAATCTTCGGTAATCATCAAATGAATATAATAGATTTATATAAAGAAAATAAAAGAATTTCTTTAGCATGTTACATGATACTAAAATTTCCATTTATTTTCTGTATGGAAAAGCGACTCCTAAGAGAAAAATTAATGGTCTATTATTATGCTTGTTATTATTATTTGCCCCATTATTTATTCAAAATAAATTTGTAATAAGACTACCAGAATATTAGAAACAGTAATTTTAACAGATATTTCTCTTTTTGTCTTTTTTCAAAACCATTTTACACTATTTACTATAACTGGATTCTTTGACTTATTAGAAGTATTTTGTTAAAATATAGCTGTATTAATTTAGGGGTGAAAATATGATTTTTGGTGAATATAATTATATCAATGTAGATGTAGATAAATTAGTAACTCTTCCACAAGTAAGAAAAATTAAAAATGCTAAGATAGAAGAACTTGTAGATTCTATTAGAAGTAATGGACTAATAAATCCTATAGATATAGTAATTTTAGATAAAGAAAGTTTTATTAATCATATAAATTTTATAAATAAAATATGGAAAGAAAATATCGACTATAGTACTTATCCTTCTTTAGGTGAAAAGTATTATGTCGTAGTGGCGGGACATACAAGATTAAAAGCTATTAAAAAGATTATAAAAGATGATAATATAGTGGACTCTAAAATAAATACTAAAGTTCATAATGCTAAAACAAGTGAAGAAATATTATCTATTCAATTAGATGAAAACATTCATTCTGAACCACGTATAGAAGAGCGAGCTATTGCGATTATAGAGTGCTTTTATTTGGGAATTTCTACTGGTAAATGGCATGATCAAAAAGATTTTATCTCTCAAAATAAGCATAAATTTAGTAGTAATGTTTTAAAAGATGCTTTAGCATTCACTAATTTACCACTAGATATTCAAACCTATATTTTAAATGGAAATCTATTTTATAAAATAGGTGTTGAACTAGGAAAACTTAGTTCTTTAATTGAAAAGTATACAGCTAATCTTTTAGGTAAAGATTTTACAGAAGAAGAGTTCAATGAGGCTTTAAGAATAGAGTACGCTATTATTATTTCTAAAGCACAAAAGCTAAAAAGTGTAAAAGCCACCCAATCTTTTATTTCTGGATATAAGTCTATGATGGAAGATGCATTTAAGCCAAAAGAAGATGTAGCTCAAACTATGTTAGCGTGGTGGGAAGATGGCGTCCTACGTCAAAGTAGAGAAGCCATAAATAAATTAAGAAAAGAACATGACAAATTATTAAAAGATTTTACCAAAGAAAAATTAGAACAACAAGAAACATTTTTTGACCTTGATACAGAACTCACTGGTAAAAATAATGATTCTAATAAAGAACTACTTTTAAGAATGTATAATTTAGTACATAAAGAAAATTAAATTATTAAATGTTTATTTAATAAAAGTATTATTAAGTTAAGTTAGTGAAGAATATGCGTATTTTGATTGTTGAAGATGAATTTAATTTAGCGGATGTTATAAGAAAAAGTTTAGAAAAAGAAAAATATGTTATAGACATCTCTGGCGATGGAGAAGATGCGTGAAGAAGAAATTGCAAGTAAAGTTATAATGCTTATCGCTAAATCTACGCTAGATGGTAAGCTAGAAGGATTACAAAATGGTGCGAATGATTACATAACGAAACCATTTCATATTGAAGAGTTAGTTGCGAGAGTAAATATTCAGTTAAATTCTTTCTCTTCCAAAAAGTAAAAGGCAATATTGTTGTTGACTCTATTTCTACTTTAGAATTTTCTCTAAAAAATTCATCTTCATACGAAGGAACAATTAATAAAGATAAAACAGCCAAAAGTATTAAGTTAACTCTAGATAAGTCATCTAAAATAAAATTAACTGTAGATAGTTATGTTACTAGCTTAACAGATGAAGATACTACTTATTCTAATATTGATTTTAATGGTTACAAGTTATATGTAAACGGTAACGCTATTAATTAAAATGAAGGGATTTTACTTTAAATCTCTTTTTTTTAATGTATAATATACTTAAGGAGAATTTATATGAAATTATTAATTATATCTGATATTCATGGATCATCATATTATGCTAAGATGATTCCTGAAATATTTAAATTAGAGAAAGCTGACGAAATAATTATTCTTGGAGACCTATATTATCATGGCCCAAGGAATCCTCTACCTAAAGACTATAGTCCTATGGATGTTTGTAATATTTTAAATAGTTTAAAGGAAAAATTAAAGGTTGTAATGGGAAACTGTGATGCTTTAGTAGATGAGACTATATCTGATTTTAATTTTCATGATCATCTACTTCTTAATATCAATAACAAAAGAATTTATTTTACTCATGGGGATAAATATAATCAAGATGTTCTACCTGATGAGAAGTTTGATATTATGTTCTATGGTCATTTCCATACTGGTTTTATTAGAAAAAAGAATAACTTAATTTTTGCTAATCCAGGTTCCCTTTCTCTACCTAAGAATAATACTCGCCATTCTTATATTATTATGGATAGCGAAAAGATTACTTTAAAGGATATTTCTGGTAGTATTATAGAAGAGATATATTTAAATTAATTGAGATAAGGAGTAGAAGATGATTAATAAATTAAAAGATAAGTATGTGTTCTTTGATGTTGATGGAACACTTTCAGAATATAGGTTTAATGATAAATTATATGAGGGTGGCTGTTATGACTTAGGTTGTCAATCTCTTGATAATCTTCTTTTTGGAGACTTATTTTACCATGCTAGACCATTAAAAACAATGCAACGTCTAATTAACAACTTAGATCCTAATAAGGCATTTATTCTAGGCACAATTGTAACTAATAATGAGATAAATCAAAAATATAAGTGGTTAAATGAGAACTATCCAAATATAAAAAGAGAAAATATTATTTTTATATCTAACACCATGTTAAAACCTGATGTTATATTAGCTTACTGTAAACATTATAATATTAATATTAAAGATGTAGTTTTCGTTGATGATAGACTTGATGCTTTAAGAAAAGCTGAAAGCCTAGGAATAACATCATATCATCCTAGTTCATTTATGGAATAAAACTAAAAAGACATATGATTTTAAAATCATATGTCTTTTTATTGCCTTTTTCCACAGTGTTTACAAAATTCTGAATCACTATCTATTAAATCACCACAATGTTTACAATACATTTTATTATCACTTAATCCATCTTTTATTGCTTTTGTAGTAATTTCTACTTCTTCTTTATGAATATTGGCTTTCTTTGTTGCCATATCTCGAAGATTGTCATAATTCTCATCATAAATTTTTTTCTTGGAATTAATCCCCACATTTCCCATTGTCGCAGCTATATTTTCGATATCATCCTTGGTCTCATCAATCATATACTTGGTAGCCTTAATTTGTTTTCCCATCATTTTGCCCTGGAATTTAGGACTAAAAATAGAAGCAATTACGACTATAAATATTCCAATAGAAGTTAGTATAATTACCGAAAATATTACAATAAATAAAATATTCATATCTTGAAATTTCATATTCCTCAATCCTTTCTACTACATTAATTATATATAATATAAAAATAATAGTAAATAATTTATAAAAAAATATAAAAGTTTGTTATAATAAAATAGAGATAATAATATTTTATAATAGTACCAAAGTTTTTTAGTAGAAAGGAAGAAGTAAAAACTTATGAATAATAATATTACAGAACAAACGCCTATTGAACAATTAGATGCAACATACAAAAAGTGTAGCCAGTGTGGTGCTGAACTAAAAGGGCCATATAAGTTTTGTCCAAAATGTGGAAAGGAAATAGCTAGTCCTACAAATGAACCATTACCGGTACCACCATTAACAAAAGTGGTTGTTACTCCTAATAATTTTAATCCAATTTATAATAATTCTGAAGAGGAATTATTAAACAAATTCATTGATAAAGAACTCAAAAAAGCAGGGATTGAGCCAGATAAAAAAATAGTAACAAGTGATATTTTAAAAAGAAAAAATATTTTTACTATCATCTTTACCGTTTTAGTGTTTGTATATATTTCCTTAATATTTTTTCATTTTCCAATGAAGACTTATATCGTAGGATTAATAATTTTGTTCATATATTATAAATATACCAAAAAATATGATTTTATGACTTATTTAAAAAAAGAGATTAAAGGAAGACCAGGAGAGAAAATATCCAATATAGTTATGAGTGCTAAAAATAGTATTGTCGAGGACAACTTGAAGAAGGTAAGACCTCTAATGATTTTTGCTGCTTTCTTGTTACCTTTACTTATCTTTAAAGATCCAAGAATAATGTATGAAAAAACTAATGGTGGATATAACGTTAGATTTTATACTTTTGGTTTAACCAATTTTACTACTGCTAGCATTCCAGAAACATATAAGAAAGAAAATGTTGTTGGACTTCGTGGTAATACATTCTCCAATATGTATTTTTTAAAGAAGGTTAGCCTTCCAGACACTATTACTGAAATAAGAGGTCAAGCGTTTAAAAATGATAAACATTTAAAAAACATTACATTACCTAATAAATTAGAATACTTAGGTGGAGGAGCATTTTCTAATTGTACTTCCTTAACTGAAATATCTCTACCTGATACACTAACATATATGGGAGGAGAAACATTTTCTCATGCCAGCTCATTATCTAAAGTTGAGTTATCAGAAAATCTAACAGAAATAAGAGGAAACTCTTTTGAGTATTGTACTTCTTTAAGTGAAATAAGAATACCTGATAATGTAGAAAGAATAGGGGGACACGCTTTCTTTGGGGCATCATCTCTTGCTAATGTAGAGTTAACTCCTAACAGTAAGCTAAATGAAATTGGCTCATCTGCATTTAGAGAATGCAATAGTCTTTATTCCATAACTATCCCTAAAAATATATCTGTTAATGAAAGGGCCTTTAAAGATAGTCCCACTAACATAAATTACTTTGGTGAAATAAATTATGGACATCTTATAGATGCTGGCAAATATAAATACGATACCTTTGATTATTTATATCAAGGCGTAGAAACTAAAATAGGAAAAAGTTATCCAACAGTTAACGTAGAAAATGTAACTTTAAAAATAGAAAGTGTTAATGTCTTAAATGGCGGAAATGAGTTTAACATTAAGTATAGTGGCCCTAATGGTGAATTAACATTTACTTTATCTCAAGCAGTACCATATAAAGTAATAAATGAAAATTTAGCCGTTGAAATATCTGGAGAGGAAATGTTTAGAAGAACATCTGCAATTTCAATAAGACTATATTATAATTAAATAGGAGGGACCAACAATGGAAAACAAATTTATACACTTACTATATGTTCCGACTATGGCCTGCAATATGAATTGCAAATACTGCTATTTAGAAGATAATACAAAAGATAATTGGCAAGAATTTAACTCCCTTGAAACTCTAAAATATGCCATTAAAAAGTTTAAAGAGTCAAATGTTATCCCATTTAATATCTCATTACATGGTGGAGAAGTTACAACTCTTTCTAAAGCAGAGTTCCATGATCTTATTGAGTTCATTGCTACATATTATAATGACAATAAAAAAATAATAAGTGAAAATGGCTTTAAAATAGGAAGACCGCATATTAAAACAAATATGTATGATCTTTCTAAACATATGGATACTATTAAAGAATTCAATGTTTCTATATCTGGTAGTCTTGATTTACCACTATCCCTTCATGATGAATATAGAGTAACCAAAGGTAATAAAAAAACTCTTGATAAAATATTAGAAAATATTGCTTTGTTAAAAGATATACCCAACAAGAAAAAAGTATCTTCAACTATCTTTAAAGAACATTATGAACATATAGATGAAATAATAAAGGATCTTAAATTCTTACATAAAAATACTTGCTTAGATATGAATGACTTTAATTTCATGATAGGCTTCGATTATAATTCAAATGGTATTCTCCATCATCTTAGTGAGGATGAGCAAGTAAAGTTTTATAAGAAGATGCATGAGGAGTTTGATGGAAGTGACTTAGACTACGGTGTTAATGGACCTTGGTTTGATGAATTCGGACCAGAATATTGTTCAAATTGCGATAACTGTGGGGAAAAATTTTTCTTACTAGAAAAAAATGGTGATATATATTCTTGTGTAAGAGGACAAAAAAATAAAGATTACTATTATGGTAATATTTTTAAAAATGCTGTTTCAGAAATACTTGATACAGCACGTAAAAAGATTTTTCTAAATCACAACAAAGAAAGCCTTAATGAAGAATGCATCAAATGTGGTTATCTTTATTTATGCAAAACGGGGTGCCCATTTGTTAAAAATAACTATCAAACTAATAAAAGTTACACTTGTAAGTTGCAGCAACAAATGTATAAAGATAGAAACTATCCAAAAGATGAAAGAAATGATGAGACCGTATATGAATATGTAAATAATATGAGAAAAGAAAGTAGTGCTCCATATATTCCTAAAACGAAAAATTCACTTTATCCAGATTTAGAAGATATAATTAAGAGTGATGAAAAACTTAAATATATCTATGATCCTACTTCGTTTATTTTAAAGTTAAATAATCATGAATATAGTCTTTCATCACAAATTTTAAAACGAACAAGAAAACTTATTTACATCACCCCAAAAGATAAGATTACAATCTACATGAAGAAAAACTTGATTTCTGAACAGTGTGATTACCCTGAAAACAATTCTCTATATATGATACTTTTAAGTGGTAATTTAGTAACCTATGGCGATGAAAATAGAACGAAACAGCGTCATTTAGCGACATCTCAAATTTATAAGGGTGTCCTAGATAACATCAAATCAGATAAAGAAGGATATTATTGTAATGACATCACTAATTTTATTAAAGAATATAAAGACCTTTATTCTCTAGAAAATGCCAATAATATTTTCTTTACTACACAGTCATTAAGAGACTATCACTATACTAAGCAAAAAAATAATGCTTACTATCATATCCAAGCCATAAATTTACCATTTCAAAATATAGAATTTTATTATTTAGATAAGGAGTTAAAAAGATGAAACAAGAACCAGAAACTTATGAAGAGTTAATAAGAACAAAAAGATGTATTGATTTAACAAAATACTATGAGTTGTCTAAAGAAGAGTTAGATGAAATATATATCTTCTTAACAGAAAATCCCCAAGGAGGAGTAATAGGTGGAAAAAGTAGTTTATGTCTATCTATACCAGACGATAATTCTCAAATAAAAAAGGTAATTAATGCCAAGTGTATTGATCCAAGTATTGATGGTGTAGAAATGAGCAATGAATATCTAGGCTTAATTCCTCATTACGTACCAAGCTCTTCATCATCCCCTTCAGATGGCCGCTCATCAAACAATAACAATAACAACAATAATAATAACAATAATAGATAGGATGTGTTAAAATGCCATTAATTTCTGAAAAGTACCATAAAGATAAGTTAAATAAATTAAATATAAATATAAAAACTAAATATATAGTTGGAAATAAAATACTTGAAAGAAACACTGATGATAGTCATAACGACGATATAGTAAGTGGTATAAGATGTCAAAAAGACTATTATCTCGGAAAAAGTTTAGTTCATACCGAAAAACTATTTGATTCTAGAATAGAATATACTTATATCTCTAAAGAACAAGAGGATAGGGATTATAAATGTCCAAACTGTGGAATGAATGGTAAAATAAAAGATTTTATTGATGGTTGCCCATATTGTAGAACACATTACAATATAGACTATGTTGATAAAGATTTAGGAAGTAAATACCATTATGACAGGATTTTGAAAAATAAGACCTATCGTATAATTACCGCCATAATAGATATAATAATAAGTCTTATATTATCCTTTATTTTTATAAAATTAACTTCTAGAACTTTTAATAACTATGATATTTTAAAAATATTTATTTATGGCCTAATTTTATCACTTGTTTTATACTATTTTTTCTATATAGCAGATGCTTACATCATTTTGTCTCCGATTAAATCTTATAAAGATAAAATAAATAAAAGACAAATTGACTTTTGGAATAGAACTAAAATAGATAAGAAAACATTCTTTAATAACTTAAATTATGATATTAGAAAAAAATATTTTTCTAAGGACAATGTAGTAGATTATGACATTTTAGATTACATGAGTTTTGATGACTATGAACAAGACGATGGTTATTTTGTAAAAGTATCCGTTGATATTAGAGTAATATATTTTGAAAATAATAAAATCTTTCCTAAATATATCAATGATACTTATATTATGAAAAAAAATAACCAAGAACACCTTGTACTTAAAGATGGCATAAACTTTATCAAATGTCCTAGTTGTGGAGCATCTATTGATGCTACTAAAGGTTATTGTACATATTGTAGGAAAGAAATAAAAAGTCTTCAAGAATGGATAATGGAGGATAATTAGCTATGCAAGAAAATATATCTATAAATATCCAAAAAGTAAAAATAGCTGTTACTATTCCAAGAAACAGTACTCAAAAATTAAGAGACGCTATTTGTAATGCTGGAGCAGGAATTATTGGAAATTATACTTATTGTTCATCATCAACCAAATGTCTTGGAACATTTATCCCAAATAACAATGCTAATCCACACATTGGTAAATGTAATCATCTAGAGTTTGTAGAAGAGGATAGACTAGAAGTTGTATGCGATATTAAAAACGTCAAAACAGTACTTAAGGCCCTAAGAGATACCCATCCATATGAAGAACCAGTTATAGATATAATTCCATTATTAGATGAATCTCTTTTCATCTAATATAGTCTATTACTATAATCATTCATTTAAAAACTTCATAAAATACTAAAAAAGAGGTGATTTTATGAATGATGATAAGATTAAAAATATTTTTGAAAATAAAAGAATAAGAGAAAAACTATATAATGCAGGAATGTATCCCATGATAGGACCAACTGGCCCTAGAGGAAAGGGAATAGAGATATTAGATAGTTACGATACATATGAGGAATTATTAGAAAAACACCCCAAAGGAAATAGTGGCGATTGTTATCTCATAGGAGATATTTTATATATTTGGAATCAAGATAAAAAAGAATGGATGGAAACAGAAAGTATTAAGGGTCCAACCGGACCGTCTGAAAAAATCGAAATTAGAAATACTATTACAGGAGAGGAAAATGGCAAAGCTCAAGTCTTAGATAATTTTGATGGAGAAAAGCATGTTCTTGATTTTATAATTCCAAAAGGAAAACAAGGTGAAAAAGGACTAAAAGGAGATCAAGGCACTGCCGGAGTTCAAGGTGAAATTGGCCCAACTGGACCATCTGGAATACAAGGACCAAAAGGGGATACTGGCCCCAGGGGTGATAAGGGTGATATAGGACCAACTGCCCGATGTAATAAATCATCTATATATATTTTTAAATGGTAAAGTTCCATATTATTTTAATATCCCTTGAATTTGTTGTTTCATCATAGCTCCCTATGAGAATTTTATCAATAAAATCTTCAACAATTTCAATAGATAATTCTTCTATATGTCTGTACTTTTTAAAGATATTCTTTTTAGTTTTTACTGTTTCTTTTTTTGCTAGTGTAGATGATATTTCTTTCTTCACTATTTTTTGTCGTTCTTCTAACTTTTCGTTATCATCTTTATACTTATTCATTAATATTAAAAACTCTTTTTCTGGAAGTATCCCATTTGTACGATCTTCATATAGCTTTTGAAAATATGTACTTTTACCTTGTAATTCCTTATTAATACTTTGTAATTCTTTTTCTAATGAATTTAATTTATCTTTGTATAAATCTTGTTCTATTACTTCGTTTTGCATTTCTTTAAGATCATCTTCTTCATAAAATTTCTTTAACATTTCATTCATTTTTTCTAATATGAATTGATGTAGTTGATCTTCTCTAATAGAAGCTTTATTATCACAATTAGACCAGTTTGTCTTTTTATCTTTACAACATAAATATCCAGTACCGTCAGATCTACGAGTACCTGTTTTGGTAAATATTTGATTGCAATTAGAACAATACACTTTATTACATAGTGGGTGTACTGTACCACCTTTGCAACTTCTAGCAGTATTTTCTAATCTTTCTTGAACTGTGTACCATATATCTTTAGCAATGATTGGCTCGTGTGTATTATCCTTTCTAATTCTTATTTCATCATCATTCCATACCACCGTGTGATTTTTGTAGCTAACTGTTGTTGATTTGAATTGTACCATATTACCTATATAAACTTCATCAGTAAGTAATGTTCTAATAGTAGAACTAGACCACTTAAACTTTTTTCTTATATTATGAATAAAGTCTGATTTTTTTATTTCATCTGCCCCCTTACCACAGATATTTATATAATAATCAACGCGATCTCTGTTTTCTTTTAGAGTAATTTCAAACTGATAATTAATAGTGTGAGTACGATCAAGTTCTTTGGTATATGAAATAATTACTTTAGCTGTCTTTGGTATAATATCATTTTCATTTAATAAAATACAATCATCTATATTAAAGTTATTAATATCAATATTATCATTTTCACTATAATATATTTTTGTTCTATTATTAGTGTATTTTTTTAATACAATATCACATTTATTATTAAAGTTTTTCATATCAGTAGTTATGTAATTAAAACTTACTAAATCTTTTAAGATATATTCTTCTTTATTAGTAAAACTTACATCCAACATATAAGTACCAGTTTTCTCAATATATCCATAATTTACATAATCCTTAATTACTGGTATTTTGAGTTTACTACCATTAAGTAATTTGTATTCATAAGGACTTAATATTTTATCTTCATTTAATCTTCTTGCGATTTTATCAAGTCCAGTTCCTGACAAATACTCATCATAAATTCTTTTAATAACTTCAGCAGATATAGGATCAATTATTAAATGATTTTTATTTTCTGGATCTTTCATATAACCATAAGTCGCAAAACTTGAAGTAAGTTGACCGTCTTTTCTTTTTGACTTTAATGTTTCACGAATATTTAAAGATGTATCTTCTAAATACCACTCGTCCGTTAATCCTAGAATTTGACTTGTTTTTTTAGTTTCTTTTCTAGCATTATCAATTCTATCAACTACTGTTATAAATCTTACATTCCATTCGTGAAATAAGTTATGAACGTACTTTTCTACAAGTTCCATATCACGAGCAAATCTAGCTTGCGTTTTGCATAAAACAATATCAACATTACCGTTTTTACATTCTTCAATCATTCTGTTAAAATCAGGCCTTGTAGCGTCAGATCCAGACCAATCATCATCATTATAAACACCAACAACTTTAAAACCTTGTTCTTCAGCATAATCCCTTAACATTATTTCTTGATTCTTAATACTTTGTGATAATTCTTCTTTTGATAGTTTGTTTTTATCTTCATCAGATAATCTTAAATATAACACCACCCTTATAATAGTTTTAATAGTTTGTAATATACTCATAAAAATAACACTTCCTTTTTGATTATTTTTAATCGTAATTCCAGGCTAACTAAATTATAACGCGCTTTATTCATTTATACAGCCCCCTAAAGAGCGATTTTCCAATCTTCTTATATAATTAAAATATTTTTTATTAAATATATTTTTTAAATCTTCTTTAGTGGGGTTTTCTATATTAGTGATAAATTCTTCACTGTAATTAAATCTTATATAATTAATTTTTTTCCCTTTTTTATTCTTTTGTTCTTTCAAATTAAACCCCTTAATATAAATAAAAAAACTATATTAATAGTTCCTAATTTAACTTATGTGATAAAATTAAATTTGATAACTAAATCATAGTTTTAATATTGTTTATACATTATTATCATAATGATATTTTAATTTATTAAATAAGTCATTATATTTTAAAAATAAATTAAAATAATCTTTCTTATAAAATTTTTGATTATTTTTATATCTTTTATCAACTTTATTTTTCAATGTTTCTATATTGTTATTACAATTATCATACATTAAGATTATTTGTACCAGATAGTTTTCGTCATCATCAATAACAACTTCAAGTTTATTAATTAAATCAGATGTACCATTTTTACTTTGTAGTCTTTTAAATTGCATAAACAACATTTAACAGAAAATAAACCTTTGTTTTTTCAAAAGAAAAAATTAGCGGAACATAATAAAAAAATTGATAATATCAACAGAGAAATATTTAATTGCTTTAAAAGTTTAGAAGAAGGAATTGATTTAATAGCAACAATTGATGAAACAATTAATAATTAAATTATTAATTTAAAAATGTCAAATATGTCAAGCAACACGAAAGAATTAAAAAAAATATGATATAATTATACTATATGAAATTGAGGTTTAGTATTATATGGATATAAATACAAGATTAGAAAATGAGGATTTATTTGATTCTCAAAGTTCAAAAGGTAAAAATAGAATTATAGCATTAAATGAGAAAGGAATATTTACAGTAGAAGATTTTATAAATTGTGATATTACTAATATAACAAAAACTTCTTATATTAGAAGTCATTACATAGCAATTCAATATGCTTTAAGATATAAATATAAAGGAGAACCTTTAGTAACAGATGTATTATTAGATAGAAATTTTAGAGTTCCCCGCAGTAAAATTGCTTTAGCTAGTCATTACGATTTTTATATTCGTAATATGACAAAATTAGGATTTGAAAATTATTCGACGTCGCAGATTGGAAAAAAAATATTAATAAATAAAATGAAAGAAAATGACGATTATTATCCACACAGAATAACAGCAAACGGAGGCATTAAACAAGAATATTATAATGTATCAATGATGGAAATTTTAAAAGTTAAAGCACAATCTTGAGATAAGTTAGCTCAATTTTATGTCAATTATCAAGAACAGAAGAGTCTTGAAGAAGGACAACAAAAATCCAACGCTGAAATATTAGAAAAATTAAAAAATGAAATAGTTTCATTAACAACTCAAAGAGATAAGCTCGATGAGAAAATTCGTCAACTTACAGAGCAAGTACAAAAACTCGAAGGAGGAAATATTTCTAATGGAAGAAAATAATGTTGATATTGAGAAAGTAAAGCAAATAATTCAAAAATTAAAAATTGAAATTCTCGAAAAAGAAGATAAAATTAATGAGTTATTAAAAATAATTAATGATGAGGTCGATGAGAAATCGGAAGAAATTTAAAGTTGCTAAATTAATGGTTATACAAATAAATATAGTACAATTATAGTGTGTTTAATTGGAGGAAATAATAATGTATGAGAAAATAAAGAAGTTAATCAGCGATAAAAATAATAATTTAGATAATCAAACCCTAATGTATTTTACAAATTACTTCTATGTTTTGGTAAAAGACGGATTAATTCCAAATGGTATTACATTAGAAGATTTAATAGATAATGCTATACGATATGCAAGTAAAGTTGAATTTTATGATGAAAATCATAGAGTGTATTTGGAAAATGGACCAGATACAAAGGGATTGAGAGATCCAGATACAAAAACAATATATATACGAGGCAATTTAGAAGATCCACTTAAAGAAATTACAATTTATCACGAATTACATCACGCAGTTCAAACAAATCCTCAAAATAATGAAGTTGGAATTAATCAAGAAAGTAATATTGGAAGATTGATAATGGAAGCACAAACACAGTATTTTGCTGAAAAAATTTATTCAGAAATTCACGGAGTATCTTTTGATGAAAAAAGAATTCCATCTGAAAACTTAAGAATGATAAATAATGGAACAGTTATATCAAACTTACACAACTATGAAATGTATGATACTTTATTAAACAAACTAGCAATTATGATAGATGTATCAAAAGATTACTTTGTATCAATAAACTTTTTATATAAAAATAATGAAGGATTAAAAGATTTAGAAAGAAAGTATAATGAAGCAAGAGCAAAATATAAATTACCTTATGATTTTGAAGGATTATTATTATTATTAGATTATATTTATTGTGTTGACTTAATGGCATATAAAGATAATCCAGATAAACAAACTATTTTATCTGGAAAAGAAACAGAGTCTGGTTATGAAATACACCCAGAAAAATATTTTAAGTTATCATTACATCTTCAGAGAAAATATATGACCGGATTTGATATAGATAACTTCTTAGCATTAGCTGAATCTGACGGCAATTTTAAAGAATTTGGCAAATTTGTTGTAGATAATGAGAAAAGACAATTAATATCACAATTTTTAAGTACATATACCCCACAAGAACAAGCTGAATCACATAAGAAAAAATAAAATATTAAAAATTAAGGAGGTTGATTTTATGTTTAAAATAGCAAAATTAGAAAAAGTTAATAATGAAAAAGTTATTATTAATTTAGCTACACAAGAACAAAGTCAATATGAAAATGGCAAAAAAGTATCATTTGAGAAATTTAATACCTTAACTTTTGATGTTTCTGGAGATGATTATTCATTTGGATTTGATTTAAATTGTAAATTGGAAAAGTTATTAGAAATACCAATGAATGAAACTATAGATTTTAAAGATTATATTTTAGGTGGTGAAACTTGGCTTAATATTAGAGATTTAAATGGTGTTGAGCCAGAAATGGATATTAAAATAACTAGGTATTTAAAAAATAGATTTATTATCTTTTTAACATTTTATACTGATTATAGTTATGACGAAAATGACTATTCTGGAATGATTGAATTTACATTTAATTTAGATGATTATTTGAGTGGGGATAAAAAAGATGGATAAAGAACAAATTAAAGAAAAAATAAAGAACTTTAAGAGTGATGAAGAAATATCAAATTTTATAAAAGAAAGAATATTATTTTTAGAAACACAATCAACAGAACAAATAATAGGTCAATTTTATACTGATACTTTTAATGATTTTATATCAAGTAAAATTCATTATAAATCTGTTGCTTCATCAAATAGATTAAATTTTCCTAATCTTGTATTCGATGATATTACTCCTTATTTTGAATTGATTAAAGAGTTATCAGAAAGCAAAGATTATCTAAATGAGTTATTTTTATTTACGCCATTAATGATGAATATTTTTAATTATTTATCAAGTAAAGAAAGTAAATCAAATATTGAAGATACTTTATATGATAGGCATAGACTCTATTGGGATTATATGACAAAAGGTGAAAGTGAAATTTCAATTAAAGAGTTTCATAAACAAAAATGTGGATTTTGTTCTGAAAACGCGGGTTTGGCACATAATATATTCAAAATTTTAGGTATTGATTCTCAATTAGTTATAGGAAAAAGAAATGATGAAAATCACGCTTATAACATTGTTTTCCCACGTGGATATGGAAATCAACCGGCAGTGTTGTTTGATCCGTCATATTCAATAGACTTCAAAATGGAAAATGGTTGTAAATATTCAACGGGTTATTTTAAGGTATTAACTATTGATGAATATAATAATATGTTAGCTGGAAATGGAACACATATTGATATAGGTTCGTCAGTAGCTACTTTAATAAGATATTATCCTAATCAATTAACTGGATTAATCCCAAATTATGAAAATGCAAGTTATTCTATTGGAAATGATAGTCCACTTAAAATAGACTCACAAAAAGGTATAAAAAAATCAGAAAGATAGGAGGTAAATTATGGGTGTAGAATTATATAAGCATAATAAAGTAGCTTATGAAAAAGTTGAAAAAATGTTTGAAAAAGAAAACCGTGTTGCAGTAGTACATCCTACTGGAAGTGGTAAATCTTTTATATCTTTAAAATGGCTATATGACAATAGAGATAAAAAGTGTTTATTTTTAGCCCCAACATTAGCTATTAGGGATCAATTAATAAGGCACATAAAATCAAGCGGATTAGAACTATCTGACTTTAAGAATTTAGAATTTGCAATATATCCTAATTTTGCTTCAATTACAGATGAATTTTTAGAACAACATCATTATGATTGTGTGGTATTGGATGAATTTCATAGATGTGGTGCTACTGAATGGAGTAAAGGAATTAATAAATTACTAAATCATAATCCAAATATTAAAGTTTTGGGTGTATCAGCAACGCCAATTAGATATTTAGATGATAATAGAAATATGGCCGAAGAGTTATTTCACGGAAATATTGCTTCTGAAATTTCTTTGGCAGAAGCTATGGCAAAAGGAATATTACCTGTTCCTACCTATATTCAAGGTATTTATTCTTTTCAAGAAGATTTAGATAAATTTCAAGCAAGAATAGATAGATTAACAGATGAAGACGCAAAAAGTAGATTTCAAGATTTATTAAATCAAGCAAAAAAAAGATTAGAAAATGCTGACGGATTGGAAGAAATATTTAAAAAACATATAACTGACCCAAGTGGAAAATATATAGTTTTTTGTAAAGATACAGCACATATGCGTCTTATGATGGAAGAAACAAAAAAATGGTTTAAAGATATTAATCCAAATATAGATATGTATTCTGTTAGTTCCTATCAATCAAATGAAACTAATCAACAAATAATAGACACATTTGAAAAAGCTAATAACGGTAATATTAAATTTTTATTTTCGGTTGAAATGTTAAATGAGGGATTACACGTATCTGATATATCTGGTGTTATAATGTTAAGACCAACATCTTCGCCAATTATTTATATGCAACAATTAGGTAGAGCTTTATCAGTGGGACATAATTCTGAACCTATAGTTTTTGACATAGTAAATAATGTAAAATGCTATGACGCGATTAATGAAATATATGATGAAGTAAAAAAATCAATTAAAAAACCGCACGATATACCAAACGATAATAAAACTCTTGGATCTAATGATGAAGATATAGATCAAAGTGTTTTAGATAGATTTAAAATTTTTGATGAAGCAAAGGAATTTGCAGATATTTTACAAGAAATAAATAATCAATATGATAAATATGTGGCACAAGTAAGAGAAAATCGTCTCAAAGAACAAGAATTTAAAGATTGGTTAAAAACTTTAACAAATGAAGAATTATACAATTTTCATTGTCATAATGAGGAACTTGAAAAAGAAAAGAAAAAGATATATGAAGATTTTAAAAATGGAATTATTAAAATTCCAATAATGAGTAATATCAGTAGTAAATTATCTGGAGTTAGTAATTTAAACTTTGAACGTATTTCTCCAATACAATTTAATGAAGTATCACAACTTATTTTAGACGGAGCATATTTATATGATGATGAAGTAAAACAAGCGTTATGGAAAGTATTTAAGAAAAATATTCCAAACATAACAGAAGAAATATTTGAAGAAAAATATAGATCGCTATTTACTTATTCTAAATTAACACAAGTTATCGAAATTGAAAAATATAAAGCAAGATTATTAGTTGGTAAAACTAACAAGGACATTTATAATATTGTTGTTAATACTGAAGAAATTCAAGAACAACTGAAGAAATTAAATGAAGATTTAGAAAATGGAATAATCAAAATTCCTTCGCCAAGAGGATTAGCAAATACATTAAGAGGAACATTTTTTGCAAATTTATTTCCTACAGAAGATTTTGTTGCAATTACTACCGAGCTAATTAATGGAGCCAATTTATATGATGAAAAAATAAAAAATTTATTTAGACAAGTTAGTATTAAAAATTTAAAAGAAAAATATGATGAAAATAAGTTTGAAGAAAGATACAATGCTCTATTTAGAAGTCAAAATATAATCGGACAGGTGGCATTGGAAAAAGCTAAAGCAGATATTATAAATAACAAATCTAATCAAGAAATTTATGAAATAATTATTAAAAATAAAGACTTATTAGAAATAAAAGAAAAAATTTCAAGTGAATTTATGCAAGGTATATTTAATAGAGCTGTTGTGGGTAATATTAGTAATGCTTTTAGATTGGTAAGTACAATAGATAAACAATATATAAATGCTGTAAATTTTAATGAAATATCACAACTTATTTTAGATGGAGCCAATTTATATGATGATAATGTGAAAGTATTACTTCAAAAAATCTTTATGGATAGTTTTCCGAGACTAACTAAAGAAATGTTTGAAGAAAAATATCAAACTATAATGTTTTCTAAATCATTGATAAATGCAATAGAAACCGAAAAGCATAAAATATCAATAATTAGTACAATGACACCAGAAGAAGTTTATAAACACTTTGCAAGTATTGAAACAATTACATCAGCGAAAGAAAAGATTAAATTAGATTTAGAAAAAGGTATTTTTCCAACAAGAAGATTAGCTGATATTGTTAACAATCTTGCTAATGGCAGTGTCATACAAAAAGAAATAATTAAAGATTCATCTTTTAATGAGATAAGAGATATGTTATTAAGTGGTACTCCATTTTATAGTGATATAATTAAAGATAAGTTAAGAGAAGTTTATAGAAGTAATTATCCAAATATAACAGAAGACAAGTTTGAAGAAAAATATAGAAACTATCTTTTAAACTATAAATTAATTGAATCAATAGAACTTGAAAGGTACAAAATAGAATTAACTGGCAATTTAGGTTATCAAAAATTATATGAAACTGTATCATCTAATATTGATATAGAAGAAGAAAAAAAGAAAATAGATGATATGTTAAGTCGTGGTGAAATTCCAGTATTAATGGCAAGACCTATAAATCAAGCATTTAGGTCAGGAATATTTGCAGATATAACAGAGCAAATATTAGATGGTGCTAATTTATATGATGATAATATTCGAGAACAAATGATGAAGATTTTACAAGAAAATGATTTTGCTTCGGCAGATAAAACACCAGAAGAAAAATATATTCAACTTTTAAAAAAGGAAAAATTAGTTAAAGTTATTGAGATTGAAAAATATAAAAAATCAAAACTAGATGTAATAACTGATAAGCAACTATATGAAATTGTTAAATCAAATGTTGATATTAGTGAAGAAAAAGCAACACTAGAAACAGAATTAGCAAATGGCATTATTCCAAAAGTAGTAAAATATAATATTTGTCATTCTCTATCAGTGGTAATAAAATCCAAAAAGATAAAAACAAAAGATTCAGAATTTAGCAATATAGCAGACAGATTATTAAATGGTGCTAACTTATATGATGATGATATTAAACAAGAATACATTCATATATTACAATCAGTTTTATCTATGACTGAAAAGGAAGCATTTGATAGATATAGAACAAAATTATCTAATCCAGTTGTAATTAAAAGTATTGAATTAGAAAAAGCGAAAGTTTCAATGAATATTGCAAATAAAAATTCAGTAAGAAGAAAGTAAGGAGGACTAAATGAAAATAAACTTTGAAAACAATGATTATACTTTAAAAGTTTCTTGGTATAAAAATGATAAAAGAATTTGTGTTTATCTTGAAAATGCTGAGGAAACATTAAATATTACAAATAATGATTCATCTATAAATATAAAAGAAAATAACCTTGCTTTTTTAGATAGTTTTGTCATAGAATCTGGATTAATAGAAACATTAAAAGAAAAAAAGATAATAAACAATGTTTATAGATATGAATTTTTTGATGTATGTGAATTAAATTTTGATACATTGATTAGTTTTGATCCTACTGGTATGAAAGAGTTTTTATCAATTAAAAAAGAAATATAGTCAAAAATATGGTATAATAATAAATGATAGGAGGTATCGTTTATGTATGAATCAGAAATGGTTGATATTTTAGTTGGCATTAGTGAAGGCAATTATATAGTAGAACAAAAACAAGTTCAAAAAGGCAGTAAGCAAGCCGAAGAAGCTAAACAAGTTATGGCGGTATTAGCTTATAGAGGAATGAAAGAAGGAAGCGCTATTTATAGAAAAGTTGGAAAAAGTTTTATGCAATTACACCCTGAAGTTGATTATCCAATGATATTAGAATTAGAAAAAAAACTAAACGGATCATATATAGGAGACGGCGCTGTTATAGGTGATACTTATTCTTATGCTATTGCTAGTAAAAGAAAAGTTAAAACACTTGTTAAGACTCATATACATACGAGGTAATTAATTATTATGGATAGATTTCCAAAAGTAATTACGACTAATGAGATGAGTATCAAAGCTGAACTTTCCCTACCTAATAGACCAAAATATTCAAGATTAGATATTTCTTTTGATAAGTTTAATGAATTTATTAATAGATATTTATCAGGAAGTATTAGATTGCCATTACTACAAGCTACTATCTATGATGAAGATGTTATTACATCACAAGAAGATATTAATTTAAGATACCAATTTTTAAGAAAAATAAATGAATTAAATTTTAAAAAAATATCATTTAGATTATCAGATAGTACAATGCCAATTTATAATGCAATTATGGAAAAAATTGGTTGGAAACATACGGATAAGACTGAATTATTTATGAGTATTGATCGTAATCCTAAAGAAAGAAAAGATTTAAGACTACAATCTGCTCAAGGTAAAATAATGATGCCAGAAGAAAGTCTAATCTGGGTACCGGCTACAATAATACATAAACTAGAAGGTAAAGTTGCTGAAGAAACACTAAAAAAAGCAATAAAATTAAAAGAAATAGTTTTTCAATATTACACGAGATTAAATAGTTTATATCATACAGAGGAATTTACCGAATTTGATAAAATCTGGTTAGCTTATGACTTTATAAAAAGACATATAAGTTTTGCAAATGAAGCTACAAGATATGAAAACGGAAGACAAGTTTTATATAATCCAAATAATAGATACGACTTTGTGTCAGAGCCATTAGGTACTTATCAACATAAAAAAGGTGTATGTGAAGGACAAGCAAGATTTATGCAAGCACTTTTAAATAATCAGTATTTCAGAAGTGATACAGTAGCAATTAATGGTGTGTGTCCTTTAGGTAATCACGTATGGGTAGGCTCGGTTGTTAATAACCAATTATATCAAACCTGTTTAACTATGGCTGGTCCATTCAAAGATTTAAGTATTAAAGGTTATGTTCCTGATGAAAACGAAGTTTATCCGAGAATATATGGAACATCATCATTGTGTAATCAAGAATTAATGCAAATACAATCTCATATTAAAAGATTAAGAAAGTAAAATAAAATAACCAATTCTTTTGAAAAGGTTATTTTTTTATATTAATAAAGAAATAATGCTTGAAATTACAATTAATTTTATTAGATGATTTATTTTATCGAGGAACAGGACCTAAAGGAGAGCGGGGAGAAATAGGTCCAACCGGACCACAAGGAAACATGGGCCCCACATCCTACAGCACTATAGGTTTTATAAGATATGCTAGTACAACAGAATCAACAGATGCATCTATTTATACTTACAGAATAATACCAGGAACTGCTAATATAATACAAATTAAAAATAATAAAGATATAACTATAAATAATACAGGCCTATTTGAAATAACAGTATGTGGCAGAATATCTGGTGTAACAACTGAAACAGGAGGCAAATTTTCTCTTATGAATACTACTACAGGAAAAGACTTAACAGACTTATCATTTGAGTTAAATAAAGGAAATACAGAAGATATGGACTTTTCTGAAGTTGCTTTTGCCGAAATAACAGCCCCAGCCAATCTACGAATTAAAACCGAAATTACCGGTGATAAAAATACAAGTAATATTTTATTTTCTACCATAAACGTTTTAATTAAAGGGTATTATGTTTAAGACATAATATTTTTTTATACTATCAAAATTATTAATATCCAAACTAATTATCTTTATATCTAGATGGATTTTTAAAATTTTATATGCTAATTTAATAAATAGTTAAAAAATATTAGTGGAGTAAGTATGAAAAAAATATTTGATAAAAAACTTCTAAAGACATTTCTTTTTGTTTTACCTTACATATTAGTAGAATTTACTAATACTTTATTAGTTACAATAGATAAGTCAATGTCTAATTCTATCGGCACAACAGCAATCATAGTTTTTTCTTCTTTTATAACTCTAAACTGGGCCATCAACACAATCCAAACCTGCGTCAGTAGTGCCCCATATGATAGTTTTAGCTAGGACAAATAAAGATTCTAAAGAAATTAATACCTCTGCTATGCTAATAGAATTGGTGAGTGCTATAATAATTTCTATTTTAATTTTCACATTTTCTAATCAGATAACATATGTTTATCATCTAGAAAATAACGCTCGAGAAATATTATCTATAATCCTAAAATTAAAAGCCATTCAGTTGCCATTACTAGCGTTAGGTTATGTTCCTAAAAATATTTTAAAAGTAAATAAGCAAGCAAACAAGATTTGGATTACAACAGTTATCTCATCACTAGTTAATATAATAGGGGACTACATTAGTATAAAATGTGGATATAATGAGATTGGAATATATGTTGCTACAATAATATCACTCTTACACAAAAAGACGAGTGAAGGATTTATCGAATCACTCCTAAACGCAAAAAGAGAAAAATTAGTTGAATCACTTGATATATTAGCTTTTTCGCCTATTATAACACGCTCTGCTTCACATACTTCCTGACATTCAATACCATTAGTATTTTCAATAGTAATCACTGAATTACTTATCTTAACAACACCATAGGGATTAAATGACAATTGGACTCCATTAAACGTAATATTATCATAAATAGTTACTATCTCATCATAACTATCCACCTCAGGTACATATATAATACCATTTATATTAGGATTTATAATCTTTATATTTTTTACTTGAATCTCTTTTGTAAGAGCAGTCGTAACAATAGTGTCCGAATCACTAGAACTATTCATTCCTGTTAAAGTATGTGTGATATCTTGATATGTCCCATTAATAATTACTTTACTTTTCTTAGAATTTATTGTAATACCACTTTTTAAAGTAATATCACTTTCTAAATAAATATATTCATACCCATTATTATTTTCCAAGACTTCTTTTAATTCACTACTAGTTGCTACTGAAACTGTCTTGTTATTTATTATATTCATAAAATCACTTATCCTTATAAGATAATATATATATATTTATTCATTCGAATAATAATATTTAAGAAGCTAAGTCTAATTTTTTAGTATAATTGGAAAATATGAAATATTTGCTAAAATATATTAAAAATAGTATACTAGCTATAGTTGATTAGAAGTAGCGGAGGTAAGTTGTGAGAATAGGTATTGATATAGATAATGTTATTTCAAACTTTAATGAAATGTTATTAGAAACATATTTAATACATGACAAAGAATTAAGAAATACAGGGATTATAAATCCAAATGCCAAATACATACGAACTGGTATGTTTGATTGGAGTAATGAAGAAGAACTTTCATTTTACAAGGACAATATTGAAGGTATTGCTAAGAAATTAAAGGTTAAAGAGAAAGCAAAAGAATATATAGATAGACTTCATAATGATGGACATTTAATTTATATTATTACTGGCAGAGATAATGGAGAATACAGTGAGCCATATAATATGACTAAAAAGTGGCTTGATGAAAATAATATCTATTATGATAATTTAATTTTAACAGATGCTTATGACATACATGCCAAATCATTAGAATGCCTAAAAAATGACATTGACATCATGATTGATGATTCTGTAAGAATATGTAGTGACTTAATTACTAGTGGAATAACAACCATTTTAATGGATACCCCTTATAACAGAAAGATAAATATAAAAAGAGTTAAAAACTGGGAAGAGTTTTATGAATTTGTTTCTACTTATAAATAGAGAATATTAAAGGTAATGAAATAAGTAAATATAATGGATATGAAAGGATTTGATAGAAAATGAGATTATTGATAATTGGAGCTGGTGTACTTGGATCAAATTTAGCTCACTCTATAAGAAAAGGTAACGATGTAACCATTTTAGCAAGAAATAAAACTTACGAAAACTTAAAAAATAATGGACTTATCATAAAACATAAACTAGGTAAAAAAACTATTGATCATTTTAATGTAATAGAAAAACTAGAAGAAGATGATATTTATGACTGTATATTTGTAGTTTCAAGATTTTCTTCCCTAGATAGTATTATCCCAATAATAGAAAATAATAAGAGTAAAAATATAGTATTTGTAGGTAATAATATATCTGTTGAAAAATATATGAATATAAAAAATAAAAATGTACTTTTTGCGTTCTTTATGGCTGCCGGTAAAAAATATGATGGGTATATAGATTCAATTTGTTTAAATAAGATTGAAATCGGCAGGGTAGATGGAAAAGACATAAATAATGAGTTTATAAATTCTATATTCAAAGAGACAAAAATAAAAGTAACTATAGAAAATAAAATGAATGATTATCTTAAAACACATGCGTGTGCTGTTCTTCCGCTAGTATTTGCTAGTTACAAAGTAAATGGCAACCTAAAACTATTAAAGAAAGATAAAGAATATTCTTTATTAATTATGGATGCCATTATTGAGGGTTATGATGTTCTTAAAAAGCTAGGATATGAAATACTTCCTAAGGGAGAATATGAAAACTGTGTTAACAAAAAGAAGTTTTGTGCATTTATTTATAGATTTATGTTTTCAAACTTTATAGGAAAAATGTGTATATCAGATCATGCCATGAGTGCAAGAGATGAATTTCTACTTTTAAATAGTGAATTTGAGAAATTAAGGAAAAAATCAAAACTTGAAACTAAAGTATATGATCAATTAAAATTAGAGTTATTAAATTATAAAGATTAATGTATTTGAATATAATTGTGTGGTGATAATCTTGAATCCTGAAAAAGTTGGTAAATTTATTAAAAAACTAAGAAAAGATAATAATTTGACACAGCAAAAACTTGCTGATAAATATGGTGTAACATATCAGGCAGTAAGTAAATGGGAAAATGGTATAAACCTTCCTGATGTAACCTTAATTAGACAGATGAGTAAAGATTTTAATATCAGTATAGAAGATATATTAGATGGAAACCTTATAACTAAAAAGAAAAATAGAAATAAAAATATATTAATAGGATCAATTCTATTAATAGTAATCATTGCCCTAATAATAGGAACAATAATAATTGTAAAAAACATTAATGATAATAAGACTTTTAAATTTAAAACTTTATCAACAACATGCAATGAATTTAATGTATCAGGAAGTATTGCTTATGATAAGAAAAAGTCTTCTATCTATATTTCACATATAAATTATTGTGGTGGTAATGATACTACTGTTTATAAAAAGATAGAATGTAGTCTTTATGAAAAAAATAACAATACTAATATTATAATAAGTAGTTATAAATCAAATAGTAAGGAAATAACCTTAGAAGAATATTTAAAAGATGTAGAACTAAATATAGATAATTACATAAAAACTTGTAAATATTATAATAACAACAGTCTTTATTTAGAAATAAATGCAACCGACAAAAATAATAAAGTTATAACATATAAGATACCATTAAAATTAAAAAATAATTGTCCAAAATAAACTCAACATACAGTTGAGTTTTTTTCAACCACAAAGTTATACAATAATAAATTAAATCACGATACAGTTATATGTGAAAGGAGAAAAATTATGAAAAAATTATTTTCACTAATAATTGTATCAATTGTAAGTTTGTTGATAGGATTTTTAGCAAGTTTTTTAATATTTAGTAATACTAATGATAAGACTCTCAAACCATTACCAAAACCAGAGATAACTGGAGGAGAGAGGGGACAATTAGGCATTGATAAAAACATTAATGAACAAACAATAGATAACTATCTAAATCGAAGCGATTCAGTATATCGTGATATGAGAATGTTAATAGATCCAGGTAACTATTCAGCCATTGGTGGTGATTCTTATTTATCAGGAATGATTAAAGGTTTTGAAATAGTACCTTATCCATTATTAACAGAAGTAAAAGGCTTACCAGAAGAAGTAGGTAAGAGTTACACAGGAAAGACCTTATTTACTCAAAATGAAGATGGAACATACAAAGAAAATTATAAAGAATCATTAGAATATCTAGAGTATTATTTTCCCAAAGATAAATACATTTTCTTAATGTGTGGAGGTGGAGGATATGCCGGGATGACTAAGAATCTTCTAGTGTCCCTTGGCTGGGATAAAGAAAAAATTTATAATGTTGGTGGTTATTGGTATTACAATGGAAAAAATAATATACAAATAAAGAAAACAATTAATGGTAAAACAACTTATGATTTTTGGAAAGTAAATTATCATGATATTGATTTCAAAAATTTAACGGAAAGTTCTAATAATGACTAAAAAAATATTAATTATTATAATTTGCATTTTTTCTATATTAATGACAGCTTGTTCAAATAGAATTAAACAAAACGATAATACTGGTAAGATTTATTTAAATGATAAATATTATAACAATGGTAATTTTATAAAAGTTAAAGGAAATGATCTATCGAATATTAATAATGAAAACTATATATTATTTACTTACAATAATTATTGTAATATGGCTATTCCATGCGAAAACATATTTCAAGAGTTTATGACAAAATATAAAATAGATTTTTTATCAATTCCCTTCGAAGAATTTAAAACAACCAAGTTTTATCAAACCGTTAAATACGCTCCATCAGTACTTGTAGTTGAGCATGGAAATATTGTTGCCTATTTAAATGCAAATTCCGATGATGATTTAGAAAAATACCAAGACACTAATAAATTTGAAGAATGGTTGAATAATTATATTTATTTTTCAAAATAAGAGAGAAAACATTAAAGACATACTAATCTAAATATGTCTTTTTTTGCTATATATAAGAAAATCTTTACAATAAAAAATAAAGATTACCATTCATAATGTTATATACTGTTGTTGACGAGGAAGAGTATAGTATATATAATCATAATAGAAGTATATATTATGAAAATAATATTTGGAGGTAGATACTATGAAAAACTATTATATTGATCTTGGATCATCAACAATAAAAGTTTATTGTTATAAGAATGAATTAGAACTATTGGAGGAACATTCTATTTACTTTAAAAATGACTTTGATGCCGAAAAAGGTATTAGTAAAAATAATTTAGAAGAATTATGTGACTATTTTAAAGAAATTAAAAGTAAATATGATTTAAAATATTATAATACTAATATTTTTGTTACAGGTATTTTTAGAAATTTAATACAAGAAAGAAAACAAGAATTAGTAAAACTATTTAATGATAAGTTTGATTTACATTTTAATATTATAAGTCATGGCATTGAAAACTACTACTTAGCTAAAGCCATGGAGAATGATTATAATAACAAGAAAGTTTTAATAATTAATATGGGTGGAAAAACAACTGAACTAGTAACATTTGTAGGGACTAAAATAACAGATACAAAAAATTTAACAACTGGAGTTGCTGATTTACTAAATAAATTTGATAAGGTTAATGAAAAATATAGTGGTAACTCTGTTGAAGAAATGGAAAAATTTGTTGAAGACAAACTATCTAGTATTAGTCTTGATAAAGATTATGATTGTGCAATATTTACAGGTGGAGAGGAAAGGTTTGAATTATTAACAGGATTTAATTTAATTAATAATACTTTATTTAATGATAATATTCATAAATATATGTTAAGTTTAGAAGATTATATTAAGGGTACAAAAAAAGTATTTAATGAAATCTCAATTGAAGAATTATATGCTTTAATGCCAAATAATCCAAAATGGATGGATGGTGCTAGAAGTGGTGCAATTATACCTCTAGTACTATTTAAACTTGCAAATGTAAAATGGATTATTCCGTCTGACTTAAATCTAATAAATGGGGTTATTAACGACTTAAATTAAAGTTTACGTATGCAGCTGGTATGAAATGAAATAACAGAATAATAATATCAATTTTCTATTTCAGTTATTAAATAAGAGAAAAGTATTATTATGTTTATTTTATGATAAAGAATATGAGTGCACATCAGTATATCAAGATTTTATTAGTAATATTAGAACAGTAAAAGTACTTAACAATGATAAATATTTTGAAAAAATAATACTAAAAGAAGGAGCAGGATACTACAAAAAACAAAGCAAATATATAAAATGTTATTCACTAGAGGAAATAATTAGAAATATTTTTAATAATTATGATATAAAGTACGCTATATTAGATATTGATGTTGTTAGTCAAAAAACATAATTATTTAATATGTCAATAAAGGATAATTTGTGTTTAAATAAAAAATTATCAGACAATGAAATAGAAATTTACTTAAGAGAATTAGAATACAAGTAAATGTTATAAATGAGCAATATTGAAAAATATTGTAGATTAATATTTTTTTAATAAAAAAAAGAGAAGGAGAAGTATCATGCCAAAATTATTAGTAAGCGATTATGATCAAACATTTTACCTGAATGATAATGATATAGAAAATAATAAAATATATGTAAATAAATTTATGGATTCAGGAAATTTGTTTGTTATTGCGACTGGAAGGAGTTATTTAGACTTTCATAATAAATTAGACATATATGATTTTAATTACAATTACGCTATTTTAAATCACGGAACAACCATTATAGATAAGAATAATAAAATTTTATTTAACATTTGTATTCCTGATGAAATTATTCCACAAATACAAAATGATTTAAATTTAAGTGAGTGTATAGATTGTTTTTGCTGTGGTGAAATTGATAGTAGAGTAACATTTGAACATAAACATTTAACTAAAATACATATAAAATATAATTCAAAAGAATACGCGTTAGATAAAGCAAATTTTATTAATAATAAATATGGAAATTATGTTAAAGCATATTATGTGAATACAAATTCTATTGAAATTATTTCTAATAAAACAAATAAAGCTAAAGCTATATATTGGCTAATTAAATTTTGTAATAATGTTAATAAAACTAATACATATGTAATAGGTGATGGTTATAGTGATATAGAAATGGTACAAGAATTTAATGGTTACTGTATGGCTGACTCAGTATCAAAATTAAAATCAATAGCTATTAGGGAATATGATAGTGTATCAAGTTTAATAAAGGAGATTTTAAATAGTGAAAAATAAGGAGACAAATATATTAATATTTTCAAATGTATTTAGAGAAATAATAAATATTTTTTCTGGACCATTTTTAACAGCTTATTTTTTTAAAATATCAAAAAACTCACTAATTGATTTGTCCACTTATAATATTTTTGTATTTTTATGTGTAGGATTTTTTGGTTTAATGTTAGGATATATAATAAGAAATAAATTTCAAATTGGTATGTTTAGAATTGGGGTTATATTAAATGCAGTATATGTGTTAACAATCATCATATTAAAAGAGCAAATATTAAATTATTTACCCTTTATTGCGTTTTTATATGGTACTTCAATGATAACATATTTTTACCCATATAACTTATTTTTATCAAATAAAGTAAGCAATGATATGCGAGCACAATATGAATTTAAAAGAAAAACAATTGTTACAATAATAAGCATATTAACTCCAATAATTTTAGGAACGATAATTACCACCACTAATTTTGTGTTAACTGCTATAATTATATTAATAATATCACTTATACAAATAGTTATGTCATTTTTTCTAAAACCTATTACATATAGTAATAAAAAATTTACTCCCTTCAGTTCATTGAAAAAATTATTAAAAAATAAGGACGTAAAAAATATTTTAAAATTAGATTTTTTCAAAGGTATGAGTGTTGCAGATGGATCCCTTAAAATTTTAATTACACTATTAATTATTAATGCTTTTAAAACAGATTTTAATTTAGGAATATTTTCATCAATTTCTAGTCTATTAACTATAATCTTTCAGTATATATACACAAAATATTATAGAAATAAAAATGATAAAAATATGATTGTCATTTGTGCTGCTGTCCCAGTTATTAGCTTGATTTTATTATTAATAATAAATAATAATATAGCTTTATGTTTATATTATTTTTGTTACAGTTCATTAGTAGGAGTTTTAAATTTTGTTATTGATATTAGATTATTTAATTTATCCAATATTCCTTTAATAAAAAATGATAATCAAATGGAATTTTGGTCATTAAGGGAAGTTGTGTTAAATTTTGGTAGAATTATAAGCTATATATTATTATTGATGGTATCACTAATAAAATCAGGAAAATATTTAAATATTTTAATGCTATTTTTAACATTGAGTATTCTGTTGATGGGAATATCTTTATCTAAAATTAGTAAAAATGATAAATAAATTCTAATTTCTTCTGTCTTATAGTATATTTTGATTTAGATTAAAACAATCATTTAATAACTGTGATATAATTACTATTAACTAGAATTATTAATTTATTGTGAGGTATTATTTATGGAACAAAAGAAAATAAACATTCTTAAAAGTGGCTTTTTTCTAACATTATTTTGTATTCCTTCAATTTGTTGGATACTATTAGAAGTATTATTAAAAAATACACCTAATGATGATGGCTCTCTTACTACTTGGCCTGAATTATTACAGGAAACATTTATAGTAATAGCATTTTGGTTTATAGTATCTTTTGTAATTGCCTTAATTGTTAGTGAAGTCAAAAAAAATCAATCAAAAACAAAGATATTTAAGGAGATTAAACATAAACAAAAGCCGGAAGAAAAGGGAGCTTTAAAGCCTCAAACAATTTTAAAAGCAGAAAAAGCAAAGAAAGATAGTAAATGTTTATATACTTGTGAAAGCATAGTTGATGGATATGAATATAAGAAAATGGCCAAATACTTTCCAAAAAGAGTGTATTGGGTATTTGTGACTAGAGGATTAATCTCAAATTTAATTGTCTCATCAATTATAGCTATAACATCCAAAAATCTTGTAAGTACATTAGCATTTTTTACTATATGTCAGATATTCTTAATGTTGCTTTATAAAGTAAGATTAGAGTATTATTCTGAGAAAGAATTTAATAGAATCAAAAAACAAGGTATTGCAGATACAAATTTTGAAACAGAGTTTTACGGAGATCATCTTATTAGAAAAGGGGAATCAGTTACATTTACCATTAAATATTCAGAAATAAGTAGGTGTGTTGAGAATGATACTAATTTCTATCTAGAATGTGCTGACAAAAATATGATTATAATACTACAAAAAAATAGATGCGATTTAGAATTAATAAATTTTATAAGGAGTAAGTTTAAAAATCCAGAAAATAATATTGGGGACACTTCTAGTTATAAAAAAATTAAATCTCTAAAGAATACTAAATTAATAAGTACTCTTATGATAATATTATTTATCGCTACGATATGTAGTTTATGGGGAGCATTATGGTCATTATCTTTAATAGATGAAATTAATCCACAACATGGATTTAACTTTACTAAAAATGCCTGGATATTCTGGTGTTGGTTACCACTTCCTATTGTATCGATTATATTAGGATTTATATTTGAAAGTAAAGGATTCAAATGCACAAAAAATATTGTTGCTGGATTCATAATAGGATTCTTATTATTGGTGTATGGCTCATTTAGTTTAATACCATCATTTTCAAAAGATTATAGTAAAATTAATGATTATAAAGAATATATAGATGCTAGTATTCCTAATAATGGAGAACTAGAAATTCAAAATTGGAAAACATATTTTGACGATGATAAAACAGAATATGTAATTATTAATGCATACTATGACAAAGAAGATGTAAGTAATTTATTGAGTAGTATTCAAAATAGTAATAATTGGGTTTTAAGCACTAAAATGAAATCAGAACTTAAAATATTATTACCAACACAATTTAGAGCTCAAAAAGATGTATATTATTCCATATACAATAAAACAACTAATGAATATAATACTATTCCTAGTGAATCTGGTAAATACGAAATGTATGCCATGTATTATGATAAATCACTTAAACAATTATCAATACATAGATACAAATATTCATACAATAAATAAAAAAAATAACATTAGAATAAAGTAATAACTAGTTAAAAAGTAGTTATGATATGATAAGTGTAACTGCTTTAGGAGAAAAAATGGAAAAACAAATAACAATAGATTTAATAAACAATTTTAGTAATATATATAATAGTAATTCAACCAATAGAATTATAGAAAATGCAATAACTGAGAATGGGTTAGAGAAAAGCTGCATTGATAGAAGAATAATTGAAGAAAATCAGCCCATTTTTAATATTGAATTACCAGACGGAAAGAGATACGACCAAAAGGACAATTACAGATGTTGGATATATTGTGGCTTAAATACTATCCAATACGATATGGCAAAAAACTTAAATATTGATTTAAAAGAATTTGCATTATCAAACAATTATATTGCATTTTTTGATAAATTAGAAAAATCTAATAATGCTTATGAAAATATTATAAATATTTCAAATGTTGACTGGGAATATATAGATAAAGAAGATGTATTACAACATTGTGTAAATGAAGGTGGACATTGGCAATGGTTTGTTTCCATTGTAAATAAATATGGATTAATGCCATATGAGTATATGCCTGATGTATTTGAAAGCTTAAGAATGCAAAATATTACAGGACTATTTACTGATAAGGTAAAAAAAGATTGTATCAAATTAATAAACTCAAAAAGAGAAAATACTAATGTCAATGATTTAAGAAAAATGAAAGAAACTTTTTTTAGAAGAAAATTATATCTTTTTATCAAAAATATTGGGTGAACCTAAAATGAAATAAAACAATTAGCAATTAAACAACTCAAAGATAATATGCCAGTTTATATAAGAATTAATTTACGAAAGTTTAGGGATAAAAGATCTGGAGTATTAGATACTAGAATATTTAACTATAAAAATACATTTGGATTTGATTTTCTAACAAAAGAAGAAGCTTTAAATACCCATGACATATATCCTCATCATTGTATGTCAATTTGTGGCGTAAATTTATTAGAACATAATAAACCTCAAAGATGGAAATTAGAAGATAGTTATGGTACATTAGAAAAAGTTGATGGTTATTATATAATGAATGATAATTACTTTGATGAATTTATATTACAAGCAATTATAAATAAAAAATATTTATCAAAAAAACAACGAGAATTATTAAAACAAGATGTAATAGAATTTGAAATAAAGGATCCATTTTAGAAACAAAGACAATGCCAGTTGACATTGCCTTTATTATTTGCTTTATTAATAGAATTTTTAAGTAAATACTTGAAACTAGACCAACAAAAAAATAGCCTTAGTATGAGATGACATCAACATAAATGTTTGAAAAATCAAAATAAATTTATCAATGTAACAGTTAAGATATAACTTTCGAAATATAGCACTTTCTTTTTATAAATTTGTATAGTAATTTTAATATTTTTACAGGAAGTGTAGAAAATAAAAATGCTTTAATATATAATAAAAAAAGATAATACTGGGTTTCAACAGAGTTTTAATCTTGTTTAATCATTATGTAGTTATTTCTTAAATTTAGTTATAAATGATAAAGTAATTTTGATGCCTTTGTTAGAATCCACTAAACAACTAAAAGGTCATTTTTATAAGAGGTGATATAATGAAAAAACTGAATTCCAATCATTTAAAATTAATAGCAATTATAGCGATGACAATTGATCATATTGCAGATTTAATCTATCCAGGAATGCCTAATAATATAATTTCAAATATTTTACATATCATTGGTAGATTAACCGCACCTATTATGTTTTTCTTTATATGTGAAGGGTTTTATTATACTAAAAACTTAAAAAAATATATTTTAAGATTATTTCTCTTTGCAATAATATCTCATTTTGCCTATTGCTTTGCTTTTGGAATCAATTATATACCATTCAGTTCTGGAAATATCTTTAATCAAACAAGCATTATGTGGTCTCTTGCCTGGTCAGTAGTTGCTCTTTATATCATATACAAAACAAATTTAAAAGAGTGGCAAAAATGGATATTAATTATTTTAATAAACATTATAACTTTTTCTTCTGATTGGAGTTGTATAGCAGTAATGTCAATTTTATCTATGTATTCAAATAGAGGTAACTTAAAAAAGCAAATTATAAGTATGAGCTTTTGGATTTTAATTTATGCAATTATTTCATATTTATTTGTAAGTAAAATTTATGGCTTAATTACATTAGGAGTATTATTGGTATATCCATTATTAAAAGTTTATAATGGAAAAAAAGGTAAGTTAAATTGGCTTAAATGGTTCTTTTACATATATTATCCATTACACTTAATTGTTATAGGAATATTAAGAATAACAATATATGGAAATACACCGTTATTATTTAATTAAATAAATTACAATGTAGTAATTAGTTAGATAAATAGTAATTGTTGTTCTGAGGAGGAGTTTATGGGATTTACTTTATATTCTACAATAATATATTTATTCTTATTTATCGCTAATCTATTTGCATTTGTAAAAGGAAAAGAAAATAAAAAAATGATACCTTTTATAGTAATTACTACGATAATAATAATTAGTATAATAATTTTAGGCTATTTGTGGATTACATCACCAATGTAATATGATTGTTGGAAAATAATATTTTGGGAGTTAGAAGTGATTTAAGTATGAAATATAAAAATGAAATAGTAATTATATCAATAATAACTATATTGATATTATTTTTAAAATTGGTAAATGTGTTTCAAATTGAAAATGGCTTAGGTTATCCTTTCACTATTGTTTTAATGATAATTTGTTTTAGTCTTGCTACTATATTTATTCAAAAGAATATAGATAGAAATTATAGAATAAATAAATTAAATTATCAAAACTTAAATATTTTAAAATATATATCTTCAATTTTAATTATCATATTACACTTGCGTCCATTTCTTAACTATTCAAACGAATTAGATTTAGCATTTAATAATATAATTACAAGAATATGTGTTCCTATATTTTTTATAATAACTGGCTATTTTGTTGCAAAAAAGGAGAAAGTAAATGAAAATTATATAAAGGAATACATAAGGAAAACAATACCATTATATTTTGTTTGGAGTTTGTTGTACATACCTGTAATAATAGGCACAATAATTAAGTATTTACCAATCATAAATGAGTATATATCAAAAATCAATATTACTTTACCTTTCCTAATTATTCTGTCAATAATATTATTACCTATTATAGTGTTGGTTGCTTTATGTTATACAGGAGTTTACTATCATTTATGGTATTTTCCTGCAATAATATTTTCTTTGATTGTCTTAAAAAAATGGAAACAAAAATTCAATATAAAATATTTATTAATAATTTCCTTTATATTATTATTGTTTGGGGCAACAGAAACTTATTATGGAGTTTTACCATTATCAATAAAAAGAACATTATCTTATTACTATAATATTTTCTTTACTACAAGAAATTTCTTATTCTTTGGATTATTTTATGTAGTATTAGGTTATTATGTAGGTACAAAGGAAAAGGCATATTCAAAATATTGTTTTCTTAAATTAATTGTTTCATTTTTCTTATTAACTTTTGAGGCAATATTATTACATGATACTGATAGACTTAATAGTAATATTTTATTATCTTGCATACCATTAACTTACTACTTATTTATTTCATCTATTTATATTACTAATAGCATGAAATTAGATTTCCAATTTGGCACTTATTCTAAATATTATTATTTAATACATCCAATGGCAATTTTTGTTATATCTTCGTTGTATAAAAATATAAATTATTATCCATATCTAAGTATTTTGATAGTTATACTGATTACGCATATCACTTCAAGTTTAATAATTAAATTAAAGGAGAAAAACAAAAAATTAATTATTTAATAAATCACAATTTGGTAATTAGTTAGTAAAATAGTAATTTGTTAGAAAGAAGGAATAAATATGAAAAAGAATATATTAAAAATTATTTTGATGATTTTAGGAATAGGAATTTTAGATTATGGTATTATTACTGAAATTGATGGAATAGGAAGATTTGCTATAATTTTATTTGGAACACTATTTTCTGTTGCTTCATGTCTCGTTTCATTTGATAAGAAAGGAAAATAGTCTTGCAAATAGGAGAGGTATAAAATGTGTAATAATATAGGTTATTATTTTTATATAATAGATAGTATTAAATATTCTATGAAAAATACAATATGAAAATATAATACAATGTGGTAATAATATGAAATTAAATAGAAAACCAATTATCGGTATAGTTTCAAAGCACTTATTAAAAAATGAAACAAGACCTAATATGTTTATAAAAGATGAAATAAAACAAGCTATTTTTGATAATGGTGGTATAGCAATTGGAATACTTTTACCAAAGAATGAAAAAATTGATGTCGAAGATAAATGGTAAAATTATGTGATTGAATATTACTGCAAGGTGGCGGTGCTTGTGATAATTATAAAATGATAGTAGCTAAATATTGTTATGATAATAATATACCAACTCTTGAAATTTGTTGTGGGTAAAATGTTATGGTTAGGTCTTTAGGTGGAACAACTAAATTAATAAAAAATCCCGAAAAACATAACACAAATGACTTATATGTACATTCTGTAAAATTAGTCAATAATACGATGTTTTCTAAAATATTATATGAATTGTTATTAAATCTTAAAATGGATGTATAGAAAAAATCAAATCTATATAGTATAATTTTTATAGTTTGAAATTGTAAAAGGTTGGAGGATGTACATGAATTATAAAAGGGAAAAAATAAATGTTATATTAGATACTGATCCTTACAATGAATGTGATGACCAATTTGCATTATCATATTTAATAAAATCACAAAACTTATTTAATATTGAAGCAATTACAGTTGCACCATATTCTCATACAAAAAGAAAATGTAAAAGTAAGAGATGGACAAGGGTTAAGTTATAATGAAATTTTAAAGATATGTAATTGGTTAAACTTTGATACAGATAATAGGGTGTTTAAAGGTTCAATGGATTACATTAAAACGGTTATGATGAAACAAATGATGCTGTAAATAAGATCATAGAAATTGCTTTAAAAAATAATAAAACTTATATATTAGGGATTGGCGCTATTACTAATATTGCTTTAGCAATCAAAAAAGAACCCAAAATAGTAAACAAAATAGAAATTATTTGGCTAGGTGGTAATGAACTAGGCTATAAAGATAATCTTGAATATAATTTTAGACAAGATGCTGAAGCCGTAAAAATAGTATTTGATTCAAAAGTTAATTTGACAATACTTCCTTGTGAAAATGTTGTTTCAGAATTAAGAATTAATATTAACACCTTAAAAAAATATTTAGAAAACAAATAAAAGTATATGTTTTTTGAATGACAAATAAATAAGGACCCTGAAAATGAAAAGGGTTAATAGACTTATAAAAATATGTTATATATATCTTGTATACTTTTAATTGATATTGGGATTATAACTTGTAATATTTTAGTTAGTCATTAATTCTATATTTTAGCAATTGAATAAGAGAAATTCTTTACTTTATTAAAATAAAAACTTACGAAGGATTAAGTCTGTAATTTATTTTAAGGGAACCTTAACTTTTCTTATGTTCAAAGAATTATATTTCGAAAATTGATTAAATAATTTAAATATTGTATACTGTAAACTAGTAATTATCTTTATAAAAAAGGAGAATAGCTCTATGATTTATTTGAAAAATTTTACCTTATTGGATGAATTTCAAGAACACGACATAGCATGTTATGAAGAAGTAAGAAGAATATTTAATAATAATTATCCTTTACATTTATTCTCCACTAAATATTTTAAGTATATTGATTTTGATCCAATTACAATTTTCTGCGGCGGTAATGGTTCAGGGAAAACAACATTAATAAATATTATTTCAGAAAAATTAAATGCCTCAAGAAAATCAACAATAGATAAAGGGTCATATTTTGATTTATATGTTAAACATTGTGATTATAAAATGTCTTTGGATGAACCAACTGAAATAAAATTGGTAACAAGTGATGATGTTTTTGATTATCTTTTAGATGTACGCTCAATCAATGCTAATGTTAATAGACAAAAAGAAAAATTGAGTAAAGAGTATTTGGATTATAAATTTAATAAAGTCGGAAATTCATTTGACAATTATGATGAATTGAAAAAAGGTCATGAAGCAAAAAGAAAATCAATGTCAAAGTTTGTTAGAGAGCGATTAGGAAATAATAATATTATAGAGTGGTCAAATGGTGAATCTGCTCTTATGTTTTGGGAAAGGGAAATAGAAGAAGATAGTATTTATATATTAGATGAACCAGAAAATAGCTTATCTGCTGAAAACCAATTAAAACTAAAAAAATTTATAGAAGATTCTGTTAGATTTTATAATTGTCAATTTATAATTTCCACACATTCTCCATTTTTGTTGAAACTTATGGATGCTAAAATTTATGATTTAGATCAAGTTCCTGTAGCTACTAAAGACTGGACAGAATTATCTAATGTTTTAGTATATTATAATTTTTTTAAAGAATATGAAGATGAATTTAATAAAAAGTAGGATAAACGTGATATAACATTTTTAAGTAGTAATGAGAATTTTTTTCTACTTTAGTAGTTAGAGTACTAAATTAATTATAGATGATTAAATAGTAATATTTCAAAAGTTTGATCTGCGCGTCTGTGTAATTTGCCTAGTTTCACTTTGAAATAAATATTAATAATTGAATCAAAAAAATTTTAAACATAACACATCATACCTTTCTTTGAAATAAAGCACAAAAAAATCAACTATTACTAGTTGACTTAATCATTAACATCACATTGGTGCGACGATTTTATCTTATGGAGCAGATGATAATAGGGGTTTAAACCTAAAATCCAAAAAATATTCCTCACTCATTAAATAGATTATATGACAAAATCCAGGAAAATCAACAACTATATTTGAAGATTGGTGAATTATGGTATAATTTTATTAATTGGAGGTGTTCTATGGAGCATATAATGAAGCTTTATGAGTCTAGTTTTGAGGATGTAAAATCTGGCAAGAAAAAGAGAGAATATAGACTTAATGATGAAAAAAGAAAATTAGTAAGAGTTGAAGATACTATTAGATTTTTAAAACTTCCTAATTTAGATGAAGAATTTGTTGTTGATGTTAAGAAAATAGAAACATTTGATAATTGGTTTGATTGCTATTCTAAATATTATGATGAAGATTTCAAAGATAGATATGAAAGTGTTGAAGCTGTTGTTCAAGATACTTATGAAGGTGGTTATTATACTAAAGAAGAATCAGAAGAAAATGGCTGTGTAATTTTTTCTATTAAAAAACATAGAGTTGCTCATCTTAATTCAACTGCTTGTTATTAAAAAAAGATAATAAAATTTTAATGATTAAGTTTGCTAAAAAATGGGGACATGTATATGCTCCTCCAAGTGGCAAGTTTGAAAAAGGAGAAATAAATGAATAAATTAGAAGAAAATAAAAAGATATATAATGCAATAGATTATGGATTAAATCCAAAAAATAAAGATAATTCAAAAGAGTTACAAACACTTATAAATTTGGTACATAACAATGGGGGAGGAGTCATATTTATTCCTATAGGAGTTTATATTTTTGATTCTGCCAAAAGTTCATGGGATATGACTAAAAATATAACAGCAATTTGTGAAATGAAATCTAATGTATCTCTAGTTGGTGAATCTTTAGCAGATACTGTTTTAAAAGTTATTGGAAACACAGAAAAAGGATCAGCTTTGTTTTGCCACAATAGTGAATTTTCAAAAGAAATATTACATTCTGCAAATGCTAAAAATTTTACAATCGATATGTCTGAGGCAAGTTTAAATCAATATACACATAGAGGTAAAGCATTTTATTATAGTGGGATTAGAGATTGTGTTTTTAGAGATTTGCGACTTATTTCAACTCCTTCAACAGCTTTAGGAATAGACATGTTAGATAATGTTGTTATTGATTCAGTGTATATTTATGAAGGAGGAAGGTCTTGGAATTATGGTGGCAATGGAGGCGCTGGAATTGGAATAGGAACTGGTTTGTGGGAAAACGAAAATTATGTTATTAGAAATTGTATCTGTGTATCCTGTGGACATTTTGGAATATTTCTAGAAGATCAGGGGATCTTTCATAATAAAGAAAACTTTCCTAAAGGTCAAATAATTTCTAATAACATAGTTAGAGATTGTAGACATTATGCTATTGGTATCCGCGGAGGAGACACAGTTTTAGTTTCAGCTAATAATATATATAACAATAATGGCGGATTATATGTAGATTATGGGGCTAGAAATATAATGTTTAATGGTAATATTATAAAAAATTCTAGGGAAGCTGCATTTTGTATTGGAAATGAAGATAAAATTATAAATAATAATTCTAGAGAGTGCGAGAATATAGTTTTAACAGGTAATACATTCATTGATAATAAAATAAATTTACTTGAAGATTCCGAACATCTTAATTGTATAGAAAAAAATAATACATTTATTAATTAGGTTCTAAAAAAGAAATGTTTGGTAATATTACAGAATTTAAAAAAACATCAATTATAATAACATTCTTTATAGTTATTATTTCAGTAATCACCTCATTACCAAGATATTTAATTTCATCTTTTGATTATATCTAAAAAACTATCATACAAAGGGAATATAGCAGGAACAGTAATGTTTTTAAGATTAATTTTACTAATTTGGTGTTTAAAACGTAAGTAATATTTAGTAAATAAAAATAATATATAAAACCTACTAATGTTTATAAATAAGTAGGTTGTTTTCATTTGTTAATCTTTCTTTCATATATGAGAAATCTCATATCAACAATTGAGAATGTTCTATAAAAATAAAACTCACATAAAAGTGTGGTGTGAGTAATCATTTCGATTGGGCAAGTGTCGTAGATATCTACAACATTTTTGCTATGACGTGATAAATATCACTCACTACTAATAATATACCATAAATTAATATTTCAATATTTTTTAGTGAATTTGTTCAATAAAATATTGAATAATGTTATAATTTTAATAGATTTGAGGTGATAGAATAGTGATAAGTAATTTAAATTTAGATAATATAAAAGTTGTTATATTTGATTATGATGGAACACTAGCAGTTCATAGAGATAAAGATTTTGTTAAGCATCGTAATGAAAATGCAGATAAAAGATTAAACTATTATGCAAATGCTTATCAAAATCCTAGTAATTTTTATATAGATATTGAACCATGTGATAGATCTGAAGCTTTATATAAATTAATTCAAGAATTAAGAAACAAAAATATTAAAATGTATTGTTTATCAGGAATGAAATTTTCATTTCATTTTAAAGCAAAACAAGATTTTATTAATACACAATATGGTGATGATATTGAACTAATATCAGCAGGAACACAAGAATTAAAACTTGATGGTATAAAGATTATATCAAAGTTAAATAAATGTAATTTAGATGAAGTATTATATATAGAAGATTTGGAAGATACAGTAAATTTTTTAAAAAGTAATGGTATAAATGTAATTAATGTTAATGAAATGAAATGAGGTGTATATTAAATGGGAATTATAATCGCTGGATTTGCTACTTGTGGTAAAAGTATATTAGGTAAAAAATATAATAACATCAAAGATTTAGAATCAAGTCCATATAAAAATATAATGAAAAATGATATACCTGTTGAAAAACAAAAAGGTACAAAAAGAGAATTAAATCCTTTGTGGCCTCAAAACTATTATGATGCTATTAATGAAGCAGTAAAAAAATATGATGTTGTTCTAGTTCAATTAAAGCCAGAACACTTTGACTATTTTGATAAACATAATATTAAATATTCTATTGCTTACCCCAATATTAATAACTGGTAAGAAGTAGAAAGAAGATGTATTGCTCGTGGTAATAATGAAAATTTTATTAGAAGATTAAAACAAGTGTTTATTCCATATTATGAAGATTCCACTAATAGAAATTATAATAAATTATATATTTTATTTAAGACAAATCATCATAGTTTGAGTAGATTTAAAAGAAATAATACTTCATCTAATTTATATAGAACTATGGAAAATAATATTAATGAATCAATAAATGAAATAATTAGTTCAAAATATGATTATATTAATTTTATGAAAGATGAAAAAGATAATTATATCGCCTTCAAAAATGAAGAAAAGGAAAAATTTGATAATTGGTTTACAAAATTTGATGAAGAGTACAATGATTTTATGAATAATAGTAGAAAGAATTTATCTAATCTTGAAAAAACATATTCTGAAAAATTAAAGGTAGAAGAACCATCTAAATTTATGCTAGAAAAATCTAATGAATATAAAAAGAAAACAATTCATTGGGCTATTGCAATAGTTACAGTTTCAGCTATATTATTAGTCTCATTAGGTTTTATATTAAGTCCAAAAATAGAATTTGGTAAAAAGGTTATTACAGTAAATTTATTTAGTACAGAAATGCCTGTATATAGCAGTATTATTATTTTATCTATGATTTGTTTAATAATATATGTAATTAGAATCTTCATTAAGATAATGATGTCTTCAAAACATTTAAGTGAAGAATATAGACAAAAATATGTGCTTACTTACTTTTATCTATCATTAGTAAATTCGGGTAATTTAGACGAAAAACTAGGAAATATAATTTTATCATTATTATTTACAAAAGCTGATACTGGATTAATAAAAACTGATAGCAGTAATGAATATGAATCTTTAATTAAAACATTAACATCGGTTTGAAAATGATTTAAAATATGTTATACTAGCATTAGTTTTGGGGAGGTTTGTATGACTTTAGAAGAAAAAGCAAAATTTATAGAAGAAAGTAAAGAAAAGAATTATTTATTTATATCACCTAAAATTATTAAAGGTGGAGCAACATTAGTTGGAAGTTATGAAGCGTTGGAATTATATGAAAATATGGATGAAAATACCAAAAAATTTGCTGAAAAAGAGATTGTTAATTTGATTTCAAATGCTAATTATAATAATAAAGAAGAAAAAAATCATTTAAAATTTAATTTAGTTTTTTGTGGAGATTTTGCCGATTTACCAAATGATATGGGCAGTCCAATAGATTTTATAATGAAAAATAAAGAAAGAATAGTTGCGGTATATAGATATGTAAAGAGTACTGAAGAAAGAGAATTCTTTATTGGTTTCTCTCAATCAGAAACAATTTATAACTATGGTTATCTATATTTAAGTTTAGCAAAATTGTTGGAAGAGTTTGAAAAAAATAATGTTAAATATGAAATAGATACTACTGAAGATAGATTTACTCCTGCTTTATATAGAGATGACACAGCTACTAGATTTGCAATTAGTTATAGTCCTAAAAAAGAAATTGAAAGTGAAAAAGGACATCAATTAAAGAAAATAAAGAGAGAGGTATAATGCTATGAATAAAAAGTATTCACAAGAGGAATTAGATCAAATTCTTTTATCAAAAAAATTAAATGAATTCTATCTAGCAATAATTGAAAATAGACAAAAACTTTTAAGTGGTGAAGAGTATGAAGAAATTATAAGAAAAGATAAAACTATTTATGGTGATAATAAAGAAGAAGTAGAAGATTTAATTAATAAAGTTCAAACAGATGAACAGCTAAAGAATTTTGCACCTGATTTAATGAAAGTTATGTTTGGTTTAGCGCAAGTTAGACATTTAGCAATTTTAACAATGATTGACGACGATGTTTATGATATAGGAAGTGCTAAATTTGAAAATTTAAAAAGAAACAAGATTGTTCATTTCGACAATTTAACAACACTTTACAATGAATCAAATGCCAGAGTAAGATATTTTACACCAGAGGAAGAACCACAACTAACACAAAGAACTGTACTAGTTGATATTGATGATGAATCAATTATTCAAGCATACGAAAACGAACATATTCACCAAGAAGAAAGTGAAGATTTAACTAGTGATTTCTTTACTGAAGTAAAGGGTAAACCATATACTTTAAAAAGAAAATAATGATAAAAAGATGATTACATACCAATTTCGTAATCATCTTTTCCTTTGTTTTTATTTTTATCATTTTCTTTATTTCAAATATAGTCATCCTGAATTGATTCAATAGTTTTATCGCTAAATATATTATGAAGTATATAAATCTTTTGAAAAATTCCAATAATTTTCACGTTCTTTTTCTTTGCCAAACATTTTATTCTTAATAAATTTAACTAATCTATCAAATAAGTTTTCAAAGAAATTAATAGTGTTTTGTAATTTAGAATTTTTCTCTTTAAGATCATTAATTTCATCTTCTTGTTTATCTATCTTTTTTTCTAGTGATTTAACTTTAATGTTTAAAGCATCATTATTTTCAGTAAGTATTTTAACTTTTTTCCTGTTTCCTTTTAATTCAGTTTCAACATCATTAAGAGTAATAGATAACCTTTGCATTTTTTATATTCTCTATTAGTTGAATCTAACTGCTGAATAAATTTATCTTTATCATCTTTATTTAAAACATATTTGTCTTTATTAGTAAAAGTAGTTTTTAAATTATTCATTAATTGTTTAATTTCGTTAGAATCATTATCTAGTTGTAGTGATTTTTTATTTGCTATTTCTAATCGTTCTTTATTTTTTGACAATTCTTCTTTCATTTCAATATAGTTTCCCATATCTTTAACGTTTATATCTTTATTTCTACCTTTTTGTTTAGTTTTTAAAATATTAAATCACTACAAACACTATCCTTTCTTTTAAGGATGACCTTTTAACAAATAAAAAAAATCATCTCAATATGAGATGATATCTATCACAAATGTTCGAAAAGTTCGAACAGATTCGTCACTGGAGCGAATAAACAACAGGTTATGAACTGAGCTCTCTTTCTACAAATATTATATATGAATTGTTATTGAATTACAATGGGAGTATATGATTTTTTCAGTATTTATATTATAATATTATTATAAAATTTTTTGGAGGATTGCATGAAAGAATTAGTTTTATTTATAAAAAATCACTATGAAGCGATATTGTCTATTTTAGCATTTATAATATCAATAATTAATTTAATTTACTTAATATTTACTAATAAAAAAAGAATATCTTTTAAGATTGAAAATTATACATCATCAAAAGTTAATAATAAAAACTTCTATATGTTTAATATAGAATTTATGAATAAATCACGTTTATCTATATCTATAAATGATTTGATTTTTATTGATGGTGAGAATAGTTATTCTATCATAAAATCCCCTCGATTATTAGCAGAAAAAAATACTACACGTAATAGGGAAGTAATTAGACATCAAGAAGTACATAGTACAAAATTTCCAATTAATATTACAGGACTTACATCAGAGCAAAAATTTATTGTTATGTATGGACCAGAAAAGTTTGAGAATGAAATAATTAAAATTATAATAATGACTAATAGAGGTAAAATTAAAAAGAAAATTAATATTAAAAAATACTATTTAACTTTACAACAATTTACGAATGACGCAAGTGAATATTACGATTAAATAAAAGGAGAAAAAAATGGCAGAATTAACAGTTTTAGATCAAAAAATTTCTTATTTTAAAATAGAAGATGAAGATTATATTTCTATTACAGATATGCTTAAATCTAAAGATGGTGATTTCTTCGTATCTGATTGGCTAAGAAATAGAAATACTATCGAATTTTTAGGTATTTGGGAAGAAATTCATAATCCTAATTTTAATTATGGCGAATTCGCCATAATTAAAAGTCAAGCAGGTTTAAATAGTTATAAAATTAGTGTTAAAGAATGGGTAGAAAAAACAAATGCAATTGGTATAATGTCAAAAGCAGGAAGATATGGTGGAACTTATGCCCATAAAGATATCGCTTTTGAATTTGGTATGTGGATTAGTCCAAAGTTTAAATTATTACTTATTAAAGAATTTGAAAGACTAAAAGCAGAAGAGCAAAAACAACTTGGCTGGAATGCAAAACGTGAACTTTCAAAGATTAATTACAGAATACATACTGATGCAATAAAACAGAATTTAATACCTAATGAGTTAACAAAAGAACAAATCAATTATGTATATGCTGAGGAAGCTGATGTTTTAAATATGGCTCTATTTGGTATGACTGCTAAAGAATGGAGAAATAAAAATAAGAATCTAGATGGTAACATTAGAGATCATGCAACTATAAATGAATTAATATGTTTAGCAAATTTAGAAAATCTTAATTCGGTATTTATAAATGATGGATTAAATCAATCTGAAAGACTTGTTAGACTTAATAAAATAGCAATATCTCAAATGAAAATACTTAATGAAACAGATATAAAGTATCTTAATAGTAAATAGAAAGAGGTGGTTTATTTGAGTAAATATCTAAAAGTAATGTTTGGAACAAAATCTGGTGCATCAGACTTTGAATACAAATTAGGAGAAGTGAATGTAGCGAAAATATGGAATCCTAAAGAGTTAGATCCTAAAAAAATGGGAGGCTTTAATTTTAGTACAGAGTCAAAAATATTAAGATGGTTAGTTAGAGGTGATACAATTTATGATGTTGAATTACCTGAAGATGCTGAGGTAGTTGATTGCCCTAGTAATTCAGCACCACATGGTGTATTTAGAAGTAATAAAATTATTATCTCTAATTCAAGAACAGTAACCGATGATATTGCAATGGAATTGTATTTAAAATCCGACTTGCCAGAAAAATCCTATTATAAAGCCATGGCTGGGTGTGCAGTAAGAGGATATATGAATACAGCATTAAAGATTTTTGAAGATAAAGTTAATAAAGAAAATGTTAGATTAGTTATTTTAGAATTTGAAGATTTTTGTAAACAAGGTACTGAAAAGCAATTTGATGAAAATAAACATTTAAATTATATATGACAAATTAAAAAATTATTATAGGAGGTTTTAGGGTATGGATAAAACAAAAAATAAATTAGTAAAAGATATTGTATATAAGTTTGCTGAGTTATCTAAAATAACGGATACAAAAATGTGTGATAATTTAGTTGAAAAGCTATTGAATCTTGATACTGATGATTCTATTGATACTATATTAGTTTCTCTAAATAGTTTATTAAATAGAAAAATCTTATCCGTTGATGATATTCTTTCAAATGTTAACTTAATATTATCTCTGAATCCCGATAAATATCATTCAGTAGATGATTTGATTGCAAGACTAAACTGGATTAAAAGTATGAATTTAGAGTATCCTAAAATGCCATTAGCAGAAAATCATAGATTAGTACTTGAAGCCTTTGATAGATTTAATGAGTTAATTAAGACAAATTTTGATTGTTTTTATACTGGCGGTTTAATGGGATATTTAGCAACTGAACATCCTTTAGAAAGATATCATGGAGATTTGGATTTGTTTATCAATGAAGACGAGTTATTTGCCTTATATGAATTAGTACAAAATAGCGATGACTTTGAATTTGTAAGTAATATGAATCATAAAGAAGTTAATGGTCATGAATATAAAGTTACATATAAAGATACACATATGAGCATTGGATTATTTTTATTTAGCAGATTACCTAATTACGAAATTATATTAAAGGAATATTATTATCCAAATGAGGATTCAAATCAAGATTTGTATGTTGATGAACATCACCTTTCTGGTGAATACGCATCTATGATGTTTTCAAATCAAATAAGAGAACATAATGGAACCTTTTATAAAATGCAAACATTAGAAAGCATATATAACTCTAAGAAAAATTCTAGACCTAAAGATAGGTATGATGCAACTATAATACAAGATTTTGTTGACAAACAAATTGATTATAAATTGGATACTGAAAAGCAAGACAATTATGATATTAATCATCAAATAGCTACAAATTCTGTAGTACAACAAATGGAAGAAACTATCAAAAATCCTATAAATAAACGAAGATAAAAAAGTGTCTCGGCAATTTATATATTTAATTATAATATAAGAATTATTTTTAAATTTGGGACTTAATGGTTAACTTATATAAGAATTTGCGTGGAAGTATAAATTCAGTGCTGACTAGACATAGATTTTACTCCTAAATTTAAAAATATATAAAAAGAGGATTAATTATTTTTCCTCTTTTTGATATTATTTATGTAAAAAACTTACGAAAGGTTAAGTCTATAAGCCGATTTCAAATGGAGTATGAAAAAATGTCTAAATATAGTATAATTTATTTGTAAGAAAATAATATATTGTGGAGATTAGTATGAAAAAAAACAACATTAATTTTATATTTGGATTATTAGACAGAAAAAAAGTTTCTTTATGCTTGTTTATTGAAGCTTTTTTAGATTTTATTTACTACATTATTCCTTATACTTTTGCTCTTTTTTTAACAATGCCTTTTACTATTGAAAAAGCAATAATTGTTGCTTCGATATTTATTGTTTCTAAAGTAGTTAGATGTTTTGTTCTATATTTAGAGCGAAAAGTTATGGATAATTATTTATATGATTATTCTAATGTTCAATATTTAGAATACTACAAAAAATTAACTAAAGTGCCTGTAGAAACTTTATCTAAGTATCAAACAGGATATTTAGAGAATATAATAGAAAAGATATCTGGGTTAGTTAAAAAGATTCTTAGTGCAGAATACATAGGAATATTATTATCTTTTGGATTTTTCTTTTTTACTATATTTCAACAATCAAAAATTTTATTTGTAATATCATTAGTATTAAGTATTTTATGTGTTATGATAAGTGTATACATATTAAAAAAATCAAATAAACATGTTGAAGATTTGTATGATAAAGAATATGAGTATTCATCTGTATATCAAGACTTTATTAGTAATATTAGAACTGTCAAAGCATTAAATGATAACAAATATTTTGAAAAAATTATATCAAAAGAAGGAAAAGAATGTTATAAAAAACAAAACAAGTATGTTAAATGCTATTCATTAGAAGAACTAATAAGAAATATCTTAATAGTTATACCTTTCGCATTAGCAATTATAAAGGCAGTTATAGATTTATCTAATGGAATTGATACACTAGGAATAATCACATTTTATATATCTATTTATTTGGAAATGGGATTCATATTTGATGAATTATCTGGAACAATTGTTAGTGGTTTTGAATTAAAAGCATTAAGAAAAAAATGTATTCAATTATTTAGTAAATTAGATGAAAGAAAATTATTGACCAATTTTAATAAAATAGAATTATCAAATATAGATTTAAAATATAAAGGATCAAATTTTAATATTAAAGTTGATAATATGATAATAAAAAATAAAGATAAAATTTCAATAACTGGTAAGTCTGGCCAAGGAAAAACATCTATAATTAACTTGATTTTAGGAAATATAACTACCTATAAAGGACAGGCTAAAATAGATGAAAATAATATGAGAGAGTATAGACTTGATATAGGAGTTGTCAGTCAGGAAATAGAATTATTTAATATGACTATAAAGGAAAATTTATGTTTAGATAAAAATATTCCAGATGGAAAAATAATAAATTATTTAAAAGAATTAGAACTAGATGAAATTCTAATGTTTGAAGATGGAATATATACCATAGTTGGAGAAAAAGGATTGAAACTTTCAACTGGGCAAAAAAGAAGAATAAATATTTTAAGAAGTTATCTAATGGAAAAAGATGTTTATATTTTAGATGAACCTACATCTAATTTAGATAAACATACTGAAGAAATTGTAGTAGATTTTATATTAAAATACTTTAAAGATAAAACATTAATAATTGCTACACATAATGAAAAAATAAATGAAATATGTAATAAATTTTATCACTTTGATAATCATAGATTATTGTTAAAAGACAATGCTTAAATGGCATTGCCTTTATCAGTTTCAACAGGTATATATATTTTTAGTGTAGTATTTTGTGATCTTAAATATTCAATATTTTCTATGGTATATTTCCATTTTTTAGTTTTGATTTTTTTGTTACTTCTGGAATTTTAGTCTCATATTCTATTCTGTGATATTATTTATATAAAATAAAAACTCACGAACTTTTAAGTCCGTAAGTTGATTTCAAATGGAGCCTTAACTATACACGTTTACGAAATTAAGACTATAAGATTTGATTAAATCTTTCTGATAAATTCATTATATCATTTTCTTAGATATTTTCAATGGAGTATAGAAAAAAATGTCAAAGTATAGTATAATTAATTTAGTTTTTAACTTGATATAAATAGTACAATGTTAGGAATAATAATTATGATTGAAAAATTATAAAGGATTAGAAAATGAAGAGATTATTAAAAATTAGTTTTGACTTATCTTTATTGTCTTTTATACCAATAATTTCATGGCTTTTATTAGGTATAATAGTTGACAAAAATTTAATTAATATTTTTACCTTAACTTATCCAATACAATTTATATATTATATATTAAAATCATTATTTTCTACTGGCGCTAATATTTGTAAGGAAAAAGATAAAAATAAAAATGCTGTAATGTCAGGCATGATTATAGGAACTATTGTTTCAGTAATTATTTTTGCAATATTATTATTTAATATAGATAATTATATAAATTTTATGAACATGGATATCGATACATATAAAGTGTTCACCATCTATTCTGTATTACAATTATTTATTTGTTTAGAATTTGCAATGGTGTTAAACAAATTATATTATGAAGAAAAAAATACGTTAGCAAATAAATATTCACTAATATTTAATTTATTAAATTTTATATTATTAATTGGAACATCTTTAATAACAAAAAATCAAATTGCTATAATTACTACAACACTAATTCCATTATCATTATTTACTTTATATATTTATATAAAAAATAGTAATAAATTTAAATTGCAATTAAATGTTTTAAAATGTATTAAATATGATTCAGTAGAATTGTTCAATAACATTGCGTTTTTCTTAATTTTTTTATTTGGTTTAAGTAATGCTTTAGAGTATGGTGAACAATTTACAATTGCACTTACATTTGTAGCCCTTATAACAGATACACAATGGGATACTGCTGATGCTATAGTTACTGCAGCAACAATTGATATAAGTAAAAATGAATTCAACTATTATTATCATAAGAATAATGCTTATAAATTATTAGGTATACTATTTGCTACTAGCTTAATTATGTTTGTTTGTTTATATAGTTTTTATGATTTGGATTTTAAAATTACAATGGTTTATTTCGGATTTGAAATTGTAAACTTTATAATTTATCCTATATATAGGATTAAAACTTGTTATTTACAATTAGAGTGGTCTGCATTTAAAACAACATCTAATAAAATATTTGCATCTATTTTAAGAATGGTAATGTCTTTATTAAAGACACCATTTTGTACAGGTATAGGACAAGTATGTTCATCAGTATATCAATTTATCTCTGTAAGTATATTTTTTAAATTAAATTATGATATAGCTAAAACAGGAGAAGTAATACCAAAAAAAATTAATAATAAAGACAATGTTTAATTGGCATTGTCTTTATTATTTTCAATAACTTTATTATTTCTTATTCTCATAATTTGAAATCTCCTTTCTAAAAATTTAAGGGTATGGGAATTCCCATATAGAATTTGTATGGGAGTACAAATTCAGTGCTGGCTAGACATAGATTTTATTCTTATATTCAAAAAACAAAAAAGAGGATTAAATTATTCTGATAATTTTTTCCTCTTTTTTAAAGATTATTTATATAAAATAAAAACTCACGAACTTTTAAGTCCGTAAGTTGATTTCAAATGGAGCAATAACATGGGTCATTTGTGAAAAAAATAAAGTAAAATAAAAAGACTAGTTATATTTCAAACTAATCTCACTGATAAACTGTAATTTGAATTACTTCTTTTTTTGTTTTCTTTATAGTATTCTTTAATTCCTTTTTTTACAGCCAATTTTACTACGAAATAAAAACATACTAGAATTAAAACAAATCTTCCTATTCCAATACCTAACCCTAAAAAATTGTGCATAGTGTTACCTCCAATTTCAACTACAAATTACTATTTATCTTTTTTTACTTTTTATTTATCCACTCAACTGTATCCTTTATTGTTTCTTTCATATTTCTATTTTTAAATCCTAATTTTTCTTTAGCCTTTTCATTACTAAAATTAGCATTAGAAGATAGTGTATATAGTGAATACTTTGTAAAAAGTGGAGTTTGTTTCTTTAAACTATAATATACTTCAAATAAAGGCGCTACTAACTTTGCAATACCTATTGGTAATACCATTTTAATTTTTTTTCTTCCTTGCACATCACAAATCAAATCACATAATTTTTTAATTGATATATATCTATTTGATAAGATATAGCATTCACCATTGGTGCCGTTTTTACAAGCACTAATAACACCATCTGCAACATCTCTTACATCAACAAAATCATATCCACCCTTTACGCAAGCAAATAATTTGCCATTCGTAACTTCTTTTACTAACTGTGTTAAGTGGCTGTTGCCAAAATCATTTGGACCTATAATACCAGATGGATGAATTATACAAGCATTCAAATTTTTATTTTTTACTGCATCAAGTACATACTTCACAGCTTCTGCTTTTGTTTTTGCGTACAATCCCTTAACATTATCAGGGTTAAAATTAGTTATCTCTGTTATTAATTCATTGTTAGGTTGTTCTGGAATTGCATGAACACTACTAATATAGATAAGTTTTGCTTTTGACTCTATTACTTTATCTACTATATTTTTAGTTCCATTAACATTAACATTATAAACAAGTGGATTGTATTTTGATTTTATATATACTACTGCAGCACAATGAATTACAAAAACTTCTTTACCATCAATATTTTCAAAAATCGATGATAAAGTTTCTTTTTTAGTTACATCACCATAGTATATTTTGCATCTTAATTTTTTTAGTGATTTAATAGAATCACCATTTAATACAAAAGCTCTAATTTCGTTATCGGCATCTTGCTCTAACTTTCTTATAATGTTATTACCTAAAAAGCCATTTGCTCCTGTTATTATATAGATCTTTTTCACAATATTTATCACCTACCACTTTATTCTAAAAAACAAATCTAATAACTCTCTTATATAATTATACCACAAGTTCACTATTATTTTTTAAGAAGCATATGAATGACAAAATAAAAACAATAATTTTAGTTTTACTATTATATTTAAAATAACCAATATTATTATTTGTATCTCTTGAAATTTTTCTAAATTTGGAAAACGATCATCTTGAAATTTATAACCGCTTAATTCAACTATTTTGGCAATTTTTGAAATGTCATCTTTAACCATTATATCAATATCATCATGATATTTAAATAATTGTTGTCCTGTTTTTAGAAAACAAGGCAACGCTCCTACAATATAATAGTTAATACTGTACTGATTAAATAATGTAGTAAATTTTGTTAAAGATTCATTTACTAATCTATGATTTTCTTCTAAAGACATATTTTCTTCAACTTCATTTGAAAACATTTTAGTTAATATGGTTTTCATTTTTTCAACTGGTGGGCATATAGAAGTGTTGTAATTTCTAATTGTAGTTAAAGCATAATCATAAAAAGGAGAATCAGGTCTGATAATTCGATAAACACTCTCTGATAAATCTTTTATTATTTCTGCATCTGGCAATTTAGAATATTTTTCTAATAAATCTTTTTTTTGTTCATCAGTTATGTCCACTAATTTAGAAAAAGTATCTATTTTAAAAACATTTTTAATTGGAAGAAGTGCGTATTCTTCATAACTACCATTGAAATTTCTTCCCATACCACCCATAAGTGCTATTACTGTATCTCCTTTTTTTAATCATCTGTTAAGCTTTCTTCAATCGTTCCAGCACATTCAATTCTAGGTACTACTTGTTTTTTGAACATTTCATTATCAACTTCATACTTTCTAAATAATGCTTTATTATGATTAAGTCCAAATGCTTGTACTTTAACCACAACATAATTTTCTTTTCTTTTAGGTTTTAAATTTTCAATTACTTTAAATTCAAGCATGAAAAAAGTCCTCCTTTCTGTGATAAGAGAACTTTCTAAGTTTTATGTAAAATAAAAACTCACGAACTTTTAAGTTCGTAAGTTGATTTCAAATGGAGCCCTTATGGTTCTGGTAAAACAACCATTAAAAGCAACAATTTATAGGTAGTAATAACTACTAACTAAAATTAGTATAACATGGTTTTAGTAAAATTAACCAACATTTTAATATTTTAAGTAAATAAAATGATATAATAGGAACTGAAAGACAAATAGTAATTTGAAAGTGAACTAATAGTATGTTTAATATTAGATAAAAAATTGATATATTGTTCTTGGATGGTGATAAAATGAATCAAGAAAAAATAGGAAAATTTATTGCTAAATTAAGAAAGCAAAAAAAATTAACTCAAGAACAGTTAGCAGAAAAATTAGGGATAACCAAAAATGCTGTAAGCAAGTGGGAAAGAGGATTGGGCTTAATGGATTTGTCATTGTTAAAACCATTAAGTCACATTTTAGAAGTCTCGGTTACGGAAATATTAAATGGTGAGAGATTTACTAAAGAAGAAATCGATTCAAAAAGTGAGGAAACTTTAATTGATACACTTGATTATTCTGCAAAAGAAATAAAAAAGGTAAAAAAGAATAAGTTTATAATAATATTATTAACAATAGTTATTACTATTTTGTCAATTGTAATATTAGACACAATTCAAGCAATAGTATTTAAAAATAGCCCAATAATAAGTTGGAGAATTGAAGATGCTAATGATAGTGATAGTTATGTAGACAAAGGTATTTTAATTGATACTTATTATTGTGTTAGCGATGATGTAATAACGGTAATTCCAACATTTAAAAATACAAATTATAATTGCCCATCAGAATAATAATTACAAATTACAATTTAGTGATTTGTTAAATAAATAGTAATTTGCCGATAATCATTTTTTGAACAAAAGTTGTAACTTTTTTAAAATATGTTACTATGTAGTTGATTATTAGTAGAATTAAAGCTTATTTTTATTAAAATAAGAACAAAATAAAGGAGGTATTGTTATGAAAAAGAAAAAAATTATTATTTTATCTATTTTAGTTATCTTTATAATTGCTATGATTTGTGGTGTAATTTGGTACTTTAACAATAGAAATTCAAATTATAAGCCAAATGGCAAATTAAATTATGATACAGTATTTGTGAATGAAGAAACAAATCCATATTATCAAGTTGGATTTGCTGATTATGTGTTTATAGGAAAGGTAGATAAGGAAATTGAAAGGACATTCTCAGATTATGGCTCAGCTAGAACTATATATGAAATCGAGGTAACAGAAAATTTGAAGGGTGATCTACAAAATATAATTAAAGTAACTTATCCTGGTGGATATGATAAAGATGGAACTCTTATATTGCATAAAGGTGATTATATAACGGATGAGGAATTACCAAAGATAGGTGAAAATTATATATTTGTGGGTATTGGACAGCCAAACGGAACAATATTATTACAAGATTTATATTCTGATACTCCATATACAGAAGAAAATAAAGAAAAATACTTGGACTATATTAATAATCAAGAGAATGTAGACAGAGAAAGATTTAAAAGTATTTATGAGAATTAGAAAAATGCAATAGTTGATTAACAATAACTACTTTTCTTTTTTATGCTATTATTGTAAAAGACAAATTACAATTTAGTAATTAGTTAGAAAAATAGTAATTTTTTGTTATGATTGGAG